>Ga0209277_10000004_pt1 | contig 479793 bp, 422 predicted proteins | sample JI81AbrownDNA_FD_187503 | JGI IMG/M metagenome (GOLD analysis project Ga0209277, IMG submission 187503) | Wastewater effluent complex algal communities from Wisconsin, to seasonally profile nutrient transformation and Carbon sequestration -... | ecosystem: Engineered > WWTP > Effluent > Algae... | reverse complement strand
CTGGTCAACGACGCCACCGTCCGCGTCGAGGTCGACAGTCGCCGCGGCGTACTCGTGTCCCGCCAGCGGCACGTCCGGACGATCGCCTGCGAATGCGGCGAGAAGCTCGCGAATGCGGACTTCGACACCCAGGCGGCGTGGACGCTCGGCGCCGGCTGGTTGATCGCCGGAAGCGCCGCGGTCAAGGTCGCCGGTACCGCCTCCGATCTCACGCAGCCGTTCGCGTTCGTCGATGGCGCGCTGTATCGCATCGAACTGGTGTTGTCCCAGGTCACGGCGGGTTCGGTGCGCGTCGGCCTCGCGGGGGTCGCACCCCTCGATGGCGCGACGCGCAACGCGAACGGCACCTTCGTCGACACGATCACCGCGAACGCGCACACCGCACTACGCATCGCCGCCGACGCCGTGTTCGCCGGCCGCATCGAGCGCGTCAGCCTGCGCCGGTTGGCGTAGTGCCTGCGCGAAGTCAATACGCCGGTTGAACCCTGTACGACGGGTGTCCGGTTGTCGCAGCGCGACATCACTTCGCGCTTGGCTTTTCGCGGCGACAGCGCGTTCATGCGACCACACACCACGGAGACACCCATGAACGATCACAGACCCGCCGCCCAGGATGAAGGCGAGCGCCATCTGCGCGCCCTGATCGATGCACTCGCCGCCACGCGCGCGGACATCGAGCTTCAACTGCAGCGTCTTGAACGGGCGCAATCGCCGGGGGAGCGCGGCGATGTGCTGCGCGATGCCATCGTCGCCGTCGAAGATCGCCTGTGCCCGCAAGAGCGCCTCGCGCAGTTGGCGCGATTGGGCGATGCCTACGACCTCATCGCAGGCAAGCGCCGCTGACGCCGGCATTCGCCCACCTGTACGGCGACGATCTGCGCACTTGCGGCGCTTGGCTTCCATCGCACACAGCGCGTTCATGGCCACGTCGAATCGCCGACGCCCACACCGAGAACACCCATGCCCACGATGACGCTGGCCACCTCCTACACCATGACCCTCCACATCCCGCGCACACCGCGCACCTTGAAGTTTCGCGGCAGACCGATTCAGGTCGAAGAGCTCGGCGCGCACCTGCCCTTCGCGTGCAAGCCCGACAACCTGCGCGAGATGTGCGCGACCGGCGAACATCGCATCTACATCACCGAAACGGTCGAAATGACCATCGCGGAGTTCGATGAATTCACGAGGGACTTGACCCGGCCGCAGACGTGGCTCGCCGGCAAGGGCGGCAACGTCGCCGATGGCTGCCTGTGCGTCGAAATCCACGCGCCCGGTCGCCCCTACATCTACGTCGATCCCTCGGGTTACGACTATGCCCGCTACGTCGCGCGCCTCGGATAACCGAAATTGATCCGAAAAAGAAGCCAATTCGACTTGGCTTCTTTCCCGAACAGCGCGTTCATGCCGCACCTCCACACCATCGACGCAATGATATGACCCCCCTCGACACGCTCCTGACCGACATCGCCCAGCGCCACCTGCGGATCGAAACGCTGGAATCCCGTCGTCGCGACAGCTTGGACTTCCACGAAGTCTCGGTGCTGGAACTGCGGGACGCGCTAGAAGCGGCCTACCGCGCCGGCATCGAGCAGGGCCGCAAGGGCAAGAAGCGCAATGCGTCCGGCGGCTGAACACGACTCTCGTAAATCGGAAAAAACGCGCTTGGCTTCCCTCGCGCACAGCGCGTTCATGCTCACCCCGACACGGACATCGACCCGCATGAAAACCATCCCCTCCTGCAAGCCCAAGCGCGTCAAGGAATTCTTCCTCGCCTCCCTGCTGGTGCGCGTCCACGGCCAGCGCGGCCGGCACGCATGGCGCCGCGAACTACTGCGCGCCCGGACCCCGCAGGCGCTGATGCGCCACATCGACGGTCGCAAGCACGTCGCCTACGCCAGCAACGGCATCGACGTCATCCGCATCGAACTGATCGATACCGGCAGCACGCTGCTCGCGCCCATCGCGGAGGGCGCGCAGGTCGAGCCGCTGGGCGACCTGCTCGCGCGCATCGCCGCCAACCCCACCAGCATCGTGTGGTGAGCGACATGACGCCGCATGCTTTCGAGCACAACGAGGATCCCTACCGCTTCATCGTGCAGGCACGCCACGGCATCGACATCGACGCCGTGGCGGTGTCCGACGACATCGACCGGATCGCCCACGTCCAGCGACTGCTCGACGGGCTGGCGGAGGTCTACACGATGGGCTTCGAGGACGGCGAGCGTCTCGCCACCATCACGGACTGGCCGGTGAAGGATCTCGTCGCCGAACTGCGCACCGACTTCCTGCTCGCGCTGCATCGTGGCGACGCGGACCTGCGCGAAGTGATCATCGCCGAAATCGCCCGCCGCGCCGGCATCGGCACCGATCCGCTCGTAGCCTTCGCGCCGCCGCTGGCCGAACAGGAGGGATGAGCGCAGCGGTCGCAGTACCGAAGCTGTCCGTCGCCTGTCTTCGCCCGCGAATCGATGTGCGCGCGCTTGGCTTCACATGGGAACAGCGCGTTCATGGATGCACACCCACACACACAAGGACTTGTCCAATGAGCACTGAATTCGACGAACACGCCTTCAACACGCGTCGCGCCATCACGCAGGGCGAGGACGCGCTGATCAATATCCAGCAGGCGCTGGAATACGCCCTGCGTGAGATCGAACGCTGCCAAGCGCGCTATCAGGCGGCTCCGCTGCACGAGAAGCCGCGCGTCTTGAATCACGCCCTTTCCACGGTCTGTACATGGGCCACCGTCAACGCCCGGATCGGGTTGGCGGCGGACGCGCAGGCCGAACTGCACGCCATCGTCAGCCGGATGAGCCCACAGTAACGGTGACCCGATGGCGGGCGGGAAGTGAACCTGCCCGCCATCCCGCATCGCGATTGCGCAAATGGACTTGGCTTTCAGCGCGAACAGCGCGTTCATGTGTCTATGCCAACACGGACACCACGCCATGCAAGATGCACACGTCACGCCCAGCGCAGATCGGGACGAAGGTCGTCCACCACAGCATCGGGAGGACTCACCAGCACATCTCATAGGCGCATTACGCGCGGGACCACTGGCGCGTTTTTACCGACATCAAATTCAGGCAGGTGCCTGACAAGCGGACGGCCGAGGTGGTGGAACACCCCAGCCGTCCTGACCACTACCGTTCACTTGGAGAACGACAATGGCTGCAAATACTCTATCAGGCCCGAACCGGGTGGAATATCGTCTGTCGCGCGTTGCGGCTACTGCCACTTATGGAGCGCGGGCATGACTGGGACCACGCGCGAGATCCCGTTTCGGGACATTCCTGCCGAGCAGCGCTTCTTGCTACTGGTCGCCTCCGGAGTCGAGACAGCGACTGCCACCCGCGAGGCAGAAGATATGGAGCATGCGGTGCGTCAGTTACTTGCGTTGGGCATTGAGACGGGTATTGATGGCAGCATTGCCTTTCTTTGCGAATTCGTATTGGAAACTGCTTCGGCGTTGAGGCGTTCAACAGCCCCAACCTGAACAGATTTCCCCGTATCGGGCTTGAGCGACTGGGTGTTCGCCACTTGACGCGACCATCGCAAAGGCGTCACATAGTCGGTATGGTCACACTGCGATTCAGGCGTACCCGTGTCCGTCGAATGATGGCGGCGTGCGCCCTGTGTTGCATGTTGTTCCTGCAGATCGCGGTGGCCGCGTATGCCTGTCCTGTTCAAGCACCGCCATCGGAGCCCGCATCGATGATGGCCGGATGCGAGGACATGACGATGCCGGACCCCGAGGCACCGGCGCTGTGCATCACGCACTGTCAGGATGGCCAGATCGCGACTCCCGATTTCAATCCCTTGCAGGTGCCGCCATCGGCGCTGCCGCCGCCGCACTTTGCCCTGACCGAAGCCCTGCTGCCGCCGGTGCGGGCGCAATACTACGAAGACGTGCCCGTCTGCCGGTCGGACCCGCCGCCCGCGCAACGCTTCTGTAGCCTGCAGATCTAGACCCCGACCACGCCGCTCCCGCGCTGCCGATCCCGGCGGCGCGTTCGTCGTTGCGTGTTCGGAGGTTCCATGTCTCGTTTTCTTTCGCTGCGCCGCCGGTGCAGTGGCCGTCATTGGGCGCTGCTTGCGCTCGCTCTGACCTGCGTCGCCGCACCTGCGTGGTCGGCGACACCCATTGGATTCGATGAGGCCGTGCGTCTGGCGGAGGCGCGCGCGCCCACGCTTCAGGCGCGACGGTCGCAGATCGAAGCCGCCCGCGAGGAGGCGGCGCGCGCTGGCGCGCTGCCCGATCCCAGGCTGACCTTCGGGCTGACCAACCTCCCGGTCACCGGTACCGATGCGTTCGACCTGCGCGCCGATGACATGACCATGCGGCAGGTCGGTGTCATGCAGGAATTCCCGGCGCGGGCCAAGCGCCAGTCGCGCCAGGCGATGGCCGATCGCATGATCGAACAGACGCAGGCGCTGAGCCTGGCCGAACGACTGGCCGTCCGCCAGGCGGCTGCCGAAGCCTGGATCGGGTTGTGGACCGCCCAGCGCGAGGTGGAGGCACTGCAGGCGCAACGGGCGCAGTCGGCCCTGGCGATCCGCATCGCCAAGGCACGGCTGGCCGGTGGCACCGGCACGGCGGCCGATGCGCTGGCCGTCCAGTCGGCGGCGCTGGAACTGGACAATCGCATCGATGCGGCAGAAGCGGCCGTCGAGGTGGCGCGCAGCACCTTGGCGCGCTGGCTGGGCATCGCCCCCGAGGAGGTGACGATCATCGGCGCACCATCGGACTTGACCGTACTGCCCGTCGACGAGGCCACTTTGCTGACGTCGACGGATCGCCAAGGCGCGCTGCTGGCGTGGCGGTCGCGCGAATCGGTGGCCGAGGCGGCAGTGACCGCAGCCCTGGCCGACACACGCCCCGACTGGAGCGTGAGTGCGATGTACGGCCAGCGCGCGCGCGCGCCGGGGGGCATGTCGCGCAGCGACATGCTGACGATCGAGTTCTCCATCGGCCTGCCACTGTGGACGCGCACTCGTCAGGATCGCGGCGTCGCGGCGCGGCGCGCGGAACGGGATGCGGTCGTGGCCGAACACGAGGACGCGCGCCGCCTGCAGGTCGAAGCCGTGCGCCGCGCCCTCGCCCAGTGGCATGGGCTCAAGCGTCAGGTCGAACGCAAGGAACAACAGGCGTTGCCGCTGGCGCACGACCGCGCGCAGGTCGCATTGGCGGCCTACCGCGGCGGCGGCCCCTTGCAACCGTGGCTCGATGCCCGCCGCGACGCACTCGAACTGCACATCGAACACGCCCGCCACCTGGGCGAACTCGGGCGCGTCTGGGCCGCGCTCGCCTATCTGCTCGTCGACGAGGAAACCCAGCCATGACCCGCAAGCAAACGTATGTGATCGCAGTCTGTCTGGCGATCGGCCTGCTGGCCGTCGGTCTGTTCGCAGGCCGCTGGTGGGCGCGGCACGAGGCCGGGCACGGCAAGCCGATGGTCGCCGAAACCGCATCGACCGCTGGTGAACGCAAAGCCCTGTACTGGTACGACCCGATGGTGCCGGACCAGCATTTCGACAAGCCGGGCAAATCGCCGTTCATGGACATGCAACTGGTCCCGAAATACGCCGATGAGACGGTCGGCGGCGGCGTGCGCATTTCGTCGGACATGCAGCAGAACGTGGGCATCCGCACCGCCGTGGTCGACACCGGAACGCTCGCGTCCACGATCCGCGTGCCGGGCACCTTGACCTGGGACCTGCGCCATGAATTGGTGGTCAGCGCCCGTGTCGAGGGGATCGTGACGCGGGTCGAGGTGAAGGCGCCATTCGAGCCGGTCCATCGCGGTCAGGCGCTGGCGACCTTGCTGGCCCCCGAGTGGAGCAGCGCGCTGGCCGAAGCGCAGGCGCTGGGTGATGCGCGCTCGGCGGCCGCGCGCGAGTTGCGCGGCGCGGCGCAGCAGCGATTGCGCGTGTTGGGTGTGCCCGGTCACAGCGGCAGTGGCGGTGTGGCGTTGACGTCACCGGGCGATGGCGTGGTGAGCGATGTGCTGGTCCGCGAAGGCCAGACGGTGATGGCGGGTACGCCGCTGTTCCGGATCAACGGCACGGCCACGTTGTGGTTGGAGGCCGCGATTCCACAAGCCGGCGTGGCCGGCATCCGGCCCGGCACGCCGGTGGAGGCGACGATCAATGCGCTGCCGGGGCAGACGTTCAAGGGCGAGGTGGAGCGCCTGTTGCCGGTGGTCGATGCCGTCAGACGCACGCAGCGGGCGCGGATCGTACTGCGCAATCCCGATGGCGTCCTCGCGCCGGGGATGTTCGCCGACGTGGTGCTGCAAGCGGATGCCGGGGCGCCGGTGCCGCTGATTCCGAACGAGGCGTTGATCGCGACCGGCGACGACAGCCGGGTGATCGTGCAGACGGCGACGGGCGAGTTCCGCCCGGTCCGCGTGCGCACCGGCCGCAGCGGCGACGGGCGCACCGAGATTCTCGCCGGACTCGATGGTGGTGAGCGCGTGGTGGTTTCCGGCCAGTTCCTGATCGACTCGGAGGCCAGCCTGTCCGGCGCGTTGGCGCGCATGGGCGAGGCGCCGGCACTGCCTGCCCAGGCCACGATGCCGAAGCGGGAAGACGCCATGCAGGCGTCTCCGCAACCCGAGCCCGAACCGATGCCCATGCGCACGCAGTCGGAGGTGCGCGCCACGACGCCGATGCCTCGCAGCGCACAGCGTGCGCCCAGCAGATCGCCGGCACGCACCTGCACGGTGGCGTACTGGTACGACCCGATGGTGCCGGACCAGCATTTCGATAAACCGGGCAAGTCGCCGTTCATGGACATGCAACTGGTCCCGAAATTCGCGCCCGGAGCGGCGAGCGACTGCACCATCCGCGACGTGAAACCGGATGGTGGGGAGGCGCGGTCATGATCGCCCGCCTCATTCACGCCTGCATCGCCAACCGCGTGTTGGTGCTGATGGCGGCCGCGTTGCTCGCCATCGCTGGCGTGTGGTCCGTCAGTCGGACGCCGCTGGACGCGCTGCCGGACCTGTCCGACACGCAGGTGATCATTCGCACCCAGTGGCCCGGACAGACGCCGCGCATCGTCGAGGATCAGGTCACCTATCCGCTCGCCACGACCATGCTATCGGTGCCGGGGGTGAAGGCGGTGCGCGGGTTTTCGTTCTTCGGCGATTCCTTCGTTTACATCCTGTTCGACGACGACACCGATCCGTACTGGGCGCGTTCGCGGGTGCTGGAATATCTCAGTCAGGTCCGCGAGCGATTGCCGCAGGGCGTCAACCCCGCACTGGGACCGGACGCGACTGGTCTGGGCTGGATCTATCAGTACGCACTCGTCGATCGCACCGGACAACACGATGTCGGCGAGCTGCGCGCGCTGCAGGACTGGTTCCTGCGCTACGAGCTGAAAACCATTCCCGATGTCGCCGAAGTCGCCAGCGTCGGCGGCGCAGTGCGCGCCTGGCAGATCGTGCCGGACCCGCAAGCGCTTGCGGCCCGTGGCCTGACCGTGGCGCAACTGATCGAGGCCGTCGATGCCGCCAATGGTGCGACCGGCGGCTCGGTGATCGAACAGGGCGAAGCCGAGCTGATGGTGCGCAGCGAAGGCTATCTGCGCAGTGCGGAGGACTTCGAGCGGGTGCCGATCACGGCCGCCGATGGCGTGCCGGTGCTGCTGGGCGAGGTCGCGACCATCTCGCGTGGACCCAGCTTCCGTCGTGGTATCGCCGAACTCGACGGTGAGGGTGAGGTCGTCGGCGGCGTGATCGTGCTGCGCACCGGCAAGGATGCGTTGACCGCGATCGAGAACGTCAAGGCGCGACTGAAGGCGCTGCAGGCCAGCTTGCCGAAAGGCGTGGAAGTCGTCCCGGTCTACGATCGTTCCGAACTGATCTTGGATGCGGTACGCAATCTCACGCACAAGCTCGGCGAGGAATTCCTGGTCGTGGCGCTGGTCTGCGTCGTGTTCCTGTGGCATCTGCGTTCGGCGCTGGTCGCGGTCATTACCCTGCCGCTCGGCGTGCTGATCGCGTTCATCGTGATGCACGCACAGGGCATCACCGCCAACCTGCTGTCGCTCGGCGGCATCGCGATCGCGATCGGCGCGATGGTCGATGCGGCCATCGTCATGATCGAGAACGCGCACAAGCATCTGGAGCATTGGCGCGAGGAACACGGCGAGGAACCGCAGGGCGAGGCGCGCTGGCGGTTGATGGCGGACGCGGCCAGCGAAGTCGGCCCGGCGCTGTTCGCCAGCCTGCTGGTGATCACATTGTCGTTCGTGCCGGTGTTCGCGCTGCAGGCGCAGGAAGGGCGGCTGTTCTCGCCGCTGGCTTACACCAAGACCTACGCGATGGCGGCGGCGGCCGGTTTGTCGGTCACGCTGATTCCGGTGCTGATGGGCTACCTGATCCGGGGGCGCATCCGGCCGGAGCGGGAGAATCCGATCAATCGCGTGCTGATCGCCGTCTACCGTCCGGTGCTGGATGCGGTGCTGCGTCATCCGCGTCTGACGCTGGCATCGAGTGCCGTGCTGCTTGCGTTGACCGCCATCCCCTATGCCCGCATCGGCAGCGAGTTCATGCCGCCCATGGAAGAAGGCACGCTGCTGTACATGCCCACCGCGCTGCCGGGGCTGTCGGCGGACAAGGCCCGGCAATTGCTGCAGCTCTCCGACCGGATGATCAAGACCGTCCCCGAGGTGGCGCACGTGTTCGGCAAGGCGGGGCGCGCCGAAACCGCGACCGACCCGGCGCCGGTCGAGATGTTCGAGACGACGGTGACCTTCAAGCCGCGCGATCAATGGCGGCCGGGCATGACCCCGGAAAAGCTGCGCGCCGAACTCGATGCTGCGGTGAAGGTGCCGGGCCTGACGAACCTGTGGGTGCCGCCGATCCGCAACCGCATCGACATGCTCGCCACCGGGATCAAGAGTCCGATCGGCATCAAGGTGTCTGGACCGCAGATCGAGGAGATCGCGCGATTGAGCACAGAGGTCGAGCGTGTCGCGAAGACCGTGCCCGGTGTGAATTCCGCGCTGGCCGAACGGGTGAGCGGCGGTCGCTATGTCGATGTGCGCATTCGACCGGACGTCGCGGCGCGCTACGGCGTGACTCAGGCCGAGGTGCAGAGGCTGATCGCGACCGTGGTCGGTGGCGATCCCATCGGCGAGACCATCGAGGGCCGCGAACGCTATCCCATCGTGTTGCGCTACCCGCGCGGCGCGCGCGACTCGTTGTCCGCGCTGATGCAGTTGCCGGTCGTCGCCTCCGGTGGCGCGCAACTGACCTTGGAGCAGGTCGCCGATCTCTCGCTCAGCCCGGGACCGCCGATGCTCAGGAGCGACAACGGCCGGCTGGTCGGCTATGTCTACGTCGATGTGGCCGGTCGCGATCTGGGTTCGGTGGTCGAGGATCTGCAGGGCGCGGTCGCCGCGCAGGTGCGCTTGCCGCCGGGCTACGGGATCGCCTGGTCCGGTCAGTACGAATATCTGCAGCGTGCCCTGGCGCGACTGCGGTGGGTGGTGCCGGCGGCGCTGGCGATCATCGTCCTGCTGATCTGGGGCGTGTTCCGCAGCGCAGGCGAGGCCACCATCATCCTGCTCAGCCTGCCGCTGGCGCTGGTCGGCGGGCTGTGGCTGATCTGGACACTGGGCCATGCGGTCTCGGTCGCGACGCTGATCGGCTTCATCGCGCTCGGCGGCGTGGCCGCCGAGTTCGGCGTGATCATGCTGCTCTACCTGCGCCACGCCTGGGAGCATCGACTGGCCGCGGGGGAGCCCGCCAGCCTCGACACGCTGGAGGCCGCGATCCGCGAAGGCGCGGTGCAGCGCGTGCGCCCCAAGGCGATGACCGTGGCCGTGATCCTCGCCGGCCTGTTCCCGCTGTTCATCGGTTCGGGCGCCGGCTCGGAAGTCATGCAGCGCATCGCCGCGCCGATGCTCGGCGGCATGGTCACCGCGCCGTTGCTGTCCATGCTGGTGATTCCCGCGGCGTATCGCCTGCTGCGCGGGCGAGCCTTATCCCGTACTTCGCCCGCCACATCGCCGGCGGGCACCGCGACGTGAGCGGCGCGTGGGTCCGCTCACCTCAACACCACACAGGAGACTCCTCATGAAACGCACTTCCCACATCGCGGCCTTGGCGATCCTGATCGGGACGCTGAGCGTGTCCGGCACGCTGTCGGCAGGGGAACGGCTCGGTCATGTCGCCGAAGCGTCCGGCGAGTCCTTGCAACTATGCTTCGATTCACAGGCCGCACAGCCGGCGGCTGGCGAAGCCGTGCGCATTGTCCGCCGCATGCACGTGGGCAGCCAAAAATCCGGCCCGACGTTCCGCAAGCGCACCGTCGGTGTGGCGCGGATCGGCGACGATCGATCCGGTGCCTGCGTTGCGGCCACACTGATCAAAGGAAAAGCGCGTCGCCAGGACGAAGTTCGCAAGTGAAATCGCCGTCTGCCGATGGCGACAGCGCGGAAGGCGCTGCCGTCATTCCTGTTGTCTCTACTTCATCAACCCACTCAAGGAAACCCAGATGAAACCGACGTTCATTCCCTGCACTCTTGCCACGCTGCTGCTGGCGGCCTGTTCGCAAACACCTGGCAGCGAGGACGCTGCCGCCAAGGACGCGAGCACCGCCAGCGACATGGCGATGCCTGCTGCCGAACACGCGGCGATGGCGGCACCGCCCAAAGCGGCTGCGGATGCGATGACGCAGACCGCCAAAACCGCGTCCGCGTCCGGCATCGTCGAATCCGTCGACGCGGGCGCGGGCAAGATCACGCTCGCGCATGGCCCGATCGATGCGCTGGGCTGGCCCGCGATGACGATGGGCTTCAAGGCAACGCCCGAGCAGATCGCGTCCGTGCAGCCCGGTCAATCCGTGCGATTCGAGTTCACGGCAGAAGGCATGGCGGCGACGATTACCCGGATCGAGCCGGCCAAATAGTTCCGGAACGGATGGCGGCAATACGCAATGCCGTCATCCAGGCGCAGTGACCAGGAGCGCGGGGTGTTCCGCGTGCTGGTCATGGCGGGTCGAGTTCGGATCAACCCGGTGGGTTGCAGCAGGGACTGTGCTGCTGGATGGGCGGGCATGGCACCGTGCCATAGGAACAGAACACGCAACAATCGCCCGACTTGGGTCGCAGCAGCGTGCCGCAGGCCAGGCATTCGTAGAAGAACTGGCACGCCGTGGTCGGCATGGTTTCGACCGCCTGATGTCCGCAGGCCGGGCACGTCAGCGTGCTTTGCAATTGCAGCTCAGTCACCGTGCTTGCTCGTTATCGCGGTTGCGGGAAAACCGGCGTCGGTGATGATCTTCGCGATGGCCACCGGGTTGGTGCGTTCGGGATCGAAGCGAACGGTCACCGTGGCGCTGCGGGCATCCACACGTTTGGCAGTGACGCCAGGCACCTTGTCCAGCGCCTTTTGGATCGTGATGCTGCATGTCGGACAGGTCATGTTCTCGACGCGAAAGACGGCCTGTCTCGGCGTCGCCGCGTAAGCGACGGCGATCCATGCCGTGAGGATCAAACCGAGGAAGAGATTGCGCACGGGAACCCCCTAAAAAAACCAGCCGATGTAGTACGGGAACAACAACAGCAGAACAATCGCGCCTGTGGCGACCCACAGCCAGCGACGGCGACGCCTCAGTCGAGCCGCATCGGCGCAGGCGCCGTCGTCGCGACAGCGTGATGCTGGCCCATAAGAGGCCCAGAACGCCCAAGCCAGACAGACCAGCACAATCGTGCTGAACCAGGGGCGCCAGGCCTCCAGCGCGGTGAGATTGGCGATCCATGCGCCGCTCACCCCAAGCAGGACCAGTACCAACGGCAAGACGCAGCAGGTCGAGGCTCCCAAGGACGCGATGGCGGCGCCAATGAGCGGGACGAGCGTCGTGCGGGGCGCGGGCGGCTTCATGAAAGGATGGTAATCTCTGTACCAAGGTACGGAGTCAAGCGATGGCAGCTCATTCAATGACGATCGGTCGCCTGGCGGCAGCGGCAGGCGTACATGTCGAGACCGTTCGCTACTACCAGCGACGAGGGCTGCTGCGTGCGCCGTCGCGTGCTGCAGGCAGCGTTAGACGGTACGAGGCCGAGGATGTCGGTCGATTGCGATTCATTCGTCGTGCCCAGGGGATGGGGTTCAGTCTGGCCGAGGTCTCGGAACTGCTTGAGATCCAGGGTCATGCCGCGTGCGAGCAGACACGGCAGTTGGCGGACCGCAAGCTCATGGAAGTTCGCAGCCGTCTGCAGCAGCTCAAACGACTGGAATCCGATCTTGTGTCCATGGTGGAGCGGTGCGGCCGCGTCGAGGTCGGCGGCGCGTGCCCGATGCTCGATGTCTTCTTTGCGCTGGCCGATCGGGACCATGCAACCGCACTGTCGCAGGCGGAATGACAACGGTCTTGGTCGAGGGGGTTGGCGCCGTCCGCGCTTGGGCAAGAACGGCGCAGACCGCCAAAACCGCGTCTGCGTTCGGCATCGTCGAATCCATCGACGCGGGCGCTGGCAAGATCACGCTCGCACACGGCCCGGTCGATGCGCTGGGCTGGCCCGCGATGACGATGGGCTTCACGAGCAGATCGCGTCCGTGCGGCCCGGTTAGTCCGTGCGATTCGAGTTCACGGCAGAAGGCATGACGGCAACGATCACGCGCATCGAACCCAGTCCATAAAAACAACTCGTCACCTATCCCAACGACCATGTGTGAGGCGTGGCGTTGGTGTAGACAATCTCGATATCGCCTGTGCCTGCATGTGTGACGACAGGCGAGATGATCCGAAATCCGCACCCTGACCTTGAGCCGGAACGCGCTGTGTTGGACAACGAAAGCGATTGATCCCGCAGTGGTTCGTCTCAGGCCTGTGGCTCGCGATACGCCAACAGCCGCAGGGCATTCGCAACCACCAGCAGTGTCGAGCCTTCATGGAATAGCACGGCGACGCCCATCTTCAGCCCGAAAATCGTCGCTGGGATCAGGATTGCGACCATGCCCAGGCTCGCCCACAGATTTTGACGGATGATGCGACGGGTCTGGCGACTCAATCCGATCACGAACGGCAGTTTCGACAGATCGTCGCCCATCAACGCGACATCGGCGGTTTCCAGTGCCACATCGGAGCCGGCGGCCCCCATCGCGATGCCGACCGATGCACTGGCCAGCGCCGGTGCATCGTTGACGCCATCGCCGATCATCGCGACATCGCCAGCCGCCTGCAGTTCGCGGATGGTCGTGACTTTGTCTTCGGGCATGAGGTTGCCCAGCGCCCGGTCGATGCCGACGCTCTTGGCCACGGCATCGGCGACCTGCTGGTTGTCGCCCGAGAGCATGACCATCTGGCGGATGCCCAGCGCCCGCAGTTGTGCGATCACAGCCGTTGCGGCGGCGCGGGGAGTGTCCATCAATCCGATCGCACCGAGATAGCGGTCGCCGTGTTTGACCGCAAACGTAGTGCGACCATCGGATTCGAGTTGGCGCATGCGTGCGTCGAGATCCGGCGGTAGTCGGATGGCATCGATTTCGGCGAACAGCGCTCGTTTGCCGATGTACACGACTTGACCATCGACTTCGGCGCGCAGTCCTTTACCGGTCAGACTTTCCAGGTTGGTCGCCACCGGCAGGGCCGCACCGCCAAGGCGTTCGCCGCCATCGCGGACGACCGCGGCCGCCAACGGGTGGCCGCTCAGTTTTTCGACAGCGACTGCGACTTCCAGAAGCGTCTCTTCGCCGACGTTCTCTGCGGCCAGCACATCGGTCACGCGCGGCTGGCCTTCGGTCAGGGTGCCAGTCTTGTCGAACGCCAGCGCATGCAGCACGCCCAATCGCTCCAGCGGCGCACCACCCTTGATCAGCACGCCCGCCCGCGCTGCCCGGGCGACGCCGCTCAGTACCGCGCTGGGCGTCGAGATCGCCAGTGCGCAGGGGCTGGCGGCCACCAGTACGGCCATTGCGCGATAGAACGACGCGCTGAACGGTTCGTCGACCACCAGCCAGGCGAACAACAACACGAACGCAAGTGCGAGCACCACAGGAACGAAGACACGCTGGAAACGGTCGGTGAACAATTGCGTGGGCGATTTCTGACCTTCTGCGGAGCGCACCATCTCAACGATACGGGACAGCGTACTCTGGTCGGCGCGACGGCTCACTTCGATTTCGACGAGGTGCGCCCGGTTGAGGGTGCCGGCGAACACACGATGATCGGCGCCCACTGCGTCCGGATTTGCGCGGGAGGCAGCGACGTCAGCGACTGGTCGTTTGTCGGCCGGTACACTCTCGCCGGTAATCGCGGATTGATCGATGCTGGTTTCGCCGACCACCACGAAGCCATCCGCCGCGATCCGTTCGTCCGGCTTGACCACCACGACGTCTCCCACTTGCAAGGATCCGACGGCGATTTCGACAATCTCCTGCCCACGCCGTACCAATGCGGTCTCGGGTCGCAGTTGCGCCAGGGCCTCGATCGCACGGCGGGCACGGCCCATCGCATAGTTTTCGAGCGCATGTCCCAGGCTGAACAGGAAGAGCAGCAAGCCGGCTTCCCCCCAGTGGCCCAGTGCGATCGCGCCCGCAGCGGCGACGAGCATCAGCGTGTCGATCTGCAAGCGCCGATTGCGGAGGTTTTCGATGGCTTCCCGGACGGTGAACCATGCGCCAGCCAGACAGGCTGCGGCATACAACCCGCGCACGATGAGCGCATCCTCACCCAATGATCTGCCGACGATCCAGCCGGCGAGCAAAAGCACGCCGCTGCCGAGGGAAAACATCAACTCCAGATTGCCGCCGCCGTGTCCGTGTTCATGACTGTGATCGTGGTCGTGGTCGTGCTTGCCGTGTCCGGGATCCTCGCGGGATCCGCTTTCGTGTGATGCATGTGCGTCTACTGACATGGCTGTTTCCTCGTGATCGAGTGTCTGTCGCGGCAAGGACGATGTCCCGCCGAGGTAGGGTGAAACACAGCAAAGGATGCTGTCATGGCTCTACGACGGGTTTCGTGCGACGCGGATATCCGGCCGTACGGACCTCGGTGCGCGTGGCATCGGTGTCGCGGCAGGTGTTGCCACCAGCTTTCGTTTTCGAGGTCATCAGGTGTCTCCATACGCGGCGGCGCGTTGCGCGGGCGCCAGCCATCGGGTGGGGCGGCGGCATTCAGCCAGTAAATCGTGCGAGCGTTCATAGCGGTCGATACGCAGGTCCATGAGACCCAATACGGTGTGAAAGACGTTGTCGTGTTCGGCAGGTTGCTTCGCCCGGCGCCGTACGCATGCCGCGTCGATGCCCATCGACATGCGCATGCCCTGCGAGAGCCACAACACCATAGGCACCTTCATCTGCACATCGGGTGCGATCGCCTGCGGTACGCCGTGCAGGTACAGGCCGTTCTCACCGAGCGATTCGCCGTGATCGGAGACGTAGAGCATCGCGCTGTCGATCTGCGGCATGGACGCCAGCAGGTCGATCGTGCGGCCGAGCATCCGATCGGCGGCCAGCAAGGCATTGTCATAGGCGTTGACGATCTCGACGTCGGTGCAGCGCGTCAGGTCCGCCGTCCGGCAGTCGGGTGTGAACCAGCGCAATTCTGGGCCATAGCGGCGGAAATAAGCCGGCCCGTGATTGCCCAATGGGTGCAGTACGATCACCGCATCCGAGCGCAGGCTTTGCAAGCGTGCCTTGAGATCAGTCAGCAGCACTTCGTCACCGCAAATACCTGCGTTGCAAAGAGTGCTGTCGCGAGCGCCACGGAATGATTCAAACGGCAGGCCGGTGCATACCCCCTTGCAGCCGGTCTGGTTGTCGCGCCAGGCTACCGCCACGCCCGCGCGGTTCAGCAGGTGCAGCAGGCTTTCGCTCGTGGCGATCGCCCGGGCGTCATAGTTGTGCCGACCCTGCACCGAGAACAGGCACGGCACCGACACTTCCGTGCTGGTGCCGCAGGCGGTGACATCGGGAAAGTTAATGACCTGTCGGCGTGCCAACTCTGGTGTGGTCTGCCGACGATAGCCATTCAAGCCCCAGTTGGCCGCACGCGCGGTCTCGCCCACCACAAGCACCAGCACGTGCGGACGTGCATTCTCGGGGTGTGGTGCTTGCCGGGGTGCATGCGAGATCGGCGTGCGCTGCGTTGGTTTGCCACGTGACGCTTCGATGAGTACGCGAACCGAGGCCACCAGCACGTTGGCCGGGGCGATGAGGTAGCGCACATGCTTGTGCCCACGCATCATTGAGGCCAGGCCATCGAACGCGCTGACCAGCATCAGCAACAGGAAGCTCGCCCAAACCAGCAGCCAAAAGCCGCGCAGACCGAGGGACCACGGCGTCGGCATGCGAGGCACCCGCAGGCGGTAGATGATCACGCTCGGCAGTACGGCGCCGACGAGCACGACCAGGGCGAGCACGGGCGTGATGTATTCGATGGCCTCGTGCCAGTCGGTCACCGCGACGTTGCGCATCATCGATGGATCGATGACCACGCCATAGGCCGCACTGAAGTAGACGGCCACCGCGTGCAGCAGCAACAGTCCCGGCAGCGCGACGCGGTAGCTCCATCTGAAGACCGTCAATCCGAGCAGCAGTTGGTTGACGGCGTAGATACCCAAGGCGAGCGCGACCCAGGTGCCCGGTCCGACACGCATGCCCGTTTCGGCCGCCGGCAAGGCGCGGTCGATCAAGGGCACGGCGGTGACGGTGAACAGTGCGGCAACCGCGCTGTTCACCGTCTGCAGGGACACTGGCCGCTCATGCAAACGAGAGCGGCGTCGGGTCATGTCGGCGCCACCTCCGGCAGGTGCGCGCCCGGCTTCGCATCACCGGGCCTGTGTAGCCAGCGATACAGCGCCGGCAGCACCAGCAGCGTCAACAGCGTCGAGGACACGATGCCGCCGATCACCACCGTCGCCAGCGGGCGCTGTACCTCGGAGCCCGCGCCGACGTTGAGCGCCATCGGTACGAAGCCGAGCGACGCCACGAGCGCCGTCATGAGCACCGGACGCAGGCGGCCGAGCGCACCGTCGACAATCGCTTCATCGAGCGGATCGCCCTGTTCGCGCAGCTTCTTGATGAAGGCGATCATCACCAGGCCGTTGAGCACGGCCACGCCCGACAGTGCGATGAAGCCGACGCCGGCTGAAATCGACAGGGGAATGCCGCGCAGGGCCAGCGCGATCACCCCGCCAGTCAAGGCAAGCGGCACGCCGCTGAACACGATCGCCGCATCCTTGGCCGAGCCGAAGGCCATGAACAACAGGCCGAAGATCACGATCAGGGTCACCGGCACCACGATCGACAGGCGCTTGCTGGCCGACACGAGTTGCTCGAACGTGCCGCCGTAGTCGATCCAGTAGCCCTCGGGGACTTTGACTTCTGCATCGATCTTCGACTGCAATTCGGCCACGAATCCACCGAGATCGCGATCGCGCACGTTGGCGGTGACCACGATCCGGCGCTTGCCGTTCTCGCGGTTGATCTGGTTCGGACCCAACTGCGTTTCGACGCTCGCCACTTCGCGCAACGGCACGGTGCGCGGCGTGCCGGCCGCCCAGTTGCTGGTACGGCTGGACTCGTCGGCCTGAGTACCTTCACCCAGGGCAATCGGCAGATCCGCAAGTGCCGCGGGATCCTCGCGCAGCGATTCGGGCAGACGCACGACGAGATCGAACCGGCGGTCGCCCTCGAACAGTTGGCCCGATTCCTCGCCGCCGATGGCCGTGGCGATCGTTTCCTGCACTTGTGACGGGTTCAGGCCATAACTGGCCAGGGCGGCCCGGTTGGGCACCACTGTCAGCAGCGGCAGACCGGTCACCTGCTCGGTCTTGACGTCGGCGGCACCGGGTACTGCCGACATCACGCGCTGTACCTGGACGGCCGTGCGCACCAACTGGTCGAGATCATCGCCGTAGATCTTGACCGCCACGTCCGCGCGCACGCCCGAGATCAACTCGTTGGTACGCATCTGGATGGGCTGCGTGACCTCGTAGTTGTTGCCGGGCAAGGTGGCCAGTACCTTCCCGATGTCCTTGAGCAGAACCGCCTTCGGCTTGTCAGGGTCCGGCCAGTCGTCGCGATCCTTGAGCATCACGAACGTATCGGCGATCGAGGGGGGCATCGGATCGCTGGCCACCTCGGCGGTGCCGATCTTGGCGAAGACACGCTTGACCTCGGGCAGTTGCGCCAGGCTCGTTTCGAGCGCCTCTTGCATCTGCACCGACTGGGTCAGGCTGGTGCCGGGGATGCGCAAGGCTTGGACCGTGACGTCGCCCTCGTCGAGGTTGGGAATGAACTCGCTGCCCAGGCGCGTGGCAAGCAGTCCGGAAGCGACCACCAGGGCGAGCGCGCCTAGCATCACCGGCATCCGGTGGCGCAGCGTCCACGCCAGCATCGGCGCGTAGCGGCGCTTGGTCCATGCCATGAGCTTGTTCTCGTGCTCATCGACCTTGCCGCCGAGGAACATCGCGATCGCCGCAGGCACGAAGGTCAGCGAGAGCAACATCGCGCCGGTCAGTGCGAGCACCACCGTGATCGCCATCGGATGGAACATCTTCCCTTCGATGCCGGACAGCGCAAAGATCGGCAAATAGACCGCTGTGATGATGCCCAGGCCGAACAAGCTGGGGCGGATCACTTCGGCGGTGGCCGAGGCGGTTTCGTCAAATCGTTCTTCCTCGGTCATGACGCGGCCGAGCCGATGCTGCAACTCGCCGAATCGGCGCAGGCAGTTCTCGATGATGATCACTGCGCCGTCGACGATCAGGCCGAAATCGAGCGCGCCCAGGCTCATGAGGTTGCCCGACACGCCGCCACGCACCATGCCGGTGAGCGTGAACAGCATTGCCAGCGGAATGACCGCCGCAGTGATGAGCGCTGCACGGAAATTGCCGAGCAGCACGAACAGCACCACGATGACCAGCAGCGCGCCTTCGATCAGGTTCTTGCTGACCGTGGCGATGGTGCGGTCGACCAACTCGGTGCGGTCGTAGACCGGTATGGCTTTGACGCCTTTGGGCAGCGAGGCATTGGCTGCCTGCAGCTTGGCCGAGGCCGCCTGGCTGACCTCGCGGCTGTTGGCCCCCACCAGCATGACTACGGTACCGACCACGACCTCATGACCGTTCTGCGTGGCCGCACCTGTGCGCAGCTCCTTGCCTTCGCCCACCGTCGCCACGTCGCGTACGCGGATCGCCAGGCCTTCCCGGCGGTCGAGCACGATATCGCGGATCGCATCCAGATCACTGACCTGACCAGGCACGCGCACCAGAAACTGCTGGCCATTGCGCTCGATGTAGCCAGCGCCGACGTTCTGGTTGTTGGCGGCGATGGCCGCGACGATGTCATGCAGCGTGAAATTCAGGGCGATGAGTTTGGCTGGGTCCGGTGTGATGTGGATTTGCCGCTCGTAACCGCCGATGGTGTTGACCTCGGTGACGCCCGGCGTGTTACGCAACTGTGGACGGATGACCCAGTCCTGCAGGGTGCGCAGGTCCGTGGGTGAGTAGCTGCTGCCATCGGGTTTGCGCGCCTTGGGGTCCGCTTCCACCGTGTACATGAAGATCTCGCCCATGCCGGTCGCGATCGGGCCCATCGTGGGTTCCAGCCCGGCCGGCAGTTGCGCCTTCGCTTGCTGCAGGCGCTCGGAGACCTGCTGGCGGGCGAAGAAGATGTCGGTGCCGTCCTTGAAGACGACCGTCACCTGCGACAGCCCATAGCGCGAAAGCGATCGCGTGTAGTCGAGACTCGGCAGGCCCGCCAGTGCGGTCTCGATGGGGAAGGTGACGCGCTGTTCGGCCTCCAGCGGCGAATAGCCGGGCGTTTCGGTATTGATCTGCACCTGGACGTTGGTGATGTCTGGTGTCGCGTCGATCGGCAGGCGGGTGAAGCTCCACACACCCAAGCCGATCAGGCCGAGGGTGAAAACGAGCATCAGCCACCGATGCGCGATCGCGAATCGGATGATTTTCTCAAGCATGTCGGCGGCCTCAGTGGTCGTGCTCGGCGGTCGACTTCTCGATATCCGCCTTGATGAGGAAACTCTGCGCGGTGACCACCTCTTCGCCGGCCTTGAGCCCGGAAAGGATCTCCACTTGCCCAGGATCGCGTTTGCCCAGCTTCACCGGGCGCTGGGTGTAGGTCTCTCCCGTGCGCACGAAGACCACGTCCATGTTCTCCATCGTCTGCAGCGCTGTTTGCGGCACCATCAACGCCACCGGTTGCTGGGCCACGGTCACGCGCGCGCGTACCGCCGAGCCGGGGCGCCACATGCCGTCGGTGTTGCGGACACGTGCGCGTGCGATGGTGCTCTGGCTGGCTGTTGCGGTCGAGGGCAGAATGCGTTCGAGCACCGTCTCGGTCGTGACCTGGTCGCCCATGCGCGTGATCAACACTGGGCTGCCCGCGGTGATGTGCTGGGCATCGGCGCCGAACACGTGCAGGTCCACCCACAGTTCGGACAGGTCGCCGATTTCGTAGAGCGCCATGCCTTCGGCGGCAACGCCGCCCACTGACGCATTGCGCTGGAGCACGACACCGGAAATCGGTGCCGTCACCGTATAAGTGGTCAGGCTCAGGTTGCTTTCGATGCTGGCCAGTGCTTGGCCAGCGCGCACCTGATCGCCGATGTTGGCGCGCAGCGAGCGGATCGGACCTGGAAAGCGTGCCATCACCTGCGCGACCCGCCCGTCGATGGGGGTCAGCAGACCTTGTACCTCGTGTTCGTCGGCGATCGTGCCCGGCGCGACCTTCGCGACCTTGATCCCGGACTTGGCCGCGACGGCGGCGGAAAGTTTCGTGCTTGGCGGGCCTTCGGCATGCTCGCCTTCTTCGCCCTCTGCGTGCGCGTCTCCGCCTTCGGCATGTCCATCTTCTTCGGCGTGCTCGTCTTCCTCGGCATGCTTGCTTTCCTCAGTGTGCTCGTCTTCCCCGGCGTGCTCGCCGGACTCGGCATGTGCATCGGCGGTCTTCTTGTCGCCGCAGCCGGACAACGCAAGGGCGAGCAGCAGGGCGGTCCAAAACGGGATGCGATTCATGGTGTGTCCTTCAATACAGGGGTCGTCGATGGCGCGGCGAGCAGTGGTTGGCCAGTCAGGCGTTGGATTTCGATCAGGGCGCGCTGGGCGTCGAGCGCGGTTTCAAGCTGCTGTTTGCGTGCGTTGGTGCGCTCGGATTGCAATTGCGCCCATTCGAGATAGCTGATCGCACCGGAGCGGTACGCGCGTTCGGCGGCGGCTTCGGCTTGTCCCAGTTTCGGCAAGACGTCGCTCCGCAACCGCTGCACTTCGATCTGCGCCACGCGATAGCGGCCGTGCGCTTCGGCCAGCGTCGAATACAGCGCCAGTCCCTTGGCCTCGCGCTCGATCTCCAGCGACGCCAGTTCGGCTTCGGCGATGCGGATCTCGGGCTGCGCGCGCGAACGGCTTCCCAGCGGCATCGACACACTCCCGATGAGGCCGAAGTCGTCAGTCGACTGTAGCCGGCGCACGCCGACTTGCCAGTCCAGATCTGCGGTGCTGCTGCTGCGCGCAAGTTGTAGCCGCGCTTCCCGGATGCGCTGCTCATCGGCAAACTGGGCGAGATCCGGCGTATTTCCGATCAGCTCGGACAGGGCTGAAAAATCGCCGATGGCGGGAAGTTGCAACGGATCGCGTGCGACCACATCGAAGTCCGGTTCACGTTGACCCCACAGTGCAGCCAGGTGGTGTCGCGCGGCGATCAGCCGCTGTTCGGCGCGGGCGCGATCCAACTCCGCGCGCGCCAGTGCCGCCTGCGCGGTCAACACCACCGATTCCGGTGACGCGCCGGCCTGCAAGCGGTGGCGCGCTCCAGCGACCGTGCGCTGGCGCTGGGCGATGTCCAGTTGCGCGATCTCGCACTGCTGCTGCGCCGCCACCGCGGCGAGATATCGCCGCGCGACTTCGGCCAGCAGATCAAGGCGCCGGGTTTCGCGCTCGACGGCCAAGGCGTCTATCCGGCTTTGCGCCAACACACGTCGGGCGTCCAGCTTGCCGCCGCGTTCAAGCACCGACGCCAGTGTCAAACTGAGTTCGGCGCCCTGCAGGCCGCTGGCCTCGCCGGAGCCAAAGGCATTTTCGACGGTAGCGCCCGCGACCAGTGCGGGACGCAATGCGGCGCGGTCGCGTTCGGCGGCCAGCACATCGCCGCGAGCACCGAACAGGCGCAATTGAGGGTGGGAATCGGCGACGCGCGCAAACGCATCGTCCAAGGTCAAGGTTGGACGGGGAACAACAGGATCTGCAGCGGTCGCGGGCCAAGCCACGACGAACGCCACGATGCACGCGGCGAACGCCGCGAGTCGCATACGCATGGGAAACACTCCGATGGAAAGGTTGGACGAGCAGCCGGAGTACGGCTGGCGGGTCTCAAGCCTGAATCGGAGGTCGGAAGGGGGTTGCCGCGTGCGCGTCGGCGGTGATGGCGTTGGTAGGCGCCCAAAGCACCCTGGCGACGGGTTTGAAAGCCGGAAGCTGTAACTGTCCGGATAGCGGAAGCTGCGGCTGCGCACAGCAGTGCGCGTGATGCATCAGTTGGTGCGAAGCGCCGGCGTCGCCGTCGCCGTCTGTTTCGGTCGAATCCGTTTGCCACTGGGTGGCATGCAGATCAGCGTGAGTACCCGATGCGCTCGAATGGCCGATAGCCTCGTGCAGCGCTCCCCGGCCAGCCATCACTGGCTGCAAAATCAGACACAGCACCAGCAGCGCCAGAAAAGACTGGCGGCACAGGATGTTTGTCCGGCGGGCGTGACGACTTTTCACGGCCGCAGAGTGTAGCTCAATCGCGAAAGGTTAGACAATTACAGGAAACGTCAAAAACCTGCATATTTCATTGGCTTGGCTGCCAAAAGACGACTATGTTTCACTCTTCTAAGCCTTTTCCGCATGGGCATCGCGCAAAATTCCAAAGGCTTCCTTGATCACGTACAAGCCGATCAACGTGCCGATGGCAAAATCCGGGTACGGCGAGTGCAGCCAGAACACCAGCACCCCGGCCAGGATGACGCCGAGGTTGGCCACCACATCGGCACGGGTGAACAGCCACGTCGCCCGCAGATGCACTTCACCGGACTTCAAAGGCGCGAGCATGCGCAGAACGGTGACATTGACCGCCAACGACAACAAGGAGATGCCGATCATCCAACCGCTGAGCGGTTCAGCACCAAAGATGACGCGGCGGGCGACTTCGACGAGCACACCCACGCCCAGCATCAACAGCACACCGCCACTCAGTAACGCGGCGTTGGCCTTGAACCGGGTCGTACGACCGATCGCGACCAGGCCAATCGCATAGGCAGTCGCGTCGGAGAGCATATCCAGCGCATCGGCCAGCAGACCTGTGGACTGGGCGATCCAACCAGCGAAACCACCGATCACCGCCATGGCCGCATTAAGGGCCAGCGCAATCCAAAGAACACGACGTTCACGCGCGTTCTTGGCTTCGTGGTGGCAGCCGCATTCGCTCATCGCAAAGTCCTCATGATTTTGCCGCGACACGCGCGGACCGGGCATTGAAGATGAAACCTGCCACCGCGACCGTTGCGATCGCCAACTGTGCCAGCAATGATTGCCACGACGGATAGACGCCGAGCCAGTCGATGCGTGGCGCAGCAATCAACGCCTGCGACACCCAGCCGGCTTCCTGCAGCGCGGCCACGCCTTTACCGACCAGGACGATCGCAAGCAAGGCGATCAGGACCGAACTGATCGTGAAGAACTTGCCGATCGGCAAACGCTTGCTGAGACGCAGCATCCAATACGCTACGCCGACCAACACTGCGGTGCCAGTCAACAGACCAGCAACGATAGCGCCGGATGCCTGCTCGCTCCACATTGCGATGTAGAACAGGATCGTTTCGAACACCTCGCGGTAAACGGCGACGAACGCCAAGGTGAACAGGAAGATCGCCGAGCGCCGCGTCAGGGCCGCCGACATCTTGGCGTGCAGGTATTGCTGCCAGCGGCCAGCGAAACTCTTGCCGTGCATCCAGATGCCCACGCTGAGCAGTACGACCGCGGCGAACAGCGCCGAAACGCCTTCGGTCACTTCACGATTGGCGCCGCTGATATCGACAAAGTACGTGGCCACCGCCCAGGTGATGGCTCCTGCCAGTAGTGCCCCGATCCAGCCAGCATGAACGTAAGGCAGCACATCACGGCGTTCGGCTTTGCGCAGAAAAGCGATCATGCCGATGACGATCAGTAGTGCTTCCAGCCCTTCGCGCAGCAGGATGGTGAAGCTGCCGAGAAAGGCCGTGGTTGTGTCCGTATGCCGATCCAGTAGCGCGACCTCGGCGCGATCGAACAGCGCCCGGATTCGCGCCGCCTGGGCGGTCGTTTCCGCGAGTGCTGAACCGCGACCGAGCTGTGCGCGAAATTGGGCCATCGCAGCTTCGAGTTCGCGCATCAGCGCAGCGTCGCGCGTGACCAATGTCGGTTCGATCGGCTCGACACCATCGAGGTAGGCGGACAAAGCCAAGGCCTTGGCGCGCGTCGTGTCCCCGGTGCGGTAGGCCTGCTCGCTCTGGGCCAGCCGTTGCCGGGCCATCGCCAGTGGTCCGGCAGCAGCATCAGCCAACACCTCGTCCACGGCTTGCGGGTGCGCACGCAGATACGCCACGACTTCGGCCGCCTGCGCCGGCTCCAACGTCTTGGCGAGTTCAGCCTCGCTGGCGCGGGTGAGCGCTTCTAGGTCGGGGATCTTCGAATGCAGTTCGGGACGCTCGCGCCACAGCGTTTCGCCGCGCGTTTGCGCCTGCGGCGAATACGACATACCGCCGATGTAAAATGCCAAGTCCCAGCGATCGGCGTCTGACAAGCTGGAGAACGCCGCCATTGCGGTACCGGGGACGCCCTGCGAAATTACCTCGTACAGCGCGAACGGCGTGCGTTGCGCTGCGCGGGTGGCATCGCTGAAGGCGATCGGCGGCGGATCCAGTGCGGCCGCAGTCGGGCCGTCACCGCGACCGGCCGAACCGTGACAGGCTGCACATTGCTGGGCGTAGAGCGCCGCAGCCCGGCTCGGCACCGGCGGTGAAGTCGGCACCGCCCCGATGGAGTAGCTGGCCAGCAGGTCATCGGCCAGCCCACGGGCGAGCGTCGCCACATGCAGGGGCTCGGCCTTGGTGGTCACCGCCACCACCAGTTGGTCGGCTTGGGCCAGCAGGGCCGGCTGTTTTGATGACTCTGGCAGGCTCGCCAGTTGCGTGCGGACGGCCCCGGCGAACTCCTGCATCTCGGCGTACTCGCCCGGCGACACGATATGACCGCCTTGAACGGCGCCGGCGTAGTCCACGGCGATGTAGTCGAGCATCTGCCAGGTCTGGTGCGGGTTCGCTCCAGGCTGTTCGGCACGAACCGGCAGCAACGTGGCCCCCAGCATCAGAAGGGCCAGGAGGCTGGACTGGATCAGGACAATCGGTTGGGGCATGGTTCGACCATGGTTGGGCCCCGCCAGGGTGGCAGCGGAAACGTGCCCACTGTAAAGTCTGTAGTCACTACAGGGTCAAGCGGAATGCGAATGAAAATCAGTGACGCCGCCGCCGCCAGTGGCTGTCATCTGGAGACCATTCGCTACTACGAGCGTGTGGGTCTGATGCCATCACCGATGCGAACCGGGAGCGGTTACCGCGCCTACGCGCCGGCCGATGTCGAACGGCTGCGCTTCATCAGCCGGGGGCGCGAGTTGGGGTTCAGTCTGGAGGATATTCGCAGTCTGCTGCGCTTGAACGACGATCCGCAGTTGTCGTGTGGCGATGTTGATGTGCTGGCTCGTGCGCACTTGACCGACATCCATCAACGCATTGATGCGCTCAGTCGCATGGCGGAGGAACTGGAACGAGTCATCGCCCAGTGCTCCGGCGGCGAGCGTGTCAAGTGCACCATTCTGGAAGCGCTACGTCGCGCCGATGGCGCTTCTACCGAGAACAAAGGATCGAAGACATGACGATGGTTGTGCGCTGACGGATAACTCAACCTGAGTGGTGCGCTCACGGTGCTCAAGTACTCGCGCAGGAAGTCCGCAACGTAGGTCTTGCCGACCGACCATCCCTGTTCGACGTGGTCGCGGTTGAACCGATCCGCGATCGTGCGGCAACTGGCGTCGGGCGATTCCATCGCAATCCGGAACAGTCTTTCACGTACTACGATGGGCTTGGCCCGGTAATGATGCATGCCGTTGGCGCTTGTTGATGTGGGTTGCATTTCACATTTTGTATGCCTGCGAATTCCGGATCGCTGCGGAAGCGGTCGTTGATGGCGGATGCGAGCAATCAACATTGCGACAAGCGCGAGCAGCAGTGCAAGAATCATCCGAATCAACCGTCATGGCCCGGCGGTCGACGCCGTTTGGGTCGCGCAGACTACGCTACGCTGCGATACAGCATTGCGATTGCGCTGGGACACTGCCTGCTCGTTTGACGAGCAGGCAGGACCACCGTGACATCCCTCCAAACTTTCGACCCGGCGCGCATGACGCCGGCACAGCGGCGCACGGAGGCCGCCGCACTGCTGGCCCAGGGCCTGCACCGCCTGCGCGGCGGCGACGCGCACACCGCCGCCGTCGCCGCGCCCTCTCCGGTTTGTCTTGGCTTTGGCGACCACCCACGCGTACATGCCAACCCCGCTCACCGGAGTCCACAGGCATGACGCAACAATCCCCTCCCGCGGCTGCGCCCGCATCGATGGCTGCGCGCATCGCGCACCTGGCCGATTGGTCGTGGCCGGATATCAAGAAGGAATGGCAGCGCCTCTTCGGTGGCGAGCCGCCCATCGCCAATCGACGCTTCGTCGAGAAGCGCATCGCCTATCGCTGGCAGGAAATCGAGTTCGCCAAGACTGACCACAGCTTGCTCGAGCGTAACAGCGGCCGGATCGATGAACTGGTCGCGACCGGCACGTTGAAACGCCAGAAGGCCGGCGCGACGCCGATTGCCGGCACCGAGCTGATCCGCATCTATGCCGGCGTCGAGCATCGGGTCAGGGTCCTGCCGGACGACGAATTCGAGTACGCCGGCAAGCGGTATCCCAGCCTGTCGATGATCGCCCGCACGATCACCGGCACCCGCTGGAGCGGGCCGGCGTTCTTCGGATTGCGCAAAGCAGGTGGCCGATGAGCGCCGTTCTGCCGAAGCGCCTGCGCTGCGCCGTCTACACCCGCAAATCCACCGACGAAGGGCTCGATGCGGAATACACCTCGATCGACGCCCAGCGCGATGCCGGCGCGGCGTTCATCGCCAGCCGGCGGATGGAAGGCTGGATCCCGGTCGCAGGTGATTACGACGATGGCGGCTTCTCCGGCGGCACGTTGCTGCGTCCCGCGCTACAGCGCCTCATGGAAGACATCCGCGCAGGCCAGATCGACATCGTCGTGGTCTACAAGATCGACCGCCTGACGCGATCGCTGTTCGACTTCGCCGAGCTGATCAAGGTCTTCGAGGAATACGGCACGACCTTCGTGTCCGTTACACAGCAGATCAACACCACGGATGCGATGGGCAGGATGATGCTGAACATCCTCCTCGCGTTCGCGCAGTTCGAGCGCGAGTTGACCGCCGAGCGCATCCGCGACAAGTTCGCCGCCAGCAAGAAGAAGGGGTTGTGGATGCACGGGATCTGCCCGTTGGGCTATGACGTCGTGGATCGCCGGCTGGTGGTGAACGCGGCGGAGGCCGAACAGGTCCGGACGATCTTCCGTCGTTTCGTCGAGTTGGGCTCGATCCTGAAGATCGTGCAGGAGGCGAGGGCGCGCGGCTGGTGCAACAAGACGTGGACGACGAAGGCGGGCACCGTGCGGCCCGGTAAGCTCCACGACAAAAGCTCCATCCACGGCATGCTGCATTGCCGCACCTATCTGGGCGAACTCAAGCATCGCGGCGAGTACGTCGAGAGCACCCACCCGGCAATCATCGACAAGGCGCTCTGGGACGAGGCGCATGCGCTGCTGCAGATCAACGGCCGAGTCCGCTCCGCCGCCTCGCGCGGCAAGGTGGATTTCCTGCTGAAGGGCCTGTTGACCGGCCCCGACGGCCGCGCCCTGTCGCCGTGGCACACGACCAAGGCCAACGGGCGCACCTACCGCTACTACCTGAGCACGCGCGACATCCACGAAGGGCGGGGCACGTCGGGCCTGCCGCGCCTGCCAGCGGCCGAACTGGAGGTTGCGGTGGTCGGGCAACTGCGCCAACTGCTGCGCGCGCCGGAGATGATCGAAGTGATGATCCCGCAGGCGCTCGCCCTCGACCCCACGCTGGATGAAGCGCAGGTCACGGTCGCGATGACGCAGGTCGACCGGGTATGGGAGCAGTTGTTTCCCGCCGAGCAGCAGCGGCTGGTCAGGCTGCTGGTGGAGCGGGTGATCGTGACGCCGACGAACCTGGAACTCCGCCTGCGCCCCGGCGGCATCGGCAGCCTCGCCGCCGATGCCCGGCAGGTCGCCGAGGCGGTCGCATGAACCGCCCGACCCTGACGATGGCGGGGCAGGCCAGCGAGGTAGTCGCCAGCGACGGCAGCGTCGTGCTGAACGTCCCGATCACCCTGCGGCAGCGGAGCGGTCGACGGGTGGTCGCCGTCGGCGGTCCCCGGTGCGAATCCGGCGAGCGGACTCGAACCGGCGCCACGCCGCTGCAATTGGCGCTGGCCCGTGGCCACCGCTGGCTGCGGAAGCTGGAAGCGGGTGAGGTCTCGTCGCTTCGTGAGATCGCGCAGCGCGACGGCGCCGACCACAGCTACGTCGCCAAGCACCTCAACCTGACCTTGCTGGCACCGGACATCGTGGCCGCGATCCTGGAAGACGCCCTGCCGGACGGGGTCCGGCTCAGCGCGCTGCTGATCAATCCGCCGGTGCTGTGGGATGACCAACGTGCGGCGCTCGGCACGACGCCTGCGCCGCCTCGGATGAGGAAGGGCGGCCGGAAGTAGGGCAGGGGCAACAGGCGGCTTTCGCTGGATAACAGCCGCGCCGGGGTACGCTACGCTGCGATCCCGCATGAGAGCGAGTTTGGATGCCGGTTGCTCAGGCACGACCAATTCGTTGTAACGAAAAGCCGCCGAAAGGCGGCTTTTTTGTTGGTTCGAATGATGAGGGGATGCCGACCGACGCGTCAACGCACCCGCAGGGTTGTGCTTGAGCTGCTGTAGGAAATCTGCCCGAACTAGGCATGAATGCTTTTGGTCACCAGCCTCAACGTTCCGAAATTCCATATGCCCCCCGCCGCATCGCATTCAAAGCAACGATTGCGTGACTCCGGCCTACCCGGCAGACTGCACGGAAAGAGTTTTTATTAATATCACATACGTATCCTTGCTCATGTCCAACCATATTGCCGCAGTCGATATCGGCGCCAAGCTCTGGTCGCTGTGCCATGTGCTGCGCGATGACGGCATCACCTACCACCAATACCTTAGCGAGCTGACCTACCTGTTGTTCCTGAAGATGATGAAGGAAACAGGCCAGGAAGAGAGGCTCAAGATCTGGAAAGCTAAAGACAAGAAAAAAGGGTCACCTAAAGAAGAACAAGCCGGCACCCGTTGGGACGATTTGCTCGGCGCGTCTGCGGTGGATCGACTCGATCTCTACAAGGAGATGCTGCTGGACTACGGCTTGCACGGCCGTGGCGCCGTGCAGCAGATCTACGCCAACGCCAACACCTTCATTACCAAGCCGGCCACGCTGAGCAAGCTGGTGACCGACATCGATCGTCTCGACTGGTACAGCGTCGACCGTGATGACCTGGGCGACCTCTACGAAGACCTGCTCGAACGCAACGCGAGCGAGAAGAAAAGTGGTGCTGGTCAGTATTTCACTCCAAGACACCTGATCGACAGCATCATCAGCGTGATGAAGCCTGAGTTGGGTGACGTCATTCAGGATCCAGCAGCCGGCACATGCGGCTTCCTAATCGCAGCCAACAACTATCTGCGGCAGCACAACGACTTCGATAGCCTCGGCGACGAGGCTCAGCGAAAGTATCAGCATCAGACCTTCCACGGTATGGAACTGGTGCAAGACACGCACCGTCTGGCTCTGATGAACATGCTGCTGCATGGTATCGAAGGCGGTGTGACCTATGGCGACACGCTGAGCGACGAGCACAAGCAGTTGCCACCGGCTACGCTAATACTCAGTAACCCACCCTTTGGGACCAAGAAGGGCGGTGGCCTTCCCACGCGAGGCGACCTTGCCTTCGAGACCAGCAACAAGCAGTTCGCTTTTCTGCAGCACATCTACCTTGCGCTCAAACCCGGCGGCCGTGCGGCAGTGGTGCTGCCCGACAATGTACTGTTCGAGAACAACATCGGCACCGAGATCCGGCGCGATCTGATGGAAAAGTGCAACCTGCACACCATCCTGCGTCTGCCCACCGGCATCTTCTATGCTCATGGCGTGAAGACGAATGTACTGTTCTTCACCCGCGGCGAGACAGACAAGGGCAGCACCAAGGAAGTATGGGTGTACGACATGCGCGCCAACATGCCCGCCTTCGGCAAGCGCACGCCCTTCACGCGCGACTACTTCCGCACCCCGCCCGACGCCCCGGCCAGCCAACCGCGGGACAAGTTCGAAGACGTGTTCGGCAGCGATCCGCGCGGTGGCTCAGCTACGCGCCAGGACACCGGTGAGTCGGGACGCTGGCGTCGCTTTACGCGTGAGCAGATTGCACATCGGGGCGACAACCTGGACATAGCTTGGCTCAAGGATAGCGGCGCTATGTCGAATCACATTGCCGAAGAGCCCGCGCTCGTCGCTCGCCTGGCACTGCGCGAGCTGAATGCCGCCGTCAACGACCTCCGAGCGCTACTGGATGAGCTTGGTGAGGATCCTGATGCATATTTGGATGAGCTATTGGGTGAGGAGTCTCCAGCGGCCGAGGTAGTAGCCAATGAATGAACTTCCACCTGGCTGGGCTTGGTCCAAAATCGGCGAACTCGCGCCGTACATTCAACGCGGCAAGTCACCAAAGTACGCAGACCACAGTGAACTCCCGGTGGTCAATCAGAAGTGCATTCGATGGACCCGTCTTGAAACACAACATCTTAAGTTCATTCATCCCGAACAGTTCGATGCCTGGGATGCCGCGCGACGCATTCAACCAGGTGACGTGCTCTGGAACAGCACGGGGACCGGGACGGTAGGTCGGGCCTATCTCGTCCAAGAGCGTGACTGCACGCCCGCCAAGGTGGTGGACTCTCATGTGACCATCGTCCGCCCCAACGCTGCACTCGAGCCCCGCTATCTGTTCAGCTGGATTCGCAGCGCCGCTGTGCAAGACAAGATCTTGGAGATGTGCGACGGCACAACGAACCAGATCGAACTCAGCAGGACCGCCATTACTGGAACAGCGGTGCCTGTCGCGCCAGCATCCGAACAGACCCGCATCGCCGACCAGCTCGACATCCTGCTGTCGCGCATCCAGGCATGCCAGGACCGCCTGGAGTCTATTCCGGCGTTGCTCAAGCGGTTTCGTGACGCAGTGCTTGCATCCGCAACCACAGGCGAGTTGACTGCTGAGTGGCGTACAACCCAGCATCCTGCGTTTTCGGCCGTAGAACTGCGCCGTTCGCTGGAGGACGACTACGCAGAGGTGGGAGGACACCAGCGAGGGAACGCATCGGAACCGACTGAAGAGGCTCATGACCTCTCAGTTGAGCAGATTCCACACGGATGGGAGATCAGTACCTTGCGCGACTGCTGCCGGCCCGGACGCCCAATCACGTACGGCATTCTGAAGCCAGGACCCGAACTCGAAGAAGGTGTGCCATACGTTCGAGTAGCAGACTTCCCCGGCAACCAGTTGAATTTGAGTTCGATCAAAAGGACCAGTCCAGAAATTGACCTCCAGTACAAGCGAGCACGGCTATCGACCGGAGACTTGCTACTGTCTATTCGAGGCAGCGTTGGCCGGCTGATCGTTATCCCCTCATCACTTGAGGGTGCAAACATCACACAGGATACGGCACGGCTTTCCATCAGTTCGCGACTGAATGCTCGCTATATCTACTACGCGCTGCTATCGCCAGATGCTCAGCGTCGCATGAAAAAGGCGATTCGGGGCGTGGCCGTTCGGGGAATCAACATTGGCGACGTACGCGCACTTCAGGTGCCCTTGCCGTCCCTGCCTGAGCAAGACGAGATCGTGCGGCGGATAGATGCGCTTTTCGAGTTCGCCGGTCGAATTGAGTTACGTCATGCCACCGCACGAAGGCAGGTTGGCCGTCTGACATCGCTCACTCTGGCCAAGGCCTTCCGAGGCGAACTCGTCCCGCAAGACCCCAACGATGAGCCGGCCAGCGCCTTGCTAGCCCGCATTGAAACCCAACGCAACGCACCTACTGTTGCCGCCGCGAAGCGCACGCCGCGACGCGGCCGCCCACCTCGCGCCCCGAAGGAAAACGCTGCTATGACCAAGAGCCGTCAGGATGATGACGTGATGGGCCTGCCTTATCTGGCCGGGCACCTGCGCCGCATCGGCACGCCCGCCAGTGCCGAGGCGCTGTTCAAGGCGGCCGAGCTGCCTGTGGCCGACTTCTACAAGCAACTGGCCTGGGAGGTGACCGAGGGCCACGTGAAGGAAAACCAGGCCACGCTGGAGCCCGGACATGCGCCTGGATAAGGTCAGCATCGACGGCTTCAAGAACCTGCGGGGCCTGGAGCTGGACTTCGACGAGCGCCAGCTCACCACCGTGCTCATCGGCCAGAACGGCGCCGGCAAATCCAATCTCATTGAGGCCATCGCCCAGGTCTTCCGCTGGGTGGACCTGCGCCGTAACGAGCCGCGCTTCCGCTACCGGGTAGCCTACCGAATACAGCCGCAGGGCCCGGCGGTGCCGAATCCGCCCAGCGTGTGTTTGAGCAACTTCCCGGGTGAACCTGCCATCCGCGTCAACGGCCAAGAGGTCAAGCGCGCCGAGTTTGAGAAGCGCAAGGCTGAGTGGTTCCCGGACCTCGTGTTCGGCTACTACTCCGGCGGTAGCCGCCGGTTAGAAGCGCTATTCGACAGCCACCAGCGTCGCTACTACAACGCGATCAAGCTGGAAGACGACGCGACCAAGGTCGCACAGGCACAGGTGGACCGCAGGCTGTTCTACTGCCGGCCCATCCACGGCGTCATGGCGCTGATGGCGCTGTTTTCATTCCCAACGCCAAAAGTCGCGGCCGAGCTGGCCGATCGGCTGGGTATCACTGGCTTCCACTCGCTGCTGGCATTGTTCAGAGAACCTTCTTGGTACACGGGAAGCAAGAAGCTAGGCGCAGAAGATATCTGGGGCGCCGGCGGCCCTGCAGGTCGAGCTGTCCGGCGCTTCAAGGAGCTCGCGTTCCATCCCTTCGCCTTGGACGGTAACGCGGTAGATGACTATCGCGACAAGAAGCAAGTGGAGCCGCAGTACGCAGCGTTCTTGCGGTCGATTGAACACCTAAATCAACTGGCCAAGCAGTTCAAAGATGAGCGAGAGATGTTCTACGCGCTGGAGGCGGTTGATATCTCTGATCTGATCCGAGAGATCCAGGTGTGGGTAACACGCAGGAATGACGCGAGCGGCGATGTGGGCTTCGCCGACCTGTCTGACGGTGAGCGGCAGTTGCTGATGGTGCTAGGCCTGATCCGTGTTTCGCGCGGCAAGCGTGCGCTATTCCTACTCGACGAGCCCGACACACACCTCAACCCGCATTGGCAGCACAGCTACCTAAACCTAATCGAGGACTGGACCGACATCGCCGCTGAGAGGGAACACTGTCACATCGTGCTGACCTCGCATAACCCATTAACTATTTCTGCCCTTTCGCGCAATGAAGTGCGGGTGATCACACAGTCTGACGACGGCCGAGTGACAGCATCTGCGCCGTACGCCGACCCGAAGGGAATGGGCTTTACGGCCACGCTGACCGAGATCTTCTCGCTTCGAACAAGTCTGGACATTGAGACCCAGCGCCTCGTGGATGAGCGCAACGAGTTGGCGCACGCACAGAACAGGTCTGATGAAGACGAGCGGCGACTAATAGAACTGAACGATGAGCTCGCGCACCGTGGGTTCCTTTATGAAGACCGCGAGCCGCTGTATCAGGACTTCCTTCGCGCTTGGCACGATGTGCGCTATGCCGATCGACCGCCATTGACGCCCGAACAGATTGAGCAGCGACGCCAAGGTATGAAACTCCTCATCAAGAAACTGATGGCAGAGAAGGAGTTGTCGTGATCTACGTGAAGTGTGATCCGGAGCTGATTCCCAGGAAGTTGCTTGACGTTGCTGCCAGGGCGCAGCAAGAGCTGGAAGCAAAGCCTCCCTCAGAGCGCAAGGCCTACATTGAGAAAAAGGCACATATCTGGCGTGCCTTCTCTCGACACCTGGCGAAGATGTCCTATGGGAAATGCTGGTACTCCGAAAGCAACGACCCCCAGTCCTTTTTCGATGTGGATCACTTTCGACCAAAGAAGGCGGCGAAGCGGTCGGATGCGTTGGAAGATGATGGGTATCCGTGGCTGGCATTCTCGATCGAGAACTTTCGCTACTCAGCGGGTCGATCCAATCGCCTCAGTACGGACGAGGAGACTGAGCAAGTGGTGGGGAAGGGAAGCTGGTTTCCGTTGTTGGACGGTAGTCCGTACGCTACTTGGGATGACCGTTGCTTGGACCAAGAGCAACCAGTCTTGCTCGACCCTACCGTCAGAAACGATGTCACGCTTATCGACATCAATCCTGATGATGGCCGCGCGACGCCGAGCATGGTTTGTCTGGGGGAGAGAAAGCAATTTCGGGCGATTAGGTCCATTGAGATATACGGATTGAACCTCGGAAACTTGATCACTGCTCGTAAGCGAGCTATGCGACAGGTGGCAGACAACTACCAGAATTTGATGGACATCGTGAGCGCGGGCCATGACATGGCTGCGGTTGATAGGCTGGCAGTGCAACTGCGAAGTGCGACCGCATCCAGTGCTCCCTACGCCCGGGCGGCACGAGCCAAAATGCATGCTATGGGGGGCGGTGCGTTCTGCGCTCAACCAGAAGATGCTGCGGCCTGAAGGTTCGCTCTCAAATACTTTGATTGAATCGTTGGCCGAAAGCTGGCTCTGGGTCGGGATCCTAGCAGTCGCTGCTTTAAAGGCTCGATCTCATTTGAAAGACCCTAAGCTCGCTGCCTTGTAACCAAGTTGTGATCTACATAATCAGCAAGTAGCCCGGGTAAGCGAAGCGCACCCGGGATGAGTGACGAGAGATCCCCGGGTTCGGCCTGCCGCCTTACCGGGGCTGCGACAAATCGAAATTCAATGTCTGTTCTTAGGCGAAAGCAGGCAATTGCTCGTGAGGCGTGCTTGAGCCTGCCCTACGAAATATTCGGTTATTGTGCGCATATTTGCATGCGCCCGATCAAAAAGGGGGGCTAAATGAGGAGCGGAATTCTTATTCTGTGCGCCCTATCGGTCTCGTAGTGCGGGAGCGAAATGGCGGGCTCTAGGCAGGCAGCAATAATCGCGGCAGAGTCATCCATTGAGCATGCCAAGAAAGATGGCGTTGATTTTGATCGCTATGCTCTTAATTCTCTACTCCGTTTAGGTTATGGTGACCAAAGTGCCGTGCATAAATCCATGGGCAGTCCTTACATTGAAAGCGTTAGGGAAAAGCTGAGAAAAAAGCGATATTGGGAAACTTGCTATGGGGTTTCTTCAGATTTTGAGGTTGGAGCTACCTGCTGTTACTACCTAGACGAAAAAGATTTTAGGTTGATAACAAGCTACAAAATAAAATGATGGTCGAGTAGCAAGTGGCCCGGGTAAGCGAAGCGCACCCGGGATTGAACGACGAGAGCTCCCCGGGTGCGGCCTGCGGCCTTACCCGGGCTACGAGAAATCGAAATTCAATGCCTGCTCTCGGTCGAAAGCAGGCCTCAATGCTGGCTGGGTGTTTCGCGCCGATCACCTTCACGGCAGCCAAGTAGGGTGGAGTAAGCGCAGCGCAACTCCACCAAAGACGTAACTCGCCTGAACATCTTTCTACCGAAAGAATGCCGCTCTTTGGAGGCTTTCACACCCGTCGAGCCGCAATGGTGGAGTTGCTGCACAACTCCACCAAAGACGTAACTCGCCTGAGGATCTTTATACCGAAAGAATTTCGCGTTCTAGAGTCTTTCATGTCCGTCGAACCGCAATGGTGGAGTTGCGCTGCGCTTACTCCACCCTACGGGGGCTCGTGTCGTTATGCGCTTTCGGTTTGGGCGATGTTTTCTCAGGGCGATCTGCGGTTCGGCGATGTGCGCGTCGCACGGGTGTTGCGAAGCCGCAAGGTGTTGCCATGCATCCGCTATCGTCGGGTTGGTGGGTCAAATTCTGTGTTGTACCGACGATTTCGAGGGGGCTATAGGTTGGGTGTTTCGCACCCATCACCTTCATGGCGGAAGCTGGGTGCGGAGCACCCAGCCTACGATCGACGGTATCGGTCGTTCTCTAGGCCGAGTGATTGCGGTGCAGTCTTCCGCTCGCAAGCGGATTCGAACCAACGCATAACCGGAGCATCCAAGAGATAAGGCCTTTTCAACCATACTCGCTTTTGGCTCTGCAAATCCTTTTCTCATGAGCGAAAGCAAGCGCAGACGCTATTCCAATCCAGACAGCTTCGGTCATATTGGGGTCGATTCTTCAAGAAGCGAGTGATCAAGCCATCCGAGGCCCTTTCTGCCCAGGATCATCCTGCGTCGGATTGTTCGGCGCTTGCGCCAACATCTGCGCCTGCTGCTGGGCCAATGTATCGACCTTCTGCAGTGACTGCTCGACCGGACGGTCAACCGCCTGGGCCACATCGGTCATCGAACGGCGTGCCGCTGGGTCGGAAGGGTCTTGCCCTTGCACGACGAACAGCAGTGTTCCGGCCGCGGTCTGCGACCCATCCTGCTGGCGCTTGCCGGTCTCGTTGATCGCGATATGGTCGGCGGAAGTGATACCGGCCGCTTTGGCGTCATGGAAAGCGCCCATCGCCAGTCGTTCGCTGGTGGCATCGAAGGTGCGTCCGCGTTCCGCATCGATGCCGGCCACGCCACGCTCGATCTGCTGGTAAAGACGATGATCGGGATGGTTCGGATCGCGCGGGTCGGGAAGTCGGGCCGGCAGCGCTAGCGTCGAAGCCGCGACCGACTCGACGCGATCGTTGGCCGGTGGGGCCTGTCGTTTGTCGTCGTGCCGCGCATCCAGTTCCTGAGCGCCATCATCGCGGCGACCAGAGCCGGCAATGCGCACGGTGGCCGCCACCGCCTGAGTACCCCCGTCCTGCGCAAAGCCCTGCAGGTTCGCTTCGCGTTGCGCCTGCGCGCGTGCGTCGCGGTCCTGTTCCGAAGGGCGTTCGATCGCATGCGGCGCAATCTCCGCACGTGTCCGCGCGCGCTCGATCTCCTCGGGCGTGGTTACGGCTGCGATCGCATAGGTCTTGCCGTCCGCCTCCAGGCGTAGGCTGGCGAGCTCGTATCGGCCATCGGCCTGTGGGCGCGCCTGCAATGCCGTCGTGGCCGGATCCAAGCCATTCGCATCCCAGGTCGCACGCAGGGCGACGGCCGCGGCGGCGACCTGCTCGGCGCTCGCATCGACGCCCGCGTTGCGATACGCGCCCGCCACCGTATCGCGCAAGCGCGCATCGGCGTCCATCGGCGGCACGGCCGGAATCTCGCGCGGAGGCGGCAAACGTGCCTGCAGCACCTCGCGGGTCGCTTCGAGTTCGTCGTGCAGTCGGCCGCTTGCGGTGCTGTCATAGACCATGCCGTCGCTGACCCAGCGGCCGTTGGCCTGGCGTTCGTAGAGATCCCCCTCGGAGGAAACCAGCTTGTCGATGTTCGTGCGTGCGCTGCGCACAGCCTCCGGCATCTCGCCGTAGGCCTGCCAGCCGTTGCGAATATAGGTGTCCTCGTAGCGCGCCGCGATCGACGCCGGGCTGTTCGCCGCGTTCTCGACCACGATGGCGGCGGCCTGCCGATCCAGTCGCGCTGCACGCTCGTCGTCCGCTGGATCGGTGTAATGAGGGGTACCGCCACGTTCGACGAACGGGCCGTAGACCTCGCGCTGCCACTTGCCGGTCTCCGGATCGCGCTCCCAGTTCGTCGGCCGACTGCTCGGCGGGTCGCCCGCTTCCGCCGGCAACGAGAAGGGGCTCCGCTGCGCCGGAGGCCCGCCGAGCACCAGCTCCACCGACACGCTGGTCGCTTGGTAGTTGAGCTGGTTCTCGGTCGCAGGCGATGCGCGCAGATCACCACGCCTGGCGTTGTCGATGTTGTCATCGGTGCTGTCGATCGGCGCTCTGCGCCGCCAGCCTTCGCTGGGCTTGTCCGGGTCGTAGCTCCAGGATTGGCCGGCGAGTTCCTGGTTGTAAATGCCGCGATTGTCATTCCACTCAGCGATCTTGTCGCCTGCGAACACATCCGCGACGCCGCCAATGGCGCCAGTCACCAACAGGCCAGGACCAGATTCGACGCCTGCGACAGCTCCGGCCGTCATGCCGATACCGGCGCCGGCCCAGCCGCCGACGCTGCGCGCGCCGAAGTGGATCAGCTCCGACTCGGCAGCCGTGCGATTGCCTTCACCAGCCAATCGATGCGCAGTGCGGACGCTGTCTGCGCCGTCGTAGATTTCCAGCGCAAGTCCGGCGACGCCCAACGCGCTGCCGGCGCGGATACGTGTTGGCTGCACGCGAGTGACGTGATCCACGTCTATCGCTTCGCGCGCCGTTCGCTCGACGCTTTCGGCGACATGATTCGCGCTGTGTTCTGCGAGCAGATTCTCGCGTGTCGCAGGAGCGACCTTGGAATTGTTCGCAAGGTTCTCTGGCAAATCGCGATGCCACGTCTGCTGCTCTCTCCAGCCGTCGCGCAGGTCGCGTGTGATACCGGCGTCTTTCAGGCGCGCATCGCGCGCTTCTTCAAGCGCAGCACCTGGCAGTCGGGTATCCGTGCGGCTGTTGTACAACTCCGCGCCTTCACGATTGAAGATGCGGACGGGAGTTCCTGTCTCCTTGGCGACCTGATTCAGGTTGTCCGGAAGATCGCGATAGACCTGGTCGCGAATACCTTCTGGAACATAACGCCCGAAACCTTTTCTTTCTAGCGAGTTTGAAAAACGCTCATCGACACCAAGCTCACTTTCGAGTCGATGCGTAGCCATCGCCCGAATCTCAACCTCGTAGCCTTTTGCCTGCAGATCCTTGACCAAGGCCACTGCTTTGTCACCATCGGCCAAGGTGGTATCGAGAATGAGGTTTTTCCGGCCTTCAACTGCAGCGCTGCGGAGCTCTTTGGCCCACGCGCTGGCATCTGGATGCGTGTCGTCGGCCCAGGTATAGGGATGAGCGTTGCGGAATGATTCGACTTTTGGATGAAAATCCCGAAGCGCATCCGGGTCCACAGTCACCGCGTCTCCGCGGAGTTCTAATTCCGCTGATCTTGCTAGACCACCTTTGCCTGCTCCGGGTTGTAGGGATGAGCGTTGCGGAATGATTCGACTTTTGGATGAAAATCCCGAAGCGCATCCGGGTCCACAGTCACCGCGTCTCCGCGGAGTTCTAATTCCGCTGATCTTGCTAGACCACCTTTGCCTGCTCCGGGTTGTCCGGCAAGAATAATGACGCGCGGTCTCTCCTGGGGTGTCGCGGTTGAGAATGCGCTCTCTTCCAGAATGCGTTCTCGAAAGATGCGAGCATGTTCTTCCGCGCTCAGAGCATCCTTTTCATTGCTCATCGGAAGGCATCCTTGCTCTTCTGGAAGTATTCCCAAAGCGCCTCGTCAGTGAGCCAGATATGTTTCCAGGCCGCGCGAGACATCAATCGTTCTTTGGCCTCCGCCTTTGCAATCGCCTCAGCATCTCCCGTGGCTTGTGCGTCTTTCAGTTCCTTTCTGGCTTCGGAAACAAAGCCACTCAGGGCATCTTCTAGTGTCCAGACAGCACGCTCGAAGGGCGGGGTGGGGCTTTTTTTGTTCGCGACCTCAATCAGGTCATCCTGAAGAATTTGGATGTACCCCGGATACTCCGCGAGCATCTCGCGCAGTTTTTGCGGGACGGGGGGCAGTGGCAATGACGGCATGGCTATCGTCCTTTGATCATTCGCTGATGTACGAGCCAATAGAACTCGTGAGTGAGTATGGCGAGAAGAACCCGTTGACGCGCAGCCGATCGTCAGGCGTTCTATTGTGGCGGAACAAACACACGCCCCATGTCGGTCTGGCCGTGGACCATGTGGATGGAAGCATTTTCCATCGTTTTCTCTCGTTCAAACCAGTCATACGGGCGATGCAGCCACTGCATGAGAAAGGCCCGAATGGTGACGCTGTGGCTGACGATCACCAGTTGATTGATGCCTTTCTTGTCGTAGTCCCGGTGAAAGGTACCGAACGCCTGATGTACGCGCACCGCGACATCGAAGCGACTCTCGCCCAATGGCATGCGCGCCCAGAATTTACCTTCGAATTCGACCTGTTTGTTGTAGTGCGCTGCCTCGTTCGGGAACACGTCGGGCAACTGCTCTTCCGGGATGCCATCGAACAGTCCGAACTGTTGCTCGACGAGGTTGATGTGTTCCCTGCGATCGAACTCGACCTTGTGTCGGTGACTGTCGTCGAATGTCGATGCCACCGCCTCGATGCCACGAATCACCTCGTCGGCTGTCTGTCGCGTGCGGGCATAAGGCGACACCCAGAAGCGCGTCTTCGTGTCGCTGGTGTTGTGATCAAGGAAATACCGTCCGAGCCATTCTCCGGACGCATAGGCCTGTCGCCTGCCGAGTTCGGTCAGCGGAATTGCATGGTCCGCCAACTCAAAATGCTTGCGTTTGTCGATGTTGCCGGCGGACTCGCCGTGCCGGATGAAGAACAATCGCAGCGGGGTCATTCGTCCACCCTGAGCGAGGGAGGGCAGCCGAGCGTCACGGGCGCGGGCGTCAACGGATCAACGGGCATTGCTCGCAACTCCTGCGTAAGAGAAGGCCGAGAAGAGGCCGGGCCGCCGACGTCCAGGCGCTCAAGGCCGCAAGCAGGCCACCCGCGCACTCCCTCGGCGGCGCCAGTAATTCTAACCCAGCCCCTCTCTGGGCTTTTTGCCGGGGCTGCCTACGGCGGCGGCTCCTTGCCGAATGAGCGCTTGCCTTCCAGCCTCGGTACGTAAAAAACCATTGCAAATCAATCACCTATCGGTTGGAAAATAAAAAGTCCGTTTTCCAACCGCTTTTCTACCTGCTTTCCAACCGTCGGATGCATAACTTGCGTGTCGCCCGCTGCAACCGCAGCCAGACGAGAAGCACGACATGCAAGACCGCACTTCCGCGCGACGTGAAGAAGCGTTTTACCGAAGAGCAGATCATCGGCTTCCTGGGTGAGGCCGACGCTGGCCTGCCGGTCAAGGACTTGTGCCGGCGGCACGGGTTCAGTGAGTCGTCTTATTTCCTGTGGCGTAGCAAGTTCGGCGGCATGACCGTCCCCGACGCCAAGCGCCTGAAGGACCTCGAAGCCGAGAACGCCCGGCTGAAGAAGCTGCTGGCCGAGCAGATCTTCGAGAACGATGTCATCAGGGACGTTCTGCGAAAAAAGTCCTGACCGCATCGGCGCGACGCGAGCTTGTGCGGCAGTTGATCGATCGGGGCCTGAGCGAGCGGCGCTCGCTCAGGCTCGTGCAGATGAGCGCCGCCGCGTCCGGACAGCGACGGCGAACTGTGCGAGCGCATCCAGGCGCTCGCACAGCGCCACCAGCGTTACGACGTCGGGATGATCCACCTCAAACTGCAACAGGCAGGGATGATCGTGAACTACAAGCGCGTGGAGCGGCTGTACCAGGAAGCGAAGCTGCAGGTGCGACGACGAAAGCGCAAGAAGGTGTTGGTCGGCGAGGGGCAGCCGCTGCGACGTCCGACTGCGGCCAACCAGGTGTGGTCGATGGACTTCGTGTTCGATCGGACCGCCGACGGCCGTGTTCTCAAGTGTCTGACGATCGTCGACGACGCCACCCACGAAGCGGTGGCCATCGAGGTCGAGCGTGCCATCTCCGGTCTGATGCTCACCCGCGTGCTTGATCGCCTGGCGCTCACCCGCGGCCTGCCGAAGATCATCCGCACCGACAACGGCAAGGAGTTCTGCGGAAAGGCCATGGTGACGTGGGCCCACGAACGCGGCGTCGAGCCGCGCCTGATCGAGCCGGGTAAGCCGAATCAGAACGCCTATATCGAATCGTTCAACGGCCGCCTGCGCGACGAATGCCTCAATGAGCACTGGTTTATCGGCCTGCTGCAGGTCCGTACCATCATCGAAACCTGGCGCCGCGAGTACAACGAGGAGAGACCGAAGAAGACTCTCGGCGGGCTGACGCCCGCCGACGATGCGAGGCAACTGCAACTCAGATAACCTAACCCCGGACTCCAAACAGCCCCGCTACTGAAAGCGGGGGGATGTCGGTCAAACGCTTCTATCTGATAAGTCCGACCCATTGAATGCGATTCGTGGCCGTTTTTGGTTGATGTAGTCAGCAAAGAAAGGGGATAAATGGGCTGCTGAAGAACTAGCAAAGCTAGACGCAGCTGCGAATCAAGTAGCTGTTGCGCACCGCACTGGCAGCGTACGCTTTACCGAATTACACAGCGTACGATTTGGATGGAAGTCGAGTGCTTTTCCACATTGACATCGTAGGTTTGAAGGCGCTCAGCCAGGTTCACAGCGTAGTTGAGCCAATCGGGCGTCATATCGGATCGACACAAATTTCCTATACCTCGAGGATGCGTATTCCAGACGATACGGCTTCCGGCTATGCCACCCGCGGCATGGACTTCGCAGGTGCGAACAGCTTGTAGGCGATCGCCAGCAGCACGCAGATCTCCGCGAAGACGTATGCGATCCGCATCAGCGGAATGCTGTTGTTGCTTCCGTAAAAGATCATCGCGCCATAGCACAGCGCCAGGATGACCAGCGCGACAAGCCGCAGCCCATCGAGCGTCTGCTCACCGCGGCCGACTTTCCACAGTTTCACAAGATAGCTGTAGATCATCAGACAGGAGGTGAAATAGGCGCCGGTGAGCGCGATCGCAAACGCCGCGCCGGAGCGAAACCAGAACACGCCAAGCACCACGAACCCCAGCGCCAGCAACATGATGGAGAATTTCTCTTCCAACGCCAGGGGGCCACTGCGTCGCGGCCATTCGTAGCGGAAATACTGCGTGCTCAACCAGAAACTGGGCAGTCCCATCACGATCATGATCCCGAGCAGCGTCCAGTCGTGGCGCAGCGCGCCGAGCGTCGCCCAGAACGGATATTGCGTGATCAGGAACACGCCCATCGGGAACGACAGGAATTCGGCGCGCTTCGCCTTCAGATTGGCGATGCATTGCGAGAACAATCCGAAGGATGTCAGCAAGATGATCGATAACAGGACTATTTTCTGCATGTTGCGGACTCTGATGTCGGTCTTTAACAATTCCCCATACCTATAGTAGCCATAAGGTTCGCGCCATTGCCACACCGATTCCGCGTCGGCGGCCTCGCGCCAAATCGGGCCGAAGCGTAGGAAAGCCGCGAGCAGGACGCCCCCAAACAGGACGTTGCAATGGACCGATCGCAATCCCCGCACGAGCCGCCATCACTGGTGGGACAGGTGGTTCTGATCCTGTAGCGCCAGCCGGTGCTGGTGGTGACCATCGCCTGCTTGGCCATCCCGGGCATCGGACTGTGATGAAACTACTGGTCCTACCAGCGGTTCGGTCTGCCGGTGCTGCCATACATGCAGGCCAGTGATTATCTGGCGGCCGGTTTGCGCTTGGGCTGACATGATCAGCGACAGTCTGCCGGCCCGGCACCGTTTCGCCGGCGGCGTGCCGGTGCCAGCGTTGCTGGTGCTGTCCAGTGATTGGCTGGCGCAGTGGTGCAGCGCGCGATCGCCACAGCGGGACTGATCTCCCGGGTTTTTCCTGTGTGACATGCCCGGTTCTGTGTCGTTTCGGCGTTCATTGAGGCCATGGACGCTTTCCGGGCTGCTGGCTGCCGGGCCGCCAAACAGGGCAAGGCCCGCCCCGCGCGGTACCCTGGACAAGGTCCATTCGGATCGGTATGGTAAGGAATAACACCTGACCAGGGCTGGGGTTGGGCGGACCGGAAAGCACGTTCACTGTCATGCGGCTGTCGCTTTCGACAGATGCAATGCACTCAATGCCAAGGAACCTCCTCGATGCAACAAGGGTTGCTCTTTTTCCCCTGCCTGGCCCTGCTGCTGCTCACGGTGACAGTGATGGTCGCGATGCTTCGCGGCCGCCGCGCCGCAGTGCAGGGCGGCGAGATCAGTGCCGCCTACTTCAAGACTTACGACACCGGCGAAAAGCTGCCGCGCAAGGCGCGTCAGGCCGATCGCTGTTATCACAATCTCCTCGAATCCACGCCGCCGTTCTACTTCCTATGCGCGGCGGCGATGGCGCTCGGCAAGGTCGATATGCTCGTGCTCGCGTTTGCCTGGGCGTATGTCGCGATGCGCGTGCTGCATAGTTTCGTGCATCTGACTTCGAACAAGATCGGGCCGCGCTCCATGTCGTTTGCGGTCGGTTGGGCTCTGCTGTTGGCCATCGCGATCAAGCTCGCGCTCGCCATCGTCTGACGGCGCATCGCGCTCGCGCAGGGCACAGCGAAGCGAAAAGATTCACAGGGGAATGCAGGCAGGTCGGAACGACCTGAGGTGGTCGTGCGCGCATCGCGCGACGGAGGCGGTGCAATCGACATGCATCGCTGCGACCGCGCGCTCTCAATGCGTGCGACTGCCGATAGATACGATGAAGTTTGAATCGTTGCGCAAGTCCGGTTTTCGACAGGCGTCGCGTTGACTACGGAGCCGGAGCCGGAGTCGCATGTGCGTGTCGGAGCGTTTCCGGGCAGCACGTGTCGGTCGCGGCGACTGAACCAAGCCGAACCGACACTGGCAAGACGCGATGCCGGCAAGCGAACCATCGCGGCCCGCGTGAGTCGCATGGACAAAGCCCGGAACCTCAGGACATAGGCAGGATCATGGACAAGGAATAAAGCAACTAAGGAATACAGCAACAAGGAATACAGAGATGGGTCAGGATACAGTCAGCAGATATTGCCCGGAAGGGCGCACAGAAAACCCGGATGCCGGTATCGACGGCTATCGCACGTTCGTGGAAGTCGCGCGCAGACATGCGGTTGAACGTGGCGATGCGTCGTTTCTGACCTGGCTGGAAAACGGCCGCGACGAATCGGTCTCTTACACCTTCGGTGAACTCGATCGTCTTGCGCGCGCGTTCGCGGCGCGTCTGCAGTCGTTGCTGGCTGAGGTCGGCCCATCCGCCGACGGCGATGCTTCGGCGCTCATCGTCACCCAGCCCGGCCCGGGATTCGTGCTCGGTTTCTTCGGGTGCCTGTATGCCGGCATTCCTGCGGTGCCGGCGTACACGCCGCGCAAGAACGAAACCGGCGCACGCCTGTCGATGTTGATCCGCGACGCCGGTGCGCGCATCGTCATCACCGATCGCGTGTCCGGTGCGGCGCTCGCGCGGCTCGCGGACGAACTGCCGCACGATCTGCGCATCGTCACCGTCGAAGATCTTGATCCTTCGCTTGCCGACGATTGGCGCATGCCCGCGATCGACAGTGAAAGCGTCGCATTCATCCAGTACACCTCCGGTTCCACCGGCCTGCCGAAAGGCGTCGAAGTCAGCCACGGCAACCTCATCCGCAACGAACGGATGGTGCTGGAATCGATGGGGCACGACGAAAACACCGTATTCGTCGGTTGGTTACCGCTGTTCCACGACATGGGGCTGATCGGCAATCTGCTGCATCCGTTCTTCCTCGGCGTGCGCTGCGTGCTGATGCCGCCGATCGCTTTCGTGTCGAATCCGCTGCGCTGGCTGCAGGCGATCTCGCACTATCGCGCGACGACCAGCGGCGGCCCCAACTTCGGTTACGACATATGCGCGAACCGGATCACGCCGGAAGAGCGCAGCGAATTGAACCTGAGCAGTTGGAAGGTCGCTTTCAACGGCGCGGAGCCGATCCGCGCGGATACGCTCGACCGTTTCGTCGCGGCGTTCTCCGAATGCGGCTTTCGTCGCGAAACCTTCTACCCGTGCTACGGCATGGCCGAAGCCACGCTGTTCGTCACCGGCTGCCGCCCAGCGCACGCGCCTAGCATCATCAGCGTCGACAAGCGCGCGCTGGAGCACGACCGCGCCGAAGTGAAAGACGACGCGAAGGACGACACGTCTGCGGGTACGACCGTGCGGCTGGTCGGTTCCGGCATCCGCTATCAGGACTGTGGCGTGCGCATCGTTCATCCTGAAACCCGCATCGAGCGCGCGGACGGCGAAGTCGGCGAGATCTGGGTTTCCGGCAAAAGCGTCGCGAGGGGATATCGCAACAAGCCCGAACTGACCGAAGAGCTGTTCCGCGCGACCATCGCGGGCGATGCGTCCGGCACGCACTATCTGCGCACCGGCGACCTCGGCGTGCTGATCGACGGCGAGCTCTATGTCACCGGGCGCTGCAAGGATCTGATCATCATCAGCGGCCGCAACCACTATCCGCAGGACATCGAATTCACCGCGATTTCGGCGCATCCGGCGCTGGCCGAATGCAAGGCGGCGGCGTTCTCCGTGGATGGCGACGACGGCGAAGCGCTGGTGGTGGTGATCGGTCTGGGCGGCGATCCGCCGGACACCGGCATCCCGGACGCACTGCTGCAGGCGATCCGTTCGGCGATCACCCGTCAGCACGGGGTCGGCATCCGCGATATCGCCGTCTGCCGCGACCGCCTGCCGGTCACATCCAGCGGCAAGATCCAGCGCGCCAAATGCCGGCAGATGTATCAGGCCGATGGCTTCGATATCGTCGCCGCGCTGGCGCCGAAGCGCGAGCTTGCGGAATCCTGAGCATCCCGATCCAGAGGCACCCCGATCCAGAGACACCTTGATCCAGACGCACGCTGATTTGAATCGACGATGGAAGACAGACGTACGCATATGAACCAGAACGACATCATGGAATGGATGCGCGATTATCTCTCCGCGCATCTCAAGGTCGATCGCGAACGCATCGAAGTCGACATGCAGTTCGAGGATTACGGCCTCGACTCGCGCACGTCGATGGAAATGATCGGCGAGCTCGCGGAGCGCATCGGTACAGAGGTCGACCCGGGCGTGATTTACGACTATTCGACCATCGAAACGCTGGCGGCGCACGTCGCCAAACTGACACAGGAGTCCGCGACATGCTGAAGACCAGACAGGGCGGATTGATCGTCGATTCCGAGGAAGAATTCCGCAGATTGATGGTGCGACCGGTCTACGCCTGGCCGACGATCTTTCTGACCATCGGTATCGTGGTCGTATCGGTCGCCGCGACCATCCTGGCGCTGCGCGGTGCGATTCCCGTGTGGCTGGCGGTGGTGCTGAATACAACCTGCTCCTACGCCGCGTATTCGGTGCTGCACGAAGCGTCGCACGGGCTGATCAGCACCAAGCGCCTGCTCAACGACAACTTCGGGCGGATCGGCATGCTGATGGTGTCGATCACGCCGTTCTTCCGCGCTTATCGCTTCCTGCACATGACCCATCACCGGTTCACCAACGATCCGGTGAAGGATCCGGATTATTTCTGCGGCGCCGGGCCCGCGTGGATGCTGCCGGTGCGTTGGATGGTGATGGATACGGCCTACATCAAGACCTATTTCCTGCCGGGGCATTACGACAGCCGCCCGCGCGAGGAGAAGATCGAATTCTGGCTGTCGATGGTGTTCGCTGCGGCCATGCTGACCTTGTTCGCAGTGCAGGGCTGGATGATGGAGTTTCTGGTCTATTACTTCATTCCGACCCGCCTGGCGCTGTTTTTCCTGGCGATCACGTTCGATTATCTGCCGCATTATCCCCACAACGTCCGCGCGGAAGACAACAAATATCGCGCCACCGCGAATCGCGTCGGGATGGAGTGGCTGTTGAACACATTGTTCATCGGTCACAACTATCACCTGTCGCACCACCTGTATCCGACGGCGCCGTTCTACCGCTACCGGAAGCTGTGGTTCGCGCGCAAGACCCAGCACGAGTCGAACAATCCGGCGCTGGTCGGTGCGCTCGGCGTCGCACCGCTCGAAGACACGTCGACCGTGTTGACCTGACAACACCGCATACCGGAGACCATGGCCATGTCCACTGCGCCCATCCACCTGGTGCCGATACAGGCATCCGCCGACGCCCAGACGTCCGATCCTGTGGCCGCGCGCGTGCATGCGATTTTCGAACGCCAGCGTGCCGCTTATCTGGTCGCGCCGTATCCCACGCTCGACGCGCGCAAGCGCAAGCTGGACGCGCTGCACGCGCTGGTGCGCGGGAACATCGACGAGATCCACGCTGCGATCAACGCGGATTTCGGTCATCGTTCGCGCGACGAAACGCTGCTCACCGAAATCATGGGTACGCTGAAATCGATCACGTACGCCAAGCGCAAGCTGCGCGGCTGGATGAAACCGCGCAGCCGTCCGGTCGATATCAACTTCAAGCCGGCGACCGCACGACTGATGCCGCAGCCGCTCGGCGTGGTCGGGGTGATGGCGCCGTGGAATTATCCGTTCGGTCTCGTGTTGAAGCCGTTGATCTCGGCGATCGCCGCCGGCAACCGGGTGATGATCAAGCCCAGCGAAGTCACGCCGTCGGTGGCGGCGTTGTTACGCACGCTGCTGGCGAAAGTGTTCGACGAAGACGAAGTGGCGGTGATCGAAGGCGATGCCCGCGTCGCCGAGGTGTTCATCGGTCTGCCGTTCGATCATCTGCTGTTCACCGGCAGCACCCAGGTGGGCAAGCTGGTGATGGCGGCCGCAGCGAAGCATCTCACGCCGCTCACGCTCGAGCTCGGCGGCAAATCGCCGGCGATCATCGATGCGCGGATCGACATGCGCCGCGCGGTGAAATCGATCGCGACCGGCAAGCTGCTCAACTGCGGCCAGACCTGCACGGCGCCGGACTACGTGATGGTGCCCAAGGCGCGGCTGGAAGAATTCGTTTCGACCTTCAGCGCGCTGGCGCGCGAGATGTACCCGAAGATCGGCGCCAACGACGATTACACCAGCGTCGTCAACGCACGCCACCACCAGCGGCTGCAGCACTATCTCGACGATGCCGCGGCCAAGGGCGCGCGGATCGTCGCCGTCGCGGATGGACATTCCGCCGATGCCGACCTGTCCGGCGGCCACAAGCTGATGCCGACACTGGTGGTCGAACCCTCGGAAGACACCGCGATCATGCGCGAGGAGATCTTCGGCCCGCTCCTGATCGTGATCGGCTACGACTCGATTGGCGAAGCGATCGCCTACATCAATCGTCGCCCGCGGCCGCTGGCGCTGTACGTGTTCACCGACGACCGCGAGATCGAGGCCGAAGTCATGGCCAATACGGTGTCCGGCGGCGTGACCGTGAACGACACACTGCTGCATTACACCCAGGAATCGCTGCCGTTCGGCGGCGTCGGCCACAGCGGTTTCGGCGCTTACCACGGCGAGAAAGGTTTCGAGACCTTCAGCCACCTGAAGCCGATCTTCCGCCAGTCGAAGCTCAATGCGCTCGATATGCTGCGGCCGCCATACAACAAGACTTCGCGATGGCTGCTGGAGCGGATCATCCGCATGGCCTGATCGGGCCGAGTCGCCCGCGACAACGACGTACAGACATGGAACACGATATGCAAGCGGCACACGAAAACAACGGACCGCCATCCCCGGCCACGGTTCCGGCGTGGTATCGGGAACACATGAAGCCGGCTTGCGAGTTCATCGCCAAGCTCGATCCGTTCCCGTTCGAACAGCCGAGCGACATTTCCGGCTACATCGCCCTGCACCAGAACGATTATCTGCGCCTGGGCAATCATCCTGACGTGATCGCGGCCCGCGACCAAGCCAATTCGCGCAATCGCAGCGAATCGTTCATGTCGTCTGTCTACGGCGGCGGTTCCGACGAATGCGAAATGTTCCGTCGCGACATCGCCGCCTGCATGAAGGCCGAGGACGCATTGTTGACCACCTCGGGTTGGGCCGCGAACGTGGGTCTGATCGAAGCCATCGCGCCGGTGCTGAAGCCGGTGTACATCGACAACCACGCGCATGCCTCGCTGTACGACGGGGTAAAGCTTTCGCTCGGCAAGAAGGTCGTGATCGAACACAACGATCCGGACAATCTGCTGACGCGCATCGCGCACAGCGGTCCGGGCATCGTGGTGATCGATGCGGTCTACAGCACCGACGGTTCCATCGGCGACATCGCGCGTTATCTGGAAATCTGCGAGCAGAACGACTGCGTGCTGCTGCTGGACGAAGCGCATTCCTTCGGATTGTTCGGCGACGGCGGCGGTCTGGCGGTGGAGCTGGGCCTGGCCGAACGCGTTCACTTCCGCACCGTCAGCCTCAACAAGGCGCTGGGCGGCCACGGCGGTCTGATCGCCGGCAATCGCGAGATGATGAAGCTGGCGCGCGCGCGCTGCCGCTCGATCATCTTCAGCTCGGCCACCTCCAGCGTTTCGGCGGCGGGCCATCGGGCGGCGCTGGACGTGATCGTCCAGGACCCCGGTCGCGCGCGCCGTTGCCTGCAATATGCGGAAACGCTGCGGCAGCGGTTCAACGCCCACGGCATCGATACCGGCGACAGTCGCTGCCAGATCGTATCGATTTTTTTCGAGGACGAGCAGCAGACCTGCGAGTTCTACGATCGTCTGCGGAAGATGGGCATCCTGACGTCAGTGTTCCTGTATCCGGCGACGCCGGCGGGCGTTGGCCTGGTGCGCTATTCGGTCCATTCCGAGTTGACCGAGCAGGAGATCGACGAGACCGTCAATCGCACGGTCGAAGCACTGCAGGCGATGGGGCGCCCGGTGCGCAAAGCCGCCTGAGACCGGCTGGGTCTGAAAACAGACATGTAGTGCCGGCGACGGCGCAGCGAAAGCATTCAAGGAAACGACATGAGCGAGCAGAACAAAAAGCAGGATGGCAAGGCGGCCGACAAGCAGGGCGACCTTCCGATCCACCCCTACATCGGCGGCACCACCAGCAACCTGATCGCGAACGTGATCAAGAACGGTGGCGTCAGTGCGGCCAAGGTTCCGGCCTTCGTGCTGACCCTGATCGGAACGCTGCTGACTGCGCCACTGCGCTTCCTGGAGTATCTGCTGTATTCGCGCAAATTGAACAATCTGAAGTTCGCCGAGGATCCGATCTTCATCGTCGGTCATTGGCGCAGCGGCACCACCCATCTGCACAACGTCATCAGCCAGGACAAGCGTCTTGGGTATCTGACCACGCTGCAGGCGGTGTTTCCGACCTGCAGCATCCTGCTCAGCCGCAGCGCCACGATCAAGAAGCTGGTCGGCAAACTGCTTCCCGAGAAGCGGATGATGGATAACGTGAAGATGGGCATCGACATGCCCCAGGAAGAGGAGTTCAGCGTTTCCTGCCTCACCACGTCGTCGCATCATTGCAATCATTTTCCGCGCACGATCCGCGAGAGTTTCGACAAGTACGTGCTGATGAACATGCCGCCGGAGGAAATGTCCCGGTGGAAGAAGGCCTACATGAGCGTGATCCGCAAGGCCTCGTTCATGGCTGGCGGCAAACGGCTGATCCTGAAGAATCCATACAGCACCGCGCGGATCTCCACGCTGGTGGAATTGTTTCCGAACGCCAAGTTCATCCATATCTACCGCAATCCCTACAACATCTATGTTTCGGCACTGCACGATTTCATCAAGGAAGCCGAAGAAATGGCGCTGCAGGAATTCACCGAAGAGGATTTCTCGCAGCTGTGCTACGAGTTGTACGAAAAGTTGATGAAGCAGTATTGGAAGTCGATCGAGAATCTGCCCAAGGGCAATCTGTGCGAAGTGTCGTACGAAAAATTCGAACAGGAACCGATGGCCGAGGTACTGCGGATCTACTCCGAACTGGGGCTGGACGCCAGCGACGAGATGAAGCGCAACGTGAAGGAATATCTCGACAGCATCAGCGGCTACAAGAAGAACAAGTATTCCTACAACGATGCCCTGGTCGAGGAGATCAGTCTCAAGTGGGGCTTCGCCATCAGCCGGATGAAGTACGTGCCGCCGCCGGACATCATCCTCAGCCCCGAGGCGAGATGGTCGTGCCAGATGGATTATTGACGCTTCGCCGGTTCGGGCGACGGGTCTCAAGCAGATCGCTCTCGCCCGGTACTTCCACGCTTCATGACAGCAGCACCGGGGCCACCGTTTGGACAGCAATATCCTGAAAGAAATCGGCAAGGGGCAGTACGACTGGGCGATGCAGGTCGGTACGCTCGCCTTCATCTGGGGGCTGCCGATCGTGACCTGCTGGTCCGATCGGCTGAAGAAACTGCGCTCAGGCAGCGATGCGGCGCCGGATGCGGGGCTGGTCAATCGGTTCCGTCATGTGCGCGCGCTGTCGGCGCCCGGCGCCAGCGAATTCGTGAACGCCGCAACCGATTTCCTGTATTCGACGGCGGTCGTCGATCTGCGCAACGGCCCGCTACGGCTCTCGGGGGGAGACTTCTCCGGCCGCTGGTACGGGCTGCAGGTGCTCGACGCGCACATGGAAACGCTGGCCAACATCGGCACGCGAACCTGCGGCGACCAGGTGCCTGAAGTCTTGCTGGCCTATCGCGATCAGGATGTCGGCGTGTCGCAGCACCCGTGGACGATCCGCAGCGACAGCCCGTTCGTGTATATCGTCGGCCGCATCGCCGCCGGTGTCGGCGAAGACCTCGCCGATGCGCATCGTCTGCAGGACGCGCTGCAGATCGAGGCGATGCAGATCGAGGATGCGGCTCTGGGAACGCACGCGCAGCACGACCTGACCGATGCCTGCGCGCCGTTCCCACCGCCGGCGCCCGGTTGTCCCGAGAACCTCGCGTTCTATGCGTCGCTGGCAGCGGTACTGAGGTTCGTGCCGCCGCGCGACCATGAAGGCATGCTGCTGGGTCTGTTCCGCGACATCGGCATCGATCCGCAGCGCGGTTTCGATCACGCTGCGCTGTCGGACGAGGTGCGCGCCGGCCTGGCCGACGCCATCGCACATGCGCAGGGCATCCTCGGCCGCAAGATATACGCCACTGGGCAGATGATCGACGGCTGGATGTGGGTCACCGACATCGGCAACTACGACAGCGACTACATCGTGCGAGCGCTGGTCTCGCAGCACGGCATCTGGGCGAACGTGCCGGAGGAAAGCATCTACGTCATGGCACGGCTCGATGCCGACGGCGCATTGCTGCATGGTGCGAACCGCTACGAAATCCGCTTTCCGCCGGGGCAGACACCGCCAGTCGATGCGTTCTGGTCGATCAGCTATTACGACGAACATGGGCGGCTGGTCGCGCATCCGTCCGGTCGCAACACGGTGAATTCGCTGTACTCGGCGCCGGTGCCGGACGAGGATGGATCGCTGGTCATCGAGATAGCCTCCGAGCCGTCCAGCCCGCAGCGCGCATCGAACTGGCTGCCCTCGCACGACGGCGCGTTCAACCTCAATCTGCGCTGCTACAACCCGCAGGCCGCCATGCTGTCGCTCGAATACCGCGTTCCCGCAGTGACGCGGGTCGCATGAACCTCGCACCGCTGCGTGCGCAAAGCACGGGACGCTGACATGGCGAACGATACCGCTCCACTCGCGTTGATCACCGGCGGCTCGTCTGGCCTGGGTCTGGAGATGGCCAAACAGCTGCGCACGCGCGGCTACAGCCTGATTCTGCTGGCCCGCGATCGTCTGAAGCTGGAGCGCGCCCAACAGAGCCTGCTGGCGGGCGGCGAGGGGCCGGCGGTGCATGTGGTGTCCTGCGATCTTGCCGATGATGCCGCAGTGGAGGGCGCCTTCACCGAAGTGCGAGCGCTGTGCCAGCACATCGACTTCCTCATCCTCAATGCCGGCGTAGCGTCGATCGAACTGGTCGAGGATTACCCCGCTCTGTCGGTGGTCACCGGCAACCTGCGTGCGAACTTGCTCGGGGCGGTGGCTACCACGCATCTGGCATTGCCCATGTTGTCCGCAGGCAGCCGCATCCTGTTCGTGTCCTCCGGTTTCGCCTTCGTCGGCCCGGCGGGCTACACCCTCTATGCCACTGCCAAGGCCGGCATCAACGTGTTCGCCGACGGCCTCCGCCGCGAACTGCTGCGGCGGAAGATCAAGGTGCATTTGACCTGCCCGGGCGACATCGACACACCGATGTATCAGGGCGAGCTGCGCACCATGCCCGACTGGATCCGCGAAAAGATGGGCCGCGCCAAACCGATGCCGGTCGACAAGGCGGCGCGCTACATCCTCGAGCGCTGTTTCCGCGGCAAGTACATGATCGTGCCGTCGGCCGATGTGCGGCTGTTGATCGCGATCCAGTCGCTGCTGCCGCGCTGGCTGTCGATGCGGCTGATCGACCGCATCCTGCCGCTGCCGCCGGGCAGCTGAGGGCGCGCGTCTCGTCGCAGGGCTGCGGTGTGTTGTCCGCGTCCGCAACGCCGTCTCGCGACGTTGCGGAGGCAGAAGAACGACGGTTGTACCCCCGCAAATCTGCTCTTCGACAGCCGGTCGACCATCGATCCGACGTCGAGCCAACCCGGAAATGGCGATCTTTTCGCCATTCCTGGTTTTGAATCCGAGCGTGATCGCGGACAGTGCCTGTCCGATCATTTTCGCCTCGTCCTCGCCGCCGACTATCGCCGTCGCGGTTGACTTCGTGGTCTCGTTTTTCGTTTTCGTTTCGCTTTCGCTCGATCGGAATTCGCTAAGCTTCATTGGGCGTGTAACCGCTGAGCGATTGATGCGGTCGCCGCTGGTTGTAGACATCGCGCAGCATGTTCAGCGTGGCCTGCAATTCGACCTCGTCCGGAATGTGGCATATCCGCAAGACCTGCTTGAACGTGGACCAGACACGTTCGATTCTGCCGTTCATCCACTGACAATGCGGCAGCGTCCGTTGGTGACGGATGCCCAGCCATTGCAACCCGAAGGCGAAGACCCAGGACGTGAAGATCGCTTCGTTGTCGGTGCGGATCGCTTTCGGCTTACCGTAATATTCGATGGCATCCAGCAGCCAACGCGTACATGCCAACCCCGCTCACCGGAGTCCACAGGCATGACACAAAAATCCTCTCCCGCGGTCGCGCCCGCAGCGATGGCCGCACGTATCGCGCACCTGATCGATTGGCCCTGGCCGGACATCGAGAAGCAATGGCATCGACTCTTCGGCGGCGATCCGCCCGTCGCCAACCGACGCTTCGTCGAGAAGCGGATTGTCCATCGCTGGCAGGAGATCGAGTTCGCCAAGACCGACCGTGGCTTGCTCGAACGCAATCGGCGACGCATCGACGAACTGGTCGCGACCGGCTCGCTAAAGCGCCAGAAGACCGGGGCGATGCCGATTGTCGGTGCCGAACTGATCAGGATCTACGCGGGTATCGAACATCGGGTCCGTGTCCTGCCCGACGATGAATTCGAGTATGCGGGCAAGCGGTATCCGAGCCTGTCGATGATCGCACGCGAAAATACCGGTACCCGCTGGAGCGGGCCGGCGTTCTTCGGGTTGTGAAAGGGAGCTCGCCGATGAGCGCTGTGTTACCGAAGCGTCTGCGCTGTGCGGTCTACACCCGGAAATCAACGGAGGAGGGACTCGACGCCGAATACACCTCAATCGATGCCCAGCGCGATGCGGGCGCCGCCTATATCGCTACGGTTTCTTCACACCCGCTGAGGTCAGTTTCGTCAAAAAAATTGGGGTTTCCGAAACTTGACACATACCATCTGGTCGGTATGTAATCCTTCTAATGCCCGGATGCGGGTACCCCAAGGTTTTCGAGTACCGCTGACATGAGCCCGCCCAGGAAACAGCCGGATGTGACGCGCCAGGCCTTGCTGGAAGCCGCGTTCCATGAAATCCATCGCCACGGCTTTCGGGCGGCGATCCTGGACGACATCATCGCCGCCGTCGGCGTGACCAAGGGTGCGCTCTACCATCACTTCCGCACCAAGCAGGCGCTGGGCTACGCCGTCGTCGACGAGATGGTCCGGCCCCTGGTGCAGGAACGCTGGAAGCCGGCGATCGAGGCCGACAGCATCATCGACGGCGCGATCCTGGTGTGCGAGCGGCTGCGGCGCGAGCGTTCCGAGACCGCGCTGACGCTGGGCTGTCCGTTCAACAATCTGGTCAACGAGATGTCGCCGGTGGACGAGGGCTTCCGTCTGCGGCTCGACCGCATCCTGGCGGAATGGCGCGAGGGCCTGATCGCCAGCATCGCGCAGGGCCAGCGGCTCGGCACGGTACGCCAGGATGTGGACCCGCTCGCCGTCGCCGCCTTCATCATCGCCAGCATCGAGGGCTGCGCGGGGCTGGCCAAGGCCACGCGCTCGCCTGACTTCGTCGAAGCCGGGTTCCGCGGGCTGATCGACTACCTCGAGCATCTGCAGCCAGCGTCGGCCGCTCCGACCCACTGATCCGCAGGAAAGCCCCATGAGCACGATGTCACGGTTCGACCAAAGGGTCGTCGGCTACACCGAGTGGGTCGTCCGCTGGCGCTGGCTGGTGATCGCGCTGAGCGTCGTGGCCGTCGTGCTGATGACGGCGGGCGTGCGTCAGCTGCGGTTCTCGACCGACTACCGCGAGTACTTCGGACCCGGCAATCCGCAGCTGCAGGCGTTCGACGAAGTGCAGAACGTCTACACCAAGAACGACTACGTGCTGCTGATGTTCGAACCGAAGCGCGGCGACATCTTCGAACCGCGCTTCCTCGACGCGATCCGCAAGTTCACCGCCGACAGCTGGAAGCTGCCGTATTCGCTGCGGGTCGATTCGATCACCAACTTCCAGCATACCGAGGCCGCCGGGGACGATCTGCGCGTGTCGCCGCTGCTGCCGGACGATGCCGAGATCACCGCCGAGCGCATCGCCAAGCTGCGCGAGGTCGCGCTGCATGAGCCGCAGCTCATTGGCCGCCTAATCTCCGAGCGCGGCCACGTCACCGCCGTGGTCATCACCTCGCAGCTGCCGCCGGTCGAGCAGCAGACACGACGCGAACTGCCGGCGACCGTGGTCGCGGCGCGCGCCTTGCGCGATCGCTATCTCCAGGAATATCCCGAAATCGGCGCCATCTACATCACCGGTGCCAACCCGATGAGCTACGCCTTCACCGAGGCGGCCGCGCACGATCTAAAAACCCTGATGCCGGCGATGTACGTCGCCATCTTCGTGATCATGTGGCTGATGCTGCGCTCCGGCGGCGCGACGCTCAGTACGCTGCTGGTCGTGTTCTTTTCCTCGCTGTCGGCGATGGGCCTGGCGGGCTACCTCGGCATCGGTCTGACCCCGCCGGTGGTGCAGGCGCCGCTGGTCATCATGGTCCTGGCTGTCGCGGACAGCGTGCATATCTCGCTGACGATGTTCGAATTGATGCGCGAGGGCTGGGAGAAACGCAAGGCGATCGTCGAATCGATGCGCGTCAACTTCGTCCCGGTGCTGTTGGTCAACACCACGACCTCGATCTGCTTCCTCGGCACCAACTTCACCGACTCGCCGCCGCTGACCGCGCTCGGCAACATCACGGCCATCGGCGGCATGCTGTCATGGCTGCTGGCGATGTCGCTGCTGCCGGCGCTGCTGGCGATCGTGCCAGCGCGCGTGCCGAAGGAACGCAAGAGCCGCTTCGTCACGGTGCTGATGGATCGCAACGCCGACCTGGTGCTGCGTCACCGCAGGCTGGTGCTGTGGGGCACGCTGGCCGTGGTCGTGGGCCTGACGGCGCTGGTGCCGCTCAACGAGGCCAACGACAACTTCACGCAGTACTTCGGCAAAAACATGGAGTTCCGCCGCGACAACGATCACGTCGCGCAACAGCTCACCGGCACCACGTCCATCGAGTTTTCGCTGACCAGCGGCGAGGACAATGGCATCTCCAACCCCGCGTTCCTCAAGAAGGTCGAGGCCTTCGAACAGTGGTGGAAGACCGGTCCCTACAAGGACAAGATCTACTTCGTCGGCACCATCACCGATATGTACAAGAAGCTCAACCGCAACATGCACGGCGACGATCCGGCCTGGTACCAGTTGCCGGACAACCAGGAGCTGGCGTCGCAGTACCTGCTGCTGTACGAGATGTCGCTGCCGTTCGGCCTCGACCTGAACAACCAGGTCAACGTATCCAAGTCGTCGACCCGCTTCGTCGTGGTGTTCAAGGCGCTGAAGTCCAAGGAAACGCGCCAGATCGCGCTGGCCGCGGAGCAATGGCGCGACGCGCATGCGCCGGGCCTGTTCACGCATGGCGTCGGGCCGCAGGTCATGTTTGCGCATATCGCCGAGCGCAACATCAAATCCAATTTCTATTCGCTGCCGCTGTCGCTGGCGGCGATCTCCCTGCTGCTGCTGCCGGGCCTGCGCAGCCTGCGCTTCGGCCTGCTCAGCCTGATTCCGAACCTGCTGCCGCTGGGGGTCGCCTTCGGCATCTGGGCGCTGGTCAGCGGCGAGATCATTTTTACGATGGCGGTGGTGATCAACATCGTCGCCGGCATTATCGTCGACAATACCGTGCACTTCTTCAACAAGTACTTGCGCGCCCGCCGGCAGATGCGGCTGGGACCGGACGACTCGGTACGCTACGCCTTGCGCGAGAGCGGTTCGGCCATGATCGTCACGACGCTGATCCTGGCGACCGGCTTCCTCATACTGGCCCAGTCGTCGTTCCTGCCGAACTCGACGATGTCGCTGCTGACCACGATCGCGATCCTCGTCGCGCTGCCCATCGACCTACTGCTGCTCCCTGCGCTCGTCCTGCTGGCCGATCGCGAGCAGACCCCGCCTGCCGTTGCCGAACATCAGGAGATTCAAGATGAACCGCTCTCTGCGTAACCTGGCGCTGTGCGCCGCGATCCTCTCGCCACTCTGTGCCCAGGCGGAAACGCCGCAAGAGCGGGGGCTGTCGATCGCCACCGAGATGGACCGGCGCAACAGCGGCTGGGGGGACTCCACGGCGATGATGCAGATGATCCTGCGCAACAAGCAGGGCGAGGAAAGCAAGCGCGGCGTGCGCGTGCGCACGCTCGAACAGGCGCATGACGGCGACAAGAGCCTGATGATCTTCGACGAGCCCAGGGACGTGAAGGGCACGGTGCTGCTGACCTTCGCCCACAAGGCCGCGGTCGACGACGACCACTGGCTGTTCCTGCCGTCGATCAAGCGCGTCAAGCGCATCGCGGGCAACAACAAGTCGGGCCCGTTCATGGGCAGCGAGTTCGCCTTCGAAGACCTGGGCATTCAGGAAATCGAGAAGTTCACCTACAAGTACATCAAGGACGATACCTTTGACGGTCATGAGGCCTTCGTCATCGAGCGTTATCCGCTGGAGAAGAACTCCGGCTACACGCGCCAGGTCATGTGGATCGACAAGCTTGAATATCGCCAGCGCAAGATCGAGTACTACGACCGCAAGACCAGCCTGCTGAAGACGCTGGTGTTCAGCGACTACAAGGAGTATCTCGGCCAGTACTGGCGGCCGCTGAAGCTCAAAATGGTCAATCACCAGACCGGCAAGAGCACCACGATGGTGTTTGCGCAGTACAAGTTCCGCACCGGGCTCAATGATCGCGACTTCGACCAGTCCAGCCTCAGCGCGGCGAAATAGCCGCAGCAGTTCTCGCGCCGACACCCGTGTTTATCCAACCAGGAGCAAGCCATGCTCGCGAAAGTGTTCGTCACCATCGGTATCCTGATTTACGCACTGGTCGTTCCGATCCAGGACGCCAACAGCACGCACGTATTCAATCCGGAATGGGTGGCGCACGCCCGGTTGCACGAGGTCTGGCAGCTGGCGACGAATGCTTCGATTGGGGCGTTCTGTCTGTGGTTGACCTGGTTCAGGAACGAGGTGCGCCTTCCGGCGGTGCTGGCCTTGTGCGTCACCGGCGGCTTCCATTTCGCCTACCTCATCCGCGGCGTCTACGGCGGTTCGATGGCGCACTCGGACGGCAGCGAGACCCTGCTGCTGGGGGTCAATCTCGGCGTCGTCGTGTTCGGGCTGGTCGTCGTGCTGTCCGTGCTGGCTCTGGTTTTCGAGAGCCGGTCCAAGCCGGCGCTGCTGCCGGAAAATACGCCAAGAGGCACGGACTCCCTGTGGCAATCGAAATAGCGGATGAGCGGCATGGATGAGCCAGGATGCGGGCGGACGGGTCCCGGGACAGGGCCCCTGACGGCGCTGGCCGTGGCGCTGGCGCTGGCGCTGAGCTGCGGCGCGGCCAGCGCGGACCCGCCAGGCCTCAGCGACAGGCTCGGCGGCAGCGCGGCGACCGCGAACGACCCGCCAGGCCTCAGCTACGAGCCCGGCGGCAGCGCGGCGACTGCGGACCCGCCAGGCCTCAGCGACGAGCTCGGCGGCAGCGCGGCGACCGCGGACGACCCGCCAGGCTTCAGCTACAAGCTCGGCGGCAGCGCCGCCGCGCAGACGCTGACTTTCTTCCACGACGGCGTCGATGCCCGGCAGCAGCGCGGCACGACCCTGGCAATCTCCGTCGAGCCGGAGTTTTATGCCGAGTGGGCCGGCGGCAAGCAGAGTGTCACGTTCACGCCTTTCGGCCGTCTGGACGAACGCGACGAGGAGCGCCGCCACGCCGACCTGCGCGAACTGTACTGGCGCAAGGCGGGCCAGGCCTATGAGCTGCGCCTGGGCGTCCGCCGCGTGTTCTGGGGCGTGACCGAATCGCAGCATTTGGTCGACGTCATCAACCAGGACGATTACGTCGAGAACCTCGATGGCGAGGACAAGCTGGGCCAGCCGATGGCCAATCTCGCGCTGATCACCGCGGACTGGGGCACGTTCGATATCTTCGTGCTGCCGTATTTCCGCGAGCGCACGTTCCCCGGCGTCGAGGGCCGGCTGCGTCCGCAGCCGTGGGTCGACACCGACGATGCGCGCTACGAGTCCGACCGCAGGGAGCATCATGTGGACGGGGCGCTGCGCTGGTTCGGAACGGTCGGCGCGTTCGACATCGGCCTGTCTTACTTCCGCGGCACCAATCGCGATCCGCGCCTGCTGGTCGAGCCCGGGCCGCAGCAAGCCAGGTTGCCGCAGGGTTGCCCCCCGGGCTGCCAGCCGCTGCTGTACTTTCCGCAGGCCCGTCTGGTGCCGCAGTACGACCAGATCACGCAGCTGGGCCTGGACCTCCAAGCGAACGTCAATGGCTGGGCCTTGAAGCTTGAGGGCATCCGTCGCGTCAGCGACTTCGAGCAGTTCACCGCCGCTGTCGGTGGTTTCGAGTACACCCTGGTCGGCGTCTTCGGCACGACGATCGACGTCGGCATGCTCGCCGAGTACCTGTACGACTCGCGCGGCGAACTGGCGCCGGATTCGCTGCAGGCGCTGGCGCAGCAGCGGATCCAGGACGGCGCAGGCTTCACGCCCGCCGAAGCGATGGCCTTGCGCGGCCTGCGGCCGAAAAACTATTCCGCCTTTCAGGACGATGTTTTTGTCGGCAGCCGCATTGCGTTCAACGACGTGCAGAGCACCGATATCCTGGTCGGTCTGATCGTCGATCGTCAGTCCCACGCGGTGTTCGGCAGCATCGAGGCGGGGCGGCGTCTGGGCGACGGCTGGAAGCTGTCGCTGGAATCGCGCTTCTTCGCGAATTCCATCCCATCGGACCCCTTGTACGGCTTCCGGCAGGATGACTACGTGCAGCTGGAACTGACCCACTATTTCTAATGCGAAAGGCTGCGCGGTGTGTTGTCCTCTGTCCGCAAGGCATCTCGCGAGCCTTTCGGCGGCTGTAAAAAGCCAGATTTCACCCACGAGAATCGCTCTTGGACAACCCGCCGACCATCAGGTCGCCGTCGCAGGCACGACCAATTCGTTGTAACGAAAAGCCGCCGAAAGGCGGCTTTTTTGTTGGTGCCGACTTTGGGCATAGATGATGAGTGGCTCTCGCTCGAGCGACTTGCGCCCGATGCCGAAACACACGGTACTGAGGCTCGAGCCGCAGCCGCTTCGAGATGTGTAGATTGTCTGCCTTTATCGGTGTTGGCGGAACAATAGCAACTGAGTATCGTCAATCGTCGCCATCGCCGACGAGCCAGAGCCGTAAGTCGCTGCGGCCAGTCATGATCGTTGCATCATTCCAATCAGGCAGTAAAACCTGGATACCCCGCTCAATCCAGACCCAAACAACCTCACGGTTCCCTGCTCAATACTGGATGATTAACCGTGCTCTTACTGCAGGCACCGGGTTATGGTGAAAGTGTAAGTGTCAGTGGCAATGGCGACTTTCGACCAGAAGCGGACATGTCTGGATAGCGCAATGATGCGTCGAAAACTAAGGCGAAAGGAGAGAGCGTCTGTGCCCATGCTTTCAGCCTTGAGCTTACCTATACTCGCTCCGTGATTGGAGCAGTAGCTAAAGTACGGTTGAAGGAGAGTATTGGGCATGTCCGTTAAAGACACACTTCAAGTGCAGCGGAAGGTGCTGCTCGACCTGACTTATCGAAACCGTCTGCTCAGCCTGCCAAAGAAACCATCCAGTCGATCCATAACGGTTCATGACGAGCTGAGTTCGCAGATACTGGGGATGTTGCTGGAGAAGAAAGGGCTTAGCTTCGCGCCGCTGAAGGGCGGCTTAGACGAGGAGCAACTGCCGAACGACGAAGCCCTCCTGGATGAAGAGCGCATTGTCCTTACTCAGCCAGAGGACGAAGAGCGGGACGCGAACGGGATTGCGAGTCGGCATACAGACTCCAAGCTGCAAACCAAGCTCAAGTCCGAACACCTGCAGAAGCGTCTGCTGGAGATTTACTACGAAGCAAGGACGATGCTAGAGGAGCAGGGCGTCAACGTACTCTATCTCGCGCTCGGTCAATTGCGCTTTCGAGAGCGCGCAGGATCCGAAGAGTTCCGGACAGCACCGTTGTTGCTGGTACCGGTCACTCTTGAGCGCAAGAGTGCACGAGACAGATTTGTTCTCAAGTGGAACGAGGAAGATCCACAGGAGAACCTTTCTCTCAGAGAGAAGCTCCGTGCCGAGTTCTGGATCAAGCTGCCAGACTTTCCGGATGTCGAAAATCTCCATCTCGACAGGTACTTCGTATCTGTTCGCGATGCAGTTGAATCGCAGGACGGATGGGATGTTATTGAGGATGGAATTCAGCTCGGTTTTTTCTCATTTGCAAAGTTGCTCATGTTCTTAGACCTGGATCCGGCGAAATGGCCTGAGGGTAAGGCTATTGACGGGAATCTCCTTGTTTCTAGCCTTTTAGGCGAAGGCTTCGTGGAGATCGATATTGGCTTGGCTCAAGGAGGCTCAAGTTATCTCGATGAAGTCATTCCTGTTGCCGAACTGAAGCACATTATGGATTGCGACAGTTCCCAAGCGTTGGCAATTGAAGCTGTAAGGCGAGGCCAGAATCTGGTTATCCAAGGGCCTCCTGGTACAGGAAAGTCACAGACCATTGCAAATCTCATCGCCACTGCAGTGAGCGACGGCAAGAAGGTGTTGTTTGTCGCCGAGAAGATGGCGGCACTTGAGGTCGTCAAGCGACGGTTGGAGAACGTCGGCCTTGGGGGTATCTGCCTTGAACTCCATAGCAATAAAGCCAACAAGAAGGCCGTGCTGGAAGAGCTAGGGCGGACATTGATACTAGCTCGCCCCGCTTATATCGATGCCGAAGGTGGCATTGAGCGACTTGATGAGCTCCGAACCCGACTCAACGATCATGCTCAGAAGATGCATGAGCTGGTCGGCGCGGCGCAGTTATCTCCTTTCCAGATTTTGGGCGCGCTGACCCAAGGGCTTCAGCGAACCGGACGACCTCCATACCAACTTCCCGGCGCCGTCGATTGGACGAAAGCTGAGGTCAGTGCGCGTGCCAACACGATTCGCGAGTTATGTGAGTACTTGCCTCGGGTAGGCAATCCTGCAAGTAATGTCTGGCGTGGCGTGACGCATCCTCTCGTGATGCGCCCTCAGGCCGAGGATCTTGCTAATGGCACACGCACGGTGTCGGCGGCTTTGATGAAGGTGCAGAAATGTGGATGTGTCCTAGCAGAAAGCTTGGGAATGCCCACGCCATCCACGCTATTTGAAATAGACCAATACGCAGCAATTGGTGAATCCCTAGCAAGCGCGCCAGCCTTCGACTGCGCGACAATCGCGTCCGGCGTCTGGTCGGCAGGCATCGATGCGTTGGGCGAGGCCATACGCAACGGCCGAATACTCAGAGATGTCCGAGCCCGCTGGGCGACGCAAGTTACCGAGGTGGCCTGGGCGATAGATTGGAAAACCCAGCGCATGATCATTGCCGGCCGGGGACGCAGCTTGTTCCGTTGGCTCAATGGGCCCTATCGGGAGGCTATCAACCAGTTGCGAAGCGTGGTGTCCAAACTGCCTAACGACTACCAAGCCCGCATCTCTCTTCTGGATGACCTCATCGCGGGCCATAAGGCACAGGCCGTCGTTGACCAGACGTCCGCTATGGCGAAATCTGCGTTTGGCGCGGTATGGCGTGAGGCGGATACTAACTGGGATCTAGCAGACTCGATTCTATCTTGGGTAACAAAGCAGGCTTTGGTATTTTCCGGAGTGGATTTGCGAGCGATCGCTGCTGAAGTCGAAGATAAGCCGGCGCTTTCAAAACTGGCTCTAAGTGCCCGAGATGGATCGTTCGCTTGTCGTACCGAGTTTGCGAAGGCTGCGGAGTCACTGCGCTTAGATACTCAGGTTGCTTTGGATGGCCTTGATCTGGGGCGGGCTAATCTTGGGCTGCTAGCCGAAAGAGCGTCAGACTGGCCCGACGATGTCGATGGCCTTCTAGATTGGCTTACCTTTGCTGAGGTCTCCCGAAGAGCCAATGATCAGGGGCTCGGCGTCGTAGTGGATGCGATTTCAGTGTCATCTGAGGCACAAGCTTTGGCCGTTGACCAGTTCTGGGTGGCATTTCATTTGGAGATGCTGGCAGAGGCCTCGAAGGCCTACCCGGATTTGCCCAAGTTCGATGGGCGTCGGCACGAGGAGCTCATTCAGCAATTCAAGGAATGGGATCGGAAGCGCTTGTCTATCGCGCAGGTAGAGGTTGCCCGGTCTCATTTCGAAGGAATGCCAAAAGCAAGTGTCGGAACCGTTGGGACGCTAGGCACTTTGAAGAGTGAGATTGCGCGCAAGCGCGGACATATGGCGCTGCGCAAGTTGTTTAGAGTGTGCAGTTCACCGATTCAGGCGACCAAACCGGTTTTCATGATGAGCCCGTTGTCAGTGGCTCAGTTTTTAGAGCCGGGTGCAATCGAGTTCGATCTACTGGTGATTGACGAAGCCAGTCAAGTGGAGCCTGTCGATGCGCTCGGTGCCATTGCCCGCTGCAAACAGATTGTGGTGGTAGGCGACGACAAGCAATTGCCCCCTACATCGTTCTTCTCGCGAGTTGTGGGAGGTGATGAACTTGACGAGGAAGAGGAGGGCGCGCAGGCCAAGGATCTTGAGAGCGTGCTATCGCTGTGCGCGGCCAAAGGGCTGCCGCCGAGGATGCTCCGATGGCACTACCGTAGCCGCCACGAGTCGCTGATCGCGGTCTCAAATAAGGAGTTCTATGACGGCAACCTGTTCATCGTCCCCAGTCCGGATCGCGAGCGGAGCAATGCAGGTCTACGTTTCCATCACTTGCCACATGGTCGCTTCGATCGGGGTAACTCGTACAAGAATCATGTCGAAGCTGTGGCTATTGCCCAAGCTGTTGTCGATCACGCCAGAAGTCGCCCGGAGCTGACATTGGGCGTGGGTGCCATGTCCGTTCGGCAACGGCAGGCAATCTCTGATGAATTGGAGCTCGCGCGCCGTCAATATCCTGAACTCGAGCATTTCATCAGTCGTCACCAGCATGAGCCATTCTTCGTAAAGAATTTAGAAAACATCCAGGGTGACGAGCGTGACGTCATTCTTATTTCTATTGGGTACGGGCGTGCTAAGAACGATGACAAGATGTACCAGAACTTCGGTCCGCTCAACGCCGATGGCGGCCATCGGCGTTTGAATGTCCTGATCACGCGGGCGCGCATGCGCTGTGAAGTCTTCGCAAGTATTACTGCTGACGATATTCGGGTCGATGAGCGGACGAAGCATGGTGTCATTGCCCTCAAGACCTTCCTGAAGTACGCCGAAGCGGATGACCTAGGTGTGCCACGCATGACTGGGCGAGGTTCGGACTCTCCGTTTGAGGAGTCAGTGCAGGATGTCCTCGTGAAGCATGGTTTCCAGGTAGATAATCAGGTGGGTGTGGCAGGATTCTTTATCGATCTTGCGATCGTCGATCCAGAAAGACCTGGCCGCTACCTACTCGGAATCGAATGCGATGGGGCTTCCTATCATTCCGCGCCGTCGGCACGTGACCGCGATCGACTTAGGCAAGAGATACTAGAAGCCCACGGTTGGACTATTCATCGCATCTGGAGCACAGACTGGTTCCAGCGTACGAAGAACGAAACAGACCGCCTTCTAAATACGATTGCGACAGCCAAGTCTTCTAATATCCGCATCATGCCGGAAGACCTTGGGGTTTCAGCAGCCTTAACGCAGTCAGCACCAGTAGCGGCGATTCTGCGCGAGGAAGTTCCTTTGTTCGCCAATACTGGTGCACTACCTCTAAACCAAGCGTACAAGCAGGCCAGCTTTGTGCCCGGCAATGTTAACCTCCAACCTCACGAGGTTCCGCTCGGTAGCATGGCCTATACGGTTGGGAGGATTATCGAAATTGAAGGTCCGATCCACGAAGAAGAGATTGTGGCGCGGGTCCGAGATCTGTGGGGGCTCGGTCGTGCTGGTTCCCGAATCAATGCGGTGGTCAAGGAAGCTTTGTCGCATGCATCTCGTAAAGAGCAGTTCGCAATTGAGGGGGATTGCTACAACTTGAAGGATCGGCCGGTCATAGTCCGCGATCGCTCTAACGTGGAGTCACGCACTCTGAAAAAACCCGAGTTGCTTCCACCACAAGAGATCCGAGAGGCTATTGTCGGATTAATACGCGATGCACATGGCGTCCGTAAAGATGAAGTCATCACCGTCGTTTCGCGGATGCTAGGTTTCCAGGCTACCAGCCAGCAGCTCCGTGAACGGATAGACCAGCAGATCGAGTTGCTGGTCATAAACGGAAAATTGCGATATCGCTCGGAAGTTTTAAGCGTTGCAGATCGAGACTGACACCCATTAAGTTGTTGGGCCGTTCACTCAGCCCAACAAAAACCTGAATACGAATACTGAGCCCAGCGCCATCCGGCCGTTTTTGTCGGACACTGCTCGCGCTCATCCCCCCGGGCGTCTTCGATAGGTGCTTATGTCTTTTCAGAAATGGATGCTGTGCGTGTGCGCAGCGAGTCTCGTCGCCGTTGCGGTCGCGCAGGCGCCCGCGCAAACGCCCGCGCCGAAGACGGCGCCACCTGCCGCTTCGCCGCCCGCAGCCGCTGCGCAGGGCGAGCCCGAGGATGCGTTCGCCGAGACGCCGTTGCCGGCAGGTGCGGTGGATTTGGGCACGATCGTGGTCGGCGGCCGTCAGCCCGGGCCCGGGTTGTGGGTCGTGCGTAAAGGCGATCATGTCATGTGGATTCTCGGCACGCAGTCGCCGTTGCCCAAGCGCATGGAGTGGGATTCGGCAAACGTGCAGAACAAGATCGCGCAGTCGCAGCAAGTCTTGCTCGATCCCGGGGTGACGATCAAAAGCGATCTGGGGCTGTTGCGCAGTCTCACGCTGATTCCCAGCGCGCTTAAAGCGCGCAAGAACCCGGACGACAAAACCTTGCAAGAGGTCGTGCCGCCCGAGCAGTACGTGCGTTGGCAGGCGCTGAAAAAGCGCTATATCGGCGGCGATCGCGATGTCGAAGAATGGCGGCCGATCTTCGCCGCGCTGCGGTTGTACGAAAAAGCGATCGAGCGCTCGGGGATGACATTGAATTCGCTCGCGGGCGACTTGGTGCGTAAGACAGCGAAAAAGAACGATATTCCGATGTCCTCGCCGCTCATCGAGATCAAGATCGAAGACCCGAAAGCCGCGCTCAAAGCGTTTTCGAAGCAATCCTTGGACGATTTGGCGTGTTTTTCGCGCACGCTGGACCGCATCGAAGGCGACTTGGGCACGATGGTGGGTCGCGCGAATGCTTGGGCGCAGGGCGATCTTGAAACGCTGCGCGCGCTGCCGTCGCGCAATCAATTTTTCGTCTGCGGTCAGGCGCTGGCCGGCAGCGAGATCGCGCGCAAACTCGGCATGGGCGACATCCAGCAACGCGTCGAAAACAAATGGATGGCCGAGGCCGAAGCGGCGTTGGCGAAGAATGCCTCGACCTTCGCGGTGATGCCGGTCAGCGAACTGCTGCGCGACGACGGTTATCTGGCGAAGTTGGCGGCGAAGGGTTATATGATCGAAGAGCCTTGATCGGCCCTTGTCTCAACGACTGAAGCGCGAACCGCCGCCATGCTCCGAATTCCGAATGCACCGCTCATGGCGCCGATCCCGTTTCGCGACTTGCTCGCGACCCTGGACGCATGGCCCAGCCCGGATCCGTGGCCGTTCGTACCGGAAGGTACGAACGGGATCGCGATGGAGACGCCGATGATCTTGCTGACGTTCGACCGCTGCGACGAATTCGACGATGCCGAATTCGAGGCCTTCGAGTCGTGGTTATCGGCACATGGGCTGGAAAGTTTCTTGAGTTCGGACCAATTGGCCGACATTCGCGATTCGCTGGCGCACGAAATCGAATCCTTGCGCGACCCGGCGGATCGCGAACGCGCGCTCAGGCATTACGACGCGCTCTTGCTTCGCGCGATCGATCACTACAACAAGAACGATGCATTCGTCAGCTTGCTGGATTGGGTCGGCGCCGGTGGCGCGACGTTCAAAGGAATTTTGTCCGACTACCCGTAAACGCATCGCGCGTTCGTGCGCGATGCCGTTGAGGCGCGATGCGATGGCTGTCCGTCAACCCGCTGCGCGCGCTGCGGGTTGCGATTCGGTTGCGATGCTCAGCGCGGGCCAACGTTTCAGAACGGCGGCGCGAATGCCATCGACATCGAGCCCCGCTTCGGCCAGCAATTGTTCGCGGCTGGCGTGATGTTGGAACGCATCGGGCAGGCCCAGATGCAGCATCGGCATCGCGATGCCTTCGGCCGCCAGCAATTCCGCCACACCCGAACCCGCGCCGCCGGCGACGACGTTGTCTTCCAGCGTGACGAAACCTTCGTGCGTTTTCGCCAGTTCCAGAATGAGCGCGCGATCCAGCGGTTTGACGAAGCGCATGTTGACGACGGTGAGGCCGAGTTCCTCGCCGACTTGATCCGCTGCCGGCACGATCGCGCCGAACGCGAGTAGGGCGACACGCGTGCCTTTGCGCCGCACGTCCGCTTTGCCGATCGGCAGCGTGTCGAGCGTGGGTTGGATCGCGACGCCGGGGCCGGTGCCGCGCGGGTAACGCACGGCGGCCGGGCCATCGTAACGATGGCCGGTGCTGAGCATTTGCCGGCATTCGTTTTCGTCGGCGGGCGCCATCACCACCATGTTCGGCACGCAGCGTAGGTAACTTAAATCGAGATTACCCGCGTGCGTGGCGCCGTCGGGGCCGACCACGCCGCCGCGATCGATCGCGAACAGCACGTCGAGCTTCTGCGTCGCGACATCGTGGACCAATTGGTCGTAGCCGCGCTGCAGGAACGTGGAGTAGATCGCGACGACGGGTTTCGCGCCTTCGCAGGCCATGCCTGCGGCCAGCGTCACCGCATGCTGCTCGGCGATGGCGACATCGAAATAGCGATCCGGATATTCCTTGCTGAAACGCACGAGGCCGGAACCTTCGCGCATCGCGGGCGTAATGCCGAGCAGTTTGTCGTCCGCGGCGGCCATATCGCACAACCAATCGCCGAACACATCGGTGTAAGTCGGTTTCTTCGCGCCCGGTTTGCTGATCACGCCTTTTTCGGGGTCGAACGGCGAGACCGCGTGATAGCCGATCTGATCGCCCTCGGCCAATTCGTAGCCTTTGCCCTTCGTGGTGATGATGTGCAGCAGCTGCGGGCCTTTCAGCGTCTTCAGCGTTTTCAGCGCGGAGACAAGATCGCCGATGTCATGACCGTCGAGCGGGCCGGTGTAGTGGAAACCCATTTCCTCGAATAGCGTGGACGGCACGAACATGCCTTTCCAATGCTCTTCCCAACGCCGCACGAAACGCGCGGATTTGCTGGTGCGCTTGTCGCCGAGCAGTTTCTTGCCGCCTTCGCGCAACGCGTTGAGCGTGCGGCTGCCGGTCATGCGGCCGAGCATCTTGGTCAGGCCGCCGACGTTCTCGCTGATCGACATCTGGTTGTCGTTGAGGATCACCAGCACGTTCGGCTCGCTGTCCATGCCGCCGGCGTGGTTCAGCGCTTCGTAGGCCATGCCCGCGGTCATCGCGCCATCGCCGATCACCGCCACCATGCGCCGGTCGCTGCCCGCGCGCGCAGCGGCGATGGCCATGCCGAGCGCGGCGGAGATCGACGTGGACGAATGGCCGACGCCGAAGGTGTCGTATTCGCTTTCCTCGCGCTTGGGAAACGGCGCGACGCCGTCTTTCTGTTTGACCGTATGGATGAAATCGCGACGACCGGTGAGGATCTTGTGCGGGTAGGTCTGATGGCCAACGTCCCAAACGATCCGATCGTTCGGTGTGTCGTACAGATAATGCAACGCGACGGTCAGTTCGATCACGCCGAGCCCGGCGCCGAAATGGCCGCCGCTTTTGCCGACCGATTCGATCAGATACGCGCGAAGCTCGTCGGCGATGGCGCGCAGTTCGCTTTCGTCGAAACGCCGCAAGTCGGTCGGTGACTGGATGCGGGACAGGCGCGGATAGCGTTCGCTATCGATCTGCGTGGCGAGATGCGGGGCGATCATGCGCGTATTGTCCTCCGCGGCGGGCCGCAGGGGCAAGGAATCGCGATGCCGACCGAGGGCTTCCGGTCAGCGTCCGCGCAACCGGCCCAGCAGACTGCCTTTGCCGCCTGCGGCGGAGTCTGGGGCGTCCGGGGGCGTCCCGGCCGGCTCGGCGAAGCCGGTGATCAGACTGGCGTTGATGAAATCGACCACGTCGCCTGCCGGTACCCCGCTGGCGGTCACGATGTCGGCGATGCTCATCGGCCCTTTCATCATCGCGGTGGCGATGCGGAAATGCCGCGGGTATTCGCGTTCGGTCTGCGGCCACTTGTTCAGTTGGAACTTGCCGTCGGCGCTGTAACCCGGCAATAACCGGCCTTCGCCAGCGATCAGGGCGCCGAACCACTGCAAGCGCGTCAGCGGTTGTGGGCCGGTGGCGTTGCCTGCGCCTGCCGCGATCGCGGCGTCCCAGGCTGGGACATCGAGTTGCTCGAAATCGCGCAAACCGACCGCACCGATGAAGTACTCGGCCAGCGGTTTGAGCGTGGCCGGCCCGAAATACTGCCGCAGGCCGAAGTCGATCAACAGCATCGGCCCCTTGCCGCTTTGAAAGCGCGCGCGGCCGGCCAGGGCGCCCGGGCGCAGCCAGTCGGCGAAACCACTGCCCTGCGAGGTCGGGACGCTGTCTTCACGCTCGGCGGCGGGCTCTGCGACCGGTGCGGCGGGCGGTACGAACGCGCTGGATGCAACGGACACTGACGCGGGCGGCGGCATCGGGGCCTGGGTCGGAGCGGGGGAAGACATCGGCGTGGCCATCGGCGAAGGCCTGGCCTCTATCGTCGGCATCGGCGTGACCGTCTGCGCCGCCGCCGTGGCGGGAGCCGGTGCGGCGGAGGCTGCGAACGAGCGATCGTCCATCGATGGCCGTTGCGGCGGGGGCTCGAACGCCGCCGGTGGTGCGAAGCCAGGGGAGGGCGCCGTCGCGATCGTGTCGGCGCCGACGTGCGCGCCGTTCTCTTCGGCGATGCGCAACAACAGATGCTGCAGAACCGACGCGTCGAAGGGGCGACTCAGTCGATAGTCGGCTTGAGTACGGGGCGCAGTGGTCAGCCCGATCACGCGCTTGCCCGCGGCGTGCAGCCGCAGCCAGCTCATCGGCCCGTACATGCTGTCCATGTCGACCACGACGAAATCGGCATCGACCTCGCTTTGCAGCATCCACAGCCCAAGCCGCTCGCTGGCGTCGGCGAACGACGATTTCAGCGCCGCTTCCGTGGCTTGATCCATGCCGGTCATGCCCAGCGTCAATAACATGTACTGCACTCTCGCTCAGGACCGCGCAGTGTCGCGAAGCCGGATTTTTCCGTCAATGCGTGCGATGTGACGCGTGCTCGCCTTTTGCGCCCTTTTCCGATGCCCGGTACGTGGAGGCGTGAAGAAACGCGAATTCCGGCACGTTTCGAGCCGAGGTCCGCCGACGACGGGGTTCGAACCACTACCCGCTCGGAACGCATTGCGTCGAGGCTGCGGTGGTGGCGCGTTTACGGATTCCGCCACATCGCGCCGTGGATCGTGCCGTCAACTCGGGATCGACGTACCGCGCGGGTTCTTCGGCAATTGATGCTTCAAGAACGCCATTTGATCGGCCAGGATATTTCTGTTGGAGAGGATCAGGTGTTCGATCCAACTCGGCCGGTAGGGCACGGCCAAGAGCGGCATCGACGCTTGCTGCGGCGTGCGCCCACCCTTGCGCGAATTGCAGTGGAAACAAGCCGAGACCACGTTTTCCCAAATATCGCGGCCGCCGCGCGACAGCGGCATGACGTGATCGCGGGTCAGCGATTGCCGACTGAAATGTTTGCCGCAATACAGGCACAAATGCTGATCGCGCGCGAACAGCGCGGTGTTGCTGAGCGCGGGCGTCGGGTCCAGCGCATGCGCCCGCGCGTGACCGCGGGCGGCGATGATCGGATGCAACTCGAGCGTGCTGCGACAGCCGGTCGCGCGGCAGATGCCGCCATGCACGATGAGGCAGGGTTCGCCCAGTGTCCAAGCCACCGCGCCGCGCGCGTACAGGCAACTGGCGTCTTGCCAACTGATCCAATCGAGGACACGGCCATGGGCATCGAGCGACAACAGGCGCACGGCGTCCAAACGCGCGGTCAGCGACGTCGGTCGAGATGGAGCGAGAGGTTGGGGCGAGGTAGGCAGTGAAACGTTCGCGCCGTCGTCGGCGGACGCCGAGGTCGCGGTCGCGGCCCGACGAAGAGAGAGCCCGGCGGAACGCGTGCCTTCGAGACGCGCGTTATCGGGAACCAGGCGCAACTGCGGTGTGTCGGCCTCCATATGAAGGCCGAGCATATACCCTTTTTGTGGCGATGTCGCTGCAGCGACGGCGATGATGACGCGCCGTCAGAAGGGGGCGGTCAGTCGCCGAAACCGTCCGCCGGCAGGCGCATCAACGTGCCAGCGCCGCTGCCGATCGCGGCCGCGTGCGTACGCGTGCGCGGCAGAATGCGCGCGAAGTAGAACCGCGCCGTTTCGCGTTTGGCGTCCTTGAACGCCTGCGACTGCGACGACTTGTCGGCGGCGGCGACGCTGCGCGCCCACCAGTAGGCCAACGCGGCATAACCCGAGTAGAACAAGTAGTCCCAGGCCGCGGCGCCGATCTCTTCGGCATCGCCTGCCGCGCGTTGCCCGATACTCATCGTGAGCTGCTGCCATTCCTGCGCCAGTTCGCGCAGAGGCCCGACGAATTCGGCGAGCGGCTCGTCGTTCGCATGGGTCGCGCAGAACTCGCCGATCATGCCCAGAAACACCTTCAATCCGGCGCCTTTGAGCTGCATGATCTTACGGCCCATCAAATCCAACGCTTGGATGCCGGTGGTGCCTTCGTAGACCGTGGTGATGCGCGCATCGCGGGCCAATTGCTCCATTCCCCATTCCTGGATGTAGCCGTGGCCGCCGAAGCACTGCTGCGCGTGATACGTGCATTCGATCGCCCATTCGGTGATGCAAGCTTTGACGATGGGCGTGAGGAAGCCCAGCAGCGCGTCCGCCTGCGCGCGTTCGGTCTCGTCCTTGCCGTGATCGAACGCGTCCAGCGCCAGCGCGGCGTGATAGCCCAGCAGACGCGAACCTTCGATCAAGGCTTTCTGGGTCAACAGCATGCGCCGCACGTCGGGGTGGACGATGATCGGATCGGCCGGTTTTTCGGGAAATTTCGCGCCGGACAGCGCGCGCATCTGCAGACGATCGCGGGCGTAGCGCAGGGCGTTCTGATACGCGCGCTCGGACAAGCCCAAGCCCTGCAAGCCGACCGACAAACGCGCGCCGTTCATCATGGTGAACATCGCCATCAGGCCTTTGTGCGGCTCGCCGATGAGCCAACCTTCGGCGTCGTCGAAGTTCATCACGCAGGTGGCGGAGGCGTGGATGCCCATCTTGTGTTCGATCGCGCCGCAGCGGACCGTGTTTTTCTCGCCGAGCGCGCCTTCGCGATCGACTTTGATCTTCGGCACGATGAACATCGAAATGCCTCTGCTGCCCGCGGGCGCGTCGGGCAACCGGGCCAGCACCAAATGCACGATGTTTTCGGTGAGATCGTGATCGCCGGCGGTGATGAAGATTTTGGTGCCGGTGATGGCGTAGCTGCCGTTGTCGTTGGGGACAGCGCGGGTCTTGAGGAGGCCCAGATCGCTGCCGCAATGCGGCTCGGTCAGACACATCGTGCCGGTCCAGCGGCCGGCGATCATCGGCGGCAGGAACGCGTCCTTTTGCCACTGTTCGCCGTGATGGAACAACGCCTCGGTCGCGCCATGCGACAGCAGCGGGAAATTGCCCCAAGCCAAATTGCCGGCATGGATCATTTCCTTCATCGCGGTGCCGAGCGCATGCGGCATGCCTTGACCGCCGTACGCCGTCGGCGATTCCAAGCCGATCCAGCCGCCTTCGGCGAATTGCGCGTAGGCCTCTTTGAAGCCCGGCGGCGTGGTGACCGCGCCGGTCTGTTTGTCGTAAACCGCACCGTGCGCGTCGCCGATGGCGTTGAGCGGGGCGATCACGTTTTCGGCGAAGCGCGCGGCTTCTTCCAACACCGCATCGATCAATTCGCGGTTGGCGTCGTCCAAGCCGAGACGGGCGAAGAGGGCCTCGCTTTCGAGGACGTCGAACAGGGCGAAGCGAATATCGGCGAGCGGTGCTTTGTAGGTATTCATGCGGGTCGTGAGTGGCGGAATCGAGAGAGGAAGAGGAATGCGGGAAGGGAACCAGCGGCGATGCGCGAAGGCGCACGCCCGCGGGATAGGCCGAACATCAGCGCATCACATCAGCGCATGACGCCCGGGCGCCCGGGAACGGGGCTGAGCGCGCTATTGCGCTTGATCGTGTAATCGCGCGGTCGCCCGTCTTTCGCGGCGGCGATAATCGTGGCTTCGAGTTCGTACTTGAGCGTGCGTCGCTCGGCCAAGGCGTCGGCGACGACGATGCGAGCGGCCGATGTCGGCGCGAATTCGACGGTCGCGATGTCGGCCGATTCCGGCCCCACCGTCAATGCGGGCGTCGCATGCAGGGTGCCGGCGGCTTGATCGCCCACCTTCACCTCGAGCGAGACGTCGTCGAAGCGCATCGGCACGCTGCTGAAGTTCTGGAGGCGCAGTTGCACCGACCACCGGCCGTCGGCTTTCACTTCGAGTTCTTGAATGCCGACCGTGGGTTCGGAGACGCGTTTCACCGGCCCGCTCGCGCAAGCGCTCAACATCGTCAGGCATACGCCCGCGATCGCCCATCGCCACTGTCGTCGCATCGAGAACCTCATCGCCGTTCGGACCATACGTGTGCGCATAGTATCGCGGCGCGGGGGAGCGCGTCCCAGGGGGCAGGGGTGGCGTTCATCGCCGGGGCGGCCGTCCCGGGCGCGCGAAGGGCGCTGCCAAGGGCTCGGCGGTCAGTTCAGCCGATGGGTTCTCCCGATAAGTTCAGCGAATAGGCGCGCTGACGATCAACTCGTCGAGCTCGTAACCCATCTCCGCGACTTGCGTCTTGATGCGCTCGAAGCGGTCGCGCCCCATCTCCGGCGTGCGCGAGAGGATCCACAGATAATCGCGCCCGGGTTCGCCGACGACCGCCCATTGATACTCCGGGTCGAGCGCGATCACCCAGTAATCCGCCCAAGTGAAGGGCATCCACGACAGCCAGTCCGGCGCGAAACGCACCTCCAGCCGGCCCGGATGGCCTTCGACCCGGCGCGCGACGCCCTCGGCCTCTTCCATCTCGCCGTCGTCGTTGCGGCAACGATTGCGCACGCCGACCGCGCTGTCGTCGTTCAAGGTGTACTGCGCGACGATCTCGCTCTTGCAGCGGCGCTGGAAAAACATCGGCAGCCGGGCGATCTCATGCCATTCCCCGGCATAGCGGGTGATGTCGAGGTCTTGGACCGAGGTCACGTCGCCGGCCCGTACCGGCGCCGCGACGAACCATGCGAGCAGGCACGACAGCAAAATAGCGTCTCGACGCATACGGCCCCCTTTCGATCGTCTGCGGGCACGAACGCCCGCCGACACTGCGCGGGCCGATCATAGCGCGATTGCGCGATGCGGGACTTCGGACACGAATCCGCTTCCGCGGCTCGAAATCGCTGCCCAAAACGCAAAAAAACCGCGGCGATGCGCGGTTTTGCAGGTACACGTCATACAAGTTTCGTGCAATTGGCGTGCAAGACGCGAATTGCGTTTTTCGGAGCGCGTCTAACTTGTTGATCTAAATGGTGGCCGGGGAGGGAATCGAACCCCCGACACGGGGATTTTCAATCCCCTGCTCTACCAACTGAGCTACCCGGCCACTTTTGGAGCCGGCAATCATAAAGCCCGACGGACGGCAGGGCAAGGTTTCGAGTGCCTTCCGCGATGCGGGGCCGCGAGACGGGCAGGGCGTCTTGGCCGGCGGACGGGAATCGCGGTGCGGGGTGCTGCCGGACTGTTGCCTGAATCCTGGGGCCGCAAGTCTTGCCTTCGCGTTGTTCCGGCGCATGATGACGCCGAAGCGCCTTGAGCCCGAGCGAATGCCGTCGCCGAAGGCCGCTGTCGCCGATGATCGTTCCGGCTCGCCGTTCGCGATGCCCGTTCGAGGTTCCGATTCAAGATTGCTGATCTAGATTGCCAATCAAGATTGCCGAGGTGGGTATGAAACGCATGTCTCAGATGCTCTTCGCTTCGTTGTTCGCCGTGGTCTTCTCGGCCAGTTGCGCCAGCATGCCCGATGTGCGCGACGCCGAGCGCCTCGCGCTGTACCGCACGCACGCGGGCGAGCCGGTCAACGGCTTTCAATACTACGGCCGCTTCAGCAATTGGACGCCGCTGGGCGACAGTGCCATCGCGATCTGGGTCGGCCCCAGCCGCGCCTGGCTGCTCGATCTCTACGGCCCCTGCAACGATTTGGACTTCGCCGACGCGATCAGCCTGAGCAGCAACAACGGCCGCGTCAGCGCGCGTTTCGACAGCGTGCGCGTGCACAACAGAAACGCGACCGCGATCCCGTGCAGAATCAAAGAAATCCGCCCGGTGAACGCGAAGGCGTTGCGCGCGGAAGAAAAAACGCTGCGCGCGCGGCGCAAAGCGGGCGAAGCGCCTCAGGCTTCCGGCACGTAACCCGTCGGCGCTTGCGCGCCTTCGCCGAACAGGAATTTCTCCATCTCGCCTTGCAGGAAGGCCCGGTGATCGGGATTCATCGGCGATAGCCTGTTTTCGTTGATCAGCATGGTCTGGTGCGCCAGCCATTTCGCCCATGCGGGCTTGCCGATCTCGGCGAAGACTCGCCGGCCCAATTCGCCCGGCCAGGGCGCGAAGTCCAGGCCTTCGGCCTCTTGGTGTTCGTAGCGACAGAAGACGATGCGGGCCATAAGCGGTCTGTGGAGTGACGAAGCGAGGAGGGCGCGAGATCGGATTCGCAGGTCGCGCTTGCGACGGTCTTACTCGCGAGCGCATCTTGGAAGTCTAAACCATCGCGCTCGCCGTTCGCGGGCGCGATCGCAGCAGGCGATCACGACGGGGAGACGACGATGCGGCGCATGTTTGGTGTGATTCTGTTCGCGACGATCATCGCATCGATGCAAGTGCCCGCGCAGACGATATCCCGGATTTCGCCGCAAACGCCTCCGTCGCAAACATCTTTTCCGACGCCCGAACAGCCGGTGTCGCCGCTTCCCACGCCGACGAGCGCCCTGGATCAACCCGAAGCGGTCGCGGTCGCAACGTCGCTGCAGGCGTCCGCTGAGAGTCCCCCGGAATTGGCGGTGTCGTCGGCCACCGACGCCGCGACAGCGGCCAACTTCGAGTTCCTCAGTTGGTATTCCGACGGCTATTACAACGAGTACTACCGTTTCAAAGCCGCGCGCGAGGCCAGCAAGGGCGATTGGGCGCACGCTGCGCGCTTGTTCGAGATCGCCGCGCGCTACGGCGACAAGTACTCCCAGCATCGATTGAGTTTGATCCACTGGCACGGCGTGGGCGTGCCGAGGGATCGCATCGAAGGCTATATCTGGGCGGATTTGGCCGCCGAACGCGGTTATCCGTCGCTATTGGCGATCCGCGAAAAAATGTGGGAAGCGCTCACGGAAGAACAGCGTGCCGCCGTACCCGCGCGCGGCAAACCGCGTTACGCCAAATACGGCGACGCGACGGCGATGTCGTTGTTTCGCGGCATGCTGGCGCGACAACGCGCCCGGCACTTTCTACTGATCCGCAGCACCGTGCCGAGCAAGCTGCCGCGCTACTACCCGGAAAGTTACATGGCGCAAGAAGCGAGTTCGTGGAAGAAGATTCGCGTCGATATCGGCGATATCCAACGCGAAGGCGCGGGCGCATCGCCGCCCTCATCGAAGAAGAAGGCCGAGGAGCCTGCGGCGGGCGGCGAGATGTTCGAAACATCGGAAACACCCGCGAAAACGCCGCCTCGGTAGAGCGGTCTTCTGGCCGATGATCGAGGATCGCCGCATGCTTCAGCGGCCGGAAGGCCGCTCTACAGAAGCGATTGATACGAATTTCGGAGCGAGGAATCGGCATGCCTTAGGTCGAACGTTCCGAATCGCGAGTTTTCTTTTTTGGATCGCGGCATTCCGAAAGACGGCATTACGCCGTCGGCAATACGCGCTCCAGCAACGTGCGCACAGGCGCGGGAATGCCGAGCGACGACAAATCGTCGCGCGCCACCCATCGCATCGTATCGTCGTCGCGCACGCTGTCGCGCAAGGAAACCTCGCGCCACGCCAGCGGGCGCATCGTGAGCCGGTAATGGCTGAATCCGTGCGCGATGGCATCTAATGCGAGACCGTCGTCGAAGCTCGATGCCGCGATGCGCGCGTCGAACCAGGCGCGCGCGTCGTCGTGATCGTCGGCTTCCGGCAGCGACCACAGCGATGCCCAAATGCCGCTCGGCGGACGCCGCAACAACAGCGCACGTCCTTGCGCATCCTGCATCAACAACACGTAGGCCGAGCGCTCGGGCAAGGGTTTTCCGGGTTTCGGCGTGGGCAATTCGTCGATGCGGCCTTCGCGGCGCGCGACGCAGGCGTTCTGCAGCGGACACAGCACGCAGGCGGGGTCGTGGCGCGTGCATAACGTGGCGCCGAAATCCATCTGCGCCTGGGTGTAATCGGCCATGCGGTGGGCGTTACGCGTATCGAGCGACTTGGTATCCGGCATCAGCGATGTCGCGATCGTCCAGAGCTTTTTTTCGATCGCCGGCGTACTCGGCCAACCGTCCACGCCGAACACGCGGCACAGGACGCGTTTGACGTTGCCGTCTAGGATAGGCTGCGCATCGCCCCACGCTTGCGAGAGGATCGCGCCCGCGGTGCTGCGGCCGATGCCGGGCAGCGCCATCAGCGCATCGAGATCGCGCGGCAATTCGCCGTTGTGCGCTTCGATGCATATTTTCGCTGCGGCATGCAGATTGCGGGCACGGGCGTAGTAGCCGAGCCCCGACCACAGCGCCAGCACATCGTCGTTCGGCGCCGCGGCCAGCGCCGGCAAATCGGGCAGGGCGCCGACGAAGCGCTCGAAATACGGAATCGCAACGCGCACTTGCGTCTGCTGCAGCATGATTTCCGATAGCCACACGCGATACGGCGTGCGCGGGTGTTGCCAGGGCAGGTCGTGGCGGCCATTCGCGTCGAACCAGGCGAGCAGTTTGTCGGCGTAGTCGGTGCGATCGGTGGCAGTGACAGTCATCGCAACGCCTCGTCGTCGATCTCGACGTCCACGCCTTCGAGCGTCGCGCCCGAAATGTCCAAGCGCGGCGCGACCAAACGACCGTCGAGCGGCGGCAGCGGCGGACCGTCTGTCTGCGATGTCCACGCCAGCACATCGTCCAAACGGAAACGGCTTTCGAAGCGCATCGCATCGCGCGCGATGTCGAGTTCGATCGTTTCCGACAGATCGGGCGCGCCGATATAGCCCAGACGAAACGGCAGCGGCGAGCGCGACGCGCCGATGGGCGCGGGCAACGCGGGCCACGCCTCGGGCCACGAGGGCATGCGCCCGTCGAGCCGCAACACCAAACGGCGGCCGATCGCGAATGCGCCGCTCGCATCGAAGTTCGGAATCGGCCCATCGCTGCGCAGCACGGCCGTGACCGGGTCCAACGCCCAGGTCGCATTATCGAAATGCAGCGGGCCGAAGAGGCCGAGCGTGAACGGCAGTCTCGTCTCGCCGGTTTCGTAGCGCGCGATCATGCCGAAGCGCACGGGTTCGATGCGCAAATCGTCTTGGCCGATGCGCAGCGGCCCCGAGAACGTCACGGTCGCGGGGATGCGCCAATCGTCGCCGCGCTCGATCGTCATCGGCCCGACCAGCGCCAAACCGGCGCCGTTCGAGGGATGCGTCAACGCGACGGCCAGGTCGAACGGTATCGCCGTCGGCGCATCGACATAACGACCGCGAATCCGCGCCTCGACTGGACGCTGCGCATGCAGCGCGGGCAGATCGACGGCGATGTTCTCGATTTTCCAATCGTCGTTGTCGATGCGGCCATCGCGCACGCGCAGGCCGTCGGTGAGCGTGGGAATTTTGGTCTCGGCGCTGGGCGGGCGCTTCGCCAACCAGTTCTGCAGCGCGACCAGATCGAGCCTCGGCGCGTCCAATTCGAGGCGTTTCACCGTCAGTTCTTCGCCGCGACTGCGCAATGTGGACCAGGGCAGGGCGATCAGTAGCCGTTCCGCGCGCAGAATCACGGCGTTCGATTCGGGTTCGCGCACGACGAGATTGCGTACGACCAATTGCGGCTGATCGCGCAAACGCGCTTCGACATCGCGATCTGCGGTGATCGCGAGACCGAGCGCCTTACCGCCGCGATCGAGCAACACCGGCACCGAGCGCTGCGGCTGCAACAGCCATAACGCGACGCCGAGCAGAATCGACAAGACGATCAGCGCGATCAGCGTGCGACGCAGCCAGCGCCATAACCGGCTGCGACGCGACGGGCGATCCGGCGGGTCGGACGGCGGCGATCGGGAGGCCTCATCCGCATCGGCGGACATCGCGCCTTCGCGGCTCGTCGTTTCGACGCTCACCCGCCGAGCGCTTCCGGCAGCAGCGCGTCGACGAAGGCTTCGGCGTCGAACACGCGCAGATCTTCCGGGCGTTCGCCGATGCCGGCGAAACGAATCGGAATGCCGAATTCGCGCGCCAACGCGAACACCACGCCGCCTTTCGCGGTGCCGTCGAGTTTCGTGACCACCAAACCGGTGACGCCCGCCGCCGCGTGGAATTGGCGCAATTGCGACAGCGCGTTCTGGCCGGTGGTGCCGTCGATCACCATGAGCACTTCCTGCGGCGCGTCGCCGTCGAGTTTGCCGAGCACGCGTTTGATTTTGCTCAGTTCCGCCATCAGCCCTTGTTGCGTATGCAAGCGGCCGGCGGTGTCGGCGATCAACACTTCGATGCCGCGCGATTTCGCCGCCTGCAGCGCATCGAACGCGACCGATGCGGCGTCGGCGTTTTGCCCTTGCGCGACCACGGCCACGCCGTTGCGCTCGCCCCAGGCCTGCAACTGCGCTACCGCGGCGGCGCGGAAGGTGTCGCCCGCGGCCAACATCAGCGTGCGACCCTCGCGTTTGAAGCGATGCGCGAGTTTGCCGATGGTGGTGGTCTTGCCGACGCCGTTCACACCGACGGTGAGGATGGTGAAAGGTTTCGCGCTGCGGTCGATTTCCAGCGGCTTCGCTACCGGCGCCAGCATCGCGATCAATTCCGCGCGCAGTGCGGCGAGCAAGGCGTTGGCGTCGGCGAATTCGCGCGCTTTCATGCGTTTGCGGAGCGTCTCTACTAATTGCGTGGTGGCGGCGACGCCCACATCGGCGGTGAGCAGCGCGGTTTCGATCTCGTCGAGCAGGTCGTCGTCGAGTTTCGGGTTGCGCGAGAACAAACCGCCGAAGCTGCGCGCGAAGGCGCTGTTGCGCAGACGCTCGCGCCAGCCGGGTTTGCCGGGCGCGGCGGCCGGTGCGCTGTCGGCGGGCACGTCGGCGACGATCTCGGCCGGTATCGTTGCGTGGGTTGCGTCGTCGGCGACATCGATAGCGGGTTCTGCCGTCGTCGCGGACGCCTGCGGCGCCGAATCGCCGGGCCGGCCCGATTCCTCAGGCAGCGCAGCGGCTGTGGTCGCGTCGATCGCGGATTCGGAAGGCGCGACGGGCGTCTCGGCCGGTTTCTTGCGACGGAAGAACGGGATCATCGGTTGCGCGGGTCCTGAAATTCGACGCCGCGAGGAATGGCGACGCCGAGCGGTGTTCTCAAGCGAATTCGGCCGATCGAGACGAGGTGTTGAGGGATTCGACCGGCCGGTTTCCGGGGCGTTGCGGGCGAATGCGCCAAAGCGCGGCGACTCGTGGACAATGGCCGGAATGTTAACACCGCCCCTCCCGAGCCCTCGATGAAGGCGTCGCGCGATCGGTCGCGTAGCGCCGCCCCCGCCCCGCGCGCCGAAGCCCGACCGGCGGGCGAGGTGCGGATCGTCGGCGGTCGTTGGCGCGGCAGCAAATTGCCGGTGGCCGACCGAGATGGACTGCGGCCTACCGCCGACCGCGTGCGCGAAACCCTGTTCAATTGGTTGCAGCCGGTGGTGCCCGGTGCGCGGGTCCTGGACCTATTCGCCGGCAGCGGCGCTTTGGGGCTTGAGGCGCTCTCGCGGGGGGCGCGGGCGGCCACGTTGATCGAACGCGACCGCGAAATGGCGGCTGGGCTGCGCGCCACGCTCGAACGTTTGCGCCGCGGCGACCCTGCGGATCTCGCCTGCGAGGCGGAAGTCGTCCACGCCGATGCACTGGCCTGGCTTGCGGCTCCGCCCGCGTCGATCGCGGCCGACCCTGCCCAGCGCTTCGATCTGGTCTTCCTGGACCCGCCGTTCGCGGGCGAGCTTTGGCGACCGGCCTTGTCCTTGCTCTCGCCGTGGTTGGCGAACGATGCCTGGTTGTATCTCGAAGCCCCGCACGACGCCGAGATCGAGGCTGGACCGGCGTGGCGCCCGCATCGCGAAGGCACGACGCGGGACGTGCGTTTCGCGCTCTATCGCCGCGCGTCCTGATCGCCAATCGATCGCGTGACGATCGCGACCCGCCCCGGCTGTGCGCCGCGCGCGATAGGTTCTACACTCCGCCCGACCTCACGGCCCCGGACCCTCCGCCACCATGACTCCAGCCGCCTCGCGCATCGCGGTCTATCCCGGCACCTTCGACCCGATCACCAACGGGCATTTGGACTTGGTCGAACGCGCCGCGCCGCTGTTCGAGCGGCTGATCGTCGGCGTGGCCGAAAGCCCCGGTAAACGCCCGGCGCTGCCGTTGGCCTTGCGGGTGTCGCTGGCGGAGGAGTCGCTGGCGAAATTCCCGAACGTCGAAGTGCGCGGTTTCGATTCGCTGCTGGCGCATTTCGTCGCCGCGGTCGGCGCCGGCGTGCTGCTGCGCGGCCTGCGCGCGGTCTCGGACTTCGAGTACGAATTCCAGTTGGCCAGCATGAACCGCCATCTGATCCCCGATGTCGAAACCCTGTTTCTGACCCCCGCCGAACAATACGGCTTCATTTCCTCGTCCCTGGTGCGCGAAGTCTCGCGCTTGGGCGGCGACGTGTCCGGCTTCGTGCCGGCTGCGGTCTGGCGCGCGCTGGACGCGGAATGGAAGCGCCAGACTGGCTGATCGGCGATACTTCACCCATCCCGTCCCCGAACCGAGGTCCCCGTCATGAACATCCTCGTCCGTTTGCTGCTGGTCGCCGGCCTCGCCGTCTCGCTGAGCGCCTGCAAAAAAGAAGAAGCCCCGAAGAAAGTCGAAAAAGCCCCGCTGGTCGCGCCGACCAACGACGATGCCGCCGCTTGGCGCGCGTACGTGTCCGATGTGGTCGGCCGCAACATGGAGGGCGTGACTGGCCAACCGTTCGTGTACCTGCTGCCGGCCGAGAGCACCGCCGATTTCGAAGGCAGCTACGACCGTCTGCTCGACAAAGCCAGCACCGATGTGTCCCGCGGCATTCTTGGCGGCAGCATGTTGGCCTACGCGGCCGCCTCGCCGTCGTCGACGAAGATCGCCGAACTGGTCGAAACCGCGTTCACGGCGAAGAAACTCGACGGCAAACTCAAAGGCGTGAAATTGGTGTTCATCGGCAAGCCCGAGGACAGCGAACGCGTGAAGGCCGCCGTCGCCGCGTCCGGCGTCAACTACGTCTTCGTCGAAGCGAAGTAAGCCATCGGCGAGTGCGGTCGTTTCGACGCGGCGGTTCTCGAATCGCCGCCGCGTCGCCCCATCTCGACCGCGTTGCCGGTCCGCTGCCATCGACGCGCAATCGCTGCGCATTTCCGCATCATGTCGCTGAAAATCAACGATCTCTGCATCAACTGCGACGTTTGCGAACCGGCGTGCCCGAATCGCGCGATTTCGCAGGGCGACAGCATCTACGTCATCGATCCGGCGCTATGCACCGAATGCGTCGGTCATTTCGATGAGCCCCAGTGCGTCACGGTGTGCCCGGTCGAATGCATCGACCTCGACCCGGCGCATCCCGAATCGCAAGACGCGCTGTTCGCGAAATTCCAGCGATTGCAGCAGGAGACGGCATGAACCGGCCATTCCATCGAACGGCACCGCGACTTCGCGCGGGGCTCTGTGCATTCGCCGTGGCTTCGCTCATCGGCGCAGCCCTGATCGGTGCAGCGCCGCTGCCCGCCAGCGCCGCCGACGGCGCGCGTTCGGCAGCGACGACGACCAAAGCGCCGCGTGCGAAAGCGGTTTCGCCGCAGGCTTCGATCGTCGCCAGCGCGCATGCGCTCGCCAGCGAGGCGGGCATCGAAATTCTCGGCAAAGGCGGCAACGCCTTCGACGCCGCGGTCGCGGTGTCGGCGGTGCTGTCGGTGGTGGAGCCGATTTCCTCGGGCCTCGGCGGCGGCGGTTTCTTTTTGCTGCACGACGCGCGGACCGGCAAAGACATTTTCATCGATGCACGCGAGACCGCGCCGATCGCCGCGACACCGACGCGTTTTCTCGACGCGAACGGCGGATTCGATCGCGACCGCGCGACCAACGGGCCGTGGTCGGCGGGCATTCCCGGCTTGCCCGCTGGCTTGGTGCATCTGTCGAAAACCTACGGCAAGTTGCCGCTGAAAATCACGCTCGCGCCGGCCATCCGCATCGCGCGCGACGGCTTCCCGGTCTACGCGCGGATGTCCCAAGGTTATGCGCAGCGCGCCGCGGTGATGGAGCGTTATCCCGGCACGCGTGCGGTGTTTCTCGCCGACGGCGATGCGCTGAAAGAAGGCGAGATTTTCCGCCAGCCGGATTTGGCGCGCACGCTCGAATTGCTGGCCGAAAAAGGTCACGACGGGTTTTATCGCGGCGAAACCGCGAACGAATTGCTGGCCGGTGTGAAAGCCGAAGGCGGCGAATGGACCGCCGAGGAACTTGCGGGTTATCGCGTGCGCGAACGCGCGCCGCTGCGTTTCGAATACGACGGTTGGAGCGTCGTCACCGCGCCGCCGCCGTCGTCCGGCGGTATCGCGCTGGCGCAGATGCTGCAGATCCTCGAACCCTACGACTTGGCGAAACTCCCGCCCGCGCAACGCGTGCATCTCACCGTGGAAGCGATGCGCCGCGCGTTCCGCGACCGCACGTTCTATTTGGGCGACCCGGATTTCGTGAAGATCCCGATGCGCACGCTCGCCAGCGCCGATTACGCTGCCGGTTTGCGCGCGGGTATTCATCCGAGCAAAGCGACGCCCAGCGATCTGCTGTCCGGCGAGCAAACGCCGATGGAAGACGAAGACACCACGCATTTCTCGATCATCGACCGCAACGGCAATCGTGTCGCCGGCACGCAAACGGTGAATCTGCTGTATGGCTCGGGTTTGATCCCGCCCGGCACCGGCGTGTTGTTGAACAACGAGATGGACGATTTCGCGCTGAAACCGGGCACCCCCAACGCGTTCGGCGTGATGGGCTACGACGCCAACGCGCCGAAACCCGGCAAGCGCATGCTCAGTTCGATGACGCCGACCTTCATGGAATCGAACGATCGCGTCGCGGTGCTGGGCACGCCCGGCGGCAGCCGCATCATCACGATGGTGCTGCTTGGGGCGCTCGGTTACGCCGATGGCTTAGATGCGCAATCCGTGGCCGCGCTGCCGCGCTATCACCATCAATGGACGCCCGACGCCATCGGTATCGAGCGCGATGCGTTGCCCGACGATGTCGTCGCCGCGTTGCGCGCGATGGGGCATACCGTCGTTTCGCCGAAGGACAATACCGACGGCCGGCGCTCCAGCGACGCTTGGGGCAATCTGCAGACCGTGGAATGGAACAAGCGCAGCGGCGACGTACGCGGCGGCAGCGACCCGCGTAATCCGGTCGGCGCTGTGCGTCGGTTACCGCAGAAAAAAGACTGAGCCGGCATCGCGCATGGGCATGTTCGAACACCTGCCGCACAATTCTCAACGCGTCCGTTTGCGTCGTTTGCGGGCATCGGACTTCCGCGCGTTCCATGCCTATCGCGGCGACGCGGAGGTCGCGCGGTATCAAGGCTGGGAGACGATGTCGGAAGACGAGGCCATGGCCTTTCTGCGCGAGAACGGCCGCGATGCGCAGCTCGAACCCGGCGAATGGGCGCAACTCGGCATCGCCTCTCTCGACGACGACCGTTTGATCGGCGATTTCGGCGTCTGGCTCGCACCCGACGCGCGCTGGGCCGAGTTCGGCGTTTCATTGCATCCCGAGGCCCAAGGCCTTGGCTTGGCGCGCGAGGCGACCGCCGCATTGATCGGTCTGTTGTTCGCGCACACCCTGGCGCAGCGCGTCGTCGCGGGGGTGGATCCCCGCAACGCCGCCTGCATCCGCATGCTCCAGGGCGTCGGCATGCGCCTGGTCGAAACCGTCGATGCCGAGTACAAAGGCGAGCCCTGCAGCGAACACATCTTCGTGCTGGAACGGCCCGCGGCATGATCCATGATCGCGCGGGCACGGCCGTGCAGGTCGGTTCGTCCGAGCATTCGGCGTTCGCGACGAACGGCATCGAAACCGACGGCGTTCGTCTCCGTGCGCTGCGCGAGTGCGACATCGCGGCCTTTCATGCGTACCGCAGCGACCCGCAGGTGGCGCGCTATCAAGGCTGGCCGCCGATGACGGAAGCGAAGGCGCGCGAATGCGTGCGCGAACAGGGCATTCGCAGCGATCTTCAGCCCGGTCGGATGGTGCGTTTCGCGATCGCCGAGGCGGCGACGGATCGCTTGCTCGGCGATGTCGGTTTGCGTTTGTCGCACGATCGTCGCGAGGCCGAGCTGAGCATCACCGTCGCGCCGTCGGCGCAGGGGCGGGGCGTCGGTCGCTGCGCGACGCGCGCGGCGTTCGCATTGTTGTCCGGCGAGCCCGCGTTGGAGCTCATCCGTGCCGACGCCGACGCGCGCAACCTGCCTTCCAGGCGTATGCTCGTCGCGGCGGGCTTTCGGGACATCGGCACCGCCGAGGTCTTCGTCAAAGAAGAGGCCTGTATCGAACATCGGTACCGCATCGAACGCGATGTCTTCGCGCGAGCGCAGCAGGGAACACGCACATGAAACTCTGGTCTATTCTCGGCAATTCGCAGAAACTCGACGGCGGTGCGATGTTCGGCAACGCGCCGCGCGCGGTGTGGGAAAAATGGTCGCCGCCGGATGCGCGCAATCGCATCGCCTTGGCTTGCCGCGCCTTGCTCGCCAGCCCGATCGCGGGCAAGACCGTGTTGTTCGAGACCGGCATCGGCGCGTTTTTCGAGCCGAAACTGCGCGAACGCTATGGCGTGGTCGAAGACCGTCATGTGCTGCTCGATTCGCTGCGCGAGGCCGGTTTCGGTCACGAGGACATCGATGTCGTGGTGCTGTCGCATCTGCATTTCGATCATGCCGGCGGCCTGCTCGCGCCGTGGCGCGAAGGATATTCGCCGGAATTGCTGTTCCCGAACGCGACCTTCGTCGTCAGCGCCGGCTGTTGGGATCGCGCGCGCGACCCGCATCCGCGCGACCGCGCCAGTTTCATTCCCGAATTGCCCGCGTTGCTCGAAGCCAGCGGACGTTTGGAGATCGTCGATGGTACGCACAGCCGCGCGCTCGGCAAGGCGGTGCGATTCCACTACAGCGACGGCCACACGCCCGGTTTGATGCTGGCGGAGATCGTCGGGCCGGAACACACGCATGCGGAAGCGCACGGCGGCGTCGTGTTTTGCGCCGATTTGATTCCCGGCCGGCCCTGGGTGCATGTGCCGATCACCATGGGTTACGACCGCAACCCGGAATTGTTGATCGACGAAAAACGCGAATTTCTCGACGAAATGCTCGCGCGCAACGTGCATCTGTTCTTCACTCACGACCCCGGCTGCGCGTTGGCGCAAGTGGTGCGCGACGACAAAGGACGCTTCGGTACCGCGCACGAAGTGGCGGAACTGCGCGCGCGCCCGCTCGCGGCATAAGCGAAAATGCGGCGATGGACACCGCACGAAGTTTGTTGCGCGAAGCCTTGACCTCGACGCTGCTGCCTGCGTCGCGTTGTTGCCGGAGGTCGAAGCGTGGTGGCGCGACCCGAAATCGTCGGCGCATATCGCCTCGCATCTCGTACGCTTCCCAGGCGCGGAGGCGCGGGTCTAGGCACGACGTGCGCTCGATCGCCGCATCGTATTCGTTTTCTCGATATCCGAATTTCGATCCTCTCCTTTACTGCACATCAGGTCGCCCATGCCCAAGATCGCATTGTTGTTCGCCGCGCTGCATATTCCGCTGATGCTGTTTCTCGCCTATCGCGTGGCCATGCATCGGCATACCGCAAAAATCGGTCTCGGCGTCGCCGGGGATTACAAACTCGAACGCAAAGTGCGCGCGCACGCCAATTTCGTCGAATACGTGCCGACGGGTTTGATTGCGCTGGCGCTGCTGGAACTGTGCGGGCTCACGGACCTTTGGCTGTACATCCTCGGCGGCACGCTGCTCGTCGGTCGCTTGCTGCATGCGTTCGGTATTTCCCGAAAATCCGGTTATTCGCCAGGCCGGTTCCTGGGCACCTTGCTGACTTGGCTATCGCTGGCGGCGATGGCGGTGGCCGGGTTCGCCGTGACGTACGGTGCGATGTAAGGCGCGCACCCGCGCCGATCCCGACAGCAAACGACTGTTCTTTTTCGTTCCGCGTCTTATTCCGCCCGCTTTTTTGTATCGTTATCCCGGCAATTTTCCAGAGGTCACCCCGGCGAAGGCCGGGGCCCAGCCTTTTGAACATCGGTAAACGCTGGATGACCAGCCTTCGGCTGTTGAGACGCGCTTCCGGCGTTCGCCGGGATGACGACAAGATGGCGGCCCGAGTTCGAGTTTGATCCAGTTTCCAGAAATCTAAAATCACCAAAACGCATCCCGATTGCAAAGCGAGTCCCATCATGCCGTCCTATCGCAATATCGCCGTCGCCCTGATTCTTTCCGCATGCAGTCTGCCGATACGCGCGGCACCGCCCGAAGGCGAGTCGTTCTCGCATGGAGATTGGGAAGTGGTGTGCGACAACACCCGCACATGCCGCGTCGCCGGGTATCCCAGCGAGGAAGACTTGGGCACGGTCAGCGTTCTGTTCACGCGCAAGGCCGGTCCCGGCACGGCGACAACGGGGCGGGTCGTGCTCGGTGGCGGTTGGGACGACGACGATTTCAACTTACCCGCGACGTTCAAGCTCGCGTTGTGGATCGACGGCCGCGCGCAGGGCAGCGTGTCGATGGCGAACGACAGTCGTGAAGCCGATTTGACCGCGGCGCAGGTGGCCGCCTTGCTCGGTGCGTTGACCCGCGAAAGCGCCATCGAATTCCGCGCACCGAAATACATTTGGCGTCTCTCCGATCGCGGTGCGTCCGCTGTGCTTCTGAAAATGGACGAGTTGCAAGGCCGCGTCGGCACCGTCGGTGCGCTGCGTCGCAAAGGCAAAGCCAGCGAAGCGAAGGTGTTGCCGCCGGTTCCCGCGCCTGTCGTGCGCGCCGTCGCGCCCGTGGCGCCATTGCCGGGCGACAAGCGTTTCGCCGAACAACACGAAGACGCGATTCGCGCCGCGCTGAAAAAAGCCACCAGCGAAGACGACTGCATGGACTTGCATGACGCGGAATCGTCGAAGTCGTTGGAGATCGTGCGTCTGACGAAAACCAAACTGCTTGTCTCTACACGCTGCTGGCTTGCCGCGTACAACTCGGGCTCCGGGTATTGGGTGATCGACGACAAACTGCCGTATCGTCCGGAACTGGTCACCGAATCCGGTACCGATTACGACAACGGCACGATCATGTCCTCGCAAAAAGGCCGCGGCATCGGCGACTGCTGGGGCACCGAAGAATGGACCTGGGACGGCAACCGCTTCGTACACACCTCGTCGATGTACACCGGCCAATGCAAAGGCTTTATGGGCGGCGCGTGGATATTGCCGACGGTAGTGGCGGATGTGGTGAAACCAAAGTAAAAGCGAAGAAATATAGATTGCACCAAGCGTACATCGACATAGCTATCGAGTAGGGTGGAGTAAGCGCAGCGCAACTCCACCATTCCTTCAGTCATCGCAGCGCCGCAGATATTAAGTGCTCTGTAGCAGAGCGGTGTGCGGTCTTGGGTAACTCGGATGCATTGAATCGATGGCGAGATTTAAAGAATGGTGGAGTTGCGCTGCGCTTACTCCACCATTCCTTCAGTCATCGCAACGCCGCAGATATGAAGTGCTCTGTAGCAGAGCGGTGTGCGGTCTTGGGTAACTCGGATGCATTGAATCGATGGTGAGCTTTAAAGAATGGTGGAGTTGCGCTGCGCTTACTCCACCATTCCTTCAGTCATCGCAACGCCGCAGATATGAAGTGCTCTGTAGCAGAGCGGTGTGCGGTCTTGGGTAACTCGGATGCATTGAATCGATGGTGAGCTTTAAAGAGTGGTGGAGTTGCGCTGCGCTTACTCCACCCTACGGGGTCTCGATTCTTCAGACTCTCACTGCGGCCATGTGCACCAAATAACGCGGTGCTTTGTCGTTGCCGCGCGCGCGAAAGCGATCGATCACAGCTTGCAGCTCCGACGTCGCCCGGATTGACCGTCGATTTAATTTTCATAATTAAGAAAATCCACAGCAACTTGGAAGTGTGCAAAGCGCGGGTAGCGCGTAGGGTGGAGTAAGCGCAGCGCAACTCCACCAAAGTCACGGGAGATGCGTCTAACCTCAAGCGCGGATTATCGCGAGGTTTGAAGGTGGAGTTGCGCTGCGCTTACTCCACCCTACGAATGCCTGCTTCTGGTTGAAACAGACGTTCGCCTCAACCCTCAGGCGTCCCAAACACCCGATCCCCCGCATCGCCGAGGCCCGGCAAAATATAGCCGTGGTCGTTCAAGCGTTCGTCGATCGCGGCGGTGTAGACCTCGGTGTCGGGGTGTTTCGCTTCCAGCGCGCGTAGGCCTTCGGGGGCGGAGACGAGGAAGATGGCTTTGATGCGGGCGACGCCTGCGGCTTTTAGGGCGTCGATGGCGGCGATGGCGCTGCCGCCGGTGGCGAGCATGGGGTCGATAAGAATCGCGGTGCGGCCGGCGATGTCGCGCACGAAGCGTTGGTAGTACGCGTGCGGTTGCAGTGTGGTTTCGTTGCGGCGAAGACCAATCACGCTGACCGGCGCGTTCGGCAACAACACTTGCACGCCGGGCAGAAAGCCGAGGCCCGCGCGCAGGATCGGCACCAGCGTGATGCGCGATTGATCGCAGCGGCCGACCTGCAGTGGCCCGGCCCAGGTGTCGATCTGCGTGTCGGCGAGTTCGAGATCGGCGGTGGCCTCGTAGGCCAGCAGCGTCGCGATTTCGCCCACCACTTGCCGAAACAGCGACGGGGCGGTGGCGGCGTCGCGCAGGAGGCCGAGTTTGTGGCGAACCAGCGGGTGATGGACTTCGACGATGCGCATGCGACGGTCTGCGGGCGGAGTGGGTGTCCTAGCCTACCCGAGCCCAGCGGCGAAGCGCATCACCTCGTCCGCGGCGGCATCGGTGCGCGTTTGCAGCAGCAGATGCGGGCCGTCGAATGCGGCTTCGCGCGCGTCGCGCAGGCCGTCGAGCAATTCGCGGGTCGCGCGCGGGCGCAGCAGGCGGTCGTGGCGCGCGCGCAGGCAGAGCGTCGGCACCGCGATGTCGGCGAGCCGCGCGGTCATGTCCACGCGCATCGCCGCGGCTGCGCGTACGCGTACGACGGCGGGTGCGAGGTCGAGGAGCGCGCTGCGCAATTCGCGCCGCAGCGCGGGCGTCGCCCAACGGCCCAGCAATATCGCCGACAACAGTGGCATCGGCGCTGCGCGCACGGGCGCGATACGCATGAACGGCGCGAGCGACGAGATCAACGGCACCGGCGCGCGCGCGAAGGTGGTGGATAGCACCAGACCGATCAGATTCGGCGGCGGCTTCGCGGCGATGGCGATCGCCACCGGCCCGGAAAACGATTCGCCGAGCAGCACGAACGGCGCCTCTTGCGGCAAGCGTGCGCGGGCGTAGGTTTCGAGCGCGGCGTAATCCATCGGCGTATCGTGCGGATACGCGATGGCGTGCACGGAAGCGAACGCGGGTTTCGCGGCTTCGATGAATGCGCCGAGCAAACGCGTGGTGCCGTCCAGACCCGGCAAGATGCACAGCACCGCACGGGTCATGCGTCCGCGTCCCAATCCAGTTTGTAGCCCACGCCGTAGACCGAGATCAGCGGATCGCGCGCGCCGCTGTCGACGATCTTGCGGCGCAGATTCTTGATATGGCTGTCGACGGTGCGGTCGCTCACGACGCGATGATCCAGATACAGGCTTTCGATCAACTGCGTGCGCGACATCACCCGACCGGGGCGCGTGTGCAGCGTTTGCAGCAGCCGGAATTCGACCGGCGTCAGCGGCAACAAAGCGCCGTTGACGCGCGCTTCCAAGCGCTCGTCGTCCAAGCGCAGCGGCGATGGTGTTTGCGCGTCGGCGGCCTGCGCGCGACGCAGCACGGCTTTCACCCGCGCCACCACTTCGCGCGGGCTGAAGGGCTTGCAGATGTAATCGTCCGCGCCCAACTCCAGACCGAGCAGCCGATCGATTTCGTCCACGCGCGCGGTCAACATCAGGATGGGCATCTGCGCGATGCGCGGGTCGGGCGAGGCGCGCACCGCGCGGCAGACGCTGAGACCGTCGAGTTCGGGCAGCATCAGATCGAGCAGGACGGCGTCGGGCGTCGGCGTTTCGGGCGCCTGCATTCGAATGCGAGCGAGCGCCTGCGTGCCGGTGTCCGCCGTTTCGGTGGCGTAACCGGAGGCATGCAGGTAATCGCAGAGCAAAGCCGCGAGTTTGGGCTCGTCTTCGACCACCAACACCAGCGGCGGCGCGCTCATGCGACGACGCCGCGCGGCAGTTCGATGTCGATACGCAAGCCGCCCAGCGGCGAGGCGTGCGCATCGATGCGACCGCCGTGCGCTTCGACGATGTTGCGGCAGATCGCGAGGCCCAAACCCGCGCCGCCGAATTGTCGGCTGCGCGAGGGTTCGACGCGATACAAACGATCGAACAAGCGCGGCAGCGCCTCAGCGGGCACGCCGGGCGCGGTGTCGTCGATGCGCAGACGGCAACGCGCATCGCCAGCTTCGTGGTCGATGGATTCGAGCGCGACGACGACGCGACCGGGCGCGTCGGTATAACGCGCGACGTTGGCGAGCACGTTGTCGAGCAATTGCCGCAGGCGCGCGCGATCGCCGCGGGCGATCGGGTAGGGCGGCAACGTCGCTTCGCAGACGATCCCGGCCGCGCGCAGCGCGTCTTCGTGCGCGCGCAGGGCCTCGGTCACCAGCGCGCCGAAGTCCAGAGGTTCGAAGCGATAACTCAATGCTTCCGCATCGGAGAGCGACAGATCGTAAAGATCGTCCACCAAATCGCGCAGTCGCGCGCACTCGGCTTGCAGCGACGCCAGACGCGCTGCGTCGACATTGCGTATGCCATCCTGCAGCGCTTGGATCTCGCCGCTGAGAATGCTGATCGGCGTGCGCAATTCGTGTGCGATGTCCGCGCCCCAGCGCCGCCGCGCGTCGCGATGACGTTCCAGCGCGGTGGCGAGGGCGTTGAAGTCGTCGGCGAGCGCACCGAGTTCGTCGCCGCGGCGGATATCGATGCGCGCGGCGTAATCGCCGTTCGCCAAGGCCTGCGCGCCGGCCGCGAGCGCGCGCACCGGACGCAACAACCAACGCGACAGCCACCATGCCGCCAACACCGCGACGATCAACAGCGAGACGCCGACGATCGCCAACGTGCGGTGCTGACTGCGCGCGAAGTCGAGATCCATATTCGAGCGCAGCCGCGGCAAGGGCGCGACGAGCAAATGTCCGACGAGGCGGCCGTCGTGCCGGAGTTCGATCGCGGGCGCATCGCGCGGCACGGTGGGATTGCCGGCGACGATGGCGTCGTCGGCGTCCACCAGCAACACGCGCGACGGCAGCGCGGCGGCGTTGCGGGGCGGGTGCGGAATTCCCGGCGGCCCGCGCATTTCGGGGTCGAAGGGGCCGTCGCGCCTATCGCGCTCGAACGGCGGGCGCATCGGTTCGCGGCGTGCGGGAGGCGGTGGCGGTCGCCCGTTCGCGTCGTCCGCGCCGATCTGCAGCAAAACATGCATGCGCCGAGCGTCGCCTTCGAGGAAACGCCAATCGCCGTGCCGCGCGTACGCGCCCACCAGCGCTTGCGATACGACTTCCAGCCGCTCGCGCTCCAGGCGATTCACGTATTCCAGAAAGCCTTGCTGGAAGCTGTGCGCCTGCAGCAGCGCGAACGCCGCCATCGCCGCGGCGCTGGGCAGGGCGATGGCGAGGAACAGGCGATGCCAGAGTCGAAGCGTCATGGGTCGGTTTCGCGGCGATGCGACACCTTAGCCCGATCGCGGCGGTCGCGAAACGCATCGAGGCCGGGCGCTCGCGGATTCCACGATTTCTCCATGATTCGATCGCGCCGAAATTCGATTTCTCCATGATTTCTCCACTTTCGCTGCATCGTGGCTGCGCATTCCCCGCCTAACCTGCGCATCGCCGGAATCACCCGGTGGTCCACGGAGAACGCCGCTATGCCAAGCGCCCCCACTCGTCCCCGTCTCGCCGTTGTCGCCGCGCTGTCCCTGGCGTTCGTCGGCGCTTTCGCCGCGCAAGCGCAGCAGGGCCCGCCGCCCGACGGTCCGCCGCATGGTCGCGACATGGGCAAAGGCGGTCATCGCGGCCCGCCGTCGGCCGAGCGCGTCGCGAAAGAACTCGGACTCGACGCCGCGCAAACGAAGTCGCTCCAAGCGCTGTTCGAGAAGCATCGCGCGCGCATGGAGCAATCGCACGAACGCATGCGCGAAGAACACGAGGCGATGCGACGCGAGCACGACGCCGAACTGCGCAAACTGCTGGGCGACAAGAAATTCGAGCAGTTCAAAGCGAAGCGCGAAGAACAGGGCCCGCCGCACGGTCGTCGTCCGCCTCCGGGCGGCCCGCGCGGTGCGCCTCAGGAACATCCGGGCAAGGGTGATTGAACCATGCGCCCCGTCTCGCGCACGGTGTTCGCATTGGGCATCGCGGCGGCGTTGGTCGCGATCGTGTTGCCCTCCCTGTCCGCGCCCTTGCGTAGGCAGTTCGAATCGCGCGGCGTCGTCCGTCGGACGCCGCCGGTTCGGCCCGTCGCCGTGCTCGCGACGCAGGCATCCATCGAGCCTCTCACCGTGTTCGGTGCGCCTTTGCCCGGGTTGAATGCCGCACAGACGGCGGCGTTCGCGGCTGGTCTCGCCGAGTTCAACGAGATCAAGAATGCCGGCAACGGGCTCGGACCGATCTTCAACAATCGCTCATGCGTGTCCTGTCACGGCCAACCGGCGGTCGGCGGCGGATCGGGCATTCGTGTCACCCGTTTCGGGCGGATCACCAATGGCGAATTCGAAGCGCTGACGCATTTGGGCGGCTCGCTGCTGCAACAAGCCGCGATCGATCCCTTGGCGCGGGAAATCGTGCCGACCGAGGCGACCGTGGTCGCGCTGCGTCAATCCACGCCGCTGTACGGCTTGGGCTTGATCGAAGCGATTCCCGACGAGGCCATCCTCAAAAACGCCGAACGTCAACGCAGCCTCGGTTTGAACGGCGTGCCTTCGTTGGTGACCGATGTCGTCACCGGCCAAGTGCGCGTCGGTCGTTTCGGTTGGAAGGCGCAAGAGGCCGGCATCCTGGCGTTTTCCGGCGATGCGTACGTCAACGAAATGGGCATCACCAATCGCCTGTTCCCGCAAGAGAATGCGCCGAACGGCAACGCCGCGTTGTTGGTGCGATTCGATCGCGTGGCGGACCCGGAAGACACGCCCGATCCGGTGAGCGGCAAGTCCGATATCGACCTCTCGGCGGATTTCATGCGTTTGCTCGCACCGCCGCCGTTGCAGCGGTTCACGCAAACCGCGCTGCAGGGGCGTGGCGTGTTCGAGCGCACCGGCTGCAGCGGTTGCCATACGCCGCAGATGACGACCGGCTTGCACACGATCCAAGCGCTCAGTTTCAGACCGGTCAATCTGTATTCGGACTTGTTGCTGCACGACATGGGCAGCTTGGGCGACGGCATCGCGCAGGGCACCGCCGGGCCGCGCGACATCAAGACGCCGCCGCTGTGGGGACTGCGCGCGAGCGGCCCGTATCTGCACGACGGTCGTGCGCAAACCGTCGATGCGGCGATCCAGGCCCACGAAGGCGAAGCGGCGGCTTCGCGCGATCTTTATCGGCTGCTCACGCCGGTCGAGCGTCAGCAGTTGCTGGAATTCCTCAACACCATTTGATCGTCGACACCGTTCGAGCATCGTTCCGACAAATGAAAAGCCCGGGTTCGCCCGGGCTTTTCTTCGCATTCTCGTGGCCGTTCGCGCGGCGATTACGCGGCTGCGGCTTGCGCGATGCGCGGGCCTTCGATCAGCGCGCGTTTGACCATCCCGATCAGCAAATCCAACTCGTCGCTGCGCATCGCGAAATGCGGGGTGAAGCGCAGCGAGTTTTCGCCGCCGTGGATCACGCCGATGCCGCGTTCGCGCAGCCATTCTTCGGTCGAGCCGGTGCCGTAGCCCTTGAACTGCGGCGGCAGTTCGCAGGAGAACAACAGACCCGTGCCCTGCACTTTGGTGATCAGGCCCGGCAACTCGTTCTTCAGCGCTTCGAGTTTGGCGATGGCTTCCTGGCCGCGCTCGCGGATGTTCGCGCGCAGCGCGGGCGTGAGCTGCGACAGCACCGCCACCGCCACGTCCAACGCGCGCGGGTTGGTGGTCATGGTGTTGCCGTAGATGCCCTTGCGGTACAGGTTCGCGGCGCGTTCGTTCGCGGCGACCACCGACAGCGGATATTGCGCGGCGTTGAGCGCTTTGGAATAGGTTTCCAGATCCGGCGCTTCGATGCCTTCGAAACCCGGGTAATCCACGATCGACAGCACGCCGTGAGCGCGCAGGCCGGCTTGGATCGAGTCGATCAACAGCATCGAACCGTGCAACTGGGTCAGCTCGCGCGCAGCGTCGTAGAACGCGCGCGGTAACGAGCGACCCGGGTCGCCTTCGCCCATCACCGGCTCCAGGAACATCGCTTCGATGAACCAGCCGTTCGCGTCGGCGTCGGCGAACACCTTACGGAGCGCATCGGCGTCGTAGGCTTCGACCGCGATCACGCTGTCCTCGCCGCGGAAGCTGGCGAGATGGGTCATGTAGTTCTTGCGGCTGGAATCGGAATACAGCGCCGGGCGTTCGGTGCGGCCGTGGAAGCTGCCTTTCACCACCACGCGCTTGATGGCGCGGCCGGCGTGACGCGCGCCGGGGTCGGTCATCAGCTTGGCATTGACGTCGACGATGCGGCTGGCCAGCGACATCGATTCCGAACCCGAGTTCAGACACAGGAATTTGCTGTACGGGCAATGGCCGATGCTGTGGCCGATTTCCTTGCGGATGGCGCGGTCGAAGCGCAGTTGCGCGAGGTTCGGGGTCATGATGTTGGCCATCGCCTGCGGGCGGGCCATCGCGTCGAGCACGGCCAGCGGCGCGTGGCCGAAACCGAGCATGCCGTAGCCGCCGGAGTCGTGCAGCACGGCGCCCTTGAGGGTGACGATCCACGGGCCGCGGGCGGCGAGGGCGACGTACGGGTTCACCGTGTCGGTGGCGTAGAAGTTGACGAAGCCGCCTTGGATCGCGTCGATCTGGGCCTGTTCGTCCAGGTCGAGCAGTTCGGGGAATTCGGCGCGGACGCGGGCGTATTCCTCGCCGGCGGCGACGATGGCATCGGCCAGATCCGAATGAGCGGCGGCGAAGCGCAGGACGGTGGCGTCGTCGAGGCCGTGGGTGCGGCGGGCGCCGCCATGGGCGCGGAGGGGTGCGAGCGTTTCGAGCAGGGCCATGGCGGTCCTCGGCAACGGTTGGGGCGTGAAGGGTCGGCAAAAAGCCGGCAAGCGTTCTATTATTCCGATTATTCGGTCGTTTAATAGTTGTGATTTGGTCGATTTTGGGGGATATTTCGTCGAATCGACGAAAAATACCGCCCGAATGAAGCCTTCCGAGACCGATCAACAGCTTCTGTCGCTCCTTCGCGAGAACGCCCGCGCGTCCACGGCCTTGATCGCCCGCCGTCTCGGCCTGTCGCGGACGACGGTGCAAAGCCGGATCGAGCGGCTGGAGCGCGAGGGCGTCATCAGCGGCTACACGGTTCGGGTCAGCGACGAATACGAGCGCGGGCAGGTCCGCGCCCACATCATGATCGCGGTGCATCCCAAGCTGATGACCTCGGTGGTGGCCGCCCTGCGCGCCATGCCCGAGCTGCGAGTGCTGCATTCCGTCAGCGGCGCCTACGACCTGATCGCGATCGCCGCCGTGCCGGCGGTGAGCGAAATGGACCTGTTGACCGACCGCATCGGCAATATCGAAGGCGTGGAGCGCACCACCTCGTCGATCGTGCTGTCCACGAAATTCGAGCGCTGAGGCCGGCGCTTTGTCCACGATCTCCGCCGCGACGCTGCCGACGATCGATCTCGCGCCATTTTTAGCATCGTCTCTCGCTCCTTCGGACGAACCGGCCCGCCGCCGCACGGCCGAGCGCATCGACGCGGCCTGTCGCACGCACGGTTTCTTCTACATCGAAGGGCACGGCATCGACGCCGACACCCAGACCGCCTTGCGCGAAGCCAGCCGCGGGTTTTTCGCGCGCCCGGAGGCCGAGAAGCTGCGGATTCGCATGCTCCACGGCGGACGCGCCTGGCGCGGGTATTTCCCGGTCGGCGAGGAATTGACCAGCGGTCGTCCCGATCGCAAGGAAGGCTTGTATCTGGGCACCGAACTGCCCCCGGACGATCCCCGCGTGCGTGCGGGCTGGCCGCTGCATGGGGCCAATCTCTGGCCCGATGAACCGACGGAACTGCGCCCCGCAGTGCTGGTGTACATGACGGCCGCCGCGCGCGCCGCGCAGGCGCTGCTGGAAGCGATGGCGCTCGCGCTGGGGCTGGAGGCCGATTGGTTCCGGCGCCATTACACCGCCGACCCGACGGTGCTGTTCCGCATCTTTCGCTACCCGCCGCAGGCCCCCGACCAGAACGGTTGGGGCGTCGGCGAACACACCGATTACGGCCTGCTGACCTTGTTACTGCAGGACGACGTACCCGGGCTGCAGGTGCGCACGCCGGACGGTTGGATCGATGCGCCGCCGCGGCCGGGCACGCTGGTCTGCAACATCGGCGACATGCTCGACCGCCTGACCGGCGGGGCGTGGCGTTCCACGCCGCATCGGGTGCTCAACGCCAGCGGCCGCGAGCGCTACTCCTTTCCTCTGTTCTTCGACCCGGCATTCGACGCCCGGGTCACGCCGTTGCCGGCCCACGCGCACATCGACCCCGCGCGAGTGGCCGCGGACCGCGCCGACCGCTGGGACGGGGCCAGCGTGCTGGCGCCGTTCGACGGCACCTACGGCGATTACCTGCTGGGGAAAGTCGGCAAAGTGTTCCCGCAACTGCTCGAACGCGTGCGCTGAGCGTCGTTCGGCGGCCCCGCCGCTACAATGCGCGCCCCTGATCGCTGTCGCCGATGAAAAAGTCCGACTTCCACTACGACCTGCCGCCCGAGTTGATCGCGCAGGCGCCACTGCCCGAGCGTTCCGCCAGTCGGCTCATGATCGTGCCGCCGGCACCGGCCGCGTTCGAGGACGGCGGCGTGCGCGACTTGCCCGAGTTGCTGCAGCCGGGCGATCTGTTGATCTTCAACGACACCCGGGTGATCCCGGCGCGGCTGTTCGGGCAGAAAACCAGCGGCGGGCGGGTCGAAATCCTGATCGAGCGTTTGCTGGCCGACAACGAAGCGCGGGCGCAGATCGGCGCGAGCAAAGCGCCCAAACCCGGCGGTCGCATCGTGCTGGATGCCGGCGGCGAAGCCGAGGTGCTCAGCCGCGACGGCGAGTTCTACCACCTGCGTTTCGAGGTGCCGGAAGGCTTGGATACGTGGCTGCTGCACGCCGGTCGTCTGCCGCTGCCGCCGTACATCCAGCGCGAACCCGGCGCCGACGATAGCGAGCGCTACCAAACCGTCTTCGCCAAGCGCATCGGCGCCGTCGCCGCGCCCACCGCCGGCCTGCATTTCGACGAACCCCTGCTCGATGCGTTGCGCGCGCGCGGCGTGGCGTTCGGCCACGTCACTCTGCACGTCGGCGCCGGCACCTTTCAGCCGATGCGCGTAGACCACATCCACGACCATCGCATGCACAGCGAGTGGTTGAACGTCGGCGCAGAACTCATCGCGCAGATTCGCCGCACCCGCGAACGCGGCGGACGCGTGATCGCGGTCGGCACCACCGTGGTGCGCGCGCTTGAAAGCGCGATGCGCGACGGCGAGGTGCAGCCTTTTTCCGGCGAAACCCGCATCTTCATCTTCCCGGGTTACGCGATCCGCAGCGTCGATGCGCTGATCACCAATTTCCATCTGCCCGAAAGCACGCTGTTGATGCTGGTCTCGGCCTTCGCCGGCCGCGAACGCATGCTCGACGCCTACAAGCACGCGATCGAACGCGGCTACCGGTTTTTCAGCTACGGCGACGCGATGCTGCTGTGGCCCAGTGCGTCGAACGATGCGGGAAGCGATGCGCATCGCGACGATGCGGGCAGCGAAGCCGAGCATCGCCAAGACGAGCGTCATCACAACGAGAGCCGCGCATGAGCCGCATGAGTTTCCAATTGCTCGGCACCGACGGCGCGGTCCGTCGCGGCCGATTGACGTTCCCGCGCGGCACCGTGGAAACGCCGGCGTTCATGCCCGTCGGCACTTACGGTTCGGTGAAAGGCGTGCTGCCGGATCAAGTGCGTGCGCTCGGCGCCGAGATCATCCTCGGCAACACCTTTCATTTGTATTTGCGGCCGGGTTTGGACGTGATCGCCGATCACGGCGGTTTGCACGGGTTCGAGCGCTGGGACGGCCCGATCCTCACCGACTCCGGCGGCTTCCAGGTGTTCTCGCTGGCGCACAAACGCAAGATCACCGAAGCGGGCGTGACGTTCGCCGCGCCCACCGACGGTCGCAAAGTGTTTCTCGGCCCCGAAGAAAGCATGCGCATCCAGAAGACGCTGGACTCGGACATCGTGATGATATTCGACGAGTGCACGCCCTACCCGGCGACGGAAGAGGTCGCGCGCACGTCGATGGAACTGTCGCTGCGCTGGGCCGAGCGCTCCAAACGCGCCCACGAAGGCAACGACGCTGCGCTGTTCGGCATCGTGCAGGGCGGGGTGCATCACGACCTGCGCACGCGCTCGGCCGAAGGTTTGAAGGCGCTGGATTTCGACGGTTACGCGGTGGGCGGCCTGGCGGTGGGCGAACCCGAGCACGAGCGCAACCGGATGCTCGAACACACCTGCCCGCAATTGCCCGCCGACCGTCCGCGCTACCTGATGGGCGTGGGCCGGCCGGAGGATCTGGTCGAGGGCGTGGCCCGCGGCATCGATATGTTCGATTGTGTGATGCCGACCCGAAACGCCCGAAATGGGCACTTCTTCACCTCTTTCGGCACCGTGCGCATCCGCAACAGCCGCTACGAGCGCGACCTGGGGCCGATCGAAGAGGGCTGCGACTGCGTCGCCTGCGCCGGCGGCTACACCCGCGCCTATCTGCGCCACCTCGACCGCTGCAACGAAATGCTGGCGCCGATGCTGGGCACCCTGCATAACCTGCGCTATTACCAGCGGTTGATGGCCGAAATCCGGGCGTCGATCGAAGCCGGCCGCTTCGCCGAGTTCCGCGCCGGTTTCTATCTGGCCAGAGGCGCCACGCCGCCCGCGGACTGAACCTGCGGACTGAAACCGGCAGAGAACGCGACGTCCGTCTCGGTCGCTTGGGTTCGGGCGGGTCTCGGTCCGGCCCCATGGGCTTGAATCGCTTCGCCCCCGCCCGCATGGCATAATCCGTCGTTATTTTCGATTCACGGACCCGAAATGAATCTGCTCGATCTGTTGATTTCCCCCGCCTACGCGCAAGCGGCGCCGGCCGCGGCCCCCCAGGGCGGAGGGCTGAGCCTCATCGTCATGTCGTTGGCGTTCTTCGCGCTGATGTACTTCATGTTGATCCGGCCGCAATCCAAGCGTTTGAAGGACCAGCGCGCGATGATCGAGAAGCTGGCCGTCGGCGACGAAGTGATCACCAGCGGCGGTATCGCCGGCGTGGTGCGCGAGGTCGGCGATAATTTCATCTCCGTCGAGGTGTCCGACAATGTGCGGATCCGCGTCCAAAAAGGCGCGATCGGCAACGTGCTGCCCAAGGGCACGCTGAAGTCCCTCTGACCCTTCCGTTCCACCCTCGATGCGCCCGGTCGAAAGGCCGGACGCGGTGCCCGTCATGCTCGAATACGCTCGCTGGAAATATGTCGTCGCCCTGGTCGTTCTGATCTTCAGCGCGCTGTACGCGCTGCCGAACGTCTTTCCGCAGGATCCTTCCGTCCAGATCTCCGCCAATCGCGGCGGCAAAATCGACGACGCCCTGAAACAGCAGGTGAGCGCCAGCTTGCAGAAAGCCGGGCTGAAGTCGAAGGCGATCGAGACGAAGAGCGAGACCATGCTGGTCCGCTTCGCCGATAACGATCAGCAGGGCAAAGCGGCCGATGCGCTGCGCCTGGGGCTGGGCGATCGTTACGTCGTCGCGCTGAGCCTTGCATCGACGGTGCCCGACTGGCTGTCGGCCATCGGCGCTCGACCGATGCCGTTGGGTCTCGACTTGCAGGGCGGCGTGCATTTCTTGATGGAAGTCGATAAGAAGGCCGCGGTCGATAAGCGTTTCAACGCCTATCTCGACGAAGCCCGCTCGTTGTTGCGCGACAATCGCCTCGCGTTCGAATCGGTCGAACGCAGCGGCACGAACCGCATCGTCGCCACCTTGGCGCCCACCGCCGACGCCGCGAAGGCGCGCAAGCTGCTCGAACAAAGCTTCAACGCCATCGCGATCGATGCCGGCGGTTTGTCGTCGGTCAATGCCTTCCGTTACGAAGCCGTCGGCAATGTCATCAATATCGATGTCTCCGACGAGATGATTCGGCAGGTCACGCTGAACGCCGTCGAGCAGAACCTCAGCACCTTGCGCAATCGCATCAATTCCTTGGGCGTGGCCGAACCCGTCGTGCAGCGTCAGGGCGCCGAACGCATCGTGGTGCAACTGCCGGGCGTGCAAGACACCGCGCGAGCGAAAGTCACGATCGGCGCCGCTGCGACGCTCGAATATCGCGCCGTCTACGAAGACGGCGATGCGCTGGAAGCTGCGCGAACCGGCAACGTGCCTCCGGGCGCGCGCCTGTACTTTCAGCGCGAACTCGGGGCCGATGGTCAGCCTTTGCCGATCTTGCTGAAGAAACGCGTCATCGCCTCCGGCGAAGACATGGTCGATGCGCGCGTGTCGGTCGATCAGAACGGTTTGCCGGCGGTGTCGGTGACATTGAACACGGCCGGCGGCCAGCGCATGCTGGATTTCACGACCGAAAGCGTGAACAAGCCGATGGCGGTGGTCTTCATCGAACGCGTGCCGCAAACGCGCATCGTCGACGGCAAGCCGGTGCAGACCTCGACGACGAAAGAAGAGGTCATCTCGATCGCCAACGTCAACGAGCCCTTCGGTAAGCGTTTCATCACCACCGGCTTGGAGCGTAAAGAAGCGGAATCGCTCTCGCGCCTGCTCAAATCCGGCGCTCTGGCCGCGCCGATGGACTTCAAAGAAGAGCGCGTCGTCGGCCCGAGCCTCGGTAAGCAGAACGTCGAGCGCGGCCTGAAGGCGGTGATGTTCTCGTTCCTGTTCGCCTTGGCGTTCTTCCTGATCTATTACCGCATGTTCGGTATCGTCACCTGCTTGGCGCTGCTGCTGAACTTGGTCATGGTGTTCGCGTTGATGTCCATCTTCGGCGCCACGATGTCGCTACCGGGTTTGGCCGGTATCGCGCTCACCGTGGGTATGTCGGTGGACGCGAACGTGCTGATCAACGAACGCATACGCGAAGAATTACGCGCCGGATTGCCGCCGCAGACCGCGATCGCCGCCGGCTACGACCGCGCGTCCGGCACCATTCTCGACGCCAACATCACTGCGTTCCTCGCCGGTCTGGCGATGGCGGTGTTCGGCACCGGTCCGCTGCGCGGTTTCGGTATCACCACGATGCTCGGTATCGCCACCTCCGCATACACCGCGGTGTCGGTCTCGCGCGCGATCGCCACGTTGATGTACGGCCGTCGTCGCAAGCTGAAGTCCGTCGCCATCTGAGCCTCGTCCCCCAATTCGCGCGTTCGCGCGGCGCCGTTCCGACGGCGTCGCGACCACAAATCCGGTACCGCCCATGAAACCGTTCAACGTTTTTCCCTACGACAGCAGCTTCGACTTCATGCGCCTGCGCATGGCTTCGTTGACGATCGCGGCGATCATCATGTTCGTCGCCATCGGCGCGATGGCGGTCAAGCAGTTCAATTTGGCCCTCGATTTCACCGGCGGCGTCGGCATCGAATTGCGCTATGAGAAGCCGGTCGATGTCGAAGCCGTGCGCGGTAAGCTCGCGAAGGCCGGTTACGACAACGCGCAAGTGCAGACCTTCGGCAACGGCCGCGAATTGTTGGTGCGCTTGCAGCCGAAGGAAGAGCAAGGCAAGGCCGGCACCGTCGCCAGCATCGCCCAGAACGTGCGCGAACTGGCGTCGTTCTCCGAGAATTCGGCGGAATTGCACAGCAGCGCCGAAATCAGCCCGCAGATCGGTAAAGAGTTGGCCGAAAACGGTATCTACGCGCTGTTGTTCGTGGTGCTGGGTTTCTTGATCTATATCTCGTTCCGTTTCGAGTGGAAGTTCGCGGTCGCGGCGATCATCACCACCTTGCACGATGTGGTCGTGGTGGCCGGTTGGTTCGCGTTGACCGGGCACGAATTCGATTTGACGGTACTCGCGGGCCTGCTGTCGGTGATGGGCTATTCGATCAACGACACCATCGTGGTGTTCGACCGCGTGCGCGAAAATTTCCGCGGCATGCGCGCATCGCCCGCCGAGGTGTTGAACAAGTCGATCAATCAAACGCTCTCGCGTACCGTCATCACGTCGTTCGTGGCGTTCTTGACCGTACTCGCGCTGTATCTCTACGGCGGCGGCTCGCTCAAAGGCATGGCCGAATCGCAGATGCTGGGCATCATCATCGGTACGCTGTCCTCGATCTTCGTGGCTTGCCCGCTGTTGCTGTGGCTGGGCGTGTCGAAGCAGGATTTGATGCCGAAGGCGCGCGACGAGGCCGAGCTGGCGCGTCGGCCGTAAGTCGGCCGTCACTTCGCGCGATCCGTCGCATCGAGGCACGAAAAAAGCCGCGCATCGCGCGGCTTTTTTCTTGACGCTTCGCGGTGGTGGAGCAGTCTTCAGGCCTCAGTCGCTCAAGCGCGGTGCGAGCGAGAACGGCCTGAAGCCCGCTCTACTGGCGTCGGCGGCCGTTCGACAGTCGAATCAATCGAAAGTCTTGGCGTAGCCGGTGTTGACCAGAGTCTTTTGCAGCGGCTCGATCAATTTCACGTTCGCGGCCACCACTTGCCGCGTCGGGCCGTCCACGTGCATCGGGCCGAGCGCCGCGCCGCGGAAATCGCTGATGCGACCGCCCGCTTCGCGCACCAGCAGGACGCCCGCGGCGATATCCCACACTTTGAGCCCGGCCTCGAAGTAGCCGTCGACGCGACCCGCGGCGACGTAGGCCAAATCCAACGCGGCCGAGCCGGCGCGGCGGATGTCCTCGGCCTGCACCATCAACGATTTGATGCAATCGAGCTGCGCGTCGGCGCGTTTGCGTTCGCGCGGGGCGAAGCCGGTCCCGAGCATGGCGCCGTCCAGATCTTTGCGTTCGGCGACGCGGATTTTCTTGCCGTTCAATTGCGCGCCGCCGCCGCGGCTGGCGGTGAATAACTCATTGCGCAGCGGGTCGAAAATCACCGCATGCAGCGGCTCGGGGCCTTCGCACAGCGCCAGCGAGACGCACCAATGCGGAAAACCGCGCAGATAGTTGCTGGTGCCGTCCAACGGATCGATCACCCAGGTGTAGCGGCTGGGGCCGCGATTGCCCTTGCTGTGCCCGCCTTCTTCGCCGAGCACGGCGTAATCGGGGTGCGCGCGGCGCAGTTCCTTGACGATATCCACTTCGGCCAAGCGGTCCACTTCGCTGGCGTAGTCGAGGCGGTCTTTTTCGACCACGTCGATCGCATCCAGGCGCGCCATGTGCCGCAGCAGGATATTGCCCCCGGCGCGCGCCGCCTTGACCATGATATTGACAGCGGGCTGTTGCATCGCGAACGACTCCGGGCGCCGGCGGGCGCAAAGACTGAAGGGCAAGTGGAAAGAACGACCCAGCTACAAGACTGGCCGCGGCAGTTTACCATTCGCCACATGCCGTCCGCCCCTGAATCCGTTTCTCACCCCGCGTCCGACGCCATCGCTAGGTCCGCGGTCGAGCCGCCGTCCGCCGGGTTCGGGCGGGTGATGGCGGTGCTGGTGGGCACGCAGCACCCGGGCAATATCGGCGCCGCGGCGCGCGCGCTGAAGACGATGGGTTTTTCGCGCTTGGTCCTGGTCGCGCCGGAACGCTTCCCGCACGCGGACGCGACGGCGATGGCGGCCGGCGCGGACGATCTGCTGGCGTCGGCGACCCGCTGCGATACTTTGGCCGAGGCCATCGCCGATTGTCGTCTCGTTCTGGGGTGTACCGCACGTTCCCGACGCATCGCGCTCGACGAACTCGCGCCCCGCCTCGCGGCGCAGCGCGCGGTCGCGGTCGCGAACGAGGGCGCGGAGGTGGCCTTCGTCTTCGGCCGGGAGCGCACCGGTCTGGACAACGACGAGCTGCAGTTGTGCCATGCGGCCGTGCATATCCCGGCCAACCCCGAGTACAGCTCGCTGAATCTCGCGGCGGCCGTGCAGGTGTTGGCATACGAATTGCGTGTGGCTTTCTCCATGGATTCGGCACAGGACGCCCTTCCCGCGGCGCTCTTGCCGTCGGAGGGTGAGGCTCGGAACGAGCCGCCCGCGACCCATGCCGAACTCGAAGGCTTCTTTTCGCAATTGGCGGACACTCTGGATGCGATCGATTTCCACAAGGGGCGAACCCCCGAAACCGCGATGCGCAAACTGCGTCGCATCTTCCTGCGCGCCGAACTCGATGCGCGCGACCTGCGCTTGCTGCGCGGGGTCTTGGCCGACGCGCAGCGCATGGCCCGATTGGCGGCGGCGCGAAACGGCTAGGGTCGGCGGATGGCGCGGATGACCGCGATCGCTCGCCGGAAGCGCGACGGCACAGCTTATCGCTCGTTCGGTCGTGCGTTATTCGCGTTCGCGCTGATCTGCGGCGGGTTCGTGGGCGCCGGGTTCGTAGGCGGCATGTCCGCGGCGCGCGCGCAGGATCGCAGCGATGTCCTCGTGTTGGGCCGCATCAGCGACGATCCGAAATCCCATTACGAGCCGCTCAAGCGGCTGTTGGATTACGTCGTGCCGCGAATGCGCGATGTCGGCATTCGCGAAGGCAAAGTGCTGATGGCCAAAGACGCGCAGCAGATGGCCAGCTATCTGCGGCGTGGCCAAGTCGATTGGGTCACCGAAACCGCGGCCACCGCGATGCAGTTGCAGGAGCGCGCGCGCGCCCAGCCGCTGCTGCTGACCGAGCGCAATGGCGTCAGCCGCTACCGTAGCGTGATCTTCGCGCGGCGCGACAGCGGCATCGGCGATCTCGGTCAATTGCGAGGCCGCAGCGTCGCCTTCCAGAGCACAGCATCGACCAGCGCCTATTTCGTGCCCGCGATCGAATTGCTGCGACGCGATCTGTCCTTGAGTCTGCTGCTGTCGCCGATGGATCGCCCGTCCGGCGACAGCGTCGGTTACGTGTTCGCGCGTTCCGAACTCAACATCGGCGCGTGGGTGCATAAACGTTTGGTCGATGCCGGCGCGATGAGCGAATTGGACTGGAACGACCCGGCGCGTTTGCCGCCGAGCTATCGCCGCGACTTGCTGGTGATCCACACCAGCGATCCGATTCCGCGCGCGTTGGAGATGACGCGCAGCGATTTGGATCCGCGCGTTCGCGAGCGACTGATCGAAGTGCTGATGCAGGCGGCCGACGATCCGCAGGCCCGCGAGCCGCTCAAATACTTTTTCCGCACCACGCGTTTTTTGCCGCTGGACGCGCCGACCCGGCAGGGGCTGGAGCGTCTGCGCGAAGGCGTGGTCCGGGTGAGGCAGGAGGTGGAATGAAGTTCGTGTACGGCCTGCAGGCGCGCTTCATCGCGGTGATCAGTCTGGCCATGATCGTGGTGATCGCGGTCGTCGCGGTGATGTGGCAACGGCAAAGCACCATGCAGACCGAAGTGCTGCGCTTGAACCAAGACGCGCTGCGCACGCTGGTGCAAGAACGACTGCGCGATCGCGGCGAAGCGCAGGTGACGCAGGCGGCGGAGTTGCTCGCTAATCCGCTGTATTACTTCGACCTGGACGCCATCGGCGATACCACGCGCAGCATCCTGCACCAGCCCGGCGTCAGTTACGTTTTGGTGTACGACGGCAAGGGCGATGTGATCCACGACGGGTCCGGCGACATTCCCAGTTACGGCCAGGCGATGCGCGACCCGCTCGCGGCGCGGATCGTGAAAGCCGACGATCTATTGGTGCTCAGCCACGGCGATGCGCTCGACGTGTCGATCCCGATCATGCTCGGCGATCAGCGACTCGGCGGCGTGCGCGTGGGTTATTCCTTATCGAAGATTCGCGCCGAAGAAGCGCATATCGGGCAACAGATGGGGCGGATGCTCGGCGAAATCGGCAGCCGATATCTCACCTGGATCGCGTTGCTGCTGTGTTCGCTGCTCGGCCTGTTCGTGATCGTCGGCATCGTGCTGCAGCGGGCGCTGGTGCGACCGATCCGGCAGCTTTCGGCCGCCGCGAGCGAGATCGAATCCGGTAATTTCGCCACGCGATTGCCGGCGACCGGTCGCGCCGACGAAGTGGGGACGTTGATCGATGCGTTCTCTCGTATGTCCGACAGCATCGTTCGGCACGATCGCGACATGCGGCGCATGGCCTACACCGATGCGCTGACCGGCTTGTCCAACCGGCTCGCCTTTCGCGAAGCGCTGGATCATCGGTTGATGGAATTGCGCGGCGTCGGCCGGCAATTGGCGCTGTTGTTCGCCGATATCGACGATTTCAAACGCGTCAACGACACCTTGGGTCACGATGTCGGCGATGAAGTGCTGGTGCAATGCGCGAACCGTATTCGCGAAGCGGTCGAGCGGCTCGCCGGCGGTGCTGCGCAATTGGCGCGTTTCGGCGGCGACGAATTCGTCATCCTGCTGCATGCCGACGCCGAACACACCGGCGATGTGCGCGTCGCGGCGGCGCAGTTGGCCGAGCACTTGGTCGCGGAACTGGGGCGTCCGATTCTGGCGCAGGATCGGCAAGTGTTTCTCGGCACGTCGATCGGCGTGACCTTGTTCCCGGACGATGCCTCCGGCGCCACGATGTTGATGAAGAACGGCGACATCGCGATGTATCAAGCGAAGTTGGCCGGCAAAAATTGCTATCGGTTCTATAGCCGCGCGATGGATCAGGCGGTGTCGCGCCGAGTGCGGATCGAGCAGGATTTGCGCGGCGCCTGGGAGCGCGGCGAACTCACGCTGGTGTATCAGCCGATTTTTCGCGTCGCCGACAAGCGTTTGGTCGGCGCCGAAGCGCTGCTGCGTTGGATGCATCCGATCCACGGCCAAGTCGCGCCATCGGTCTTTATCGATGTGGCCGAGCAGAGCGGTTTGATCGAATCCATCGGTCCGGCGGTGGTGCGCGCCGCGTGCAAAGACGCGGCCCAGTGGCGCGGGCGTTTCGCCGATGCGGACGAGCTGTTCGTCGCGATCAACGTCTCCGCGCGGCAACTGCGCAGCGGCGATTTTCGCGAGCAAGTGCTCGAAGCCCTGCGCGACAGCGGCTTACCGCCGCAATCGATGCACATCGAATTGACCGAAACCGCCGTGCTCAGCGACGAGACGTTGGCGCGCACTCTACTGTCCGATTTGCGCAACCACGGCATCAAGGTATGGCTCGACGATTTCGGCACCGGCTTCTCCGGATTGAGCCATCTGCGGCGCGTGCCCGTGGACGGGGTGAAGATCGACCGCAGTTTCATCGCCGATATGCTGCGCGACCCCGACGATTTAGCGCTCACCGCAGCGATCATCGCGATGGCGCACTCGCTGGGCATGACCGTCGTGGCCGAGGGCGTGGAGAAAGAAGGGCAGTTCGAGTTGTTGCGTTCGCGCGAATGCGATTTGGCGCAAGGCTATTGGTTCGGTCACCCGATGCCGATACAGGATTTCTGTCGATTGCTGGGTTGAGCGGAACGTGAAGCCTTCAACCGCATGGGAGCATCGAATATCGGGCATGGAATGCGCTTGAGCGCACCGAACCGATGCCGGCGAGTCGAGAGCGGTGCGCTTAAGCGCACCCTACGGCAGCTTTTCCAACCACGCCCAGGCCAGCGCGACCAAGTTACCGGACAGCACGCCGAATACGCCGATCGCCGCCAGTCCGCAGGCCCAAGCGATCAGCATCATCGCGCCGTCGCGTTCGAGCAGGGCGAGCGCATAGATCATCAACAAACACGCGAACAAATAATTGGTGAACGGGATCGGCAGCGATAGCAGGATGCCGAGCAGGACGATCTGCAAACCGGTGAAGACCGTCGCCAAGGGATGCTCGACGAACGTCACCAAGCGCGGACGCACGGTTTTCTCCAAGCGGCGCAGCCACGGCGACACTTTGCGGTCGAAGCGGATCACCGTGCTGCGCAAGGGGCCGCGTCGAGCGACGAACCCGGGTAGCCATGGGTTGGGCAGCAGAATCAGTACCTGCAATCCCACCAGCACCACCAGGGGCCCGCTCAGCGCACCGGCGAGGCCGGGGATCGGGATGAACGCAGGCAGCGCAGCGAGGAACAGCAACACGCCGAACGTGCCGCGGCCCAGGCCCTGAATCACATCGCGCAAGGCCAGCGTATCGGCGGGGTCGCCAGCGGCCATGGTGTCCAACACGGAGCGCATGCCGGCCGCGTGCGGGCTACGGCGAGACTCCGTCGAACCCGGGTCGGTATTCGGACCGGTATTCGGGTCAGTATTAGGATCAGACCCCTGACCGGATCCCTGGCCAGAGCCCGAGTCCGTCTCGGTTTCGGCTTGCGTCTCGGCGCTCGCGATCGAGTCGTCTGGAGTTCGGTCGCCGTCCTCGATCCCGTTATCGTTCTTGGGCTCAGTCGGCATCGGCGTCGTCCTTGCGCTCGATCGGGGCGATCAACAGTTTGTCCACGCGCGGACCGTCCAGATCGATCACATCGATCCGCCAATGGGCCCACTCGAAGTACTCGCCCGTGTTCGGAATGCGGCCGAAATACGCGATCACCATGCCCGCAGCCGTGTGGTAATCGTGGTCGTCCTCGTTCGGTAGACGCTGACCGATCAACTCGCGCAATTCGCCCACCGGCAACGAGCCGTCCACCAGCAGCGAGCCGTCGTCGCGATGAACGACCAAGGCATCGGCGCCCGGCGTTTCGCCCGACTGCAGGCGCCCCACCACCGCGCCCATCAAATCGTTCACCGTCACCATGCCGGTGACGTCGCCGTATTCGTCCACCACCAGCGCCAGCGACTGCTGTTCTTCGCGGAAGATTTCCAATAGCTTCAACGCATGCGTCGATTCGGAGACGAACAGCGCGGGCCGTAGGTTCGCGAACAGATCCGGCGCGCGCTCGTTCAGCCGATCCAACAGCGATTTGACCTCCAGCACGCCGGCGACATCGGCGTCGCTGCCGCGGTACACCGGATAGCGCGAGTAGGGCGTCGCGCGCATTTCGGCGAGGTTGTCGTCGAAGCCGGTGGTCGTGTCCAGCCAGACGATACGGGTGCGCGGCGTCATCATGCTTTCGACCGTGCGATCGCCCAGACGCATCACCCGCTGCATCATGTTGCGTTCGTCGTCGTCGATCACGCCCTGCTCGTGGCTCTCGCTCACCAGCAGTTGGATTTCTTCTTCGGTGATGGCGTTGCGCGCGTCGTCGCGGATGCCGAGCAGGCGCAGCAGCGCGCGATTGATCTTGCCCAGCGCCTTCACGATCGGGGTCGCGAATCGCGCCAGCAGGTCCAGCGGGATCGCGACCCGGCTGGCGATGAGTTCGGGATTCGTCAGGGCCAAGCGCTTGGGCAACAACTCGCCGAAGATGACGGACGCGGCGGTGATCAGCGTGACCGCGATGCCGATCCCGATCTTGTCGGCGTATTGGTCCACCAGCGGGGAGATGCCGCCCAGCCAGCCGGCGATGATCAGGCCGATGGCCTCGCCGCCGAAGACGCCGGCCAGCACGCTGATCGCGGTGATGCCGACCTGCACGGTGGATAGGAGGCTATCCGGATGCTCGGCCAAGGCTAGCGCCTTGCGCGCCCCGCGGCTGTGCTCGCCCATTTGCTTGAGCTTGAGCTTGCGCGAGGTCATCAACGCCATCTCCGACAGCGCGAAGAAGGCGTTCAACACCACCAGCAGAACGACGACCGACAGCTCAAGCACGGGTTCCGCCTCTCTGCCGGCGGCGGAACGGGTGGGGCTGGGGCGTCGGGGGCTGCATGCGAAGGGCGGGAGAGGGGGATGGGTCGGATGATAGCAGGCGGTCGCGACCAGCCCGGGACAGTGGGCGGCGAACCCCGAGGGGTGGGCGGCCAGCCCGCGGCGTTCGCTTGTCTCCACAGAGCTGTCGCTCTGTGACAATGGGGTGTCGTGGGGATGAAACAACCGGGTCAAATGTCATTTCGATGTCATAATTCGGACTTACTCTATTCATCTCATTGTCATCGAGGCGTGTGCCCCTATGTTTTCCCTGCAAACCATCTTCGGCTCGGGCAAGCAGTTCTACAGTCTGCTGGACGAAGCCGCCGATGCCGCTTACGAGAGCGCCAAGGCGCTGCACACGATGATGAAAGCGCCCGACCGCCAGCCGGCGCTGGACGCCTTCAAGCTGGCCCGCCAGCGCGAACGCGCGGCTTCCGACAAGATCGGCAAGGCCTTGGTCGAAAGTTTCATCACCCCGATCGAGCGCGAAGACATCGAGTCGCTCGGCTCGGCGCTGTACAAAATCCCCAAGCAAATCGAAAAATTCGCCGATCGCTACTCCATGGCGACCCACCATTTGGAAGGTATCGACTTCGCGCCGCGCGCGGCGATGCTGGAGCAAGCCGCCACCGTGGTGGTGGAGATGGTGCATGCGATCGAAGGGATGAACATCGATCGCATGACCCAACTCAACGAGAAGCTGCGCTCGATCGAGAACGAGGCCGATCGCCTGATGCTGGAGCTTTACCGCGACATCTATTCCGGCAAGCTCGACAGCCTGCAGATGTTCCTGCTCAAGGAATTCTTCGAGATTCTCGAGAAAGCGATCGATCGCTGCCGCGAAGCGGGCGTCGTCGCTTACCAGATCGTGCTCAAGAACAGTTGATCGCCGCGTCGGCGCGCGCGCGACGTCGGCGCCCCGCGAGGGCGCGCGTCGCTCGCCCGACCCGGCACGACACCGCATCGAAGAGGCTTCCGTGCTTACTCTCGTTCTGATCGTCATTTTGGCCGCGCTCGTTTTCGAGTTCATCAACGGCTTCCACGACACCGCCAATTCCATCGCCACCGTGGTCGCGACCAAAGTGCTCACGCCGGGTAAGGCGGTGATGCTGGCCGCGGTGATGAACTTGATCGGCGCCTTCTGGGGCACCGCGGTCGCCAAGACCATTTCCTCCGGGTTGATCGACACCGAAGTGGTCGTGGTGACCTCGCAGGTGATTCTGTGCGCGCTGATGGGCGGCATCACCTGGAACCTGATCACGTGGTGGTTCGGTTTGCCGTCGTCGTCGTCCCATGCGTTGATCGGCGGCCTTTGCGGCGCTGCATTGGCCGCCGCGGACAACGACCTGGCCGCCTTGGTGTGGTCGAAACTCGGCGACGAGGGTTGGACCAGCAATAAAGGTATTTTCTGGAAAGTGCTGATCCCGATGGTCAGTTCGCCGATCGCGGGCTTCACCTTGGGCGTGCTGATATTGGGGTTGCTCTACGCAACGATTTTCGGGGTCTCGAAGATCGGCGGCTCGCTGGGCAAGCTCTCGCGGCCGCGTTGGGTCAACGCCATCTTCGGTAAAGCGCAGTTGGTGTCGGCCGGTTACATGGGCTTCGCGCACGGCACCAACGATGCGCAGAAGACCATGGGCATCATCGCGCTCACGATCTACGCCGCGCAGAGCGCCGGTACGCTCGACGTACTGCCGGCGTGGGCGCAGTTCCTGCACCCGGACGGCGGCGAGAAAGACATCGATACGTGGATCGTGATCACGTGCGCGGTGGTGATGGCGGCGGGCACCGCGATGGGCGGCTGGCGCATCATCAAAACGCTCGGTCACAAGATGGTGAAACTGCACCCGATCGATGGCTTCGCGGCGGAAAGCGCCTCGGCCACCATCTTGGTCACCGCGGCGCATTTCGGTATGCCGGTGTCGACGACGCACAGCATTTCCACCGCGATCATGGGTGTGGGCTTCGGCAAAAATCCGCGCAAACTCAAATTCACGGTGATCGAACGCATCCTGTGGGCCTGGGTGCTGACCATCCCGGCTTCCGGCGGTGTCGCTTACGCGTTGTTGAAGTTGTTCGAAGTGCTCGGCTGGGCATAAGCGCCTCGTCGCGCGCGTCGGACGCATCGCGCGAAGACGATGCGCACCAAAACGACAAAGCCCCGGTTCGCGCCGGGGCTTTCGTTTTATCGATGCGAGTCCGAGCGAAGAGACGCTTGGCGGACGCGTTCCGGAGATGCGATTACAGCAAGTCGCCGCCGGCCGAGAGCGCGCGTTCGAGTTGATCGCCCATGCCGCCGATTTCGAGGATCAAGCGATCGATTTCGGACGGCGTGAGGCTGTCGTACGGGCGGTTCTCGCACAGTTGCAGATACGGCACGCCGTCGAGTTCGCCGATCGCCAAATAACCGATGCGGCTCTGCCAGTTGAAGGCCAAGGCGCGACGGCCGTCGATGCCGGTGGTCGGCGCGATCACGGTGCTGACGCGCAAGTAATCGCGTCCGTCTTCGCCTTCTAATTCCGACAGGAAGATCGCTTGATGCCGGCGACCCTGCGCTAACGACAGTTCGACGCAGCACACGAACGGCTCCTGCATCGTCAGCTTGAAATCGGCGGATGACAGATGACTGCGGATCTGTTCGAAATTCTGCATGGGGGAGGGTGGCGCTTGAGAGGGAGGCGCTATGCTACCCGAATGGTCGCTCGCGCACCCGCTCGCAATCCGACTCGTACGCCAGCCGAACGCATCGTCGCCGCGATTCGTGCGATTCCGCGCGGCGAGGTCGCGGGTTATGGCCATGTCGCCCAACGCGCCGGCTTGCCTGGGCGGGCGCGCATGGTCGCGCGTTTGCTCGCGCACAACGAGGACCCGACGCTGCCGTGGCATCGCGTCTTGCGCAGCGACGGCCGGATCGCGTTTCCGGCGGGTTCCGACGCGTTCGTCGAACAGCGCGATCGCCTGCGCGGCGAGGGCGTCGATGTGTCGGACGAAGGCCGCGTGCGTGCGCCCAAACGCGCGCGTAGTCTCGACGAAGCGATTTGGGGATAAGCCGCGGGATGGCCTCTTGCGGTTAAGGCAGGTCGCGGGTACGCCGTCGCATCCAGCCGGCGATGCTGTGGCGTTCGCGATGCGCGGTCAGCACTTCGTGTTCGAGTTCGCTGAGAAAACACACGCTGCCGCCGATCGGGGCCAGATCGACGGTCGCGACCGAATCGTCGTCGTTCAAGCCGTCCTCGCTCGAACCGCGGCCGTTCGAACCGCCGTCGTTGGGCAGATAAAGACGCAAGGCGCCGCCGTCCGCGGCGTTCCATTCGGGGTTAAGGTAGCTCACCCACGACAGGACGCGCGCATCGCTGTCGCGAAACCGGTCGCGATGCCGTGCGTAGCCGCCGCCGGGCGGGTATGCGGCGTAATGCGCTTCGAATTCGACCAGCCCAAGGAACAGTCGACGGTCGATCGCGGTGCGGATTCGTGCCAAGGCCGACAGAAATTCGGCCGCTGCCGGCCCGCAGCGCGGATCGTCCAGCCAACACGTACGGTCGCCGCGCACATCGCGACGCTGCAGACGCGTCCCGAGCCTACCCACCGCCGCTTCGTCGAGCGCGGCATCCGCCCGCAAACGATTGAGATCCTCGCGCAGACGCGCGGCCATCGCCGGCGGCGGCCAGTACGCGATCCAGCACGCGCCGCGAGCCTCCAAACGTCCGGCGACCGCCTCACCGAGCGCGGCGAGTCCCGCGTTCTCGTCTTCGGGGCACGGCGAGATGGCGACGAAATCGGTGGCGTCCAGAGTCGGGAGTGTGCGCATACCGGTATCATAGGCCGTGGCCGTCTCCGCCTCGGTGGGCTCGCGCCCCCGATCGGAGCGCGAAGGCGATGGGGCGCCTTCGCCGACGCGCTCGCCTCGTTCGACCGCGCGGCTTCGCCGCATCGCAATGACGTCTGCAAGGAATTCGGATGTTGTCCAGGCTTCCCCCAGCCACGCGCTATTTGCTGATCGCCAACATCGTGTGTTCGGTAATCGTCATGCTGATGGCGATGCTGAACGCTCCGGAGGGGCTACGCTGGTTCGCGCTTTGGCCTTGGTTGCCCGGCGAGCCCTGGGCGTCGCAGGCGTTCATGCCATGGCAGCCGATCACGCACGCGTTTCTGCACGCAGACCCGGTGCATCTGATGTTCAATATGCTGGGTTTGGTGATGTTCGGCGCGGTTCTCGAGTCGGAATGGGGAACTCGCCGATTCCTCGTGTTCTATAGCGTTTGCGTGTTGGGCGCGGCGCTGTGTCAGTTCGCGCTCGCCACGTGGCAGGTCTACGAACAGAGCCGCGTCGTGTTTTCGGTCGGAGCCTCCGGCGGTATTTACGGGTTGCTGGTCGCATTCGGTTGGTTGTTCCCGAACCAGCGCATCGGGTTGTTCTTTCTTCCGATCACCTTCAAGGCCCGGCATTTCGCGATCGGATTGATCGTCCTGCAACTGCTGTTGGCGTTGTTCGGCGGACGTACCGGCGAATCGCACGTGGCCCATCTGGGCGGCGCGTTCTTCGGCTTGGCGTTGATCCTGTACTGGCGACGCGACCGCAATCGCCCGCCGCAAGGGCCGTCGCCGCGCCGTCGCCGCTCCCACCTGCGCGTCGTCCGATGACGGCTCGCCGGCCCCGCTTCGACGGCTGTGCTATGTTCTGGCCGGTCGAGGCTACTTCAAACGAGACGGATCGTTAGCGCATGGTTTGGGACGCGTTTACCATTTTCGAGCAACTGCTGATCTTCATCACGATCGGCAGTCAGATGTACATCGCGATCCGGGTCATCGCGTTGGCGCACGGCGCCGAGCAATACGTGCGGATGATGTCGTTCAGTACCGGCTTCCTGATGTTCTTGATCAGTCGCGCCCTCGGCGTGTCGTTCGCGGACATGATGATTCAAGCGCATAGCTACGACAGCACGATGCTGATGCTGGTGACCGGCGCGATCCTGCCGTTCGTGGTCGGGGTGTTCATTTCGGAACTGACGATCATCGCTTTGTTCCTCGGCAAGCCGGTGCCGATTCGGATGGTGCTGATGGTGGCCGCATTCACGATCTCTCAAGCGGCGTACACCAATTTCGTCGCGTGGACCACGCAAATCACCACGCTCGACAAGGCCTTCATCCCCAATCTCTGCTACGCCGTGGCCGTCGGTATTTGGTTGACGTTCCGCTTTCGCGGCATCAAACCAGGCGCGCTGTCGGGCAAGCCCGAAGATCCCTGAGACCGCGCGCGCGGCCTTCCCGTTGCGCGAACGTCCCGAACCGTTCGCAGCGTTCTTACCGCCGCCGAGGCGGTCGATGGCGGCGCACATCCCGAATCAAGGCGTCGCGTTCGAGCCGTTCGTGCGCGTGACGGGCGTAGCGCCAGCGCGCGAAGCGTTCGGCGAGCGTCACCAGCGACATCGAATCCTGCGTACTCGCTTCGCGCTCGGCGCGATGCGCCCACGTCAGCGCCGGCTCGTGCCGCTCGCGCGCCAATCCGACGCGCCGATACCGCGCTTCCAATCGGCGCCATGCGCGCAGCAGCGGGTCGCGCTCGCGTTCGTTGCGGGTGCTCAGCCACCACATGCCGCCCAGCGCCAGCAAGGTGCCGACGATGAACACCTGCGCCAAGCGCGCCGGGTCCATGTCGGGCACGCCGAGCGAACTGAACAAGCGTCGCTGACGGTTCGCGTTGAAACCGAGCACGAAATCGTTCCAACCGCGGCGTAGCCAATCGCCGACGTCGAACATCGGGTTCAACCCCGAAAAGCCGGCGAACGCGCCGGGCGCGCGGTCGTCGATCGTGTCGTAGATGCGTTCCGGCGCGACTGCGGCGGTCGGGTCGATGCGCACCCAGCCGCGGCCCGTTAGCCAGACTTCGCTCCACGCGTGCGCGTCCGAACGGCGCACTAGCCAATAGTCGCCGATCGGGTTGCGATAACCGCCGACGTAGCCGGTCACCACGCGCGCCGGAATGCCGGCGGCGCGCATCGTGACCACGAACGAGGAACTGAAGTGTTCGCAGAACCCCGCCTTGGTGCGGAATAAGAACTCGTCCACGGTGTGGCGCCCCAACGGTTCGGCGTCGAGGGTGTACACGAACTCTCGACGGATCGAGCCCAGCATGCGATTGACGATCGCCGCATCGGCTGCGGGTCGGTCGCCGATGTGAGCGGCATCGGCCTCGCGCCGCCATTGGCGCGCCTGCGCGAGCGTCTTCGGATTGAAGCCTTCCGGTAAGCGCAGGGCGCGTTCGCGCAGCCAGGGCTGCAGGTCGGTTTCGAATCGTTCCGGCGCCGCCGATTGCAGCCGCCATCGCGTCAGCGCGGCCATGGGCAATGGGGAACGCAGACTGTAGTCGTGATCCAGCACCGCATCGCCCGGCGCGGCCAGCGGCACGTCCAAGGCCACCATCTGCCGTCGATCGGTCGGCTCCAATTCCATTTCGTAGTCGTAGCTCTTCTCGCTGTGTTTGGTCGGCGCGCCGCGTTCGGCCATCGGCCCGTTCCAGCGCAGCGCACGCCATCGACGACCGTCGAAATCCCACAACACCGGTCCGCGCCAATACATTTCCGACGCCTCCGGCTGCGGGCCGAAGAACGTGGCGCGCAGCGCCGGGCTTTCGTCGGCGATCAGATCGATCCAGTCGCCGGGCGCCATGTCGTCGGACAGGCCGGGCCTGCCGATCGCGCGATCCGGCACGCCCCACAGCGGCGACACCAAACGCGGAAACAGCCAAAACACCACCAGCGCCAGCGGTAAGCCGGTCAAGGCCATGCGTCCGACGCTACGCAGGCGTTGCCAGGGCGCTTCGTTGCCCGCGCCGATCGCCCCGGAGACGAACTCGGATTCCGATTCCGATTCCGACAGCTTCGACATCGCCATCAACGCGACCGCGAGGCTGACCAAGCCCAGCATCAGCGACACCGGGCCTTGATCGAGCAGAAACGTCGCGAACGGGGAGAACAAAGCGAAGCCCAGCAGACTGCGCGCATCGCGCCGGTGCCGCAGTTCGACCGGTTTGAGCGCCAACATCGTCGCCAACAGCGCGCAACCGGTGTCGCGCCCGAACGAGAAGCGATAGAACAGCATCACCGTCGCCAACAACGCCAAGGCCAGCAACAGGCGTATGAGGATCGAGACGTGACCGCTGCGCGCGAGCAACGGCGTGGCCATCGCCACCACGCCGACGCCGACGGCGAGCGTGCCGGGCAGTTGCAACAGCAGCGGCAACAAACACACGCCGCCAGCGCCCAGCGTCCACAGGCGATCGGATCGTTCGAGGTCGGCGCGAGCGCCGGCGGCTGCGATGCTCATGCGTTCGCGATGTCGCTGGACGCCACGGGTCTCGCGCCGTCAGTCGTTCTTCTGCTTCGGCGGCGGAATCTCGAGGTCCAGCAGCACGAATTCGCCGTTGCGGCCCCATTTCGGCGATTTCGCGTCGAGTTTCACGCAGGGGTTTCCGCCGCAATTGCCGATTTGCACCTTGCGATAGGCCTCCGCCGCTTCGGCCTCGATCGCCGCGGCTTGAGCCCGCTCTTTCGCCGCCTTGTACAGATAATTTTGATACAGGATCAGCGCGATGCCTCCGCACAGCAGCACGACCAGCGAGCCGATCGCGAGCATCTGCAGTTTCCAGATCAGCTTGTTCAACTTCTGCGACACCGCGGCTTGGTCCTTCTGCAGCGCCTCGCCGCTTTGCTTGAGTTGCGCCGAGACCGCTTTGACCGTGGCGTCGAACTGCTGCGAGCCGGGCTCGAAGGTTCGCGCGATCGCGTCCTGCATCAACTGCCGCAATTGATCGCCCGAGCGATTGACGCTCATCTGCATCAGTTCGTTGGTGCGCTCGACGGTTTGCTGCAGATACTGCGCGGCTTGGGTTTGTTGCTGGATCGACGCGCTGGCGTTGCGCTCCAGCGTTTCGGCCAGCAGCGCGAATTGCTTGGTGGATTGCACCATCGCGGCGAATGCGTTTTCGTCCATCGGTCGGCTCTTGTCGGGATGCGCGCGTCGAGGGCCATGTTACGCGAGCCATCCCGTTTTTGGCGGGCGGTCGCTCGGGAGCATGCGTCTGCGCAGGTGGTATCGAAATCGCTGCTTTCGCCGACCGTCGGGCCGCCAGTGCGGGGAGCGTCGGCCGCCATTGACAGGCCTCGACGCCTATGAAAGGCTCGGGACGCGCCCTGTACCGGGCCTGGCGTCGCGATAGCGATAAGGATGATGGCGATGGCTCAGCCGAAATATACCGAAGAAAATCTTTATTCCGGCAGCGGCGCGAAGGACTTGCCCAAAGGGCAAGACATTCGCCAAGACACCTTCATGGACTGTTACTACATCGCGGTGCTGGGCGCGACGGCGGATCGCCAGCCGGACCGCATCAAGGATGCGATCTCCTACGACGCCCAGAAAGGCACGTTCACGGTCACGCTGTACGAAGAAAAAGCCGGCAAGCCAGAAAAGGTGCAGATCGAGGTCACGCAGGCCGAGATCGAAGAGAACATCAAACGCGGCGGCGGCAGTACGCTGGACAACACCGGTAAGAAGACGCCGGTTTGGCCGGCGGTGATGGAAGCGGCGTTCGCCAAGATGCACGACACCAACCACGCCGACGGACTGCAGCAAGGCTACGACGCTATCGCTGGGGGGTGGTCGCGGCAAGCGATGTACGCCTTGACCGGCGAGAAGGGCACCGATATCGGATTGGCGGAAGCCAAAACTCAGGGGACGGATAAGGTCTTCGAGCGCGTGCGCGACGCGATCGCCGAGGGGCGAGCCGTCACCTTGTCCACCGACCCGGAACCGGGCACCAAACAAGACGGATTGAACGACAACCACGTCTACATGGTCGATCGCATCTACAAGGACAAGGCCGGCCAAGTCATGGTCGAGCTGCGTAACCCCTACGCGCGAAACGATTATGTCGGCGAAGGCCTCGATACCAAGTCTCCGAAAGTCACGGTCAAGTTGGATGATGTGATTTCGACCGGCGGCTTCGAGGAATTCAATATCGGGCCGGGCAAACGCCAACCCGCCCAAAACCAAGCTCCGGCCACGGGGCAGGGCGCCGGTAACGGCGCAGCCGCGGGTGCGGCGCAAGGCACCGGCGATGTCGTGGTCGATAGGATGATCGACAGCGTTCGCGATCCGGCGGCGCTGAAAGAAGCGCTCAAAGCCGCCGCCGCATCGCCGGACGGCCAACAATTTCGCGAACAGGGCGCCGCCCAGTTCGAAGCTCAGCAACAAGCGCGGACGAAGCCCGAGCCGGGCATGCAACCGCCGCCGGCTCCCGTCGAACAAGAGCGAGCGGCAAGCGCTCGCGGCATGTGAGCGTGGCCGTTGCGCTCGTGTCGGGCCGATTCGTCATCGGTCGATGGCGTCAGCCGTTTCGACGCCGGTTCGCGCGCGCGCTGGGCCTCGTTCCGTTATCGATCGCGTTCGGCATCGCCGGATGCGCTGTCATCGAGGAAACGCCATTGATCACCGCTTCCGCTTCCGAAACGTCGTCTCTGGGCAGTATCGCCCCATTGCCTCACGCCCGCGTCGCGAGCGACACCGCGTCGAACGAGCGGCTCGCCGAGTGGCTTAGGGCTTACCTCAAAAACGAGTACGAGATCGTCGATCGCCGGTTTTACGCCGTGGATCGAGAGGATTTCCTCTGGGTCGCGGTCGCCAAGTTCGTGGGCAATGCGATCGAACGACCGCTCGGAGCCTGCGTCGAGCGGCAGGCATGGCACGATCCGGGTTACGACTTGGTGCAAGTGTGGCGCATGCCGTCCAAACCCTATACGCGCATCGCCGTGGCGGTGGCGAACGACGAAGCCGCGAAGCGTAACGACCGCGTCGTCGGGTATTTCGAGTTGCGACGCATTGATGCGTCTCGTGGCCCCGAGGCATTGGAAGCCGAGCGTGCGCCTTGCCCGTCTACGGTCGGCGCGCCGAACGGTTGATCGCACCGTTTCGATTCGTGCGAGCGTCACTCCGACGGCAACAGCGCCAAGGCTTTCAAACAACCGTGGCGATGCGCGTCGCCTTGCGCGGGCCCGATGGGCGCTTGTCCCGGCAGCCGTAAACGGTAGCGACGGCCGTCGCGTTCGGCCTCATCGACCCAACGGGCGAGGCGCCTAATCCGCGCCTCGTAAGGCAAGGCGTTCAACGCATCCCAATGCAGGTCGATGTCCGCGCCTTGCGGTTGTTCGTATTCGCGGACCAACAATTCGTCGCGCCGCGCCGACGCTTTCCACGCGATCGCGCGACGCGCGTCGCCGCGGCGATAGGCCCGCAGATGATGCGGATCCTCTCCGGCAGGATGCATCCGCGCCTGCGCTTGATCGCCTGCGCCTTCGGGCAACGGCGGCCCCTGCGTTTCGGGTGCGGGATAGACCAACAGCGCTTGATCCGGCCAAACGTAGCTCCAGGCGATGGCCAAGCCCAGCGGGCGCGTGGTCGAGATGCGTAAACGCTCCGGGCGCAACCAACCGCGGCGTTGGGTGGGAATCGTCAACGTCGCTTCGCCGCTGCCGTTGTCGAGCGAGAGCATCGCTCGCGCCTCGCCGCATCGGGCCAGCAAGCCGCGACGCGCTCGCCCCGGCTCCGCGCGGACGTGGACGCGCAGCGCCAACGATTTGCCCGCCGCGACCGGATCGGCGGCGATGGTCACGACGGTCAATCCCGACAATTGCAGGTGCGCGGCGAACAAACTGGTGAGTCCGGCGCCGCCCAGTAACAAACCCAACAACATCGCCGGGTTGTTGTTGTAGTTCAGCGCACCGACCAACATCGCCGCCAACAGCGCGGCGAAGAATCCGCCGAAACCGGTCGGCAGCACGTAGATGCGGCGGCGATCGAAACTCACCGGCAGCGACTCCGCCGCGCGCGGCGGAATCCACCGTTCGAAACGCGTTCGAATCGCCCGGGACACGGCGTTCATGCGTTCATCCCGCGTCGCGACCGGTCGCGGTTCGTGGCCGATGCGCCCGCATCAATCCACCGCGACCGCCTGCAGGATCGACGTGGCGAGCGTCGCCGCGTCGCCGCTTTCGGCTTCGACCACCAAACGATGCGCCGCCACCGCGACGAAGAGTGCTTGTACGTCTTCCGGTAGCGCGTGCGTGCGCCCGAGCAGCAGCGCATGCGCGCGCGCGGCCCGCAGCAGCGCCAAACCCGCGCGCGGCGATAGACCGACGCGCACGCCGGGATGATGCCGGCTGCGCGCCAGCAGGTTCTGCACATATTCGATCAGCGCATCGCTGGCGTGGACCGCGTTCGCCGCGCCGCGCAGCGCGCGCACGTTGTCGGCATCCAGCACCGCGACGGCGCGCGCGATCATGTCGCGACGATCGGTGCCGGCGAGCAAGGCGCGTTCGGCTTCGTCCGACGGGTAGCCCAAATGCAGACGCAGCAGGAAGCGGTCGAGCTGCGAATCCGGTAGTGGATACGTGCCGGCCAGATCGACCGGATTCTGCGTGGCGATCACGAAAAACGGATCGGGCAGGGCGTGGGTCGTGCCGTCGACGGTGACTTGATGTTCGGCCATCGCTTCCAGCAACGCGCTTTGCGTGCGCGGCGGCGCGCGGTTGATTTCGTCCGCCAGCAGCACTTGCGCGAACACCGGGCCGGGATGGAATTGGAAACTGCGCGCCTGCGCATCGAACACCGACACGCCGACGATGTCCGACGGCAGCAGATCGGAGGTGAACTGCACGCGCTGGAAACCCAGGCCCAGCGTGGCGGCCAGCGCATGCGCCAGCGTGGTCTTGCCCAGGCCCGGCAGGTCTTCGATCAGCACATGGCCATCGGACAGCAAGGCGACGAACGCGAGCCGGACTTCGCGGGCCTTGCCCAGCACGAACCCGTTGACCTGCGATTGCGCGCGTTCGAGCGCTTGTTTCAGCGACGGGTCGAGCGAGCGATCCGACGACACGTCCTTCGCGTCGTTTAGCATGTGCGGATTCCGGGGGATAGCGTCACATCGATCTCCTGAGCGCTTCGAAGCGCCCCGCAGTGTACGAGACTCAGACGCGATGCATCAGCCACCGCCTCCGACGGACGCTCAGACCCGCCTCGCGAAACGGTGGTTCCTGCTGGCGTGGGCGACGGTCGCGCTGTGCAAATGTGTGCTCGCCGCGAGGCTGCCGTTGTTCGTCGATGAAGCGTTCTATTGGCAGGAAGGCCGGCACCCGGCCTGGGCGTATTCGGATTTGCCCGGACTGACCGCCTGGCTGGCGCGCATCGGCGTGGAACTTGGCGGGCACACGCTGCTGGGCCTGCGTTGGCCGTTTCTGGTGATCGCCGCATGCTTGCCGTGGCAAGTGGTCGCCATCGCGAAACGCGAAGGCGCGGCCCTCGGTCTCGCGCCTGCGCACGCATGGATCGCAGGCACGCTGGCGACGCTGCTGCCCTTGCTCGGCACGCTGGGTGTGTTGGCCTTGCCCGACGTGCCGCTGGCCTTCGCGACGGTGCTTTGCTTGGATGCGGGCACGCGGCTGCTGCGCGGCTCGAATGCCGCGGGGGCGGCCCTGCTCGCGCTTGGTCTGGTAATCGGCGGACTGACGCATTACCGCTTCGCGGCGGTGATCGGTCTGGGGTTTCTGGCATTGATGCTGTCGCCGGAAGGCCGGCGCGCGTTGCTCGGCCCGCGCGTCTGGGCGGCGGTGGCTGTCGGTGCGTTGGCATGGTGGCCGTTGTTGTCGTGGAATCTGCAGAACGCCGATGCCGGCCTCAGGTTCCAGCTCGTCGATCGGCACCCCTGGGCCTTCCACCCCGAAGGCGCGACGTTTATTGCGGTGCAGGCGGCGATGGCGACGCCGCTGCTGCTGATCCTGTTGCTGCGCGCCGGGCTCACGTTGCGCGGGCCTTCGTCTTCGCCTGGCGCGCGCTATCTCGCGATCTCGGGCTTGTCGGTGTTCCTCGCGTTTTTCGCGCTGGGGTTTTTCGCCGACAGCGAACGGGTGAGTTTCCATTGGCCGTTGCCGGCGTATCTCGCGCTGTTGCCGCTCGCGCCGCTGGCGATGTCGCGCTGGTCCGTCGGTTGGCGGCGCGCGACCTGGGCGACGGCCGCACTCGGTGTGATCGTCGGTTTAGGCTATTTCGCCGCGGTCTCGTCGCCTGCGCTGCGCGAGCGCGCCGCGAGCGGCAAGTGGTATCCCGCCAATTTCGCCGGCTGGGACGCATTGGCGCGCGAAGTGGCGACCCAACGTGCGCGCATGCCGGCGGGCACGCGACTGCTGGCCGACAATTTCAAGATCGGCGCGGAGCTGGGCTTCGCGCTGAACGACCCGCGCATCGCCGTGCTCGATCACCCGCTCAATCATCATCACGGCCGCGCGCCGCAATTGCGCTTGTGGGGTTTACAGCCAGCAAATCGGCGCGAGTTGGGCACGGTGCCGGTCTTGCTCGTCGTCGGCGCCACCGATGTCGAATACAAACAGCAGTTGCGGCGCTATCACGACCTCTGCGCGATGGTCGGCCCGTTGCCGCCGCCGACGGTGTTGAACGTCGATCGCGGCCGCCAGCGGTTTCTGTTGTTCGCATTGCCGTCGGAACCGGTCGAAGGCCCGTGTACGGCACCGGCGATGGCGTGGGTCGATGCGCCCGAAAGCGGCGCCACCGTCGCGCGGCGGTTCGCGGTGGACGGTTGGGCGTTCAAGGATGGCGTCGGTTTGCGCCGGGTCGAGATTTTGATCGACGGTCGCCCCATCGCCGATGCGCGTTACGGCCTCGCACGGCCGGAAGTCGTGGGGTTCTGGGCGAAATGGCGCGAAGGCGGTTCCACCGATCCGCGCCAGCCGAACGTCGGTTTCCGCGCCGAGGTCGATCTGAGCGCCCGGCCGCCGGGCACGTATCGGCTCGGCCTGCGCCTGCACGGCGACGACGGTGCGGTCGAGGACTGGCCCGAGCGCGTCGTCGTGCTGCGGTAGAGCGGAGCGCAGCTCCGCTGAAAACCATCCGAAACGATTGAGATGTTCAGCGGAGCTGCGCTCCGCTCTACCTTGCCATGGAGCGGTGCGTTGTCGAACGACGCCTCATGGAATCGCGTAACCCGCCTCGCGCAGCAGCCGAGCGGTGGCGATCAGCGGCAGGCCGATCAACGCGGTGGGGTCGTGCGTTTCGATCGCATCGAACAGGGCGATGCCCAGGCCTTCGGATTTGAAACTCCCGGCGCAGTCCAGCGGCCGCTCGCGTTCGACGTAGCGCACGATTTCGTCGGCCTTGAGCGCGCGGAAGCGCACGACGGTGATGTCCATCGCTTCGAAACGACGCCCGCCCGGCCCGGCGAGGCACAGCGCGGTGAGGAAGCGCACCGCCCGCCCGGACATCGCGGTCAATTGCGCGACGGCTTTCTCGACATCGCCGGGCTTGCCAAGCGCCCGGCCGTCGAGTTCGGCGACTTGATCGGAGCCGATCGCCCAGGCGTTCGCGGGCGTGCCGTCGCGGTCGAGCACCGCCACGGCCTTCGCGGCGGCCAGCCGCACCGCCAGCGCCTCGAGCCGCTCGCCCGGGTGCGCGGTTTCGTCGGTGTCCGGGCGCGCGACGGCGAATTCGACGCCCAGCCGCGACAGCAATTCGCGACGATAGGGCGAGGTGGAGGCCAGGATCAGCGGTGGCGAGGGCGACATCCGGCCCGGCTCAAGGCGCGGCCGTGCGCGCGCGTTCGATCACGCTCAACTGCTGGTCGATGCGCTGCCGGGCGGCGTCCATGGAAGCCCGCATCTCGTCGAGCCGCTGCGACGATGCGGTTTCGCCGTACTCCTGTAGCCACAGCCGCTGCCGCAGCATTTCCTGCAGCGCGGTGCGGACGGTCTCGTCCTCGGCGCCCGTCGCCGCCTCGATCTCGGCGCGCGCGGTACGCAAACGGGCTTCGAAGGCATCGGCGGCATCGAGCAGGCGGAGCAGAGCGTCACGATGCCGTCGGGCACGCCGCAGCACCCACCAGGCCGTGCCCAGCGCGACGACGAGTACGACGAGGAAGAAAAGCGTGAGCACGGGCACGTCGGCGGCATCGAATCGGGGCCGACAGTCTGCCGTGGCCTGCGCATGGCGGCAATCGGGAGGTCCGGGGCCTGCGACCGCTATCGGGGCGGCCAGGAAAACCTCGCCGAGACAATGTCTTGGGTTTGACACGCCCGCGGACGGCCTCTAACATTCCGCGTCTTATGTCCGCTGAAGTGCCCGAAGTATTGGACGCTTGGCGTATGGTGGCAGCCCGGCGCAGTTTCGACGGCCGGACGCCGCTGGCCGCGATGGCCCGCCTCCGCGATCTGCTCGCCGACGACCAGGGAGAAGTCCGCTTCTCGCTGGAGTTCGGTCAGGACGCGTTGCGGGTGTCGTTCGTGGAGCTTCGGATCGACGCCGAATTGCCGCTGATTTGTCAGCGCAGTCTGCAGCGGTTCCTGTTCCCGGTGGCGATGGTGCAGCGGCTCGGTTTGGTTCATGCGTCCAGCGACACGCTCGACGCCGACGAAGCCGCGCTGCCGCCCGGTTACGAAGCGTTGGGCATCGACGACGACGGTTTGCTGCGACCCGTGGAATTGGTCGAAGACGAATTGATTCTCGCCGTGCCGCTGGTGCCGGTTCGTCCGGGCAGCGAAGCGCTCGAACGCGACTGGCCAGTGCAGGCCGACGAGCAGGCGAGCGCCAACCCGTTCGCGGCGTTGGTGGCGCTGAAACGCGGCGAGGAAGGTTGACGAAAGTCGGCGAAGGTTCGATTCGATGAAGGTCTAAGTCGATGCAGGTTCAAGTCGACGAAAGATTCGAACCGACGAAGATTCAAACGGGTTCGCTGGGCGTTCGACGGCGAATCGAGTTGCAGGTACACATTTTTCATACACACTTTTAAGCGTTGAAGCTGGAGCAATCCCATGGCAGTCCAGAAATCCCGAGTCACTCCTTCCCGTCGCGGTCAACGTCGTTCGCACGACGCCCTCACCGCCAAGCAACTGGCGACCGACCCGACCTCGGGCGAGATCCATCTGCGCCATCACATCACCAAGGACGGCTACTACCGCGGCCGTCGCGTGATCGCTCCCAAGGTCAAGGTCGTCGACGAAGAGTGATCCCGTCGGCGCCGTGCGCGGCAGGCTCCGATTTCGTCTTCGACGAGTCGCCGCGGCTGCGCCCGGAATCGCGCGCTCACGGCCCTCGGTGGCCGGACGCGCCGGCTAGGAAGCCGGTCGGCGACACGACCCATTTCGATGCGACCGATGCGGCCGTTCCGGCCGCATCGTCGTTTCCACGGGCTTCCACGAGGTAACGGCGGGCATGAGCCAACAGCTTTACGCGCGGATCGCAGGCACGGGCAGCTACTTGCCCGAAAAAATCCTGACCAACGACGATCTGTCGAAGATCGTCGACACCAGCGACGAATGGATCGCGGCGCGCACCGGCATCCGTCAGCGGCACATCGCCGCCGAAGGCGAAACCACCTCGGATCTGGGCTACAACGCCGCCGTCCGCGCGATGGAAGCGGCCGGTGTGGTCGCGTCCGAGATCGATTTGATCGTCGTCGGTACCACCACGCCGGATCTGATCTTTCCGTCCACCGCCTGCCTGATCCAGCATCGGCTGGGCGCCAACGGCTGCGCGGCGTTCGACGTCAACGCTGCGTGCTCGGGCTTCGTCTATGCATTGACGGTCGCCGATAAATTCATTCGCTCCGGCTCGGCGAAGACGGCGCTGGTGATCGGCACCGAAACCCTGACCCGCATGGTCGATTGGAGCGAGCGCACCACGTGCGTGTTGTTCGGCGACGGCGCGGGCGCGGTGGTGCTGAAAGCGGACACCGAAACCGGCATTCTCAGCACGCATATGCACGCCGACGGCGGCAAGAAAGAATTGTTGTGGAATCCGGTGGGCGTGTCGGTCGGTTTCAAGCCCGACGAAAAGAACGCCGGCGTGCGCATCCTGATGACCGGCAACGAAGTGTTCAAACACGCGGTGAAAGCGCTCGATTCGGTGGTGGAAGAAGCGCTCGACGCTAACGGCTTGAGCCGGGAAGACATCGATTGGCTGATCCCGCATCAAGCCAATTTGCGCATCATCGAAGCCACCGCCAAACGTTTGGCGATGCCGATGGAGCGCGTGATCGTCACCGTCGATCGGCACGGCAATACTTCGTCGGGTTCGGTGCCGCTGGCGCTCGACGAGGCCGTGCGCACGGGCAAAATCCAGCGTGGCCAATTGGTGCTGTTGGAAGCCTTCGGCGGCGGTTTCACCTGGGGCTCGGCGTTGTTGCGTTATTGAGGCGCCGGGAATCGGGAATCGGGAATCGGGAATCGGGAATCGGGAATCGGGAATCGGGAATCGGGAATCGGGAATCGGGAATCGGGAATCGGGAATCGGGAATCGGGAATATCCAGTCCGCGATTTCAATGATTCGATTAGATTTTAAAAAAGCTCGCTCGATTGCGAGCTTTTTCGTTTCCGGCTCACAAAGATTGATGCCGCCGGTCTCTATTCGTGCCGATACGTTTCTCGCTTTTCCGATTCCCCATTCTCGATTCCCCATTCCCGGCTTTCCCACATACGCCCTCGTACAGACAGACCGGCGGGTTCGCCCGTATCATTCGCACTCCGTTTCCACCGCTGGCGCGACCGCTGGCGCTTCCGTACAGGCCCATCGAGTGACCGTGACCACCGACGCGACCGATCCGACGCTCGCCTTCGTTTTTCCCGGCCAGGGATCGCAATCGGTCGGGATGCTGGCGGAACTGGCCGAATTGCATCCGTCGATTCGCGACGATTTCGCCGAAGCCTCCGATGGCGCCGCCGTCGATCTGTGGACGCTCTCGCAGCAGGGCCCGGAAGAGCAACTCAATCGCACCGAATACACCCAGCCGGCGCTACTCGCCGCGAGCGTCGCGGTTTGGCGTTTGTGGCGCGCGCAGGGCGGCGCATTGCCCGCGGTGCTCGCGGGGCACAGCTTGGGCGAATACAGCGCTTTGGTCGCCGCCGATGCTTTATCGCTGCGCGAAGCCGCGCATTTGGTGCGTATTCGCGGACAGTTGATGCAAGCCGCCGCGCCTGCGGGTAGCGGCGCGATGGCGGCGGTGATCGGCGTCGAGGACGACGTCGTGCGCCAAGCGTGCGAAGACGCGTCCGGCAGCGAGGTCGTGGTGCCCGCTAATTTCAATTCGCCGGGGCAGATCGTGATCGGCGGCCACGCCGCGGCGGTCGATCGCGCGTCGGAACTGCTCACCGAACGCGGCGCGCGCAAAGTCGCGCGCTTGGCGGTGAGCGTGCCTTCGCACACGCCCTTGATGCGCGATGCGGCGAATCGTTTGGCCGAAACTATGCACGGTTTGGCGTGGCGCGAACCCAGCATCCCGATCGTGCAGAACGTCGACGGCGAAACGCACGATGGCGTCGAAGCCGTATGCGATGCCTTGGTGCGTCAGTTGTATCTGCCGGTGCAATGGACCGCCTGCGTGCGGACGCTGGCCGCGCGCGGCATCGTGCGCATCGCCGAATGCGGCCCGGGTAAAGTGTTGGGCGGCTTGAACAAGCGCATCGACAAATCCATCGAGAACCGCGCGCTGGGCAACGTCGGCGATTTCGAAGCGACGCTGCAGGCGTGGTCCGCGTGATCGCTCGATTCGATCGAACTATTTAAGCGCACTATTTGATCGCTTGGTTTGATAGTCACGACGCATCGCAACCCATTCCGCCGCGCTCGCGCGGCCCTTTAAGACGACACCGACCGACTCGCCGCTATGACCACCGTTTCCGACTCCGTCCCCGCAAATCGTCCGCTCGCAGGCGAGATCGCGCTCGTCACCGGCGCCAGCCGCGGTATCGGTGCCGCCATCGCCGACACGCTGGCCGCGCAGGGCGCCACCGTAATCGGCACCGCGACCAGCGACGCCGGCGCGGAGGCGATCGGTGCGCGCCTTGCGTCGTTCGGCGGCCACGGCCGCACGCTCGACGTCGTCGATGGCGCTGCGGTCGAGGCCTTGATCGACGGCATCGCCAAAGAATTCGGCCCCGTGTCCATTCTCGTCAACAACGCCGGCATCACCCGCGACAATCTGCTGATGCGGATGAAGGACGAGGAATGGCAATCGATCCTCGACACGAATCTCAGCAGCGTCTTTCGCACCAGCAAAGCGGTGATGCGCGGCATGATGAAGGCGCGCAAAGGCCGCATCGTCAATATCGCCTCGGTCATCGGCGTCACCGGCAACGCCGGACAAACCAATTACGCCGCGGCCAAAGCCGGCATCATCGCCTTCAGCAAATCGCTGGCGAAGGAAATCGGTTCGCGCGGTATCACCGTGAATGTGGTCGCGCCGGGTTTCATCGACACCGACATGACCCGCGCGTTGCCCGACTCGGCGAAGGACGGTCTGCTGGGCCAGATCGCGCTCGGTCGCCTCGGCGAAGCGCAGAACATCGCGGACGCCGTGGCCTTCCTGGCCGGCCCCGGCGCCGCCTACATCACCGGCGAAACCCTGCACGTCAACGGCGGGATGTACATGCCGTGACGCCGTCGGTTCGCTCGCGCCGCCGCGCCGATTCGGCCCGAAAAGGCGCGCTCGCCCCGTAAGTCATTGAATCGAAAAGACGCCGCCGGGCCTGTCGCGGGCTCGGCTTTCCCTTACACTATTCCCTGCGATATCCATCCGGAGTACACCACCCATGAGCAGCATCGAAGAACGCGTCAAGAAAATCGTCATCGAACAACTCGGCGTGAAAGAAGACGAAGTCACCAACAGCGCCTCTTTCGTCGACGATCTCGGCGCCGATTCCCTCGACACGGTCGAACTGGTGATGGCGCTCGAAGAAGAATTCGAGTGCGAGATTCCGGACGAAGAGGCCGAGAAGATCACTTCGGTCCAGCAAGCGATCGATTACATCAAGAACCACGTCAAGGACTGACGGATCGCGTTCGGCGCGCGCGCTCGTTCGTTCGAGCGGACGCGTCGATCGTCGCCGTCGCTGGGCGTTCCGTCGACGACCTCGTTCGTCGGCGGAAAGCGCGTCGATGGCCCGTTCGTCCACAGCGGGTTCGCCGTCCTCGCGCATCGTCGCGACGGACGCACCGACACGGGGCTGCTTGCGGCCCCGTGCGCACACTCGGAGTCGGGATTCGGCTCCGCGTTACGATTCGGAGCCGCCCCGGCTCCGTCGCGTCATCGCCGCGATCGGCCGCGAACGACTCGCACCGCTCGACGCGTCGCGATCGTCGCAGGTTCGGAACTGGAGCGCTCTATGTCTCACCGTCGTGTCGTCGTCACCGGGCTGGGCATCGTTTCGCCGTTGGGCAACGATCTGGCCAGCAACTGGGACGCCATCGTTCATGGTCGTTCGGGCATCGCCGCGGTCACCCATTTCGACGCCTCCGCATTCGCGACGCGGATCGCCGGCGAGGTGAAGAATTTCGATCCGTCGGTGTGGATCGCGCCGAAAGATCTGAAGAAGATGGACCCGTTCATCCATTACGGCGTCGCCGCCACGATGATGGCGATCCAGGATTCCGGGCTTGTCATCGACGAGGGTAACGTCGAACGTATCGGCGCGATCATCGGTTCGGGCATCGGCGGCATTCTCGGCATCGAAGAACAAACCATCCGGTATCACGAAGGCGGCCCGCGCAAAGTCTCGCCGTTCTACGTGCCCAGCACGATCATCAACATGCTGCCGGGACAGATCACGTTGCTGACCGGCATCAAGGGCCCGAATTTCTCCGCGGTCTCCGCCTGCGCCTCGTCGAATCATTCGATCGGCATGGCGATGCGCATGATCCAGTACGGCGACGCCGACGCGATGATCGCGGGCGGCGCCGAACGCGGCTCCACGCCGACGGCGATGGCCGGGTTCTGTTCGATGAAAGCCATGTCCACGCGCAACGACGACCCCACGCGCGCGTCGCGGCCGTGGGACAAGGAGCGCGACGGTTTCGTACTCGGCGACGGTGCCGGCATTCTGATGCTGGAAGAATACGAAGCGGCCAAAGCGCGCGGCGCGAATATCTACTGCGAATTGATCGGTTTCGGCGCCAGTTCCGACGCCTTCCATATGACCGCGCCGAGCGAGAACGGCGAAGGCCCGGCGCGGTGCATGGTCGCCGCGCTGAAAGACGCGCGGATCGCGCCCGACGCGGTGGGTTATCTCAACGCGCACGGCACCTCGACGCCGCTGGGCGATTTGGCCGAAACGCTGTCGATCAAAACCGCGTTCGGCGACCACGCACGCAAGCTGATGGTGTCCTCGACCAAGTCGATGACCGGGCATCTGCTCGGCGCGGCGGGCGGCGTGGAAGCGGCGTATTCGGTGATGGCGCTCAAGCACGGCGTCGTGCCGCCCACCATCAACCTCGACGAAACCAGCGAAGGCTGCGATCTGGACTACGTGCCGAACGTCGCGCGCGACGCGAAGATCGATGTCGCGGTCTCCAACGGCTTCGGTTTCGGCGGCACGAACGCGTCGCTCGTGTTCCGTCGCATCTGATCGCGCCTTACGCACGAGCGCCGCGATGATCGTCACTCGTGCCTTGCCGGCGGATTGCGATCTGCTGCGCTTGCATCGGCTCGCGCCCGCGCGCTATCCGATGCTGTTGCAATCCACGTCCTCGTCGCTGACCGCCGGGCATACGCTCGGGCGTTGGGACATGCTCTTGGTCGCCGACGGCGAAGCCCTGCATCTGGAGCAAGATGGCGCGCTGCTGGATGCGCATGGCGACCCGGCAAACGCCACGCTTGCGAACGGCATGCATGCGAACGGCATGCATGCGAACGGCGACGATTTCCTGTCGTCGCTGGATGCGTGGTGGGCGCGGCTTCGCATGCCGCGCGAGGAGCCGCGTTGGCCGTTTCGAGGCGGTTGGGCGCTGTTTCTTGGCTACGAATTGGCGGGGCAGGTCGAACCGGTGCTGCGATTGCCGCGTGCAGAAGGCGGGTTGCCGGTCGCATTGGCGCTGCGCTGCCCTGCGGCGGTGTTGCGCGATCACGCCAGCGGCGAATGCACGGTCGTCGCGGAATCGGGTTACGAACATCTTCTCGACGATGTCGTTCGCGACATCGCGGAATCCGCATCCGACGTCGCGCCCGATTCGAGCGCTTGGTCGCCGCCGACGTCGCTGCAGGACGACGAACCGACGCGTTTCGTCGATGGCGTGAGCCGCATCCTCGAATATCTCGCCGCGGGCGATGTGTTCCAAGTGAATTTGTCGCGGGCGTGGCGTGCGGCGTGCGATACGTACGCGCCGGAAGCGCTCTACGCGCGGCTGCGCGCCGCGAGTCCCGCGCCGTTCGCGGGCTTGTTCGCGTGGAGTTCTGCGGGCGGACGTTGGGCGCTCGCGAGCTCTTCGCCCGAGCGTTTGGTGTCGGTCCGCGGCGATACGATCGAAACCCGGCCCATCGCCGGCACGCGTCCGCGTTTCGTCGGCGACGACGATGCCGCGCGCATCCGCGAACTCGTCGGTCATCCGAAAGAGCGCGCCGAACACGTGATGCTGATCGATCTTGAGCGCAACGATCTGGGCCGCGTGTGCGCGCCGGGCAGCGTCGAAGTGGACGAATTGATGACGGTCGAGAGCTACTCGCACGTGCATCACATCGTCAGCAACGTGCGCGGGCGATTGCGTGAGGGCGTGTCGCCGGGCGAAACGATCCGCGCGGTATTTCCCGGCGGTACGATCACCGGCTGTCCGAAAGTACGCTGCATGCAGATCATCGCCGAACTGGAAGGCGTCGGCCGCGGCGCCTACACCGGCGCGATGGGCTGGTTGAATCGCGACGGCGATTTGGATCTCAATATCTTGATTCGTAGCGTCGAAATGGAAGCGACCGACGGTGGACGCGGCGTCTTGCGTTTCCGTACCGGCGCCGGGATCGTCGCCGATTCCGACCCGCAGCGCGAATTGGACGAAACCCGCGCGAAAGCCCGCGGCATGCTGCAAGCGCTCGGGAGCGTCTCGGCCGAGGCCGGCGCGTGACGATGCCGACGACGACGCAGGTCGGCGTGGAGGCGCGCGTGTTCGTCGGCGACGAGGCGCTCGCGTCCGAACGCATCGCCGAAACCTTGGCGCGCAGTCGCGGCCTCGCCTACGGCGACGGCGTGTTCGAAACCATGCGCGCGCATCGCGGCGCGATTCACTGGTGGCCCGCGCATTGGGCGCGCGCGGCGTGCGGGGCCGAGCGTTTGGGTATCGCATTGCCGAACCGAGCGCGGGTCGAAGCCGAGCGCGATGCGCTGTTGCACGAAGCGCCCGACGGCGTCGTGAAATGGACGCTGCTGCGCGGCGCCGGTGCGCGCGGCTACGCGCCCGACCCGCAAGCGCCACCGCTGTGGTTGTTGTCCGCGCATCCCGCGCCGCCGCCGCCGTCGCGCGATCTGCGGCTGCGTTGGTGCGAGACGCGCTTGGCCGCGCAACCGCGCTTGGCCGGCATCAAGCACTGCAATCGACTGGAACAGGTGCTCGCTCGCGCCGAATGGACGCGGCTCGACGCCGACGAGGCCGCCTGCGACGACGGCCTGATGCGCGATGCCGACGGGCGCGCGATCGCCGCGACCTCGGCCAATCTGTTCGTTTACCGCGACGGGGGCTGGCGGACGCCGCCGGTCGAGCGTTGCGGCATCGCGGGGGTGTGCCGCGGCTGGGCGATCGACGCGCTCGGCGCACACGAAGCCGACTTGAGCGTCGAGGCGGTCGAATCCGCCGACGCGATCGTCCTGTGCAATGCGGTGCGCGGTATCCTGCCGATCGCGCGTTTGGGCGAGGTCCGCTGGCCGTCGCTGCACCCGGCCGTCAGCGAAGCTCTGCGCCGGCTCGCCGCCGCGCATCCGGCCTTCGCCGACAACGACGACAATGCACAATGACGGCAGCGCCGTGAATCCCGAGGTCCGTCCGTGAGTCCACCCCGCAAACGTTCCAAATCCCTGTTCGGCCTGTTCTTGTGGGGCTTGCTGATCGCCGCCGTGGTATTCGCGGTCGCCGCCGTGATCGGCTATCGGCATTACGGCGCGTTCGCCGATGCGCCGATCGCCGGGATCGACGCGGGCGAAACGGTGATCGTCGCGCCGGGCGACGCGCTGCCGACGGTGGTACGCAAACTGCGCGCCGTGGGCGCGGGCGGCAGCGATCTGGAATGGCGCGCGCTGGCGCGCGAATTGGGCGCCGCCGGTAAGCTGCAGGTCGGCGAATACGCGCTGGAACCCGGGATGAGCCCGAGAACGCTGCTGCAGCGGATGCGCGACGGCAAAGTGGTGAGCTATCGCTTCACCATCGTCGAGGGTTGGAATATCCGCGACCTGCGCGCGGCGCTGGCGAAGGCGAGGCCGCTGGCGCAAAAAGCCGCGCAATTGGACGATGCCGCGCTGATGCGCGCGCTCGATCGCGGCGGGCAACATCCCGAAGGCCGCTTCCTCCCCGAAACCTATCTCTACAACCGCGGCGACAGCGATCTGGACGTGCTCAAGCGCGCCGCCGACGCGCTCGACCGCACGTTGACCGAGGCCTGGAACGGTCGCGCCGAAGGCCTGCCGCTGAAGACACCGTACGAATTGCTGACGCTAGCCTCGATCGTGGAGAAAGAAACCGGCGTCGCCGACGAACGCCCGCAAATCGCCGGGGTGTTCGTGCGTCGGTTGAAGGTCCCGATGCGGCTGGAAACCGACCCTACGGTGATCTACGGCCTCGGCAGCGCCTACAACGGCAATATCCGCCGCAAGGATTTGGACGCCGACACGCCGTACAACACCTATACCCGCGACGGGCTGCCGCCGACGCCCATCGCGATGGCCGGCGCCGATGCGCTCCGCGCCGCCGCGCATCCAGCGGCGGGCGATGCGTTGTTCTTCGTCGCGGTCGGCGACGGCAGCGGTCGTCACGTGTTCACCAAGACCTACGCCGAACACCAAACGGCCGTCGCCGAATACCTGCGTCGGTATCGCGAAAACCGGGCGAAGACGCAGTGAGCTCAGCCAACCCAGTGAACGCGGTGAACGTCGATCCGCGCGGCGCCGAAGCGGCGAACGTCGCCGCGCCGACGCTCGTGCGCCATCCGCGTTTCGTGTCGCTGGAAGGCGGCGAGGGCGCGGGCAAGACCACGGTGCTCGGCGCGCTGCGCGAGACCCTGCAGCACGCGGGTTTCGAGGTCGTGTCCACGCGCGAGCCGGGCGGCACGCCGCTGGCCGAGCGCATTCGCGAATTGTTGTTGACGCCCGATCACGAAAAACCCGCGCCCGAAACCGAACTGCTGCTGATGTTCGCCTCGCGCGCGCAGCACGTGCGCGAGACCATTCTGCCGGCGCTGGGACGCGGCGCCTGGGTGATCAGCGACCGCTTCACCGATTCCAGCTACGCCTATCAAGGCGGCGGCCGCGGGCTCGACCCGGCGTTCATCGCCGAACTCGAACGCCGCGTCGTCGGCATCGCGCCGGGGCTCACGCTGTTGCTCGATCTGGGCGTGTCGCAGGGGCGCGAACGCACCCGTGGCCGCGATTTGGTGTTCGGCCAATACGTGCCCGATCGCATCGAGCGCGAGCGCGACGAATTTTTCGAACGGGTGCGCGGTGCGTTTCTCGCGCGCGCAGCGGCGGAACCGATGCGTTTTCGTATCGTCGATGCCGCGCATTCGGCGGTCGAGGTCGCCGATGCGGCTGTCGCCGAGTTGCGAACCTGGATGAGCGGCGACGCGCGCGCGGCGTTGGAGCGGGCATGAGCGGCGCAATTTCGGGCACGAATGCGGGCACGGTTGCGGCCACGAAAATAGGCGATTTCGCGCCCTGGCAGCGCGCCGCGTACGCGCATGCGACCGCAGCGCTCGACGCCGATCGCCTCGGCCATGGGCTGTTGATTTGCGGACCCGCGAAATTGGGCAAGCGCGCCTTCGCCGAGCATCTGGCGCGACGCATTCTCTGCACTCAGCGCGATGCGCAAGGCGAGCCCTGCGGACATTGCCGCAGTTGTCAGTTGTTCGCGGCCGGCACCCACCCCGATTTCGCCGTGACCACGCTGGAGCCGAACAAAGAAGGCACCAAGCTGCGCAGCGAAATCGTGATCGAACAGATTCGCGGATTGTCGGAACGCATGGCGCTGACGCCGCAATACGGCGGCGCGCAGATCGTGGTGATCGACCCCGCCGATGCGATCAATCACGCCGCCTGCAATGCCTTGTTGAAGACGCTGGAAGAGCCGCACCCGGGCCGTTATCTGTGGTTGATCAGCGCCCAGCCGTCGCGGTTGCCGGCCACGATCCGCAGCCGCTGCCAGCGCTTGGAGTTCCGGCTACCGCCCGCCGAAGAGGCCTTGCCGTGGCTGCGCAGCCGCGGTCACGCCGATGCCGCCGCCCGCGAAGCCCTGGACGCCGCCCGCGGCCATCCTGGGCTCGCCGACGACTGGCTGCGCGAGGGCGGGCTGGCCCTGCGCAAAGAGGTCGCCGACGATTTGGCCGCTTTGGCCCGCGGCGCGCGGGGTCCTGTCGAGACCGCCCAGCGCTGGGCGGGCGGCGACGATTTGGCCCAGCGGCTGCGCCACGCCGCCGATTTGGCCCTGGCCGAGGCGGCGCGCTGCGGCGGTTCGGCGCCCGACGGCTTGACCTCAGCGCGCAGAATCCGCACCCTCGCCACTTGGTTCGACGCCGCGAACCGGACCCGCGACCTGTTGCGGACCACCGTTCGCGCCGACCTGGCCGTGGTGGAGTTGCTCGCGCAATGGCGTGGCGCGTCCGCGTCCGTCGGCAAGCAGGCGCCCACAGCACAGCATCCGAGAGATCACACATGAATGCGAAAGCGGCACTCGCGGGCGCCCGGCAGGGCATCCTTTCGCTCGCGGTGAAGGACAAAAACGCGCTGTTCCAGGCGTACATGCCTTACATCAAGGGCGGCGCGATTTTCGTGCCCACCACCAAGCGCTATTTCCTCGGCGACGAGGTGTTCCTGCTGCTCACGCTGCCCGAATCCACCGAGCGTTTCCCGGTGGCCGGCAAGGTGGTCTGGGTCACGCCCGCGGGCGCCCAGGGCAACCGCACCGCCGGCATCGGCGTGCAGTTGGCGGACACGCCCGAGGGCGAGGCGGTCAAGAACAAGATGGAGGCCATCCTCGCCGGCATGATGACGTCGGACAAACCGACGCATACGATGTAACCGCCGACATGGCGGCCCAGATAGCAGTCCAAGTCACTATCCCAGGTCACAGTCCCACGTCACAGCGATGCATGCGCGCGGCGCGAACCGAGTTCGCGACGACGCGGATCCCACCGAAGGAACCGAACGTATGACGAACTCCGCTCAATCCACCGAAAACGATCCCCGCCTCGACCCGCGCAACGCGGAGAACCCGCAGCACCGCATGTATAAGCAGATCGAGGACGGCGTCGCGCGTCTGAGCGCGCGCGTCGGCGGCGTCCCCGACGAGCAGAATGCGCAGACCACCATGAGCTTGTTCAACCGCGCCGACCAAGCCGGGTTGAGGTCGGTCGATCATCTGGAACTCAATCGCCGCGGTACGCAGAACGATGCCGGCACGCTCGCGATCATGGTGCAGGGGCAGGATCCGTACAATCCGGCCAATCGCAATGCGCACATGAATATCGTCGAGGCGTCGCAGCAGCGGGTCGATGCCACTTTGCAGAACTACCAAGCGCGTTACGGCATGGACGGCCCGTCGCTCGATCAGAACCGCAGCCGCGAGCTCGATCAAGCGCAACAACAGCAGAACCCGAACCGCGAGCAGCCGTCGATCAAGATGTGATCGCGCGCGCCGCTCGGCGCGATTCCGGTACGAAAACGCCCGCACGATGCACGTGCGGGCGTTTTGTTTTGCGGCATCGAATTGGATTCGGGCGTGGCCTCGATCGCGTGGTGCGCGACGCTCCGTAAGACGATCGCGCAGACTGCGCGCGAATTTCAACCCGCGCGCAGCGCCGGATTGTCCCAGCCGGGGCGCGGTGCGAAGCGGTCGCCGTATTTGTCCTGCAGCGCTTTGAGTTTCGCCAGCAGCGGTTCGACGCCGGTGTCGCGGATGTATTGGGTCGGGCCGCCGCGGAAGGGCGCGAAGCCGGTGCCGAAAATCACGCCGGCATCGAGCAGATCGGCGTCTTCGACCACGCCTTCGTGCAGCGCGGCGACGGCTTCGTTGAGGAAGGGCAGGATCAAGCGGTCTTCCAAATCCTCCGGCGCTTTGTAATCGGCGGGAATCTGCGGCTTTTGCGCTTTGCCGTTCTCCCACTTGTACAAACCCTGGCCATCTTTCTTGCCGCGCTTGCCCATCTCCGGCGGCGATGCCAAGGCGGCGGGAATCGGCAAGCCGAGAAACGGCGCGAGTTCGGCGCCGACGCCCGCGGCCACATCCAGACCCACGGTGTCGATCAATTCGATCGGCCCCATCGGCATGCCGAATTTCACCGCGGCTTTGTCGACGATCGGGCCGGGGATGCCTTCGGAAAACGCGGTCGCCGCTTCCAGCATGTACGGGAACAGCAAGCGGTTGACCAAGAAACCCGGCGTGCCCGCGACCGGCACCGGAAACTTGTCGATGGCTTTGCAGAACGCGGCGAGGCGTTTTTCGGTCGTCGCGTTCATGCGGTCGTGGCGGACGATCTCCACCAACGGCATCACCGCCACGGGGTTGAAATAATGCAGACCCGCGAACCGCGCGGGGCGTGCGATGTGTTCGCGCAATTCCACCAGCGGGATCGACGAGGTGTTCGTCGTCAGCAGCGCATCGGGTTTCATCTTCGGCTCGACGGCGGCGTAGAGATCGCGCTTGGTCTCCGGTTTTTCGATGATCGCTTCGATCAGCAGATCGGCGTTCGCCACGCCCGCACCGTCCAGATCGGCCACCAGTCGCGCCGCCACCTCCGGCCGTTTGGTCGGGTCTTTCACGCGTTTGGCGAAGAATTCTTCCGCGCGTTTCATCGCGCTATCGATGAAGCGTTGCTCGCGGTCCTGCAGCGTGACTTGGAAGCCTTTGTACGCCGCCCACGCGGCGATATCGCCGCCCATCACGCCCGCGCCGACCACATGCACGCGTTCGATCTTCGGCGCACCTTCGGCGTCCTTGCCGCCGAGGTTCTTCAAACGTTCCATCAAAAAATAAATGCGCGTGAGATTGCGCGCGGTCGGCGTGCCCGCCAGCTTCACCACCGCGCGGCGTTCGGCATCCAACAAACGATTCGTATCGCCGCTGCTGCGCCGCCAGGTTTCGATCAACGCGAACGGCGCCGGGTAGTGGTCTTTGCGCGCTTTGCGCGCCGTCATCTGCATCAGCTTCGGTGCGATGAGCTGCCGCGCCGCCCAGGTGTTCGTCGCCCAGGCCATGAAGCGCTGCTTGAATGGCCGCTGCGTGCCTTTGAACGCGAGCGCGACCGCCGTTTCGAGCAATTCCTCTGGGGCGACGACCTTGTCCACCAGCCCGATCGCGCGCGCCGCCGACGCCGACAGATTGCGCTGCGTCAGCATCATGTCCATCGCCGCGGGCGCGCCGACGAGGCGCGGCAAACGCACGCTGCCGCCCCAGCCGGGATAGATGCCGAGTTTGATTTCCGGTAGGCCGATTTTGGTCGACGGGTCGTTCGAGGCCACGCGATAGCGGCAGGCGAGGGCCAGTTCGGTGCCGCCGCCCATACAAAAGCCATGAATCGCGGCGACCGTGGGTACGCGCAGCTCCGCCAAACGCTGAAACACGCGCTGGCCGCGGCGAATCGCATCGCCGGTGGTGCCCTTGGCGTCGAAGCTCTCGAATTCCTCGATGTCGGCGCCGGCGATGAAGCCGCGCTCCTTGGCCGAACGCACGATCACCGCTTTGGGCGGGTCCAGCGCGATGCGTTCCAGCATCGCATCCAATTCGATGAGCACGCCTTGCGAAATCGCGTTGACCGCTTTCTCGGCGCGGTCGAACGACAGGATCATCGCCCCGTCGGGGCGGACTTCGGTGCGCCAGTGGCGCAATTGCAGACCATCGAAACCGGAATTCATGCGGGTAGCTCGCTCGTGCGGGGTGGGTTCGGCGCGGTTGTCGGCCTCGACTGCGCGCGTTCGGACCGCGTCAGGGCAGGGCCGGAACGTCGGTCGAACGAGCGCGAAACCGCGAAACATACGCCGGGGAATGTGCGGTCGCCATCGTACCCGAGGCGCGACCCGGATGCAGAGCCGTGGCCGATGCCGGCGATGCTGCGCGGCCGGCCGAGGATCGCGACATTCGCCGTCGCGCTTGCGACATCGCAGGCCCGGCCCCAGATGAACCGGAGTCCGACCCCGGGCCTGCGGGCGCGTGCGACGACGCGGGAACTTTCGACGAAGGTGTATTGTCCGAATGCCCGGCCGTTGTGCGGCGGAAGCACCGAAAGGCGCCTCGCCGCAGGGTCTGGGGGAATCCACGAATGGGAGTGACGGCCCGATGGCCGATGTGAAGACATCGCAAGACTTGGATGCGGAACTCGTCCGACGCGTGCAGCGCGGCGACAGCGCGGCGTTCGACCTGTTGGTGCGCAAGTACCAACACCGGGTCGTGGCCTTGATCGGTCGCTACGTCCACGATTGGAGCGAGTGCCAAGACATCGCTCAAGACACGTTTTTGCGCGCCTATCGCGCGCTCGGGAACTTCCGCGGCGATGCGCAGTTCTCAACGTGGCTGCACCGAATCGCCGTGAACACCGCCAAGAACCATCTCGTCGCCCACAAGCGCAGGCCGCCAGGCGAGGACATCGACATCGACGATGCCGAACAGTTCGAGTCCGCCCTGCGTATGCGCGACAACGACACTCCGGAACGCGAACTCATGCGCCAGGAAATGGAACAAACCGTGATGCGCGCGGTCGAAGCTCTGCCAGAAGAGCTGCGGGCCGCGATCACCCTCCGCGAAGTGGAGGGTTTGAGTTACGAAGAGATCGCGGAACGGATGGCGTGCCCGATCGGCACCGTGCGCTCGCGCATCTTCCGCGCGCGCGACGCGATCGACACGCAATTGCGTCCGCTGCTCGACGCGCCAAGCCAGCGCGAACGCGCGATCCGTTGATCGGTTCGTTCGATTCGCTCCCGAGCGGTTCCGCGTTACCGACATTCTTCGCTCTGCTGCGTTCCATCCCCGCCGCACGATCCACGTCCCACGACCCCTACGTCGAAGCCCTATGACCGGCACGCATACACACGATCCCAACGATTCCCGCACGATGCTCTCGTCCGCCGAGCCTTCACCGCACGATCCGCAGCGCGACGCTCACCGCGAACGACTCTCCGCGATGATGGACGGCATGTTGTCCGCCGACGAAAGTCGCTTCCTGCTGCGCCGCATGCAACACGATGCCGAACTCGCAGGCTGTTGGGAGCGATGGCAATTGTTCGGCGACGCCATGCGCGGCCAAACCGGCACCGCGTTGCCCGCGGATTTCAGCCGTCGCGTCGCTCGCGCCATCGCCGACGAAGCGCGCGCGCATCGCGATGCCGAGGCGTCCGAATCCCACGCCAAATCCGACACCGCGCCGGCCACCGAAGCCGCCGTCGCTTGGCGGCAACGTCTGCGCTGGGGCGGCGGTGCGGCGCTGGCGGCATCGGTCGCGATCGCCGCGTTGATCTCCACGCGTCAACCGACGATGGACGGCGCGCCCGCAGGGGCGCCCGCTGTCGCCGCGCATGCGCCGGTGCCCGTGCCCGTGCCGCTGGGCTTACCCGAGCCATCGACCAGCCCGCCATCGACCAGCCCGCCATCGACGGTGGCGAACGCAGGGGCGACGACCTCTGGAACCATCGCCCTGACGCCGGACAGCGTGCCGAGGAAGATGGCGAGCATCGCTTCTGTGTCGTCGAGCGCCGCTCCGGTGTTGCCGCAACCCTCGCTGGCATCGGCAGCGCCGCGCCCGCGTCGCGAAACGGGTGCGACGATTCGCTTATCCGGCGAGCGGGCCGGTTCGGCGACGCCAGCCGCTTCGATCGCGGATGCAGGCGTCGCGACGGCTTCGGTCGATCCTTTCGGCCGTCCGATGCCCGACATCATCGCCAAGCCGTGGCCGCGCGCGTTGTTGCCCGACGCCGCGAATCCTTCGGCGGCGGCGGATCACAGCGTCGGCGCGGTCGGTCTGCATCCCTTGTTTCAGCCACGAACAGGTGAGGTCGATGCGTCGGCGCGCGATGCCGCTGCGCCTTCGAGCGACGCGCCCGCACCTTGAATCGCTGCGCTGCGGCGCCGTGCGCTTCGCGTTCGCTGCGGCGGCGCGCGTCGATCGAAACCGACGGCGGCCTTCCGCGGCCGCAATCGAGAGGTTCTGAGCGGCCTTGATCGCGCGCTTCGTCTCGATGTCGGTCTCGATGCCTGTCTCGATGCTAGTTCCGATGTTCGCTCAGGTCTTCGCTTTCACGATTCGCACCAACCCATTTCCCACCCACTTGTCGAGGATCGCTCCCCGATGAACGCTTCGTTCCGTACTCTCGCCTTAGTGTCCGCGACCGCGGCGGCGACCGCCGCTGCGACCGCGATTCTTCCCCTGTCCGCTGTCGATAACGCCGCGTCGCGCGCCCCCGCCGCGCCCGCGACGGAAGCTGCCGTGCCTCTGGTGACCGGCTTGCCCGACTTCACCCGCTTGGTCGATCGCGTCGGCCCGGCGGTGGTGAATATCGAAGCCCAGGGCAATTCCGCGATGCGCATGAGCCAGCGCGGCGGCGGACGCCCGCCGAACGACGACGAATTGCCGGAATTCTTCCGTCGGTTCTTCGGCCCCGATGCGCCATTCCCGGGTGGTCCGCAGCCCGGCGGCCCCGACGGCTTGCCCGAAGGCGGTCCGCGTCCGGTGTCGCAAGGCAGCGGTTTCTTGATTTCCGCCGACGGTTACGTGCTGACCAATCATCACGTCGTCGACGGCGCGGATGAAGTCACGGTCAAACTGTCCGATCGCCGCAGTTTCAAGGCGAAAGTCGTGGGCAGCGACGAGCAGTCGGACGTGGCGGTGCTGAAAATTTCCGCCAGCGGTTTGCCTCATCTGCGCGTGGGCGAGTCCAAGGCGCTCAAACCGGGGCAGTGGGTGGTCGCCATCGGTTCGCCGTTCGGGCTGGATCATTCGGTGACCGCCGGTATCGTCAGCGCGGTGGGCCGCGCCAACCCGTACGCCGATCAGCGCTACGTGCCGTTCATCCAGACCGATGTCGCCATCAATCGCGGCAATTCCGGCGGCCCTTTGCTCAACACCAGCGGCGAAGTGGTCGGCATCAATTCGCAGATTTTCAGCAACTCCGGCGGTTATATGGGCGTGAGCTTCGCCATTCCGATGGATGTGGCGATGAACGTCACCGATCAACTGCGCACCACCGGCAAAGTGGCGCGCGGGCAGATCGGCGTGGTGGTTCAGGCGGTGCCGGACGATGCGGTCAAAGCCTACGGATTGCCCGATAGCCGCGGTGCTCTGGTCAACGACGTGCGCAGCGGCGGCCCGGCGGAAAAAGCCGGCATCGAGCCGGGCGACGTGATTCGCGCCGTCAACGGCATGCCGATCGACGATTCCAGCGACCTGCCGCCGCTGATCGGTGCGATGGCGCCGGGCAGCAGTGCGAAGCTCGAGATTCTGCGCAACGGCAAGCCGATCGAGCGCACGATCAAGCTGACCCAGCTCAGCGAGTCCGCCATCGCCGGCGCGACGCCGCGACGCGGCGGCGGCGAAGACGAGACGCCGGCACCGGCGAAAGCCGGCAATCGTCTGGGGTTGGCTGGGCAGAATTTGGATGCCGACGACCGCGAGCGGATGGGCCTGCGCTCGGGCGAGGGTGTGGGTTTGGCGCGGGTCGAAAGCGCCGCGGCCCGCAGCGCCGGCCTGCGCCCGGGCGATGTGGTGCTGCGCGTGGGCGCCACGCCCGTCGGTTCCGCCGAGGCCCTGGACCGCGAACTGTCCAAATCCCGCGAAAGCGACACCGTGATGCTGCTGGTGCGTCGCGGCGGCGCCAATCAGTTCGTGGCGATCACCCCGATCGCGGACCGCGGCAGGCCTTGATCGGCCGCACGTCGCTCGATCGCGTCATGCGACAGGCCGCCCACCCGGGCGGCCTGCTTTTTTGCGGGTTTCGACGCTCGGCTCGTCGCGATTCCGGGACTTCGGCCCCGCTGTGCGATAATCCGCCATTTACCCCACAAGGCCGACGACGGCCGCCGCCGCCGACCTCTTATGACCGATTCCATGCGGAACATCCGCAACTTCTCCATCATCGCCCACGTCGATCACGGCAAATCCACGCTCGCCGACCGCATCATCCAATTGTGCGGCGGGCTGGAAGCGCGCGAGATGGAGGCGCAGGTGCTCGACTCGAATCCGATCGAGCGCGAACGCGGCATCACCATCAAAGCCCAGTCGGTGTCGCTGCCGTACAAAGCGAAAGACGGGCAGATTTACCAACTGAATTTCATCGATACCCCCGGCCACGTCGATTTCAGCTACGAAGTCAGCCGCTCGCTCGCCGCCTGCGAGGGCGCGCTGCTGGTGGTGGACGCCGCACAGGGCGTCGAAGCGCAATCGGTGGCGAATTGCTACACCGCCGTCGAGCAAGGCCTTGAAGTGGTGCCGGTTCTCAACAAGATCGACTTGCCGACCGCCGACATCGAGCGCGCGAAAGCCGAAATCGAAGCGGTGATCGGCATCGACGCCACCGACGCGGTGGCGATCAGCGCCAAAACCGGCTTGAACGTGCCGGACGTGCTGGAAGCGATCGTGCATCGCATTCCGCCGCCGAAGCCGCGCGATACCGACAAGCTGCAGGCGCTGATCATCGATTCCTGGTTCGACAACTACCTCGGCGTGGTCTCGCTGGTGCGGGTGATGCAGGGCGAAATCGTTCCCGGCACCAAGATTCTGGTGATGTCCACCGGCCGCACCCACTTGGTCGATAAAGTCGGTGTGTTCACGCCCAAGCGCAAAGAGCTGAAAAAGCTCGGCGCGGGCGAAGTGGGTTGGATCAACGCCAGCATCAAAGACGTTCACGGCGCGCCGGTCGGCGATACGCTGACGCTCGCCAGCGATCCGGCCAAGACGCCCTTGCCGGGTTTCCAGCAAATGCAGCCGCGCGTGTTCGCGGGCCTGTTCCCCGTCGATGCCGAAGACTATCCCGACTTGCGCGAAGCGCTGGAAAAACTGCAGCTCAACGACGCCGCGCTGCGTTTCGAGCCGGAAAGCTCCGAAGCCATGGGTTTCGGTTTTCGCTGCGGCTTCCTCGGCATGCTGCACATGGAAATCGTGCAGGAGCGCCTGGAACGCGAATACAACCTGAATCTGATCACCACCGCGCCGACGGTGGTGTACGAAGTGCTGAAGACCGACGGCAGCGTGGTGTCGCTCGATAATCCGGCGAAATTGCCGCCGGTCAATCACATCGAGGAAGTGCGCGAGCCGATCATCCGCGCCAATATCCTCACGCCGCCGGACTACGTCGGCAATTGCATCACCCTGTGCGAGGAAAAGCGCGGCCGCCAGATCGGCATCACCTACATGGGCAACCAAGTGCAGGTCAGCTACGAGTTGCCGATGGCCGAAGTGGTGCTGGATTTCTTCGATAAGTTGAAGTCGGTCTCGCGCGGCTACGCCTCGCTCGACTACCATTTCCTGCGCTTCGACGCCGGCCCGTTCGTGCGCGTGGATACGCTGATCAACGGCGATCGCGTGGACGCGCTGTCGATCATCGTCCATCGCACCTACGCCGACCGTCGCGGCCGCGAACTGTGCGACAAGATGAAGGATCTGATCCCCAGGCAGATGTTCGACGTGGCGATCCAGGCCGCGATCGGTTCTCAGGTCATCTCGCGCAGCACGGTCAAGGCGCTGCGCAAGAACGTGTTGGCGAAGTGCTACGGCGGCGACGTCTCGCGCAAACGCAAGTTGTTGGAAAAGCAGAAAGAAGGCAAGAAGCGGATGAAGCAGGTCGGGCGGGTGGAAATCCCGCAGGAAGCCTTCCTCGCCGTGCTGCAAGTGGATAGCAAGTAGCCGGGAATCGCGAATGGAGAATGGGGAATCGTAAAAGCGAAAGCCGCTAGTTCGCTGTAGCGAGAATCCCTGAGCCGTCGTTCCATTTTTCGCTTGCGTAGGCATGTGGAGCCATCACGGTTACGTTTCCCCATTTGTTGTTCCCGCTTTTGACGATTCCCCATTCCCGATTCCCCATTCCCGCTCCAAAGGAACACCCATGCGTTGGTTCGAAATCGCTCTGGTCTCCTTGACTTTCCTCACCGGCATTACCTGGCTGCTGGATCGGCTCTTCTTCGCCAAGCGTCGTCGCGGCGCCGACGGTTTGCTCGACGAGAATAAAGAGCCGGTCGTGGTCGATTACGCCCGCGCGTTCTTTCCGGTGCTCGCGTTCGTGCTGATCCTGCGCAGCTTCATCGCCGAGCCGTTCAAGATCCCGTCCAGCTCGATGATGCCCTCGCTGCTGATCGGCGATTTCATCCTGGTCAACAAGTACGCCTATGGCCTGCGCTTGCCGGTCACCAACGAGAAATTCGTCGAGCTCGGCGAACCCGCGCGCGGCGACGTGGTGGTGTTCCGTTACCCCGGTCGCAGCGACAGCGATCCGAACAAGGGCGTGGATTACATCAAGCGCGTGATCGGCCTGCCGGGCGACACGGTGGCGTATCGCGACAATAAGCTGACCGTCAACGGCACCGCTTACGCTTACGACACCGTGGGCGAGTTCAAGGGCTTCGGGCCGGGCGTCGAGATGAATGGCGCGACCGAATTCCTGGAGAAGATGCCGGGCCGCCCGCACGCGGTGCTGGAACTGACCAGCGTCCCGCACATCGACCCGGGCGAGGGCGAGTGGGTCGTGCCCGAGGGCCAGTTTTTGGTGATGGGGGATAACCGGGACCGCAGCGATGATGGTAGATTCTGGGGGTTCCTGCCGGAGAAGCAGCTTCGCGGCAAAGCCTTCCTGATCTGGCTGAACTGCAAAGGCTGGGGCTGTCGCGACAGCTTCGAGCCTTCGCGGATCGGCACCCGCATTCAGTAAGGCGCCCCGCGGATTTCGCGCAGGGATAGACGGCACACACACTTCTCTTTAGGGGATCGCGCATGCGACGCAATCAATCCGGTATGACTCTCGTCAGCTTCGTCATCGTGATGGCGGTCGTGGGGTTTTTCGTGTTCATCGGCATGAAGCTGTTTCCGATGTACAGCGAGTATTACTCGGTCCGCAGTTCGCTCAAGGCCTTGGCCGCCGAGCCCGACGTCGCCAGTCGAGATCCCGCGCAAATCAAGAGCGACCTGATCGACAAACGCCTGTACGTGAACTACGTCACCAGCGTGAAGTCCGAGAACATCATCGTCGAGCAGGTCAACGGCGGCGTGCAGGTGCGCGTCGACTACGAAGTGCGCAAGCCGATGATCTACAACCTCGACGTCGTCGCTCGGTTCTCCGCGACGCAGATGCTCGGCATCGGCGCGGTCGACTGAGCGCGGCGGTTTGACCCCGAACCGGCGGGCGTTATCGACGGCGTCGATCGGCGGCTACACGTTCGCCGATCCCGCGTTGCTGGCCCAAGCGCTGACCCATCGCAGCGCGAGCGCGCATCACAACGAGCGGCTCGAATTCCTCGGCGACGCGCTGGTGGGTTTGCTGGTCGCCGAGGCGCTCTATCGTCGCTGGTCGAAGGCGGCCGAAGGCGAATTGACCCGCGCCCGTGCCGAATTGGTGCGCGAGTCCGCGCTCGCTTCGGTGGCGCGGACGCTCGAACTGGGCGCGCGCATCGAACTGGGCCCCGGCGAAATGAAATCCGGCGGCCATCGCCGCGACTCGATTCTCGCCGACGCATTGGAGGCGGTGATCGGCGCGATCTATCTCGATGCCGGCTACGACGCCTGCCGCGATGTGGTGGTGCCGTGGTTCGCCGACGCCATCGAAGCGTTGCCGCCGCTGCATAAGCTCGGCAAAGACGCCAAAACCCGGCTGCAGGAATGGTTGCAGGCGCGACAAGCGCCGTTGCCCGTCTACACCTTGCTGGCCGAAAGCGGCGAAGACCACGCCAAATCGTTCCGCATCGCCTGCGCCTTGAGCGAACCGGCGATGATGCGCGAAGGCGACGGCGCATCGCGTCGCGCCGCAGAGCAGGCCGCCGCCGAGGCGGTGTTGGCGATGCTCGAAAAGTAAGTCGCCCGCTCCGGGCGAGATGCACGATTCGCGACAGGCGATTCGTATCGCGCGACGCCCCCATGCCTCGCCTCGATCGAGGCCGACACGCATTTGTCCGCTTGTCGAAACCAATTCCGTAACAATCCGTGATGGACAATTGTCTTCGTGGTGGCGCAGTCGCGGGTCATGCGACTGCGCCACCGCAGAATCGATGTGCCGCTATTCGCCCGGTCATGGACGGGCCGACTCTAAGGATGGACACGACAATGTCGCGTATTTCGTTATCGCATTCGATCAATATCGTGTTGTGCGTGGCGGTGTTGGTGCTTGGATGGATGCTGTTCGCGCGTTCCGCGCCGCGCGACGACGCGCCCGTTCGAGCCAATGCCGAGGACGAATCGCCGTCGTCGGCGTCTTCTTCCGCTTCTTCGCCTGCCGATTCCGACGCGTTGCATGCGATTTCGGCGCGCTTGGCCGCGATCGATGCGCGATTATCCGCGATCGAACGCGGTCCGTCCGTGGCGCCCGGCGACCGCACGGCGCCCGTCGCCGCGCAGGCGCCGATCAGTCCGCAAATGGCGGCGGCCGCGGATCGTCGCTTGAATGCGATGTTTCCCGATGGGCGCGTCGATCAAGAAGAGATGCAGCGTTTTCATGTCGCGCTCGCGAGTTTGCCCGCCGACGAACAGCTCGCGCTCACGGCATCGATGACGCAGGCGATCAACAGCGCCCGCATCAAGCTGCAAAAATAATCCGCACCCGTTCGATGCGTCGTCGAAAACGTCGGCGTTGCGCTTTTGAATGCCCCCGATAAGAACACTTTTCGCAAACGCGGCATCAGGAGAGGCCGCTGTCGTGCCGACCCGAACACCCCCGGCACGCTGAAGCGCGTTCGAGTTCGTTATTGGCCGATCGTCTCGTGCGCGTCTCGTCGAACGTTTCCAGGAGGGAGACGTCGACGTTCAAACGTGGATCGCATCTCGCGCTCCGCGAACCGCGATGCGTCGATGTCGGCCGTCGACGCATCGAAAACACTCAATCGAAAAAGGAGATATCGATGAAACTCATGACGAAGACTGCGATGTTCGCGGTGTTGGCCGCTGCGGCCGCGACCGCTTACGCGGGCACCCGCGCTCAGGTCCAAGTGCAGGTCAATACGACCAGCCGCTACGCTTACGGCGCGATGGCCGATGCCCGCGGCTCGGCCGATCCGTATCAGCAGATCAGTTGCAACACCAATTCCAACAGTGGGGCGTGCTACCTCGTGAACTCGACCGGCGTCAGCGGGTCCTGCTACACCACCAATCCGACGTTCATCGACTTGATCCGCAGCATCAGTGCCGAGTCGTACGTCTATATCCAGTGGAATGCGGACGGCACGTGCAATTACGTGTTGGTGCAGAACGCCTCCTTCATGAAACCGGGCGCCGTGTCCGGCTTCTGATCGATGCGTTGGCCCGCGTCGACTTCTCGTCGATTCCGGTCGTCGCCACGCACGCCCCGCTTCTGCGGGGCGTGCGCGTGGCTGAGTCGATTCTCACCAAGCTCCAAAGACTTTCCTCATGAAGCGGGACAGGACGCTAGCCAGGACCTACAGGCTGAGAAAGAGACGAGTCTAGGACCGTTAAGACGTGATCCTGTCCGATCAGATTTTACGCTTCGACTATTGTCCAAGCTAACCGCAGTCTCTGATCGTTCGCCTCGCGTTCTCGCGGATGCGAACGTGGCCGCACTCGGTTGGAGTGGGCTATGGCACTGTCAAAAATCCGACTCATTTTGATGTGACTCGCTCTCATCGCGATTCGCTCTCATCGCGATTCGTTCGCCACTTCATCGGAATAGACCTATGTCCCGTGCTCTTGTCGTCTCGAATATTTTGCTTGCGCTTATGGCGGCTGCTTTGGCGTGGGCGCTGTATGCGCTCGTAGACGATCGTCGGAAGATCATCGATCAAATCGCCGCGAACGATGCCGAAGACATGGCGCTATCGGTATCCGGCATTGATGCCGGTACCGCCGATCGCCTTGCCACCCAACTCGCAAGGATCGATGCTCGTCTGGCCGCGCTGGAAGGTAGTGCGGCGACGTCGAATGCGAGCAGCGCCACCTTCGAACGCCCCGTTATTTCAGATGCCGAAGCCGATCGAAGGCTGCGCTCGATAATTAAGAGCAATGCGATGAACGGCGACGATCTTGCTCTGTTCCACGCTGAGCTGGCCGCATTGCCCGAAGAGGAGCGTTTCGTGCTGTCCACCGCGCTGGCGCGAGCGGTTAACGAAAATCGCATCCGTTTGCGGCTCTGATGCGCTCAACGAGCCTAACGGGCGACAGAGCTGATGTTGTGTTCGCGAACCGGCGAGGAATCGTTTGGTCCCGTTTTCAAGGAAGACCGTTTCGCCCCGAAATCCATGCCCCTGTCGTGTGCGGGTATCGGAAATGGGCTGGGCCCATTTCGGGCGAGTACCGCGGGAAACGCGAAGGACGCGCGATGTCCCGTTCCCTATCCATTAGCGTTCAATAGGAGATTTCAATATGCGTTCGACCTACGGCCTCAGCGTTCTGTGCGCACTTGTGCTGACGGGAGCGACAGCAATAGCGGCTCCACTCGATTCCAGCGGTGGAGTGGACCAAACCAATCGATCGGTCATCATCAGCGTCGAGGCGAATTACGCGGTGGGTGTACTCGCCCATGCCCGTGCGACTCAGAGCATCTTCAACGAAAGTATCGGTTGTAAGGTAGAAACATACCGCACTGGCGATGCCACGATGCTCTGTTCGGCCAACAGCGGAAGCCTGCAGGCGCTTTGTTACAGCCAAAATCCTGGATTCATCGCTGCTGTCGGGGCGATGACCTCGGAGTCGAGGATCATGTTCAGTTGGGACGATGACGGCACTTGCAGATATCTGACGATCACCAATTCCTCAAGCTACAAGCCTGCCGCCACAGCGGGCTTCTGAACCTCGATACGACCAGCGCGCTGCCGTGGAACGTCGGAAGTTGCTCCACGGCGGCGGCCTGCTCGGATCGGTACGACTCGGTCGATAGAGGCCCATCGATAGGCCCATCGAAAGGGGGGCGGTACGCCGTACAATCCCCGCATGACCGAATCCACCCATCGCGCCGGCCATGTCGCCGTCCTCGGCCGACCTAACGTCGGCAAATCCACCTTGATCAACGCGCTCGTCGGCACGAAGGTCAGCATCGTCTCGCCCAGGCCGCAGACCACGCGGCATCGCTTGCTCGGCATCGCCACCTTCCCGGACGGGCAGTTGGTGCTGGTCGATACGCCCGGCATTCACGCCGATAAGGGCAAAGCCACCGCGTCGGCGATGCACCGCATGATGAATCGCGCTGCGCGGGGCGCGCTGGAAGGCGTGGACGCGGCGGTGCTGGTGGTGCGCGCCGGGCAATGGAGCGACGAGGACACGCTGGCCTACGCCGCGCTGAAAGACGCCGGCATTCCGGTGGTGTTGGCGGTGAACCAAGTGGACCGCTACCCCGACAAAACCGCGCTGCTGCCGTATCTCAAAGACGCCGCGGACGGCCGCGAATTCGCCAGCCTCCATCCGATCTCCGCGCTCAAACGCAGCGGTCTGCAGCCGCTGGCCAAAGCGCTGATCGCCTCGATGCCCGAACAACCGGCGCTGTACGCCGAGGACGACATCACCGACCGCAGCCAGCGCTTTCTCGCCGGCGAACTGGTGCGCGAACAACTGATGCGCCAACTCGGCGCGGAATTACCGTACGCCACCACGGTGGAGATCGAGCGTTTCGAGGAAGATGTGTCTTCGAAGAAGAAAGGCCACAGCGAACCGATGTTCCGCATCGGTGCGGTGATCTGGGTCGAACGCGACAGCCAAAAAGCCATCGTCATCGGTAAAGGCGGCGCCCGCCTGCGCGAAATCGGCACCAAGGCCCGGCAACAAATGGAACGCATGTTCGGCGTCAAAGTCTTTCTCGAAACCTGGGTGCGCGTGCGTGAGGGCTGGTCGGACGATGAGGCCGCGCTGAAGGCGTTTGGGTATAGCGAATGACGCGGGAATCGGGAATGGGGAATCGGGAATCGATGTCCTCGCGCCCGATTCTCGTTGCGAACGGTCCGAGAGCCGTGTTTGATCGGTTTTCTGTTGTTCGACAGGAATGTGCCTGCATCGGTGATGGCGACGATGGCCGCTTCCCGATCAATCACGCGACTCGCTTCGATTCCCGATTCCCCATTCCCGATTCCCGGCTTTAAGTGCGCTACACCGCCGAACCCGCCTTTGTTCTGCACGCCCGCGCTTGGCGCGAAACCAGTTTGCTGGTCGAAGTGCTGAGTCGCGAGCACGGACGTATCGGTTTGGTCGCGCGCGGCGTGCAGGGGCCGAAAAAGCACATGCTGCGTGCGGCGTTGCAGCCGTTGCAGCACATTCGTTTCCACGGCGTGCAGCGCGGAGAACTCGCGCATCTCAATACCGCCGAGGCCATCGATGAAGCGCCGCGTTTGCATGGCGACGCGATGCTGGCCGGTTTCTATCTCAACGAGTTGATGCTGCGGCTCGCACCGCGTCACGACGATCAGGGCGGCTTGTACGCGATTTACGGCGAAACCCGCGCGCGGTTGGCGCTGACGGACTTGTCGCTGGCGTGGACGCTGCGGCGTTTCGAGCGCGACCTGCTCGATGCGCTCGGCGTTGGTTTCGCTCTGGAATTCGACGGCGACGGCGAGGCGATCGACCCGGCCGCCCGCTATCGCTTGGATGCCGACCACGGGCCGCGCCGCGTGCTGGGCGAGGCGACGAACGTCAGTCGCGAATCGCGCGGCGAAACCGCGACCGGCCGCGCGTTGCTCGACTTGGCCGCCGATCGCGAACCCTGCGCCGACGATTTGCCCGGGTTGCGTCGCGTGATGCGCGCGGTGCTGTTGCATCACCTCGGCGGACGCGGATTGAAATCGTGGGAATTGATCGCTTCGCTGCCGCGTGCTGTGGACGCCAAAGCGCGCAGCGAGACATCGGTGGGCGATGCCTCCGCAGACGACACTTCCGCGGTCGATACTGATGTGCCCGCGGTGGGCGCGCCGTAGAACCTGTTCAATATCCTCATACGAATCGTCCAGTCACAGTGCACTGCGCCGATTCTGTACGTCGGCTTGATCATTCCCCTTACTTTCGCGAAGCGAAGGGGCGTTGTGGAGCGCTACGAATCACCGATTCGTGCTCCACTGAGCGCTCGATCCCATGCGAGGGCCGGACGGGTTAGGGAGGGGTTGAGGGCCACCCTGGCCCTTCTCACCCCCTCCCAACCTTCCCCTGCGCTATGCGCAAGGGGAGGAGATCGCTCCCGAAAGATTTCGAAGAGGCGTTTACGTCGGCGACGCCATTTCGCGCAGCGCCTGCAGCGTATCGTTCAACGCGCCTTCGAACTGCCGCCTCGCGGGTTCCGCGTTCGGTGCGGCCTGCAAATCGCGGGCGGCGGCATGCAAACGCGTTGCGCCGACGAATCCCGCGCTCGCCAGCACTTTATGCAATTCCGCGCGTAACGTCGCCGTATCGTCGTCGCGCAATGCGTCGGCGATGCGTTGCGCTTGCTGCGGCAATTCCGCGTACAGCATCGTTCGCATCGCCACGACGTGTTCGAGGCGGCCGTTGAGCGCGCGTAACGCGTCGTCGTCGTCCAACACCGGCGATTTGCCGCATATCGGGCGCTCGGCGGCGTTATGCGGGTGCGATCTCGATGCGGACGTTTCGCTCGACGCAGGCGTTGCGTTCGCGAAGAAACGTCGAATCGCGCCATGCAAAGCCGCGACGCTCAACGGTTTGATCAGCACTTCTTCGAATCCGGCGTCGATCAACTCGTCCAACACCGATTTAGAAGTCTCGGCCGTATGCGCGAGCGCAGGGGTGCTGCGGCCCTCCGCGCGCAGTCGCGCGAGTGCGTCGATGCCGCGCCCGTCGGGCAGGTGGGCATCGATCAGCCACAGATCGAACGTTCGTTCCGATGCCGCGCGCACCGCCTCCGCGACCGTGGCCGCCCACACGACGTGCGCGGGATAGGCGGCGATCGCCTCGCGCAAAAACGCCGCGCTGACGGGTTCGTCTTCGACCAACAGGATGTTCGCTGCGATCGACGACATCGGTTCGATCGCTGCCGCGTCGGTCGCATCCTTGTCGTGATTCATCGTCGCTCCGCTATTCTGTCCGGCATGTCGCGCCGCCCCGAACCGATCTTAGGCAACCGCGGATGCGCCCGTCCAGACGGCGCGTCGCTATGGCGTCGGCTCGGTAGCAGGATTGCCGCAAAGGTCGCCGCGAAGATCGTCATCGCTGCGATCGCCGTTTTCGTCTTCATGGTCCCCGCCGCGCCCGCGCAAGCGCGCACGCTGCACGCCAAGATCGCCAAACTATCGACCGGTATCGCCACGCTGCAGCAAGTGCGCGTCGATCTGGACTGGCCGGCGACGGCGGCGCAGGGGCGTTTGCGCGTCCGCGCCGCGCGCATCGACGCGCCAGATGTGGGTTACGCCGGACGCGATGTCGCCTGGGAATGCCCGCTGCGTCGCGACGACGCCGGCGGTTGGCGCTGCGATGGCGAATTGCGCGGGCAGGGCGTGCGGTCATCGCGTCTTGCCGTCGATCTGGGCACCGCGTTCACCGATGTGCGTCTGCGGCAGGGCGAGACGCGCATTGATGTGCATCGGGTTGCCGCCGCGCCTGACGATACCCAAATCGATCTGACCCGCGTGCCCTTGGCATGGCTGCAGGCGATGGCGCAGCAGGCGTGGGCCGAGGGGCGATTGAACGCCGGCACCGTCGATGCGCAACTGCGGGTTCGTGCGCCGCAGAACGCGCCGCTCGAAATCGCCGGGCCGCTGCGCATCGCCAGCGCCTCATTCGATACGCCCGACGCCAGCGTCGCAGCGGAACACTTGAGCGGGCGTTTCGACCTGCAGACCTCGTTCGGTCCACGCGAACGCCGCGTGCGTCTCGACGGCGAGTGGAACGGCGGCGAACTGCTGTTCGGTAGCGCGTATGTCGCGTTGCCGGCATCGTCGGTCGGCTTCGCGATCGAAGCCGTGAGCGATGCCACCGGCTGGCGATTGCCGAAAATCGAATGGCGCGACGGCGGCACGTTGCGCGCGGACGGCGACGCCGCGTTCGCGAACGACGGCGTTCTGCGTGCGCTCGATCTGCGTTTGGACAGCCGTGATGCGAAACCGCTGACGGCGCGCTATCTCTCGGGTTGGCTCAGCGTCTTCGGCTTGAGCGATCTCGCGCTCGACGGCGGGCTGCAAGCGCGACTGCGGCTCGACCAAAACGGCTTGCGCGGGATCGATGCGCAGTTGAATGCGCTGGATGTGCGCGATGGCGGCGAAGTCTTCCGCTTCGACGATCTCGACGGCGATCTGCGATTTTCGGCCGATGCGCCCGTGGAGAGCGATCTGCGCTGGGCCGGCGGACGCTTGTACGGCTTGGAGTTCGGCGCCGCCGAACTGCCCTTGCGCAGCGCCGACGGCGTCATCGCCTTTCGCGCGCCGGTGAGTTTTTCCGCGGTCGGCGGACGCATGCGCTTCGATCGTTTCGAACTGCGCCCGCGCGTCGGCGAGCAAGGGCTGCAAAGCCGGTTCGGCCTCACGCTCGAAGACATGGATCTGGGCAAACTGTCGCAAGCGCTGGGTTGGCCGGCGTTTCGCGGCACGCTCGGCGGACGCATTCCGGACGCGCGCTACGTCGACGATCGCCTGAGTTTCGAGGGCGGTTTGGCGATGGACGTGTTCGACGGCCGGGTGAGCATTTCGTCGTTGGCGATGGAGCGCCCGTTCGGCGTGGCGCCGACGCTCTCGGCCGATCTTCAGTTGGACGATCTCGACCTGCGCAGCGTCACCGAAGTGTTCGATTTCGGCAGTATTACCGGCCGTTTGGACGGCAGCATTCGCAATATCCGCTTGGTCGATTGGTCGGCGACCTCGTTCGACGCCGATCTGCACACCGATCGCGATGCGGCGAAGCGGCGACGCGAACGTCAGCGCATCAGCCAGCGCGCGGTGCAGAACATCTCCAGCGTCGGCGATGCGTCGTTCGTCACCAGCTTGCAGGGGCAATTGATCGGTTTATTCGACGATTTCGGTTATCGCCGCATCGGCATCACCTGCCGTTTGCGCAACGAAGTCTGCGCGATGGGCGGGCTGGACAGCCTCGATGGGTTCGCGGCGGCGACCGATGCGAAGGCGGCCACCGCCGAACCGGCGAGCCCCCGTTCAGACAACGACGGATTTACTATCGTCGAAGGCGCGGGCCTGCCGCGGTTGAACGTGGTGGGCTTCAAGCGCCGGGTGGATTGGCCCACCCTGGTCGAGCGGCTGGCCGCCATCGGCTCCGGGGACGTCAAACCCGTCGTCGAATGATGTTCGCCGCGTCGTCTTACTGCGTTGTCGCTTACTCTAGTCTCACCTCAAGTCGTAATCCTCTCGGAGATCGTCCATGCGCCGCTGGTTCGCCGTTCCCTTCGCCGCATCGCTGCTGCTCAGCGCATGCGTCACCATCAACGTCTACTTCCCGGCGGCCGAAGCCAAAGAAGCGGCCAAGGAATTCGTCGAGAAAGTGATCAACGAGGCGACGCCCTCCGTGCAGCCACCCGGCGGCGGAATGGCGCAGAACGCGCCCGCCAAGCCGACCCGCGAACGCGGTTTCGCCTTCGACCCGCTGATGCTGATCGGCATCGCGCCGGCCTATGCGCAGAGCGCGCCGGATTTCAATATCCAGACACCGGCGATCCGCGCGATCCAATCGCGGATGGAACAACGTTTCGATAGCGATCTGCGCCCGCACTTCGATTCCGGCGCGCTGGGCTTCGGCGAAGACGGCTTGGTGGTGGTGCGCGACGCCGCCGCGATCGCGCTGAAGGATCGCGTGCCGGTGAACACCGCCGTGGCCGATGAAAACCGCGACCGCAAAGCCGTATACCGCGAAATCGCCGTCGCCAACGGCCACCCGGAGTGGGAAGGCCAGATTCGCAGCGTGTTCGCGAAACAGTGGGTCGATAGCGCGCGGTCGGGTTGGTGGTATCAGCGCGGTGGGGCGTGGAAGCAGAAGTGACGATGCTTGGATCGATCAGACAGTAGATGTACGAAGACACGGCGTTTCGCCGTGTCTTCGTTTGAGCGAACGCTTTCGCGCAATGCGCGACCTACTTTTCTTTGCTCGTGCAAAGAAAAGTAGGCAAAAGAAAGCACTTTTCCCCGACAAAGCAATCTCGAAAGTTCGTTGCTATCGGGATTTTTCGATTCGCCGTCCTTGGCGAATCGAAAAACGGCGGACATCCTGTCCGCCGCCCGCTGGGTCTGGACAGGTTTAGAGCACACGCATTGACGGCTCGTCGATGGCCGGCGTTTCTGCAAGGGAAGATATCCCGTCTGCGAGATCGCGTCGGCTTTCTGCGACAATGCGCGCCCCGTTCTCGCCTGATATCCGCTCGTGGCCCGCCATCGCATCGATCAAACGCCGTTCCAACTCGAGATTCTCGACCTGAGCCACGACGGTCGTGGCGTCGCGCGCCGCGCCGGTGTCGATGGGCAGCCCGGTAAGGCGGTGTTCGTCGCGGGCGCTTTGCCCGGCGAGCGGGTGATGGCGAAACAGACCGCGCGTTCGCGGCATTTCGATGAGGCGGCGACCGTCGAGGTATTGAGCGCGTCGCCCGATCGCGTGCCCGCGCGCTGCCCGCATTTCGGTGTCTGCGGCGGCTGCGTGCTGCAGCATTTGGCCGAAGACAAACAGATTCTCGCCAAGCAACAGGTGTTGCTCGATAACCTGCAGCGCATCGGCCATGTGCAGGCGAAGACCTTGTTGCCGCCGTTGAGCGATGCGGCCTGGGGCTATCGGCGCAAAGGTCGGCTCTCGGTGCGTCGTGTCGAGAAGAAAGAAAAAACGCTGGTGGGGTTTCGCGAAACCGACCCGCGTTTCGTCGCGGATTTGTCGGTGTGCTACACGGTGGTGCCCGAGATCGGCGAAAAACTCGGCGCGATTTCCGCCTTGGTCGATGGCCTCGACGCGCGCAGCGATATTCCGCAAATCGAATTCATCGTCGGCGACGCCACGCCCGAATTTTGCGGTGTGGCCTTGATCTTTCGCCATTTGCAGCCGCTCGGCGACCGAGATCGTGATGCGTTGATCGTGTTCGCGCGCGAACATGCGTTCGCGATTTTTTTGCAGCCGGGCGGTGTGGATTCGGTGCAGGCGCTATGGCCGCTATCGCCGGAACTGGCGTTCCGCCTCGTCGATTGGGATATCGAGTTCGGTTTTCGCCCGCTGGATTTCATCCAAGTCAACGCGGGTTTGAATCGCAAGATGATCGCGCTGGCGTTGGAATTGCTCGATGCTGGGCCGGAGGATCGCATCCTCGATTTGTTCTGCGGTCTCGGCAATTTCACGCTGCCGCTCGGGCGCGTCGCGCGCGAGGTTGTGGGTGTCGAGGGCGAAGCCGGTTTGGTCGCCCGCGCGCGCGAAAACGCGCAGCGCAACGGCATGACGAACGTGCAGTTCTACGCCGCCGATTTGGCGCAGGATCTCGCGGGCCATGCATGGATGCGCGGTGGTTTCGACAAACTCTTGCTCGACCCGCCGCGTTCGGGCGCCGATGCGGTGTTGAAGCAGTTGCCGTTGAAGGGCTTGAAGCGCATCGTGTACGTGAGTTGCCATCCCGGCTCCCTCGCTCGCGATGCCGGTTATCTGGTCAACGAACGCGGTTGGACGCTGAAAGCCGCGGGCGCGATGGATATGTTTCCGCACACCGCGCACGTCGAATCGATCGCGGTGTTCGAGCCGCCGACCAAGTGATGCATCGCCGAGCGTAAGCGCTCGCTTCATCGAGAGTCCATCCAGGCGTGTGCCGGGTGGGCGATATGAAAACGATCGGGATATTCGTTTTTTAAGACCCTCAAGAGGGCCTGTTCACGCGATCCGTGCGCGTTCTCGACATCGGAGACGATGGAGATTCATCCGATTTCGTCATTCCGGCGAATGCCGCAATCCAGCGTTTAGCGATGTTTAAACGCTGGGCCCCGGCGTTTGCCGGGGCGACCTCGGCAAAAGTGAGATGCGCTGATTTTTTTGCGTTGGGTTTGATCGTCGAGATAGCTTGGATGCTTGAGATAGGTTTTAGGCATCGCACGCCACCGAATTGAAAAGGCCCGTCGTGCGAACGACGGGCCTTTCGATTGGCGAACGCCTGAAGAACGTTCAGAGCGAGCGCGCGCCCTGGCTGGGAGCGGGTTGATCGACGGCCGGCGCGCCGGGCGTTTGCCCCGGTGGCGTCGGTGTCGGCTGTACGCCCGCGACGGCGGCGGTCAGATTCGACTGCAAGGTCGGCAGCGGTTGGTTCTGCGCTTGCACGATATCGGTGCGCGCGACGAGTGCGTTGGGCGAGTTCGGATCGCTGACCATGAACAACGTCGTGTTGTTCGAGCCGGTGCCCATCGCCGCGGCCAAATTCGGCGAGCCGCGGCCGTTGGGGTCGATGATCTGCTGTTGCACCAAGTTGGCTGCCATCGCCGTGCTGATCTTCTGCTGACTTTCTCTGTCCTGGGGCAACCCGGTTCGATCGGGCATGGCGCCGATCACTTCGTTCGTGCGTGCGACGGCGCCGCTGCCGGGCGGTGTGGTGGCGACAGGCGTGTTGGTGGGCGGAACCACGCCCCGGTTGTCCTGAGCGGCGATCGGCGTCGCCGGGATGATCGGCGGCGAAGTCGAGGTGGTGGGCTGAGGCGCTGTGGTCGTGGCGTTGCCGAGATTCGTCGCCGGCACGGCCGCGGAGGGTTGATACGCGCTACCGCCGCCGGTGCTACCGCCTGAGCCGCCTGAGGCGCCGCCGCTGCCGTTCGCCGTTCCGCTGCCGTTCGATGCGTTACCGGCGTTCGCGTTGGTGTTGAGCGGGGTACTGAGCGGCGCGGCGACGTTACCGGTCGGTGCGGTCACGGTGCCGGTCGAGCCGGGCGGCGGAGTGACGTTGCCGGTGGGCGGCGCCACCGTGCCGGTCGGATTCGACGGCGGCGTGACGTTGGTGTTCGGGGCGGCGGTGACGTTGCCGGTGGGCGACGCCACGGTGCCGGTCGGATTTGACGGCGGTGTGACGTTGGTGTTCGGCGCGGCGGTGACGTTGCCGGTGGGCGGCGCCACGGTGCCGGTCGGATTCGACGGCGGGGTGACGTTGGTGTTCGGCGCGGCCGTGACGTTGCCGGTGGGCGGCGCCACCGTGCCGGTCGGACCGGGCGGCGGTGTGACGTTGGTGTTCAGCGCGGCCGTGACGTTGCCGGTGGGCGGCGCCACGGTGCCGGTCGGATTCGACGGCGGTGTGACGTTGGTGTTCGGCGCGGCCGTGACGTTGCCGGTGGGCGGCGCCACGGTGCCGGTCGGATTCGGCGGCGGTGTGACGTTGGTGTTCGGCGTGGCGGTGACGTTGCCGGTGGGCGGCGCCACGGTGCCGGTCGGATTCGGCGGCGGCGTGACGTTGGTGTTCGGCGCGGCGGTGACGTTGCCGGTGGGCGGCGCCACCGTGCCGGTCGGATTCGGCGGCGGCGTGACGTTGGTATTCGGGGCGGCCGTAACGTTGCCGGTGGGCGGCGCCACGGTGCCGGTCGGATTCGAGGGCGGGGTGACGTTGGTGTTCGGCGCGGCCGTAACGTTGCCGGTGGGCGGCGCCACGGTGCCGGTCGGATTCGAGGGCGGGGTGACGTTGGTGTTCGGCGCGGCCGTGACGTTGCCGGTGGGCGGCGCCACGGTGCCGGTCGGATTCGCCGGCGGTGTGACGTTGGTGTTCGGCGCGGCGGCGACGTTGCCGGTGGGCGGCGCCACGGTGCCGGTCGGATTCGGCGGCGGCGTGACGTTGGCATTCGGGGCGGCCGTGACGTTACCGCCCGAGCCACTGGCTGAGCCTGTTGGAGCCCCGGTGTTCGTGTTGGCGCCCGGTGTGGCGTTGGTGTTCGGAGCGCTGGTGTTCGTGTTAGCGCCGGGCGTGGCATTGGCGTTCGCCGTCGGATTGGCGGCGCCGCTGTTGGCGGTGGCGTTCGGAGCGCCGGTGGTCGTGTTACCGCCGGGCGTCGCGTTGGCGTTCGCCGTCGGATTAGCGGCGCCGCTGTTGGCGGTGGCGTTCGGAGCGCTGGTGTTCGTGTTACCGCCGGGCGTGGCATTGGCGTTCGCCGTCGGATTAGCGGCGCCGCTGTTGGCGGTGGCGTTCGGGGCGCCGGTGTTCGTGTTACCGCCGGGCGTGGCGTTGGCGTTGGCCGTCGGATTGGCGGCGCCGCTGTTGGCGGTGGCGTTCGGGGCGCTGGTGGTCGTGTTACTGCCGGGCGTGGCGTTGGCGTTGGCTGTGGGATTAGCGGCACCGCCACTGGTGGCCGTGGCGTTCGGAGCGCTGGTGGTCGTGTTACCGCCGGGCGTGGCATTGGCGTTCGCCGTCGGATTGGCGGCGCCGCTGTTGGCGGTGGCGTTCGGAGCGCCGGTGGTCGCTGTGTTGGCGCCCGGTGTGGCGCTCGTATTGGCCGTTGCGCCGGGTGAGGCAGTGTTGCCTGCGGGTGGATTCGGATTGGCGCCTGGTGCCCCGGTATTCGGCGGCGGGGTCGGAGTCGTGCCTGGAGCTGTCGCGGCGGCCGTGCCGCGAGGCGCGGCGTTCGGATCTACGGCCGGCGCGGGTTTGGCCTGCGCGCCCGGATCGGCTGCTGCTGCGGGTTTCGCTTGCGCGCCCGGGTCGGCTGCCGGTACGGGCTTCGCTTGCGCGCCTGGGTCGGCTGCGGCTGCGGGCTTCGCTTGCGCCCCCGGGTCGGCGGCCGGTGCGGGCTTTGCCTGTACGCCTGGGTCGGTGGTCGGTGCGGGCTTTGCCTGAGCTGCCGGGTCGGCGGGTTTGCCGGCTTGCGTGCCGGGTGCCTCCGTTGGTTTGGCAGCTTGCGCGCCGGGCGCTTCCGTTGGTTTCGTTGTAGGCGTTGCGGATTCGGCGGGTTTGTTCGCTTGCGCGCCTGGGGCTTCTGCGGGCTTCGCGGCTTGGGCGGTGGGCGCTTCGCCGCCGGGCTTGGCCGTTTGCGGGGCCGCCTCTGCGGGTTTCGCGGCCTGCGCCCCGGGCGCATCGCCCGGTTTGGCCGCCTGCGCGGTGGGCGCATCCGCCGGCTTGGCGGCGGCGCCCGGAGCATCGCCGGGTTTCGCGGCGGCCTGCGGGGCGGCGGTCTCGGCGGGTTTGGCGGTCGTCGTCGCGGAAGCGCTGCCGCTCGTACCGTCTTTCGTGCCGGCGCTGGTACCGGTGCTCGCGGCGGTCGCCGTCGCCGCATTCGGGTCGCGTTTTTCGATCTTGGTGCCGCCGCTCGTGCCGCTGGCGCTGGTTTCGCCCTCGGTGCCGGTCTTTTCGATTTTCGTGCCGCCGGCGGTGCCGCCGCTGGCGCTGCCCGAGGCCGTTCCGCTTGCGCCCGTCGTGCCTGTCGCGGTGCCGCTCGCGCCGGTGGTGCCCGATCCGGTCGCATTGGTGCCGGAAGTGCCGGAATGATTGCCGCTGGCGTTCGCGGCGCTGCCGTCCTTGCTGGTATTCGCGGCGCCTGGAGCGGCGGTGGGGTCGGCTTTTTCGATGCGGATACCGCCGCCGGTGCTGCTGCCGGAACCCGATGCGCTGGACGCTGCGGCTCCGGCCGCAGCGGCGGAACTCGTCCCCGATGCGCTCGATGTTGCCGTACCGGACGCGTTCGTCCCGCTGGCGTTCGCCGCAGTCGTGCCGTCGGTGGCGCCGTTCTTACCGGTCGCGACGGTTTGATTGGCGTTGGCTTCGGCCTTTTCGATGCGAATGCCGCCGCCTGTGCCGCTGCCGGAAGATGCGCTCGATGCGCCCGAGGCGGCGCTGGAGGCCGCACCGCTCGCGTTCGCGGTGCCGTTGGCCGATGCGTTCGCGTCGGTCGCGCCGTTGAAGTTCGATTTCGCCGCGTTCGGATTCGCATTGGCGTTCGGATCGACCGCCGCGCGTTCGACGCGCATGCCGCCGCCGCTCGACGAAGACGACGATGCGTCGGCGTTACCGCTGGCCGCCGATGCGTTCGCGCCAGCGGCGCTCGATGCATTCGTACCCGATGCGTTATCGGTCGCGGTGTTGTATTCGACGCGCTGACCTGCGCCGTTCGAAGCGTTGTTCGTCGATGCGCCGCTGATCGTCGGGTCGGCGGTCTGGGCTTTGTCGAAGCGCGCGCCGCCACCGCTAGTGTTGCCGTTCGCGTTGTCGCTATCGGCGTTCCCGTACGTATCGTCGTAGGCGTAGCGAGCGTCGGGCGCATTCGCGGCGTTGTGCGCAGTGCGCGAGAGCGATTCGTCGTACGACTGCGAACGTTGTTGCTGTTGAGCGGTTCTGGTCTGCGTCTGCTCCAGAGTTTCGTCGTCGATGCCGTCGTTGCCGCGACGACGCGCCGCGATCAACCGCGACAGTTCGGCTCGCGAGAGCTTGCGTTCCCCGGGCGTTACCACTAAGCCGGAGAGCCCAGCGTCTTGGAGTTGGTCAGGGTCGCCGACATCCAACGCGGAGGCGTCGAAGCTCTCGACCATGACTTCGATCGTGCTGGCGGATTCCGCCGATGCGCTTGATTTGTTCGCGCGGGGATCGAGGTCCGCGAACGAAGGCAGGGGTGTGTTGCCTTCTGGATGTTGTCCACTGCTCATGGCGTTGATCCTATGGTCGATGCGTTCGCGCGTTCCGGGTCGTCGGAACGACGGCGAGGCGATGCGTTGGCCGGGGGAATTGTTACGCTATCGTTAATCGCCAGGTACGACAGGCCCATGCTATCACGCGTGCGCGCGGCCGCCGATGCGTCGATGTCGCACTTTGCGCAGCGACCGACGCCCAGCGCGGGGGCGGGCTACAATCCACGGCCGCAAGCAGCCGGCGAAGGCCATGGGCATCGAAATCGAACGCAAATTCCTGGTCGTCGGCGACGGCTGGCGCGCCGGCGTCCACGCATCCGTGCCGATGGCCCAGGGCTACATCAACGATCAGCGCGCCATGGAGATCGGCGGCCAACGGGCGTCGGTGCGGGTGCGGGTCGAAGGCGACGAAGCGCGCTTGAACATCAAATCGCGCGAAGCCGGCCACACGCGCCAGGAATTCGATTACGCGCTGCCGCTCGACGATGCCCAGGCGCTGCTGTCGCTGTGCGTCGGCGGACTGATTCGTAAACAGCGGCATCTGCTGGACCATCGCGGCCACCGTTGGGAAATCGACGAATTCCTCGACGAAAACGCGGGGTTGATCGTCGCCGAGATCGAACTGACCTCCGGCGACGAATGGTTCGAGCGTCCCGATTGGCTGGGAATGGAAGTCACCGATAGCCTGCGCTATTACAATCTCGCTTTGGCTTCGCGCCCGTATTCGCAATGGAGCGAGGACGAACGCGCTGCGGCCGATCTGGAGTCCACACCATGCTTGTGATCGGCGTCGCCGGTACCGAACTCACCGTGCGCGAGCGCGACTGGCTGCGCCACGACGGTTGCGGCGGCGTCATCTTGTTCAAGCGCAATTTCGCGTCCAAGGCGCAAGTCGCCGAATTGTGCGCCGCGATCCGCGAAGCGACGCCGCGGCCGCAATTGATCTGCGTCGATCAAGAGGGCGGTCGGGTGCAACGGTTCCGCGAGGGCTACAGCGATCTGCCGCCGCTGGAGCGTTTCGCGCGCGCCTACGCCGCTGACCCCGTGCGTGCGCTGGCATTGGCCGAAGAACATGCGTGGTTGATGGCCAGCGAAGTGCGCGCCACGGGCGTGGATCTGAGTTTCGCTCCGGTGGTGGATTTGGGCCGCGGCAATCTGGCGATCGGCGATCGCGCGTTTTCCGAAAATCCGGAGATCGTGGCCGAATTCGCTCGCGCTTATGTGCGCGGCATGCACAGCGCCGGTATGGCGGCGACGATCAAACATTTTCCGGGCCATGGTTCGGTGCGCGAAGACACCCATTTCGACGATGCGGTGGACGATCGTTCCTTGGACGCGATCCGCGCGCTCGATTTGGTGCCGTTCGTCGCGGGGATCGAATCCGGCGCCGAGGCGGTGATGCTGGCGCATGTGGTGTACCCGCAAATCGCGCCGGAACCTGCGGGTTACTCGCCGTTTTGGATTCGCACGGTGTTGCGCGAACAGATGGGATTTCGCGGCATCGTGTTTTCCGACGATATTGGGATGGCGGCGGCGTTCTCGGCCGGCGGCATCAAACAGCGCATCGATGCGCATTTAGACGCGGGGTGCGATGTGGTGTTGGTCTGTCATCCGGATTTGGTCGAGGAGTCGCTGGCGGCGGTCGATGACCGTCGTTTCGATGCGCATGCGTTGACGAGCCTGATGGGCCGCGGCGCGATGTCGTGGGACGCATTGATCGCCGATGCGCGTTACGGCGGTGCGCAGACGCGATTGGCGGCCGAGTTGGGCGGCGCCGATGCGGAGGGCGTTATCGCGAGCGGCGTTCCGATCAGCGGCGCCGTCGGCAGCGGAGCGGTCGCATGACCGCGCCTCGTTTGGCCGAAGCGCTGCGCGACGCCGATCTGCTGTTTGATCGCGCTGCCCTGGACGCCGCGATCGGGCGCATCGCCGATGCCGTGCGCGCGGACTACGCCGATCCGGCCGTCGCCGAAGACGGCACGATCGAGCCGCCGCCGCTGTACGTGACGATCATGCACGGCGGTCTGCCGTTCGCCGCGCAGCTCGCGTTCGCGCTGGGCGAGCGCGGGCTGGATATGGAATTCGACTATCTGCACGCCACGCGTTATCGCGGCAGCACGTCCGGCTCCGGCTTGGCGTGGCTGCATCGGCCGGCGACGCCGATGCGCGGCCGTCGTGTGCTGTTGGCGGACGATATTCTCGACGAGGGTCACACCTTGCTGGCGGTGAAGCGTTGGTGCGAAGACCAGGGAGCCGCCGAGGTGCGCGTCGCGGTGCTGGCGCGCAAAGTCCACGACCGCTGCGTCGATGAGATCGAAGCCGACTACATCGGCGTAGAGGTGCCGGATCGCTACGTCTTCGGCTACGGCATGGATTATCGCGAACAAGGGCGCAATTTGCCCGCGATCTATGCGTTGAAGGAATGACGATGAGCGACATCGCGCTCGCCATCATCGGCGGCACCGGTTTGTACAAGCTGGCCGCGTTGGAACACGTCGAAAGCCATCAACCGGTCACGCGCTACGGCGCGCCGTCCGGGCCGGTGCGGGTCGGCATGCTCGCCGGCCGTCGCGTCGCGTTTCTCGCGCGTCACGGCGAAGGCCATTCGGTGCCGCCGCACAAGATCAATTACCGCGCGAATCTCGCTGCGCTGAAGGCGCTCGGCGCAGGTCGAGTCTTGGCGTTGAATACCGTCGGAGGCATCGACGAGCGGTTTGGGCCGCGGGTGCTGGCGTGCCCGGACCAGTTGATCGATTACACCTGGGGCCGGATATCGACTCTTTGCGAAGAGGAAGGCACCGACGTGCTGCACGTCGATTTCGGCGACCCGTATACGCCGAGCTTGCGCGCCGAGATTCTGCGTGCCGCCGCCAAGGCGAACGTCGCGATGGCCGACGGCGGTTGCTACGGCGCCACCCAGGGACCGCGGCTGGAAACCAAAGCCGAAATCGCGCGCATGCGTCGCGACGGCTGCGATCTGGTCGGCATGACCGGCATGCCCGAAGCGGGCTTAGCGCGCGAATTCGGCTTGGATTACGCGTGTTTGGCGATCGTCGCGAACTGGGCGGCCGGCGCCGGCCCCGACCCGGACGAGCAGATCACGCTGGCCGAGGTATTGGCGAACGTCGACGCCGCCAGCGCCGGTTTGGCGCCGCTGCTGGATGCGATGCTGTTGGACGCGGTGCAGCGCGGCTGAGCGTTCCCTCGACGCGAGCGTCGGCACCGACTCGACGCCCCGGCCCGCCGCCCTCTTGCAAGGCCGATCCGCTCAGGCATACTCCGCCTGCGCCGGGGTGCGAGGCCCCGCGCGCATGCACAACACTCAGGTCAATATCAGACGAGGTTCGAGGAATATGCCGTACGGAACAGTGAAGTGGTTCAATGATGCAAAGGGATTTGGGTTCATCGCCCCGGAAGACGGAAGCGCCGACGTGTTCGTGCATTTCTCCGCCATCAGCGCGAAAGGCTTCCGCAGTCTGCAAGAAGGGCAACGCGTGAGTTACGAGGTGACGACGGGGCCGAAAGGCGCGCAAGCGGCCAGCGTCACGCCAGTGGCGTGAACGAGGCACTGCCGGACGAGCCCATCCTGGGCTTGTCCGACGGCCGCAGGTCCGAACCGAATTCGGACGCGCTGCCGAAGCGGAATCCCGCAGGAAACAGATCGAAAGCCCCGCTCCGGCGGGGCTCTTCGTAGGCGGCGCGAAACTGCTAGAGTTGAGGCCGCTTCCCCCGAAGCAGAAGGGCGCTTCCGATGTCCGACACCCCGTCCACCGCGAACGCGCGCGCTGAGCATCGCACCGCGGAACCGTTCGCCGAACGAGGCGCGATCGGTCCATTCGCCGTCGTGAATCAGCCGCCCGAATTCGCGCCGCGCGATCTGTGGAACGGCGATGCCGCATTGCGCGAAGCGGTGGTGCGCGAAGGCGGCGAAGGTTTCGACGCCACGCTCTCGGCGTACGGCCGTTTGGCCGGCGATACGCTGTATGCGGCGAGTTGGGACGCGCACCGCGACCGTCCGCGATTGCGCACGCACGATCGCTTCGGCCATCGCATCGATCGCATCGAATTCCATCCGGCGTATCACCACGTCATGTCCGAGGCGATCGCGCACGGCATGGTCGGGCTGTCGTGGGCGCCGCATGCGTGGAAAACGCCGGAATGGACCGGTCCGCTCACCGGCGGTCATGTCGCCCGCGCCGCGTTGTGTTATCTGCATCATCAAGTCGAACCCGGTAGCGGTTGTCCGCTCACGATGACCCACGCCGCGGTGCCCGCCTTACGACGCATGCCGCCGTTGCGCGAATGGGTCGAGAAAGCGGTGTCGGGCACCTACGACCCGCGCGACGTTCCCATCGCCGAGAAAACCGGCGTCACCCTCGGCATGGGCATGACCGAGCGACAAGGCGGTAGCGACGTGCGCAGCAACGCCACCATCGCCGCGCCGCTGGCGGGCGAGGGCGAATACGCGCTGACCGGCCACAAATGGTTTTTTTCCGCGCCCATGTGCGACGGTTTTCTGGTCTTGGCGCAAGCGCCCGGCGGGTTGACCTGTTTGTTGATGCCGCGGCGCTTACCGGGCGGCGAAAAGAACGCGTTCCGGTTGATCCGCCTGAAGGACAAACTCGGCGATTGGTCGAACGCGTCCTCGGAAGTGGAGTTCGACGGCGCGTGGGCCCATCGCGTCGGCGAGGAAGGGCGCGGCGTCGCGGTCATCATCGAGATGGTGATGCTGACGCGGCTCGATTGCATGCTCGGTTCGGCCGCGCTGATGCGCATGGCGCTGATCCAAGCCATGCATCACGCGCGACACCGACATGCGTTCGGCCGCGCGCTAATCGATCAACCGCTGATGCGCAACGTGCTCGCCGATTTGGCGATCGAGTCGGAAGCCGCGACCGCATTCGCGATGCGCATCGCCGGGGCCGTGGATCGCGCCGCGCGCGACCGCCACGAATCGGCGTTCGCGCGGGCGGCCACCGCGATCGGTAAATACTGGATATGCAAACGCGCGCCGGCTTTCGTCAACGAAGCGCAGGAATGTCTCGGCGGCGCGGGCTACGTCGAAGAATCGATCCTGCCGCGGCTGTACCGCCAGGCACCGCTGAATTCGATCTGGGAAGGCAGCGGCAATATCCAGTGCCTCGATACCCTGCGCGCGCTGCAGCGCGAACCCCAGGCGATGGTCGCGCTGCGGACCGAGTTGGACGCCGCGCGCGGCCTGCATTCGGCGTTCGACGCGGCGCTGCCCGCAGTCCTGGTGCGTTTGGACGAAGCCTTGGCGGCCGACGCCGAGCGCGCGCAGGCCGGCGCGCGGCGTTTGGTCGAGCGTCTCGCGCTCGCTCTGCAGGCGTCGCTGCTGCTGCGCGCGCAAAGCCCGCTCGCCGACGCGTTCTGCCGCAGCCGACTCGGCGCGCAACACGGTGCCGCATACGGCACGCTCACCGAGAATTTCGATTTCGCGACGTGCTTGGCGCGCGTCGGAGGAGAGTAACGATGTTCAGCCGTCATCGCGGCGCCGATACGCAAGACCGACGCGCACCGCGCGCAGACCCGACGCCTTCGCGTGCCGCAGCGTCGCGGACGACCTGCCGACGTTCGCGGGTGCGTTCGATCGCTTATTCGTTGGCGTGCGCGGTCGCGTGTTCGTTCGCATGGCTCGCGCCGGTTTCGGCGAAACCCGATTGGCCGCCGGCGTTGGCGCCGTCGTCCCAGCATGCCGACGAAATCCGCGTGCTCAAGCAGGAACGTCGGATGGACTTGCTGCGTCGAGGAAAAGTGATTCGCACGTATCGCATCCTGCTCGGCGATGCGCCGGTCGGCCACAAACGCCAGCAAGGCGACGAACGCACGCCCGAAGGCCGCTATGCCATCACGTTCCGCAACGACAAAAGCCGCTTCCATCTGTCGTTGCGGGTGTCGTATCCGAACGAGGCCGACCGCGCGCAAGCGAAGGCGCGCGGCGTCGATCCCGGCGGCGACATCATGATCCACGGCGGCACGCCGACCGGGTACGACCGCGACTGGACCGACGGTTGTATCGCGCTCACCAATGCGCAGATCGAAGAGGTATGGCGCTTGGTGCCCATCGGTACGCCCATCTTGATCGAGCCTTGAGAACCTTGCCGCATCGCAGCGCGGATGCTCGCGTCGGCGCCGATCGTCGAATGCATGTTGAAGCCTAAATCGGCCTTCGAATCGATGCATAGGTCTCAAATCGCGAACGAAAACGCGACGACCGACATCGTCGAGCGCGGTTTCGCGCCTTCGATATTGCGGTCGTTCACTCGTTCGCTCGGCATCGGTGGCTACGCCGCGTGTCGTTCGGCGACGACTCGGTATCGCCGAGGGTTGCGCTCGCCCCGGTGATTCGTGTTTAAATCGGAGTTCGTGGTAAGGGGGCATCGGACAGTCTGACGACGGTCCGGGTGCGATGGGGGACATCGCGCGCCCACGGTCGGCTTTCGAAGGTGCGAAAGCCATTGCAGGTTTCAGGAGAACGCATGTACGGCGTCATTTTCGATATGCTGCGCAGCTACGTGATCGAACGTCATGGTGGCCGCGCCACGTGGGACGCCCTGCTGGACGAGGCCGGCATCGGTTACAAAGTCTACTTCCCGGTCGCGCAATATCCAGACGAGGAAATCGTCAAACTGGCGACCACCGCCTCGCAGATGCTGAAGGTGCCGCTGACGGCGGTGTTGGAGGATTTCGGCAAGTTCGTCGGCCCGTCGCTGGTGACGTATTACGAAATGTTCGTGAGGCCCGAGTGGCGCACGTTCGATGTGCTCGAGAACGCCAGCGCGAAGATCCACGACGCGATCCATCGCTACAATCCGAAGCGAAATCCGCCGGAGTTGCGCGCGACGCGGATCGACGATCGGCATTTGAAACTGACGTATCAATCCGATCGAAAACTCTGCTTCGTGGCCAAGGGCATCATCCTCGGGCTGTCCGACAAGTTCGGCGAACGCATCGAAGTGCGCGAAACGCAGTGCATGCACAACGGCGCGCAACGCTGCCATTTCGAGATCACCCATCACGGCGATGTCGCGCCGCAACGTCGCGACGAATTCTGGTCGTGATGTTACGGGCGTGGTCTCACCGGACCTGACGTTCGGGCGCGACTTGATCGTCGTGATCCAAGGCCGACCCGCGTAAGACTTTCTCGCGCACCCTTTCGAGGGCGCGCGTGGTTTCGGGCGTTCGTCTTCGCGCGTCGCCCCGGGCGGCTTCCGCGTGGCTGCGAGGCCAAAGTCCCTTCGCCCGGCGTTCGCGAGCGGTGGCCGCAGGTCTTCCCCAGCCGCGTACGTCGGGCGATCTCCGAGCCACATCGGTCCCGAACCCAGGGCATCCGTTGGCCGCCGCAGAGGCGTTCCCGGTACGTCCGCATGGCGGCGGATGTTGCGCTGCGGTAGGCTTTGCGATTCTGTCCGAATCGACCCCGCCGACCGTGTCCGCCGAGCCCGCCAGTCCGTACGACCCCCGATCCGTCGAAACCGACGCCCAGACCTTCTGGCGCGATACCCGCGCCTTCGAGGTGAACGAAGCGTCGCAGAAGCCCAAATACTTCTGCCTCTCCATGCTGCCGTACCCGTCGGGCGCGCTGCACATGGGCCATGTGCGCAACTACACCATCGGCGATGTGATCAGCCGCTACCGGCGCATGACCGGGCATAACGTGCTGCAGCCGATGGGCTGGGATGCTTTCGGCTTGCCGGCCGAGAACGCGGCGATCAAAAACCGCACCGCGCCCGCGAAATGGACCTACGCCAACATCGACCACATGCGCGGGCAGTTGCAGGCGCTGGGTTACGCCATCGACTGGTCGCGCGAATTCGCCACCTGCCGGCCCGAGTACTACATCCACGAGCAGCGGATGTTCACCCGGCTGATGAAGAAAGGCCTGGTCTACCGCAAGAACTCGGTGGTGAACTGGGACCCGGTCGATCAAACCGTGCTGGCCAACGAGCAGGTGATCGACGGCCGAGGCTGGCGATCGGGCGCGGTCGTCGAGAAGCGCGAAATCCCGCAGTGGTTCCTGAAGATTACCGCCTACGCCCAGGAGCTGCTGGACGGTTTGGACACGCTGGATGGCTGGCCGGATTCGGTCAAAACCATGCAGCGCAATTGGATCGGCCGCAGCGAAGGGCTCGAATTCGCGTTCGATGTCGTAGGAGCGGCTTTAGCCGCGACCGACGACACGGGCGAATCCGTCGCGGCTAAAGCCGCTCCTACGGGCGAACTGCGCGTCTACACCACGCGCCCCGACACGCTCATGGGCGTCACCTTCGTCAGCATCGCCGCCGAGCATCCGCTGGCGATGCGCGCGGCGGAGACGAATTCGGAACTGGCCGCGTTCATCGCCGAATTGCGCAAAGGCGGTGTGTCCGAGGCCGAACTGGAAACCCAAGAAAAACGCGGCATGCCCACGGGCTTGTTCGCGGTGCATCCGATCAGCGGCAAGCAGGTGCCGATCTGGGTCGCGAATTTCGTGCTGATGGGCTACGGCACCGGCGCGGTGATGGCGGTGCCCGGTCACGACGAGCGCGATTTCGAGTTCGCCACGAAATACGGTTTGCCGATCGAGCAGGTGATCGGCGTGCGCTCGCCGATGGGGCCGCATCAGTTGCCGGAAGAGCTGCAGTACGACACGACGCAGTGGAAAGACTGGTACGGCGATAAAACCCGCGACGATCTGATGTGCGTGAATTCCGGCGAACTCGACGGCATGGGCTACAAGCAGGCCTTCGAGCACTTGGTCGCGAAGTTCGAACGCGACGGCAGCGGCGAGCGGAAGGTGAATTTCCGTCTGCGCGATTGGGGCGTGAGCCGCCAGCGTTATTGGGGTTGCCCGATTCCGGTGATTTACTGCCCGAACTGCGATGCGGTGCCGGTGCCCGAGGACCAACTGCCGGTGGTGCTGCCCGAAGACGTGGCCGAAGCCTTCGCGGCGGGCGTGGTGCTGTCGCCGATCAAAGCCGATCCGAATTGGCGCAAGACCACGTGCCCGCAGTGCGGCGGCCCGGCCGAACGCGAAACCGACACCTTCGATACCTTCATGGAATCGAGCTGGTACTACGCGCGCTACACCTCGCCCGGTGCGGCCGAGATGGTCGATGAGCGCGCGAAGTATTGGACGCCGGTCGATCAGTACATCGGCGGCATCGAACACGCGATCCTGCACCTGCTGTATTTCCGCTTCTATCACAAGCTGTTGCGCGACGAAGGGCTGGTGAACAGCGACGAACCCGCGACCAATCTGCTGTGTCAGGGCATGGTGATCGCAGAGACGTTTTATCGCGATAACGCCAACGGCTCGAAGGAATGGTTCAACCCCGCCGATGTCGATGTCACGCGCGACGACAAGGGCCGCATCAACGGCGCGATCCTGCGCGCGGACGGCCAGCCGGTGCATATCGGCGCGGTCGAAAAGATGGCGAAATCGAAGAACAACGGCGTCGATCCGCAGGTCATGGTCGATAAATACGGCGCCGACACCGTGCGCCTGTTCTCGATGTTCGCCTCGCCGCCGGAACAATCCTTGGAGTGGAACGAAGCCGGTGTCGAAGGCATGTCACGCTTCCTGCGCCGATTCTGGCGCGAAGTGACAACGCATGTCGCGCAGCCGGATCACCCGGAGGTCGATGTCGCCGCCTTGAATCCGGCGCAGAAAACGATGCGTCGGTATTTGCACGAAGCCATCCAGAAGATCGGCGACGACTACGGCCGCCGCTACAGCTTCAACACCGCGATCGCGGCGCTGATGGAATTGCTCAATCACGTCTCGAAGTTCGACGACATGAGCGATCAGGGCCGCGCCGTGCGCCACGAAACGCTGCAGACCATGGTGCTGTTGCTGAACCCGGTGACGCCGCATATCTGTCATCGCTTGTGGCAGGCGCTGGGTCATGCGGAGACGCTGCTGGAAGACCTGCCGTTCCCGCAGGCCGACCCCGCCGCGCTGGTGCGCGATTCGGTGACGCTGGCGGTGCAGGTCAACGGCAAACTGCGCGGCACGATCGAGGTCGGCGCGCAGACGCCGCGCGAGGACATCGAAGCCGCGGCCCTGGCCGAACCGAACGTCGCGAAGTTCCTGGAGGCCATGACGGTGAAGAAAATGATCGTTGTGCCCGGGAAGATCGTGAACATCGTCGCCGGCTGACGCCGGTCGCGCAGCGAACGGCAACGCATCGAGGCGGTCGCGGATGAACCGCGTCCGCGCGCCGCGCTTGCCCGCCGCCGCCGCCTCGTCCAGACTTCGCCCATGAAAACACTGTCTCGCATCGCGCTCGCCGCTCTGCTCGCCGCCGCCGTGAGCGGCTGCGGCTTCCAACTGCGCAATGTCGCCAAACTGCCCTCGGACTTGGGGCCGGTGGCGGTGACGGCGACCGATCCCTACAGCCCGCTGGCCGATTCGCTCGCGCGCGCGCTGGAGCGCGGCGGTGCGCAGCCGGCGGCGGTCGGCGCCGTCGATAGCGCGACCAAGCTGGAAATCCTGTCCGAGAAATGGGCCGATCTGCCGATCGCGGTCGATACCCAGGGCCGCGCGCAGGAATACAGCCTGCGCTACGCGGTGGTGTTCCGCATGAGCAAACCCGATGGCGAATTGCTGATGCCGCAGCAAGCGGTGGAAATGTCGCGCGATTACGTCGCGCCCGCGGCCGACGCGATCGGCAACACCAGCGAACGCGAACTGCTGCTCACAGAAATGCGCCGCGATATGAGCGCGGCGATCCTGCGCCGGGTCAACGCCGCTTTGCACGTTACCGCGCCGAGCGGCGGTTGAGCCGCGAAGCGACGAGTCGCTTGCCGTGGAACTGACGCCGGAACGGCTGATCGCGCAACTCGGCGCCGAGCCACTGCGTCCGGTGTATCTGATCGCAGGCCCGGAACCTCTTCGAGTGCTGGAAGCCGCCGATGCGGTGCGCGCGCAGGCCCGCGTCGAAGGCATCGGCGAACGCGAAGTGTTCGATGCCGATGGCCGCGATTTCGATTGGTACCAAATCGCGCAAAGCGTCGGTGCGATGAGTTTGTTCGCCTCGCGTCGTTTGCTCGAAATTCGCATGCCCAACGCGAAACCCGGCAAAGACGGCAGCGAAACGCTGGTCGAGTTCTGCGCGAACCCGCCGCAGGACGTGGTGCTGCTGATCACCGGCGACGATTGGAGTCGGCAACACGGCGGAAAATGGAGCGAGGCCATCGCCCGCGTCGGGCATCACGCCATCGCATGGGCCTTGAAACCGCACGAAATGACCGATTGGGTCGAGCGTCGTCTGCGCATGCGCGGCCTGCGCGCCGATCGCGACGCCGTGCAGCGATTGGTCGAGCGCGTGGAAGGGAATTTGCTCGCCGCCGCGCAGGAGATCGATAAGTTGGTTTTGCTCAGCGACGGCGACAGCATCGATTTGGCGCGCATGGAATCCTACGTCGCCGACGCCGCGCGTTTCGATGTGTTCCGTTTGCTCGACGCCACGCTCAATGGCCAGTCCGCGCAGGCGCTGCGCATGCTCCACGGCCTGCGCGCCGAGGGCGAAGCGGTGCCGGCGCTGATGGGCATGGTGGTGATGGAATTGCAGCGCGCCGCGGCCTTGGCGCGCGTGAACGCGAAAGGCGGCAATCTGGCCGCCGAATTCAAGGCGCAGCGCGTCTGGGACGCCAAGCAAGCGGTCTACCGTCGTGCGCTGCAGCGGCACGATGCCGGTCGCTGGGAGCGTTTCGTCGCCGAAGCCGGTCGCGTCGATCGCATCGCCAAAGGCCGGCCGCGTATCGGCGAAGAGCCCGCCGACGCTTGGCTCGCGTTGGAGCGTTTGCTGATCGCCGTCGCCGAACCGCGCGGCGGCGCATTCCTCGTCAAGTCTGCGGGCGCCTGAGCCGCGCATGCTGCGTCTGTTCTACGGCGGCACCTTCGACCCGGTCCATCACGGCCACCTCGCCATCGCCCGCGCGGCGCGCGAAGCGCTTTCGACGACGGTGTGGCTGATGCCGGCCGCCGACCCGCCGCATCGCGACGCGCCGGGCGCCAGCGCCGAACACCGCGCAGCGATGCTCGATCTTGCGGTCGAAGGGCAGGTCGGTCTGCGCGTAGATCGCCGCGAACTCGAACGCGCCGCCCGAGCCGGCGATACGCCGAGCTACACCATCGACACCCTGCGCGAGCTGCGGGCCAAACACGGAGATCGGGCGCCGCTCGCGTTCTTGATCGGCGCGGACAGCCTGCACGGGTTCGCGACCTGGAAAGAGCCCGAGGCCTTGCTGGCGGGCGCGCATTGGGTGGTGGCCGAACGCCCCGGCAGCGCGCTGGACGAACATCTGCCGCCCGCCGCCGCGCGCTTGGTCGGCGGTCGCTGGACGCTGGATGCGCGCTCGCTGTACGACAGCCCGGGCGGCAAGCTGCTGCGGCTGCGTCAACCCCTGCATGGCGAATCCGCCACGCAGATCCGCCGCCGGATCGCCGCCGGCGAGACCTGGCACCACCTGTTGCCGTTGCCGGTGGCGCAGTACATCGTCCAACACGGCCTGTACGGCGCGACCGCCGGACCCGTCATCCGGCCGAGAGCTTGATTCATGCGGTTCGGGCGCGGCCCATCCGAATCGCGTTAACGGGCCCTAGCGCGCCCCGGGCGCTATAATTCCGCCATTCCAAGCGAGGACCGCTCTTGTCCAGTTCCAACAATGCGCACGTGATCAAAACCGTGCTGCCCGAACCGCCGCCGTCCGCTCAGGCGATCCTCAAGCACGTGCATGCCGCGGTCGAAAATCTGAAAGCCAAGGATGTGGTCGAAATCGATGTTCGCGGCAAGACCAGCGTTTGCGATTACCTCGTCATCGCCTCCGGCACATCGACGCGCCACGTCAAATCCATCGCCGATGAAGTGGTGAGGGCGATCAAGGATCTCGGCGTGATGCCGCTCGGCGTCGAAGGCGAACGCGAAGCCGAATGGGTGCTCGCCGATCTGGGCGATGTGGTGGTCCACGTCATGCTGCCGCGCGTGCGCGAGTTCTATGCGCTCGAGCGTTTGTGGACGGTGGGCGATCAGCCGCCGGATGCGGACGACTGAGTTCGCGTTGAGGTTCGATGGCGCGGCTTTCGCGATGAGCTTTTCGTGAGAACGCGCGCGGATCGTATGAAATGCCGATGAAAGCTCGCCGATGACAGCCCGCCGATGAAAGCCCGCCTGATCGCCGTCGGCGAGCGCGCGCCCGCTTGGGTCGCGCAGGGCTTCGCCGAATATCAAAAAAGACTGTCGCACTGGCTGCCGCTGGACTTGATCGAAATCGAGCCCGGCGTTCGAGGCAAAGGTCGCGATGCCGCACGCGCGACCGCCGACGAAGGTGCGCGCGTACTCGCGGCATTGCCGAAAACCGCGCATGTCGTGGCCTTGGACGGGCGCGGCAAGATGCACAGTTCGGAAGCGCTCGCGCAACGCTTGGAACATTGGCGCAGCGGTGGACGCGATCTCGCGTTTTTGATCGGCGGCCCGGAAGGGCAAGCCTCGGACGTGATCGCGCGTGCCGACGAAACGTGGTCGCTCGGGCCACTGACCTTGCCGCATATGTTGGTGCGGCTGGTGCTCGCCGAACAGTTGTATCGCGCGGCGGCGATGTTGGCGAATCATCCTTACCACCGCGCTTGAGCGCGGGGCGGCAGCACCACCGCATCGCGCGATGACCGCACGGCGCGCACCGTGCGGTCACCCGGACCGGATCGTCGCTCAGCCGGCGAAACGCGGATAGTCGGTATAGCCCTTCGCGCCCGGCGAGTAGAACGTGGCGCTGTCGGGCGTCGCCAGCGGCGCGCCGTCGCGGATGCGTTCCGGCAGGTCGGGGTTGGCGATGAACGCGCTGCCGAACGCGACCGCGTCGAGCTTGCCCGCGGCGATCGCGGCGTCGGCCTCGGCTGCGGTGTAGCCCATGTTGCCGATCAGCACGCCGTCGTAGGCTTCGCGCGCCGGCGTCATCACATCGCCATGCTGCTGGCCGAGGAAATCGGCGCGCATCACGTGCCAATAGGCGAGATCGAAATCGTTCAAACGCTTGCCCAGCCAGCGGATCAGCCCAACCGGGTCGCTGTCGCGCATCGCGTTGTAGCTGTTCAACGGCGACACGCGCACGCCGACTTTGCCGCTGCCCCACACCGCGCAGGTGGCTTCGATCACTTCGAGCAGCAGTCGCGCGCGATGTTCGATCGCGCCGCCGTACGGGCCCTGGCGATGGTTCGCGCCGTCGCGCAGGAATTCGTCGAGCAGATAGCCGTTCGCGCCATGCACTTCGACGCCGTCGAAGCCGGCTTCATGCGCGTTGCGCGCGGCGGCCGCGAAGCCGGCGACGATGCCCGGAAGCTCGGCGTCGTCCAGCGCGCGCGGCATCACGTAATCGACCTTGCCCTTCGGGGTGTAGACCTGATCGTTGTCGATGCGCAGCGCGCTCGGCGCCACCGGCTGCGCGTCGTCGTTGAGATCGGGATGGCAGGCGCGGCCGCCGTGCCAGATCTGCAGCACGATGCGTCCGCCCGCGGCGTGGACGGCGTCGGTGACGCGCTTCCAGCCGGCGATCTGCGGCTCGCCGTAGATGCCCGGCTCGTGCCAGAACGCGGAATTGCCTGCCATCGCCATCGTCGCCTCGGCGATGATTAGGCCGGCGCTGGCGCGCTGCGCGTAGTGCTCGGCCATCAGCGCACCGGGTACGTGGTCGGCCTCGGCGCGGCAACGCGTCAGCGGCGCCATCAAGATGCGGTTAGGCAGATGCAGGTCGCCTGCCTGCAGCGGTGCGAAGAGGGAATCCATCGATGAGCGGTCCTGCGTGAAGGGCGGCCAGTGTCGCCTGCGTTCGCGGCCCGCGCCACACGCACCCGCAGAACGATGCGGCGCGCGCATCGCACTGGAACTTCTCCGAACGAACCACCGGTCGCCTCATCGGCGACCGGTGGCGCTCAGCGATCGAACCGGCGTTTCTCGCGTGATGGCCTTTGCTGCGAAAAACGCACCGATGCGATGTCGTCGCTCGAATACGATCGCCGATCGATGCAAACGCCTCAGAACTTGAAACTCCCATCGTTGCGCGTCACGGCGCTCGCGCAATTCGCGGGCGTGGTGAATTCGCGGTTGCCCGAGACGGTGGTTTGGTTGCTTTCCCATGCGGCGGTGCTGCCGTTCCATTTCACGTATTTGTATTGGATCGCGGTGTTCGCGGGCAGGTTGACGGTGCCGGTCCATGGGACGTTCGCGCCGCTGCCCTGGATGGTGAGCGCGAAGCCGGACCCCGGCGCCCACGCGCCGAGTGCGGCGACGTTGCCGACGACATAAAGGTTTTGGCCCACAGTCGTATTCGCGTTGGCGATGGTGAAACTGACCTGACAGGTAGTCGGCGCGGTCGTGGTCACGGTCAACGCGGCGCTGCTGGCGGACACATTGCCGGCGGCGTCGTAGGCGCGCACGGTGTACGCGTACGACGTACTCGCCGCGAGGCCCGAGTCGGTGTAGTTGAGGCTCGCGGTGCTGCCGATCTGATTGCCGTTGCGATAGATGCGATACCCGGCGACGCCGACGTTGTCGGTGGACGCGGACCACGTCAATGTCGCCGAACTCGCGGTCACGCCGCTTGCGGCCAAGCCTGCGGGGATGCTGGGCGCGGTCGAATCGTCGTTGAGGCAAGGGTCGGTGGTCGAGATCGTGCCGTTCTGGATCGAAGACATGCCGGTGCCGACCGCATAGTTCGCGCCGTTGCGGCTGTCCCACACGCCGCTGCCGTTGTTGAAGGCGACTTGCGCGCCGGTCGCGGCGCCCAGCGCGAGCGTTTTCGCATACCAACCGGTGCATGCCGCATTCATCGCCACGCCCGGCACCGCAGTCCAACTGCCGCCGTTGGGCGCGTAATGGATGTTCACGGCGGTCCACGTTGCGGCGGGTTTGTAGTAGACGGTCGCAGTGTTATTGACCAGCGGCGGCGTGGTGACGGCGAGCGTCGCGCTGGCGGCCGACAGGTTGCCTACCGCATCCTGCGCTTTGACGGTGAAACTGTAGGCGGTGCCGGCCGTCAGGCCGCCGACGGCGAAATTCGTCGCCGACGTCGTACCGATCTGCGTGCCGTTGCGGAAGATCAGATAGCTCGATACGCCGACGTTATCGGTCGAGGCCGCCCACGCGAGCGTGAGCGATGTCGAAGTCAATGCGCTGTAACTCAACCCCCCGGGCACGCTAGGCGCTTGCGTGTCGGCGCGTGCGGGTGTGGTGACGTTGACCGCCGCGCTGGCGCCGGACAGATTGCCGGCGGCATCGAAGGCGCGAACCGTATAGCTGTACGCGGTGGACGGCAACACGGTGTTATCGACATAACCGGTGCCGGTGGTCGCGGTGCCGATCTGCGCGCCGCCGCGATAGATGCGATAGCCGGCGACGCCGACGTTGTCGCTCGATGCGGTCCACGACAAATTCACCGAATTCGCGTCGATCGCGTTGCCGGTGAGTCCTGTCGGCGCGCTGGGCGCTTGCGTATCGACGCTGCACGGGTCGGTGCCGCTACTGATCGCGCCGTTCTGCACTACTTGAATACCGGTGCCGAGCGCATAGTTGGTGCCGCCCTTGTTGTCCCACACGCCGCTGCCGTTGTTGAACGTGGCCACCAATCCCGTCGCGCTGCCCAAATTCGCGGTGTAGCGATGCCAGCCGCTGCACGCGACGCTCATCGCCACGCCGGGGACGGCGGTCCAGGTGCCGCCATTCGGCGAATAGTGCAGATTCACCGTGGTCCAACCGACGGGCGTGCGATAGAACACAGTCGCGACGTTGCCGGCCGCTGTGGAAGCGGACGCTGCGCCCGACGCGGCGGATTGATTGCCCGCAGCGTCTTTGGCTTTGATCGTGTAGCTGTAACTCGTGGACGGCTGCAAACCGGTGTCGATGAAATTCGTCGTGGTCGATGTGCCCGCGAGCGCGCCGTTGCGATAAATCTGATAATCGGCGACGCCGTAGTTGTCGGTCGCAGCCGCCCAACTCAGCGCGATGGAACTGGCGGTGACCGTGCCGACGGTCGGTGTGCCCGGCGTACTGGGCGCGACGGTGTCGGCGGCGCGCGTGGTGACGCTCACGACCGGGCTGCGCGCGGATTGATTGCCCGCCGCGTCGAACGCCAGCACTTGATAACTGTAGGTCGTCGAGGGCGCCAGTCCGCTGTCGTTGAACTGCGTGCCGCTGCCGGTGCCGACCAGCGTGCCGTTGCGGAAAATTTGATAGCCGGCGACGCGCACATTATCCGTCGCGGGCGACCACGCGATCGTGACCGAGCGGTCGGTGAGGTTGCTGGAGGTCGGCGTGCCCTGGAAGACCGGCGCGGTGGTGTCGATGGTCAAGAACGGACGCACGCCTGCGACGGTGCCGGCGGTGTCTTCGACGTAACCGGAGCCGGTGGTGGTTTTGCGGTACGTGCCGGCGCCGACGTACACCTGCTGGATTTCGCTGCGGGTGACGTTGCCCTTGCTGTCCGTCGCTTCGATGTAGTAATCGAGCAATTGATTGCGATAGTTGCTGAAGTACGCGTAATAGAGATTGCCGATGTCCTGCGCGGGCAAGACTTGCATCGTCTGTCGCGTCGTCGGCATCCACGACACGCCGTTCATCGTCGGGCGCAGATCGCGCATCTGCATCGGATACGACGCCCAAGCGCCGACGTTGGTCGGTGTGATCGACAAGCCGGGTTTGCCGACCATCGCTGCGGGGTCGTAGACCTTGTAGGTGTCGTCGTTGCCGTTGATGTTGGTCGAGGTGTGCGGGCGCACTTTCACCTGAATGCTGGCGATGTTGGAGACATCGTAGGCATAGGTGTAGATCGCGAATTCATGATTGTAGTGCTGCACCGTCCAGCCTTCGGCTTTCGAGGCGTTCACCGAGCCAGGGTTGTACGGGTAGCGCTGCGGCCACCACACCGACGGACCGGTGCGGTCCTTCGTTAGATTCGGCTGCACGAGCAGTTTGGAGAAATACAGCGAGTTGTTGAACGCGAGCGTCGGTTTGACGTTGTCGTCCTTATTTTCGTCGTAATACCCGAACCCCGAATCCATCGCCGGCAACAGGAAGTACCAAGCGAGTTCCGCCGGGTTGGCGCCGCCGGCATAGTCGTTCGTCGGATTGCCTTTCACCGGGAACGACATCATCCATGGATTGAGTTGATTGCCGGGATGCGTGATTTGCTGATCCAGTACCGTCGTCGGCGACCAATGCGTCGGGTGATCGTCGAGCCAAATTTGTTCGGCCGTTTTCGCGTAATTCAACGCCGCCTGCAGCAGCGCGAAATTGCGTTCGAGATAATGCCAGCCGAATTCCAACGACACGGTCGCGCCTTCGACGACGCCGTTGAGATTGGTCTTCGGCGCGAGGTTCATACCGGTAGCGGCGTTGAAGTCGGCGAATTGCCCTTTCCAAATCATCATCGGCAAACGCCAGTGATACCACGTCGGATCGGACGAAGAATCGCGCGTGTCGATCCATGAGCCGTCCTGCACATGCTGCACGTCGTTCGCGGGAATCGGGTTGCGCGCGAGATATTCGTCGATGCCCAAACACGTGCCGTTGCCGGTGCAGGTGGTGCCGTAGCCGTTTTGCCACGTGGACAGCGAACCGGCGCGGCCGCTCGAATTATCGCCGTCGTGCGCGATCACGTAGAACTGTCGCGGTTCCAGCGCGGAGTAGGGCACGTATTCGTCCACCGTGGCGGCGCCTTCCCAGCCTTCCAACCACGAACCGTTTTGCGTGACCGGCACGCCCGCGATCTTGCTCACCGCGCCCGTCGCCGGATCGACGTAACGCACCCAATGCGGTGTGGACGCGAACGGATATTTGTTCACCACTACCTGCTGTTCGTGCGCCATCGGATTAGCGACCCAACTGCCGATGGTCGAGGTGTTGCGCAAATCCGCGCGATTGGGCGGCGAAGTCAGCGTGTCGCCGTTGGCGTCGTAGGTCGCGTAGGGATAGTCCTTCAACGTGCGCGAGAAATGGTTGTTGCCGATCACCGACCACTGGATGCCGAGCTTCGCCAGCGTCGGGATCAACCGATCCGAAAACCCGAGTTCGGTGGGGAAGAAGCCGCGCGAGGATTTGAAGTCGCCGCCGAGAAAATACGGTTGCGCGAGCGTCGCGTTTTGATAGATCAAATCCTTGAGGAAGTATTCCGAGCCCACCAACGGTCCCATCGTGTGATGGCCGGTGAAATGAATCAGATCGAGCGAACGATGTCCGCCGACCGTCGGCAGCCCGGTGTACGCGCTGCGCCAGGATGCGCCCCAATTCGGATTGCTGTAGCCCGGAATGTTCTGCAGGTTCTGCAAGCTGTTGACGTTGTTGACCACAGCGCCCGACATCGTGACGTGGATTTGCCCTTTTTGGCCGGAGAAATTGCGCAATTCCCCCGCGACCTGCTGCGGCCAGTATTGATACGCGCCGGTCTTGGCGTCGTGGCTGTAGTAGGCCACCAAATCGTCGTGCGGCATGATCGTGCCGCCGAGCGCGGGCGGTAGGTAATAGCTGTAGCCTGCGGGCGGATTGTTCTTGAGATTGACCACTTGGCCGTCGTACATGTAGCGGATCGGCGCGCCGACCGCGGTGGCGTTGTAGGCGTTGCCCACATCCACCGCATAGAACGGCCAGAAGTTCGGCATGTGGTTGTGATACACATGCGCGGCGGGAATCGCGGCGGGTGCGGTGTCGATCGCGAACGCGACGAGGGCCAGACCGATCGCGAAGGCGATCGGCGTTTTGCGCATGCTCATGATGGTCTCTCCCTGGTGATGAGTCGAACGGTGGCGTAACGTCGAACGTTCTTTCTCCACGCCGCCCCCTGCGGCGTGCCGATACTTCGCGTCGAACTGCTTCTCGACGAAGCAGCCGCAGTGCGACGCGATGGCGCATCGTCGTCGCGCGATGCGCGCACGAACGAGCCGCGTCGATTATTAGCGCGAGTGTCGTGCGTGCGCACGAATCTGAAATCGTATACACGCGTTTCGTCGATGCTGCTGCGCAACATCGACGAGCGCGAGCGATGGTTCGCGACATGCGTTTTGCGACGCGCGTCCGCACAGCGTTCGTGCGCGACGACGCAGATCGCTACGGCGACGATCGGTGCCGAACTGGCGCCGCGTAGCGAAGCCTGCGTGCGCTGGCGATCGATACGTCGGCGCAGATATTCTTGATGCCGATGTGATTGACACCGGCGTCGTCGACGCCGGCATCGTTACGCTAGTCTTGCGCTGTATCCTCAGCGCTCGCATCGTCCGTATCGACGCCGGCTTTCGCGCGTATCGCCGATTCGATATACGCCGCCAAGCCGACGGCGTGTCGGTCGTAGTGGGCTTGGAAGCGCGGGTCGCCTGTATATAACGACGCGACCTGCGCGTGCATCGCGGGCGAACACGGATAGAACCAGCGTTCGATATGCGAGCGATGGCGTTCGGCGAGCGCGCGAACGGCATCGTGATCGATAGGCAGGTTTTGCTGCATTGCAGCGAGAAAATCCGTTGTGATCGCTTCGGCTTCCTGCTCGATCCGTGCCCAATCGTCTTTGGAATAGCCGCCGGTGCGTTTTCGCGAGGTTTTCCAGGCATCGCTTTCGCCCCAGCGGCGTTCGGCTTCTTGCGCGTATTCGCCGTTGGCGAAGCGATCTGTGCCGCGAAATAAAGTGTCGGTGTTCATCGGTACGTTCCTCTCCAGTGCGTGTAGGGTCGCATCGACCGCCTCCAGAACCGCGTCCGCGTGCCGTTGTCGTTCCAATAACGCTGCGCGCTGCGACAGCAAGGCGTCGCGCCGCCGTTCGGGCGGTGCGTCGATCAGCGTGCGCACCTCATCGAGGCCGAAGCCGAGTTCGCGGAACACCAGAACCTGCTGCAAACGCTGTAAATCCTGTTCGGTGTAGAGGCGATAGCCGGCTTGGCTGCGATGCGAGGGTCGCACCAGTCCGATGGCGTCGTAGTGATGCAGCGCACGCACCGTCAGGTGTGTGGAAGCGGCGACGCGACCGACGGTGAGATAACGTGGCGGCATGACGAATTTCCGATGAGCGGGCGATGCGTGGAGCAACCTAAGGCCCGACGCAGCGTGAGGGTCAAGCCCTGCGGCGTTTAGGTTAGACTTCGGACGTGACCTAGGTGGGGCGCCCCTTGCCTGGCGGATTGTAGAAAACGGTCCGCTAGCGCAGCCACGGAGGGCAAAACGACGAAACGAGCGCGTAAGCGATTGATTCGTCGGGAGTCGGTCCGGGCGACTGCCGGGCAGGCGACGCGGAAAGCGATCGGGACGATCGTTTTTCGACACTTCGTTAGGGGATTCAGGGTCGGATCATTCATTTCGAGGGGAGTGGGCATGAACCGTAACGGTTTTCTGGGCTTGGCGTTGGCGCTGGCCGGTGTCTCCGGGGGCGCGGTCGGCGCCGATACGATCAAGTATCTCGCCCTCGTAGACGGCGGCAAGCAGGCCGGGCAGCAAGAGGTGGTCGTCGGCGACGACGGTGTCGTGCGGGTCGATTTCGTCTTCAAGGACAACGGCCGCGGCCCCGAGCTGAAAGAGGAATACGCGCTCGCGCCCGACGGCACCTTCGTGCGCTATTCGGTCAAGGGCACCTCGACCTTCGGCGCGCCGGTCGAAGAGGTCTTCGCGATCGAGAACGGCATGGCGCGTTGGACCTCCACCTCCGATACCGGCGAACAGCCCGCCGTCGCGGGCGCCGCGTACTCGCCCTTGGGCGGCACACCGCAGAGCATGAGTGTCGCGATCGCTGCGTTGGCCAAGCGCGCGGACGGCAAATTGCCGTTGATCCCTAGCGGCACGCTGACCATGCGCAAAATCGCCGACGCCGACGTGCGCAAAGGCGATGAAGTCCGCAAAGTGCAATTGCTGATGCTGACCGGCGTGGGCTTCACCCCCGGTTTCGTGTGGGCCACCGAAGGCGAAGCGCCGCGGATGTTCGCGCTGATTTATCCGGGTTATCTGCATTTGATCGAAGACGGCTGGCAGGCGAACGCCGATGCGCTCGAGCAGATTCAGCGTGGATCGGAAAATTCAGCGCTGATCGATATGCAGAAGCGCCTGGCCAAACCGTTGGCGGGCACCACGCTGATCCGCAACGCGCGCGTGTTCGACAGCGAGGCCGCGACGCTCGGCCCAGCGTCGGATTTGCTGTTGCGCAATGGGCGCATCGTGTCCATTTCCGACGCCGGCCAAGAAAAAGCGCCGGCTCAGCAGGTCATCGATGCCGGCGGCCGCGTCGTATTGCCCGGTCTGTACGACATGCACGGTCATGTCGGCGAATGGCAGGGCGGGCTGCATCTGGCGGCCGGCGTGACCACCGTGCGCGATATGGGCAACGACAACGCCTCGTTACAACGGTTGATGGCCGCCGAGCGCGCCGGCAAGTTGATGTCGCCCAGCGTGGTGCCGGCGGGCTTCATCGAAGGCGAAAGCCCGATGTCGGCGCGCAACGGATTCGTGATCAAAGATTTGGCGGGCGCCAAACGCGCCGTCGATTGGTACGCGAAAAACGGCTACCCGCAGATCAAAATCTACAACTCGTTTCCGAAAGAGATCCTGCGCGAGACCGTGACCTACGCGCACAGTCTCGATCTGCGCGTGAGCGGTCATATTCCGGTGTATCTGCGCGCGCAGGACGCCGTGGATGCGGGTTACGACGAAATCCAACACATCAATCAGGTGCTGCTGAATTTCTTGGTGGACGAGACGACCGATACGCGCACGCTGGAGCGTTTCTATTTGCCGGCCAAGCGCATCGCCGATCTGAATTTCGATTCGAAGCCGGTGCAGGATTTCATCGCCACCCTGGCCAAAGGCGGCGTCGCGGTCGATCCCACGATCACCACCTTCGATTTCATCCGTCAGCGCGCGGGCGAAATGTCGTCGGCGTTCGGCATGGTCGCCGATCACATGCCGCCGGACGTGCAGCGCGGGTTGCGCGTCGCCGAATTCGATATTCCCGACGACGAGACCGCGGCGCGCTACAACAAGTCCTACGACAAGATGGTCGAATTCGTCGGCCGCATGTACAAGGCCGGCGTGCCGATTCTGGCGGGCACCGACGGTTTGGCGGGCTTCACGCTGCAGCGCGAACTCGAACTCTACGTCAAGGCCGGTATGACGCCGTCGCAGGCGTTGCAAGTCGCGACGTGGAACGGCGCGAAGTTCTCGCGCACCTTGGAAGACCGCGGTTCGATTTCGATCGGCAAGCGCGCGGACTTGATCTTGGTGGACGGCGACCCCACTCAGAACATCTCCGACGTGCGCAAAGTCGCCTTGGTGATCAAGAACGGCACGGCCTACGCGCCGAGCGAAGTTTACGAAGCGCTGGGCATCAAGCCGTTCGTGCCCGCCGTCCGCATCGACACGCCCGCGAAGTGATCAGCTTCGCGGCGTTTTTTCTTCAGGATTCCCTATGACCACCGCATTCGATTTTTCCGCCATCGACATCGATGGGCACGACCGCGCGCTCGCCGACTACAGCGGCAAAGTGCTGCTCGTGGTGAACGTCGCTTCGCGCTGCGGCTTCACGCCGCAGTACACCGGGCTGCAAAAACTCTGGCGCGACTACCAGGACCGCGGGCTGGTGGTGCTGGGCTTTCCTTGCGATCAATTCAATCACCAAGAACCGGGCGATGAAGCGGAAATCAAGAATTTCTGCTCGCTCACCTACGACGTCGATTTTCCGATGTTCGCCAAAGTAAACGTCAACGGCGCGAAAGCGCATCCGCTGTGGAAATGGTTGAAGGACGAGAAAGGCGGCTTTCTCGGCATGGATGCGATCAAATGGAACTTCAGCAAGTTCTTGGTCGGTCGCGATGGGCGAGTGATCAAACGCTACGCGCCGACGGATAAACCCGAATCGATCGCTGCCGACATCGAAGCCGCGCTCGGCTGAGACCAAGCCATCAGGAAAACACTCATGGAAGATACCCCGAAGGGGCCGGGGCAGACGTTCGAGCTGAAGCTACGTGCGGAAAGCAATTGCTTGGTCGCGAACGTCACAGGCTGGATCGAAACCATCGACGCGATCATCGCGCTGTTCGCGCGCATCGGCGCGGAACTGCGCAAGACCCATTGCACCCGTTTGCTGGTGCTCGATCACACCCGCGGCGTGGTGCCGCCCGAACACGAAATGAAATCGTTGATGACGGCGATGGAAGGGCGCGGCTTCGACGAGGTGCGCATCGCGTACGTCGATATGCGCGGCACCGCGGTCAGTCGGATGGAAGTCGGCGAAATTCTGGGGCGCGAGCGCGGTTACGACTGTCGCGTGTTCGATAACGAACAACGCGCGCGCATCTGGTTGAATTACGGAAACGATTGAGGCGCGACCGGCTCCGCCTTTCTAGGGTTTCGTTTCTTGCGTCGCGGCCTCGGCGCGTCGCAATAGCTCGCCTGCGGCGGGGCTCCACACCGTCCAGGTATGACCGCCCGGCAGCACCAGCACGCGATCGGCCGGCAGTTGCGGCGCCAACAGCGCGATCGCGTCGCGCAAACGGTCGCGATCGCCGTAGGCCAGCCAGACCTGACGAGTTCGAGCGGGGTCTTGGCGCCAGCTCTGTAAATGCCGCCACAGTTCGCGTTGCCAGCTTTTCGCCGTGACCGGCTGTTCCGGCCCCGGCGTCCACTGCGCGAGACCGCCGGCTTGGCGAATCTCGTTAAGAATCGCGCGGCCGCCGAGATACGGCGCCAGCAACAGCAGGCCATCGACATCGCCCGGGTACAGGCGTTCGTGCATCAAGGTGCCCATGCCGCCCATCGATGCGCCGCCTAGCCAGACTTCGCGGTAGCCCTTGGCGTGCGCGGGCGCGATGACCTGCGCGTGCAAACGTTGGGGCGCGTCGCCGCGGCGATAGTCGCCCAAGCGCAATTCGGCGAACACGACATCGGCGTCCGGCCATGCGCCTTGCACGGCTTCGGCGATACCGCTGCGGCGCAAGTCGGCTAAATCGTCGCCGCGCCCGGGCAGGATCACCACCACGCGCGTCGCCGGCTGCGGTGCGGGCAGATGCAGCGTCGGAATCGGCGGCGCATCTTCGGCCGTGCGCAACGACGCGCAACCGCTCAGGCCGATCAGAGCGAACAACAACGCAACGGCGATGCGAGCGCGCATGGGAGACTCCCCGGAAGTTCGGCCAAGCGTACGCGTTGTTCGGGGCGATTCGCTACGCTTATTTTTCGACGAACGCGCGTTCGAACACGTATTCGCCGGCGGTGCCGATGCGCGGCGAGGCGTTGAAACCGCGCGCGTCGAGAATGCGACGAAAATCCGCCAGCATCTGCGGGCTGCCGCAGATCATCGCGCGGTCGTGCGCGGGGTCCAGCGGTTCGATGCCCAGATCCGAGGCGACGCGCCCGTTCTCGAGCAAATCGGTGATGCGGCCGCGCTGCAAGCGCCCGTGCCAGAAGAAATCCTCGCGGCTCACCGCCGGGTAGTACAGCAATTTCTGGCGGATTTCCTCGCCCAGATACTCGTGGCACTGCAGGCCGCGGCTGATGTAATCGCGATACGCCAAGTCGGGTTCGCCGCGCACACCGTGGCAGACGATCACGCGCTCGAAGCGCTCGTACGTCGCCGGGTCTTTGATCACCGCTAACCACGGCGCCAAACCGGTGCCCGTGGACAGCAAATACAGATTACGGCCGGGATGCACGTCGGTGATCAGCAACGTGCCGGTGGGTTTGCGGCCGATCAGAATGGTGTCGCCGGGTTTGATGTGCTGCAGGCGCGAGGTCAGCGGCCCGTTCTGCACTTTGATGCTGAAGAACTCCAGTTCTTCTTCCCAATTCGCGCTGGCGATGGAATAGGCGCGCATCAGCGGCTTCGTCGAGCCGTCTTCCTGCGGCACTTCCAACCCGATCATCACGAATTGGCCGTTGTCGAACCGGAAGCCGTCGTCGCGGGTGGTGGTGAAACTGAAATACGCGTCGGTCCAGTGGCGGACATCGAGCACCGTTTCGGTGCCGTACGGGGAGGCCATGCGGTCGGAAGTCGGAGTAGGGGCGCGCGAATTGTAACGGACGGCCCGGGGGCGTTTTTTGACGAGGGACAAAGGCAGACGGCCCGAGGCGCAAGCCCCGGGCCTCCTGCGATCACAGCGCGAGGCGGTGGATCACCTGGGTGCGATCGTCCTGGTCGGGCTCGGTCACGAAGCCCAGATGGTGCGCTAGGTGCGCCATTTCGCGGTTTTCGGCGAAATCCAGCGACACCATGCGCTCGATCCCGCGTTCGCGCGCGGCGTCGATCAGCCGCTGCATCAAAGCGGTACCGAGGCCCTGACCTTGCCAGGCGTCCAGCACCGTCACCGCGATTTCGCATTGTCGAGGGTCGGTGCCCACCGCATAGCGCGACACGCCGACGATGCGTTCTTCGCCGTCGATCTCGGCCACGGCGACGAAGGCCTCATCGTTGACGTGATCCACGTTCACCAGGCGCTCGACCAGTTCCGGGCTGGCCTCGCTCATCTGCTCTTGGAAACGGTAGCGGCGCGACTGCGGCGCTAGGGCTTCGATGAACGTCCGCTCGGCGTCGGCGTCGCTGGGATTCATCGGCCGGATGGTCGCGCGGCGGCCGTCGGCCAGCGTCGCTTCGGTGTAGGGCAAGAAATGCGCATCGGTTTCGACGGGGGCGGCTTGCATCGACGTTCTCCTGCGAGGGGGTAGGCCAATGGTGCGACGCACCATTTCGCGACGTATTGACGGCGGTCAAGCCCCGAGCGGGGGTAAAATCGCGGTTCCGCATTCCCACGACGAACCCGCCCGTGTCCGCCGCCAAAACCTCCGCCATGCCCGCCGAGCGCCGCTCGGTGTCGATCCAGCAGGAACACCTGATCCAATCGATCGCCGATGCGCTGCAGTACATCAGCTATTACCACCCGGTCGATTACATCAAAAACCTCGCCGCCGCTTACGAGCGCGAGGAGAGCGTCGCGGCGAAGGACGCGATCGCGCAGATCCTGATCAATTCGCGGATGTGCGCCGAGGGCCATCGCCCGATCTGTCAGGACACCGGCATCGTCACCGTGTTTCTCGACGTCGGCATGGACGTGCGCTGGGACGACGCGACGATGAGTCTGGACGACATGGCCAACGAAGGCGTGCGTCGCGCCTACAACCACCCGGACAACAAACTGCGCGCCAGCGTGCTGGCCGACCCCGCCGGCAAACGCACGAACACCAAAGACAACACGCCCGCCGTGGTCAACGTGAAGATCGTTCCCGGCAATACCGTTGAGGTGATCGTCGCCGCGAAAGGCGGCGGCTCCGAAGCCAAGTCGAAGTTCGCGATGCTCAACCCGTCCGATTCCATCGTCGATTGGGTGCTGAAAACCGTGCCGACGATGGGCGCCGGCTGGTGCCCGCCGGGCATGCTCGGCATCGGCATCGGCGGCACCGCTGAGAAAGCGATGCTGCTGGCGAAAGAAGCGCTGATGGAGCCGATCGACATCACCGAACTGCAGGCGCGTGGCGCCAGCAATCGCGCCGAAGAATTGCGCTTGGAGCTGTACGAGAAGGTCAATGCGCTGGGCATCGGCGCGCAGGGCCTGGGCGGCTTGACCACCGTGCTCGACATCAAGATCAAGGATTACCCGACGCACGCCGCGAACCTGCCGATCGCGATGATTCCGAACTGCGCGGCCACGCGTCACGCGCATTTCACGCTCGACGGCAGCGGCCCGGTGATGCTGGACCCGCCGTCGTTGGAAGACTGGCCGACGCTGACCTACGACGCGAGCAAAGGCCGTCGCGTGAATCTGGATACGATCACGAATGAAGACGTCGCCTCGTGGAAACCCGGCGAAGTGCTGCTGCTCAACGGCAAGCTGTTGACCGGCCGCGACGCCGCGCATAAGCGCATGGTCGATATGCTCAACAAGGGCGAAGCGCTGCCGGTCGATCTGCGCGGCAAGTTCATCTACTACGTCGGTCCGGTCGATCCGGTGCGCGACGAAGTGGTCGGCCCCGCCGGCCCCACCACCGCCACGCGCATGGACAAATTCACCGAGCAAGTGCTGGCGCAAACCGGATTGATGGGCATGGTCGGCAAGGCCGAACGCGGCCCGGTCGCGATCGAAGCGATCAAGAAACACCGCTCGGTGTACCTGATGGCCGTCGGCGGCGCCGCCTACCTCGTGTCGAAAGCGATCAAGGCCGCGAAGGTCGTCGGTTTCGCCGACCTCGGCATGGAAGCGATCTACGAGTTCGAAGTCCAGGACATGCCGGTGACCGTCGCCGTCGATTCGCAGGGCTCATCGGTCCACAACACCGGCCCGCGCGAATGGCAGGCGAAGATCGGGAAGATTCCGGTGGTAGTGGAATAAGCGAGCGCGTAGGGCGGGTGAAACCCGCCTTCTGCGATTAACGCGAAAACACGATGACCGCGCGTCCATACGTTCATCGCAGCATGCGGAATATCGCGTCGTGGTGGCGGGTTTCACCGCCCGACGGGTTCTATCTCAGCCGTCATCCCGGCGAACGCCGGGATCCCGCGTCTAGAAACAGCTTCAGAAGCTGGGTTCCGGCGCTCGCCGGAATGACGAATCGAGTCACATCGGTTCGTCAAACCCCGCGAAAATAAATATCCACGTAATCCGTCGCCTGATCGCACGGGTTGTCCATTTCCTGCAGACGCCAGTATTTGCGGCCGCCCTTGGTCTTGAAGGTGAAGCGGCCTTCGCGTTTGCATTCGGCGCCGGCGGCGATATGACTGACGCGGGTGACGATCTTGCCTTCGAGCACGAAGCCGTCTTTGCTGACCGAAACGATCTTGCCGGAGACGCGCACGAAGTCGCCTGCGTTGTCGCCGCGTCCGATCTGTTCGCCTTCCGTCCGCAAGCCGCCGTTGCGATCTTCGATCTTGAGTTCGCCGGCGGCGCTCAAATCGCTCCATCCGATCCACTGCAACGTCAGGCGATGCTCGCCGACGAGCTTGGCTTTCGCGGCGGCATCCAAGCCGTTCGCGGCGTCCTGACGCGGACCGGCGAAGGCGTGGCCGACGAAGAGGGCGAATGCGCAAAGCACGACCGGGACGAGACGAGAGAAATGACGCATCGTGCGGCTCCATCGAAGATTCGGAACGCGCATGATCCACGCAATCGACGCTCGCATCAACGCGCTCGGCGAATCGCGGTCCGACCTTCGTTCACTTCGAGGTTTTATTCGGCTGCAGCAAATTCTGCCCGGAGGCGCCCGCCCGCGCGGCTGCGACTTGTTCGTCGATTTCGCGATTGACCGAGGTATCGCTGTCGCCGTTCTGATCGGACTCGGTCATCGTGGATTCGCGATCGTCCGGCAAACGCGCGATGTGATACACGGTGCGCGGCGCATCGATGCCTTCGCGCGCGAACGCGGCTTTGGTTTGCCGGATCGCTTCGCTGCGGGTTTTGCCCAGATCGCTTTCGCGCTGGTCGATCCAGCCGTAGAACTTCAGCACGATCCCGGCGTTGCCGTTCTCGACCACCAACGACGACGGAGCGGGGTCGTCCAACACGCCGTCGATGCCTGCGATAGCCGCAAGACCCGCTGCGCTCGAGCGGCGAATCGATTGCGAGACGTCGATGATCGCGGTGAATTCGAAACGCCGTTTCGGGTTGCGGCTGTAGTTGAGGATCACCGACTTGAACACGACGCTATTCGGAATCTGCAACTCGTTGCCGTCGAAGGTCATCAGCACCGTCGCGCGCGAGTTCACCGAGATGACTTTGCCCTCGCGGTTGTCGATGCTGACCGAGTCGCCGGGTTCGAACGAACGGCGCACGCTCAGCAGAATGCCGGCGATGTAGTTCTCGGCGATGTCGCGGAACGCGAAGCCGAGCACCAAGCCGACCACGCCCGCGGAACCCAGCACCGCGCCGACGACCGAGGTCATGCCCAGCAGGTCGAGCGCGATCAAGACGCCGATCAACAGGATCGCGGTGCGCACGATCGTCCGCACCAAGCCGCTCATGTACGGATTGTCCGAGCGGATATTCAGCAGGTGCAAACGTTTGGCGACGAAGCGCGACACCCAGTGCGCGATCAGCATGACCAGCATCGCGAGGATCAACAGCGGAATCTTACGCAGCAGATTCAACCCGGCTTGGCGCGAGGTTTCGTAGACGGCTTCGAGGCAATAGCCGATATGGTTCGCGGCGCAGCGCGCATCGGCGCTATCGCGCGGCGCGGACTCGTTCGTGGGCGCCGAGACCGGCGCGGCGATCGCTCGACCAACGGTTGCGGGCGCGGCGTTGGCGGAGGCTGTGTCGGAGCCCGCCGACACGGGGTGCGCCCACATCGGCAGGCAGCACAAGAGTACGAGCAGAACCCATGTCCGTAACGCCATCTCAGAAATACCACGCGACCAGGAAGACGCCGAGCATCGTAAACGCCAGCGCGAGTTTCAAGACGACGCCGACGACGATCCCCAGCCAGGTGCCGAGTCCGACTTTCGCGGCTTGTCCGACGCCCGCGCGGTCGAGCTTGCGCTGGTAGAGCAATTCGCCGATCGCGGCGCCGACGAAGGGCGCAATGAACACGCCGACGATGCCCATGAACAAGCCCACGACCATGCCGATCATCGCGCCGACGACCGCCATGCGGCTGGCGCCGACTTTCTTCGCGCCCATGGCCGTGGCCATAAAGTCGATCGCGAACGACAACAACGTCAATGCGCCGAGCAGGATCAGCACCCAGACGCCGATGCGTTCGAAGTCGTCGGCCCAGGCCGCCAGCAACATGCCGCCGAACACCAAGGGCAGGCCGGGCAGGGCCGGCAGGATCGTGCCGAGCAGACCGACCACGATCAAAATCGCGGCGAAGACGAAGAGCAGTGTTTGGTTGTCCATGGGATCCGGCGAGTGCGCAGAGCGGTCTGCGCGCGAATGATGGCACGTCGAGCGCGCCGGACGCATAGGCCATCGGTGGGGCGACAGCACGGCTTCGTTAACCGTGTCGGTGACGACAATCGAGCCGATCGCGCTAACTGCGCAAATCGCGCCAATCGTTCGAAGCGCCGACTCGCGCTGCGATTCGACACGACGGCCGAATGCCGCGCAGCAACGAAAACGGCCCGCCGAAGCGGGCCGTCGAGAGCGTTTCGCTCGCGAACGAGCGAGGTTCAGTTCTGGAACGGGGTGTTTTCCGCGAAGTATTCGTGGTTGTCGGCGTTATCCACCGCCAACGTCGGATCGGTGTTCGCCAAACTGTTGGCGCCGGATTGCCCATACACGTGATCGTCGGTGCCGGCCACGATGGTGAAGTGACTCATTTCGTGGATCAGCGTGCCGGCTTTAGAGTCCGTGCCCAGCAGCGGCGCGCGCCAGAAGGCACCGCAGAGGTAGATTTGGTAATGCTGCGACGCGAACACGTACGCATAGGTGTTGTTCGGATCCGGAACCGCGGTGCAATTGCAATTCAGCGTGATCTGACCGTTGTTCTGGTCCATCGCCGTGTCGATGTTGACGAAATGCTGCTGCGCCGTGCTGTAGCGCGTCGAGGTGTACGCCCCGAACCAGGAGGTGTAGCGCGCGCCGGTCGCGCCGCTGTTCAGATAGCCCTTCGCGTTTTCGGCGTATTGGCGCGCCGCGATGACGGCGTTGCCGAGCTGGTCCTGGCGGTCGGCCGTGCAGCCGACGTAGGCCAGATTCAGCCCGAATGCGGTGTTGGAATTGTCGCGACGCGTCGCGAACACCGGCGGACGCGGGCGGCCGTTGGCGGGCGTGACCGCGGCGACCGCGCGCATCTGGATCGGCGCGCTTTTCGCGGACATCGGCGCACCGTTGGTTTGTTGCAGGCGTTCGCTGCCGGTCAACGAAGCGAATTGCAGCGGCGATTCGAAGGCGACGGTGTAAAGACCGCCGGCGGTCAAGTCGTAGGAGACGGACAGATCGACAACCGAGCGATAACTGCGGCCCGGGCGGATGATCGCGAAATCCGCGGCGCTGGGCGCGCCGCGTTTGACCATCGCGCCGTCGAAACGCAGCGGCTCGCCGTTGCGGCTGACGCGGAAGACGTTGGACTCGCTCACCGCCGACGGCAATTGCCAGTAAGGAATGCGCAAGGTTTTGCGGCTGGTGTTGGTCAGCACCACTTCGACGCGGGTGTCGTCGATGGCGTAGAGCCCGACGCGCAGCGGGTTGGCTTTCGCCAGATTCGCGCGGGGCGCGCCGAGATCGGATTCGTAGAACCGCTTGAGTAGCGGTGCGGCGCCGACATCGCCGGACAGGCCGGCGATCGTGCCGATCAGCGCAGTGGTACCGGCGATCGCGGCGGTGGCGAAGAAACGGGGCGCGGTGCGCGAAGAGGTCTGACGCATGGGCTTCTCCCGCCCGGACTTTGGAGGGCCGGGCTCGATCGTATTCACGGGCGAATTCACGGGCGAACTCGCATGCCGATCCTAGCAGGTCGAGGCGCGCCGAGCATGTGCGCGCCGTCGGGCGGTGGCCTGGGCGCCGCGTCGAAGCGGTATCTGCGGGGTCGGCGATGGAATACGCCGTACTCCAAAACGGCATGGCCCGCCGAAGCGGGCCATGCGATGACGCATTGTCGCGCCGACTCGACCGGTCCGGTCGGGCCGGCTGGATCGACTCAGTTCGGCCTGCTCAGTTCTCCCCGTTCAGTTCTGCGCGGGGGTGTTTTCGGCGAAGTACTCGTGGTTGTCGGCGTTGTCGAGCGCACGCGTCGGGTTGCTGGTAGCAAGACTTCTTGCGGCGCTCTGGCCGTAAGCCCAGTCGTCGGTGCCGGCGACCACGTTGAAATGGCTCATTTCGTGGATCAGCGTGCCGGCTTTGGAGTCGGTGCCGGTGTTGGGCGCGCTCCAGAACGCATTACAGACGTAGATTTGATACGGCTGAGTCGGGTAGACATAAGCGTAGTAGTTCTGGCTGCAGCCGCAGTTGATGGTGATCTGGCCGGCGTTCTGGTTGATCGCGTTGCTGATGCTGACGAAATGTTGCTTGGCGGTGTTGTAACGGCTGGACGTGTAGGCACCGAACCACGAGGTGTAGCGCGGTCCGGTCGTGCCCGCGTTGAGATAGCCCTTCGCGTTGGTGGCGTAGGTGCGGGCCGAGTTGACCGCGGTCCCCGCGGACGAGGTGCGGGCGCTGGTGCAGCCGACGTAGTTCACGCCGTTGACCACGGCCGTCGGGCCGACTTGCTTCTGCGCGGCGGCGAGATTCAATCGTTCGGTCGGCGTCGCCGCACCGGCGTCCATCCACATCCGCATCGGTGCGCTCATCGCCACCATCGGCAGGCCGTTGGGCTGGACCAAGCGCGCAACGCCGGAGAGCGAGCCGAATTGCAGCGGGGACGCGAAGGCGACCGTGTACTGCCCGACTTTGGACATGTCGTAGGTGGCGCTCAGATCGACCACGGAACGGACGCTTTGGCCGGGGCGCAAGATCGCGAAATCGGTCGCGGTCGGCACCCCGCGTTTGATCATGGCGCCTTCGTAACGCACTTCTTCGCCGTCGTGATTGATCGCGAACAGGTTGGAATCGAGCGTGGTCGACGGCAATGCGTAACTCGGTACGCGAACGGTCTTGCGGCTGGTGTTGGTGACGACCACTTCCACGCGGCCATCGCCCAAGGCCATCATGCCGATGCGCAGCGGGTTGACTTGGCTGCGTATCGGCGCAGCGGTCGCGGACGATAGCGCCGCGGCGATGGCGACGCTCAATAGCGCGCCCGTGGCGAGCGCGCTGACATAACGATTCTTCATTCGGTTGCCCCCGAGAGTTGAGTAAGCCCGCGAATGCGGGCTAAGCGATGGTAGGCAAACGCGCGTCGTCGGTACACGCCGCTCTGCAGCATGGCTCGTCGCACCATGCTCCGCTGCACCATGCTCCGCCGCGGAATAAGAAATGCGATCCATAATCGTTTCGCATTGTCCTTTCGCCGCGCCTCGCGAAGTGGGCTGGGCGCGTGTGCGCGGCCAGCCGCGCGACCCTCTGCGCGATCATCGGCGTAGCCTTCCGCACGACCGGCGTCCCCAAACGACGACGCCGACGGCAGCAGGCCGTCGGCGTCGATCGCGCGAAGCTGGGCTGCGCCGAGCGTCAGCCTTTGAAGTCCTGATGGCAGGCTTTACAGCTCTCGCCGATCTTCGCCGCCGCCGCATTGACGCCGTCGCAGTTGATCGGCGGATTAGCTTGCGCTTCGTCCACGGCGGCGCGCATCGTGCTGGCGTGCTTGCGGAAGCGTTCGTCGTCGCTTTCGCCCGGGAAGGCCGCTTCCAGGTCGTCGGCGGTCACGCGCAAGGCTTTGAGGTGCGGGATGATGTCGGTGGCGGCGCAGCGGTTTTCGCTGGCTTTCTGGCCCAACTGCTTCATGTGCCAGCCCTGCACGTGCATGAGGCTTTCCGGGAAGGGGTCCTGACGCGCCTTCCAAGCGTTGAGCAACATCACTGCCGCCACGGCGCCCAGCACCAGACCGAACAACAAGACGAAGAGATAGCGCGAGAACGCGGACGATTTCGGTCGAATCTGTTCGGGCGTGGTGGACATGGCGGGCTCCGTTCGGTTTGCGACACCTTAACACGCCGAAAAGACGCCTCGGAACCCGCGCCGCCCGGTTGCTCCCTTCGCGTACGCGCCGTGTCCCCTCCGAGACGGTCCGCCAGAGCGCTTCGGATAAACTGTCGCGATGCGCGCAGACCCCGCCTCATCCGACGATGTTCTCGACGATGTTTGGACCGAACGTTTCGGCGGCATCGACCGGCTGTACGGGCGCGGCGCTTTGCGCACGTTCTCGCGCGCGCATGTCGCGGTCGTCGGTTTGGGTGGCGTGGGTTCGTGGCTGGTCGAAGCCTTGGCGCGCAGCGGTGTGGGCCGGTTGACCTTGATCGATGCCGACGACCTGTGCGTGTCCAACACCAACCGCCAATTGCCCGCGTTGGCCGGCCAGTACGGCCGCGGCAAGGCCGAGGCGATGGCCGAACGCTGCCGCGCGATCAACCCCGCCATCGCCATCGACACCATCCCGAATTTCCTCACGCCCGGCAATCTCGAAGAGCTGCTCGGTCGCGGCTACGACCTCGTGGTCGATGCTTGCGACAGCTTTCGCACCAAAGTCGAAGCGATCGCCTGGTGCCGCCGCCGCAAATTGCCGCTGATCGTCGTCGGCGCGGCAGGCGGCCGTCTCGATCCCACGCTGGTGCGCGTGCGCGATCTTTCGCGCACCGAACACGATGCGATGCTGGCGCTGATCCGCAAAAAACTCCGCGCGGAATTCAATTTCCCGAAAAACCCGCAGCGTTACTTCGGCGTGCCGGCGATCTATTCGCTCGAGAACGTGCAATACCCGCAGGCCGACGGCAGCGTCTGCGGCTTGCGCCCCAAACTCGGCGCCGATGCGGCCTTGAAACTCGATTGCGGCGCGGGCCTTGGCGCCGCCACGCATATCACCGGCGCGTTCGCGTTCGCCGCCGCTGGCAAAGCGCTGGAAATACTCCTGAAGCCGAAAGTCGGCGCGACGTCGCCGTAAGCCGGTTCCCGTAGAGCGGAGCGAAGCTCCGCTACGCTCGTCCCGGAGCCGCCGCAGCGGAGCTTCGCTCCGCTCTACTGAATTGCGGCGCGGGCCTTGGCGCTGCGACGCACATCACCGGCGCATTCGCGTTCGCTGCCGCGTGCAAAGCGCTGGAAATGCTGTTGAAGCCCAAAGCGTCATAGGGTGCGTCTACGGCGCACCGATCGGGAAGTCACCATAGGGTGCGCCTTTGGCGCACCGTTTTCGTTTCAAGCGTCGTGGAACACGGTGCGCCGCAGGCGCACCCTATGAAAGATCGTGTGCCGCTTTGCGATTTAAGACGCGAGCGAAATCCCGAACAGCCGTTGCGCATTGGCGGTGGTCGCCTGGGCCAGCGCATCCGGCGACATACCGCGCAGTTGCGCGATCGCATCGCGCACGATCGGCAGTCGCGCAGGTTCGTTGCGTTGCCCGCGATGCGCGCTATCGGGCTGATCGGGCGCGTCGGTTTCCAGCAGCAGCGATTCGATCGGCAGCGTCGCCGCCAATCCGCGCAGGCGTTGCGCCCGGTCGTAGGTGACGGGGCCGCCGAGACCGATCAGAAACCCCTGATCGAACAATCGCTTCGCTTGGTCGGCGCTGCCGGAAAAACTGTGGACCACGCCGCGCAGCGGGGCGAAGCGGCGAATCGCGGCGAAGACATCGTCCACCGCGCGCCGCGCATGCACGATGACCGGCAATCCGAACTCGCGCGCCAACCGCAGTTGGCCGTCGAAATACTCGCGTTGTCGCATCGGATCCAAGCCTTCGACGAAAAAATCGAGGCCGCATTCGCCCACCGCCACCGGGCGTTCGCGTTCGATCCACTCGCGCAAGGCGATCAAATGCGCCGGGCGATGCCGTTCGAGATACATCGGATGCAGCCCATACGCCGGGTACAAACCCGGCGCCATCGCGCAAACGGCGCGCAAGTTGTCCCAACTCGCCGCGTCCACCGCCGGCACGATCTGCGCGATCACGCCGACGGCTAGCGCGCGGGCGATCGCCGCGTCGCGGTCGGCGTCGAATTCCTCGGCGTCGAGATGGCAGTGGCTATCGACCAGCATGCGCGACGCCGGTCAGGAGACTTTTTGCCCTTCGATCGGTGGCTTGGCGGATTGCGCGGACGCATCGACCGTCGGTGCAGGTTTCTTGCGCATATTCGCCAGCAACATCGCGCCGAGACCGAGCAGCAATTCGTCGGCGAAAGGAATGATGTCGGGAATGAAGAAGTCCACGACGAACAAACCGGCGGTCAGCATGAATAGCTTGGGATAACTGAGCCGGCCCAAAAAGCCGAGCACCGGACCGACGAGCGGGTTGGCCATGACAGCGCGCCTCGAAAGAATACGAATGACGGAACGCTAGCACGCGTTCGCCGAATGCGGGGTTACGTTCGCGACTTTTTTCGATGCCCGAACGAAAACGCGGCGCTGCGTTCCTCGGCGGCGCTCGAAACGTCGGGATTTCGGGCGTTAACCCGCCGCACGTCTGAACGAACGCATGCGGATACCGTTCAGTTTCGCGCGCGTCTCCGTTTCGGTTCAGCGTCTCGGTGCTGCAATCCGCTCACCCGCACCGCGGCGCAGACCGCAGAGGATTCCCCCATGAAATACCAAACACTCGCCGTCGCCATCGCTGCCTTGCTCGTCGGCGGCGTCGCCACCGCCGCCTATCTCAACAACCGCGCCCCGAGCGCGATGGACGTTACGACCGCCGAGATCGCCCCCGTCGCAACGTCCTCGCAATCGCCGGCCGCACTGGATCAGCCGCGCGACACCCGCATCTCGATTCCCTCCGCCGGCCGCTTGGACTACGCCGACGTGGTCGCCGTGAAGCCCATCGCCGAGCGCCGCACGTTGTACGGCACCGTGATCGGCACCGAACCGGTGCGCGAAACCACCGTCGCCACGACGCCGCGCGACATCTGCGAAGACGTGGCGGTGCAAGACCGTTTGCCCGAACGCGACGGCAACGTCGGCGGCGCGGTCGCTGGCGCGGTCATCGGCGGCTTGGTCGGTAACCAAATCGGCGGCGGCGACGGCCGCAAACTGGCCACCGTGGCCGGCGCCGTCGGCGGCGGATTCGCCGGTCGCGAAATCGATAAACGCCATGTCGGCGGCAAAGTGGTGAACCGCACCGAACGCCAGTGCCGCACGGAGTCGTCCACCACCACCAGCAGCAAAACGGTGGCTTGGAACGTGACCTACCGCGAGCCGAACGGCCGCATCGGCATGCTGCGCACCGATCAGAAGCCCGGCAAGCGCATCTCGTTGGGCACCGAATCGGAGGTGGTCGGTTACGACGTGACCTATCGTTACGAGGGCGAAAAGCGCCATGTGCGGATGGACGACAAACCGGGCGAGCGCCTGCCGGTGATCGATGGGCAGGTGGTGACCGAGGTCGAGAACCCGGGCGCGCCGACGCGCGGCTGAGGCATTGAAATAAGTTCGCGGCCGCCCCGAAGCGGTCGCGGAATCGGCGGGGCCGGAGCGATCCGGCCCCGTCGTCGTCTGGGGTTGGCGAAATCGAGGGGTTTCCGTCCGATATCGGCGTTTCGCCGAACCCAGGCGGGCTATTCGCAGGTATCGATTGCGCAGGTTGCCCCCTTACAATTGCGTTTCGACCGAATCGATCTGGATACCATGGCTCTGCACCCCTACGACCTCTACGACGTTCGTTCCCTGCTCAGCGAAGAAGAGCGCGCGGTGCAGGACACCGTCGCCCGTTTCACCGACGAGCGCGTCCTGCCGATCATCGGCAAGGCCTTCGACGAAGGCCGGTTTCCGAAAGAACTGATCCCCGAAATCGCCGAACTGGGCCTGCTGGGCTCCTCGCTGCCCGAGCAATACGGTTGCGCCGGCCTCAACGGCGTCAGCTACGGCCTGATCTGCCAGGAACTGGAACGCGGCGATTCCGGTATCCGCAGTTTCGTGAGCGTGCAATCGTCGCTGTGCATGTATCCGATTTACGCCTACGGTAGCGAAGAACAGCGCCAGCGTTGGTTGCCCGACATGGCTGCGGGCAAGGCCATCGGTTGTTTCGGCTTGACCGAGCCGCACGGCGGATCCGACCCGGCCAATATGAAAACCACCGCCAAGCGCGATGGCGGCGATTGGGTGATCAACGGTTCGAAGATGTGGATCACCAACGGCAATCTCGCCGATGTCGCCATCGTGTGGGCGCAGACCGACGACGGTATTCAGGGCTTCCTGCTCGAAAAAGGCATGCCGGGCTTCACCGCCCAAGAAATCAAACACAAGATGAGCCTGCGCGCCTCGGTCACCAGTGCGCTGTTCTTCGACAACGTGCGGGTGCCCGATTCCAGCCGTCTCCCGAACGTGAAAGGCCTGAAGGGTCCGCTCGGTTGTCTCACCCAAGCGCGTTATGGCATCACCTGGGGCCCGATCGGCGCCGCCATCGCCTGCCTCGACGAAGCCCTGAAGTACACCAAGGAACGCGTGCTCTTCGGTCGCCCAGTCGCCGCCAACCAAGCCGCGCAGCTCAAACTCGCGGACATGGCGCGTCGTATCACCATGGCGCAATTGCTGTCGCTGCAGCTCGGACGTTTGAAAGACGCCGGCAATATGCAGCCGACGCAGGTGTCGTTGGCGAAGTGGAACAACGTGCGCATGGCGATCGACATCGCCCGCGAAGCGCGCGACCTGCTCGGCGGCGCCGGCATCACCACCGAGCATTGCCCCATCCGTCATGCGCTGAATCTCGAATCGGTCATCACCTACGAGGGCACGGAAACCGTGCACCAGCTCGTCGTCGGCCGAGAATTGACGGGTATCAACGCGTTTTGATCGAAACCACTCTTGGTCGCTCACGATATTTCTGTCATCCCGAGCGAAGCGAGGGACCTGTTTTCCAAGTCGACAACAGGTCCCTCGCTTCGCTCGGGATGACGACCAGATGGCCGATCGTTGCTTCTGTTCTGACGGGCTCGTTCGTATGACCACCGCACAGATCCAACTCGAAACCGAACGCTTGATCCTGCGCGTGCCGCGGATCGAGGATTTCGAGCGTTACGCCGAATTGTTCGGACACGAGGTCTCGCGCGTGATCGGCGGTCCGCATGTGCGCGGCGATGCGTGGCGGCGGTTCCTGCAGATGCCGGGGGCGTGGACGGTGCAGGGCTTCGGCATGTTTTCGGTCGTCGAAAAATCCAGCGGGCTGTGGGTCGGGCAAGCGGGGCCTTGGATGCCCGATGGCTGGCCGGGCACCGAAGTGGGCTATGCCTTCCACCCGGATGCGCACGGCAAGGGCTATTGCACCGAAGCCTGCGTGGCGGCGATGGATTGGGCGTTCGATACGCTCGGCTGGGACGATGTGATTCACTGCATCTCGCCCGAGAATATCGCGTCCCAAAACGTGGCGAAGCGCTTGGGTTCGTACAATCGCGGACCGGGGATCTTGCCGCCGCCTTTGAACGTGCATGCGATCGACCTGTGGGGTCAAACTCGCGAAGAATGGCGCGCGCGTCGGGGAGTTTCCGCATGATCACGTTGTACGGTATGTCCAGTTCGGGCAATTGTTACAAGCTGCAGTTGCTGATGGCGCAATTGCATCGCGAATACGAGTGGGAAGAGATCGACATCACCCGCGGTGAGAATCTTTCGCCCGAGTTTTTGGCGATGAACGATCGCGGCAAAGTGCCGGTGTTGAAGCTCGATGACGGCCGCACGATGTCGGAATCGAACGCGATCTTGAACTATCTCGCGCAGGGCACGCCGCTGCTGCCGGACGACCCGTGGGATCGCGCGAAGACGCTGCAGTGGATGTTCTTCGAGCAATACAGCCACGAGCCGTATATCGCGGTTTCGCGTTTCGTGCGCAAATTCCTGCCGTCGGATCACCCGCGTCGCGCGCATCTGGATGCGCTGAAGGCCTCCGGCGACGAAGCGTTGGCGGCGATGGAACGGCATCTTTGCCGATTGCCGTGGTTCGGCGGCGAGCGCTACACCATCGCCGACATCGCGCTGTTCGCCTACACCCACGTCGCCGAGGACGGCGGCTTCGATCTCGCCGCGTATCCGCACGTCGAGCGCTGGATCAAGCACGTGATGCAGCAACCGGGCTTCGTGCCGATGCGCATCGCCGATCGCATCGAGGGCTGATGCCTCGAATCCGCGTCGCCGCCGCGCCGTTGTAGAGCGGAGCGAAGCTCCGCTACCCGCCTCTCCGAAACAGGTCGTTATTTCAGCGACCGAAGCCCCGACAAGCACCACAGCGGATCTTCGATCCGCTCTACCGAGACAAGAGCGCCACATCATGTTCGCTAACGTTCCGAATCCGATCCCCGCCCGCATGAAGGGCCTCAATCGCGCCGAGATTTGCGACGTCAATTTTCAGGCGTTGGTGAAAGACTGGGACGGCGACGCGCAGCCGAAACCGGCGCCCAACGAAGCGGTGTTGGACGGCAGCGCGCTCGACGCGCAAGGCTTTCGCGAATTGTTCGAATCGCAATTGATTTCCCGTCATCTCGATTTGATGGCCCGCGTGTTGCGCGTGCAGAACAAGGTCTTCTACACCATCGGTTCGTCGGGCCACGAGGGCAATGCGATGGTCGCGCGGTTGACGCGGCACACCGACCCCGCGTTTCTGCACTATCGTTCCGGCGGGTTCATGGCCGAGCGCTTCCGTAAGATTCCGGGCATGGACCCGATCATGGATTCGGCGCTGTCGTTCGCGGCCAGCGCCGATGACCCGGCCAGCGGTGGGCGCCATAAAGTGTGGGGCAGCAAACCGTTGTGGGTGCTGCCGCAGACCTCGACCATCGCCTCGCATTTGCCGAAGGCGCTGGGCACCGCGATCGCCATCGAACACGCGCGCCGCATCGGCCATACGCTGCCGATCCCCGACGACAGCATCGCGATCTGCTCGTTCGGCGACGCGTCCAGCAATCACGCCACCGCGCAGACCGCGTTCAACGCCGCGGCGTGGACGGCGTATCAAAAACTTCCGGCGCCCGTGCTGTACGTGTGCGAGGACAACGGCATCGGTATTTCGGTGAAGACGCCGGACGGTTGGGTGGCGCACAATTTCCGCGATCGCGCCGATCTGGATTATTTCTACGCCGATGGCCTTGATCTGGCCGCCGGTTACGCACAAGTGCAAGCGGCTGTCGAGCATTGCCGGCGCACGCGTCGCCCGACCTTCCTGCATCTGCGCACGACGCGGATCATGGGCCACGCCGGCACCGACTTCGAAATCGAGTGGCGGAATATTGAAGAGCTTTGCGCGGTGGAAGCCAGCGACCCGCTGTTGCGCAGCGCGCAGATCGCGCTGGAATCGGGCCTCATGTCGAAGGACGAGATTCTCGGTCTGTACGAAGCCACGCGCGAGAAATGCTTCGCGGCGGCGGAGGATGCGGATAAGCGACCGCGCTTGTCCACGCTCGAAGACGTGATGAAGCCGCTGGCGCCGTACTCGCCCGACAAGGTGAAAGCCGAGGCCGAGTGCTTCGATTACGCCGACCAACGTCTCGCGATCTTCGGCGGCGAAGCGAAATTGCCCGAGAAACAGACGGCCAAGCATCTCGCGATCCAGATCAATCAGGCGCTGCACGATCTGTTCTGCAAATATCCCGAGACGATGCTGTTCGGCGAAGACGTGGCGCAGAAAGGCGGCGTGTACACGGTGACCAAGGGCCTGCACAAAGCCTTCGGGCCAAAACGCATCTTCAATACGTTGCTCGACGAAACCGTGATCCTCGGGCTCGCCCAGGGCTACGCGAACATGGGCATGTTGCCGATGCCCGAAATCCAATATCTCGCGTATTTCCACAACGCCTGCGATCAGATTCGCGGCGAAGCGGCGAGCCTGCAGTTCTTCAGCAACGGCCAGTACCGCAATCCGATGGTGATGCGCATCGCGTCGCTGGGTTATCAGCGCGGGTTCGGCGGTCACTTCCATAACGACAACTCGATCACCGCGCTGCGCGATATCCCGGGGCTGGTCGTCGGTTGCCCGTCGCGCGGCGACGATGCGGCGATGATGCTGCGCACGCTGATGGCGCTCGCGAAAGTGGACGGCCGCGTCTGCGCCTTTCTCGAACCCATCGCGCTGTACATGGCCAAGGATCTGTACGAGGCCGGCGACGGCCTATGGCAGACCGAATACCCGTCGCCGGAACGGGCGATGCCGTTGGGCGAGGGCCGCGTTTATCGCCCCGAAAGCGGCGGCGATGGCGACGACTTGGCGATCTTCACGTTCGGCAACGGGGTGCCGATGAGCCTGCGTGCGGCGCGCTCGATCGAATCCAAGCACGGCTGGAAGGTGCGGGTCGTCGATTTGCGCTGGCTAGTGCCGCTCAACGAGACCTTCATCCGCGAGCAGGCGGCGAACGCCAAACACATTCTCGTCGTCGACGAAGGGCGTCGCAGCGCGGGCGTGGGCGAGGGCGTCATCACAGCCCTGGTCGAAGGCGGCTTCGGTCATCTGCCCCTGAAACGGGTGGTCGGCGCCGATACCTTCACGCCGCTGGCCGGCGCGGCTTTTCTGGTGATTCCGGCCGACGACGACATCGTCGCTGCGGCGGATGCGCTGGCCGGTTGAGCGCCGTGCGACCGCGCAGCACCGCTGTCGCCACGGCGACTCCACCCCAGGCGCTGCGACCGAAGGCGGCTGCGGCGCGATGGGCGTTTACCCAAACCGCAGGTTCTGCGGGTAGTATCGTCTGCGGATGTCGGCGGTCGAGGCGTCGCGAGACTCGCGCGAACCGGCCGGTCCGGCATCCGTCGATACCCGCTTTCGAGCGAAACCGTGTTCCGAGCCATTCCCGTACCACCCCCGTGGAGACGCCGCTCATGAGTGCCGAGCCCAACGCGACCGAACGCAAAGACGACAATCCGTTCGACCCCAAGAATCACAAGCTTTACAACGAATACATGAACATTCGTTCGGTTCTCGATAAGACCAATGTCGAGAACGGCATCGATATGAGCGCCGCCGACCTCGGGCGCACCTCGCTCGCGGCGATGCGCTATCTGAAAGGGCAGGAACTGGGCCGTTCCAACCGGCTCGACCCCGATTCGCCGATCGACGGGGCGTCGCTGAGCAAGGCCAATCCGAACACCGGCGTGGCCGCCGGCCAGTACCTGGCGTTTTATCAAGGCAATCGCGACGAGTACGAAAAACTGCGCGTGCAGGGCGTACCGACCAGCGAGTTGGGCCATCCGGCGCATGTGAGCATGCACGACATCCGCACGTACGAAGCGGAATTGCAGCAACAGCGGCAACTGACGGCGGAGCGGCAGCAAACCCAGCAACGCGATCGCGACGGTCAACAGCAAAACGCGCCGACGGCCGGCGCCCGCTCGATCTTCAGTTGATCGCCGACACGCGCTAACGCCGGTTGAATCACCGCCGCAAGCCGTCGTACAGCGGCTCGAACCGCCAGAAAGCCCCGCTCGATGCGGGGCTTTCGTCGTTCGGCGCCGACGCGTCGCCCGCACCGACCACTGCCAGGGCGGTATCGCCCTCGGCCGCGACGACCGTCCCGAGCGTGCGTTCGTCCAGCGTGAGCGATTCGCCTGGGCTCATCGGTCGTTCGCTCGCGATCCGCGCTAGGGCGCGCTTCGCCTGCCCCAGGAAGTGGGTGCGCGCGACGATTTCCTGCCCCGGGTAGCAGCCTTTTTTCACGCTGAAGGCGTTCAGACGCTCCAGCGACAACTGTTGCGGCGTCCATTGCTCGCGCTGGGAGGCATCCAAACGTGGCCAGCCATGGAACAGATCGAACCGTTTCCATGCGGCGAGTGCATCGGCGTACTCGGTGAACGGCGCATTCCCCGGCCCGGGCACGACCCGCAGCGCGCGTCCGCCGCCGTCGCCGCTCAGATCCAATTCCACGCCTTCTGCGCGCGAGCCGGCCCAATGCGCCGCGGATGCGCGCTCGGAGGCGCCTAAACGACCGAGAATCCGCGTATCGTCGGGCAAGGCGATCGCGACCTTGCTGCGGAACACGAAACGCCGCAAAGCGGCCGCGAGTGGCTCGGCGTCGTCCGCCTGCAGCACCAGCCAGACCGTTTCGGCATCGATCCGCAGCAGCGCGAACAGCGCGACGACGCGGCCTTTCGGCGTCAGCCAGCCGTTCCATTGCCAGTCGCCGTCGCGCAGCGCAGCCACGTCGTTCATGAACTGCGCATGGGCGAACGCGACCGCGTCGCGGCCGGTTAAGGCCATCAGACGATGGTCGATCAGAGCGAACCAGGCGTTTTGCGGGTTGTCCGGCATGGGCGCGAGACATAAAATAATGAACAGAGGATGCAGAAATGATAGGCCAAACCGCTCCCATCGCCGTGGCTACCGTCGCGCCCGATCCGAAACCGGACGCTTCGCCCGCGCCAGTGGGCGATTCGGAGGCCGTAGTTCGGGGCGAATCCGCGACGCCGTCGGCGCTACCCGCGCAGACCGACGACGCGGTGCCGACCACCCGGCCGCGCGAAATCGGCGGCCGCGACGGACTCGAGCCCACCCGTTACGGCGATTGGGAGAAAAACGGGCGCTGTATCGATTTCTGAGCGACACCTCTATCCTCGTCGGGCTGTCGCCTCCGTTTCGCCTCTTTACCCGTACTTCCAACTTTCAGGGCGCTTGACCGATGACCAAACGCGCACGTCCCTTGTCGCCGCACCTGCAGATCTACCGCAAGCAGATCACCAGCGTGATGTCGATCTTCCACCGCATCAGCGGCGTCGTGCTGTCGTTCGGCGCGTTCGGTCTGGCCGCTTGGCTGCTGGCGGTCTCCCGCGGCGGCGATGCCTACGTGCGCGTCGCCGGTGTGATGGGCTCGCTGCCCGGCAAACTGGCGCTGTTCGTGTTTTCGCTGGCGCTGGTCTATCACCTGCTCAACGGCATCCGTCATCTGCTGTGGGATAGCGGTTGGGGTTACGAGATTCCGATGGTCTACCGTTCCGGCTACGTCGTCGCCGGTCTCACCGCGGTGGTCACCGCGAGCATCTGGTTCGTGGCACTGCGAGGTGGCGTATGAGCGATTCTTGGTCCACCGCGCGCGATTACCGCACCCCTGTCGGGCGCGCGCGCGGCTTGGGGTCGGCGAAATCCGGCACCGGGCATTTTTGGCATCAGCGATTGTCGGCGATCTTCTTGGCGGCGCTGACGCCTTGGATCCTCGGCATGCTGGTAGCGTTGGCCGGGGCCGATATCGGCCATGCCTTCACCACACTGGGCAAGCCGATCAACGCGATTCCGATGGCGCTGTTCGTGTTGTCGCTGTTCTGGCACGCCAAACTGGGCCTGCAGGTGGTGATCGAAGACTACATCCACCATCGAGCGACCGAAATTTTCCTGCAGGTGTTCGTCACCTTCGCCTGCGCGCTCGGCGCGCTCGCGTCGATCTACGCGCTCGCGCGCATCGCGCTGCTGAACTGAGCCCCGCGCTCGCGCCGCAGTCCAGGCCATTTCCTATCGCCGCGCGTTCGAGCGCGTCGCATCGACGAACCACGAAGCTCCTATGACCTCCGCTTATAAGATCACCGAACACAAGTACGACATGGTCGTCGTCGGCGCCGGCGGCGCCGGCTTGCGCGCGACCTTCGGCTTGGCGCAGAAAGGCCTGCAGACCGCGTGCATCTCCAAAGTCTTCCCGACCCGCTCGCATACGGTCGCGGCGCAGGGCGGCGTAGCCGCGGCGCTGGCCAATATGGGCGAAGACGATTGGCGCTATCACTTCTTCGACACCGTCAAAGGTTCGGATTGGTTGGGCGACCAGGACGCGATCGAATACATGTGCCGCGAGGCCATCCCGGCGATCATCGAACTCGAACACTACGGCGTGCCGTTCTCGCGCACCGAAGACGGCCGCATTTATCAGCGCCCGTTCGGCGGCATGACCACGCGCAACGGCGAAGGCCCGCCCGCGCAGCGCACCTGCGCCGCGGCCGACCGCACCGGCCACGCGATTCTGCACACGCTGTATCAGCAGTCGCTGGCGCACAGTGCGCGATTCTTCATCGAATACTTCGCGCTCGATTTGATCATGGACGAGGAGGGCGCCTGTCGCGGCGTGCTCGCCTTGGACATGGCCGAAGGCACGCTGCATCTGTTCCGTTCGCAGGGCGTGGTGCTGGCAACCGGCGGCTACGGTCGCGCGTATTTCTCGGCCACCTCCGCGCATACCTGCACCGGCGACGGCGGCGGTATGGCGCTGCGCGCGGGCTTGGGCATGCAGGACATGGAATTCGTGCAGTTCCATCCCACCGGCATTTACGGCGCCGGTTGTTTGATCACCGAAGGCGTGCGCGGCGAAGGCGGCATTTTGCGCAACGTGAACGGAGAGCGCTTCATGGAGCGCTACGCGCCGAGCGTGAAAGACCTCGCGCCGCGCGACATGGTCTCGCGTTCGATGACCATCGAAATCAACGAAGGCCGCGGTTGCGGCCCGAACAAAGATCATATCCTGCTCGATCTGACTCATCTCGGTCCCGAAGTCATCCACAAACGTCTGCCCGGCATCGCCGAGAGCGCGCGCATCTTCGCGGGTGTGGATGTCGAGAAGGAACCCATTCCGGTGATTCCGACCGTCCACTACAACATGGGCGGCATTCCGACCAATTACCACGGCGAAGTGGTGCAGAAGAAAGGCGACGACAACGACGCGGTGGTGCCGGGGCTGTACGCCATCGGCGAAGCGGCCTGCGTGTCGGTCCACGGCGCGAATCGCTTGGGCTCCAATTCGCTGCTCGATCTGGTGGTGTTCGGTCGCGCCGTCGCCAATCGCTGCGCCGAAACCATCAAGCCGGGCGCCGCGCATAAATCGTTGGCCGGCGACGCTTGCGACAAGTCGCTGGCGAATCTCGACAAACTGCGCCACGCCAACGGCGGTACGCCGACCTCGGTCATCCGCGACAAGATGCAGCGCGCGATGCAGAAGGACGCGGCGGTGTTCCGCACCGGCGAAACCCTCGCCGAGGGCGTGCGCAGTATTCGCGAAATCCACGCCGGTTTCGCCGACGTCAAAGTCGCCGATCGCTCGTTGGTGTGGAACTCCGATTTGATCGAAACGCTGGAACTGCAGAACCTACTCGATCAAGCGCTCGTCACCATCGTGTCGGCGGAGAACCGCAAGGAATCCCGCGGCGCCCATGCGCGCGAGGATTATCCCGACCGCAACGACGGCGAGTGGCAGAAACATACGCTGTGCTGGGTGGGCGACGCGGGCGAAACCCGCATCGACTACCGCCCCGTACACATGTACACCCTCAGCGGCGATGTCGATGTCGTTCCGCCCAAGAAACGCGTCTACTGACGGATCGTAACGATGGCCGAGTTCACTCTTCCCAAGAATTCCAAAGTCCACGGCGGCAAGCGTTTTTCGGCGCCGGCCGGCTCTAAACGCGTGCGCAGCTTCAAGGTGTATCGCTGGAGCCCGGACGACGACGAGAATCCGCGTACCGACGTTTACGATGTCGATCTGGATACCTGCGGTCCGATGGTGTTGGACGCGCTGATCAAGATCAAGAACGAGATCGACCCGACGCTGACGTTCCGGCGTTCTTGCCGCGAAGGTATTTGCGGTTCGTGCGCGATGAACATCGACGGCACCAACACCTTGGCCTGCACCAAGGCCATCGCCGAATGCGACAAAGCCGAAGTGCCGATCTATCCGCTGCCGCACATGCCGGTGATCAAGGATTTGGTGCCGGACTTGACCCATTTTTACGCGCAGTACGCCTCGATCCGGCCGTGGATCCGCACCCAAACGCCCGCGCCGCCGGACAAAGAGCGCCTGCAATCCGAAGCCGATCGCGCCAAGCTCGACGGTCTGTACGAGTGCATCCTCTGCGCGTGCTGCAGCACGAGTTGCCCGAGCTATTGGTGGAACGGCGACCGCTATCTCGGCCCGGCGATTCTGCTGCAGGCTTATCGCTGGATCGTCGACAGCCGCGACGAGGACACCGGTGCGCGCTTGGACGATCTGGAAGACCCATTCAAGCTGTATCGCTGCCACACCATCATGAATTGCACGCGGACCTGCCCGAAGGGTTTGAACCCGGCGAAGGCGATCGGCGAAATCAAGAAGCTGATGCTGGCCAGACATATGTAAGGTCGCGACGCGCATCGATGCGTCGCATCGCGTCGTGCGCGCGAAAGCGCTCGCCCATCGATGTCGCTGTATCGATCTTTTCTCGATCGACCCTTTTTTGATCGGCCGTTTTCTTGATCGACCCATCTCTTTTTCGCGATTTTCGACGAGGCGCCGCATGTCCACATCCGCGATCTTCTTACCTGCGCTCGCGATGGTCGCGTTGACCTTCGTCGTGCTCGGGGTGATGTTCAAGCGACGCGTCGCCCAGATGAAGCGCGACCGCATCCACCCGCAGAAAGTCGCGACATCGCAGCAAGCGGCTGCGCTGTACACCGACGTGTCGCCGGCCGACAACTTCCGCAACCTGTTCGAAATGCCGGTGTTGTTCTACTTCGCGACGGTCGTGGCGGCGATCACTCAACAGACCGGCCCGGTGGTGATCGGCCTCGCATGGGCCTACGTCGTCGCGCGCGCAATGCATAGTTTCATCCATTGCACCTACAACAAAGTCATGCATCGTTTCCGCGCCTACGCGCTGAGCGTTTTCGTTCTGCTGGCGCTGTGGTGCGTCATCGGTTACGGCTTGATCGCCCGCGGCGCGTTGGCGGGATGATCGAAGCGAGCGACGCCGAACGGGCCGAGTTGCGCCGTCTGCGTTGGCGCTGCCGTCGCGGCATGCGCGAATTGGATCAATTGTTCGGTCGCTATCTGGACCGGTGCTGGCTCGACGCCGACGCCGACGAGCGCGCGACCTTCGAGCGTCTGCTCGATTGCGAAGACGATGCGCTCTGGCGTTGGTGCCTGGGCTACGACGTTCCTCAAGACCCCGCCCTGCATGCCATCGTCCAACGCATCGTCGCCCTGCCGCTTTGAGTGGCGACCCTCGCGCTGGCCGGTCGCGGCGATGCTCGCCCTCGCCGCGCTCGCGCCGCTTTCCGTGCTGGCGTCGGAGATGCCGCGGCCGATCGCCGTGTCGGTCGCGATCCTCGCGTGCATCGCGGGGCTGATGCTGGCCCGACGCGAAGCCCGGCAGCCGCGGTTGCGGATCGTGATCGAAGCGCCGGACCGCGTCGGTATCGACGACGTACCGGTCCAAGACTTCCGGGTCGAGTGGCGTGGGCCGCTCGCCTTTCTGAGTTGGCGCGACGGCCAGGGTCGTCGGCAGCGCCGTAGCCTGTGGCCGGATACCTTGCCGGCGCAACTCCGGCGTGAACTGCGACTGGCCATGCCCGAAACCGATGCTGGGCGCCGCCCCGACACGATGGCACCATAGCCGCGCTCGCTTCCTGGATTCGCATGTTCAGACCCATTCCCGTCGCCATCGGCCTGCGCTACCTGCGCGCGAAACGCCGCAACGGCTTCATTTCCTTCATTTCGTTCGCGTCGATGCTCGGCATCGCGCTCGGGGTCGCGGTGTTGATCACCACGCTGGCGGTGATGAGCGGCTTCCAGCGCGAAATTCGCGACCGTATGTTGCAGATGGCGGCCCACGCCACGGTCAGCGCCGATGGCGAACCGATGCGCGACTGGTCGCGTGCGGTCGACGCGGCGCGTCGCGATCCGCGCGTCGCCGGCGCGGCGCCTTACATCGAACGCCCGGTGATGCTGCAGGGGCCGCGGGAAGAGGGCGCGTTGCTGCGCGGCGTCGATCCGAAAAGCGAAGCCGATGTGTCGGTGATCGCGCAGAAGATGGTCGGCGGCGCACGTTTGGATGCGTTGACGCCCGGCAGTTTCAATATCGTGCTCGGACGCGAACTCGCGCTCTGGCTCGGCGTGGACGTGGGGGACACGGTCGTCGTCTACGCGCCCGAATTCCAAAGCACGCCGCTCGGCGCGTTCGCGCAGCTCAAGCGCTTCAAGGTCGTTGGTTTGTTCGAAGTCGGTCATCAAGAGTTCGACCGCAGCCTCGCCGTGATCAATATCGCCGATGCCCAGCGACTGTTGCGCATGGGCGACGGGGTCAGCGGCGTGCGCTTGAAATTGCACGATATGGACATCGCTTGGGACGTGGCGCGCGATTTGGCCGTGTATTTGCGCGGTGCCTATCGCGTGAGCGACTGGACGCGCGAGAACGCGAATATGTTCCGCGCGCTGCGCTTGGAGAAGACGATGATCGCGATTCTGCTGTCGCTGATCATCCTGATGGGTGCGTTCACCCTGGTGAATTCGCAGGTGATGCTGGTGACCGACAAACAGGCCGATATCGCAATTTTGCGTACGCTCGGGCTGACCCCGCGCGGGGTGATGCAAGTGTTCATGGTGCAGGGCTCGCTGATCGGCGTGATCGGCACCGTGTCCGGCGTCGTCGGCGGCATCGCGCTCACCCTCAATCTCGAACACATCCTGCGCGGGATCGAGCGCGCATTCGATGTGGTGTTGATGCCCGAAGACGTCTACTACATCACCGGATTGCCCACTCAGCTCAATACCAGCGACGTCGTGATCATCGCCTGCGTGGCGCTGACGATGGCCTTCCTCGCGACCTTGTACCCGGCATGGCGCGCGGCGCGCACCGCGCCTGCGGAGGCGCTGCGCTATGAATGACATCGCTGCCGCGCGCGATGCGAATGCGGTGATCCGCTGCGAAGGGCTCGGTAAGACCTATGCCGAAGGGCGCATGCGCACGCCCGTGTTCGACGGCCTGGAGTTGCGCGTGGAGCGCGGCGAGACCGTGGCGATCGTCGGCGCTTCCGGCGCGGGCAAGAGCACGCTGCTGCACTTGCTGGGCGGCTTGGATATGCCGACCACCGGCGAGGTCTACGTCGACGGGCACAAAATGAGCGCGCTGTCCGATGCCGAACGCGGCCGGCTGCGCAATCGCGCGCTCGGCTTCGTCTACCAGTTTCATCACCTGTTGCCGGAGTTTTCGGCGATCGAGAACGTGATGCTGCCGGTGCTGCTGAACGGGGCCACGGCCCGGGAAGCCGCCGATCGCGCCGGCGCGCTGCTCGAAGCGGTGGGGCTGGGGCACCGTTTGGAGCACAAACCCGGCGAATTGTCGGGCGGCGAGCGCCAGCGCGCCGCGGTCGCCCGCGCCCTGGTCAACCGCCCCGCCTGCGTACTCGGCGACGAACCGACCGGGAACCTCGACGAAAAAACCGCGCAGGCCGTGTTCGACCAGATGCTGGCGCTCAATCGCGATCACGGCACCAGTCTGGTGCTGGTGACCCATGACCGCAGGCTGGCGCGGAAGCTGGACCGCGTCCTCGAACTCCACGAGGGCAGTTTGCGGCCGCTGGAAGCCGAGCGGGTTTAAGCCGGGTGGGCCCAGGCTTCGTGGCGCCTTCGCCACACTGGGCCTTGGAAGAATTTCGAGCGAATCGGCGCGTCGAAGGCCTCGATCCTGGCTCGCAGCACGCCAAGGCGACAGGAGTATGACGACGGTCTCACGATCGCGAGCTTTTTTTCGACCCAAGTTGACCTGAAATCATAAGCTTGCCCTGAATTCCTTGACCGGCGCTACAAGATCGGGATATGTTCCCCGAACGCGTTCGGAGCCATGCCTTCGGCCTGCGGAGGTGCGGGCCGGGGAGCGGTTCCGGATCGTGGGGGCCGACGACCGGCGATGTCCCGACCAGGACGATCGCTTTCGGTGCGCGGGTTTGAAATAGAATGATCGATACGGGCAGGGGGCCTAGCCATCGTGAAAACAGGGAGACTGTTGCGTCGATCCGACTTCCGCAGGATGCGGGCCCTCGTGCGTTATCGATCTGCCGGGCTGACGGCCGATCCTAGTATCATCAGCAACCGAATATCCGCCTTCGTCCCCGGCCACGCCGGAGACGGGTTCCGTGTGTCCCATTCTTCTCGTTCGATCTCTCCGGGTGGCGTGTGAAACAGACTATGTCGATGCTCTCCAAACTCCTCGCGGTTTTCGCTTTGACCGCCGCTCTGGCCGCCTGCGCGACCCGTCCGGCACCCGATTTCGGCGGCCGCTGGAAGTCCGTCAACCGCTTCGCCGAAACCACTGAAGCCATTCCGCTGCAGGATGCGTATCTCTACTACGCATCGCCGATGGACGGTACGCTCAAGAAGATGCTCGAGCGCTGGGCGAAAGATTCCAACATGCAGGTGGATTATCGCCACCCCATGGACTACACCCTTTACACCGCCGTCGCCGCCGTGCGTACGCCGAGCCTGCAGGAGGCGGTCTCGCAGTTGAACGCCGCCTATGCCTCGCAGCAGGTGTCGATCGGCGTCAGCGGCGATCAGATCGTCGTTCGCGTCAGTTCCGGCGCAGACGGGGCCGCGCCCTAAGCACGCCCTCGTTCCGGCGCCCGACGGGCGCCGGACGGTACGCTAACCGCATCCAAGAACCACAGGTCTTTTAATGTTCGGCAAGAGCAAGCAAGACGCACCGAAAGTCGAAGGCGGCAACGCCGCCGCGAAGTCGGTGAATTTCGAAATCAGCATCGCGGACGTCGCCCGTCGCAGCGAGAAGCGCGCGTGGGCGGTGGCGTTCGCGTGCATCGTGATGTCGCTGATCTTGGCGGGCGGCTACTTCTACATGCTGCCGTTGAAGAAGATCGAGCCGTACATGGTGATGGCGGATCCCTACACCGGCTCCGCTTCGGTCGCGAAGCTCGAAGGCGATTACGTATTCAAGTCGCTCACCACCCAAGAGGCGGTGCAGAAGAGCAACGTGGCGCACTACATCCATGCGCGCGAATCGTTCGACTATTTGACGACCAGTTCGCGCGATTGGAATTTGGTGCATTTGATGTCGACCACCAAAGTCGGCATGGGCTACACCGCGGTCCACGACAGCAATAACCCGGAAGCGCCCTTCAACATCTATGGTCGCGACAGGTCGGTGCGAGTCAACATCCTCAGCTCCACTCTGCGTACGCGCGGTACGGCGGATGCGCCGATCTACGAAGCGACCGTGCGCTTTCAACGCACTCTGTACGATAAGCGGTCAGGTCTGACCCGTCTTCTCGACAATAAGACGGCGATGATCGAGTTCGTCTACAACAACAACTTGGTGATGGACGACAAGCAGCGCGAAGACAATCCTCTGGGATTCCAGGTGACGTCCTATCGCGTCGATAGCGATGCTTCGGAAGCGCAACCGATCGCGCCGCCGTCCGCACCGTTGTCCCCCGAGCAAGCGGCACAGGTCGGTTTGGGGCAGCCCATCCCAGGCCAGGCTTTGCCGGGCCAGCCGCTGCCAGGTCAAGCCCTACCGGGGCAGCCGTTGCCGGGCCAGCCTCTGCCTGGGCAGCCCTTGCCCGCACAGCCGACGCAAACGGTCCCGGGACAAGTGCCTGTGCCGCAGTTCGGCGCTCCGGCCGGTGGTGTTCCGACCGCGCAGCCGACGGCTCCGCAGCCACAGGCACAACCTCAACAACCCGTAGCGCCGCAACCGACCGGAGTCCGATAAACAGCCTTCCGACGGGCGACGCATCGCTCGCAGGCCATACCGATCGACGTAAACGCTTCTTCGTCGCCTAATCCCACCGAAACACCGCGCCCAGGAAATTTCAGGCTCTTATGGTCCGCCGAAACAAACAAAATACCCCGCAGATCGAAAATACGGTCGCCAAAGCGGTGAATTTTGAAATTCAAATCGCGGATATCACCAAGCGCAATTACACACGCGCGTGGCTGACGGCCTGTGGGGCGGTTTTGATGTGCGTGATCATGGCGACGTCGTACGTGCTGGTCCTGCCGTTGCGGAAAATCGAAAGCTATTTGCTTCTCGGCGATCCTTATACCGGCGTGACGCGGGTCGCGCGGCTCGACGACGATGAGGCGTTCGTGCCTCTCGTCTCCAGCGAGGCTGTGCTCAAGGCCGGAGTCAGCAATTACATCTTGGCGCGAGAGTCGTTCGATTTCCCGACCACGGCATATCGCGATTATTCGATGGTGTTGTGGATGTCGGCGCCGTCGGTGGCCGAGCAGTACAACATGGTCCACGACGCGAGCAATCCCGACGAGCCCCTCAAGCTATTCGGTCGCGAGCGCTCGGTGAGGATCGGCTTCGTCAGCATCCAGTTGAGACGTATCGGCGACGAAAAGAACATGGAGAACGAAGCCACCGTTCGCTTCAAACGCTACACGTACGAAAAGAACGGCGGCAACGTGAAACACCACGATAGCAAAATCGCGACGCTCGAATTCACCTACGATCGGGGCCTGCACTCCGACCCGGAGCAACGGGCGAATAACCCGCTAGGTTTCGTGGTCACCGCGTATCGAGTCGATAACGATAATTCGGCTCCGCCGCCCACGACGACAACGAATAAGAATCCGCAGCAAGCCTCAGCCGCCACCGTGCGCGCGCCGGTGGCCGCGACGCAACAGCCGTCTGTCGCGCAGCCCGCGCAGACGATGCAAGTCCCCCAATTCGGTGCTCCTCCCGCAGGGACGGCAACACCGAACGCACAGCCGCAACCCCAGTATCCGGCGCAACCCGCCGTGCAGCCGCAGCAGGCTGCACCGTCGGGGCAGGCCCCTAATCAAGTCAATGGAGTACGCAACTGATGAGTCGCTTGCAACGTTATTGCTGCGCCGTCCTGTTGACCCTCGCGGCATCGCTGTCGATGCCTGCGATGGCGCAGGTCATCGTCGAATACGAATATCAGCCCAATAAGCTCTACGAGGTGAGAACAGGCCTCGGGATCATGACGCAGATCGAGCTGAGTCCGAACGAGAACATCATCGACTACAGCACCGGTTTCGCGAACGGTTGGGAGTTGACGCGTCGCGAGAACGTCTTCTATCTGAAGCCGAAGAACGTCGACGTGGACACGAATATGGTGGTTCGCACCGCCACCAATTCGTATCTCTTCGAATTGAAGGTCGTGACCACCGATTGGACTTCGCTCGAGCAGGCTAAACGCGCCGGCGTCCACTACAAGGTGGCGTTCACCTATCCGAACAACGCCAGCTTCGCGCCTGAAGAAAGCGAGACGCCCGTCGTCGAAACCCGTCAAGAGACCGAGGTGGATACGTCGATCGCTAAGGATCGCTATTACAACTTCGATTATGCGTTCTCGACGCGGACGAAGAATAAATGGCTGTACCCTGTGAACGTCTACGACGATGGCCAGTTCACCTATGTGCGCTTGACCGATCTGACTCAATTCCCGACCGGTAATTTCCCGGCTATCTTCGGTCGCGAACGCGAGAGCGGCGAGGATTTCGTGGTCAACACCACTGTCGAGAAAAACACCATCGTCGTGCATGGTATTTATCCCTTCCTGGTCATTCGCCACGGGAAGAACGTCGTCGGTCTGCGTAGGAACAAGCAAAAGTGAACCAGAATCTACCGCCGAACCAGCCGGGTCAGTCCGGCGACTACAGCTCCGGTCAGGCCGCCAATCCGTATTACACGGAGCCTCCGGTCGATCAGTCCAACCTCGACGCGAACGCGCCGCAGCTCAAGAACCAAGAGTCGCAGAAGATCAACGCGAAAGCCCTTATGTTCTTGGGCGGTATCGTGCTGCTGTTGATCTTGCTGACCGTATTGGTCGTCATGAGCGGCGGGGACGACGAGGAGAAGAAAGACGCGGTGGCCCAGAAAGAACAGGTCGTCACGCCTGAGGCGCCGATCGCGCTGCGCGATCCTCTGAATCCCGATCCGAACGAACCCGTTCCGCTCGATCAGCTGCCCCCGATTCCGCCGGCCGACCCGATCCCGGTTGAGCCGACGCCGGCTGCGGGCCCGCAGGGCGGCAACCAGCAGGCTTACGACAGCGCCAATCAGCAGCCGCAGGGTCCGCGTGGTCCGACGCTCGCCGAACGCCGTATGGGCGCGGTCGACGACGGCAGTTATGGCGGCGGCGGTTACGCCAACGCCGGGCCCGCTACGAATCAGCAAGAAGCGATGAACGCGATGCTGCGTAGTTTCGGTGTCAATGGTCAGCAAAGCGAACAGCAGCAGGAACAGAAGGAAGACATGGTCGAGAAAGTCGACCGCGCGAAGCTGTTGAATAACCCCGATGCGTTGTTGGTGCGCGGCACTTACATTCGCTGCGTACTCGAAACGCGAATCATCACCGACCTGCCGGGCTTCACCTCGTGCATCGTGACCGAGCCGATCTACTCGATCAACGGTCGCAGCTTGCTGCTGCCGAAGGGCTCGAAGTTGTCCGGGAAGTACGAAGGCGAACCCACCGGCCCTCGCGTGGCGGTGATTTGGGATCGCATCACCACGCCGACAGGTATCGACGTGAGGATGGAGAGCCCGGGTATCGACAATCTGGGTAGCGCCGGGCATCCGGGCGATTACAACGGGCACTGGGCCAGCAAGATCAGCTCCGCGCTCTTCATCAGCCTGCTCAGCGACGCGTTCAAGTACTTCGGCGAAAAAGAGGGCCCGCCGACGCAGACCGTGACGACCGGCGGCCAAGTGGTGTCGCAGCCTTTCGAGAGCAACACCGCTCGCACCGTCGACCGTATCGCGCAACAAGCGGTCGCCAAGGCGATCGCGCGTCCGGCCACGGTCACCATCAATCAGGGTACCGTCGTGAATATCTACGTCTCGAAGGACGTCGATTTCAGCAGCGTGATCGTGAAGCGTTGATATTTAGGGTCTGAATGGACATCGATAATTCGCCCATCGCGAACGTTTCCAACGAGTTTCTCGAGTACCAATACCAGGTACTCGGGATTCTCGACTACATGTCGTCGCCGGAAGTCACGGAAATCTGCATCAACCGTCCGGGCGAGCTGTATCTGGAAACCCGCAAGGGCTGGGAGCGTATCGATGTTCCGAGTTTGACGTTCGAGCGCGCGCGGCAGTTCTGCACTGCCGTAGTGAACGAAAGCAACACCGGCCAGCGCATCACCGACATCGATCCGGTGGTGTCGCTGACATTTCCGACCGGGCAACGCGCCCAGTTCGTGATCCCGCCGGCATGCGATGCGGGCAAATCGTCGATCACGATCCGTTTGCCCGCGAAGCACAATTTCACGCTGCAAAGCTACGAAGAAAGCGGTTTCTTCAAACAGATCCTCGAAGGCGATCCTGAAATCAGCGATCACGACAAGGAATTGCTGGAATTGCGCGCTCAGCGCCAATACGCCGAATTCTTCAAACGCTGCGTGCTGTACAAAAAGAATGTGGTCGTCGCCGGCGCGACCGGTAGCGGTAAGACCACTTTCATGAAATCGCTCGTCGGCCACATTCCGCACGAAGAGCGTCTGGTCACGATCGAGGACGCACGCGAACTGTTCATCGATCAGCCGAACGTCGTGCATTTGCTGTACTCGAAAGGCGGCCAGAGCGCCAGCAACGTCACCGCGAAAACGTGCATGGAGGCGTGTCTGCGTATGAAGCCGGACAGGATCATCCTGGCCGAGTTGCGCGGCGACGAATCGTTCTACTTCATCCGTAACTGCGCGTCCGGTCACCCGGGCTCGATCACCAGTTGCCACGCCGGCAGTATTTCCCAAACCTGGGATCAGTTGGCGCTGATGGTGAAAGCCTCGAACGAAGGCTCCGGCTTGGAGTTCGCCGTCATCAAACGTCTGCTGATGTTGACCATCGACGTGGTCGTCCATATCAAGTCGCACTCCGGTAAGCGTTACATCACCGGTATCGATTTCGATCCGCAGCGCGCGTTGGGTTTGAGCTCGTCCTAAGCGCTGTATTGCGGTGAGATATATGCCGCGTTTCGCCCGCACGAAGCATCCGTCGCGCGCGAACTCTGTCTAACATCGAGCCTGAAATCCGTTCGCGATCGGGCTGACAAGAGCCCGATCGTGTTTCTGCGCATCGCATACTCAGTTAGTCGCTGGCGAAATTAACCGGACGAGGCCTTCTTCGTCGATCTCGCCGCTGTCGCCGACGCGCCCAAAAGCGTTGCGAGCAAATCACGACGCCCGGACCCGATGGCGGCACGCCTTGCGTCCCATCCAATATCAGCGAAGACGTCGCTTACATGAGCGGAGGCGAGGGCCAGAATATCTGCCGTGGCCCCGTTGATTGCGCCGATGCCGAGACCGGCGTATGCATTCGGGAACTGCATCTCGATCCGTTCGGCTAAACCGAGATCAGAAAGATCATTCGCATGGGTTCGGGAACTTCCGGCGGGCCGATCGTGAATATCCCGCTTCCGCCGCCGCCGAAATCGTGGGACGCACGAGATCCTGATGCGCCGTTTGCGTGATCGTCAGTAGCGCCGCTGTTCGATGCCGACATCGCCGTCGGCATCGAAGCGAATGACGATGTGTCGATCGAATTCGGCTTCGTCCATCGGCGCGACGGAACAGGCGCAGAGCGCTTCGGCGAGGGCAGGGACGGTGTTGCTGTGGCCGACGACGAGAACGACATCGCCGCCGCCGACATGACGGCGGCGTAATTCCTTCGCGAATTCCGCCGCAGGACGGCGCGCATCGTAGATATCGATCGTTCGGCCGTAGCGCTCGGCCGTCGGCGCGGCGGTCGAGCGCGTTCTCGCGTAATCCGTCGAGTAGATCGCCGTCGGCGGCGCGGCTTGCAGTAGCGTCGCGAGACCTCGCGCGCGTTCTTGCCCGGCGTCGTTCAATGCGGGATCGTCTGCCGGCATCGTCGCTTTTTCGGCGTGCCTGACCAGATGGAACGTCGCGGCGGTCTTCGAGCCTTCGTTCTCGCGCGACGGCTGGCGCATGCTCGTTTGCGCGCATGACGCCATCAGGCACAGTCCGGCGCAAGTCGCGACGAAGGCGATCGCTCGGGCGCGCATGGTCGTCATCCGTTCGGCCTGAGCGTCGAGATCAAACCACGCGCGACTTGGAATCGGGCGGCGGCATCCGGTAATTCGAGTTTGATCCGCAGCTTGTCCGGGCCGTCCATTTGATAATGCTTCGGCTGCCCTTGGATGAGGCGGATCACCGACATCGGGTCCACATTCGGCTTTTCGACGAATTGCAATCGCCCGCCGGCCGCACCGAGATCGAACTTACGAATGCCGAGCGCGGTCGCATCGAGCTTAAGCTCCGCGACGGCGAACAGATGCTTGGCTGGGTCGGGCAACAAGCCGAAACGATCGATCATCTCGACCTGCAGTTCGCGTAGCGCTTCGGCGTCGCGTGCGCCGCTGACGCGTTTGTACAGCGTCAATCGCGTATGCACATCGGGCAAATAATCGTCCGGGATCAGCGCTGGAATATGCAGATCGACATCGGCGCCGCGTGCGCCCGGTTCGTCCACGTCGGGCAATTTGCCCTGTTTGATGCTGCGCACCGCGCGTTCGAGCAATTCGGTGTAAAGCGAGAAGCCGACCTCCGCCATTTGCCCGCTTTGATCCTCGCCCAGCAATTCGCCGGCGCCGCGGATTTCGAGATCGTGGGTCGCCAGGGTGAAGCCGGCGCCGAGTTCGTCCATCGATGCGATCGCGTCCAAGCGTTTGCGCGCATCGGAGGTGATCGTGCGGCTATCGGGAATCACCAAATAGGCGTAGGCACGGTGATGCGAACGACCGACGCGACCGCGCAATTGATGCAACTGCGCCAAGCCGAATTTATCGGCGCGATTGATGACGATAGTGTTGGCGTTGGGAATATCGATGCCCGATTCGATGATCGTCGAGCACAGCAGTACGTTGTAGCGCTGCTTGTGGAAATCGAGCATCACCCGTTCCAGTTCGCGCTCCGGCATTTGGCCATGGGCGATGCCGATGCGCGCCTCCGGCACCAGCGTTTCCAGCTCGCGCTGCATGCGGCCGATGCTTTCGACGTCGTTGTGCAGAAAATACACCTGGCCGCCGCGCGCCAATTCGCGCTGGAAGGCTTCGCGCAGTTGCGCGTCGTCCCAGGGCACGACGAAGGTCTGCACCGCCAAGCGATGCGCGGGCGGAGTCGCGATGATCGACAGATCGCGCAAGCCGGCCATCGCCATGTTCAGCGTGCGCGGGATCGGCGTCGCGGTCAGCGTCAGCAAATGCACGTTCGCGCGCAGCGCTTTCAGAGCTTCTTTCTGGCGAACGCCGAAGCGTTGCTCTTCGTCGACGATGACGAGACCGAGATCTTTGAATTTCACGTCGGGTTGCAACAACCGATGCGTGCCGACGATCACGTCGATCTTGCCCTCGGCCAGTTTCTCCAACTCGGCTTTGATTTCCTTGGTCGTCTTGAAGCGCGAGAGCACTTCGACTTTGAGCGGCCAATCGGCGAAACGGTCGCGCATCGTGCGGTAATGCTGTTCGGCCAGCAGCGTCGTCGGCACCAGCACCGCGACTTGGCGCCCCGCGCTGGCGGCAGCGAACGCCGCGCGCACCGCGACTTCGGTCTTGCCGAAGCCCACGTCGCCGCAGACCACGCGGTCCATCGGTCGACTGTCGCCGATATCGCGCAGCACCGCCTCGATCGCTGTGTGTTGATCCGGCGTTTCCTCGAACGGAAAACCGGCGGCGAACGGCTCGTACATCGCGCGATCCAAATTCAGCGCGAGGCCCGCGCGCGCTTGGCGCTTGGCTTGGATTTCGAGCAATTCCGCCGCCACATCGCGCACTTTTTCGGCGGCTTTCTTTTTCGCCTTGGTCCAGGCTTCGCCACCCAGCGAATGCAGCGGCGCGGTTTCGGGCGATGCGCCGGAATAGCGGCTGACCAAATGCAATTGCGCGACCGGCACGTACAACCGGTCGCCTTTGGCGTATTCGATTTCCAAATACTCGCCGGTCTCGCCGCCTGCGTCCAAGGTCACCAAACCGCGATAACGGCCGACGCCATGATCTTCATGCACCACCGGCGAGCCGTCGGACAGTTCGCCTAAGTCGCGGATGATCGCTTCGGGTTCGCGTCCGGCGCGTTTGCGGCGACGCGGCTGCGCGGCGCGTTCGGGGAACAACTGGCGTTCGGTGAGCAGCGTGAGCGATGGCGAACGCGCATCGCTTTCGTCGAGCCGGTCGATCGCGAAGCCGTTGTCCAGCGGTGCGACCACGATCGCGAATGTCGGTGCGGTCGCATCGCCGCGCGCGATCTGCGCGATCACACTCTGCAGATCGGGCCACACGATCGGCCGCGCATCGGCCGCTTGCAGCACGTCGAGCATGGCTTCGCGTCGCCCCGCAGAGTCGGTCGCGACCACGACATGACCGGGATACGCATCGAGAAAACGCTTGAGTGCCGCGCCCGGCGACTCGTCGCGGGCGGCGATCGGAAGATCGGGCGCGGGCTGCGTTCCGGTCGGCAACGCCTCGTCGCGACGCGGATGGCCATCGCCGCAGACTTCGACCCGCAGACCTCGATTCCAGCGTTCGCGCAGCGCGTCCGGCGCCAGATACAACTCGATCGGCGGCAACAACGGCCGTTCGATGTCGTGACGGCGTTGTTCGTAACGTTCGCTGACGCTGCGCCAAAAATGCTCGGCCGCTTCGCCGACGCCTTCGCCGAGGACCGGCAATGCGCGGCGGTCGAGATAATCGAACAAGGTCGCTGTGCGATCTTGCCCATCTTCGTTGAAGAACAGCGGCAGGTAGTATTCGATGCCGGCGGGCGCGGCGCCGGCTTTGAGGTCTTGGAACAAAGCGCTGCGCCGCGTATCGATATCGAAACGATCGCGCAGGGCGTCCAGCGCGCGCTGCAGCGGCTCGCCTTCCAGCGGCAGTTCTCGGCCCGGCAGCAAGCGCACGGCGTCGTATTTATCGAGCGAACGCTGCGATTCTGGATCGAACGCACGAATCGTGTCGATCTCGTCGTCCAACAGTTCGATGCGGTAGGGCTCGTCCGCGCCCATCGGGTACAGATCGAGCAGGCCGCCGCGCACCGCGAAATCGCCCGGGTCGAACACCTGCGGCACATGGCGATAGCCAGCGGCTTCGAGGCGACGTTTTTCGGCGTCGAGATCCAGGCGCTGGCCGACGCGCACATCGAAACTGCCGCCCGCGACATACGCCACCGGCGCCAGTCGCTGCATCAAGGTCTGCACCGGGACGACGACAATGCCGCGGTCCAACCCGGGCAGGCGATGCAATGCCGCCAAGCGCTGCGAGACGATGTCCGGATGCGGGCTGAAGCGATCGTAGGGCAGCGTTTCCCAATCGGGAAAATGCAGGACCGGCAGCGCGTCGCCGCCGCCGATCAAGGTCTTCAGATCCGTTTCGAGTTGATGCGCCGCGTGGTTGTCGCGCACCACGGCGAGCAAGGGGCCGGCGTGCGTGCGCGCGCAACGCGCGATGCTCCACGCGAGCGCGCTGGCGTTCGCGGGCGCGCGCCAGTAGGCGCGCTGCTGGCCGGATTTCGGGAGGAGGGAGGCGGGCGATGTCATCGGCCGCATAGTGTAGCCGCCGCGCTGCGGGATTCCGCGGGTCGCGGGCCGACGAATCGACGGCCCGCGGATCGCTCGAATAGCGATCGCGTTCAAGCAAGCGCGACACGAAACGGGCATGATCGACCTCGCCGGCATGGACGCCCGAGCGGTCGTCGTGCGCCCATGACGGCGCGATCGACCAGCGATCCCCGTATCGATGGCGTCATCGCGCTTTAGCACCGATTTTTCGGTACCGACATTTCCGCATCGATCCTCCAGGAGAAACATCATGCATCGCCGGACTTTTTCTTCGATTCGCCGCCGCTTCGCACTGGCGTCCGCGCTTGTCGTCGCCTTGGCGGCATCCGCATCCGCGCCTGCGCAATACGCCCCGCGTTACGTGTGGATCACCATGTACTTCGACAACCAAGGCAGTTTCGTCGGCGGCGTCGGCTACGGCGACTGCGGCTTCCCGATGTTCGGGCAGCAGACCGGCAATTCGGTCACCCAAGTCTACGAATGCGACGGCGAACTGCCGTTCTGAGCCGCGTCGCGGCCCTCATCGTTCAGGAGCGAACAACATGAACACACAAGGTAGCGCAGGGACGGCTCGCAGCTTTCGCCGTCGTGCGGCGTACGCATTGTTGGCATTCGGCGCGACCGTCTCGACGGCGGCGCTGGCGTGGAATTCGATCGATTGGACCACGATCCTCGTGACCACGTATTACTCGGACGCGTCGAAGATCGGTATCGTCGGGGTCGAATTCGCGGGGGAATGCCCGCACGTGCCCGCGCCGATGATCGGCGAGCAAACGCCGTATTCCGATACGCAGTGGATTCTCTGCAAAGACGTCAATCAACTCGACTTGCCGCCGTATTGATCGCGACGCCGCGGCCCGCGAATGCGGGTCGCGGCGTTCTTGCGAAGTATCGGCGTGGATGTTCGATGCGCGCGCCATTCGAGCGTCGAATACCCGCGTCGAATCGCAGGGCTCAGCTCGAGCGTGCGTCGTTTTCGTTGCGGTCGATCTGGTTCGACGCGATCTTGGCGTCGTCGCTTACGTTCGGTTCGGCCGCTTCGCCGTCGTCGCCCATATCGCTCGCGTCGTTCGGATCGGGGCCGCAGATTTCAGGCCCGGCGGTGCAGGGGTCGAGATCCAAGACCACACGCACTAAGCCCGGTGTGTGCGCGTTCTCGCGCCGGAAGCCGAGGGAGTGCGCCAGCGACAACATGGTGGTGTTGTGTTCCAACACATCGCCGTACAGACGTGTGAGCCGTTTGCGCCTCGCCCAGCGCACCAGACGCAGCATCAGTAATCGCCCAAGTCCCATGCCGCTGATGTAGTGGCTGACGAGGATGGCGAATTCGCCTTCTCGACTGTTCGGCTCGACCGCGATCCGCGCGACTGCGCCGATCAGGGCTTCGCCCGGCGGCATGGGTTCGGCGACGACGAGCGCGAATTCGCGTTCGGGTTGCGGCCGGCAGAGGCGCTCGGCCGCGGCGGGCGTCAATTCTTTGATCGCGTAGAGGAAACGTTGGCGAATCTCGTCCGGGCGCAGCAAGCCGAAGCCCGCGCGTAGCGGTTCCGCATCTTCGACCCGAATCGGGCGTATCACGATCTCCCGGCCGTTGGGGAGCGTCCGTTTTTCGTGCCAGGGCGGGAGCCGGTTGCGCGCTTTCACGTCTGGATAGTCGCACAGGGAATGTGACGACCCACTCTAATCTGGACAGTCGCCGTTCACGATGAACGGCACGTCCCGCTGCGCCTGGCTTTGCGTTCGTGCGCGCGTGCTGTCGGCGGCTCCGACGCCGCTTAAGCGGCCTTGGGCTTGCCCGATTTGCGCAGCCGGCCGATCAACGAGACCACGCCCAAAACGACCGCGCCGGCAACGATGCCGATCGCGGCGTCGTAGCCCATCTGAATCAGCCAGCCCATCGAGCCTTTCGAAAACGGCTCGATAAAGTGATGCAGCGGCCCGATGCCGTGGACCAGGATGCTGCCGCCGACGAGGAACATCGCCGCTGTGCCGGCGATGGACAGGAACTTCATCAGGTACGGCGCGCCGGCCAAGATCGCGCGTCCCAGCTTGCGTTTGAAGCCCGCCACCGCGTTTTTGCGCTCGTCGCGATTGAGCAACAAGCCCAGATCGTCGAGTTTCACGATGCCGCCGACCAAGCCGTAGACGCCGACGGTCATGATCACCGCGATCGAAGCGAGCACCGCGAGCTGGCGCACGAAATCCGCATCGGCGACGGTACCGAGCGAAATCACGATGATTTCCGCGGACAGAATGAAGTCGGTGCGGATCGCGCCTTGAATCTTTTCTTTCTCGAAGGCGACCATGTCGACCTTCTCGTCCTTCACCGCATGCACCAACGCTTGATGATGCTGCTCGTCTTCCGTGGAGCTATGCAGCAGTTTGTGCGCGAGTTTTTCCACGCCTTCATAGCACAGGAACGCGCCACCGATCATCAACAGCGGGGTGATCAGCGGGATATTGATGCCGCGACCGTGCAGCCAGTGTTCGAGCGCACTGATCGCCAGCGCCGCCGGCACCAGAATGACCTTGTTGATCATCGAGCCCTTCGCCACCGCCCACACCACCGGCAATTCGCGGTCGGCGTCGATGCCGGACACTTGCTGGGCGTTCAGCGCCAAATCGTCGCCGAGCACGCCGGCGGTTTTCTGAGTGGCGACCTTGGTCATCACCGAGACGTCGTCGAGCAAGGTCGCGATGTCGTCGATCAGGGCGAACAAGCTGGAACCGGCCATCGTGCGGGTGTCTCGATACGGGGAACGTCGGCGATTTTCGCATACCGCGCCGCTCGCCGACCGGATTGCGCGTGCCGGTCGCCCGCAACGGCGCCTTTGCGTTCGTTTTTTCCGCGAAATTCGGCTATGCCGGCTCGCGCAGCCACTGCAATCGCGAGGATCCGCACGGGTCGCCGAGCGCGCTGTCCAGCGCACGCAGCTCCGGCGCGAGCGTCGCGTCGAAACGCCAGGGGGCGTTGAGAATCAACAGGCCGCTGCCGTTCATGCGCAGCGGCGAGTCGTCCGGGCGCACCAGCAGTTCGCACAGCAGGGCCGATTTGGCCGGCAGCGCAGCGGCGGCGCGATAGAACGGCATCAACGCGCTGCGGCGTTTGATCGGGTACCAGAGCGCGTAGATGCCCTGCGGCCAGCGCGTGAGCGCATCGCCAATGGCCGCCAGCGCGGTGTCGAATTCGTCCAGTTGGGCTTCGTACGGCGGGTCGATCAGGACCAGCCCGCGAGCGAATCGCGTCTCGCCGACTTTCGGCGGCAACAGTGCGCGCATCGCCGCATAGCCGTCGCGGGCATGAGCGGCGAGGCGCGGCTCGTGCGCGAAGTGACGCTTCAGCGCGGCGGCCTCGTCCTCGCGCAACTCGCAGCAGGCGATGCGGTCCTGTGCGCGCAGGGCATGCGCCAACAGCCAGGGCGAGCCGGGATAGGCGCGTTCGCCGTGCTGGGCGCGACAGGCGTCGATCGCACGCAGGTAGCGCGCGATACCGGGCGAGTCGGGCGGGGCGGCGCACAAGCGGTCGATACCCTCGGCCGCTTCGCCGGTACGGCGGGCTGCGTCGTCGTCCAAGCGGTAGAGCCCGGCGCCCGCATGGGTGTCCAGCGCGAACACGGGCGTCGGTTTGGCGGTAAGGGCATCGCATAGGGCCAACGCGACGACGTGTTTCAGCGCGTCGGCGTGATTTCCGGCATGGAAGGCGTGGCGATAATTCATACGTCGGTGCGTGCGGCGCGCGAAGGGCGGCGGTTCGGGATGGCGGGCGACGGCGCCTTCGGCAGCGTGCGCGGGCGATCGACGGCGGACACGATACCCGACAACAGACGCGATCGACGACGCGCGCGGCCTACAATGCGCTGATCGTTCCCCGCATCGCGCGCTCGTCGCCGCCGACCATGCCGACTACCATCCTCATCGCCGAAGACGAATCCGCCATCGCCGACACCGTGGTGTACGCGCTGCGCAGCGAGGGTTTCGCCGCCGAGCACTGTTTGCTGGGCGGCGAGGTGGTGCCGCGGTTGCGCGCGGGCGGCGTGGATCTGGTGGTGCTGGACGTGGGCTTGCCGGACGTCACCGGCTTCGATGTCTGCCGCGCCTTGCGCGCCTTCAGCGATGTGCCGGTGATTTTCCTCACCGCGCGCGACAGCGAGATCGACCGCGTGCTGGGCTTGGAACTCGGCGCCGATGATTACATGGTGAAACCCTTTTCGCCGCGCGAATTGGTCGCGCGCGTGCGTGCGCGCTTGCGCCGGCATGCGCCGCCGGTCGCGAACCCGTCCGCGACGCAGGGGCAGGGCGCGGGCGACGGGCGTTGGCAATCGTCGGGCGATTTCGAGATCGACCGCGAGGGCAAGCGCTTGCGGTTTCGCGGCCGCTTATTGGAACTCACGCGCTACGAATACGGCTTGATCGATGCGCTGATCGCGCGCCCCGGCGCGGTGCTGTCGCGCTCGAAGCTGATGGACAAGGTCTGGGTCGATGCGCTCGACAGCAGCGACCGCACGGTGGACACTCACATCAAAACCTTGCGCGCGAAATTACGCGCGATCGCTCCCGACAGCGACCCGATCCGCACCCATCGCGGTCTCGGGTATTCGCTCGATATCGGCGGCGCGGCGTGAGCGCCGGTTCGGGCGCGAAGGCGGGCACATGAAGGCGGACCTATGAAGGCAGACCTATGAAGGCAGACCTATGAAGGCAGACCTATGAAGGCGCGCGCATGAAGATCGGCCTGCGCATTCTGCTCGGTTACTTTCTGATCGTCGCCATCGCCGCGTCGCTGCTGGGGCAAGTGTTCCTGCAGGAAGTGAAACCCGGCGTGCGGCAGGCGATGGAAGACACGCTGATCGATACCGCGAACGTGTTGGCCGAAATCGCGCGCGACGACTTGGTGGCCGACAAGATCGCCGACGGCGATTTCGCGCGGCATATCCGCGCGCTGGACGGACGCGACCTTGGCGCGGAAATCTGGGGGTTCCGCAAACGCAACGTCAGCACGCGCATTTACGTCACCGATGCGCGCGGCATCGTCGTCTTCGATTCGGCCGGGCGCGATGTCGGCAAAGATTATTCGCAGTGGAACGACGTGTATCTCACTTTGCGCGGACGCTACGGCGCGCGTTCGACCCGCAGCGACCCCGCCGACGAATCGTCGTCGGTGATGCACGTGGCCGCGCCGATCATCGATCGCGACGCGCAGGGCAAGCCGAAGATCATCGGTGTGTTGACCGTCGCCAAACCCAACCAAACCATCGCGCCTTTCATCGCGCGCAGCCAAAGTAAGATTCTGCGCTGGGGCGCGGTGTTGCTGGGCTCGGCGCTGGTGGTCGGTTTGTTCGCGGCGTGGTGGCTGTCGCGACAACTCGGTGCGCTGCAGCGCTATGCGAACGCCGTGTCCGCGGGCGACCGCGCCACTCCGCCCGATGCCGCGGGCGAATTCGGCGATTTGGGCCGCGCGCTGGAAACCATGCGTCAGAAGCTCGAGGGCAAGCAATACGTCGAGCAATACGTGCATGCCTTGACCCATGAGCTGAAAAGCCCGCTGGCGGCGATCCGCGGCAGCGCGGAGTTGTTGGAGACCGATGCTTCGCAAATACTGGCGGGGGCCGAAGCCAGCGCCTCCGCCGCATCGTTTCCGACGATGCCCGCCGCCGATCGTGCCCGCTTCGTCGCCACCATTCGCGCGCAAAGCGAGCGCATGGCGGAGATGATCGACAAACTGCTCGCGCTCGCGGCGGTCGAACATCGTCAGCGCATCGAACAACCGCAGAGCATCGATCCCATCGCGCTCACACAGGATGCTGCGACACAGGCCGCAGCGAAATTCGCGCAGAAGTCGCTGCGTTTGCGTATCGACGACGCGTCGGACGGCGCGGCGATCGTCGGCGATGCGTTCTTGCTGCGGCAGTCCTTGCTCAATCTGTTCGAGAACGCCGCCGATTTCGCGCCCGCCGACAGCGAGATCGAGGTGCGCGTGTCGCGCTCGGCCTCGACGTTGCGCATCGACGTGGCGGATCGCGGCCCCGGCGTGCCGGACTACGCCCTGGATCGGGTGTTCGAGCGCTTCTATTCGCTTCCGCGCCCGCAAGGCGGCAGTCGCAGCAGCGGCCTGGGCCTGTGTTTCGTCAGCGAAGCCGCGGAGCTGCACGGCGGACGGGTTGAACTGACGAATCGCGAAGGCGGCGGCGCGACGGCAGCATTGATCTTGCCGCTGGCGTAGCGTCGACTGCACTTCACCTTCGCTTCACCGAGCCGACATCGCCGCCCCGCATGCCGCGCCGAGACTGTCGCCGTCCCAACCGAGGAAGACGGCGATGAAACTGATTTTGAAAGCGCTGATGGTGTTCGGCTTGACGGTCGCCATCCTGGTGCCGCTACTGATGATCCGCGGCACCATCCAAGAGCGACAGATGTACCGCAATCAAGCCGTGCAGGCGATCGCGCAAACCTCAGCGGGTGCGCAGTCGATCGCCGCGCCCGTCTTGGTCGTGACCTACACCGACTTGGTCGATGAAGCGGTGAAGAACGATCGCGGCGAGACGATCCGCACCGTGAAGCAGGAAGTGCCCGGCCGCTGGGTGTTCTTCCCGCAAACCCTCGATGTGCGCGGAAAACTCGTGCCGCAAAGCAAATTTCTCGGCATTCACGAAGTGCGCACGTACGAACTCGAGGGCAAGATTCTGGCCCAATTCAAGGCCGAGATTCCCAACGACGAGACGCCGGCATCGCCGCGCACCATCGGCGCCGCATATCTGAACTACGGTTTCGCCGACGTGAAAGGCCTGCAGGGCCTGCCGAAACTACGGCTCGATGGCCGCGAATATAAGTTGGAGCGTGGGCTCGGCGGCCGCGACGGTACCGGATTGCACGCGACGCTCGCCGCGCCCGCGCCGGGTACGACGCTGAGCTACCAGTCGGCCTTCGATTTCGAATTGGAAGGCACCGAAGCGTTGGCGATCATGCCGCTGGCGCAGCGCAACACCATCGAACTCACCTCGTCATGGCGTCATCCGCAGTTCAACGGCTCGTTCACCGCGCGCGAGAAATCCATCGGCGATAACGGCTTCCGCGCGCTCTGGGAAGTGTCCTCGTTGGCCAGCAACGCGCAGGCGCAATATCTCGCGGGTAAGATGCAGGAAGCCTCCGCGATCGGGCTGTCGTCGAGCTACGGTGCGGGCCAGGGCGGCGATGTCGATGTGATCAGCGTTTCGCTGGTCGATCCGGTCAACATTTATTCGCAGGCCGATCGCGCCAGCAAGTACGGCATTCTGTTCGTGGTGCTGACCTTCGTCGGCTTCTTCATGTTCGAGTTGATCAAGCAACTGCGCATCCACCCGATCCAATACGGATTGGTCGGCTTGGCGCTCGCGATCTTCTTCCTGATGTTGGTCGCGCTGTCCGAACACATCGCCTTCGGCCAAGCGTATCTGATCGCCAGCGCCGCCTGCATCGGTCTGCTCGGGTTCTACGTCAGTCATGTCTTGGGTTCGTGGCCGCGAGGCCTGGGGTTCGCCGCGATGATCGCCACGCTCTATGCCGCGCTGTACGGTTTGCTGATCTCCGAGGACAACGCGATGGTGATGGGCGCCGGCTTGCTGTTCGCGATCCTGGCCGGGATCATGGTGGTGACCCGCAAAGTCGATTGGTACAAGGTCGGCGCGAGCGTGAACCCGCCGCCGGTGCAGCGCGCGCCGCAGCCGTCGCCGAATGCGGACGCGCCCGCGATCTGAGCGCATCCGATCCGCACGCGATTGTCATCCACGCCGCCGCAGGTTTCTGCGGCGGCGTTTCTTTTTCGTCGATACAAGGCGGTGTCCGAACTTTGGCGGTTTCGTGCCGCTGCCGATAGAATCGACGGCAGACGACGAATGAGCGATGCGATGTCCGTTTTGAGCCTCGATGTCCGGCGGTTTTCGGGTCGCGATGCGACGCCCTACCTCGATGAGGTGGCGATGCTGCGGATCGCTGTATTTCGCGAATGGCCCTATCTCTACGACGGCGACCGCGACTACGAGCGCGAGTATCTCGCTGCATACGCCGCATCGCCCGATAGCGTGTGCGTGCTCGCCTTGGACGATGGCCGCGTCGTCGGCGCCTCCACGGGCTTGCCGCTGGCCGACGATCAAGCGGCCTTCCAGCGGCCGTTTCTCGATCGCGGCGAAGACGTGTCGCGCATTTTTTATTTCGGCGAGTCGGTGCTGTTGCCGGCGTATCGCGGGCGCGGCCTCGGCCATGCCTTCTTCGATCACCGCGAAGCGCATGCCCGTGCGCTGGGGCGCTTCGAGACCGCCGCGTTTTGCGCGGTGGATCGCGATCCCGACGATCCGCGCCGCCCCGCCGGGCATCGCGGCAACGAAGCGTTCTGGACCAAGCGCGGCTACGCGCGCGGCGAAGGCATGACCATGCATTTGGAGTGGAACGAGATCGGCCGCGGCGAGGTCTCGCATGCGCTGACGTTTTGGACCCGTGCGCTGAACGAGGATTCGACCGCATGAAGATCGCCGTCGCGAAATATCCCATCGGCGCGCCGCCGCATTTCGACGATTTCGCCGAGTATCAACGGCGTTGCTTGGTCTCGGCTGCCGATGCCGGCGCGCATATCGCGGTGCTGCCGGAATACTTGTCGTTGGAGCTGGCGTCGTCGTTCGCGGCGGAAGTCGGCGGCGATCTGCACGCCTCGCTCGCCGCCCTCCAGCCGCTGCGCGCAGCATGGCTCGATCTGTTCGCCGGTCTCGCGCGCGACACTGGGATGTGGTTGGTCGCCGGGACGTTTTTGTTGGACGTCGGCGTCGGCCGTTATCGCAATCGTTATCGCAATCGCGCCGATCTATTCGCGCCGGATGGGCGCTACGGTTGGCAGGACAAGCTGCAGCTCACCGGCTTCGAGAAAAAAACCGGCGTGATCGACGGCGGCGACGCGCTGAAGGTGTTCGATCTCGACGGGCTTCGCGTCGGCATCGCGATTTGCTACGACATCGAATTTCCGCTGCCGGTGCGCGCGCAGTCCGAGGCCGGCGCGCGCGTGTTGTTGGTGCCCAGTTGCACGGACACCGCCGCGGGCGAAACGCGGGTGCGAGTCGGTTGCCTCGCGCGCGCGCTGGAGAACCGCTGCTTCGTCGCGCAGGCGGTGACGGCGGGCGAAGCGCCGTCGAACCCCGCGCTCGATCTCAACACCGGCGAAGCGACGATCTATGCGCCGATGGATGTCGGTTTTCCGGCCGATGGTGTGCTGGCGTCGTCGTCGGGCGTGGGCGAAATCGCATCGATCTGGAGCCTCGCCGACATCGATATCGAACGGCTCGACGCGAGCCGCGCCGACGCGCAAGTCGCGAACGATCGCGATTGGCGCGGGCAGTCTGCGCCGAAGATCGCGCGAGCGCACCTCGAGCGCTGGTCGCGGGGATAAGCGCTCCCGCGAGCTCGTCGCGAAATTCCGCTCTATCTGGGCGTTGTTTTTTCGGCTTCGTTTCAGAACGCTGAAAGCATCAGATCGCGTACCCAGAACGAACCGAGCGCGAGCGTCGTGCCGATGCCGGTCGCCGCTAGGACATCGCTGGGATAGTGCAGGCCCAAGACGACGCGCGAGGCGGCGATGCTGAGCGCGAAAGGCGCCAAGATCCACGCCGCCATCGGCGCGTAACCGACGGCGACGATGCTGAACGCGACCGCATGCAGCGTGTGGCCGGAAGGAAAGCTGAATTCGTCCAACGGCGCGACCCAGGCACGGATGCGCACATCCGAAGCGCACGGACGCGGGCGGCGCGTCCAGCGCTTCAAGGTTTTGTACAGGGTGACAGCGAGCAGACCGATCGCGGCCAGATGCAGTGAGGCGAGCAGGCCGTCGGCGCCGCGCAGCGCGACGGGCGCGAAAATCAACGCGTACCAGAGCGGCCCGTCGCCGAGTTTGCTGACGAGAGAAAAGTAGCGGCGAATCGCGTCGCTCGCGCACAGCGCATTCGCGCGCAGGCACCAGTCGGCGTCGTTCGCGCGCAGTCTACGCTGCAGAGGCATGCCGTTCATGGGTTCGTTTCGCGTGTCCGAGCATGGAGAGAATGCGGTCGAAATCCGCAGCGACCTGCGACGGCTGAAGTGCGATCACCGACTCGCGCGCGGCGGCGCGCATACGACCGCGCAGAGCTGCGTCGTCGGCGATCGTCATCGCGGCGCCGACGAATGCGGTCGTATTCGCTTTTGCATCGCTGGATTCAACGATGGCGATGCCGTTTTCGCCGCTGCGCAGGCGTTCGCGCGCCGCGCCGTAATCGAACGCGACCGTCGGCACGCCGCTGGCCAGCGCTTCCAGGGTGACGTTGCCGTAGGTTTCCGAGAGGCTGGGAAACAGGAAAAGATCCGCGCTGGCGAAATGGCGAGCGAGCGCTTCGCCGCGTTGGATGCCGCAGAACACGAAATCCGGGTGCTCGCGCTCGATGCGCGCGCGTTCGGGGCCGTCGCCGACCCAGACGAAACGCGCGGTCGGGTGGCGCGCTTCGATCTCGCGGAAACTTTCGATCGCGACATCGAGATTTTTCTCCACCGCGATCCGGCCGAGATGGATGACGGCCAGGTCATGCTCGCCCAATCCCCATTGCGCTCGCAACGCGGGGTCGCGCCGTTCGGGGCGAAACTGATCGGTATCCACCGCGCGCGCCAATCGCACGACATGGGCGAAGCCGTTCGCGTTGAGAAAGTCGCGAAGTTCCACCGTCGGCACCAGCGTCGCATCGGCGAGATTATGGAAATGCCGCATCCAGCGCAGCGCCGTGCCTCGCAAGAACGGCACGCCATAGTCGCGCATGTACTCGTCGAAGCGGGTGTGGAAGCCGCTGGCGGTCGCGATTCCCAATTTGCGCGCGGTACGTAACGCCGCCCACCCCAATGGGCCTTCCGTGGCCACATAGATCGCATCCGGGCGTTGGGTTCTCCAGATCGCTTCGAGCCGATGCGCGACGGGCAGACCGAAGCGCATGCCGGGGTAGCGCGGCACCGGCAGGCCCGGCATCAAGTATTCGCGGTCTTCTGTCGTTTGGTCGCGACGCTGCCGCGGACGGATCAAACGCAAGTCGTGGCCGCGATCGCGCAGGCCTTGTTCGAGACTCTGGACGGTCAGCGCGACACCGTTGATTTCCGGCGCGTAGGTCTCGGTGACGATGTCGTAACGCATGTCGGTCTCCGGTTTCGAGAAGACTGAACGTATGCGGTGAAATGCGAATGACCGTGCCGTGACGGTCGTGTGACGAGCGACATCGACCGGTCCGTCCAGAATCGGTCGCTAGAAAACTAGTCTGTCGAAAACCAGCCGCTTTCGATCAACGATCGACGATCAATTCGACGCCGAGCCCCGCGATACCTTCGGGTTCGTGTTCCAAATCGGTGCGCAGCAGCGGGCGTGCGTCCAACCACGGCTTCGGCAGCGACAACGCGATGGCATTACCCGCGACGCGGACATCGAGCTGCGGAATCGACTCCGCCTCATGCGAGCGATGCAACAGCACCGCGATTCTGAGCAGTGCAGCCGTGCGTTTGGCGCCGAGAAGCAAACGCTCGGGCAGTGCGTCCAACGATTTATTGGAGATGTTGCGACGATGATTGCGCACCAACGCGGCGAGGAATAATTGTTCTTGTCGCGTGAAGCCGGCGATGTCGGAATGTTCGATGACGTACGCGCCATGAACGTGATACTGACTGTGCGCGATGGCGAGGCCGAGTTCGTGCAGGCGCGCGGCCCAGGCGAGCATCCATTGTTCGTCCGTGCCGAGGCCCCAGCGCTCGGCGACGCGTTCGAACAGCCGCATCGCCGTCGCTTCCACGCGCGCGGCTTGCGCGCGATCGATGCCATAGCGCTGCATCAACGCGTCCACCGAGGCGTCGCGCGTGTCGTCGGCGCCGCCGCGGCCCAACATGTCGTAGAGCACGCCTTCGCGCATCGCGGCTTTGCTCACCATCATGCGCTTGAGCCCGAGCGTTTCGAACGCCGCTTCGAGCACCAGCACGCCGCCGGCGATGATCGCCCGACGATCGTCGGGCAAGCCGGGGAGCACGATGTCCTCGATGCGATCGGCCGTCAACAAGCGGTCGCGCACCACCGGCAAGGCCTCGTCGGTCACCGCGCCCTTGGTCAGTTTCATCGCGGCGCAGATATCGCCGATCGCTTTATTCGTGCCGGACGAGCCGATCGCCTCTTGCCAACCCAGCGTGCGATAAAGCCCGGCGAATTGCTGGAATTCAGCCTCGATCTCGCTCAACGCCTCTTTCCAGCGTTTTTTCGACAATTTTCCGTTCGGGAAGAAGCGCCGTGTGCTGGCGACGCAGCCCACTTGCAGGCTTTCGCGTTCGATCGTGTCGAACCCGGAGCCGATGATGCATTCGGTCGAGCCGCCGCCGATGTCGATCACCAAGCGGCGCTGCATCGGTTTGGGCGGCTGCGCGTGGGCGACCCCGTGGTAAATCAAACGCGCTTCTTCGCGGCCGGAGACCACTTCGATCGCATGGCCCAGCGCCGCTTCGCCGGCGGCGAGAAACGCGCGCGGTTCGCGCAACGCGCGAACGGTGTTCGTGGCGATCGCGCGGACGCGATGCGGCGGCAGGTCGCGGATACGCTCGCCGAAGCGCGAGAGGCAGTCCAATGCGCGGCGTCGCGCGGCGTCGCTCAAACCGCCTTGCCCGTCCAAACCTTCGGCCAGGCGTACGCTTTCGCGCAGACGATCGATGATGCGCAATTGCCCCAGCACCATGCGCGCGACCACCATGTGGAAACTGTTCGAGCCCAGGTCGATCGCAGCGATCGACTCGCCTTCCTGCAGGGGCGTCGAAGTGTGGGGCATGAGGCGTGCGATCCGTGACGGAGTGGGGCGGCGCGGCAGGGCGCAGACTACCAGAAGGTCCGCTGCGATCCTACAACCGCGCGCCGCGCCCCGCCCCGTGGGCTTCAGCTGCAGAGCTTCGCCAGCAACGCCGACTGCGCGGAGTGCGGCATCTCGTCTTCCGCCGGCTCGACCCGCACGTAACGCCCGTCGGGCTGCAACTCCCAGGCGTTGATGTTGTCGGCGAGGTAGTTGTCGAGTACCTCCTCCTTCACGCGTTCGGCCAGCGCGGGGTCGAGCACCGGAAACCCGGTTTCGACGCGACGCAGCAGATTGCGCTCCAGCCAGTCCGCGCTGGAGCAGAACAACTCGGGGACGCCGTCGTTCGCGAACCACCACGCGCGGCTGTGTTCGAGGAAACGTCCGACGATCGAACGCACTCGGATGTTCTCGGAAATGCCGGCAATGCCTGGGCGTAGCGTGCAAGCGCCGCGGACGATGAGATCGATGCTCACGCCGGCTTGCGAGGCGGCATACAGCGCGCGGATCACTTGCGGCTCGTTCAGCGCGTTCATTTTCGCGATGATACGCGCGGGTTTGCCTTGGCCCGCGTGCTCGGCTTCGCGTTGGATCCGGGCGATGACGCCGGGATGCAGTGTGAAAGGCGATTGCAGCAGTCGCTTGAGTCTGGTCGCCGGGGCCAGCCCCGAGAGCTGCTGGAAAATCAGATGAACGTCTTCGCCGATGTCCGGATCGGCGGTGATCAAGCCGCAGTCGGTGTAGGCGCGCGCGGTGCCGGCGTGGTAGTTGCCGGTGCTCAAATGCGTGTAACGGCGCAATTTTCGGCCTTCGCGACGCACGATCAGCAGCATCTTGGCGTGGGTTTTGTAGCCGACCACGCCATACACCACCTGCACCCCGGCTTCCTGCAGCCGGTCGGCGAAACGCAGATTCGCTTCTTCGTCGAAACGCGCGCGCAATTCGATCACCACCGTCACGTCTTTGCCGTTGCGCGCGGCTTGGATCAGATGCTCCACGATCGGCGAATCCTTACCGGCGCGGTACAGCGTTTGCTTGATCGCCAGCGCGTTCGGGTCTTCGGCCGCCTGCTTGATCAGTTCGAGCACCGGCGTGAACGCGTCGAACGGATGATGCAGCAGCACATCGCCGGCGGCGACGGTGTCGAAAATGGTTTCGGCCTCGGACAGTTGACGCGGTTGGTACGCCGGAAATTTCAGATCCGGGCGTTGCACCATGTCGTAGATTTCCACGGCGCGGTTGAGATTGACCGGGCCTTTGATCCGGTAGACCGCATTCTCCGGCAGTTCGAAGTTCTCCAGCAGCGTGCGGACGATGGGTTTGGGGCAATCGGAGGCGATCTCCAAGCGCATCGCACGCAGATAACCGCGGCCGGCCAGTTCGTCGCGCAGCGCCAGCGCGAGGTTCTCCACTTCTTCTTCGTCGACGATCAATTCGGAATTGCGGGTCACGCGGAATTGATACGCACCCTTGACCTCCATGCCCGGAAACAACTCTTCGACGAACGCCGAGAGCACGGCGGAGAGGAACACGAAATCGTGCTCGCCGCCGGAGACCTTCTGCGGCAATTGAATGATTCGCGACAGCGAGCGCGGCGCGCGCACGATCGCCAAATGCCCGGTACGTCCGAACGCGTCCTTGCCTTTGAGTACGACGACGATGTTGAGCGATTTATTGAGAATTTTCGGGAACGGATGCGACGGGTCGAGGCCGAGCGGCGACAGCACCGGCATCACTTCGTCGCGGAAATACGCGCGTAGCCAACGCATATGCCGCGCATTCCAGTGCTGGCGATGCAACACGCGCACGCCGGCATCGCTCAATGCAGGGCGCAGCACCTCGTTCCAGCAATCGTATTGCGCTTCGACCAATTGCGCCGCGCGCTGGTGAATTTGCTTCAGCAGCAGCGGATGCGGAATGCCGTCGGCGGCGGGCGGAACGCCGAATTCCTGCGCTTGGCGCACCGTCGCGGCGCGGATCTCGAAGAATTCGTCGAGATTGGTGCAGGAAATGCAGAGGTAGCGCAATCGCTCCAGCAGCGGCACCGTCGGGTCCTGCGCTTGCGCCATCACCCGGAAATTGAAATCGAGTTGCGACAGTTCCCGGTTGAGATACAGCGCGGGGTCGCGCAGCGAATCGTGCTCGTGCGCGCGCTCGCCGTCCTTCGCCGTCGTCGGTCGGTTCGGAGTAGGTACGTTGGAGCGGCGTTTATCGGTCATTCGCGGGGTTTCCGTTGAGGCGGCGCGGCTCGGAGGCGAAGGGGCCGTCGAAGTCGTCCAGCGTTCGGCTGCGGACGCGTTCGCGCCCGAAATGGCAGGAAAAACGACTGCCGCGACCGACTTCGCTGTCGATCTCCAGCCGCGCTTGGTGCAGATTCAGGACGTGCTTGACGATCGACAGGCCCAGGCCGGTGCCGCCGCTTTCGCGGGAGCGGCTGGTCGAGACGCGGTAGAAGCGTTCGGTGATCCGCGGCAGATGCGACGCGGGAATGCCGTAACCGGTGTCCTCCACCGACAGCGTCGCGCCGTCGTCGGCGTCGCGCTCGAAACGGATCGCGATACGACCGCCCGCAGGCGTGTAGCGGGTCGCATTACTGACCAGGTTGGAGAAGGCGCTGTGCAGTTCCTTCACCGAGCCCCAGAGATCGATGCCGGCCGTGTCTTCGATCGACACGACATGACGCTGTTTGCTCAACGCGCGCGCCTCGCGTTCGAGCGTCGCGAGCAGCGGCACCATGGCCACATGCTCTTCCGGCAAGGCGTCCTGCGCTTCGAGTCGCGAGAGCGTGAGCAAGTCTTCGACCAATTGCGTCATCCGCTGCGATTGACGCTGCATTTCGGTCAGCATCGGCGCCCATTCGGGCTGCTCGGCGGGATCGAGCATATCCAAGTAACCGTGGACCACGGTCAAGGGCGTTCGCAACTCGTGCGAGACGTTGGCGACGAAGTCGCGCCGCATATGCTCCAGTCGCATGAGTTTGCTGACGTCGCGCGCGACCAGCAGCCATAACTCGTCGGAATACGGGATCAAACGCAGGCTCAGGCGCAGATCCGCGCGCGCGGGCGAGGCCACATCGAGCAAGGGTTCGGCGTAACGGCCGCCGCTGAGCCAATGCGCGATCGGCAGCGGTTGCAACCGTTCGCCGAGCGGGGCGCCGTGATCGCGCGGATGTTGCAAGCCGAGCAACACGCCGGCGGCTTCGTTGAACCATTGGATGCGCTGGCTGTTGCGATCCACCAGCACCACGCCGTCGGGCAGGGCGGTGGCGATGGCGCGGTAGGCGCGCAGCATCTCCACCAAACGGCGATTGCGCCCGCGCAGTTCGTCCTGGCTGCGATGCAGCAGCCGGTCGAGTTCGTTCCAGATGCCGTCGCCGTCCGGCGGCGCGACGCGCTGACGCGCGGTCAGTCGCGACAGCACTTGCCGCAGTTTCCAGTAATGCCAAATCAGCACCGCCACCGCGGCGATGGCGAGCGCCGGCCAGACCTGGTCCACCGCCAATCCCAGCGCGAGGGCGAGTCCCATCGCCAGCGCGAGCTGGGTGAGGGTGTTACGCCAAGCGGTGCGGGTGTCGTTCGCCATCGGTGGAGTCTATGCAATTACGGCGACGCCGAGTCAATCGACGATGGAGCGAGCGTGGAGCGAACGAGGATCGAGCGATCAAGGACGGCGCGATCGGCGATGCACGAATCGAGAGACCGGCTCAGGTCGGAAGCTCGCGTCGCGTCGGTTCAGACCGTGGCCGAGAAACGATATCCAGCGCCGCGCACGGTTTGCACCATCGCTTCCAAGTGCGCCGGTTCCAAGGCCTTGCGTAGGCGACGGATATGCACGTCCACCGTGCGCTCCTCGACGTACACGTTGCCGCCCCACACATGATCCAGGACTTGCGTACGCGTGTAGACCCGGTCGGCGTGGGTCATGAAGAAATGCAACAACCGGTATTCGGTGGGGCCGATCTGGATCTGCTGGTCGCCCGCGAAGACGCGATGCGAGGCGCCGTCGATGCGCAGCGCGCCGACTTGGACGCTGCCGTCTTCGTCGTCGTCGCGCGAACGGCGCAGCACAGCGCGGATGCGGGCCAGCAGTTCGCGCGCCGAGAAGGGCTTGACCACGTAGTCGTCCACCCCGGCTTCCAAGCCGCCGACGCGGTCGTTCTCTTCCCCGCGCGCGGTCAGCATGATGATCGGGATGTCCCGGGTGAGGCTATCGCGCCGCCAGCGACGCGCCAGTTCCAGGCCGCTGGTGCCAGGCAGCATCCAGTCCAGCAGGATCAAGTCCGGTACGCGGTCGGCGATCGCCGCCTGCGCTTCCATCGCGTCGCCAGCATGGATGGGGGCGTACTCGCCCTTGCGCAGCGCGAATGCGACCATCTCGCGAATCGCGGGTTCGTCGTCGACGATCAGAATATGTTTTTGCATGAGGCGGGGGGCTCGGCCGGAGATTCGTCCGTTACGCCGAGAGTAGACGACATTTTTATGACCGAACGATGACCACGTCCACGGTGACGCAGGTCGCTCGTGCGATGGGTTCGATCACGCGTCGATCGCGTCCGCGACCTGCGGATGCAACGCGGCCAAACCGCGATCGAAGGTCGCCAGCCGACCGCCACGGTGCCGGGCCAGCGCGGCCAGATACGCGTCCGTAACTTGCCGATGCCCCAACACGCCGGTCCATGCGATCTCGCCGTAGCCCAAGTCGTCGGCCCAAAAGGCATGTCGCGGGTGCCGGCAAAGCTGTTGCAGCACGGCGACGGCGCCCGCGGCATCGCTCACGGCACCGAAGCGCAGCAGAAGGCGAATCAGCGTGCCTTGCGTGATCGGGCAGGTCGCGAATTCACCGGTGTGCGCCGCGAACCAGCGGGTCGCGGCTGGATGATGCACGTGCGATCGATCGATCAACGCCACCAGGACGTTGCCGTCCAGCAGGTACGTGGGAGCCCCGGCGGTCACGGCTCGTCGTCCAGGGCGCGGACGTCGTCCTCGGTGATCGGCTGTTTGGACGCCACGACCGGCAGACCGGTCTGAGGATGCAGGCTGTAGATCGCAGGCGCTTCCGCGATGCGGTTCGCCGGTTCGGCCGCCGCCAATCCGCGGCGCAACAATTCCGCCACGGTCTGGCCGAGGCTGCGCCCGGTATGCCGGGCCAGGCTGGTCACGATGCGGTGCAGATCGTCGGGGAGGTCGATGGTGGTTCGCATCGATGCATCGTGATGCGGTGATGCGGCGATGTCAAGACTCTTGCGCAGACGCCAAATCCGCAGGCCGCTCTCACCGCCGCTTGAGTTCGTCGTCTCGAATCCCTTGGCGATGCAGTTCCAACACGGTCGGGGTGATCGCGGCGATCCGCGCTTCGATCCTGGCGCGGGCGTAATAGTCCATGTCTTCGCGCTTCAGCAGAGTGTTGAGCTGCATCAAGGCGCGTTCGGGGCGGCCGGTGAGGTATTCGGCTTCCGCATAGGCTTCGCCGGCGCGGATCGCATCGCCCGCCACTTCGCTGGCGCGGGCGAAGGTCTTTTGGAACACCGGGTCGTCCTTCGCTCGGCTTAGCAGGGGCCGCAATAACGCCTGCGCGCGCTGACCGGCGTCGCGGGTGTTGCGCTCGGCCAACAATTGGGCGAAACCCAAGGCGGTCGGGCGGTGTTCGGGCATCCGCTGCAACTGCGCCTCCAGTCGCGCATCGGCCGCCTCGGTCTTGCCCGAGCGCGCTTCGGCTTCGGCCATGCCGAGCACCAACCAGGCGTCGTCCGGGTATTTCGCCAACAGCGGCTGGAGTTCTTTGATCGCGCTCGCGTATTGCCCGTGCAGTTGCCTCGCGACCGCCAACCCATAACGCTGGGCTTCGTCGAGCGTGCCGCGCGTCCGCTCGCGTTCGTATTCCCGAATCGCCGCCTCGGGCGTGTTGGCGCTGATCGCGCGGATACGCTCGCGCACCCAGCCGAATTCGCGGCCGTCGCGCGCGCCGCCGATGGCGTGTTCGCCGTCGATACGAAAATGCGACGGCAGCAGCGGATTTTCGCCGGTCGCGTCGCTGCCGGAAAACACGGGTTTCTCGCGTTTCAGGCCGTCCACCCGCTGTTTCACGTCGCTGATGCGCAGCGTGGTCACCGGGTGCGAGCGCAAGTAATCGGGCGTGCGCTCGCGTTCGCCGCCCTGGTTCACGCGGGAAATGGTCTGCATCCGCGTGAACATACTGACCATCGCGGCCGGGTCGTAGCCGCTGCGGGTCAAGGTACGGATGCCGATGCGATCGGCCTCGGCTTCGTTGTCGCGGGTGTAGTCGATCTGCCGCTGCGCCGCCAACGCTTGCGCCGAGGCCAGCGCCGCCATGCTGGCGTCGTCGGAGGAATTGCCGCTGGACGATTGCGCGATCGCGATCGCGCCCAGCATCGCCAGCAGAATCGGCACGCTGTCTTTTTGCGCGCGCTCGACGCTGCGCAACACGTGCGATTGGGTGACGTGCGAGACCTCATGCGCCAAGACGCTGGCCACTTCGTCTTCGCTCTCGGCCGCCAGCACGAGGCCGGCATTGGTGCCGACATAGCCGCCTAGCGTGGCGAAGGCGTTGAACTGGCGGTCCTTCAGCATGAAGAAGGTGAAGGGCTGATCGGGCTTGTCGCTGGCGGCGGCCAAACGGCTGCCCACCGACTGCAGCCAGCCGTCGATCAGCGGGTCGTCGATGGTGTAGTCGTAATAGCGCAACTGGCTGAGCATCATGCGGCCGTATTCGGCCTGTTTCACCGGCCCGAGCAATTCCGCCGCGGACGATCCGATGTCGGGCAAGCGGTTCTCCTGCGCCGGGGCGGAGAGCGTCGCGACCGTCAACGCGAGCGCAGCGGCCAAGGCCGTGACGCGAATCGACGGGAAAGACATCGGCGAGAAAGACATCGACGGGAAGCACATCGAAAAGCGGAGCATGAGCGGTCCGATACGTGGAGTGAGGCGTCGCGGCGGCGAAGCCAGCGCAGTCTGGCGATTCTCGCCCGAGCCGGGGGTGAACGGGGCGCGCGGCGCGCAACGACCGAACCTTGATCTGACCTCCCGGCCGCTGGGGAGTTCCTGGCCGTTGGCCCGCATCGTTGCGAGCGCCGCAAGAATGTCGCGGGAAAAACCAAAAAAAACGATGCCAGCGCGCCGATGCCGAAACGGTGCGTCGCTTCGTGGACCGCAGCATCGCATCGGCGGGGTGGAAACGATCGACGCGCGCCCCCATCATCCCGGCCTATCGATCATGACAGACGCCTCGGCGTCGGGAGCACGCAGTGAACGACCGCACCGCCGACGACGCGCCGGCCCAGTCTCAACCGACACAATCCCAGCCCGCGCAGACCCAGCCGATCACCCTCTACACCACGCTGATCTGCCCGTATTGCGTGGCCGCCAAGACCTTTCTGAAAAGCAAAGGCCTGAGCTGGTCCGAAATCCGGATCGACACCGACCCCGCCGAACGCGACAAGATGATCGCGCGCGCCAAGCGCACCAGCGTGCCGCAGATTTTCGTCGGCGACGTTCACGTCGGCGGTTTCGACGACATGATGGCGCTGCACCGCGCCGGCAAGTTCGAACCGCTGCTGGCCGGCTGAGCCGCCGCGCATCCACCACGACAACCGGATACCCCCATGAGCAACGATTCCGAGGCCGAGCGCGACCGCGTCGCCGAATTCACCGCGTTCCGCAAACGGATGAACGAACGCATCCTGGCCGAACCGAATCAAGTGGTGCGGCGTTTCTTCGCGCTCGATACGCAGACTTATCAGGCCGGCGCCTTGGATGTGAAAACCAAGGAATTATTGGGGCTGGTCGCTTCGCTCGTCTTACGCTGCGACGATTGCATCAGTTACCACGTGGCCCAATGCAAAGACGCGGGCGTGAACCGCGACGAGATGTTCGAGACGTTCTCGATCGGTTTGGTGGTGGGCGGTTCGATCGTGATCCCGCACCTGCGCCGCGCGGTGGATTTTCTCGATCGTTTGGAGCAGGGCGACGCGGGCGCCGTCGATGCGCCGGGGCACGATCACGGCTGAGCGTCGCGGACGCGGTCTCGGCGCTGTCGGTTTCGAAGCCTCGCCTCGACATCGTTCGCAAAAAACGCAAACCGCGGCATCGGAACGCGCGCGAATATCCGCGTCGGGATGCGAGTTTCGATGCTGCGTGCGGCGCGCGTTCGCTGCCGCTACGACCAAGGTCTGAACGGCCGTTCGGGCAACCCGGGCCGGCTTACGGCATAATTCGCCGGCTGCGAGAATTCGGTCTGCCTCGCGGATTTTCTCGCTTCGATCTCCCGACCGCCCCGACTTTCTTCGGCCCGTCGCTCGCGCCGCGCCGCTCCGGACACGACTCATGACCCAAACGATCACCGTCATTCGCGGCGATGGCATCGGCCCCGAAATCATGGACGCCGCGCTGTACGTTCTCGATGCGCTCAAGACCGGCTTGACCTATGAAGAGGCCGACGCCGGCCTCGTCGCCCTCGAAAAACATGGCGAATTGCTGCCGCAGGCCACGCTCGATTCCATCCGCCGCAACCGTATCGCGCTCAAGAGCCCGCTGACGACGCCGGTGGGCGAGGGCTTCAGCTCGATCAACGTCGAGCTGCGCAAACGCTTCGACCTGTACGCGAACGTGCGCCCGGCCAAGTCGTTTCCCAACACCAAATCGCGTTTCCCCAGCGGGGTCGATCTGATCACCGTGCGCGAAAACACCGAAGGCGCGTACATCGGCGAAGGCCAGCAGTTGTCGCCCGACGGCGAAACCGCCGTGCTGACGCAGAAAGTGACCCGCCGCGGCTCCGAGCGCATCGTGCGCTACGCCTTCGATCTGGCGCGCGCGACCGGCCGCAAGAAAGTCACCGTGGTCCACAAGGCCAATATCCTCAAATCCACGTCGGGCCTGTTCCTGAAAGTGGCGCGCGAAGTGGCGTCGCAATATCCCGAGATCCAGTGCAACGAACTGATCGTCGACAACTGCTGCATGCAGTTGGTGATGAAGCCGGAACAGTTCGACATCATCGTCACCACCAATTTGTTCGGCGACATCATCTCCGACCTGTGCGCCGGTCTCGTCGGCGGTCTGGGGCTCGCTCCGGGCGCCAATATCGGCACCGAGGCCGCGATCTTCGAAGCCGTCCACGGCTCCGCGCCGGATATCGCCGGCAAAGGTATCGCCAATCCCTGCGCGCTGCTGCTGGGCGTCGGCCAGATGCTGGATCACGTCGGTCAGCCGGATAACGCGAATCGCCTGCGCAACGCGATCGTCGCGACGCTCGAAGCGAAAGATTCGTTGACGCCGGACCTCGGCGGCACCGGCACGACGATGTCGTTCGCCAAGGCGATCGCCAGCCGGCTTTGATCGGTTCTTTCGGGGCGATGGCATTGCGAACCAAGATTCGCGATGCATAAAAAACGGGGCGCCGATGGCGCCCCGTTTTGTTTTCGACCGACTTTCAACCGACATCGATTCGATCGATGCCCGGCGTATCCCGATCAGTCGCGCGATTGCAGCTTCGACAGCAAACGCAGCAGTTCCAGATACAGCCACACCAGCGTGACCATCAGGCCGAAAGCGCCGTACCACTCCATGTACTTCGGCGCGCCGGCTTCGACGCCGCTTTCGATGAAGTCGAAATCCAATACCAAATTCAGCGCCGCGATCACCACCACGAACAGGCTGAAGCCGATGCCGATGATCCCGGATTCGTGGATGTACGGAATCTGGATGTTGAACAAGCCCAGCGCCATGGTGGCCAGATAGATCAGCGCGATGCCGCCTGTGGCCGCGACCACGCCGAGTTTGAAGTTCTCGGTGGCCTTGATCAGGCCGGAGCGGTAGGCGAAGAGCAGGGCGAACATGATGCCGAAGGTCAGCATCACCGCCTGCAGCACGATGCCTTCGAAACGGGCGTTATAGATGGCCGAGATCGAGCCGAGGAAGAAGCCCTCGACCAGCGCGTACATCGGCGCGGTGACCGGGGACCATTCTTTTTTGAAGGTGGTGACCAGGGCCAGAACCAAACCGCCGATGGCGCCGCCCCAGAGATAGATCATCGCGCCGGGGGCCACTTCGCCGGTGTCGGTCATGGTCTTCGACCAAGCGAAGGCCGCGGTGAGCACGGACAGCAACAACAAAAAGCCGGTCTTGTTGACGGTGCCGTTCAGGGTCATCGACTGGCCGTTGCGGGCGACGATGGTGCCGCTGCCGATATCGAGGAAAGTGCTGTCCTTCAGCACGGGGTTACCGCTGCGCATAACGATCTCCGAAGAGGTGGTCTGTGTCGCGACAGCATACCGCTTTAGCGCGTCGATTCGGCGCTTCGAGCGGGTATGACGGAACTCCGTTGACAGGTCGCGGCCCGATTACGACAATAGCCAGCTCGTTCGACGCCGGATTGCTCTACCGGCGGCGGCCGCTCCGGCAGAAGCGGTTCGTAGCGGGGTATAGCGCAGTCTGGTAGCGCGCCTGCTTTGGGAGCAGGATGTCGGGGGTTCGAATCCCTCTACCCCGACCAAATCTTCCGGCCGACGTCACTCCGGCCCGCTATCATGCGCTCACGCGCCCGTAGCTCAACCGGATAGAGTACCGGCCTTCTAAGCCGGTGGTTGCAGGTTCGAGTCCTGCCGGGCGCGCCATTCGAGTGGTATCGCGTGCTGCGGATTCGGGTTGAGGTCACGAGTAATGAAGGCGCGGCAAGATGCCGAGCGGCAGGGCTCCATGGATGGAATCGCCTGCGAAAGTTTCAATGGTGGCTGTAGCTCAGTTGGTTAGAGTACTGGATTGTGATTCCAGATGTCGGGGGTTCGAGTCCCCTCAGCCACCCCAAAATTCGCGCAGTCTGTTAAGCTGCGCGCTTCGGGCCGTTAGCTCAGTTGGTAGAGCAGTTGACTCTTAATCAATAGGTCCAAGGTTCGAATCCTTGACGGCCCACCATTCAGCGAAACGCCCGGCTAATGCCGGGCGTTTTTCTTTGCGTCGCGTGGGTCGTCCGCGCGACCTCAACTCGCCCCGCGACGGCGCTGCCGGAGCGGCGGCGCTATCGTCGATCGCGCACTGCGCCTAAAATGGTCGTCAAGCGAGAGTGGCGAAATTGGTAGACGCAACAGATTTAGGTTCTGTCGCCGCAAGGTGTGGGGGTTCGAGTCCCCCCTCTCGCAGATATTCGGGCCGGTCGGTACCGACGATTCGGCCGGTCGCGCATGCGATCGACGCTCCATTTCCGAGTTCGCGACGCGCGAAACCTAGCGGCCGGGGCGGGAATCGGCGAAACTAGCCCGTTCCGCCGGGAGGCCGCGACCGCGTGTCCTCCTGGCTTTCGAGGCCTTCGGCCCGCACAACATCCACCACGTTCACCGGCCGTCGCCGCGCGCGAGGCCGCAGGAGTCGTCAGCAATGCAAGTTTCAGTCGAAACCTTGGGTACCCTAGAACGCCGCGTGACTCTGCGCGTGCCGACCGAGCGGGTCGAAAACCAGATCGGCGGCCGTCTTCGCGAAATCGCGCGCACCGCACGCATCAAAGGTTTCCGCCCCGGCAAAGTGCCGGCCAAGGTGATCGAGCAGCGCTACGGGCAGCAGGTCCGCAGCGAAGTGCTGGACGAATTGCTCAGCCAGGGCTTCGACCAAGCCGTGCGTGAAAACGAATTGCGTATCGCAGGCCAGCCGCGCATCGAGCCGGCCAACGATGGTGGCGAGGGCGAACTGGCGTACGTGGCCACCTTCGAAGTGATGCCCGATTTCGGCGAGATTGATGTCGCCAAACTCCAGGTCGTCCGCCACACCGCCGAAGTGACCGAGGCGGATATCGATCGCATGATCGAAAATCTGCGTCTGCAGCGCCGCAGTTGGACACTGGTCAATCGTCCGGCCCAGGCCGGCGATGCCGTCGATGTCGAAACGTGGTCGGTGGTCGATGGCGCGCGGATGCCGGCCGAAGGCGCCGAGCGCGGCGTGACCTTGATCGGTTCCGGCGCGATGTTCTCGGAGATCGAAAACGGCCTCGTGGGCATGAGCGCCGGCGAAGAAAAATCGCTGAACATCGAATTTCCGGCCGATTGGCGCGTTCCGCAGTTGGCGGGTAAAGCGGCCGAGGTGAACCTCAAGGTCGAGGGGATTTCCGAATCGGTGATGCCCGAGGTGGACGTCGAGTTCATCAAGAGCTTCGGCGTGAAATCGGGCGATATGGCGCAGTTCCGCGTCGAAATCCGCAACAACCTGGAGCGCGAGCTCAAGGGCGCGTTGATGAACCGTCTGCGTCGCGAAGTGGGCGAGCAGATCGTCGCCGCGTACACGCACGTCGAAATGCCGCCGCGTCTTGTCGATAACGAAGCCCGCGCGATGCTGGCGCAGACCGTCGAACAGGCGCGTCGCCAAGGCCGTCAGGTCGAACCGCCGGCCGAGGCGTATCTGGACTTCATCGAACCGGCGCGCAAACGCGTCCTGGTCGCGCTGCTGGTGGGCGAAACCGCGCGTCGCAACGCGATCTCGCTCGACCCTCGCCGATTGAACGAAACGCTGCGTTTGATCGCCTCGACTTACGAAGAGCCGCAGCAGGTCATTGATTTGTACCGCAACGACCGCAATCTCATGGCCAGTCTGCAGAATCGCGTGATGGAAGAGCAGGTGATCGACTGGATCGCCGAGCGCGCCCAGCACACCGAGCAGCCTCTGTCGTTCCAGGAAGCGATCACGCCGCAGTAAGGCGTCTCGCACGGCTCGCGGCCTACCGCGGGCCCGGAACTCCCCTACGCCCGACCGGATGCCCGCATGAGCCACGATCTCAAAGCCTTGAACCTTGTCCCGATGGTGGTCGAACAGACCAGCCGCGGCGAACGGGCGTACGACATCTATTCGCGTTTGCTCAAAGAGCGCGTGATCTTCCTCGTCGGCGGCATCGACGACTACATGGCGAACGTGATCGTCGCCCAGTTGCTGTTCCTAGAAGCCGAAAATCCCGAGAAAGACATCAGCCTGTACATCAATTCCCCAGGCGGCATCGTCACTTCGGGCATGGCGATCTACGACACCATGCAGTTCATCAAGCCCGATGTAAGCACGATCTGCGTCGGTCAGGCCGCCAGCATGGGCGCCCTGCTGCTGACGGCCGGCGCCAAAGGCAAGCGCTACGCGCTGCCGAATTCGCGGGTGATGATCCACCAGCCGCTGGGCGGTTTCCAGGGCCAGGCGACCGACATCGACATCCATGCCCGTGAGATCCTGGGCATGAAGCAGCGCCTGAACGAAATCCTCGCGCACCACACCGGCCAGGCGATCGACACCATCGCCCGCGACACGGAACGCGACAATTTCAAGAGCGCGGAAGCCTCCCGCGACTACGGCTTGGTCGATCACGTACTGGAACGTCGCCCGGAAGACTCGATTCAGTCGGTTTGATGGGCGTTATAACTCTTTGATTCGAATAGAAATCCATTTCCGGGCCGCGATCCGCTTGCGGCCTGGGATGCGGATGCTATTCTCCCGATACCCACGTAGCGCAGAAACGACAGCAGCATGAGCGACGACCGGCAAGGCCGCAGCGGCGATAGCAACAAGATCCTGTATTGCTCGTTCTGCGGGAAAAGCCAGCATGAGGTCCGCAAACTCATTGCGGGCCCGAGCGTGTTCATTTGCGACGAATGCGTCGAGCTGTGCAACGACATCATTCGCGAGGAACTCGAAGAGAAGGCGCAGGCGACCCGTAGCCATCTGCCGAAGCCGCGCGAAATCCTCGAAGTGCTCGATCAGTACGTGATCGGCCAGTCGCGCGCCAAAAAGACGCTGGCGGTGGCGGTCTACAACCACTACAAGCGCATTGAGAGCCGTCAGAAGAACGACGACATCGAACTCGCTAAGTCGAACATTCTGCTGATCGGCCCGACCGGTTCGGGCAAGACGCTCTTGGCCGAGACCCTGGCCCGTTTGCTCAACGTGCCGTTCACGATCGCCGACGCCACCACGCTGACCGAAGCCGGTTACGTCGGCGAAGATGTGGAAAACATCATCCAGAAGCTGCTGCAGAAGTGCGACTACGACGTCGAGAAGGCGCAGCAGGGCATCGTTTACATCGACGAAATCGACAAGATTTCGCGCAAGAGCGAAAACCCGTCGATTACTCGCGACGTGTCGGGCGAGGGCGTGCAGCAAGCGCTGCTCAAGCTGATCGAAGGCACCGTCGCCAGCGTGCCGCCGCAGGGCGGGCGCAAGCATCCGCAGCAGGAATTCCTGCAAGTCGATACTCGCAACATCCTGTTCATCGTCGGCGGCGCGTTCGCCGGCTTGGACAAGATCGTGCAGCAACGCAGCACCGAGGCCGGCGGAATTGGTTTCGGCGCCAAGATCAAAAGCACCGAACGCAAGGCCGATCTCAGCAAACTGCTGTTCGAGGTCGAGCCCGAGGATCTGATCAAGTTCGGTCTGATTCCAGAATTCGTCGGTCGTTTGCCGGTAGTCGCGACGCTGGAAGAGCTGGACGAGCCGGCGCTGATCAAAATCCTCACCGAACCCAAGAACGCGATCAGCAAGCAATTCAAGAAGCTGTTCGAGATGGAAGGCGTCGAACTGGAGTTCCGCCAGGACGCGCTGTCCGCCATCGCGCGCAAGGCGCTCAAGCGGAAGACCGGCGCGCGCGGCCTGCGCACCATCGTCGAATCGGTCCTGCTCGACACGATGTACGACCTGCCGTCGCTGGAAAACGTCAGCAAAGTGGTCGTGGACGAGTCGGTGATCGAGCACAAGTCCGAGCCGTACATGATTTACCAGACGCCGCCGAGCAAGGTTGCCTCGGGCGATTGATTCGCGGTCTCGGCGGTAGATGCGACGGCGGCGCTGCACCAGCAGGCCGCCGTCGTCGTTTTCGGGGCTATGCCGCCGATCGGTATGCCGTCATGGCTCCTTGCGATGTCGCCGTTCGCCGCCCGACGCTTGCATCCGCCGCCCCGAAGCCCCATAACCACCGAAATGCCCCCCATGGGCTCTCAGACACGAGGCAGACGACATGACCACCGCCGTGAGCGACACCTTCGAACTGCCGGTCCTGCCGCTGCGCGACGTGGTGGTGTTTCCGAACATGGTGATTCCGTTGTTCGTCGGTCGCGAGAAATCGATCAAAGCGCTCGACCGCGCGATGGACGCCGATAAACGCATTTTGCTGGTCGCGCAGAAATCGCCCGAAACCGACGACCCCACCGCCGGCGATCTGTACGAGATCGGCGCGCTCGCCCAAGTGCTGCAATTGCTCAAGTTGCCGGATGGCACCATCAAGGTGTTGGTCGAAGGCCATTCGCGCGTCCGCGTGAGCGAGGTGCGCGAGGACGACGGCGCTCTGGTCGGTGCCGCCCGCATTCTCGACGCCGAGCAGAAGCACGAAGAGCGCGAAGTCGACGCCATCGTGCGCTCGCTCATGGGTTTGTTCGAGCAGTACATCAAGACCAATCGCAAACTGCCGCCGGAGTTGATGCAGACGATCTCGGGCATCGACGAACCTAGTCGCTTGGCCGATACCATCGCGGCGCATTTGAGCGTGCGTTTGCAGGAAAAACAGCGGTTGTTGGAAGCCGCCGACGTCGCTGAACGTCTCGAACTGCTGGTTGGTTTGATCGACGGCGAAATCGACGTGCAGCAGTTGGAGAAGCGCATCCGCGGCCGCGTGAAATCGCAGATGGAGAAGAGCCAGCGCGAGTATTACCTCAACGAGCAGATGAAGGCGATCCAGAAGGAACTGGGCGAGCTCGACGACGCGCCGAACGATATCGACGAAATCACCCGCAAGATCGCGGAAGCCGGTATGCCTAAGCCGGTGGAAACGAAAGCCAAATCCGAACTCAACAAACTTAAGCAGATGTCGCCGATGTCCGCGGAAGCGGCGGTCGTGCGCAATTATCTGGATTGGTTGCTGGGCGTGCCGTGGAAGAAACGCACGAAAGTGCGCAAGGATCTGAAACTCGCGCAAGACACACTGGACGCCGATCACTACGGTTTGGAGAAGGTCAAAGAGCGCATCCTCGAATACCTCGCGGTGCAAACCCGCGTGAAGCATATGAAAGGTGCGATTTTATGTCTGGTCGGCCCCCCGGGCGTCGGCAAGACCTCGCTGGGGCAAAGCATCGCCAAAGCCACGAATCGCAAGTTCGTGCGCATGTCGTTGGGCGGCGTGCGCGACGAAGCGGAAATTCGCGGGCATCGTCGCACCTACGTCGGTTCGATGCCCGGCCGCATCGTGCAGAACCTGAATAAAGTCGCGAGCAAGAACCCGCTGTTCGTGCTGGACGAAATCGACAAGATGTCGATGGATTTCCGCGGCGACCCGTCGGCGGCGTTGTTGGAAGTGCTGGATCCCGAGCAGAACAACGCTTTCAACGACCATTACCTCGAAGTGGATCTCGATCTGTCGGAAGTGATGTTCGTCGCGACCTCGAATTCGTTGAACATTCCCGGGCCGTTGCTCGACCGCATGGAAGTGATCCGCATTCCGGGTTACACCGAAGAAGAAAAACTCAATATCGCGACGCGCTATCTGCTGCCCAAGCAGTTGAAGGCGAACGGGTTGAAAGATGCGGAACTCGCCATCGCGGAAACCGCGATCCGCGACATCGTGCGTTTCTACACGCGCGAATCCGGCGTGCGTAATCTCGAACGCGAAATCTCCAAGATTTGCCGCAAGGTGGTGAAGGAAATCGCGTTAGCGGGTCCGCAGCAGGCGACGAAGAAAACCGCGAAGGCCTCGAAGAGCGCGAAATCCGCCAAAGCGCAGAAGGTCGCGAAAAGCGCGAAAGCCACGCTATCGGTTTCGGTGGATTCGAAGAACCTCGAAAAATATCTCGGCGTGCGCCGGTTCGATTTCGGTCGCGCCGAAAACGACAACGAAGTCGGCATGGTCACGGGCTTGGCCTGGACCGAAGTTGGCGGCGATTTGCTGCAGATCGAATCGACGCTGATGCCGGGCAAGGGCCAGTTGATCCTCACCGGCCAGCTCGGCGATGTGATGAAGGAATCGGCGTCGGCCGCACTGTCGGTCGTGCGCGCGCGCACCGAACGGCTCGGCATCGATGTCGATTTCCTGCAGAAACTCGATGTCCATTTGCACGTGCCGGACGGCGCCACGCCCAAAGACGGCCCGAGCGCGGGCATCGCGATGACCACCGCCTTGGTGTCGGCGTTGACGAAAGTGCCGGTGCGCGCGGATGTGGCGATGACCGGCGAAATCACCTTGCGCGGTAAGGTCACGGCGATCGGCGGCTTGAAAGAGAAATTGTTGGCGGCGTTGCGCGGCGGCATCCGCACCGTGTTGATCCCCGAAGAAAACCGCAAAGATTTGGCCGATCTTCCGAAGACAGTGACGCAGAAATTGAAGATCGTGCCGGTGAGTTGGATCGACGAAGTGCTCGATTTGGCGTTGGAGCGCCCGATCGCGCCGGCGGATGCGGAATCGAAGCGCGAAAGCGCTGCGCACGATGCGGAGAAATCGGCGACGCCATTGGCGGTCGATGAGTTGAAGCATTGATGCGGCGTTACGTAACGTTCGGCCACCGTGCGCGTGTCGTGCGTTCGGCGGCCGTCGTCGGAGCTCCGCGATTCGACCGTCTTCGTGTATGAATCCACGGGTTTTCATCGGCTTTTTTGCGGTTTTCACAGCGCGATTTCCTTGCGTCGCCGGTTTCGCGCTGGTATAAAGTCGGCCCACACATACGTCGTGTCGCGCGTATATACGACGCCGACGTTTGCATCGCGCCCGCGCATACGACCACCGGTCGATCGCTGTCGCTCTTCCTTCCCTATGTCCGGAGTCCCCCAATGAACAAAGCCGAGTTGATCGACGCGATCGCCGAAGGCGCCGCCATTTCGAAAGCCGATGCCGCGCGCGCTCTCGATGCCACGGTCGCCGCCATCACCCAAGCGTTGAAGAAAGGCGACAGCGTCAGCGTGGTCGGTTTCGGCAGCTTCGTGGTTCGTTCGCGCGCCGCGCGCGTGGGCCGCAACCCGAAGACCCGCGAAGAGATTCAGATTCCGGCCGCCAACAATCCGACCTTCAAGGCTGGCAAAGCGCTGAAGGATGCCGTAAACTAAGCGGCTCATCCCGTCGGGGTGCTTAGCTCAGCGGTAGAGCGTCTCCTTTACACGGAGAGGGTCGGGGGTTCGAACCCCTCAGCACCCACCAGGGAGAAGCCTTACCCGTCGATCGGTTTCGGTACGCTGTTCAGCCTTCGGGCGAGTGTCGAATGCCTATCGGCCCGGTGCGAGTCCGGTACAACGTTTCAGCGCGGAGTGGTAGTTCAGTCGGTTAGAATGCTGGCCTGTCACGCCGGAGGTCGCGGGTTCGAGTCCCGTCCACTCCGCCATTCATTCGGCAGCCTCGCTGCCCGCCCCGATCAGGGCCGAAAAAGCGCCGTAAGGCGCTTTTTTTGTGCCCGATATTCGCCCGATGGCGCTTTTTTATGTCGCCGGACTTCGGATCAGACGGCCGCCGACGCCATTCGTCGCGATGGGGTGGGCCCGATCGCGGTCGATCGAACGCAAGGCATACCGAGGCGGCTCGGCTCGGGCTACACTTAGCGGCTCACCTTCCGGCTCCGACTGCCAATGCTGCAAGCACTCCGCGAAAAATCCTCAGGCTGGATCGCCACCATCATTCTCGGGTTGCTGATCGTCCCCTTCGCCTTCTTCGGCATGGAGCAGTACCTGTTCCAGCGCAACGACACCTACGCGGCGAAGATCGAAGCGCCGCCGACCTGGTGGCGTTCGGCGCCGGATTGGTGGATCGTCCGCAAGATCCTTTGGAGCGCCGAAGAAATCAGCGCCGACGATTTCCGTCGATCCTTCGAGCAAGCGCGTCAGCAGCAGCGCCAAGCCCAGGGCGATGCGTTCGATGCGCGCCGCTTCGAGACGATGGAGAAGAAGCGCGAGATTCTCGATGATCTGATCGATCAAACCGTGATGCGATTGACCACGGATCGCGCCGGTTTCGCCATCGGCGACGAACAGGTCAAGGAATACATCGCGTCGATCCCGGCATTCCAAGTCGACGGTAAATTCAACGTGCAGCGCTACCAATTGGCGCTGTCGGCGATGAATCCCCCGCGCACCACGAAGCAGATCGAAGACGAGATCCGGCAGAGTCTGCAGCAGAGCTTGATCGCCAGTCGTTTGTCGGGTTCGGCGTTCTTGACCAACGGCGAAACGCAGCGATTGATCGGTTTGTTGAGCGAGAAACGCGACGTGTCGTTCGTGACGTTGCCGCCGCCCGCCGTGGACACCGCGCCGGTGCCGGCCGCCGACATCGCCGCATGGTACAAATCGCATCAGAACGATTTCCGCGCGCCGGAACAGGTCACGTTGGAATACGTCGAGATCGACGGCAACGCTTTGCCCGCGCCGGACGTGAGCGACGAGAACGAGCTGAGGGCGCGTTTCGATCAGGAAAAAGCCCGTTTCGTCGAACCGGAACAGCGCATGACCTCGCACATCCTGGTCGCCGTCGCTGCGGGCGCCGATGCGGCGACCCAGAAAGCGGCCGAAGCCAAGGCGCAGTCGTTGCTCAATCAGGCCAAGGGCGGCGCCGATTTCGCGACTCTGGCGCGTCAGAATTCCGACGATGCCGGCTCCAAAGCGACCGGCGGCGATCTGGGTTGGATCGCGCAGAACGGGCAGATGGTCAAGCCGTTCGAGGACGCGGTATTCGCGACCGCATCGGGCACTATTTCGGGCCCGGTGAAGACCGATTTCGGTTATCACATCGTGCAAGTGCGCGAGATCAAGAGCGGCAAAGCGATGTCGTTCGAAGAAGCGCGCCCCGAGGTGGAGCGTTTGGTGCTGGAAAGCGGCCGCGAACGCGCTTACAACGATTTGACCAACAAAGTCGTGGACGAAGTGCTCAAGAGCCCGACCTCGCTGGCGCCCGCGGCGAAAGCCACGAAACTCACGGTGCAGCGCGTCGGTCCGTTCGCGCGCGGCCAAGGCACGGGCATCGCCAGCAACCCGGCGGTGCTGCGCGTGGCGTTCTCGGAATCCGCGAAACAGGATCGGATGGTCAGCGACCCGATCGAAATCGGCACCAACCGCAGCGTGTTGATTCGCGTCGTCGATCATCAGCCCGAAGCGGTGCAGCCGTTAACGAAAGTCGGCCCGCAGGTGGTCGCTGCGGTGCGCGAAGATCGCGCGAAGAAAGCGGCGGAAGCCGAAGCCGATGCGTTCTTGGCGCGTTTGGCCAAGGGCGAGACCCTGCAGGCGGCGGCCGAGAGCCGTAAATTGCCGATGGCCAACGTGCCGTCGGTGCCGCGCGGCGCGCCGATGCCCACGGCGGAGGCGGTCGAAGCCTATTTCGAAGCGCCGGCGCCGAAGGGCGATAAGCCCTCGCACGGGAAGGTCGCGGTCGGTCCCGCGCAGTATGTTGTGTTCGCGGTCACGAAGGTCTCTACCGGCGATGCCGCCGAAGTCTCGGCCGAAGAGCGTAAGGGCTTCGTGCAGCAGTTGGCGCCGCGTTTGGGCGATGTGGATGCGAAAGCCATCGTCGATGCCGCGCGCAAGAAAATGAAGATCGAGATCGCCGAAGACCGGCTCTGATCGACGTCGCTCTCGCGACCCGCGAGAAGCGACACACCTGGACAGTCCGAGACGGCTTTGCCCGACTCGGATCGTCCGAAACGACGAAGCCCGGCGATGCCGGGCTTCGTTGCGTTCGGGCGATGCGTTGCGTGTCGCGCGCTCAGTCGCTGTCGAGACCGGTCATGCCGAGGATGTTGTAGCCGGCATCGACGTACGTCACTTCGCCGGTGACGCCCGCCGCCAGATCCGAGCACAGGAACGCAGCGACGTTGCCCACGTCTTCGATGGTCACGGTGCGGCGCAGCGGTGCGTTCTGTTCGACGTGGCCCAGAATCTTGCGGAAGCCGCCGATGCCTGCCGCGGCGAGCGTTTTGATCGGGCCGGCCGAAATCGCGTTGACGCGCGTGCCTTCGGGGCCGAGGTTGTAGGCCAAATAGCGCATCGTCGATTCCAGGCTGGCTTTGGCCGAGCCCATGACGTTGTAGCCGGCGAGCGCGCGCTCGGCGCCGAGATAGGTGAGTGTGAGGATCGAGCCATTGCGCCCGGTCATCATCGGGCGGGCCGCTTTGGCTATCGCCGCTAGCGAATACGCCGAAATCTCGTGCGCGATCGCGAAATTCTCGCGGGTCAGGCCGTCGAGGAACTGACCGGCGATGGCTTCGCGCGGCGCGAAGGCGATGGCGTGGATCAGGATGTCGAAGCCGTCCCAGCGCTTGTTCAGCTCGGCGAAGCAGGCCTCGATTTGCGCGTCCTCGGACACGTCCAACGGCAACACGATATCGGAACCGTATTCCGCCGCTGCCTTCTCGACCCGCGTTTTGAGTTTGTCGTTCTGATAGGTGAAGGCCAGTTCCGCGCCTTCGCGGTGCATGGCTTCGGCGATGCCGGTGGCGATCGAACGTTCGCTGGCGATGCCGGTGATGAGGGCGCGTTTGCCTTTGAGGAATCCCATGCTGGTCTCGTCGTGTCGGAATATCGAACGGGGCGCTAGTGTGCCATGCGCCCTGCGCCATCGGCTGCCGTACGGTGGCGCGGCCGTTGGCCGACTCGCCGAAGTGCGTTAGCCGAACCTAGCGAAACCCGTCCTTCCAACGGCGCAGTTCGGCGAAGGTTTCGAGTCTGCCGATGGTGTCGGGCGTGCGCCCGAGACGGTTCGCGACGACCGCGCGGATCGCGGCGTCGTCGCAGCGCAGAAACGGATTGGCGGCGCGTTCTTGGGCGATCGTCGTCGGCAACGAGGGGCGGCCCGCATCGCGCAGCGCGCGCGCCTGCGCGATCCGCGCTTGCAGATCGGTGTTGTGTGGATCGACAGTGGCGGCGAATGCGGCGTTGGCTAGCGTGTATTCATGGGTGCAGCACACGCGCATCGCGTCGGGTCGCGCGGCTAAGCGATCCAGCGAGGTCAGCATTTGCTCCGCCGTGCCCTCGAACAAGCGCCCGCAGCCCAGGCTGAACAAGGTGTCGCCGCAGAACAGAAGCGGTTCCGCCGTGTCGCGTTCGACGAAGGCGATATGCGAGCGGGTATGGCCGGGCACGCCCAACACCTCGAACCGATGACCGAGTGCGTCCGCAAAATCGCCGTCGCCGACGCGGCATATCGCGATCGAGTCCGGCGGGTCGGGGATTCGCGCATCGTCGGGCGCGTAGATCGTCAGCGTCGGCCAGCGTTCGCGCAAAGCGGTCAGCCCACCGATGTGATCGGCGTGGTGATGAGTGACGAAGACGACCTCCGGCCGCAGACCGGCGTCGGCCGCGGCGAACACCGGTGCGGCATCGCCGGGATCGACCACGAGCGCGCGGCCGTCGGCGTCGGCCCACGTCCAAATGTAGTTGTCGTCGAAAGCGGGCAGGGGCAGGAGGCGCATCGAGCGGCGATCGTCCAGCGGGCGGCGGCGGGAGCCATCAGCTTACAATGCCGGCATGTCCGACCTGTCCTATCGAAGGCTTCACGATCTCGACGCCGCTGCGCAGTGGTTCGAGCGTCCGGCGGGGCAGGCGATCCTCGGCAGCGAGCACGGCCTGATCGCCGAGGCGCTGCGCAACCGGCACGCCGGCTTGCCGTGGCTGTGGATCGGGCCGGCGAACGAGCCGGGGCTCGGTTCGACGAGCGGCTTGTCGAATGCAGCGGCCTCGTACGAACACCGCCAAGACAGCACGTCGGCGTCGTCGAATCCGAACGATGCGGAGCGCGCTGCCGATCCGGCCGCGACCAGCATCGGCCGCGGTTTGCGGCTGTGCATCGGCGCCGAAGGTTGGCGCGGCCCGATTCTGTGTCGTCTGCCCTTGCCGATCGCCACCGAATCCCTAGGTGCGGTGGTCCTGCAGCACGTTACCTCGCTGCGCAACGCCAGCAGCGGCGCGTTGCTCGCCGAATGCGCGCGCGCGCTGGTGCCCGGCGGCCGTTTGCATCTGTTGGCGTTGAACCCGATTTCGCCGTATCGATTGCGTTGGCAGGGGCGCGGTTTGCGCGGCGCGGACGCGACGCACCTGCGCCAATTGCTGCGCGATGTCGGCCTCGCCCCGGAGCCTTACGCGCAAGGCATCGGCCCGCAATGGGCGACCGAATTGTCCGAATTACCGCAAGCCGGCGCGGGTTTGCGCGCGGCCTACGTTCAACGCGCCGATAAACGCACGATTCCGATGACCCTGATTCGTCAACGCAAACCCCGCTCCCTCAGCGATCAAGTGCCGGCCGCGCTGCGCGTGCGGGCCGAGCACGCCGCGCATGTCGAACGCATCGACGCGCAACGGCGCAGGAGCGCTTCGTGAAGCATGTCGAACTGCACACCGACGGCGCGTGTTTGGGCAATCCCGGGCCGGGCGGTTGGGCGGCGCTGCTGCGCTACGGCGAACGCGAACGCGAACTCTCCGGCGGCGAGGCGCAAACCACCAACAACCGCATGGAGTTGATGGCGGCGATCGTCGGCTTGGAGACCTTGACCGAAAATTGCGCGGTCAGCGTGTGGACCGATTCGCAATACGTGCGTCAGGGCATCACCGAATGGTTGCCGAACTGGTTACGCCGGCATTGGAAAACCTCCGGCGGCGACCCGGTGAAAAACCGCGATTTATGGGAGCGCCTGCATCTGGCGACCCAGCGTCATCGCATCGAATGGCATTGGGTCAAAGGCCATTCCGGCGATCCCGATAACGAACGCGTGGATGCGTTGGCACGGGTCGAGGCCGTCAAATTCAAAGAACAGCAGGTAGGCATCGCATGAGCGAGCATCGCAGGGGCGCATCGGCATGAGACAAATCGTTCTCGACACCGAAACCACCGGCCTGGAGTGGAAGAAGGGCAATCGCGTGGTCGAAATCGGCTGCGTGGAGTTGATCGAACGCCGCCCGACCGGGCGCACCTATCAGCAGTACATCCATCCCGAGCGCGAATTCGAGCCCGGTGCGCAGGAAGTGACCGGGCTGACGCTCGAATTCCTCGCCGACAAACCGAAATTCGCGCAGATCGCCGATGAGTTCCTGAAGTTCATCGACGGCGCGGAGTTGATCATCCACAACGCCGCGTTCGATATCGGGTTTTTGGACCACGAATTGTCGTTGCTCGGGCCGTCGTACGGCCGCATGCGCGATCGCTGCCATGTCGAGGATTCCCTCGAAATGGCGCGCCAACGCTACCCGGGGCAACGCAATTCCTTGGACGCGCTGTGCAAGCGTTTGGGCGTGGACAACGCGCATCGCCATCTGCACGGCGCGCTGCTCGACGCGCAGCTCTTGGTCGATGTGTATTTGGCGTTGACGGCGGGGCAAAGCGAGATCGGCTTCGCGGCACCGACCGCGGGCGAAGAACGCCGGCGCGAGTCCGGCTACGCCTTGCCGACGACGGAAGCCGCGTCGCGTCCGCGGGTGCGGCCGAGCGACGAAGAATTGGTCGCGCACGAGGCGCGATTGCAGGCGATCCGCAAGAAAGCCAAATCCGGGCAATGCGTTTGGGATGCGGCCTGAATTCGATTCGATGGTTCGGTACGCTGACCTGAGCGGGCTTCCGATGGTGCCATCAGTCGTGCCTCCGACCGTCGAGATTTACGGATGCGGTTTCGCCGATCCGTACAGCGCCGCGAGATAATGGCCGATGTCGCGCGGGCCATCGACGTAGCGACGCCCGGTCGGCGCGGTGCGGATATGCGCGCCGAACGGCGTTTCGCGGCTGTCGGCGAGCACCAGCACCGGACAACCGGGATGCGGGTCGCCCAGCAGTTCGGCGACTTCGCGGCGCGGCCGCGGGTAATCGATTTCCTGCAGATCGATCCGGTCCAACAATTCTGGGTGGTAATCGAGCAGGCCGCGCACCTCCGCGCAGGCCGGGCAGTAATACACGCCATCGCCGGCATCGGCGTCCGCGAAGTCGGGACGGAGCAAAAACAACCGATCTTTCATGGGCGAGGAGCTGGTGAAGGAATCGCCATCTTAGTGCCTGTTAACGCGAAGCGGGCGGATCGCCTTCGCAGGCCCTCGCGATTCGATCGATGCCCGTCCGACTGAGGCGGTCCACCCGCTTGAGCAAGGTCGGGATGCGATGCGCCCCGTGCATCGAAATCACCGCGCGTTTGGCGGCATCGAGATCCAGCCCGGCGGCCGTGACGAACAGCGGTCGGGCGCTGGCGCCACGCAGCACCGCATGGTCCGCTCCAATGCCCGCGAATGGCGTCTTGGCGACACCGACCAACGCGATGCGGCCATCGAGCGCGTCGTACAGATGCCGACCGAGGCCCGGCCGGCCGTTCGCATCCAAATCGACGTAGCCGTCGACGATGATGGCTTCGATGACGCAGTCCTGGGCGATGGGCAAACCCCAGAACGCGTCCAACGCGCGCAACAAACACGGCAATTCGCGCTTGTAGAACGCGCCGGGTTCGTAGGCGTGCGGCGTTTCGATGCGGACGTCGAATTCGGCGCTAGGCGCGGCCGCAGTCCATGTCTCGAATGCGACGCCAGCGGCGATCGCGTCGCCATCCCGTTCGTAGTGAACATCCAGCGCGAGCAGCGTCGAAACGAGAGTGGGCATAGGGGACGAAAGAGAACCGGGCTCGGTGCGCGTCATCATGCCTGGTTGGCCGCGCGACATGGACTTGCCGGAAACGGATGGGTTTGGCACCCTGGCCCAATGGACGAACGCAGGGGATTCCGATAATGACGCGTCATTTTACGATGCTGCGGGATTTCCACCTCGCCGATTGGCTCACGCTCGCCAATGCGATGTGCGGCACCGGCGCGATTTTCCTGGCGATGCGCGCGCTGCAGGACGAGGATCCGCGCTGGTTGTTGTGGGGCGCGGCCTTGATCCCACTGGCCTTCGTATTCGACGCCCTGGACGGACGCATCGCGCGTTGGCGGCAGTCGTCGTCCACGCTGGGGCGCGAACTGGACTCGTTAGCCGACGTGATCTCGTTCGGCGTGGCTCCGGCGGCGATGGGTTACGCCACCGGCCTTCAAGGCGGCTGGGACAGTTTGATCCTCGCGTATTTCGTCTGTTGCGGCGTCAGCCGCTTGGCGCGCTATAACGTGACTGCCGAGCAATTGTCCGACGGTGGCCCCAAAGTCACGCACTTCGAGGGCACTCCGATCCCGACCAGTCTCGCCTTGGTGGTGGTGTTGGTGATGGCGATCGATCATGACCGCATCGGCGACGATTTCTGGTTCGGCGCCTACGAACTGCTGTTCTGGGACATTCATCCGCTGACCCTGATGTACGCGCTCTCCGGTTCGCTGATGATCAGCAAGACGCTGCGTATCCCGAAGTGGTGAGCGGGCTCGGCGCGTTTTGCGCCGGGAATGCGCGACGAAAGTCCTAACCGCACATTGTCGATGCGCTGCCGTCTCGCCGCCGACGCTTGTTATGATGCGCCGACATCATGCGGAGAGCGACGATGCGTACGACGGATCAAGCGGGGTTCGGCATTCCCGGCGTGAACGCAGGCGAAGCGGTCGAGCAGGCGCAGCGGTATTGGCAGGCCTGGAGCGACGCCATGCGCGCGGCGACTGGCGCGGGCGCGCCGGCCGCCCAACAAGACATGTGGCAGAGCGCGATGGCGCAATGGTCGCAGCTCGCGCGCGCCATGCGCGGCGAGACGAACGGAATGGGTGGAATGGGCGGGATGATGGGCGGCGCTTCGCCTTTCGGCGGCGACGCGTTCGACCGCATGGCCCAACAATCGCGACAATGGTTCGGCAAGATGCAGGAGGTCGCGGGGCAATTCGCCGGACGCCCGGCCAGCGCCGAAGACGTGGCCGGCGCATGGCGCCGCGCGATGGGCGGCGGCGACAACCCGTTCGCGGCGATGTTCGCGCAAATGCAGGGCCCGGGCCAATCCGGTTTCGATCAGTGGTATCAAAGCATCGCGCCGTGGTTGCAGCAGACGATGTTCGGCGGCAATGCGGCCGATGCGACCGAGTTCGCGAGCCGCATGGCCGGCGGTTTTCGCGATGAGGGCCGCGCGTGGTTGAGCATGCCGGCCTACGGCCCGGCGCGCGAACAGCAGGAACGTTGGCAGGCCTTCGCGAAGGCGCAACTCGATCTGCAAGAAGCCAACGACGCGTACAACACCGCGATGCTGCAGGCCGGTCGCGATGCCTTCGATCGTTTCGAGCGCAAACTCGCCGAACGCAGCGAACCCGGGCGTCAACTGCAATCGGCGCGCGCCTTGTTCGATTTGTGGATCGATGCCGCCGAAGAGGCGTATGCCGAAATCGCGCTGTCGACGGAGTTCCGCCGTCTCTACGCCGATTTGGTCAACGCGCAAATGCGCGTGCGCGCGGGCGTTCAGCGCGAGATCGAAGCGTTATGTACGCAGTTCGGCATGCCGACGCGCACCGAGATCGACAGCGCGCATCGCAAGATCGCCGAATTGGAGCGTGAATTGCGACGGCAGCGTTCGTCGTCGCGCACCGCTGCGAATGCGTCCGCGACGCAGCCGGTTCGCGGGGCCGCCGCGAAGTCGACCGACTCCGCGCCCGCGCCTGTACCGAAACGCGACGCGGCGAAGCCCGCAGCCGTAAAAGCTGCGGTGGCGAAAGCCGCCGCCAAAAAATCCGCGGCTGCCAAACGGTCCGGCGCAGAATCTTCCGTACAGAAAACTTCCGTACAAAAGCCTGTCGCGTCGAAACCCGCCGCGTCGAAATCTGCGGTCAAGCCCGTAACCAAACCCGCAGCGCCTGCCAAAGCGCCCGCCAAGCCTTCGCGCGCGACGACGCATGCCGCCGCGAAACGCAGCGCGCGGCCCAGTATCGCGATGGCGATGCCCGAGGCGCCTAAACCGATCACGGCGTCCAACACCAAAACTGCAGCCTCGACGAAGTCGAGCGGGAAGCGCTGACGATGTACGACAGTCCTTTCGATCTTTCTCCGGAAAAACTCGCCGAAGAAGCGGCCAAAGTGCAGCAGAAGCTCGGCGCGGGTCTGTCCACGCTGCGCGAGATGGACGACGTGCACTACGGCGCGACGCGCAAGCAGGAAGTGTGGCGCGACGGCAAAGTCGTGCTCTATCGCTTCGTCGGCGATGCGCCGCCGACGGCGAAGATTCCGATCCTGATTTGCTACGCGCTGGTGAATCGCCCGTACATGGTCGATCTGCAGGACGATCGATCGCTGGTGAAGAACCTGCTGGCGCGCGGCGAAGACGTGTACCTGATCGATTGGGGCTACACCGACCGCTCCGATCGCTTCCTCACGCTGGAGGATTACATCGAGCGCTTCATCGACGGCGCGGTGGATCACGTGTGCGATGCGCATGGCTTACCGGCGATCAATCTGCTCGGTATTTGCCAAGGCGGCGCGTTTTCGCTGACCTATGCCGCGCTGCATCCCGATAAAGTCAAGAATCTGATCGCGATGGTGACGCCGGTGGATTTCCACACCGACGACAACATGCTGTCGAACTGGACCCGCGGCCTCGATATCGATCTGTTCGTCGATACGCTGGGCAATGTGCCCGCCGATCTGATGAATCTGTGCTACCTCACGCTAAAACCGTGGCGACTGTTCGTGCAGAAATACGTCGGCATGGTGGATATCCTCGACGACAAGAAAGCGATGGAGGATTTCCTGCGGATGGAGAAGTGGATCTTCGATTCGCCCGATCAGGCCGGCGAAGCGTTCCGTCAATTCATCAAGCAGTACTACCAGGGCAACGGTTTCGTGAACGGCGGCATCGTCATCGGCGGGCGCGAAGTGGACCTGGGTTTCGTCGATATGCCGGTATTGAATATCTACGCCGAACAAGATCATCTGGTGCCGCCGTCGGCCTCGCGGCCGATGAAAGAGTTGGTCGGTACCGACGATTATTCCGAAGTGTCCTTCCGCGGCGGCCATATCGGCATCTACGTGTCCGGTCGCGCGCAGAAGGAAGTGCCGTCGGCGATCCACGATTGGCTGGCCAAACGCGCGAAATGACGCGGCCCACGGCATCTTTGCCGTTGCGCATTCTGTGCGCGATGGTATGGATGTTCGCGGTATTCGCGACGCCCACGGCGTCGGCCGCGCCCACGCCGCAGGCGCAGCGCGAAATCGACGCGCTGATCGCGGCGCTCGGCGCTTCGGGCTGCCGCTTCGAGCGTAACGGCGATTGGCACGACGCGGCCGCCGCGAAAGCGCATCTGCAAAAGAAATACGACTACTTCCGCAAACGCGAGATGGCCGACACGGCGGAGTCGTTCATCGAACGCGCGGCCAGCCGCAGCAGCCTCAGCGGCAAACCCTACCGCGTGCGCTGCGGTCGAGACGCGGCGGTCGAATCCGCGACGTGGTTCAAGCGCAAGCTCGCGGAGATTCGCGCTGCCGGGCGCTGAGCGCGGAATCCTGAACGTGCTGGCGACGAAACCGACGACCTATCGCGAAACGAAATCGCCGAAAAGCGGCCCTCGCCGGTGCGCGGCATGGCTTACACTGCGGCTCCCGCTCTTCGCACGCCCGGGAGGCTCTCCGTGAATTCGAACTCGCCGTCGTCCTCGCCCGAACCGCAGCCGTTCGCGCGCTCCATCGACGATCGCGTGCTGGCCGGCGTGATGGGCGGCCTCGCCAAACGCTTGGGGTGGAACGCGACCTTGCTGCGCGTCGTCTTCGTGTTGGTCTCGGCGATGTCGGCCGCGTTCCCCGGCATTTTGGTGTATGTGATCCTGTGGCTGCTGATGCCCGAAGAACGCAAGGCCTGAACGCGTGAACCGATTGTCGAGAATCCTTTTCTTCGCGTTAGGCGCCGTGTGGGCGTCGCCGTATTCGCTGGCCGGGTTGCTGGTCGGCTTGATCGCCACGCCGTTCGGCGCGCGCCCGCGTTTCGAGCGCGGCGATTTCGCCATCATTTTTCATCGTTTTCCGTGGGGGCCGGGCGGGGCGATGACGCTGGGCAACGTCATCCTCAACACCAATACCCACCTCGATAGCTTATGCCGCACCTACGCGCACCGCGCCGGTTGGTGCGTCGAACCGAAAACCCGCATCGGCGATCACGAACGTGCGCATGTGCTGCAGTACATGGCGCTGGGCTTGCTGTTTCTGCCGCTGTATTTCGCGCACGGCGGCGTGAGCGCGCGCAATCGCTTCGAGCGCGCGGCGGATCGCTACGCGCTCACCGGGAAGGATTGGTGGCCTTGGTTGAAGGTGAATGCGAAACCGGCCGGCGCGAAATCCACAACGCCTGCGAAGTCGGACAAATCCGCGAAGACCACCGCGGCACGGCACTAGCCGAACAAAAGTACCGCCGCTGTTTGGATGTCGTGCGCCGGATATACGCCGAGACGCACGACCGAAAGCATCAATAATCCGGCCGCAGCCGCACCGTTTCCATTTCCTTGCGGATGCTTCGCCAGAAGATCGTCGGTGCGAACCAGGTGTAGACGCAGAACGCCAGCCAGGCGAGGGTGAGATACAGCGATTCGTTCTTCAAACCGTTCTGCAACAGCGCGATGCTGCCGATGCGGTAGAGCAGATACGCGCCGATCAGCAATGCGATGGTGCGGCGTTGGCTGCCGGCGTTGACGAAGCTCTGGAACCGCCACCATAGGCCGAGGAGCCAGCTTTTTCGGGCTTTGACCGAGGCGAACAAGGTCATCGCGCCGCCGTCGCCGGGTTCCTGCTGCAGCGCCCACAGCGCATGCGCGCGCGCCTCCTCGGTGCGGCCGGCCGCGAGATCGCAGTGGCCGAGTAAGGTCAGCGCGTCCACGTGTTCGGGGTCGATTTCGAGCGCCGCGATCGCATGACCTCGCGCGGTGTCGCGGTCGCCGCGATCGAAGGCGAGCCAGCCCGATTGCGTCCAGGTGTCCGGGCTTTCGGGGTCGAGGGTGCGCGCCTGTTCGATTTCGGCCTGCGCGCGCTCGGGCTTGCCCCAGAGGCGATACAGCGACGCCGCCAAACGATGCGCTTGCGCGCTTTCGGGCGCGAGCGCTTTGGCCGAATCCAAATGCCGCTCCGCTTCGACGAATTTGCGCGAGGCGAGCGACACCGCGGCCATCGCTAAATGCGCGAACGGGCTGTCCGATTCGAGGGCGAGCGCGTAGCCGGCCTCCAATTCGGCGGCGTACAGCCGCTTTTTGCCGACCAAACAGAAAGCCAACATCGCATGCGCATCGCCGCTGTCGGGATCTTCGCCCAGCGCACGCGTCAGCAGTTCGACCGCGCGGTCCAAGTGTCCGCCATCGACCATGCGCTGCGCTTGGCGCAGCCATTGTTCGGTGCGCAGGTCGTCGCTCATACCAACACCGCCTGCAGCACTTCGGACAATTTCAGTTCGCTCAAGACGCGACGCGCGACGATCGCGACGATCAGAAACGCCGGTAAACCATTCCGCAGCACGCCGCCGTAATGCTGCACCAGTTCGGCGCAGCGCGATTGGGAAATGAACAACGCATAGCCGATGCTCAATTGCAGCAACTCGATCGACAGGCGCGCGTAAGGCATCGCATCGGGCGCGAGCAGGGCTTGCTGCTCGCCCCACGCCAACGCGAATGCCAGCACGCCGCAGCCGAGCAGACTGGCGGCGACGAGCATCCACTCTTTCATCGCCGTCGGGCTGCCGAGCGCGCGCGCGTTGATCGCGAACCACAGCAGACCCAAACCGTTGCCGGCCAGCATCAACGTGAGCAGCGGCCACATCGGATCGACCGCCGCGTGCGCGAGGCCGGTGGGGCGGGGTTCGTCGGGCAGGCGATAGCGGAGATGGGCGGACATCGTGCGTCGGGAGCTGGTTTGTTCGTTTTCTGGTGCGCGATCGCGCGAATCAGCGATGCGTATCGAGGAACTTCAACACATCGTCGTACTGCCCGCCCTGATTGGCGTAGCGCGCGTGATTGCGCGCGCTGGTCAGCCATTCCAGTGTGGTCGGTTTGATCTGCTGCAGCGCGCGTTGCAATTGCGGCATGCCGATGGCGTGTTCCTGGCCGGAGGCGATGGATTCCTCGATCGCTTCGTCGGCTGCGGTGTCCACGAGATTGCGCAAATCGGCGCCGGAGAACCCCGACGTGCGCTTCACGATGTCGCGGGTATCGATGCCGCTGGCCAGCGGGCGACCGTCGAGCAACAGATCGAGAATGACTTGGCGCGCGGTGGCGTCCGGCGGCGGCACGAACAGCACGCGATCGAAGCGGCCCGGGCGACGGAACGCGGGATCGACCGCCCACGGCACATTGGTCGCGCCCAACACCAGCACTTGATGATTGTTCTGCGCGAAGCCGTCGAGTTCGGTGAGAAATTGACTCACCACTTTCGCCGACGTGGCTTCGCGACTGTGCTGACGTTTGCCGCCGATGGCTTCGATCTCGTCGAAGAAGATCACCGCCGGCGCGGTGCGTCGCGCCTGCTCGAAAATCTCGTGGAGTTTTCGCTCGGATTCGCCGATGTACATGTCCAGCACGTCGGTGATCGACACGTTGTAGAACTTCGCGCCGCATTCGCCCGCGGTCGCGCGCGCAAGCAGCGTCTTGCCGCAACCCGGCGGGCCGTACATCAAAATGCCGCCGCCTGATTGGCGCTTGAACCGCTGGAACAGCGACGGTTTCAAGAACGGCGTGACGATGCGGCGACGAATCTCGCGTTTCACCTCGTCCAAGCCGCCGACATCGTCGAAGGTGATGCGCGTCGTCGAGGCTTCGATGTAGCGCGCGACATCGTAAGCGGCGGTGTCGTCGTTCGCGATGCTGGGTTGTGCGCCGGGGAGTGAGCGGTTGCGGGCATCGGCGAAAGACACGACCTTGCCGCTGAGCATTGCCGCGAACGCTTGGTCTTCCAAGGCCGGATTGGCCGCGATGGCGGCGCGATACGCGTCCATCGCTTCAGCGCGACGGCCTTGATCGAGCCACTGCCGTGCGTTCGCCATCGCCGCTTCGGGCGATTCCGGCGCCAGCATGCGCACGGCGTCGTGATGGCCGGCATCGGCGAGCAACTTGATCGCCCGCGCACGCTTGTGGTCGTCCGCGTGCGCGTCGTCGCCCAACAAGCCTGGGCCGCAGAGATCGATCGCGGTGAGCAAACTCTGCGCATCGCCCGCGGCCAAGCACTGATCGAGCACCAGCCCGCGCAACGGGGCGTTGTCGGGCGTGGTGCGAAGGGCGGCCAGCAGGCCGAGCAAGGTGTCGTTGGTCATCGAAGAACCCGAAGCGTTCGCATCAACGCCAGATCGACACTTGCTCGGGCGCTGGACGCAGCATCGCGTTGCCGGCTTTGCACTCGAACGTCGCGGCGAAGGCGGGCACGTTCATCAGTGGCCCGTTCGTGCGCCATTGTCCGGGCGCGTGCGCCGAGAACGACGCGTGATTCGCTGCGGCCGAGGCCGCGAATTGCTGCGGCCACAGTTTCGCCCAGCCGCGGAAGAACGATTGTTTGTCCGCAGGTTTGAGCTGCGGGTCGGCGCTCTGCAGCGCGGCCCAGGCCAACTCGACGCCGGACAGATCGGCGACGTTCTGTTCGCGGGTGCGCGCGCCGTCCACTTTCGTCGAGGCCTGCCCCGGATACGCGAATGCGCCGTATTGCGCGGCGAGCGGCGCGGTGCGTGCGTCCCATGCGGACGCGGTGGCCGGCGACCACCAATCGCGCACGGTTTCGGAGGCGTCGACCATCCGGCCTTTGCCGGCGATCGCGTGGCTGATTTGTTGGCCGACCATCGCGCCGAAACCGCCGTACAGCGAAGCATCGGTTTGACTGGCGTCGAACACCGGCGCTTGCAGCACCGCAGCGGTGGCGAACAAGCGGTTGTGCGCGAGGTCGTAGCTCAACACCGGAAACTGCGGCAACACGGCCCAGCGCCGGTCGGCGTTCGCGCGGCCGATCTTGCGCATTTCCTCGCGATGCTGCCACGTGGACGCGATCAGGATATTGCTGCCGAAGCTGCCGCGGCCCATCGGCTGCAGATTGAAGTCCAGATCGACGCGCGGCTTGCCGATGGAGAAGCGCATCTTCTCCAGTTTGCTTTTGGCTTCTGCCTTGGCCGCCGCGTCCATCCAGGTATTCGCATCGACCGCCGCCACTGCGGCGTCGCGCACGCGGCGGGCGATGTCTTCGGCGCGTTCCCGGTTTTTCGACGGCGCGTATTTCTCGACGTACTCGTGCGCCAGCATCGAACCGGCGGAAGCATTGATCGCATCGAGCACTTGCTGCCAACGTTCCGGTTGCGCGTCTTGGCCGCGGAACAAACGTCCGCGGAATTCGTGATCGGCCTCGCGCCAGGATTTGCCTAAGTAAGGCGCCATCGCATTGCCGACGTGGAAGCGCAGATACGCTTTCCATTGCTCCGGTTTGAGCGTGCCGGCCAATTTATCCAGCGTCGCGAACAGCGCCGGATCCGCCATCGATACCTGCGCCGCGTTCACGCCCTGCGCTTTCAGGAACGCGTCCAGTAACAGGTTCCGGTATTTCTTGGCGAAATCCTTGGTCGCGGTCGGCGCGTATTGCGCGTTGGCGTTATCGGTGGCCAGCACTTTCGCGGCGCGCGCGATGCGGCTTTCCAGATCGATCACCAGTTGCGCTTCGCTCGCAGCTTTCGCCTGCGGCGTGCCGGTCAATACCAGGATTTTCTGCACGTAGCCGTTGTATTGGCCCATCAGCGTGCGCGCGTCGTCGTCGGTGCGAGTATAGAAACCCGGCGCCGGCAAGCCGAGGCCGCCCTGAGTGAAATAGCCGAAGTAGTTGTCGAGATTCTTGAGATCGAGATCGGCGTCGAAATCGAACGCGACCGGAATGCCGACTTGATGCAGCGCCGCGATGGCAGGCGCCACGTCTTTGTTCTTCTTGATCGCGTCGATGCGCGAGAGCAGCGGCGCGATCGGCGCGGCGCCGTCGCGCTCGACCGCCGCTTCGTCCAGCCCGCTGGCCCAGAAATCGCCCAGCGCTTTTTGCGTCGTGCCCTGCGGCGAGGCCGCGGCGGCGTCCAGCAGGTCGCGTTGTTGACGACGCGCCCGTTCGGCCAATTCGCCCAGTGCGCTGACGCTGCCGTTCGCGGGCGCCGGATGCGACTTCAGCCAATCCGCGTTGACGAAGGTGTAGAAGTCGCTGCAGGCGGTGATCGCCGGCGGTTTCGGCGGCGCGGCAGGCTTCTTTTTCTTGGCGGCATCGGCGGCCAGCGGCATGGCGATGGCGAGGATCAGGCAGCAGGCGAGAGCGGTCGGGCGCAGGGTCGGCATCGCGGTGGCGGCTCCATTAAGGGAACCGGCAGTGTAGGGCCTGTTAACGCGATTGAGGTGCATTGCGTTGAGGATTCAGCGGCCCAGTGCGGGGCGCGGGTTGCGCCGCGCCTGACTGGTCGTCAGGTCACGCCGCCCGCGCCCCGCACTGGGCCGCTGAAAGGCAACCCGAAGGGCAGTCCATCCCCGGGCGCGCCGCGGCGTCATCGCTCGGTCGTGGATCGACATCCACTCCCTCGCTCTTCCTGGCCGCGCGCCCGGGGATGGACTGCGCAACGCACCTCAATCGCGTTAACAGGCCCTAGCAAGGCGGGTCGGACAGGCTGTGATCTGGGTCCGAAACGCGTAGCGGTGTCGTGCGCGCAGCCATCGACCGAGCGGTGCGACGCTCGAAGGCGACGTGTGCGGGCGCCGGCTGCGCGTCGATGGCACGGTCGTGGCGGCATGAGGCGCGTCGAATCGGAGGTTGCGGTGTTAGGAGAGGCTCAGCGTCTATTCGACATCTGCTGCGCTCGGGGCTTTCGCGCCGTCCGCTGTGCGAAATGCTCATGTGCTCGCCCGTAGACTGCGCTTTCTGCACTACAGGCGGCGCGAAATTCACGTCGCTCGTCGCGATCTTAAACGGCCGCTCAGTACACCTGGAAAAACGAACCCGCTCGCGTCGCGCTGCGTAATTGCAGCCAAGCGTGGTAATACCGTTTCGGTTTCGGTGCGACTTTTCCGCCCGCCGAATCGGATTCGTCGATCGCCGTCTCCATGACGTTGTGGTCGGCGACGAGATTCGTCTTGAAGACGTGGAACAGCCCCTGCGGGTTTTCCACGATCACGCCGCCGGAGCCGGTGCCCGCGCCTGCGAGTTGCTTCTGCGCGTCGGCCAGCGAATAAGCGCGGGCGACGAAGTCCCAGGCGACGATGCGGTCGCCGTCGCGGACCGACGAGGCGTCCACTTCGGCGATGAAATCGCCCGGCGTCATCACCACATCGCGCGCCTTGGTCTGAATGCCGCTGCGGTCGCCGAGAATCATCATGCCTTTGTCCAAATTCAGCGGCGTGACTTGCATGCCGCCGATCGTCTGGCTGGGCATATCGCCGGTGTGGATGCCGCCGTTTTTGGCGCGCGTGTTGGCGGCGATAGCGGCTTTGAGCGTGACCAGATCGGGGGCTTCGATTTCGGTGGGCGGCGAGTCGCCTTGGTCCGATACGAACCAAGTGCCGCGTTGAAAACGGCCGACCAGAAAGACGTGATCGGTGAAGGTTGCGGTGCCGTCGGCTTGCGCCGGGCCGCGCGAATACCAGTTGATTTGCGCGATCTGGCCCGCTTTCAGATCGACCAGTTTGTCCATGATGGCGTCGAAGGAACTGGCGTTTTCGGTCTTGACCGCGCCGATGCCGAGCGCGCTTTGCACGCTCTGGATTGTGCCGCGGTTCAATCCGCCCGCGTTTTTGTCTTTGTACAGCAAGTAAAGCGCGAACGAGAGGTCTTGATACTGGCTTTGATTCAATTGCGCACCGGCGACGTTGGCCGCGGTGCGGACGTCCTTGATCTTTTGGACGACGAGATCGTAAAACGCTTGGCCATGCCCGGTGGCGCCTTGAAATTTGATGGCATCCAAGCGTTTGACGACCGCGCTTTTGTTGTCGTCCAGGTACACCAGCACCGCGTTGCAAGCCGCTAAAAGCAATGTGTTCGGCGAACTCGGGTCTTTTCGCTCGCGATCCCAGATCATGATCGCGCTGACCAACGACGCCGCGCCGCAGGTGACGAAATCTTGCTGAGAAAACCCCGGGAATTCCTGCGCTTTGGCCGGTTGTCTGGCGATCTGCGCGCGGGCGGGACGGTGGCGAATCTCCGACGGGGCGATCGTCGCGGAGCGCTCGATGCGGCCGGACACGGTGTCCGCTTCCGCTTCGGCGGCGGGGTCGTGTGCGACGGACGACGCGCCGGACGGCGACGATAGGCCGCGCTGTTGCACGACATGGGTCAATTCGTGCGCCAGCAATGTCCGCCCGGCGGCGGTGTGCGGTGCGTATTCGCCTGCGGCGAACGCGATCTCGCTGCCGATGGTGTAAGCGCTGGCGCCGATGTCCTGTGCGGCGGTCGCGGCCTCGGCGCCCGTGTGTACGCGAACATCCGAAAAATCGGCTGCAAAACTCGATTCCATGCGAGATCGGGTGTCCGCGTCGAGCGGGCGGCCGAGCGATCGGTTCGGTATCGCCCCGCGCGACGGGGGCGCGGCGCCGACGTCCGAGGAAAAGCCGTCGTCGAGCAGGCGTTGGATCGCGCGATTTCCGAAAGTTTTGGCGACATCGACATCGGTGGAGCGGGCGTCGGTCGTCGAGGCGCGATCTTTTCGGTCCCCAGAATGTTGGCCTTTATGTTCGCGCATGCACGGTGCTAACGAGAACGAGCGCAGAAAACGGCCTGCCACACGCCATGATCGTTTCGATCGGAGGATCGAGATCGTGCCTCATCGAGATCGTGCCCTGTCGAGATCGTGCCTCATCAAGATCGTGCCCTGTCGAGACCGTGCCCAGCCGCGAGGGGTCGGAAAAGTCCTAGGCCATTCGAGGGCGTTCACCGATAACGACGATGCGTGCGTCCGCCGAAGATCGCCGTCTCTTCGATCCTCGGCCGTCGCTCGATGCTCAGCCCTGCCTTCGCCGTTGCCTTGCTGACCGGCATGCTCGTTTGCCTATGGCTGCCCGCGCTCCCGCCGTGGTGGGCGTGGCCGTGCGTGGGGCTGGCGGGCGCGCTGTCGTGTCGTGCGAAAGGAGAGTGGCGTCGGGCGTGTCGTTGGTTAGGCGTGGGCTTGCTCGGCTTCGCATGGACGGCCGCGCACGCGTCCTGGGCGATGTCGGTGCGGCTGCCGGTATCGATGGAGCGGGGCGAATTCCGACTGCGCGGCATGATCGTCGATTTGCCATCGCACGAAGCGCGACGCACGCGTTTCGATCTGATCGTGGACGACGACGCCACGCAGCCCGAGGCCCTGCGCGGCAAGCGGCTTCGCTTGGCGTGGTACGACGACTACGACCTGTCGCCGTTGTCGTCATCGTCATCGGCGCTCGTCGATGTCGCGGCACGGCCTCGCCTGCGGCTGCAAACCAGCGCGCGCTGGTCGTTGGCGGCGAAATTGCGCGCGCCGCGCGGGCTGCGCAATCCGGGCGGTGTGGACAGCGAACGTTACGCGGCGATCGATCGCATCGCCGCGACCGGCTACGTGCGCGACCCGATGCGGGCGCGGCGTCTCGCCGGGCCGGTCGGTCTCGACGCGTGGCGTGCGCGAATGTCGGCGCGGATCGCGGCGGCGGTGCCGAGCGATGGCGGGCGCTTCGTGCGTGCGCTCGCGCTGGGCGACACCCGCGGTTTGCGCGATGAAGACTGGGCGACGCTGCGCACGGCCGGATTGACCCATTTGATCGCGATTTCGGGGTTTCATGTCGGTTTGGTCGCAGGCTTCTTCGCGCTGCTGGCGCGCGCGTGCTGGTGGTGCTGGCCGACACTGGGGCGCCGTTGTGCGCGACCGCAGGCGATGGCGACCGCGGCGATGCTCGGCGCCGCGCTGTACGCCGCCGCGACCGGTTTTTCCGTGCCCACGTTGCGCACCGCGGCCATGATCGCGGTGGTGGCGTTCGCGCGTTTGTCGCGCCGCGGCTGGCGCGCGGTGGATGCGCTGGCGGTGTCGGCCGTGGGATTGGCGATGCTCGATCCGTTGTCGCTGCTATCGGCCGGGTTCTGGCTGAGTTTCGCCGGTGTCGCCTGGTTGTTGTGGTGCATGCCTGCACCGGCACAGCGGCCCTTGCGCGAATTCCTCTCGGCACAGCGCGTCGCGACCTTGGGCCTGCTGCCGCTGTCGGCCGCGTTTTTCGGGCAAGTCTCGTCGATCGGCCCAGTCGCGAATCTCTTCGCGATTCCGTGGTGGAGCCTCGTCGTGGTGCCGTTGTCGCTGATCGGCGTCGCCTGCGAAGCGGTCGCGCCGGGCGCGGGCGCATGGGCGTGGCGCGCGGCGGCGTTCGCGTTCGAGCCGAGCTGGACGCTGCTGTCGCGCGTCGCCGCTGAACCCGCTGCGCTGTGGTGGTTGCCGGGCGCCGCGTGGTTCGCCTTGCCGCTCGCGTTGTGCGCGGCGTTCTGGAGTTTGATGCCGGCCGGCGTGCCGGGGCGTGGGCTGGCGTTGCTGCTGTGGCTACCGTTGCTGTGGCCGGATCGCGGCCGACCCGAACACGGCGAGGCGGAGATCGCGATGATCGATGTCGGCCAAGGGTTGTCGGTCTTAGTGCGCACCGCACGGCACAGCCTGCTGTACGACATGGGGCCGGCGGTGGACGAAGGCTTCGATGCCGGCGAACGGGCGGTGACGCCGACGCTGCGCGCACTCGGCGTCCGCGCCGTCGATGCGGCGGTACTGAGTCACGGCGACAACGACCATGCCGGCGGGTTCGAAGCGGTCGCGATGGCATTCCCCATCGAACGCCGCTTCGCGCCGGCCGACAGCGGTCTCGACGCCCGCGTGCGGCGTTTGCGCGTTTGCGAGGCGGGTACGACCTGGGAGTGGGACGGCGTGCGTTTCCGTTTTCTGCATCCCACCGCGCATTTCCCGTATCTGCGCAACGAATCGAGCTGCGTGCTGCGGATCGAAACCGCGCACGGCGCGGCGTTGTTGACCGGCGACATCGGCGAGGTCATCGAGCGCGATCTGCTGCGGCGTTCGCGCATGGACCTGCGGGTCGAGGTGCTCACCGTGGCCCACCACGGCAGCGGCGGTTCGTCGGATCCCGACTTCGTAGCGGCGACCGGCGCGCGCTGGGCGCTGGTCTCGGCGGGCGACGGGAATCGTTTCGGCCACCCGCGGGCGGAGATCGTCGAGCGTTGGCGGCGGCACGGGGCCGCGGTGCCGGTCACCGCCGAGACCGGCGCGCTTCGGGTCCGTCTGCGAGCCGGCGGCGCCACGCTGGTCGGCGAACGCGCCCGCAAGCCGCATTGGTGGGATGCGGCCGCGCGGCGGGAGTGAATCGAGGACGGCCGCCGACGCGCTATTCCTGCCGAATCGGCGGGCGCGATCCCTTCGCGCGGACCGGGCTGCGGGACATCCGCGACAAGCCGGTTATCCTATCGGCTTCCGAAACGCGGCCGATGGCCGGAGGACGAGACGTGCTGGAACTGGTCAAGGCGGGCGGCTGGCCGATGATTCCGCTGCTGCTGCTCACCATCGTGGCGCTGGCGATCATTCTCGAACGCTTCTGGAGCCTGCGCCGCAAGACCGTCCTGCCGCCGGGGCTGGGCCATGAAGTGCGGGCTTGGGCGGCGCGCGGCAACCTCGATCCGGTGCATATCGAATCCTTGCGACGCACTTCGCCGCTGGGCTCGTTGCTCGCGGCGGCGCTGGACGTGCGCAATCGGCCTCGCGACCAAGTGCGCGAGCGCATCGAAGACGTGGGTCGTCATCTCGTGCATCGCATGGAGCGTTTCCTGAACACGCTCGGCACCATCGCGTCCGCCGGGCCGTTGCTCGGGCTGTTCGGCACCGTGGTCGGCATGATCGATATCTTTCTGGTCGTCGATCAACAAGGCCTGGGCGACGTGAACGAATTAGCCGGCGGCATCGGCAAAGCTTTGGTCTGCACCGCGACCGGCATGGTCGTGGCGGTGCCGGCGCTGATGTTCCACCGCTATTTCCGCGGGCTGATCGCCGGCTACATCGTCGATATGGAACACGAGGCGATCCAATTGCTCGACACCCTCGACGGCGGTCACGACGGCCTGCGTCCTGCATCCGCGCATGTCGCGGCCGGCGCCCGCGGGATCGCGCCGCCGGTGGACGTGCGCTGAGCGCGCGGAGACCCGACCGATGCGCATTCGCGATTTCCGCGCCGACGACGAACCCGAGATCAACCTCGTCCCGTTGATCGATGTAGTGTTGTGCCTGATTCTGTTTTTCGTCGTCACCACCACATTCGACGCCCGCTCGGTGCTCAAACTGCAATTGCCGCAGGCCAAGGGCGAACCGAACGAAGGCCCGGCCAACGCGCTCAGCGTGTTGGTCAACGCCGACGGCCGCTATTTCGTGCAGGATCGGGAATCCCTGCGCACCGACGTGGAATCGCTGAAGCGCACCATCGTCGAGGTGACCGGCGAAGGCCGCGATCACGAGAGCCGCAAACGTCCCGTGCTGCTGCGCGCCGATGCGCGCACGCCGCATCAAGCCGTGGTGACGGCGCTGGATGCGTTGGGGCAGCTCGGTTTCCGTCACATCAGTATCGCCACGGCGGCCGAAGCGGGCGCGGCGGCGCAGGCGGCGGGCTCAGCCGCAAAACCAGCCGACGGAGCGCGACGGTGAGCAAGTCCGACCGCGCCCCGGCGTGGCCGATCTATCGCCGCTTGGTCAGGTTCGCCGAGCCGTACCGGCCGCTGCTGCTATTGGCGCTGGCCGGCATGCTGATCGAAGCCGCCGCGGGTTCGGCGTTCATGAAGTTGATGGAGCCGGTGGTCAACGAGACCTTCATCAGCCGCAACACCGAACTGAGTTTGATTCTGCCGATGACGATCGTCGGTTTGTTCGTGGTGCGCGGCATCGCCGGCTACATCACCGACGTGTGCATGGGGCGTTCGGCGCGCAGTATCGCGCGCGATCTGCGTGTGCGCGTGCTGGGCAAGTATTTGCGCCTGCCGGGTCAGCGATTCGATAGCGAACCGGTGCCGGCGATGCTGATGCGCCTGGGCTCGGACAGCGATCAAGTCGCCAATGCCGCGGTCGATGCCGCCAAGGTGATGCTGCAGCAGTCGTTTCAGATCATCGGCGCACTGGCGGTGATGCTGTGGACCAGTTGGCAAGTCACCATCGCGATTCTGGTGATGGCGCCGCCGCTGGCGTTTTTGATGGATCGGGTCGCGAAACGCTATCGCCGTTTCAGCCATCGCGTGCAGGAAAGCGGCGCGCGCTTGATGCAGGCCGCCGATCAGTCGCTGAACAACCAACAAGAAGTGAAGATCTACGGCGCTCAGGCGAGCGAGATGGCGCGCTACGGCGCGTTGGCGGACGAGAATCTTCGACTGGCGATGAAAGTCGAATCCACCCGCAGCATCTCGTCGGCGGTGGTGCAATTGATGGGCGCGATTGGTTTGGCGCTGTTGCTGTTCTTCGCCGGGCGCGAAGCCATGGCCGAGCGATTGAGCGCGGGCGGCTTCGTCACGCTGATGATGTCGATGATGGCGATGATTCCGGCGTTGAAGCAATTGACCAACGTGCAGAACATGCTGCAGAAGGGCATCGCTTCGGCGGAGCGCCTGTTCGCCGTGCTCGATGCCGAAGAAGAACGCGACGAGGGCGTCTCGGCGATCGACCGTGCGCGCGGCGAGATCGAATTCCGCAGCGTCGATGCGCGCTATCCGGGTCAAGCCCAGGCGGCGTTGAAGGACATTTCCTTCGTCGCGCGACCGGGCACAGTGACCGCGATCGTCGGCCGCTCGGGCAGCGGCAAATCCACGCTGATCAAGCTGATTCCGCGGTTTTACGAACCGGAGGCCGGCGAGATTCTGCTCGATGGCCGTCCGCTGGCGGATTACCGCCTCGCCGACCTGCGTCGGCAGATCGCGTTGGTCGGGCAGCAGGTGATGCTGTTCGACGGCAGCGTCGCCGCGAACGTGGCCTACGGCGAACTCGCATCGGCCGACCGCGAGGGTATCCGCAGCGCGCTCGACGCGGCCAACGCCAGCGAATTCGTCGATCAATTGACGGAAGGCGCGGACACCGGCATCGGCACCAAGGGCGGACGGCTCTCCGGCGGCCAACGCCAACGTCTCGTGATCGCCCGCGCGATTCTCAAAGACGCGCCGATCTTGATTCTGGACGAAGCCACCGCCGCGCTCGACAACGAATCCGAGCGTTTGGTGCAGGACGCGTTGAATCGATTGTTGCCGGATCGCACCACGCTGGTGATCGCGCATCGTTTGTCCACCATCGAGCACGCCGATCAGGTGTTGGTGCTCGATCATGGCCGATTGGCCGAGCAAGGCACCCACGCCGAGTTGCTCGCGCGCGACGGCTTGTACGCGCATTTGCATCGCATGCAGTTCCGCGAGCTCAGCGAGACCGGGTCGGCGTGAGGACGGCATGAGCGGCGCGGGTCGCACGCCTCGCTATTGGTTCGATGGCACGTCGCCGCCGCTGCTCGCGCGCGCGTTCGCCCCCGTGTACTCGGCAGCGGTCGCGTTGCATGCGAGTCTCTACCGTCGCGGTTGGTTGCGACGCGGTCATCCCGGCGTGCCGGTGGTGGTGGTGGGCAATCTCATCGCCGGCGGCAGCGGCAAAACGCCGTTGACCATCGCCATCGTCGAGCGCCTGCGCGCCGAAGGCTGGACCCCGGGCGTCGCCAGCCGCGGTTACGGCCGTCGCGACGCCGCGACCCCGCGCTGGGTCGATCGCGGCACCGCGCCCGCCGACGGCGGCGACGAGCCCGTGCTGATCGCGCATCGCACCGGTGCGCGCGTGCGCGTCGATCGCGACCGCCTCGCCGCTGCGCGCGCGTTGGTCGCCGAAGGTTGCGACATCGTGGTCTGCGACGACGGCCTGCAGCATTACCGATTGCTGCGCGATGTCGAAATCGAAGTGATCGATGGCCGCCGTCGCTACGGCAACGGTCGTTCGATCCCGGCCGGTCCGCTGCGCGAGCCGGTCGCGCGCGGCGCGTCCTGCGATTTTCGCGTGGTCAATCTGGGCGCGACGCGAGCGGTGGAGACGGCGCCGGACGCCTGCGGGTTCGGCGAGTGGCCGATGCGCTTGGCGGTGGACGACGCGCGCGCGCTGCTCGGTGCGCGTGCGATGCCGTTGTCGGCGTTCGCGGGCCGTCGCGTGCATGCGGTCGCGGGTATCGGCGACCCGGAACGCTTCTTCGAAACGCTGCGCGGCGCCGGCATCGGCGTCGTGCCGCACGCGTTCGCCGATCATCATCGCTATGTCGCCGAGGATCTGCGCTTCGGCAGCGATCTGCCGGTGCTGATGACCGAAAAAGACGCGGTGAAATGCACGGGTTTCGCTGGCGACGACCACTACGCGGTCGCGGTGCGCGCGGAATTGCCCGAAGCGTTCTGGGTCGCGCTGATGGATCGAATCGAACACCCGCAAGAGGTCAATCCATGAATCGAAACGCAGGCGGCCAAGCGAATAGCGGCCGGAACATGGCGATCCGCGCGATCGTCGCGCTGTTGTCGGCGGGTTGGTTGGTGCCGATGTGGCTCGGCGTGTCGGCGTTGCTGGATTTCGTCGAACTCGAACTCTGGCCGCTGTTGCTGCAGCAGCCGAAACTCAATTCCTTCCCCTTCATCGGTTTCGCCGAGCAGTGCTTCGCCATCGGCTTCCTGTGGCTGGGCGTCGCGATCGCCGCGTGGGCTTGGGTCGGCATCGCGGCGCGGCAACGTGCGGCGCACACGCGATGACGCGGACCGCAGGTTTCGTGGCGGCATTTTCGTCGGATGCGATGAAGGTTCATTCCCAGGTGTTCGCGCCATGACCGATTCCCTCGATTTCGTCGTCGCCATTCCCGCCCGCTACGCCGCCTCGCGTTTGCCGGGCAAACCGCTGCGCCCGCTCGGCGGCGAACCGCTGGTGACACACGTCGCGCGTCGCGCCTTGGCGGCGGGCGCGCGCGAAGTCTGGGTCGCGACCGACGACGACCGTATCGCCGCGGCGCTGAGCGCGAGCGGCGTACGCATCGCGATGACCTCGCCGGATCACGCCTCGGGCACGGATCGCCTCGCCGAATGCGCGCGCATCGCCGTTTGGGGCGACGATCAAGTGGTGGTGAACCTGCAGGGCGACGAACCGTTCGCGCCCGCGGCGGGGATTCGCGCCGTGGCCGAGATTTTGGTCGCGTCCGGCGCGCCGATGAGCACGTTGGCGGCGCCGATCGAAGACGCGGGCACGCTGTTCGACCCGAACGCGGTGAAAGTGGTCCGTGCCGGCGGCGATCAGCGCTTCGGCGATGCGCTGTATTTCAGTCGCGCGCCGATTCCGTGGCCGCGCGATGCCTTCGCTCGCGACCGCGAGACGCTGCCGCCGGGCGGCTATTGGCTGCGCCACATCGGCATCTACGGCTATCGCGCCGGGTTCTTGCAGCGGTTCGCGGCCTTCCCGCCGTCGCCGTTAGAGCAGGTGGAGGCGCTGGAGCAATTGCGCTCGTTGGACGCCGGGTATCGCATCGCGGTCGGGTTGACGCCCGAGGCCTTCCCGCCGGGTATCGACACGCCCGAGGACTTAGAGCGCGCCGAGCGCACGCTGGCGGCGCTCATGGCCGAGGGTGCCGCGTCATGAAGCTGTTGATGGTGTGTCTCGGCAATATCTGTCGCTCGCCGCTGGCCGAAGGCGCCTTGCGCGCACGATTGACGCAGGCTCGACTGGACTGGGTCGAGGTCGATTCGGCCGGTACCGGCGGCTGGCATGCCGGCGAGCCGCCGGACCGCCGCAGCATCGCCATCGCGGCGGAAGTCGGCGTCGATATCCGCGATCAGCGCGCCCGCAAACTGCGCGCCGCCGACTTCGAGCGCTTCGATTGGCTGCTGTGCGCCGACCGTAGCGTGCTGCGCGATGTGCGGGCGATGGCGCCGCAGGCAGCGACCGGCGCGACCGGCGCGCGCGCCGAAGCGGTGCTGCTGCTGGAATGGGCCGGGCAGGGCGCCGGCATGGAGGTTCCCGACCCGTACACCGGCACCCAGGACGATTTCCGCCGCGTGTGGCGCATGGTGGACACGGCGGCGGAGGCGATCGTGCGCCGGATCGCGGCCGGCGGGGACGCGCAGCGCTGAGGCATCGAGACCCAGGGCTGCCTATCTCAGCCGACGCGATGCTCGAACCGGATCGTGCGTTGTAGTTGACGGTCCGGCTGCGACTGGTAATGCTGGAGGACTGTATGGACACCCCTCTCGCTCCCGAATTTCCCAGCGGCCTGCAATGGCTGAATCTCGCCGAGCCGTTGCGAATGGCGCAACTGCGTGGGCGCATCGCGGCCTTGGCCTTCGTCAACGCGGGTTCCGCGTGGTGCCAACAGCGGTTGAACGATTTGGCCATCCTGCGCCGTCGTCACCCCGATCAGTTGCAGGTGATCGCGATCCACGTGCCGCGCTTCGATCACGAGCGCGACCCGCGACGCGCGCTCAAACGCCTGCATCGGCAATCGCACGATTACCCGATCGCGCACGACGCCGATTGGACGATGTGGCAGCACTACGGCATCGAAGCGTGGCCGACGGTGGTCTTGCTCGACGAACAGGGTCGCATCCGGCACAAGATCGTCGGCGACGCGCCGGTGCGCGATCTCGACGCCCAAATCGCCGCCTTGCGCAGCGAGTCGGTGCCGCAATCGCTGAATCACGCGCCGATCGAACTGCGCCGCAATCGCGAACCCGATTTGCCGCTGCGGTTTCCGATCGGCCTCGCCGTCGGCCCGCAACATTTGTACGTGGCCGATAGCGGCCACCATCGCATTCTCGAATGCGAATTCAACGGCCGTATCCGCCGTCAATTCGGCAGCGGCGGTTCGGGTTTCATCGACGGCCCGATGGAACTGGCCGCGTTCCAGCAGCCCATGGGCATCGCCCTGCAGCGCGATGCGCTGTACGTGGCCGACGCCGGCAATCACGCGGTGCGGCGGATCAAACTCGGCACCGGCGACGTGGACACGCTGTGCGGCGCCGGACGCCCCGGCGTACCCGCGCAGGGTGTGGTGACCGATCCGCGCGCGGTCGCGCTGGATCATCCGCGTGCGGTCGCGGTCTCGGCCAACAATGCGCTGTGCATCGGCACGGCGGGCGACAGCCGAATTTGGATTTACGACCTCACCGAGCGCACGCTGAAGCTCTTGGCCGGTTCCGGCGCGGTGGATGTGATCGACGGCGAAGGCGAAGCCGCCGCGTTCGTTTCGCCGACGGCGTTGGCGATCGTGCAGCAGATTCTGTACGTCTGCGACGAATCCGGCTCCGCCGTGCGCAGCGTACAGATGCGCACGCGGCAAGTGACCACCTTGCTCGGGCAGGGCGCGTGGCAATTCGGCAATGTCGACGGTTCGCGCACCGAAGGCTCGCTGCAACAGCCGCAGGCGCTGGCGTTGGACGGCAGCACACCGGTGCTGTGGATCGCCGACAGCGGCAACGACCGCCTGCGCACCTTGCGCCTGGGCGGCGGCGAATTGGCCACCGTGAATCTGCCGCAAGCGCTGCACGCGCCCGCGGGTTTGGCGGTCTCGGCCGGCGTGGTGTGGATCGCCGACACCGATGCGCATGCCGTGCTGCGTTACGACACCGCCGACGGCAGCCTGCGGCAAATCCCGATCGGCGAATGAGCGCCGAGTGAGCGTCGAATGAGCGGTACGACCGGCGCGTCCACCCCGCGCGAGCCGTTCGACGGCCGTGCCTACGCGCGCGAACTCACCGTCGCGCCGGGCGTTTATCGCATGTACGCCGCCGACGACAGCCTGCTGTACGTCGGCAAAGCCGCATCGCTGAAAAAGCGCGTCGGCAGTTATTTCACCAAAGCGCTGCCGGCGCGCACCGCGTCGATGGTGTCGCAGATCGCGCGTATGGACGTCACCGTCACCCGCACGCCGACCGAAGCGCTGCTGCTGGAAAACCAACTGATCAAATCGCTCAAGCCGCGCTACAACGTGCTGCTGCGCGACGATAAGAGCTATCCGAACGTATTGGTGACCCGCGAGGCCTGGCCGCGGATCGCGTTCCACCGTGGCCCGCGTTCGTTGCCCGGACGGTATTTCGGCCCGTATCCCAGCGTGCTGGCGGTGCGCGAGACGCTGAATTTGATGCAGAAGATTTTTCGTCTGCGCAATTGCGAGGACAGCGTGTTCCGCAACCGTTCGCGGCCGTGTTTGCAGCACCAAATCGGCCGTTGCACCGCGCCGTGCGTGGGCTTGGTGTCCGCGCAGGATTACGCCGAAAGCGTGCGCCGCGCGAGCTTGTTCCTCGACGGACGCAGCGATGAACTCAGCGCCGAATTGACCGCGGCGATGGAAGAGGCCAGCGCCGCGTTGGCGTTCGAGCGCGCCGCCGGCTTGCGCGACCAGATCGCGGCGATCCGCAAACTGCAGGCGCGGCAATACGTGGACGGGCAAGCGGCGGATTTGGACGTGATCGCCTGCGCCGTGCAGGGTGCGCACGCTTGCGTCGTGCTGCTGGCCTTCCGCGACGGCCGTAATCTCGGTACTCGCAGTTTTTTGCCGAAAACCAACGGGGCCGACAGCGCCGAGGAAGTGTTGGCGGCGTTCGTGTCGCAGTACTACGGCGAACAACCGCCGCCGCGCGAGATCGTGCTGGATCGGGATATCGCCGATCGCGAATGGGTCGAAGAGGCGCTGACCGCCGCCGCCGGACGTAAGGTCCAGATCAAAACCAACGTGCGCGGCGAACGCGCCGGCTATCTCGATTTGGTGCGCCGGAACGCGGAACTGACCTTGGCCGGCGAGTTGGGCAGCCAGGCCGCGCAGCGCGCTCGCGTGGAGTCGCTGCGCGAGATGTTGGGCTTGGACGAGGCGCTGCAGCGGATCGAATGCTTCGACATCAGCCACACCATGGGCGAAGCGACCGTGGCCTCGTGCGTGGTGTTCGACGCCGACGGCCCGGTGCGCGGCCAGTACCGGCGCTACAACATCGAAGGCATCGCGCCCGGCGACGACTACGCCGCCATGCACCAGGCGCTGTCGCGCCGCTTCCGCAAAGCGGCCGAGGGCGATGCCGACGCGGTGCTGCCCGACGTGCTGCTGATCGACGGCGGCGCGGGGCAGGTGGCGCAGGCGCAGGCGGCGCTGGCGGAACTCGGCGTGCCAGGCCAGTGCATCGTCGGCGTCGCCAAAGGCGAGGCGCGGCGCGCGGGCGACGAAACCTTGCTGCTGCCCGACGGCCGCGAATTGCGGCCCGGCGCGGCCTCGCCGGGGCTGCAACTGGTGCAGCAGGTGCGCGACGAGGCCCATCGTTTCGCCATCACCGGGCACCGCGGCCGCCGCCAAAAGGCGCGCGCTGTCAGTCGCTTGGAAGATATTCCGGGCATCGGCCCGCGCAGACGCGCTAATCTGTTGCGGCATTTCGGCGGCTTGAGCGGTCTCAAAGCGGCGGGAATCGAGGAAATCGCGCGGGTCGAGGGCGTCAACGCCGCGCTCGCCGAGCGCATTTACCTCACGCTGCACGGCCTCCAAGGCGAGCGAAACGACGAGCGCAAAGACGAGCGGAAGGACATTGGATGAAGTTGACCGTACCCACCCTGCTGACCCTCGGAAGGATCGTCATGATCCCGGTCCTGGTGTTGGTGTTCTATCTGCCGTACGGGTGGACCAATTTCGCCTCGGCCGCAGTGTTCGCGTTGGCCGGCATCACCGATTGGCTGGATGGCTGGATCGCTCGCCGCTACCAGCAGCATTCCGCGTTCGGCGCCTTTCTCGACCCGGTGGCCGACAAACTGATGGTCGCGGTGTCGTTGTTCTTGATCGTGCAGGGCCATCCCACGCCGTGGATGGCGTTTTGGGCCTCGGTGATCGTGGGTCGCGAGATCGCGGTGTCCGCATTGCGCGAATGGATGGCCGAAATCGGCCAGCGCGCGACGGTGAAAGTGGCCGTGCTCGGCAAGATCAAAACCGTGGTGCAAATGTTGGCGCTGGTGTGCCTGTTGTACTCGGTGGCGCCGGACATTCCGCCGCGCGAAACGCCTTGGATGGGCGGCCCGATCTTCATGATCGGCGACTGGATGTTGGCCGCCGCAGCCATCTTGACGTTGTGGTCTGGATTGCAGTATCTGATCGCCGCGTGGCCGGCTTTGATGGCCGAAGAGAACAAAGGGAGTTGACACATCGGCGCGGCACGGTAAAATTTCGGTTCTTCCGCGGGAATAGCTCAGTTGGTAGAGCACGACCTTGCCAAGGTCGGGGTCGCGAGTTCGAGTCTCGTTTCCCGCTCCAGATTCCAGCAAACCCCGGTTCGCCGGGGTTTGTCGTTTTCGGGTATCGCTTCGCGTTGGGTTCCAAGCGTTATCGCGTCAAACGTCACCGGCCTGGTGGCAGAGTGGTCATGCAGCGGCCTGCAAAGCCGTGTACGCCGGTTCGATTCCGACCCAGGCCTCCATCCCGCCGTTTCGTTTTCATCGCGCGCGGCGGCGCGTTTGTCCTTAGCCGCAACTGCGGGGTTCGTCTGGCGCGGTTCGATTCCGACCCAGGCCTCCATCCAACAGCCGCGCTTCGCGCGGCTGTTTTCGTTTTTCGACGCCCCATTTCGCGCATGGCGGCGGACCCGCGCGCTACGGCATCGACGAGACCGCATAACGAACGCGCATTCCCGTCGCCGCGCGCATCAGGCACCATAGACGCCGCGCAACCCAAGCCCGGGTGGCGAAATGGTAGACGCAGGGGACTTAAAATCCCCCGGCCGAAAGGCTGTGCGGGTTCGAGTCCCGCCCCGGGCACCACATAGCATCACCAGCGGTTCGAGATTCTCGCGCGCGGCGGCGCGTTCGACGCTACAGTCGTTCGAACGTCTCGCGGCGCGGTTCGAGTCCCGCCCCGGGCACACCACATTGCATCACTAACGCTCTGGGATTCTCGCGCGCGGCGCCGCGTTCGACGCTACAGTCGTTCGAACGTCTCGCGGCGCGGTTCGAGCCCCGCTCCGGGCACCGCGCGACAGCGAGCGCTAAACGAGTCTACGCGTGCGGCAGGCCGGACTTCCGTCCGCACACGGGCACCGAGGACCTATTCGATCGTCGCGATGAAAGAGAATGCGGAGCTTGAAGCGTATTGGATTTCTTTTCCGCAGGACTCGCTGTGCCTGATCGGTTTCGGCGTGACCGCACGATCCGTCGAGGACGCATTCGGTCTCATTCGGGAGCAAGGCTTCGACACGTGGTTCGCGGGCGCTCGCGAAATCAGGATATTGAGCGGCGTTCGATCGGCCGATCTCGATCAGAGTCATGTGCTTCCGAATAGCGGACCGATGCAATTCCGCGGCGTCTGGTACCCTGCGGCGAATATCGGCTGGGGCGCTCCGAGAGGACCGGAATTCAAGCGTTTGGGCGAAGATCAGACCTGAGTCCGCGATGCAATCGAGGGCTCCCATGCACGCATTGAAGAGGGTTCCATGTCGCGTTACGCCACTTACGCCGCAAGTCTGGTTCTGACCCTGTTCTCCACGCTCGCTGCGTTCGTTCTCGGTGCGGGTTGGTGGTGGGCCGTCGCCATCTTCGCCGCCTTCGCCATCCTCGGGACCGTCGATCTGCTGCAAACGCGCAGCACGCTTCGGCGGAATTACCCGATCCTCGCGCATTTCCGCTACGGGCTGGAATCGATCGGGCCGGAGATGCGGCAATACTTCATCGAATCCGATACCGCCGAGACGCCGTATTCGCGGCAGCAGCGCGCGTTGGTCTATCAGCGCGCGAAAGCAGTGAACGACACCCGGCCTTTCGGCACGCAAGTCGATGTCTACGGCGACGAATACGAATGGATCAACCATTCGGTGCTGCCGACCGAGATCGCGTCGCCGGATTTTCGCGTCCGCATCGGCGACGCATCCGCGCAGCCTTACGACGCCAGCGTGTTCAATATCTCGGCGATGAGCTTCGGCGCGTTGTCGGCCAACGCGATTCGCGCATTGAACGCGGGCGCCAAGCAGGGCGGCTTCTATCACGACACCGGCGAAGGTTCCATTTCGCCGTATCACCGCGAATTCGGCGGCGATTTGGTGTGGGAAATCGGGTCCGGGTATTTCGGTTGTCGCGATACGAAAGGCGGTTTCAGCGAGGAACGCTTCGTCGAAAACGCGCGCGATCCGCAAGTGAAAATGATCGAGCTGAAACTCTCGCAAGGCGCGAAGCCCGGCCATGGCGGCGTGTTGCCCGCAGCGAAAGTCAGCGCCGAGATCGCCGCCACGCGCGGCGTGCCTCGCGGCGAGGATTGCGTTTCGCCCGCGCGGCATTCGGCGTTCTCTTCACCGGTCGAATTGCTCGAATTCGTCGCCAAACTGCGCGAGCTGTCCGGTGGCAAGCCGGCGGGATTCAAACTCGCGATCGGTCATCCGTGGGAATGGTTCGCCATCGCCAAAGCCATGCGCGAAACGGGCTTGATTCCCGACTTCATCGTCGTGGATGGCGCCGAGGGCGGCACCGGTGCTGCACCCGCCGAATTCATCGATCACGTCGGCGTGCCGATGCATGAAGCGCTGATGCTGGTGCACAACACGCTGATCGGTCTGAATTTGCGCGACCGCGTGAAGATCGGTGCCGCCGGCCGCATCGTCAGCGCGTTCGACATCGCGCGCACGATGGCGATGGGCGCGGATTGGTGCAACGCCGCGCGCGGGTTCATGTTCGCGCTCGGCTGCATTCAAGCGCACAGTTGCCACACTAGCCGCTGCCCGACCGGCATCGCGACGCAGGATCCGTCTCGCTGGCAACGCCTGGACGTGCCCGACAAAGCGATGCGCGTGCATCAATTCCACCGCAACACGCTGAAAGCGCTGCGCGAACTCTTGTGCGCCTCGGGTTTGGAACATCCCTCGCAGCTCGGCCCAGAACATATCCTGCGCCGCGTCTCGCAGAGCGAAGTGCGTTCGCTGGCGGCGCTGTATCGCTTCCTCGAACCGGGGGAGTTGATCGACGGCACTTCGGAACATGCGGTGTTCCGCGCCTACTGGCCCCAAGCCCGCAGCGACAGTTTCGCGCCGCCGGAGCGGATGCGGGCGATGTGGACGAGTAAGGCGTACTGAGGCGTTCCGTGTCGCATTCCTCTCATCGCAAAGCGGTGCGAAGCGTTTCTTTGCCGCTCTCGCACCGGGCATCGCATGCGCGATCCTGTGCGAATCATGTGGCGGCCCGCCTAGGAGTCAAGCGCGACTTTTTGCTGGATAGGATTGTCGAACGCACAGGCGTCGATCTCCGAAATGTCATCGCCGAGGCCGAGCTGATACGCGCTTTCGAGGTGATGGAAGCGATGACGCGCGACGACATTGCATAACGTATCGCTGAATCAGGCTTGATATTGAATGTTTGCAGCAGACCCCGGCCGGAAATTCTTTCGATGAATGCCGAACATTCCATGCCGTCGCACAGGCGCGTCGCTTCCAAACCGGTCAGACGATTCCTCGGTTGGTCGATGCGGATGATCCTGTTGGTCGCGATCGCCGTCGCCGGATGGGTCGCGATGGTCGTTCAGCCGTTCGTACAGTCTGTCGTCTCGCACCCGCCGCAGGCGAGCGCCGCACGCCTGCAAGCGCATGTGAAATATCTCTCGGAGGATTTGTTTCCGAGAAGCGGCGATCGCGTCGAGAATACGGAAAAGACTGTTGAGTACATCTATAACGCATTGATCGAGACCGGCGCCCAGGTCTCGATGCAGGATGTCATCGTGGACGGTATCGCCTACAAAAACGTCATCGCCCGATTTGGCCCGGCCGAGGGCGCGTTGATCGTTGTGGGTGCGCACTACGATTCGCATGGCGATGAGATCGCGGCCGCGATGAATGCCGATGCACTCACGGCGGACAGCCATACCCCGGGCGCCGACGATAACGCCAGTGGCGTGGCCGGTTTGATCGAATTGGCCGACATGCTGGGACGGCAGCCGCCGTCGCAGCCGGTCGAATTGGTGGCGTATGCGTTGGAAGAGCCACCTTATTTCCGCACACAGGATATGGGCAGCGTTTGGCATGCGCGGTCGCTGGCCGAAGCGAAGCGCGAGGTGAAATTAGCCTTGTCGCTGGAAATGATCGGATACTACAACGATGCGCCCGGTAGCCAGCGCTATCCGGTGCCGATGATGCGATATCTCTATTCGGATCGGGGCGATTTCATCGCATTAGTGGGCAGGTTCGGCGACTTCGGCGAGATGCGCCGGGCGAAAGCGCTGATGTCGGGCGCGTCGCCGTTGCCGACCTATTCGATCAATGCGCCCGCGTCGTTGCCGGGCATCGATTTTTCGGATCACCGCAGCTATTGGCCGCATGGCTATCCCGCGGTCATGGTGACCGATACGGCTTTTTTCCGTAATTCGAATTACCACAAGGCCGGCGACCGCTACGAAACGCTCGACTATGCGCGGATGGCCTTGGTGGTGCAGGCGGTGTATGCCCTGGTGCAGGAATATTGACTTCTTAGATCGATCCGCCCGCGACACGGTTTGGCTTGAAGGCGGCTTGGCAGACGGTTGAAAGACAGCCTGCCAACAATAGAGCTTAGATCGGGAAGCAATGCACCGATTGTGTCGATGCCGAGCCGAACGCCGCGCCCTTCTCCCGCTCGCGGGAGAAGGGGAAGTAGTCCCACGATGTCGTCGTCAGGCTTTCTTCCGCGCCGAGATCCAACGATCGATCTTCATCTCCAGCACGTCCAGCGGCACCGAGCCGTCCTTCAGCACTTCGTCGTGGAAGCCCTTGATATCGAATTTCGGTCCCAGCGCTTTTTCGGCGCGGGCGCGCAGTTCGGTGATCTTCAGTTGGCCGATTTTGTAGGCCAAGGCTTGACCCGGAATCGCCATGTAACGCTCGGCTTCGGCCACCGCATCGGTGTCGCTGACGGCCGAATTGGTCTTCATGTACTCGATGACCTGTTCGCGCGTCCAACCTTTGTTGTGGAAGCCGGTGTCGACGACCAGACGGATGGCGCGCCACAGTTCGTTCTGCAGCATGCCGAAATACATGTACGGGTCGTTGAGAACGCCGAGTTCCTTGCCGATGGTTTCCGAATACAGGCCCCAACCTTCGATGTAGGCGGTTTCGCCGCCGAAACGACGGAACTTCGGTAATCCCTGCAATTCTTGCTGCAGCGCGAGTTGGAAATGGTGGCCAGGTTTGGCTTCGTGCAGGAACAGATCTTCGCTGTCCCAGGTCTTGCGGCTCGGTAGGTCGTGGGTATTGACGTAGAACACGCCCGGGCGCGAACCGTCTTCGCTCGGCGGACGGTATTCGCCGCCCGCGGACGACGCTGCGCGGAAGGCTTCGATCGGTCGAATCTCGAAACCGGCCTTCGGCTTGAGATTGAACATCCGGTTCAAGCCCGGCTCCAGTTCTTTCTCGATGCCGCGGTAATGCGCGAGCAAGGCCTCTTCGTTGGCGAATTCGAACTTCTTGTCGGTGTTGACGTACTTGAAGAAGTCCTGCAGCGAGCCCTTGAAGCCGACCTGCTGCATCACCTTGCGCATTTCGCCGTGAATACGCGCGACTTCGTCGGTGCCGATCTTATGGATCTGCGCTGGCGTGAGCCGCACCGAGGTGCTGGTGTAGGCGTTGTAGGTGTACCACGCCTCGCCGTCGGGCAAACCGCCCATGCCGGCGCTATCGCGGCACGCGGGCAGATAGTCGTTGGCGATGAAATCGCGCAAGCGCTTGTAAGCCGGCATGATCTCTTTTTCGATCATCGTCTTGTATTCGGCCGTGATGCGCGATTTGTCTGCGGCGCTGAAGTCGGCGGGAAGATTCTTGATCGGCCCCCAGAACAGCGTCTTCTCGGCCTGGTCGGAAATCAGCGCATCGAATTGCGGCAGCACTTTCTGCATCAGCACCTTCGGCTGCACGACGCCGGTGCGCATGCCTTCGCGCATGTTGACGATGGCTTCGTCGAAGATTTCCGGCAGTTTGGCGCCGCGCTTGCGCCAGTTCTCGTAGTCTTTGAGCGTCTTGAACGGTTGCGCGCTGCTACCGGAACCGAGCTGCGCGGCGAAACCGGCGATGTTGCCGAATTGGTTGATCGGCATCAGATGCCCCGGGAAGCGCTCGCCTTCGAGCGAATCCTTGGCGTTCTTCACGAAGATGTCGTAGCTGAGGCGCGCCTGTCCTTCCAGGCCTTTAGGACCGATGTCCTCGACGCGTTTCAACCAGCGCTCGATGAACTCGCGGTTTTCGCGGCGCGAGCGCGCGGTGAGGAAGTTCGGCAATTGATCGTTGTAGCGCGGGTCGCCTTGGAAGGTGGCTTGGATCGGGTTGAGTCGAAGCGTTTCTTCCCAATATTCGTCGTACAGCGTTTCCAGCTTCTGCGCCTTCGCGGTATCGCCGATGGCACTGGAGGCGTTCGCGGCATCGCCGGCTTGGGCGACGGTCGGTGCGACCGCTCCGCCGACGATGAGGGCGATCGCGAGCGCGAGCGTGAGGGGACGTGCGGCCATGGGGGCTCCGAAGTTGGCAGGATGCCGTCAGCATCGTGCGAACAGGCCTCGTGGGGCATGAGCCAAAGGTCATTCGCGGCCGTATCGCTTCGACAGGTGGGGTGTTGGCGGTGCATGCGTCGGCGTATGCGCGTCGAAACATCGACAGCATCGATCGCGATTCGGCGCCTCTTGCGTCGCCGGTTTCGCCTCTCGCGCGACATTGAGCGATGCCGTTCGTCGGATTCGGAATTCACACGCTAGGGCCAAGCGTTGCATTCGCGGTGCGGCATCGTTTCGCGAGCGGGCCCTTCGCACGATTGTCATTCGCCCTCACAAGTTGCTATGGTGCAAGCATACCGATGAGTTCAATAAACGAATGGGCGATGCCAACCCAGTCGTGGGAGATCAGCATGGCGCTCGCACAGGGGCAACGCGGCAACGTTTTTTCGACGATCTTGGCCGTTGTGGCTCTCGCAGCGCTCTCGGGCTGCGGCGGCGGCGACGGCGCGGGCTTCCAACCGCCGCCCGCGGAGCTGAACGTCGCGCAGGTCGTGCGTAAGAACGTGCGCACATGGGACGAATTCACAGGGCGCGTGGTCGCGTCCGAAATCGTCGAAATTCGCCCGCGCGTCGGCGGATATTTGCGCGATATCGCGTTCGAGGAAGGCGGGCTCGTTCGCAAAGGGCAGCGCCTGTTCGTCGTCGATACGCGCCCGTTCGAGGCGCAAGTGGCGCAGGCGCGCGCTCGGCTCGCGCGTGCGCGCAGCGCTTCGGATACCGCGCGCAGCGAACGCGCACGCGCCGATCGTTTGATCGCGGCGAAAGCCATTTCGCGCGAGGAATACGAACAACGCATCGGCGGCGATCGCAGTGCCGCAGCCGATGTGCAAGCGGCGGAAGCGGAGCTGAAAACGGCCGAGTTGCAACTGGATTACGCCTTGATCGAAAGCCCGATCGACGGCCGCATCGGCGCATCTGCGCTGCGCGAGGGCAATGTGGTGGAGGCGGGCGCGCTGCTGACGACCGTCGTCGCCTTGAACCCGATGTTCGTGTATTTCGACACCGACGAGCGCGCGTATCTGAAATACGGCGCCACGACAGGCGGCGTTCGCCGTGAAGTGCGGGTCGCGGTGGGCGACGAGGACGATTTTCCGCACGTCGGTCGCTTGGATTTCATCGATAACCAGATCGATCCGAATACCGCGACGATCCGCGCGCGCGCCGTGATCGACAATGCCGATGGCGCGTTGATCCCGGGCCTATTCGCGCGCGTGCGGCTGATCGACGCCGCCGAACGCGAGGCCTTGTTGATCCACGACGCGGCGGTACTGACCGACCAAGACCGCAAATACGTGTATGCCGTCAGCCCGGACGGGAAAGCGATCCGCAAGGACGTGACCCTCGGCGGCAAAGTCGACGGTTTGCGCATCGTCACCGGCGGCTTGGCGCCGGGCGACCGCATCGTCGTCAATGGTGTGCGCAAAATTTTCTTCCCGGGCATGCCGGTGAAACCGTTGCCGGTGCCGATGGACAAACCCGATACGCCGCCGCCCGCTCCGAAAGGCGCGGCGGTCGGCGGCTGAGGCGCGCGAGATGGCGCATTCCGATCTGTCCCGCGTCTTCGTGGACCGGCCGATTTTGGCCGCTGTCCTGTCGATCGCGATTTTCGTCGCCGGTTTGATCGCGATTCCGAATCTGCCGATCACCGAGTACCCGGAAGTCGCCCCGCCGACCGTGCAAGTCACGGCGATCTATCCCGGCGCGAATCCCAAAGCCATCGCCGACACCGTGGCCGCGCCCTTGGAGGAAGCGATCAACGGCGTCGAGAACATGATCTACATGAAGTCGGCGGCGGCGTCCGACGGCACGATGTCGCTGACCGTCACGTTCAAGCTCGGCACCGATATCGATACCGCGGCGATGCAGGTGCAGAATCGCGTGGCGCAAGCGCTGCCGCGTCTGCCCGACACCGTGCGCGCGCTGGGTGTGACCACCGCTAAGTCCTCGCCGAACATCACGATGGTGGTGCATATCACCTCGCCGAAGGGGCGTTACGACGGCTTGTATCTGTCGAATTACGCGACCTTGAACATCCGCGACGATCTCGCGCGTTTGAACGGCGTCGGCAGCGCGCAGGTGTTCGGTGCGGGTAACTACGCGATGCGCGTGTGGTTGGACCCGGAGCGCGCCGCGCAGCGCGGTTTGACCGCGCAGGACATCATCGCCGCGATTCGCGAACAGAACGTGCAGGTCTCGGCCGGTGCCATCGGCGCGTCGCCGCAGCCGAAAGGCAAGGCCGTGCAGTTGCTGGTCAACGCACGCGGTCGTTTGGAAACGCCGGAAGAATTCGGCGCGATCGTGCTCAAGAACGGACGCGACGGCGCGGTGTCGCGGCTGCGCGATGTGGCGCGCATCGAATTGGGCGCGAATACCTACGCCTCGAACTCGCTGCTCAACAACAAACAAGCGGCCGCGGTCGTAATTTTCGAGGCCCCTGGCGCGAATTCGATCGCATTGTCCGACGCCGTGCGCGCACGCATGGCCGAGCTGGAAAAAACCTTCCCCGACGGTGTCGATTGGGATGTGGTCTACGACCCGACCGTCTTCGTCCGCGCCTCGATCGATTCGGTCGTGACCACCTTGCTCGAAGCGGTCTTGTTGGTCGTGATCGTGGTCGTGGTGTTCCTGCAGACGTGGCGCGCGTCGATCATCCCGCTGATCGCGGTGCCGGTGTCGATCGTCGGCACGTTCGCGGCCTTGTTGCTGCTGGGGTATTCGATCAACGTGCTGACGTTGTTCGGTTTGGTGCTGGCGATCGGTATCGTGGTGGACGACGCCATCGTCGTGGTCGAGAACGTCGAGCGGCATATCGAAGACGGCATGTCGCCGCGCGATGCCGCGCACAAAGCGATGAGCGAGGTGAGCGGGCCGATCGTCGCGATTTCGTTGGTGCTGGCGGCGGTCTTCGTGCCGATCGCCTTCATCGACGGCGTGACCGGGCAGTTCTATCGCCAGTTCGCGGTGACGATCGCGGTGTCGGTGCTGATTTCGGCGTTCAATTCGCTGACGCTGAGCCCGGCGATGGCGGCGGTGCTGTTGCGACCGCACGGTGCCTCGAAAGACGGTCTAGCGCGTTTGATCGATCGCATCTTCGGCCGTTTCTTCGCGTGGTTCAACGCCAAATTCAAACGCAGCAGCGAGCGTTATTCCGGGCGCATCGGCGGCACCATCGCGCGCGCGCCGCGGCTGCTCGTCGTCTACGCGGTGCTGGTGGCCGCGACCGTCTTCGGTTTTACCCAAGTGCCCGGCGGTTTCATTCCCACGCAAGACAAGCAATATTTGTTCGCGGGCGTGCAATTACCCGAGGGCGCCACGTTGGAGCGCACCGAAGCGGCGATGACCGCGATGGGCGACATCGCGCTAGCGACGCCCGGCGTCGCGAATGTCGTGCAGTTTCCGGGCTTGAACGCGATCCACTTCGTCAGCACGCCTAACGTCGGTGTGATGTTCATCGGTTTGGATCCGCCGGGCGAATTGCCGAAACCCGCCGCCGCCATCGCCAGCGAATTGACGATGAAGTTCGGCGGCATCCAAGACGGTCTGGCGTTCGCGTTCATGCCGCCGCCGGTGTTCGGCTACGGCAATGCGGCCGGCGTCGAAGCGTATGTGCAGGATCGTCAGCGCGCCGGTTACGGCGAATTGAACGCACAAACGCAGGCGATGACCGGTGCGATCGGTCAAATCGAAGGGTTTGGGCCGGGCTCGGCGTTCTCGTCGTTCCAAGCGAACGTGCCGCAGCTCGACGCTGTCGTCGATCGCGACAAGATCAAATCCAGCGGCCTCGCGCTCACCGATGTGTACGACACGCTGCAGGTCTATCTGGGTTCGGCCTACGTCAACGATTTCAATCTCTTCGGACGCACCTATCCGGTGTACGCGCAGGCCGACGCGCCGTTCCGCGACGAGGTAGACGACGTCGCGCGTTTGCGCATCCGTAATCGCGACGGTCAAATGCTGCCGCTGTCCAGCGTGGTGCGTTTGGAACCGACCTACGGCCCGGACCCGGTGGTGCGCTACAACGGCTTCCCCGCAGCCGATGTGCAAGCGGCGCCGATGAGCACCGATATCAGCGGCGCGGACGCGGTCCTCATCGCGAAAAACACGGCTGCTCAGGTGTTGCCGCGCGGCATGACCTTGGAGTTCACCGGCTTAACCTATCAACAGGTGAATCAAGGCATTGCGCAGTATCTGGTGTTTCCGCTGTGCGTGATGCTGGTGTATTTGGTGTTGGCCGCGTTGTACGAAAGTTGGAGTCTGCCGCTGGCGGTGATTCTGATCGTGCCGATGTGTTTGTTGTCCGCACTCGCCGGCATTTGGCTGTTGAACATGATCAACGGTCTGTGGTTCGGCGCGCGGATCGGTTTGGGCTGGATCGACCCGATGACCGCGGCGCCGCCGACCATCGTCGATATGAATGTGTTCACTCAAATCGGTTTGATCGTGTTGATGGGATTGGCCTGCAAGAACGCGATCTTGATCGTCGAGTTCGCGCGCGATTTGGAAGCGCAGGGGCGGGGCATCGTCGATGCCGCGATCGAGGCCTGCCGCCTGCGGTTACGCCCGATCTTGATGACCAGTTTCGCGTTCATCGCCGGCGTATTGCCGTTGGTGTTCGCCAGCGGCGCGGGCGCCGAGGTGCGTCATGTCATGGGCGTGACCGTGTTCTTCGGCATGCTCGGCGTAACCTTCTTCGGTTTGTTCTTCACGCCGGTGTTCTACGTCACGCTCCGCACGCTGGTGGAACGCCGACGCGCGCGGAAGGGCGATGCGAATAGCCACGACCGTAACGACAGCGACACACCGAAGGAGGCGACGCATGCGTGATCGCGATGTCGCACCTGCGGCGAAGAAAGCCGCGAACGCTCAGCGCAGCGTCGCGGTCGCGGCGTTCGCCATCGCGCTGGCGGGTTGCGCGCTCGGCCCGGATTATGTGCGCCCGTCTTCGCCGCTGCCGCCGGAATTCGCGAACGCGCCGAACGCTGCCGTCGAAGCCGATGCGCAAGCGGGTGCGTCGCCCGAGAATGCCGAAGCGACCGCCGAAGCGCTCGCGAGGTTCTGGAAGCGGTTCGACGATCCTGTGCTCGACGCCTTGGTCGAGCAGGCGCTCGCGGCCAATCACGATCTGCGCATCGCACAGACGCGTTTGGAAGAAGCCCGCGTCGATCGACGCATTGCGTATATCGATTTGTTTCCCACCGTCACCGCCAGCGGCTCGCGCCAACGCAGCGCGCTCACCGCGCCTGAGGCCCCCCGCGCGCCGCCCGAAGCGCGACGCAGCGATTATTACGAGGCCGGGTTCGACGCCAGTTGGGAAGTGAACCTGTTCGGTCGCAGCCGTCGCGGCATCGCCTCGGAAATCGCATTCGCCGATGCCGCGCAGGCGCAAGTGTGGGGCACCCAAGTCGCGGTCGCAGGCGAAGTGGCGCGACAGTATTTCGAATTGCGTGGCTTACAGTCGCGTTTGGACGTGGCGCGCCGCAATGCGGACGCGCAGCGACAATCGCTGCAGATCACCCGTGCGCGAGTCGATAACGGCATCGGTAACGATTTGGATCGCGCCCGCGCCGAAGCGCAGTACGAAACGACGCTAGCGCAGATTCCGCAACTCGAAACCGCCGCGACGCGCACGATGTACCGCATCGGCATGCTCACCGGGCAGCCGCCTGCGGCGCACGAAGATCGTTTGTCCGCGCCTTACGAAGCCTCGCCGCTGCCGGAGGTGTTGCCGGTCGGTCGGCCGGAGGATCTGCTGCGTCGCCGTCCCGACATCGTCGCTGCGGAACGCACGCTCGCCGCACGCACGAATCTCATCGGTTATCGCATGACCGAACTGTTCCCGCGCATCTTCTTCAACGGCCGCGTCGGTTATGCCGCGGAGCAGTTGGGCGATCTTGGCGGCAGCGGCACGCGCAGTTGGCGCTTCGGTCCCGGCATCACCTGGGCCGCGTTCGATATTCCGCGCGTGCTGCAAGAAGTGAATGCCGAAAAAGCCCGCACCGAAGGCGCATTGGCCGAATACGAACAGACCGTGCTCGAAGCCTTGGAAGACGCCGAGGGCGCGCTTAACGCCTATGGCCGAAATGCGGCCGAACGCGACCATCGCGAACGCGCGGCCAGAGCCGGCGCCGATGCCGTGAAACTCGCGCGCATGCGTTTCGATGCCGGCATTTCGGATTTCGAAACGGTGCTGGACACCGAGCGCGCACTGCTGCAAAGCGAAGATCAATTGGCGCAGGCGCGTACGCAAGCCGCGACGTCGTTGATCGCGGTGTACAAAGCATTGGGCGGCGGTTGGGTAGGAGATGAGGCGTCCGCGGCCGCCGCAACACCCCCGTAGAGCGGAGCGAAGCTCCGCTACACCGCATCGATCATTGATCGTAAAGCTGTGATCGTAGAGCTGAGATCGTAGAGCGGAGCGAAGCTCCGCTGACCAACCGATGTCGATGGAAGAGCCATAGCGGAGCTTCGCTCCGCTCTACGCGCGGGGTGGACAGGTTTAGCGGAGCTTCGCTCCGCTCTACGCGGGGTTGGCGCTGTTTGCGTGGGCGGATTCAGGCCACCGTGTCGGCGTTCGATGCGGTCGTGTCAGTGCCCGGGTTCGTATCGGCATTCTTGTTCGCGGCCTTCCCCGCATTCGCTCCCGGCGGGCTGAACGGAATCGAGTCCGGCGCCACTGCGCCGCCGCTGATGATGAAGCGCATCGCTTGATCCACGGTCCATTCCGTCGGCGTGATCTTCTCGACCGGGACGATCTCCAAATAGCCGGATGTCGGGTTCGGCGTCGTCGGCACATACACCGCCGCCAATTCGCGTCCGGTGCCGGTTTCGTGCATCACTCGGGTCACGAAACCCAGCGTTTTCATTTCGGTGTGCGGGAAATCGATCAACACCACGCGCTGCGTGCCGTCGGGTTTTTTCTGCAGCAGATCGAGCAATTGCCGCGCGCTGTTGTAGATCGTGCTCGCCAGTGGAATGCGATTGATCAACGCTTCGAACCAGCCGAGCATGCGCTGCCCCAAGACCCGACGCGCCAACCAACCGACCGCGAGAATGGCGAAGACGGTGGCGAACAGCGCGATTGCGGTCAGTACCCAGTCTTGCGCCAGCCAGCCGAGACTGCGCGGCGCCCGCGCGGCGACGTTGTGCAGCAACGGATCGATCCACGGCCGACTCAGGCTCGACAGCATGACGAACACGAACTTGACCACGACCCAGGTCAACCAGATCGGCAACAGCGTGAGCAGACCGGTGAGGAACAGCCGCTGCAGGCGGCTGCCGAACGATGGGGATGCGGACATGGCGCGATTGTAGTGCGATTCGTGTTGCGACCGCGGTGGCGGCGCGCATGTTTCGCGTCGAAGTCGCGACGACGAACGTCGGCTTATCGTTCGCGAACCGCTTGCGGCGTCGGCCATGCGTCGGCGATGCCGCCTAGGAACTCGGTCCAGTTCACATCGCCGCTGTCGCGTCCCATCCGCACGATGACCAGCGCTTTGTCGGGCGAGACGTAGATGCGCTGGCCGAAGTGACCGTTCGCATAGAAATCGTCGCGAGTCCGTCCGGGGCGGAACGCGCCCCACCAGAGTTTGCGATGAAAACCTTCGACGAACCGATTCGGCGCACCGGCGCCCGGGGCTTCGATCGACCCACGGACCCAGTCGGCGGGTACGATTTGACGCCCGTTCGCGCGTCCGTCGTCGAGATAGAGTTGACCGAAACGCGCGAAATCGATCGCCCGCGCGACCAAACCGCTTTCGGTCTTCTCGATGCCGTCGCCCGCACGATCCAATGTCCATAACGCGGAATACTGCGCGCCCATCGGCTGCCACAGCCTGCGTTGCGCGTAATCGGCGAGCGTGGCGTCGGGCGCTTCGCGGCGTAGCGCCTGCTCGAGCGCGACGCCGACCAGCAGCGGGCTCAGATCGTCAGCGCCGAAGCGTTTGCCGGGCTCCCCGATCGCCTCGGCTCGACGCGTATAGCCGCGGACGTCCGTGGTGTAGTACATCCGCGGCTGGTGTTTCCAAGGCGCGAAACCGCGCTCGTAGTCGAGCCCGCCCACGTTATCGAGCAGGTGTTCGAGACGCACCGACGCGAGTGTCGTGTTCTCGATGCCGGATAGATGCGCATTGAGGCGATCGCTCGCGGCGATCGCACCCTCCGACTGCGCGATGCCGAACATCGCCGAGAGCACCGATTTCGAGATCGAAAAGCATTTGAACATCGAATCGCGGCGGTGACCGCGATAGTAGCGTTCGTCGACGAGACGACCGTCGGCGATCACCAGAAACGCCGTCGTGCTGTTGCTTTCGAGGAAGGCATCGAGTTGTCGGGAATCGGCGATGCGATGCCCCTCATGCATCGTCGGCGTATCGCGCATCCACTCCGGGTCGAGCGCGCGTTCGAACGCAAGCGGCTGCTCCGATGCGGCGATGCTGCGCGTCGGCATGCGCCGATAGTCTTCGACATCCGGGGTGCGCAACGTCGCGTATCGACCCAAGTACGTCCCGGTGCAGCCGGCGAGCATCGAAACGGCGATCCCGATCACCGCGGCGCGGCGAATGCGGTCGGCGATTCTCAGGCCGGCCGTACTCTCGAGCGAAGACGGTACGAACGCCTTGTCAGCAGGCATGGGCAGAGATTCCGTGCGTGTGGATCGGTGCGGGACAACGGAGAAAGAGGGCATCGATAAGCTCCAATCTTGACGGCGTCAAAATTTATGCGGCGAGCATTGCACATGAAGTTTGACGGTGTCAAGATTAAGCATGGCCCGAGCCCCGCAGCCCTATCACCGCGAAAACCTGGAAGCCTTGTTGATCGCCAAAGCCGCCGAGATCGTGGCTGAGCGAGGGGTCGATGCGCTCTCCTTTCGCGAACTGGGCCGGCTCGCCGACGTTTCGCGCTCTGCTCCCTACCACTACTTCGCGGATAAATCCGCGCTGTTGTACCGCGTCGGCGAGGAAGGCTTTCGTGGGTTGTCGGCGGAAATCGCCCAGGCCTTCACGGACGAGACCGATCCGATCGCGCAATTACGGCTAGGCCTACGCGGTTATGTGCGTTTCGCGGAAGAGCGACCGCATTTCTTTCGATTGATGTTCGCCGATGTGCTGCGTCGCGAGGCCTCGACGCAGCTCGCCGGTGAAGATGCGCGCATCGCGTTTTCGAGCCCAGCGGCCGCCGAGGCATTCGGCCTGTTGCACGACGGCATTCAGCGGCTGCAACAGGGCCGCGCGTTGCGCGCGGGCGATTCGTTGCTATTGCTTAACGTCTTCTGGGCGTTCACGCACGGCGTCGCGGTACTGGCGCTGGGCGGCCATCTCAAACTCAAAAGTTCCGCCGAAGTGCTGGATGCCGGCCTCGATGCGCTGATTCGCGCGAATGCGCCGCCCGGCAAAGATTGAATGCCGAGCGACGCGCTTTCACACCGGCGACCTCAGCGCAGCGAATCGAGAAATTCGCGCACAGCGGGGCCGAAACGCGGGATGTCCACCAAGAACGCGTCGTGGCCTTGCGGCGACGGCAACGGCAGGAAACGCGCGTCGGCGCCGCCGGCCATCAGCCCGTCGGCGATTTCCTGCTGTTGCTGCAGCGGGAAGAGAATGTCGGTATGCACGCCGATCGACAGCGCGCGGTCCACGCGCACTTTCGATAGCCCCATCTCGCAGGTGCCCTGGCAGGATTCGCCCAGATCGAACCAATCCATCGAACGGCTGAGATAGAGATAGCAGTTGGGGTCGAACCGGCGGACGAATCGCCGCGCATGGCCTTCGAGATAGCTTTCGACTTCGAATTCCAAACCGAACGGGTCGTCGTCGATGCGACGATCGCCGTCCAAACGCACGCGACCGAAACGGCCGTCCCACTCCAGCGCCGAGCGATACGTGATCACGCCGAGCTTGCGCGCCATGCGCATGCCGGCTTCGGGATACGCCTCTTCGTCGTAATCGCCGTGATTCCACTGCGGATCGAGGCGAATGGCTTCGCGTTGCAGCGAGCGGATCGCGATCGAGAACGGCAGCGCGCGCGCGGCACCGGAGATATTGATGTGCGCGTGCGCGATGCCCGGGTGCCGTTGCAGCAGCGCCAGCGCCACCATGCCGCCCATCGAATTGCCGATGACGCAGGCGAGGCGATCGATGCCGAGCGCGCGCACCACATGCGCGGCGGCATCGGCGCCGTCTTCCACCGACAGTTCGGGAAACGACAGCCGATACGGGCGACCGGTCGCGGGGTCGATGGACGCGGGACCGGTCGAACCTTTGCAACTGCCCAGCGAATTGACGCAGACCACGAACCAGCGGTCGGTGTCGATCGCTTTGCCCGGGCCGAGCATCGCTTCCCACCAACCGGGCTCGACGTTGTCGGCGTGGCTGGCGGCGTGCGCGTCGGGCGAGAGGCCGGTGAGAATCAGAATCGCGTTGTCGGCGGCGGCATTGAGCCGGCCCCAGGTTTCGTAGGCCATGCGCGCGTCGTGGAGCGCGCCGCCGCGCTTCATCGCGAACGGCGAGGGCAGGGCGATGTGGCGGGTGCCGGGCGGAATGAATTCGGTCATCCGTGAAGTGTAAGCGTCGGGGACGGCGGGCGAGAGCTTACGCGCGATTGGATCGCTGCTTTTCGTCGTCTTCGCGTCTCGCTCAGTCGCGCGGGGGCGGAGGATCGGCCCAGTGCAGCGTCGCACGCACTGGCCGGTGGTCCGAGCCGATGTCCGGGCCGCGCTCGCTATCGCCGCGACGCCAATGTCCGCTGGCGAGGACGTGGTCGATCGGGATGCCGATGTACGGGTTCCCCCACGTCGGCTTCAGCCCGGTCGCGCGCTGCAGGCCGTGTTCGACGATGCCCGACAACGCGGTGGACCACGGCGTGGCGTTGAGATCGCCCGCGACGATCAGCGGCGTATCGCCCGATCCTTCGGCGAGCGCGATCAACAGCCGGTCGCGTTCTTCGTGCCAATGCGGCGCCATCGGCGGCATCGGATGCGCCGCGACCACGCGCACCGCGCGGCCATCGACCTCGATGCGCGCCGAAAGCGACGGGATGCCGTCGACACTGTGCGTCAGCGCGATGTCGTCGAGCGGTCGGCGCGCCATCAGACCGATGCCGATCGGCGAATCCACCGGCTCGAACGCGCGATACGGATAGCGCGCGCCGAGTTCGCGTTCGATCGCGGCGGCGTGGCCGTGCGTGAGTTCGGTCAACATCACCACGTCGGCCGGCGCGGTTTTCAACCATGCGATGAGTCGCGCGGGGTCTTGATTCGATGCCAGGATATTCGCCGCAGCGATGGTCAGCGTCGGCTTCTGCGTAGCGGGCGCGGCCGGAAGCGTATCGCTGGCGCTCAAGAACGGCAGCAAGGCCAACGGCGCGCACAGCAGCCAGCGCCGGTTCGCGAATGCGGCCAATGCGCACAGCACGAGCCAAGCGACGGCGTAGAGCATTTGCCAATGCGCGCCGAGATCGATCGCCCAGCCGAGGACACTGCCGGTCGGCGGCATCAAGCGCGTGAACCAGGGGGTGAGTAAGGCGACCGCCAAGAACGGCAACGCCCAAGGCGCGAGTCGGGCGAGTCGTCGCGATGCGCGAGCGATCCCCGCGCGAACGCCGGACCCCGCCGCAGGTGCGTTCACGGTGCGCCGAGGACCAGTTCGACGGGTGCCTTCGCCGGTAGCGCGATGCGCACCGGCTTGGATTCGAGGTCGCCGTCTTGGCGCATCGCGTTGCCGCTTTCCGACAAACGCGCGACGAGTTCCACTTCGCGCAGCGCGGACAGTTTCGCGGTCGGCATCGGGCTGTCGCCGTCGTCGAGCACGATCTGCAGCGGTAACGCGCTCACCGGATGTTTTTCGACCGCCACCGGCATCGGTGGGCCGTTCGGCGCGCGCGCGATCACGAACACGGTGGCGTCGCCGCGCAAACGCACGCGCGCGGCGAAATCGGGATCGAGCGAGACCGCGACGCGAACGCCAGCGGAAGACGCCGCTGCCGCGGCCGCTGCGAGCGGCGGCAGCGGCGGTAAGCCCGCTTCTTTGCGTGCGGCATCCACTTCCTCGCGCAGAGTTTTGGCGTTTCCGGCGTCGATGAGCGACAACAACGGCTCCCACATCGCGGCCGCGGCCGCGGCCTTGCCTTGTTGGCGCAGCGAGAGGCCCATGAAGAAGCGCGCGCGCTGATGTTGCGGGTCTTGTTTCAACGCGCGTTCAAGATAGTCGATCGCGCGTTCGTCGAAGCGACGTTCGCCGCCCGCGCGCATCCGCGCTTCCGCGGCGGCGACCAGTTCGGAGGCTTGCGCAGGCCTTTCGGCGTTCGCCATCGACAGCGCCCGTTCCCAGGTGTCGCGAGCTTCGATGTCTTTGCCGAGCTTCGCGTACGCGTCGGCCAACAGCGCCAGGCCGTCGCGATCCGGCGCATCGGTCATTTTGCGTTCCAGGATCGTCACCGCTTCGGCCATGGTTTGCGGCGCGCGCAGGTTGTTCGCATCCAGCGCGGCGGGCGTGCCGATCAAACGGTAAACGCCAAGCGATGCGGCGGCGCAGGCCAGCGACACGGCGATGGCGATGGTCGGTTTTTCGCGCCAGATCGGCCGCAGCACCCAGGCGAACACGGCGACGGACAGCGCGATGGAGAGAACGGCGAACAGCGGCATCACCACTCCTGGAGATCGTCGTTGGACGAAGCGGGCGCAGCGGCGTCGCGCGGGTCGCGTCGACCGACGCGTCGGCTCAATCGGAACGCCACGACCGCGCCGCCGAGCACGACCAGCGCCGGGCCGAACCACAGCAGCCAGGTCGTGGACGAGACGCGCGGGCGATACAACACGAACTCGCCGTAGCGTTCGACCAGAAAATCGCGAATTTCCGCGTCGCTGCGGCCTTGACGCATCAGGTCGAGCACTTCGCGACGCAGGTCGCGGGCGATTTGCGCGTCCGAATCGGCCAGCGATTGGTTTTGGCACATCACGCAGCGCAACTCGACCAGCAAATCGTGGAATCGTTGCTCTTCCCCGGCGTTTCGGAACGTCGGCGGCCGGCGGTCGCCTTCGGCCTGCGCCAGCGCGGTCGCGCTCCAGAGCGACGAGATCAACAGACATGCGGCGAGCGCGACGCCGGACGTGCGTCGCAGCGCGCGAAGCGTGCGGAGCGCTACATCGAGCGTCGATGCCATCATCGTTCCCGCTCCATCGCTTCGAGCAACGGCAGCAGATACGGTTCCAATGGCTGAGTCGAGTTGCCCAGGCGCCGCCAGCGCACGATGCCGCGACGATCGACCAAGATCCATTGCGGCGTGGTGGTGAGCGGAATCACGCCGGGCGTTTGCTGCGATGTTTGCACGAGACTGAATTCGTAGGGGTCGCCGTAGCGCGCCAGCCAACGCAAGGCGAGCTCGGGCTCGTCGTCGACGTTGTAGCCGATCAACCGGATTCGATTTTTCTTGGCGAAGGCCATCACCGTCGGATGTTCTTCGCGGCAGGTCGTACACCAACTGGCCCAACCGTGCAGCAAGTAAGGCGCACCGAGCAGGTCGCGTTTCGCGATGGTCTTCGGCGTGGTCTTGCCCGGTTGTTCCAGCACCGGCATCGAGAATTCGGGCATCGTCGTGCCGATGCTGCTCTTCTCGCGGGCTTCGAAATCGACCTCGCGCTGCGCCATCCGCATCGAGTACAGCGCCATCAGCACGGTCGCGACCAGCACGCCGGCCATCGCCAGCAGCATCAGTCCGGTCTTGATCTTCCCGTTCATCCGCGAACCTCCTGTCTCAGTCATTGCGCGCGTTCCGCCGCTTCGAGCGCCGGCAGCAGTTCGTCGCGCACGATCGCATCGGTCATGCCGCCGACGTGTTTCCAGCGCACGATGCCGTCGGCATCGATCAAAAACGTCTCCGGCGCGCCGTAGATGCCGAAATCGATGGCGGTATCGCCTTCGATATCCTGCAGCACCAGCCAATACGGATTATTGAAGCGTTCGAGCCAGCGCAGCGCATCCTCGCGCTCGTCTTTCCAGTTGTAACCGATGACGCGCACGCGCTTGGTTTCGGCGAAGCGCGTCAGCACCGGATGCTCGGTCTGGCATTCCACGCACCAACTGCCCCACACGTTCAGCACGTAGGGCGCGCCGCGCAACTCTTTCGAGGTCACGGTGCGGGTCGGCTCGTGCAGCGCCGGCAGCGCGAACTCCGGCGCGGGTTTGCCGATCAACGGCGACGGCAGCGCATCTCGATTCGTGTCGCGACTGAGCCACACACCCGCCGCGAGCAAGACCGCGAGGGCGAGAAATACGAGCAGAGGAAGCCAACGTTTCATCGGAACGAGTCGCCTTCGCCGTGGACAGACACCGCGTTGTCGATGCGAAGCGGCGCTTCGACTTGCGGTCGCATCGTCGCGTCGTCGTTGGCGATCGGCGCCGATGTCGGCTCGTTGTTGTCGCGAGCGCGTTCGCGCACCGCACGAAAGCGCCGGTCGGTCGCGGCTAAGAATCCGCCGAGCGCCATCAGCAATGCGCCGCACCAAATCCAGCGGATGAACGGTTTGATCTGCACGCGCACCGCCCAGGCACCGCCGCCGAGCGGTTCGCCTAACGCGACGAACACATCGCGCGCTACACCGGGACGGATCGCGGCTTCGGTCATCACTTGACCGCCGCTGGCGTATTCGCGTTTTTCCGGATGCATGGTCGCGACCAAGGTGTCGTCGCGCAGCAGACGCACCGTGCCGCGGCTGGCCATGTAGTTCGGGCCCTGGACGCGTTCGACCCCCTCGAAGCGGAACGCATCGCGGCCCAGCGTCAAGGTCTGCCCCGGTTTCATCGCGATCTCGCGCTGCTGCAACTGCGCTTCGACCAACAGCGCACCGGTCAGAAACACCGCGACGCCGGCATGCGCGAGCAGCATGCCGCCCATCTCTGCCGTGTACCGCTTGCCGGGCGCGGCGCTACGCCAACGCCGCAGCGCGAACAACGCGGTGCCGCCGCCGACCCAGAGCGAACCGGCGATGCCGGCCGCGGTTTTCAACGGGCCTTGCGGCGCCTGTGCGTAGGCGATGGCCGCTGTGACTATCGCGAGCGCGGCCCAGGGCAACATGGCTTTCAGCGGACGCGATGCCTCGTCGCTGCGCCAGCGCGTCAACGGGCCGAACGGCAACAACAGCACCAGCGGCGCCATCAACACGATAAACATCAAGGAAAAATACGGCGGCCCCACCGAGATCTTGCCCAATTCCAGCGCGTCGGCCAGCAAGGGATACAGCGTGCCGATCAACACCATCGCGCTGGCTGCGGTGAGCAAGACGTTGTTGAGCACCAGCAGCATTTCGCGCGATGCGGGCGCGAAGTGCGTGGACGCGTTGGCGTCTTCCGAAGGCGCTTCGGGCGCGCGCAGCGCGTACAGCAATAACGACCCGCCGATCACTATCGCGAGGAAAATCAGGATGTAGACGCCGCGACCGGGATCGGCGGCAAAGGCATGCACGCTGGTGATCGCGCCGGAGCGCACCAAGAAAGTGCCGAGCAAGGACAGCGAGAACGCGGCGATCGCCAGCAACAGCGTCCAACTGCGGAAACTGCCGCGCTTTTCGGTGACCGCTTGCGAATGCAGCAGCGCCGCGCCGACGAGCCATGGCATGAAGCTGGCGTTTTCGACCGGATCCCAGAACCACCAACCGCCCCAGCCCAATTCGTAGTACGCCCACCAACTGCCCAGCGCGATGCCGAGGGTGAGAAACGCCCAGGCGACATTCGTCCACGGCCGCGTCCAGCGTAGCCAGCGCACGTCGATGCGGCCGTCGAGCATCGCTGCGATCGCGAACGCGAACGGCACCGACAAGCCGACGTAGCCCATGTACAGCATCGGCGGATGGATGATCATCCCCGGGTCTTGCAACAGCGGGTTGAGGTCGCGCCCTTCGGCCGCGGCGGGCATCAGGCGCTCGAAGGGGTTGCTCGCGAACAACAGCAACCCGAGAAACCCGAGCGAGACGAAGCCCATCGCGCCGAGCACGCGGGCGAGCACCTGCTGCGGCAGCCCGCGCGAGAACGCGGCCACCGCCGCCGTCCACAGCGCCAAGATCAACGACCACAGCAGCAGCGAACCTTCGTGCGCGCCCCAGACCGCGGTGAAACGATAGATCGGCGGCAGCAACGAATTGGAATTCGCGGCGACGTAGCGCACCGAGAAATCCTGCACCAAGAAGGCGTACGTCAGAATCGCGAATGCCGCGCCGACCAGCAGCAGTTGCATCCATGCGGCCGGACGCGCGACCGCCATCCAACTGTCGATGCCGCGTTGCGCGCCGATCATCGGCAGCACGGTCTGCAACAACGACACCGCCAGCGCGAGGATCAGCGCGATTTGTCCGAGTTCTGGAAGCACATGCGATGTCATGTGGCGTCAACGCGTCTTGTCGTCGGTTGCGGTGGCGCCGTTCGGCGCGTCGGCGACGTTATGTTTCTTGTGCGCCAAGCCCATCTTGTCGGCGACTTCCTTCGGTACGTAGGTTTCGTCGTGTTTGGCCAGCACTTCCTCGGCCACGAACACGCCATCGAGCATCCTGCCGGTCGCGACCACCGCCTGTTTTTCGCGAAAGAGGTCGGGCAGGATGCCGGTGTAGCTCACCGGCAGTTGCGCATCGCCGTCGGTCACGTCGAAACGCGCTTCCATCGAGCCGTCCGCGCGTTTGAACGAACCGGCCGCGACCATGCCGCCGAGACGGAAGCGGGCCTCGCCGTTGCGCACTTGCTCGCCCGCTTTGCCGGCGAGAATTTCGTTCGGCGTGTAGAGATAAGCCACATTGCGCTGCAGCGCCATCGTCACCAGCGCGGTGGCCGTGGCGACCACGGCGAACAACGCCAGAACGAACAGCATGCGGCGTTTGCGAACCGGATTGCCGCGTGGGGCATCGGCGCGTGTAGCGTTCATCGTTGCAACTCCGTCGAAGTCGTTTGCGCCGCGCGCGCGGCCTCGCGTTGCGCGCGCATGCGCACACCGCGCAACGTCCGTCGAATACGAAGGCGCGGCGAGAAAAAATCCCAAATGAACGTCGCCAAGAACACGGCGTAGGCGGCGATTACGTATTCGACGTAGGTCACGGCGTACGCTCCACGCCCGCACGCTCTTGCACCCAGGCCTTGGCGGCTTCGCGCTCCAGGTTGTCGGCGCGGGCGCGCATCAACAGCGAACCGGCGAACCAGAACTTAGTGGCGATCACCAGCGCGATCAACGGCGGCAACATGCTCGCGTCCATGCTGGACTCGCCGAAGACGCGGATCGTTTGCCCCTGATGCAGCGAATTCCACCACACCACCGAATAGCGGATCACCGGCAGCAAACCGGTGCCGACGATGGCGAGCAAGCCGGCGGCGCGCGCGGCGGCGCGGCGGTCGTCGATGGACTGGTACACGCCGATCACACCCAGATACAGAAACAGCAGAATCAATTCGGTGGTCAGGCGCGGGTCCCACTCCCACCATGTGCCCCACATCGGTTTGCCCCAGATCGAGCCGGTCGCCAGCGTGACGACCGTGAACGCCGCACCGATGGGCGCGCAGGCCATCGCCAGAATTTCGCACAGTTTGATCCGCCAGATCAGCGCTATGGCCGAGTAGAACGCCATCAGTCCGAACACGAACATGCTCATCCAGGCGGACGGCACATGGATGTAGAGAATGCGGAAACTGTCGCCTTGTTGGTAATCGGCCGGCACCACGAACAGCGCCTGCCACAGTCCGTACGCCATCGTCAGCGCCGCCGCTGCGTAGCACCATGGCGCCCAGCGCGCCGCGAAGCGGTCGAAGGTGGGCGGCGAACCGAGTTGATGGAACCAGCGGACGATCGGATTCATGCGGTGCGCAGCGGTTGTGGGGAGCGGCGGTGCTCGTGGTCGGGGCAGAGTGCAAGAATCGCGAAATTCGGAATCTGATGCGGCTCAAACGCGGGCGAATCGCCGGTTCGCGATTCGATCGCCTGCGTTCGCGACGCATCGCGTTTCGGCGATGTCGACAGCACGCGCTTCAATGCGTTGCGATCCGAATCGCCGCCGCGGCCGTCAACGGCGCCAACACCGAAGCGACGACCAAACCGGCGCCGAGCAACAACCAAGCGCCGACCGGATCGAGACCTTGCGCACTGGCCGCGACGCTGCCGGCGCCGAACACCAACACCGGCACGTACAGCGGCAACGCGAGCAGCGCCACTAGGATACCCGAGCGCCGCATGCCGACCGTGAGCGCGGCCACAACGGCGCCGATCAAGCTCAACACCGGCGTGCCCAAGGCCAAGCCGATCATCAGTGCCGGCAATTGCGCGTGAGGCAGATGCAGCAGTTCGGCCAGCAGCGGGGTCGCGATGAGCAGCGGCAGCGCGGTGGTGGCCCAGTGCATCAGGGTGCGCACCGCCACCAACCAGGCCAACGGCACCGGCGCCAACATCCATTGCTCCAGCGAGCCGTCCTCGGCGTCGCCGCGAAACAAGCTGTCCAGCGCCAGCAAACCGGCCAACAGCGCGGCCACCCACAGCACGCCCGCAGCGGTGCGCGCCTGCAGTTGCGGCTCGTTGCCCAAGGCCAGCGCGAACAACACCACCACGATCAGCGCGAACAGCGCGGGTTGCAGCGCGTCGCCGCGTCGCCGCCAGAGCAGCCGCAGATCGCGCTTCAGCAGCGCCCGGGCCGATTCCCGCAAGCCCGGAATCGTGCCTTCGACGTAGCCTGGACGCCTGTTGGAAGGCAATCGCGTCATGCGGCGGCCTGCACACGGTCGGCGCGACGCAGTACCAGCTCGCGGGTGCGCACCGGCGGCGCCGCGTAGGCGCCGTGGGTGGTGACCAAAGCCGCGCCGCCCTCGCGCAGATGCGCTTGCACCATTCGGTTCACCAAGTCGATGCCGTCGAGGTCGAGATTCGCGTAGGGCTCGTCGAGCAGCCACAGCGGCGCCGGCGACAGCCACATGCGCGCTAGCGACAGGCGTTTTTTCTGGCCGGCGGAGAGCTGCCGGGCCAAATGATCCTCGTAACCGCCGAGGCCGACGATGCTCATCGCCGCCGCCGGCACCTGCCCGCGGCGCCGGCCGTGCAACCCGCACAGGAATTCGAGGTTCTCAAGCGCGCTCAGATCGGCTTTCAGCGCCGGCAGATGGCCGAGATAGGCGATGGCGCGCGCGCGGCTCGGGGCATCGGTGGGGCGGCCGTCGATCTCGATCTGCCCGGCCTCCGGCCTCAACAGGCCGGCAAGAACCCGCAGTAGCGTGGTTTTTCCGGCGCCGTTGTCGCCGCGCACCAACAGGGCTTCGCCCGCATCGACCGCGAAGTCCAACGGCCCGAACACCGGCTCGTCGTTGCGCGCGAAACGCAGACCGCGGGCGCCGAGCAGCGGCGGTGCGGAGTTAGGGGCGTCGGTCATCGGGGCGGGCGGTCTCGGTCGCGAAGCGGGAGGAAGGCGGGCATGCTTCGATCGCGCGGATCGAGCCGTGCGACATTCTAATGCAGCGCTCGCTGCGCTCCGAACGAGCGACATCACCGCGATGGGCGCGTTCGACACCGAGCCGCGCCGATAACGCGGGCATGGTTCGCGCCGAGCGCAAGCCTTACCTCAGCCAGACGATCCGCGCGTCGTCCGCGACGTTCGCGGGCCGTGCGGCGTCCACCCGCAGGCGAATCGGCGCGTCCGGCGTCCAGTACAGCGTGGCGAGTTGGCCGTAGCGGCGCGATAGCGCGTCGAAGGCCGATGGCGACATGCCCAGCACCAGCCAACTGGGCTCGCGCCAGGTGCGATTGGTCGCCGACGAGAACGCGGCCCGGAACGGCAGACCGGTCTCGATGAGGTCGCGATGCAAGCGGCGATCCGCCTCGCGATTGGTCGATTCGGGGCGCGGAATCGAACACGGGTCCCACGCCGACAGCAAGCCGGCGCAGGCGGCATCGGGGAAACGCGTCCACAGACCGGGCGTCGGTGCGCCGAGCCGCAGATCGAGCCAGCGGCCGTCCAGTTCCCAGCGGTACTCGGCGGCCAGATAGGCGTGCATCAATTCGGCGATCCGCGCTTCGCCGAGGAGCGTTGGGGGAGAGGTCTGCATGGTTTAACCGAAACGCCGCGGCCCGTACACTGGCGGAATCTCGCGTGTCGCCACGCGCCGAGCGCCCGCATCCTTGCATGTTCGACTGCGGGTTCGCATGTGCCGACCGAGCGCGACGCGCGGTTCGCGAAGCACAGTTCGCCAAGCACGGTTCGCCAAGCACGGTTCGCGACGCTCCCGCATCTCGCTCGCACGCAATCGCCCGTATGAACGTCATCCCGACCGGAACCCCGATGCCGCAGACCAAATTGCCCAAGGTGGGCACCACCATCTTCACCGTCATGTCCCAACTCGCGGCCGAACACGGCGCGATCAACTTGGGGCAAGGTTTTCCCGATTTCCCGGTGCCGCAGCGGCTGGTGGACGAGCTCGAAAACGCGATGCGCGCCGGCCACAACCAGTATTCGATGATGACCGGCATCCCGGCCTTGCGTCGCGCCATCGCCGACAAGACCGAGCGCGTCTACGGCTATCGTCCGAACGCCGACACCGACATCACCGTGACCAGCGGCGCCACCGAGGCGATCTTCGACGCCATCCACGCCGTGGTGCGCGCGGGCGACGAAGTGGTGGTGCTCGACCCGTGCTACGACTGCTACGAGCCGGCGATCGATCTGGCCGGCGCGCGCGCCGTGCATGTGCCGCTCGACCCGGCGACCTTCGCGCCCGATTGGGCGCGCGTACGCGCGGCGATCGGTCCGAAGACGCGGATGCTGATGATCAACAGCCCGCACAACCCGTCCGGCGCGATGCTGGACGAAGCGGATATGCGCGAAGTGGCCGCCATCGTCCGCGACACCGGCGTGTGGCTGATCTCGGACGAAGTCTACGAGCACATCGTGTTCGACGGCGCGCGGCACGAATCCGCGTTGCGCTACCCGGAATTGCGCGAACGGACGTTCGTGATCTCCAGCTTCGGCAAAACCTATCACTGCACCGGTTGGAAGGTCGGCTATTGCATCGCGCCGCCCGCGCTGACCGCCGAATTCCGCAAAGTGCATCAGTACAACGTGTTCTGCACCTTCCATCCGGCGCAACATGCGTTCGCGGCGATGATCGACGCCGAACCCGAGCATTACGAACAGCTCGGCGCGTTCTATCAAGCCAAACGCGATCGTTTCCGCGAACAATTGCTCGGCACCAAGCTGAAGCCTCTGCCGGTGCCCGGCGGCTATTTTCAGCTCGTCGATTACTCCGCAGTCAGCGATTTGGACGATGTCGCGTTCTGTCGCTGGCTGACCATCGAGAAAGGCGTGACCGCGATTCCGCTATCGCCGTTCTACGAGACGCCGCCCGCCGGCCAGCGACTGGCGCGGTTGTGTTTCGCCAAGAACGAGGCGACGCTCGACGCCGCGATCGAGCGCTTGGCGAAACTCTAACCCCCTGTAGAGCGGAGCAAAGCTCCGCTGTGTTCTTACCGGATGAATATGTAGAGCGGAGCGAAGCTCCGCTATCCTGTCCGCAGAAGGGCGCAAAAATGTTCAGCGGAGCTTCGCTCCGCTCTACGGATTCCACCTCGTGTTAAACGACTCGATTGGACGGACGGTAATTCGATGAACGATCTGCGCATCACGCTCGTACAAGGCGACACCCGTTGGCACGATCCTGCGGGCAATCGCGAGTATTACGGCCACTTGATCGCCGGTTTATCCGGCACGACTGATCTGGTGGTGCTGCCCGAAACCTTCACCAGCGGCTTCTCGAACGACGCCGTCGCGAACGCCGAGACCATGGACGGCCCGACGGTCGCCTGGATTCGCGAACAAGCGCATCGTCTCGACGCCGCGATCTGCGGCAGCGTGCAATTGCGCGACGATGCCAGCGACGGTACGCCGCGCGTATTCAACCGTCTGTTGTTCGCCACGCCCGACGGTGCTATCGCGCATTACGACAAGCGCCACTTGTTCCGCTACGCCAACGAACACCAGCGTTACGCCCCGGGCGCCGAGCGCTTGACCGTCGAATGGCGCGGTTGGCGCATTTGCCCGTTGGTGTGTTACGACCTGCGTTTCCCGGTATTTTCGCGCAATCGTTTCGATGTCGAACGCGAAGGCGGGCTCGATTACGATCTGTTGCTGTACGTCGCCAATTGGCCGTCGGCGCGCGCTTATCCGTGGAAGACGCTGCTACGCGCGCGGGCGATCGAGAATCTGTGCTACGTCGCCGGCCTTAACCGCGTCGGCAACGACGGCAACGGGCTGCACTATGCCGGCGACAGCGCCGTGATCGATTTCCTCGGGCATCCGATCAGCGAATGCACCGACGAAACGATGATCGTCACCACCACGCTGCGCGCCGAGGAACTCGACGCGCATCGCCAGCGGTTTCCCGCGATGTTGGACGCGGATCGCTTCGAATTGCGTTGACCGCGCGTATCGCGATGCGTCACTGTTCGGGCGTGGCCTACCAACGTTGTCCGATCGACGGGTCGATCTCGCGCGCGGCGTCAGCGCAAGTCGCGATGCCACGCCAGCCCGGCGCGGATTCGAAGCGTAAACGGCGATAACTCCATAGCAGAACTTCGCCGTCCTTCAGCATCCACGCATGCGGGATGCGACCGTGATCGAAGTCGGCCAAAAATTCGTTGCGCGCGCAGGGAGGCGAGCAAGGTCCGCGCACCGTGGCACTGCGGTTGCGTTTGCACGATCTCGTTCTGGATCAACGCCCAGCGCAGGCTTTCCGCCGATAGCGTCGGCACCCAAATCGCGAGCGCCAGCAGCGCGAAAATTCGAGGAAAGAACGGCAGCGCATGCGCGACCGCTCTCGCCAGCGGCCACAAGGTCGCCGACGCGACGACGGCCAGCGCGAGGCAGAGCAGGGCGAATAACGGCGCGGCGTCGATCGCTTCGTAGGCGGCCATCGTCGCCATCGGCGGGACGACCACATACACCACGGCGATCAGCGCGCCGAAGATCGGCAACAACGATACGGCGACGATGGCGTGCATGCAGACGAGAAACGCTGCGACCCGCAGCGCGTGCCGCCAGAACCATCGTTGCCGAATCGTCCGTCGCCAGAAGATCCGACGTTCGAACGCATGCTGCGAACGATCGGTGGGCGCGATGCCGTTCGCCGCGAACCGCGTCCACGAATCCGTTTCGTCGTGCGTTGCCGCTCGATCGTCGATCGCTTCGCTCACGCGCGGCTCCCGCGCCCGAAGTACACGCGTTCCGCCGCCCAACGCATCGGCGCGGTGCCGAGCATCAGATCGAACGGCCAATCCATTTGGAAACGATCGAACGCCCAACGCAACGCGCGTTTGACGCGATAACGCGGTGCGGCGCGTTCGGCGACCGCGGCCGGCGACGGGCCGCGGTCGCGCAGATGCCGCGCGACCGCTTCGCCCACGCACCAGCCGTGTTGCCACGCCGAATGGATGCCGCCCGCAGTGACCGGCGACACGATGCCCGCCGCGTCGCCGGTGAGAATCACGCCCGGCGCGGACAGCCGTTGCACCGGTCCGCCGCAGGGAATCAAGCCGGCGCGCACGGCGCTGGGCGCGAGATTCGCCGGGATGCCGATCCTTCGGCCCACTTTGGCGCGCAGCGCTTCGATGTCCGGCGCGCCTTTGCGCGAGTCGCGATGCCGGAACGCGAGCCCGAATTGCACGCCGGTCGGATTTTGCGTCGCCCAACCGATATAACCCGGCGCTAATTCTCGACTGACGAAACAATGCAGCGCATCGGGTTCGCTCAACTGCAGCCCTTCGAACTCGTGCTCGACGCCGTAGAGAAAATCGCCGACGCGGCCGAGCCCCACGCGCTGCGCCACCCGCGATTTCGCGCCGTCGGCGCCCACCAGCCAGGGCGTGCGGCCGATGCCGGGCAGCCGCCAACGACCGTGCTCGTATTCGGCATCGGTGAACGGCTGCATCAAGCGCAGATCGACGCCCTGCGCCACCATTTCGTCGGCCAACCACCGCATCAGATTCGGCGTGTCGGTGGTGAGGAAGTAGTAATCCGGCACCCGCAGATCCAAATCGCGCAGGTTCGGCGCGTACAGCCGCACGCGGTCGATGCGTTTGGTCAGCGCCTGCGGCGCGCGGCTGAGCCACGTCCGCTCCGCGGCTTCCTTCACGATGATGCCGGTGGTGTGCAGCTTCAGTCCGGGATCGCGCTTGCGCTCCAGCACGCACACCCGCAGCCCGTACTGCGCGGCGGCGATGGCGCAGGCGGCGCCGGCGAAACTGGCGCCGACGATCACCAGATCGAATTCGCGTTCGATTTGCGCGGCCATGTGGACTCCGTTCGGTTTCGACGGAGCCAGTGTCGCGGGGCTGTGCGGGCGGAGTGTGGGGGCTGTGTGAAGTCGGGGCTCACACGGCGCTGTCGGCGTTCACTCGCGAAAAAACACCCGCACGGTATCGTCGTAAACCCCGAACCCGCAGCGTTTGCCGTATTGGGAAAACGAATACGCCGCGATGGCTTGCGGTTCGCGCGGCAAATCGTCGGGGAGCGGGTGCGCGGCCGGGGTTCGGAACAGGTGGCTGCGAATCAGATAATCGATTTGCCGGATCGAGAAGTCCGGCGCGCCCGAGGTCCAGATGCGATCGATCGAAATCGTGTCGTCGCCATGCGCGAAGGCCGCCGCGAACACTAGCTGTCCGGTCCAACTGCGACAGAAATGCAGGCGATCGCCGCGAAGATAAATGTCCCACTTCTCTTCCATCGTCGCGGCTTTGCATAAGGCGCCGTCCTCGACCTCGCCGCGATAGACGTACGACAAGCCGCAGGCGGCTTCGGTGGCGCCTTCGGGCAGCGCGGCAGGATCGTCGATGACGAGGCGTTTGCGTTCCGCGAGAAACGACTCGGCGATGCGCGGGTCGCTCGTAGTGGAGAGCATCGATTGCGTGAACACTCTGCAATCGAAGCCCTCGATGCCGAACGGGTTGTTCGCGTCGTCGGCCGTGAGCCAACGGCCGAATCGCGCAGAGTCATTATCGTGATGGTCGTCGTCGCCGACGGGCGCGGCGGCGTTCTGAGGCGGCGTCGAAACGTTCGGTTTCGACGGCCGGCGCAGCAGTTTGTCGATCAGCCCTTTGATCACGAGCGATGCCAGTCGCGTTTAGAGACGATCAACCGCCCTGAAACCCACCACCCCGCGGACCGCGAGGACCGGGACCGCGGCCGCCGGGGCGCGGGCCAGCCGGGCGCGGCCCCGCGGGACGCGGACCACCCGGGCCACGGCCGGCAGGCTTCGGGCCACCGAATTTCGGGCCGCCCGGGTTACCGCCCGGTCGGCCGCCCGGCTTGGGGCCGCCGAATTTGGGACCGCCGGGGCCTTGCGGGCGCGGACCGCGCGGTCCGCGAGGCGGCTGGTCGCCGAAGGGCGTGTAACCGCCGCCGGCATGATCGGAGGGGAAGCTCGGCGCGCTGCTGGGATGGCCATAAGGTCTGGCCGGGCGTGCGGGTTTCGCGCCCTGCGGCGCGGGGCCGCGGCTGCGACGATCGCCGGGACCGGCTTGGTCGCCACGGTAGCCCGGTTGGGCATCGCCGCGATAACCGCCGCCTTGATAACCGCCTTGCGCTCCCTGACCGCCTTGGCCCGGGCCGCCTTGTCCGGCCTGGCTACGGCCACGGCGCTTGTAAGGATGACCCGTTCCGGCGTAACCGCCGCCTTGTTCGCCGCCGAACGCGGGGCCTTGGCCGCCGGTCTGATCGCCCGAGTAGCTGCGCGGTTTGGCGTAGCCGCCTTGGCCGCTCGCCTGATCGCCGGCATAGCCGCGCGGTTTAGCGTAACCGCCTTGGCCGCCCGGGCTTTTGGCGTAGGGTTTCTTGACGTAGGGTTTCTTCGGGCCGCGCGCATCGGCGTTGCGATGGCCGGTCGGGCCGGTGTCGACGCCTTCGGGCACGTACCAGGTGCGGAACGCGGCCGGATTGCCGTCGGGCAGCGGTTTCGGGCCTTTCTGCGGGCGTTGTTTGAACGGCTTGTTCTGCGATTGGCGCGCCGCGGCTTCGCCGCTGACGGTCAGGTCGCCGCGCTTCTTCTTGTTGCCGAAACGGCCGCGATCTTCGCGGACGTGATCGAAGCGGCGCAGTTCGCGGCCTTCGTCGGCGGTGTTATGACCGTTGACGTACGCCTGGCTGCGGCCTTCGCGGCCGACATGCACGGTGGCCTTCGCGGCTTTGCGTTGGCCGATGACCGGCTGCAGCGTCAACGCCGGCGGCGGGCCTTCTTCCAGATTCAATTTCTTGCGCAGCGCTTCGACCTGCGTCGCCGCCAGTTCCTGGCTTTGACCGCGCAGCAACGGCTGCGGCAAGGTCACGTCGCCGTAGCGAATGCGCTTCAAGCGGCTGACTTGGCAGCCCTGCGATTCCCACAAACGCCGCACTTCGCGATTGCGACCTTCGCTCAGCGTCACGCGGAACCAGTCGTGCCGGCTCTCGTCGGGCATGTTGGTGCCGCCGATACGTTCGATGTCCTCGAACTTCGCCGGACCGTCCTCGAGCGCCACGCCACGGCGCAGGCGATCGACCAGCTTGTCCGACACGTTCTCTTCGCCTTCCGGCGCGCGCACGCGGCACAGATACTCGCGTTCGATCTCGAACGACGGGTGCATCATCGCGTTGGCCAGCTCGCCATCGGTGGTGAGCAACAGCAGGCCGGTGGTGTTGATGTCGAGGCGACCGATCGCGATCCAGCGCGCGCCTTTCAGCACGGGCAGCGCTTCGAAGATCGTTGGGCGGCCTTCGGGGTCTTCGCGCGTGGTGACTTCGCCTTCGGGCTTGTTGTACATCAGCACGCGCGCCGGTTCGGTCAGCGCGCTGGCGACGAAGGTCTTGCCGTCGATCTCGATGCGATCGCCGCCTTTGACGCTCATACCGATTTGCGCGGTTTCGCCGTTGACTTTGACCATGCCCTCGGCGATGCGCTGTTCGAGTGCACGGCGCGAACCCAGGCCAGCCTGCGCCAAGACTTTGTGCAAGCGTTCTTCCAAACGCGCGGCTTCGACGGGGGCATCCTTCTCGCGTTTCAACGAGAGGGTACGAGCGGGTTGTTCTTTTTTCATATCAGGCTCCGGTGCTGTCGTCGTCGGCGACGAGGGCGGTGTTCGTGGTGTGTGCGGGGGCGTCGGTCGCGTCGTGATCGTCGCGGCCTTCGTCGGGGCTGTGTTCGATCGAAGCGTCTTCGATGGAAGCGTCGTGTTCGTGGTGTTCGTGCGCGGCGGCGTCGAGGTCGTCGGCGCTGTCGTGCGTGGTGTCGTTTGCGTCGTCGTGCGTCGTATCGATATCGGTGTCGCTGTGGGTGTCGGCGTCGGCGTCCGTGTCGTTAGCGGAATCGCTGTCGCCGTCCGCGCTGTGCGCGTCGTCGTTCATCGCGATGCCGTCGGCGGCGATCGTCGTCGGCGCGCCGCCCATCGCTTCGGCCAAGGCGGCGGCTTTCGCGCCGTCCGGGTCGATACCGCCGAAGGGCAGTTGCGGGTCGAGCTCGCCGAAATCCTTCAATTCCGACAGCGGCGGCAATTGGTCGAGGCTCTTGAGCCCGAAGTAATCGAGGAAGATCTTCGTGGTGCCCAGCAACTCCGGGCGGCCCGGCACGTCGCGATGGCCGACGGAGCGGATCCATTCGCGCTCTTCCAGCGCTTTGATGATGTTACTGCTGACCGCCACGCCGCGCACTTGCTCGATTTCGCCGCGGGTGATCGGTTGGCGATACGCGATGATCGCCAGCGTTTCCAGCGTCGCGCGTGTGTATTTGGTTTGGCGCTCGGTCCACAAACGGGCGACCCAGGCATGCACGTCGGCCTGCACTTGGAAGCGATAGCCCGACGCGGTTTCGGCCAATTCGATTCCGCGTTCGGCGCAGCCGTTGCGCAGGTCGGTGAGCGCTTGCTCGATGCAGCCGTCGGGCGCGGGTTCGTCGAGCGTGAACAGACCGCGCAATTGCGCGATGGTCAAAGGCTGATTGGCCGCGAGCAGCGCGGCTTCGACGATGCGGGTGATGAGGTGTTGATCCATGGATCGATGCGTCGTTGGGGCTTCGTTGGCCGGTGCCGTCGCGAGATCGGCCTGGGCGATGAGTGCGTGCGAATCGTTCGCCGTGGCGGCGTCGTCGGCGGGATCGCCGCCGGCAGAGTCGCGTTGCGTTGGGTTAGCGATCATGCGTCGCCCGTCGGCTCGACGTCGCCGACGTCGGTTTCGGTGGGGCGGGTTTCGTCCGCTTTCGTGGACGACGGCATCGCGTCTTCGAAGTCTTCGACGTCCTCGTCGAATTCGCTGCGCAGCGCGAGCGGGCCGGTATCGTTGTCGCCGTCGCGGGTCGCCAACGATTTCACGTAGATCGGCGCGTTCGGCCGACGTTCGCCTGGGCGAACGTCATTGGGGTGTTCCTGCACGATGTCGAGCAGGCGTTCTTTCGCCAGTTCGAGAATCGACAAGAACGTCACCACCACGCCCAGTTTGCCTTCGCGCGGCTCGAACAGGCTCTCGAAGCGGTGGAAGCTGCCGTCGGAGAGCCGGCTGAGGACATCGGTCATGCGCTGACGCACGCTGAGCGCGTCGCGTTTGATCGCATGGCCGGTGAACAACTCAGCGCGCTTGAGCACGTCGTGCAGCGCCAGCAGCATTTCCTTCAGTTGCACCGGCGGCGGCAGCTTGACGCTGGCGCGGTCGGGAACGAAGGCCGTCGCCGGGGCCGTATCGCGATCCATACGCGGCAGGCCGTCCAAATCTTCTGCCGCCTGTTTGAAGCGTTCGTAATCCTGTAAGCGGCGCACCAAATCGGCGCGTGGGTCGTCTTCGAGGCCTTCTTCGCTGGGCGGGCGGGGCAGCAGCATCCGCGATTTGATCTCGGCCAGGATTGCGGCCATCACCAAATACTCGGCCGCCAGCTCGAAGCGCATCTCGCGCATCACTTCGATGTACTTCACGTACTGGCGGGTGATCTCCGCGACCGGGATGTCCAGGATGTCGAGGTTCTGACGGCGGATCAGGTACAGCAACAGGTCGAGCGGGCCCTCGAAGGCTTCGAGGATGACCTCCAACGCGTCCGGCGGAATGTACAGATCCTGCGGGATCTGCAGCACCGGCTGTCCCAACACCATGGCCAGCGGCATCTCGTGCTGCTGGGGCGCATGCGAGGCGGACATCGATGGCGGCGCGGCGGGCGCGTCGATCGATTCAACGGACGCGTCGAGCGCGTCGGGCGCGGTTTGGATGGTCATCACGACGACATAGGGACAACGACGCAAGCTGACGGGTGGGAAGCGCTCCGAGGCGCCGGCGACCCCGGACCCGCGAGGGAGGGGCCGAATGGTCGATCGCCCAGGATGGCCGAGGGCGGGTCGGTCGTACGCCGAACGTCCTTGCCTCGTGCGTCGCTCGATGCGCGAGCCCGTTCCGATGGCGGTATCGGAAAGAGGCGACCGAGCGCGAATCGGCAGGCACGGATCGAAACACGGATCAATCGGATGCACGGCCTGAGCGGCCGCGAACGATGGGCAGGTGAACGACGGTACGGAATCGGGGCCGAATATGGCGGGGCCGGGCAGGGGCGGCGATCGCCGCAGCCGGCCGATGAACGGTCCGATGAGCCGCAAGAGTACGTCCTGCGCCGGCCGCTGTCCAGCCGAGCCCAATGCGGTCGACGCGCCGTTCACGCGAACCGCCGGCCGCACCGCCCGCCGTCGGCCCGGTTGGTATCCTGTTCCGCCGCGCCCCGCGCATCTTGGAACGCCCCGCATGTGGTACGCCATCGAAGGCTACGACGCGCCATCGACGCTGGATCGCCGCCTCGCCGCGCGACCTGCGCATCTCGCTCGACTCACCGCGCTGCGCGACGAAGGGCGATTACTGCTCGCCGGCCCGTGTCCCGCGATCGACGCCGAAGACCCCGGCCCGGCCGGTTTCAGCGGCAGCATCGTCATCGCCGAATTCGACTCGCTCGCCGCCGCCCGCGTCTGGGCCGACGCCGACCCCTACGTCGCGGCCGGCGTCTACGCGCGGGTCGACGTGCGTCCGTTCAAGGCGGTGTTGCCGTGAGCGCCTCCGAGTCCGGGTACTCGCTGCCCGTCGGTCCGCTGCCGCGCGACACCCGCGTCGCCGTGATCCGCGCCGCACTCGCCGCCGCGTTCGCGCCGAGCGAACTGGACGTGGTGGACGACAGCCATCGTCACATCGGCCATGCCGGCGCCGCCGACGGCCACGGCCACTTCAGCGTCCGCATCGTCAGCCCCGCATTCGCCGGCATGTCCCCGGTCGCGCGCCATCGCGCCGTCTACGCGGCCTTAGGCGATTTGATGCGGACGGATATTCATGCGTTGTCGATTCGGGCCCTAGAGGGATAGACGGTCTACCGTCCAGTGGCGGCTGTTGTGTCAGGGAATTGGAACTAGGGAGTCAGAGGGGGCAGGGGAATGGAGATCGCCGACAACGTTCTAAGCGCGCTGGCGAATATTTTCCAGGTGGTCGCCGTGCTTACGGCGGCCACAGTGTTTTTCACGAGTCGCGAGAAAACAGAAAAGTTATCGAGGTCGATTTTGTCCGCCGCATCGTGGGCGGCCAAGAATGGCTGGTTGGCTTGGCTGAAACGAGCCAGCAGCGCTGCCTATTCCAATCTCGAGATTTTTTATGGTCTTCGATCCGTGCCGACAAAAATGAATTTATTTGGATACTTGAACAGACAAAGCCTTACGGTCAGTTTTCGTCTTGCAACGCTTTACCTCACGCTCGGCGTGCCAACAGCATTCTTCTTCATATCAATTCTAATCATCGTTTTCGAACGTAACAAAAACGTTAAATACCTTGATATAGAATTATTTTTGATATTGATTGTTTGCACAGGATTGGCAGCGCGATTTGAGCTTAAGAAAAGCAATAGATTGAAGCCTCCTGAACAAGATAAACCTAAAGTCCTTATATTTTCTTTGTTGTTCGGATATGTTTTTCCGTTTGCCTTGCTTGCGTTTATTGTGTTTTTTTACAATGCGTATGGAGATAGCTATGCTGGTATTGCCGCAATAGTCATGGCTATAGGGGGGGGGATGGTTTTTTACTCATTTTATCAGGCGCTGAGTCGATTTTGCGCTTCGTTCGCGTTTTATACCCCGCTCGGAATTATTATTTTTCTAGGGCTGTCTTTTCCGGTTCTATTGCACATTTTTTCCGGCTATTCCGTTTTGACAGGGCAGTTTGACGCTGAATATCCCGCTCTTATTCGGGTTTGGTCGATGATTTTCTTTGTTTTTATTGCCTCATGTTTTCTCAGGCTTGAATTCGATAGCTTTTACGCAAGAATTTTTTTTCTTACTATGTATTTACTAATGTTAGAAAATGTTTTCATTTCGATCTGGCTGATCGAAGGCGCTAATCCAGGCGCTTATATTTTTTATAAAAAAATGGATAATTTTTCGATTTTTTCTATATTCATGTTGCCGGGGATCTTTTTTGCCATGGGGGCGTCTGTCGTTTACGCGAATGCGATATGCGACTGGCTTTCGGTCGGGATAACGCGGTACATGATATTGGTCACTTCCAGGGCGCGCAGCTTGAGGGCCTACGTTATATTCATCATCTTTGACAGCGCTATCGCAATCATTTTTTTCGCGATGACGCTGGCGACCTTTTTGACTTTGACACACATGTATTTTCAGATGTCGTTGATCCCGGCTGACGAATATCTTCTTGGGCTTAGAGCCATGGTATTTGCCGGCGACAAATGGATCATTTCGGACAGCTCTTTGAGAGAGCTTCAAGGTCAATTCCCGACATATCTCGGAAATCTATCGGGAAGCTTCGTAAAATTTTTCGCGCTGACAGCGCTTCTTCCAACCATGTTTCACATTGCAATGATCATGACATTCGCCCTGATTAAATCGATGGGGCGATTCATTTACAGCCCGGCAATGGTGTTATCCCAGAGATGGGAAGAAGCCCTCGCCGACGGTAAGCAGGCAGTTCTGTCGTTGCATAGAGCGATATACGGCGGTTTTGTCTTCGCTCTGCTTTCGGTTATCTTCACGGTGGGTTATGTGTTGTCGGTGATCGTGACTTGACGCCTCAGTGCCGTTTCTATGTGTGTGTTCTGGCCGTAGGGCGCGGCCGAGAGATTACTGCCAGCCATCCATGGCGATGAATGAGCGTGTCCTAATATTCGTGGCGCTGAGTCTGGGCATGCAAAGAGCACTACTGGGATCAATGCTGCGCCGCAGCATACCTGGCACGTGTGCCAGCTCTCAAGATGAGTATTTGTTTTCATTTAAATCATATATTTACGATAGTCGTTCAATTTTTCTTCGCGCTCGCGATCGACGCTTTACATCGTTTCTTGAAAACGGTTACATTGGCCCCGCCGCTGCGTAGCGGCATTCCCCGAACGGCGACCGGACCATGGCGGCGACTGTGACGATCCGAGATGTGGCGCGCGCGGCGCAGGTGTCCGTCGCGACAGTATCGCGCGCGCTCAATGGTCACGACAACGTCACCGATGCGGTGCGCCGTCGCGTGCTCGCGGTCGCCAACGAAATGCGCTACAGCCCGCATCACGCCGCGCGCAGCCTCAGCAGTCGGCGCACGCACACCATCGGTGTGGTGCTGCCCGATCTGCACGGCGAATTTTTCTCCGAACTGATGCGCGGCATCGATCAAGTGGCGCGCGAAAGCGGGCTGCATCTGCTGGTATCCAGTTATCACGGGCACCCGGAAGAGCAGGCATCCGCGCTGCGTGCGATGCGCGGCCGCGTCGACGGCTTGCTGGTGATGTCGCCGCACGCGGGCGATTTGGATTTCCTCGGCGAGAACCTCGCCGCGTTGCCGGCGGTGCTGATCAATTCGCAAGCCGCCGATTCCGGTCAGATCGCGTTCGGCATCGACAACTATCACGGCGCGCGCACGATGGTCGAGCACTTGCTCGCCGTGGGCCATCGCCGCATCGCGTTTATCGCCGGCCCCGCGAACAACTTCGATGCGTTCGAGCGCCAGCGCGGCTATCGCGATGCCTTGGCGAACGCCGACGCGACGCTTACGCCATGGGTGCTGCCCGGGGATTTCAGCGAAACCTCCGGTTATCTCGCGGGACAGGAGCTGCTCGCCGCGGACGAGCGCCCGCAAGCGGTGTTCGCGGCCAACGACATGATGGCGCTGGGGTGTTTCTTCGCGTTGAACCAAGCGGGTGTGCGCGTACCGGACGAGATCGCGCTCGCGGGTTTCGACGACATTCCGCTCGCCCGCTACGTGGTGCCGTCGCTGACGACGATGCGGGTGAAGATCGATGAGTTGGGCGCGCATGCCATGCGTCTGTTGCTGGAATTGCAGGATGGCGTGGACGTGCGCGGCAAGCTTTCGCCGCAGATGCCGGAATTGATCGTGCGCGAATCCAGCGTGCCGACATCGCACGACGGCGACGAGCGAGACGTCGAACGTGGATCTCAACGGAAGCGTACCGCCGCTAAGCGCGATCTCGGCGCCGAAAAACGGACATAGGACGACTATCCGAAGTAAAGACTTTTTTTTGCGTCGCGATGTAAACGTTTACAAATGCCGAATATCAGAAATCAGCATGCCCTCGGGAGGGGTGAAGTCATGAACCAACCACGTCGACAGAAGCCGCATCGTTTGGAGCGCACGCTCCTCAGTTGCGCGCTCGCCAGTTGCTTGCTCTTGAGCGTTCCGACCGTCTTCGCGCAATCCACGGGCGCGACGGTGCGCGGTCAGGCTTCGGCCGACGCGAAAGTCACCGCCACCAACGTCGCGACCGGTTTCAGCCGCAGCGTGGCGGCGGGCGAGGGCGGCAACTACACCTTGATCGGTTTGCCGCCCGGCACCTATCGCATCACCGTCGAATCCGGCGGCGAGACGATCAATCGAGATGTCACGCTGCGCGTCGGCGAGACGGTGACGTTCGACGCCCAGGGCGGCGGCGAAACCGCTGCCGGCACCGGCGACGATCTCGAAACCATCGTCGTCACCGCGCCGGTGCTGAAAGAGGCGAAAACCTCCGAAGTCGCCACCTACGTGTCGCAGCGCCAGATCGAAGCGCTGCCGCAGGCCTCGCGCAACTTCTTGGCGTTCGCGGACACCGTGCCTGGCATGATTTTCGAGAGCAGCGCGGATGGCTCGACCAAGTTGCGCGGCGGCGCGCAGAATTCCAACGGCATCAACGTGTTCATCGATGGTGTGGGTCAAAAAAACTATGTGCTGAAAGGCGGGATCAGCGGCCAGGATTCATCGAACGGTAACCCGTTTCCGCAGTTGGCGATCGGCGAGTACAAGGTCATCTCCTCGAACTACAAAGCCGAGTACGACCAGATCAGCAGCGCCGCCATCACTGCGGTGACGCGTTCGGGGGGCAACGAATTCGAGGGTCAGTTCTTCTGGGATACCACGACCGACAAAATGCGGTCGGCGACATTCCGCGAAGAGCGTAACGGCGATAAAGTGCAATCCAGCGAGCAACAGTACGGTGCGTCGTATAGCGGGCCGATTTTGAGGGACAGACTGTTCTTTTATGTCGCCTATGAGGCGAAAGACATCAGGCGTCCTCGCGAAGTTCGGATTGCCGATCAAGCATTCAATTCCGCGTTGTTGACGCCGGAATTGGCGAGTTATCTCGGCGATGCCAGTCCGCCGTTCGAACAGGACATGTTCTTCGGCAAATTGACATGGCAGCCGAACGATAACCACTTGGTCGAGTTATCGGCGAAACGTCGCGATGAAGAAGAACTGACCGGAATCGGCGACGGGCCGAATGTGCCGTCTTATGGGACGAGCAAGACCAACAACAGCACGCGTGTCGATCTGCGCTGGCAGTGGAGCGGCGCGAACTGGTTGAACGACATGCATCTGACATCAGAGGACGACGCCTGGAATCCCGAATCGATCACGACCGGTCCCGGCTATCAACTCGTCAATACGCGGAACGGCAATACGTTCGGCAGCACGATCCTGAACATCGGTGGCGGTCAGGACTTCCAGGATAAAGGCCAGAAAGGTTACGCGTTCCAAAACGATTTCACCTTCACCGGCATCGACCGCCATACGATGAAAGCGGGCTTCAAATACAAGTCCGTCGAGATCAATGCCTTCGAACAACAGCCGTACAACCCGCAATACCGCATCGACTACCTGGAAAACATCGATGCCGGGCGCACGTCGCTGGCATCGTTCATCCCCTTCCGCGTCGAGTTCGGCGCGCAGTTGCCGGGTTCGCCCAGCCGCGACATCAAGTCGAGCAACAAGCAGTACGGCGTTTATTTCCAGGACGATTGGGAAGTCAACGACAAACTGACGTTGAATCTAGGTCTGCGTTACGACTATGAGCGTAGCCCCGGTTTCGAAAATTACCGGACACCGGCGAACTTGGTGACGGCATTGCGCGGCTGGTCGAATATTCACGGTGCGAACGTCGATTACGACATCGAGGACTACATCAGCAGCGGCGGCAATCGCAAAGCCTTCAAGGGCGCATGGCAGCCGCGGCTCGGCTTTTCGTACGACCTCTTCGCCGACGAGCGCCATGTGATTTTCGGCGGTGCGGGGCGTTCCTACGATCGCAACCTGTTCGATTACATCGCGCTGGAGCAATCCAAGAGCACCTTCCCGAGATATGCGTTCGAGTTCAACACCCCGGACCATGCCTGTACGGTCGGCACCGGCAACTGTTTGGCCTGGAATACGAGCTATCTGGATCCGGCGACGCTGAACGCTTTGGTTGCCGCGAATCCGAACCTGGGCGCCGAAGTCAATCTGATCAACAACGACATCAAAACGCCCTATTCCGATCAATTCAGCATCGGCATGCGCAACGTGTTCGAGGTGATGGACAACGATTGGAGCTCGTCGGTCGCGTTCGTCCACATCCGCAGCTACGACGGTATCCAGTTCTCGCTCGGTAATCGTTGGCCGGACGGCAGTTTCCGCAACCCGGCGAACCCGAGCGCGACCTGGGGCGGACAGCCCTGGGGCTTCCCGATTCCGGGCTTCGGCACGTTGATCCTCGCCGATAACGGCATCGAAACGAAGCTGAATTCGTTGTTGTTCTCGTTGGAGAAGCCGTTCACGAAGGCGTCCCCCTGGGGCTTCACGCTGGCGTACACCTACAGCGATGCCGAAGAGAATCGCAACAACGCCGCTGCGTTCGACGAGCACTATCTGTTCGATTATTCGGGTCAGGAAGGCCAGCCCTTCACGCGTTCGCTCGGCATTTCGAAGCATCGCCTCGTCGGCACGGGCATCTACGGTCTCGGTGGTTTCACGTTCTCCGCGAAACTGACCCTGGCCAGCCCGACGTCGAAAGAAGCGGTGAACTGCCACGACGTCCCGAGCTTCGATAACTGCTTCTTCGACCCGTACACCCCGAGCGAAGGCATCGGTTTCAAGCAATTCGATCTCGCCGTGCGTAAGGATTGGGACACGGGGGCCGGTATCAAGTTCTACGTACGCGGCGACCTGTTCAATGCCTTCAACTGGCGCAACTACACCGACTACGATACGTGGCGCGGCGATCCGGTGAATGCGAACCCGAACTTCGGGCGCCGCAGCGGCCTGGGTACCGTGTGGCCGCCGCGGATGCTGAAGGTTTCGCTCGGCTTCAGTTGGTGAGCGTCGATGTTCGATCGTCGATAGTCGATAGACCGGCCCCGCTATGCCGTAGCGCGGCATACCGGGGCTTCCTCCCCGCACCATAGGAGATGCGTTTGTTTCGCGTGCAGACTCGCGTATTTCGCACCGCTGTTTTCCGTCTTGCCGCCGGGATGGGGGCGTGCCTCTCTCTCGCTCTCATCGCGAGCTGTCGCCATACCCCCGGGCCGACAGCGCCCGAACCGGCGGCCTTTTCTTCTCCCGTGTCGCCGCGCGTCTTGCCGCCGGAGATCGAAGACATCGAACGTCGCACGTTCGATTACTTCTGGGAAACGACCGATGCGCGCACCGGTCTTGCGCCGGATCGTCATCCGGCGCGGATGTTTTCCAGCGTCGCGGCGATCGGTTTCGCGTTGACCGCCTATCCGATCGGCGTCGAACGTCGCTGGATCGCGCGCGAGCAAGCGGCGGAACGCACGCTCACCACACTGCGATTCTTGCGCGATGCACCGATGGGCCCCGAAGCGGAAGGCCGCTCCGGGTATCGAGGTTTCTATTACCACTTTCTCGACATGCGCGAAGGGCATCGCGTCGGTACTTGGGTCGAATTGTCGAGCGTGGACACGAGTTTGATGATGATGGGCGTGCTGTTCGCCCAGAGTTATTACGATCGCGACGATCCGCGCGAACGCGAGATCCGCGAAGTCGCTGATGTCCTGTATCGGCGCGTCGAATGGACGTGGATGCAACCGCGTCCGCCGCTGGTCGGCATGGGCTGGCACCCGGAAAAAGGCTTTATCGATAACGATTGGCACGGCTACAACGAGGCGATGCTGGTGTATGCGCTGGCGCTCGGTTCGCCCACCTATCCGGTCGAACCCGAAGCGTGGACCGCATGGACGGCGACTTATCATCGCAGTTGGGGCGAGTACCGCGGCTACGAATATTTGGCCTTCGGACCGCTGTTCGGACATCAATACAGTCATGTGTGGATCGACTATCGCGGCATTCGCGATGCGTACATGCGCGAACGCGGTTTCGACTATTTCGAGAACAGCCGGCGCGCGACGTACGCGCAGCGCGACTACGCCATCGCCAATCCGATGCGTTGGAAAGGCTACAGCGACACGATTTGGGGCTTGACCGCCTCCGATGGACCGCAGAACGCCAAGCAAACCTATACGGGCGAGCTGCGCGAATTCCGTGCTTACAGCGCGCGCGGGGTCGGGTTGGCGGACGTGTACGACGACGGCACGATCGCACCGACCGCCGCCGTCGCTTCGATCGCGTTCGCGCCCGACATCGCGATCCCGGCCGCGCAAGCGATGCGTCGCGAGTACGGCGACGATCTGTATGGACGCTACGGTTTTCTCGATGCGTTCAATCCCAGTTTCGAATACGACGTGCCGGTCGCGACGGGCAAAGTCGTGCCGGGTAAAGGCTGGTTCGACGGCGATTATCTCGGCATCGATCAGGGGCCGATCCTGACGATGATCGCCAACCATCGCGACGGTTTCGTCTGGAATGTGATGAAGCGCAACCCGTACATTCGCCGTGGGCTGCAGCGCGCGGGTTTCGAGGGCGGCTGGCTCGCCGCGCCGCCGCCGGCATCGCGGTAAGCTCCGCGCATGCGCCGCTGGCTCGCCACGTTGTTCGCACTGTCGCTGTTGGCGGGGTGTCGCCCCGCCGAAGAGCGCACGACGATCCGCTTCTGGGCGATGGGGCGCGAGGCGGAGGTCGTCGGCGCTCTGATTCCGCAATTCGAGCGCGAACACCCCGGCCTGCGTGTCGAAGTGCAGCAGGTGCCGTGGACCGCTGCGCACGAGAAATTATTGACGGCGTACGCCGCGGACGCGCTGCCGGACCTCTGTCAACTCGGCAACACCTGGGTGCCAGAATTCGCCGAATTGAACGCGCTGGAACCGCTGGACAACGACCTCGCCGCGTCGAAGACCGTGGATCGTCGCGATTACTTCGCCGGTATCTGGGACACCAACGTCATCGATGGAAAGACCTACGGCGTGCCGTGGTATGTCGATACGCGACTCATGTTTTATCGCAAGGATTTGCTCGCCGCCGCCGGCTACGATGCACCGCCGAAGACGTGGGCGGAGTGGAACGAAGCGATGCTCGCGATCAAGCGGCAGCGCGGCAAGGACCGCTACGCGATACTGTTGCCGCTGAACGAATTCGAACAATTGCTGTCGCTGGCCTTGCAGCAAGACGACCCGCTGCTGCGCGAGGATCGCCGCGGCAATATGACGAGCCCCGGTTTCCGCCGCGCATTGGCGTATTACGTCGATATGTTCGAGAACGACTTGGCGCCGCCGATGTCGGAAACGCAGATTTCGAATGTCTGGGACGAATTCTTCAACGGACTGTTCGTGTTCTACGTATCAGGCCCGTGGAATATTCGCGAATTCCGCAAACGCGCGCCGAAGGGCTTGGAAGACGCCTGGGGCACCGCGCCGCTGCCGGGGCCGAGCGGCTTGGGCGCTGGCATCGCGGGCGGCACGAGTCTGGTGCTGTTCCGAAATTCGCCGCGAAAACGCGAGGCTTGGAAGTTCGTAGAATATCTTTCGCGGCCCGATGTGCAGCTCAAATTCCATGCCGAGATCGGCGATTTGCCGCCGCGCCGCAGCGCTTGGGACGATCCGGCGCTCCGCGACGACCCGTACGCGGCCGCGTTCCGCGATCAACTGGAACGGGTGAAACCCACGCCGAAAGTGATGGAGTGGGAGCGGATCGTGCAGGAAATGCGTCTCGCCAGCGAACGCGTGGTGCGCGGCGGCCAATCGCAGGACGTGGCCTTAAGCCGATTGAACGACACAGTCGACGATATTCTCGAAAAACGGCGCTGGGTGATCGCGCAGCGGGCGAAGTCGGCGGAACCAACACAACCCGCGAGCGCCGCGCCATGAAGCCTTCGTTCGCCGGATGGGTCTTCGTCGGTCCAGCGCTCGCGGTGCTGACGGTGTTTTTCGGATTACCGGTCTTCGCGGCCTTGCTGTTGAGCATGAGCGACTTCGATCTCTACGCGCTGGCCGATTGGAAGAATCTGCGGTTCGTCGGCTTCGATAATTACCTCGAATTGCTGCAGACGCGGCTATTCTGGAAATCCTTGGGCAATACATTCTATTTCGTGCTGATCGGCGTGCCGCTCTCGATCGGCGTCTCGCTCGGTGCTGCGTTGTTGCTGAATGCGCCGGTCGCAAGATTCCGCGCGTTTTTCCGCACCGCGTTGTTCGCGCCGGTGGTGACGACGTTGGTGGCGGTGGCGGTGATTTGGCGATACCTCTTTCATACCAGTTACGGCTTGGTGAATTGGACGCTCGGCTTCTTCGGCATCGCGCCGATCGATTGGCTGGGCGATCCGCACTGGGCGATGCCGACCATCATCTTGCTCGCGGTGTGGAAGAACTTCGGCTACAACATGGTGATCTTTCTCGCCGGCCTGCAGGCGATCCCGCAAGATTTATACGAAGCCGCGCGCATCGACGGTGCGACGCGCCGCCGGCAGTTTTGGCATATCACCCTGCCGATACTCGGCCCGGTGTTGATGGTGGTCGGGGTGATCACCGTCGCTGGCTATTTCCAGTTGTTCGCCGAGCCCTACGTGATGACGCGCGGCGATCCGCTGCAGAGCACGGTCAGCGTGCTGTATTTCATGTTCGAGGAAGGGTTCCGCTGGTGGAATCTCGGCCGCGCATCGGCGGTGGCGTTCCTGCTGTTCCTGATCATCTTCGCGGTCACCACCTTGATGATGCGGTTCGGTCGCAGGAAGGGCTTGGTATGAGCGCGACGCGCATCGTCGGCGAGTCGCGTACGCATGCCGTGTTGGTGCATGCGGGTTTGATCGCGCTCACCGCGCTGAGTCTCGCGCCGCTGCTCTGGATGCTCTCGGTCTCGTTCATGCCCGCCGGCGGCGCCAGTCGTTTTCCGCCGCCGCTGCTGCCGTCGGCGCCGACGTTGGACAACTACAGCGCGCTGTTCGAGCGTATCGGCATGGGCGGCTATTTCTTGAACAGCGTGACCGTCTCGACCGCGACCACGCTGTTATCGTTGATCATCAATGCGATGGCCGGTTATGCCTTCGCCAAGTTGCGCTTCGCCGGCCGAGAACGCATCTTCAAAACGCTGTTGGCGGCGTTAGTGATTCCGTCGCAAGTCGCGATGTTGCCGTTGTTTCTCATGCTCAAACAGATGGGGATCGTCAACAGTTTCGCGGGTGTGATCGTGCCGGGGCTGGCGTCGGTGTTCGGCATTTTTTTGGTAAGGCAGTATGCGCGCTCGATCCCCGACGAATTGATCGAAGCCGCACGGATCGACGGCGCGGGCGAATGGCGCATTTTCTGGCGTATCGTGCTGCCGATGCTCAAACCGGTGCTGGTGACGTTGGCGATTTTCACGTTCATGGGCACATGGAACGATTTCATGTGGCCGCTGATCGTGTTGACCGATCAATCGAACTACACCTTACCCGTCGCGTTGGCGTCGCTGTCGCGCGAACATATTCAAGATGTCGAAATGATGATGGCCGGCGCGGTGCTGACGGTGTTGCCGGTGCTGGCCTTGTTCCTCGCTTTGCAGCGCTATTACATTCAAGGCCTCCTGCTCGGAAGCGTTAAGGGGTGAGCGGCCACGCTTGCGCGCCATTGGCGCGCGTGGCCGCGAACGCCCGGCCACGGACGGCCGGGCCGGGCGATCAGGTACCCGCACAGCCGCGCCATGGATGGCAACGGTACACGTGCGCGCCATTGGCGCGCGTGGCCGCGAACGCCCGGCCATGGGTGAGGGCACGCGCTTGCGAGGCACTGCCTCGCGAGTGCCTGAACGCCCAGCCATGGATGGCTGGGCCGGGCGATCCGCAGCCCAGTCTGCCGCGCCATGGATGGCTTCCAACGCGCCATGGACCGCCTCCCACACTCGCACACCACCACAGCTCGCCGTATCCATCCCTCATCCACCCCGAGGCCCGCATCGATGACCCGCCTCTCCCTCGCTGCGTTCTCACTGTTGTCGCTGGCATCGTGCCTCGCTGCGGCCGACGACAACGTGCGCACGCTCGACGATTTCTCCGACCCCGCGCCCTGGCGCGTGATCGCGTCCACCCAAGTCAGCGGCGCGATCCGCAGCGACGGCGGCGCGCTGTGTCTGGATTACGATTTCAACGGCGTGTCCGGCTATGTGGGGATACAGCGCGATATCGCGATCGAGTATCCCGACAACTATCGTTTCGACTTCGCCCTGCGCGGCGCATCGCCCGCGAACGATCTGCAGTTCAAATTGATCGATGCTAGCGGCGATAACGTCTGGTGGGTCAACCGACCGAAGTACGCGTTTCCCGCTGAATGGACGCCCGTGCGCTACAAGCGGCGGCACATCGACAAGGCCTGGGGACCGAGCCCGGACGCGACGCTCCGCGCCAGCGCGAAACTCGAATTCACGTTGAACAACAGCGCGGGCGGGAAGGGCAGCGTGTGTTTCGACGACTTGCGATTCTCCACGCTGTCGCAGGACGCCGCGCAGCCGCGCATCGTGTCCGCGCAAGCGACGAAGGCCGCGCGCGAAGCGGCTGCGGCGATCGACGGCGATACGACGACGGCCTGGCGCGCCGGACGCATGCCGCAACGGTTGACGCTGGATCTCGGCAGCACAACCGAATTCGGCGGTCTGCGGTTGGACTGGGCGCCGAATGCGCATCCCTTGACCTACGCGGTACTGGCGTCCGACGACGGCCAGACATGGCGCACCCTGCGCGAGGTCGTGGGCGGCGATGGCGGACGCGATTGGATCGCGACCCCGGAATCCGAGGCGCGTTATGTGGCGATCGATATCCGCGACGGCACGCCGCGCGAAGTCGCGCTCGCCGAAGCGCGCGTCGAACCGCTCGCGTTCGCGGCCACGCCCAACGATTTCGTCGCTTCGGTGGCGAAGGATCAGCCGCGCGGCCGTTTTCCGCGCGGGTTCAGCGGCGAACAGGCGTATTGGACGATTCTGGGTGTCGATGGCGGTACCGAGCAGGGATTGTTCGGCGAAGACGGCGCGGTCGAAGTCGCGAAAGCCGGTTTCAGCATCGAACCGTTCGTGCGCGTCGACGATGCCTTGTTGAGTTGGGCGGATGTCGCCGCATCGCAGTCGCTGCAGGACGGCTATCTGCCGATTCCGACCGTCCAGTGGACCCATCGCGACGTCGTTCTGCGCACCACCGCGTTCGTCCATCAGGATTCTGCGGGCAAGCGCGCGTCGATCGTCGCGCGCTACGCGTTGCGCAATCCCGGCGCGACCGCGCGGGACTACACGCTGGCGCTCGCGGTGCAACCGTTTCAGGTCAACCCGCCCAGCCAATTCCTCAACACCACCGGCGGCATCAGCAAGATCGCGTCGCTGGTCTTCGACGAGGACGGCACCGTGCGGGTGAACGGGCGCGTCCGCGCACACCCGAGCCAGGCGCCGGATGCGTCGTTCGCGACAGCGTTCGATGCCGGTATGGCCAGCGCGCATCTTGCGACGAAGGATGCGCCGACCGCGCGCGCGGTGGACGATCCGACCGGCCTCGCCTCCGGTGCGCTGTTGTATCGCTGGCGGTTGGCGCCCGGCGAAACCCGTGAAGTCGCGATGATCGTTCCGCTGTCGGGCGATGCGTTCTGCGAGGACGGCATGGCGTGCGCGGCGGACGAGCGGCAAGCCGCCGTTGCCGAAGTCTGGCGCGCGAAGCTCGACAGCGTTCGCTTCATCGTGCCCGAGGAAGGACAGGCGCTGGTCGATACCTTGCGCACATCGCTCGCGCATCAATTGATCTCGCGCGTCGGCCCGCGTTTGCAACCGGGCACGCGTTCGTATGCGCGCAGTTGGATCCGCGACGGCGCGATGATCGCCGAAGGTCTGTTGCGGATGGGGCGCGAAGACGCGGTGCGCGAATATCTCGATTGGTACGCGCCGTTCCAGTTCGATAACGGCAAAGTGCCATGCTGCGTGGACGATCGCGGCAGCGATCCGGTGCCGGAGAACGACAGTCACGGCGAGTTGATTTTCGCCATCGCCGACTATGCGCGCCATACCGGAGATCAGGAGTTTCTGCGACGCATGTGGCCGCATGTGCGCGGTGCGTTCGAGTACATGGAAGTCTTGCGCGCCAGCGAGCGCACCGAAGCTAATCGCGCCGTGAACCCCGCCTTTTACGGGATGATGCCGGCGTCGATCAGTCACGAGGGCTACTCGGCGAAGCCGATGCATTCATACTGGGACAATGCGTGGGCGCTGCGCGGGTACAAGGATGCGGTGTGGATCGCCGAGCGTTTGGGCGAGCGCGAAGATGCCGTGCGCATGGCCGCGGCGCGCGACGAATTCCGCGCCGATTTCGACGCCTCGCTGCGCGCGGCGGCCGCGCGTCACGGCATCGATTATTTGCCGGGTGCGGCGGAATTGGGCGATTTCGATCCGACCTCGACCACGATCGCGCTGGCGCCGGGCGGCGAGCAGCATCGTTTGCCGCAAGACTTGCTCCGCGACACGTTCGAGCGCTATTGGCGCGAGTTCGTGCAGCGCCGCGACGGTCAGCGCGAATGGAAGGACTACACGCCCTACGAGTGGCGTAACGTCGGCGCGTTCGTGCGCTTGGGCTGGCGCGATCGCGCTTGGGAGGCGGTGCGTTTCTTTTTCGACGATCGCGCGCCGCGCGGTTGGAATCAGTGGGGCGAAGTGGTCTCGCGCACGCCGCGAAAACCGTTTTTCCTCGGCGATTTGCCGCATGCTTGGGTGGCGTCGGATTTCATGCGTTCGGCGTTGGATATGTTCGCCTACCGCCGCGAAGCGGACGATCGGATGGTGATCGGCGCCGGTATTCCCGCGCGTTGGTTGACGGGTGAGGGTGTAGCGATCGAACGGCTGCGCACGGAGCAGGGCATGTTCGGATATCGATTACGTCGCGACGACGAATGGCTGACGCTGCGTTTCGCCGACGGCACGCCGCTGCCGCCGGGCGGCGCCGCATTGCCTTGGCCGTTGCAAGACGCGCAGCCCGGCGCGACGACGATCGACGGCAAAGCCGCTGAGTGGCGCGACGGCGAACTGCGCATTCCGCCAGACGCGCGCGCGATTAAGGTGAGGTTGCGCCGCTGACCTTCGATCGAGATTCAACATGACGCTGTCCTCGAGATGTCCACCGGTGGATCGCCGTCGGTGCGTTCGAACCACAGCAGCCAATCGGTAAGCCCCTGCGGCAACACGTTCCAACCGGTTTTGGTTTAAGTGCCCAGCGGGCTGTGCGTGGGGCGCGCCCATAGAAACCCGTTCGTCAATTGATAGCGCGTGTCGTTGGATCGCGGCATGGTGGGGTTTCTCGGACCGGTGTTCGGTGGCATCATGTAAACGGTTACATAAAAGCGTTATCAAGCTTCGCTTTTCGCAAGGCTTTTCGTGCGTTCGATCGTTGCGCCCCAGCGCGGCAGCGGCGAGACCACGGCTCCGCCCACGCTCGAAACTGAGGATGAAACATGGCGACTGTCGCGCTCGATCGGCTCCGCAAGGTGTATCCGGACGGGCATGTCGCCGTCGCCGGCGCCAGCTTCGAGGTGGGCGATGGCGAACTGTTGGTGCTGGTCGGGCCGTCGGGCTGCGGCAAATCCACGTTGCTGCGGATGATCGCGGGCCTGGAGTCGATCAGCGACGGCCGGCTGAGCATCGATGGCCGCACGGTCAACGATGTGGCGCCGAAGGATCGCGACATCGCGATGGTCTTCCAAAGTTATGCGCTGTACCCGCACATGACCGTCGCCGAGAATCTGGCCTTCGGGCTGACCTTGCGCGGACACCCCAAGGCCGAGATCGCGCAGCGCATCGAGGCCGCCGCCGACATGCTGGAATTGCGGGCGTTGCTGCAGCGTCGGCCCGCGGCGCTCTCCGGCGGCCAGCGTCAACGCGTGGCCTTGGGGCGCGCCCTGGTGCGGCAGCCGAAGGTGTTTCTGCTCGACGAACCGCTGTCGAATCTCGACGCCAAGCTGCGCGCTTCGATGCGCACCGAGATCGCCCGCATCCATCGCAATCTCGCCGCGACCATGGTCTACGTGACGCACGACCAAGTAGAGGCGATGACGCTCGGCCAGCGCATCGTGGTGATGCGCGACGGCGAAATCCAACAGATCGACACGCCGATGGCGCTGTACCGGGCGCCGGCGAACGTCTTCGTCGCCACGTTTCTGGGTAGCCCCGCGATGAACCTGCTGCGCGGCCGTTTGGAGGCGGGAGGCGACCGGCCGGCGCTGAGGCTCGTCGACGGCGCGCTGTTGCCTCTGCCGGGCTTGGCCGCGGATGCCGCCTGGGCCGGCCGGGAGGTCGAGATCGGTCTGCGGCCCGAACATCTGCTGCGCTGCGTCGGCGAGGAGCCCGCGGATTTCGAGGCCGAGCTCGACGTGGTCGAGCCGATCGGTAGCGAAGCCTATGCGTATTTGCGTTTCGGCCCGCAGAACCTGGTGGCTCGTTTCGCGCCCGACGATCTGCCCGCCCCGGGCCGACGCTTGGCGTTGCGCGTGGCTTCGGGCGCGGCGCACGTTTTCGATGCGGCGACCGGTCTGAGGCTAACCGCCGCAGGGTAAGTCTCACGCACCGCAGCGTTCTATATACTGCGGGGACGATCCGGCAGTCGCGCCGCGTCGTCGCCATGAAAATCAATCGCTTGGCGCCGTTTCTTCAACCTTAACCTGTCTGCGCCAGCGCCGGCCCCACCGGCCGGGCGGGCGGAGCCTCCGATCAGCGCATGCGTCTTTCCACCATCAAGCTCTCCGGCTTCAAATCCTTCGTCGATCCGACCACGTTGCACCTGCCGACCAATATGACCGGCGTGGTCGGTCCGAACGGTTGCGGCAAGTCCAACATCATCGACGCCATCCGCTGGGTGATGGGCGAGAGCGCCGCCAGCCGTCTGCGCGGCGATTCGCTGACCGACGTGATCTTCTCCGGCAGTTCCGCGCGCAAGCCGGTCTCGCAGGCCGCGGTCGAGCTGATTTTCGACAACGCCGACCACACCATCACCGGCGAGTACGCCGCGTTCAACGAAATCTCGGTCAAGCGCACCGTCAGCCGCGACGGCCAGAGCAACTACTACCTCAACGGCACCAAATGCCGCCGCCGCGACATCACCGACCTGTTCCTCGGCACCGGCCTGGGCCCGCGCAGCTACTCGATCATCGAGCAGGGCATGATCTCGCAGGTCATCGAGGCCAAGCCCGAAGAACTGCGGGTGTACCTCGAAGAAGCCGCCGGCATCTCCAAATACAAGGAGCGCCGTAAGGAAACCGAGACCCGCATTCGTCACACCCGCGAAAATCTCGACCGCTTGAACGACCTGCGCGAAGAGGTCGGCAAGCAATTGCAGCATTTGGCGCGTCAGGCCAAACAAGCCGAGCAATATCAAGCGATCCAAGCCGACCGCCGGATCAAGGACGCCGAGTGGAAGGCGTTGGAATACCGGCTGCTCGATACCCAATTGCAGGCATTGCGCGAAGGCCTGATGCAGGAAGAAACGCGGCTGCAGCAGATCATCGCCGAGCAGCGCGAAGCCGAGCGCGAGATCGAAACCGGTCGCGCGCGCCGCGAAGCCGCCGCCGAGGCCTTGAACAAGGCGCAGGGCGAAGGTTACGAAGTCGGCGGGCGCTTGGCGCGGATCGAACAACAGATCGCGCATCAGCGCGAAATGGCCCAGCGGCTGCAGCGCGCGCGCGACGAAGCGCAGCAAGCCTTGGCCGAAATCGGCCAGCACATCGAAACCGATCAAACCCGTTTGGATCGCCTGCGCAACGAGATCGCCGACGCCGAACCCAAACTCGCGGCCCTGCAAGACGAAGACGCCGCGCGTCAGGACGCCCTGCACGACGCCGAACTCAAACTCGCCGACTGGCAGCAGCGCTGGGACGCGCACACCCGCGCGCAGAGCGAAGCCGCACGCGCCGCCGACGTGGAACGCACCAAGGTCGATTACCTCGACCGTCAATCGCTCGACGCCGACCGCCGTCGCGAGCAACTGAGCGGCGAACGCGGCGCGTTGGATGTGGCCGCCTTGGGCGAGGCCTTCGCCGGTCTGCAACTGCAGCACGACGAAAAGAAATTCGCGCTGGACGGCATGACCGCCGATCTCGATACGCGCAAGCAAACCGTGCTGGATATGCAGGATCAGGTCCGCAACGCGCAGGCCGAACTCGCCGACGTGCGCAAACAGGCGCAGGCCGCGCGTGGCCGGCTGTCCTCGTTGGAAGCGCTGCAGCACGCCGCGTTGGGCCAAGAGCAGGGCGCCGCGGTGGCGTGGCTGAAACAGCGCGGGCTGGATTCCGCCGCGCGGGTCGGCGAAGTGTTGAACGTCGAAGCCGGCTGGGAAAACGCGGTCGAAGGCGCGCTCGGGCAATTGATCGAAGGCGTCTTGATCGCTGCGCCGGGCGATGCGATCGCCAGCGAATTGATCGACGCCTTGGGCGAACTCGGCGAAGGCGGCCGCCTCGCGCTGGTGTCCGACGACGCGAGCGACGCGCACTTCGCGCCGACCTCGCTCGCCGCGAAAGTGCGCGGCCCGCTGGCGATTCGCCGCTTGCTGGCGAAACTGCATGTGGCCGAAACCTTGGCCGACGCGCGCGCACTGCAAGCCACGCTGGGCGACGGCGAGTCGATCATCACCCGCAACGGCGAGCGCCTCGGCGCCGGTTGGGTGCGTGTCGTGCGTTCCGGCGCCGCCAAACAGGGCGCGCTGCTGCGCGAACGCGAAATCCAAACGCTGCGCGGCGAAATCGAAACGCTGCAGCAGCGCGAAGGCGAACTCGACCGCGGCATCGCGAGTCTGCGCGACCGCCTGCTCGCGGCCGAACAGCACCGCGAGGACGCCCAGCGCGCCTTGTACATGGCGCATCGCAACGTCTCCGAACTCGCCGGGCAATTGCAAAGCCAGCACGGCCGATTGGAGTCGGCGCGCGCGCGGATCGAGAAGATCGACGCCGATCTTTCCGTTCTCATCGAAACCATCGACACCAGCGCGCAGCAGGCGCGCGAATCGCGCTCGCGGCTGGAAGAGGCGATCTCGCGCATGGGCGAACTCGAAACCGCGCGGCAGGCGTTGGAAGCCGAGCGCCGCGCGTTCGCCGAAGCGCGCGACGCCGCGCGTCAAGCCGCCCGCGAATCGCGCGACGCCGCGCACGCGGTGGCCTTGAATCTCGAATCGCAGCGCGCGCAAGTGGTCGCGTTGTCGCAAGCGCTGGACCGCATGGGCGGTCAGCGCGGCCAACTCGACAACCGTCTCGGCGAATTGGCGGCGCAGTTGTCCGACGGCGACGCGCCCGTGGTCGCGTTGGAACAAGAGCGTCAAGCCGCGTTGGAACAACGTGTGCTGAGCGAAAAGAACCTCAACGCCGCGCGCGCCGCGCTGGAAGGCGTCGATAACGATCTGCGCGAATTCGAGCAGACCCGCCATCAACGCGACGAACAATCGCTGGCGCAACGCGAAGCCATTTCGCAGCGCAGACTCGACCAGCAAGCGCTCGCGCTGAAGGCCGACCAGTTGTCGGAAGCGGTGACGAGCGGCGGTTTCGTCTTGGATGACGTGATCGCGACATTGCCAGCGGACGCCGATCCGGCCGCGTGGGAGAAGATCGTCACCGATTTCGACTCGAAACTGCGGCGTTTGGAGCCGGTCAATCTGGCCGCGATCCAGGAACATGCCGAAGCCGCGCAGCGCAAAGAGTATTTGGACGCGCAGGACGCCGACCTCACCAGCGCGCTGGACACGCTGGAAGAAGCGATCCGCAAGATCGATCGCGAAACCCGCGGCCGCTTCAAGGACACCTTCGACCGCGTCAATACCGGCGTGCAGGAGTTGTACCCGCGTCTGTTCGGTGGGGGCCACGCCTATCTCGAACTCACCGGCGAAGATCTGCTCGACACCGGCGTCGCGATCATGGCGCGCCCGCCGGGCAAACGCGTCTCGAACATTTCGCTGCTGTCCGGCGGCGAAAAAGCGATGACCGCGGTCGCCCTGGTGTTCGCGATTTTCCAGCTCAATCCCGCGCCGTTCTGCTTGCTGGACGAAGTGGACGCGCCGCTGGACGAAGCCAACGTCGGTCGCTTCACCGCGATGGTTTCGGAAATGAGCGAACACGTGCAGTTCCTGTTCGTCACCCACAACAAAGCGACGATGGAAGCGGCGCACCAGCTCAGCGGCGTCACCATGCGCGAACCGGGCGTCAGCCGCTTGGTGTCGGTGGATCTGGCCGAAGCCGCGCGTTTGGCGGGTGCGGCGTGAGGCCGGGAATCGGGAATGGAGAATCGGGAATCGGAAAGAAGCGATTCGGCGAAACCTGAGATTTCTTCTCTCGCAAGATGTCCCGTTCTTGATGTCCCATTTTCGACTCCTCACAGGAGATAACGCATGTCCGACATTGCTCTGCTGCGCCTCGGAATCGTCGTTGCCGGCGTGCTGTTGATGGCGGCGATCTATTTCTTCGGGCGTCCGCGCAAACCCGGCCAAGGCCGCAAGCTGCGCGACGAATCGAGTTCGCGCGCGGAGCCGCGCTTGGACGCGCGTCCGACCGATCCGGATTTCGGATTCGGCGTCGGTCGCGAGGGTGCCGCGCAGGCCGATGACGGCGCCGCAGACCCTGCGCGCTCGGAATTCGACGACGGCGCAGAGGCGCCGCCGCCGTCGGGCCCGGAAGTGGGCAAACGCGATCGCGAGGAATTCGACAAGATCGTCACGCTGTACGTCGCCGCGCGCGCCGGTTTGCAACTGCAGGGGCCGGATATCGTGGTCGCTGCGGAAAAAGCCGGGCTGAGCTACGGCTACATGAATATTTTTCACCGTTTGGTGGATGGTCGCCCGAACGGCGGCCCGGTGTTCAGCGTGGCGAACATCAAGAAACCCGGCAGTTTCGAGATGGCCGAGATTCAAGCGCTGGAAACGCCGGCGATCGCGTTTTTCCTGACCCTGCCGGCGCCGATTCCCGCGCTGGATGCGTGGGAAAAAATGCTGCCCACCGCGCAGCGCATGGCCGAACTGCTCGATGGCGTGGTGTTGGACGAATCCCGCAACGCCCTCGGTCGTCAGCGCATCGCGCACATCCGCGACGAACTGCGCGCCTACGACCGCCAACACGAAGCGCCGCCGATTTCCAAGAACACCAAATGGTGATCGGCGTCGTTGTGGGAGCGGCGTAAGCCGCGACCCATCGCATCGACGCCATCGCCGTTGTATCGCTAGGCCCTTGTCGCGGCTTACGCCGCTCCCACGGATGCGACGATTGATTCAATGACTGCCGACTCCCGCATCGCCGCCCTGCGTCAACAGATCGAAGACGCGAATTACCGTTACTACGTCCTCGACGATCCGTCGATTCCGGACATCGAATATGATCGGTTGATGCGCGAGCTCGAAGCGCTGGAAGCCGAGCATCCTGAATTCGCGGACGCGTCCTCGCCGACGCAGCGTGTCGGCATTCGTCCGGCTTCGAAATTCGAGGAAGTGACCCATACGGTACCGATGCTGTCGCTCGCGAACGCCTTCGCGGATGAGGAAGTGCAGGATTTCGTCGATCGCATCGAGAAGGAAACCGGCGACGGCGACCCGGTGTTTTCGGTCGAACCCAAGCTCGATGGCCTCGCGATCAGTCTGCGCTACGAGCGCGGCGCGTTCGTGCGCGGCGCGACCCGCGGCGACGGCAGCACCGGCGAGGACGTGACCGGAAATCTGCGCACGATCAATGCGATTCCGCTGAAGCTGCGCGGCGATGCGGTGCCCGACGTACTCGATGTGCGCGGCGAAGTGTTCATGCCGAAGGCCGCGTTCGACAAATACAACGAATGGGCGCTGGCCCATGGCGAGAAAACTCTCGCTAACCCGCGCAATGGCGCCGCCGGTTCGCTGCGTCAGCTCGACCCGCGCATCACCGCCAAGCGCCCGCTGAGTTTCTACGCCTACGCTTTGGGCGAAGCCGATGGCATGCCCGAGTCGATCAAGACCCACAGCCAAATGTTGGCTTGGCTGAAGACGCTCGGGTTGCCGATTTGCCCCGAAGCGCGCACAGCGCGCGGTGTGGAAGGCGTGTTGGCGTTCTATCGCGATCTGGGCGCGCGTCGAAACGATTTGCCGTACGACATCGACGGTTCGGTCTACAAACTCGACCGCTACGATCAACAGCGCGCGATGGGCTTCGTCTCGCGCGCGCCGCGTTGGGCGATCGCGCACAAATACCCGGCGCAGGAAGAAACGACCGTCGTCGAAGCGATCGACGTGCAGGTCGGTCGCACCGGCGCGTTGACGCCCGTCGCGCGCTTGAAACCGGTGCAAGTCGCGGGCGTCGTCGTCACCAACGCGACGCTGCACAACGCCGATCAAGTCGCGCGTTTGGATGTGCGCGTGGGCGATCACGTGATCGTGCGCCGCGCAGGCGACGTGATTCCCGAAGTGGCGCGCGTGATCGAGGAACGCCGCCCGCGCGATGCGCAGGGCGAACCCGTGCATCCGCCGTACGCATTGCCCACGGCCTGCCCGGTCTGCGGCTCGGCGGTGGAGCGCGAAGAAGGCGAAGTGGTCGCGCGCTGCACCGGCGGCTTGTTCTGCCCCGCGCAGCGCAAACAGGCCTTGATCCATTTCGCGTCGCGACGGGCGATGGATATCGAAGGTTTGGGCGAACGCTTCGTCGATGCGCTGGTCGAGTTCGGTTACGTCAAAACGGTCGCCGATCTTTACACGCTAAAGCTCGACGATTTCCTCGAGATGAAGCGCCGCGCCGACGAGCGCGACGGGACGACGCCAGAAACGGTGAAGTCCGGCAAAGTCGCCAGCAAATGGGCGGAAAACCTCATTGCCGCGATCGACGCCAGCCGCGACACCGCGTTAGAACGTGTGCTGTTCGCGCTCGGCATCCGCGATGTCGGCGAAAGCACTGCGAAAACGTTGGCGAAGTATTTCGGCGCGCTGGATCCGTTGCTGGCCGCCGACGAGACCGCGCTGCAGCAAGTGCCCGACATCGGCCCGGTGGTCGCAGCGCGTATCGCGCATTTCTTCGCCGAAGCGCATAACCGCGATGTCATCGCCGCGCTGCGCGCGCAGGTGCGTTGGCCGGAAGGCGCGCCGCAACGCGCCGCCGACGGCCCGCTCGCCGGCAAAACCGTGGTGCTCACGGGCGGCCTCGCCGCGATGTCGCGTGACGAGGCCGGCGACAAACTCGAAGCGCTCGGCGCGAAAGTCTCCGGCAGCGTCTCGAAGAAAACCAGCATCGTGATCGCGGGCGAAGCCGCGGGCAGCAAATTGGCGAAGGCGCAAGAACTCGGCGTCGAGATTTGGGACGAAGCGCGTTTGTTGGCGTTTCTGGCGGAGCATGCAATCTGAATCTCGCGAGTCGTTTCCCTCTCCCCCGGTGACGGGGGAGAGGGCAGGGTGAGGGGCAAGAGCGGCCTCGAGCGTTCCGGCGCCAAGTAGGCCGGTGTCTTGGTGGTCGTTAATTCAGAATTTCCGCTGCTGCCCCTCACCCCAACCCTCTCCCCGCACGCGGGGGAGAGGGAGTCGAAATCTCGATGCCATTGAGGTCTGTATGACAGTTCCATCTGAGATCGAAATCATCGACGCATCACTCAGCGCGAACATCGACGCATTGCGCCTGCGCGCGCGGCTCTACGCGACGGTCCGCGCGTTCTTCGCCGAACGCGACGTGCTGGAAGTCGAAACGCCGATGCTGTCGGTCGCGGGGAATACCGACCCGAACATCCGTTCGTTTTCGCTTGAATTCTCGGGCCGCACCGACGGCACGCCGCGCACGCGCTGGCTCCGCACCTCGCCGGAATTTCCGTTGAAGCGTTTGCTCGCCAGCGGCGTGGGCGATTGCTACGAACTCGGCCGCGTGTTTCGCGACGGCGAAGCGGGCGGGCGCCACAACCCCGAATTCACGATGCTGGAGTGGTATCGCGTCGGTTGGGATCACCTGCGCTTGATCGACGAAACCGTCGCATTGGTGCAGGTGGCGCTCGCGTTGGTCGGACGCTCCGCCCGCGTGGAACGCGTCGCCTACCGCGACCTGTATCGCGATGCCCTCGGCATCGATCCGTTCCGCGACGACGATGCGACGTTGCGCGCGGCGCTGGGCGATGTGCGGATCGATCCCGACGGGCTGACGCGCGACGATTGGCTCGATCTGCTGATGACGCACCGTCTGCAGCCGCGATTCGCCGAGGACGAAATTCGCGTCGTCGTCGATTACCCGGCCTCGCAATGCGCGCTGGCGAAGATTCGCCGCGATGGCGATGTGCCCGCAGTCGCTGAGCATGCAGTCGTTGAGCATGCTGTCGCTGAGCATGCCGTCGCCGAGCGCTTCGAGCTGTATCTCGGCTCGCTGGAACTGGCGAACGGCTACCACGAGCTGACCGACGTCGACGAACAGCGCGCCCGGTTTCTCCGCGATCATGAGGTTCGCCGTTCGCGCGGCGAGCCGCAGCCGCCCCTCGACGAGGCCTTGCTCGCCGCGCTGCATCGCGGACTTCCGGCCTGCGCGGGTGTCGCGCTCGGCGTGGATCGGCTGCTGATGGCGATGTGCGGGACGACGCGCATCGCGGACGTGTTGGCCTTCGATTTCGCCCACGCCTGAAGTTCGTGCCGCGGCTGCGGAAGATACGGCAAGCGGTTGAAAGCATGGACATATCTTTGTTTTTTGATCGGGCGTCATCGTCGCGCGTGCGCCATCGATGAGCGACATTTCATCGTCGCGTTGCAGGTCCGGCGCTGCGGGGTGGGGCCTTCATCCGGCGAGTTTCGGCGTCGAGGCGATGTCGCACGGAACCTGAACGCCTTGATGCCGCGGACCGATCGGCGTAAAAAATTCGCTAGCCGTTCATCGCGGCCGCTTAGGATGCCTGCCCATCGGCATCGCCCATCTCACCGGAGGCTTCGAAATGCGTCTCGCTCTTCTCTCGATCGGTACCGCGTTCGTAGCGACGTTGTTCTCGCCCGCGGCCTCCGCGCAAAGCGGCTACTACGGCAACAGCAGTTACGACGACGTCATCCGCTGCGAATCCCGCGACGGCCGCACCGAACGCTGCGCCACCGGCGGCGCCTATGCCGAGTTGGTGCGGCAGTTGTCGTCCAGCCCGTGTACGCGCGGCCGAACTTGGGGTTCGGACCAGAACGGCATCTGGGTCAGCGGCGGTTGTCGCGCCGAGTTCCGAATCGATCGTTACGGCAGCGGTTACGGGTCCGGGTATGGCTCGGGCTACGGATCTGGTTACGGCTCGGGTTCCGGTTATGGCCAAAACGGCACGATCCGCTGCGAGTCCCGCGATGGCCGCACCAGCCGTTGCGATACCGGCGGCCGTTACGCGTACCTCGAACGTCAGCTCTCGTCCTCGCCTTGCATCGAGGGCAATACCTGGGGCGCCGATTCGCGCGGTATTTGGGTGAGCGGCGGCTGCCGCGCCGACTTCCGAATCGACGACAGCGGTTACGGCAACAACGGCAACGGTTACTACAACCAGAACACCGGCGTGATCCGCTGCGAATCCCGCGACAATCGCAGCACCACCTGCCCGGTGCCGAATCTGCGTCGCAGCAATGTGCGCTTGATTCGGCAGATGTCCTCGACGCCCTGCGTCGAAGGCGATACCTGGGGCCGCACGAGCGCTGGGATCTGGGTGACGCGCGGTTGTCGCGGCGAGTTCGTGGCGACGCGCGGCACCGGTACCAATTCATGGATGCGTCCGCCGGGCGATCTCGGCAACGGCGCCGGAAACGGCAACGAGGGCTCGCAAACCGTCCGCTGCGAATCCAACGATCGAGGCACCGTCCGCTGTAATGTCGCCGTCAGCCGCCGTGCGGAATTGATCCGCCAGATCTCCGATTCGCCCTGCACCGAAGGCAGCAGTTGGGGCTGGGATAGCAACGGCGTATGGGTCAACCAAGGTTGCCGCGCAGAATTCCGCGTCTGGTAAGCGTGCGACAGAACATTCGATCCGACCGCTTCTCCGCAGGCCGCCGCAAGGCGGCCTGCGCGTTTCCGGGCTTGCGGGTTTTTCGAGCCCGAAGATCCCGCCGGTTCGTTTCTTCCCTGCTGCGGAAGCGACCATGCTTCGGTCCCTCGCACGCATGGCTTTAGACTATGCCGATGAACGACACCATCGACTACGCCCGCTACGACCGCATTCGCCCGATCCGCTGGACCGGCGATGCCTTGGAATTGCTCGATCAACGCAAATTGCCGTTCCACGTCGAATACGCCACGTGTTCCGATAGCGATGCGGTCGCCGAGGCGATCCACGCCTTGATCGTGCGCGGCGCACCGGCGATCGGCATCGCCGCGGCGTGGGGCGTCGTGCTGGCCGCGCGCGCTTGCACTGCGGCCGATGCGATCGATGCGGCGCGCGAGTTGGAACCGGTGATGCGCCGGCTCAACGCTGCACGGCCGACCGCGGTGAATCTCGCTTGGGCCCTGCAACGCATGCGCCGCGCGCTCGCGGCCGTGCCGGCGGGCGACGATTGGCGCGCGGCGCTGACGAACGAAGCGCAGGCCATCGCCGACGAAGACCTCGCCGCCAACCGTCGCATGGGCGACCTCGGCGCGCGCATGATCGCTCCCGGCAGCGGTGTGCTCACCCATTGCAACACCGGCTCGCTCGCCACTGCGGGATTCGGTACCGCGCTCGGCGTGATCCGCGCGGGTGTCGCTCAAGGCCGTATCGCGCGCGTGTTCGCGGGCGAAACCCGGCCCTGGCTGCAGGGCGCGCGTTTGACGGTTTGGGAGCTGCAGCAAGACGGCATCGACGCGACGCTGATCGCCGACGCCGCCGCCTCTTATCTGATGAAAACCGGGCAGGTGCAGTGGGTGATCGTCGGCGCCGATCGCATCTGCGCCAACGGCGATGTCGCCAATAAGATCGGTACGTATCAACTGGCGATCGCCGCGCGTTTTCACGGCGTGAAAACGATGGTCGTCGCGCCGTGTTCCACGGTCGATATGGCCACTCCGACCGGCGCCGACATCGAGATCGAACAGCGCGACCCGGGCGAATTATTCGGTATCGGCGGGGTGCGTACCGTCGCCGAAGGCATCCGCGCCTGGAATCCGGTGTTCGATGTCGCCCCGGCCGAATTGATCGATGCGATCGTCACCGAACGCGGCGTGATCGAACGCCCGAATCTCGATTCGATGCGGGCGATGTTCGGCGAACACGCGGCAGCCTGAGCGTTCGATCGGGAGTGTCTCGCGACCGTTCGTCGTATGCCTGCGTATCGATGATCGAATACGCATGCGTGTCCTTGACGTCGCTATGCCGCGGGTTTATACAGACATAGGAAATCGCTATCAAATAGTTAATTTCCAGTTAAAAAAGAAAATCGGCGGGCGGCAAAAAAAGCACAAGCGTAGATTCGCGTGCTAGCGACGAACCAAGCGGCGGCTCATCAGGACGAGGCAAGGACAGCGTGATCGCACGGCCACAGATACCCACCATGAGTGTCCGTTCCCGACGAGAGAACGGACGATCCGTCGCGAGCGCCTTTCAGGCATCGATCGCATGCCGTTCGCATCTCCGGTTCGCAGTCTGCGGATCGATTCGAATCCACAAGAATGCGCCGTCCAGGATGGATAGCGCCGCGTATGGGCGTCTCGGCGCTCGGCGCGAGTTCGCCGGGCCAAATTGTTGCTGACCCGGTGCGTTCCGGTGCGTCGGGAGCGACGCGATCGGAAAACAGCGAAAGCGCCGAAAGGCGCGATAAGCAGTCAAACGACCTAACTCAAGGAGATGGAAAATGAACCGCATTTTGGATTTGCAAAAGCTCGATAGCACGACCGATAACAGCTTGGAAGCCGCCGCGGCCAGCACTAGCAGCGTTCTTTTCTGCAACTGTTCCACCTTCAGCAACTCCGGCTGTTCGCCGCCGAAGGACATCATCAGCATCTGAACGGTACCGATGCCGGGCGCCTAGCGGTTTTCGGGCGTCTTCATCGACGAGTGTCCCGCACCTTCGTCCGATGCGAACGGAGTAAGCCCAGAGGGCGCTTACGACGAACGCATGAAGGGGCAGTGCGGTTCAAAAAAGGACGGCGCGCATTGCGTCGTAGGGATGGTAAAACCATAGCCACGTTCAAGGAGAGTAGACATGAACCGTATTCTCGATTTGCAGAAACTCGACAACACGATGGGCGACAGCCTGGAAGCGCTCGCCGCGAGCACCAGTAGCTTCGCAGGCTGCAACTGTTCGACGTTCAGTCAAACGTCCTGCACGCCGCCGAAAGACATCATCAGCATCTGATTTCGGCGTTGATGCGGGAGCCCGCGAAATCGGGTTCCCGCATCGTCGAAGTCGCGCACCCTTCCGACGCGCCCGGGTTCGTTGCCGGGCCATTCTTTTCGGCGCAGGCGTTTCGTTTTCGGCATCTCGTCGTCGGCAGATGCCGTGCGGCCGGACGCTTCGCGAAATGCGTGCCGCGGCCGCCCGCCTCGATATGTTCGTGCCGCGACCCGCAGCGGGACGGCATTCGAAACGACCGCCGATTCCGAATCCAAACGCACCGCCTCAGGAAATCGCATGGCCGAGCTGATCATCGACGACAAGATGCTTTACATGATCGCGGATCGCGAATTCTATGAGCCTCTTCAGCGTTATCGATCCAATCCCTACGATTTTCAGGAACCTCTTCGTCGAATACTTCCGTCCGGATGGTGGATGCAGAGTCGTGGGTTCTGGTGCGATTGCATGCGATCGGACGCGGAACTCCCCGCGCAAGGTTGGAAAATCCATCTTTCCGCGACGCCAGCGCACGCCACCGGCATCTTGATGACGGTCGCCCGCATCCTCTTCGCGCAGAACGTGCCATTCAAATTCGTCGTCGATCGCACCTTGCTGATGGTCGCGAACGGCAAGCGCTGGCACCGTGGCTCCGCGGGAAAATTCATCACCGTCTATCCCCGCGATACGGCCCAATGCGGAGAATTGCTCGAAACGCTGCATCAGGCGACGATCGGGTATTGGGGCCCCTATATTCTTTCGGATCGACGCTACGCCAACAGCCGAATCGTGCATTATCGCTACGGCGGGCTGTTGCCGATCAAACGCCTCGATGTGACCGGTCGATCGACGCACGTGATCCAGGACGCCGACGGCAGTTACGTCGAAGACGAGCGCAATGCTTATTTCCATCTGCCGCCGGGTATCGAGGACCCGTTCGAACGATTCAGCCCGCCAACGCAGGACGACGCCGAACCAGGCACTCTGAAGAGCGGCCGCTATCGGATCGATAAAATGCTCGCCATCAGCAACTCCGGTGGCGTGTACTTGGCGTTCGATTCCGCGAATTCGCGCAACGTGGTCATCAAAGAGGCGCGGCCCTACACCAATGTTTCGGTCCGCGGACTGGACGCTATCCAGTTGTTGAAGAAGGAGCATCGCCTGCTCGGCGTTCTCTCCGGCGCCGGAATCGCTCCCGAGCCTTACGACTTTTTCTTCGATTGGGAGCATGCCTACCTTGTCGAAGAATATCTGGAGGGCGGGGTCACGATTCGCGAGTCCATGACGGCCATGAGCCTTCTGCTGCGTACGCGTCCGACCCAAGAAGACAGCCGTATCTTTTACCGTCGCTACCGCGCGATGTTCTCCAAGTTGGCCGAAATCGTCGGCATTCTGCACGATCGCCATATCGTGTTCAGCGATCTGTCGATGGCGAACGTGATCGTTTTCGAGCAAGACGGCGACATGGTCGATATGAAGCTGATCGACTTCGAGGGCGCTTACGAGCGCGATGTCGATTTGCCGACGCATTTGTTCACGCCCGGTTTTTCGTCTGAGGAAGCCATCGAAAAGGGCATGGCCGATAAACCGGACGATTACTACGCGATCGGCGGACTGCTGATGTCCGGGTTGTTCCCGATGAACTCTCTGTTGTCGCTGAATCGCTCCGCGCACGAAGCCTATCTGAAGGCATGCGAAACCGATTTCGATTTTCCGCCCGAAATTTCCCAGGTCATCCGCGATTTGCTCGACGCCGATCCGAAGCGTCGTCCCGAACCCGGACGAGTGGTCGATGTGTTGTCGAAGCAGCACGATCCCAGACCGCCCCATATCGGCACGGGTCAATTGGACGCTGTCGATGTCGACGATGTCGTCGAACGAACGATCGCGTATTGCGACAGCGTCGCGGATTACGGTCGCGAAGATCGGCTGTATCCGGCCGACCCGATGGTGTTCGATAGCAATCCGTTGAGCATCGCGCATGGCGCTTGCGGTATCGCATACGTCGGGCATCGCGTCCGTGGGCGCGTTGAGCCGCGCGCGCTGGAGTGGATTCTCTCGCGCAGGATCGACGCATCGCTGCCTTCGGGGTTGTATATCGGTCTGTCCGGCATCGCGTGGAGTTTGTTGGAGATGGGGCTGGAAGAGAAGGCGCGCGAAGCCATCTCCGCGACCGAGAACCATCCGCTGCTATGGCGTTCCGCCGACGTGTTCAACGGCGCCGCTGGGTGGGGGATGGCCCAGTTGCGATTCTTCATGGCGACGGGGGATCAGGCGTATCTGGACCGCGCGCGCGAAGCGGGCCGTTTCCTGATCGACACCCGCGAGATCGCCACGACGGCGAAGGGGCGCAGCTTTTGGACCGTCCCGGAAGGGGTCTCCGCCAGTTTCGGTCACGGCGCTTCTGGCGTCGCGCTTTTCCTGCTTTATCTTTATTTGGCGACCAAGGATGAATCCTTCCTCGAGGTCGGACGCGAAGGCATCGAATGGGCGATCAGCAAGGGGTTCCCGAATCCGAACGGCGGTATGTCGTGGTTCGCACGCGATACGACACCGAGTTATACCCCCTATTGGCGATGGGGCAGCTCCGGTATCGGACGCACCGTGTTGCGTTACTGGCACGTCACAGGCGAGCCGAGATTCCGCGATCTCATGGAGGAAATCCACCTCGACTGCGATCATAAGTACACGATCTTCCCCGGTTACTTTTTCGGAACCGCGGGTATCTGCGAAATGTATATGGACATGGCGCGCTTCTCGCGCTGGGAAACGATGGCGTTGCAAACGACTCGCAAGCTCCTCTCGGGTTGCTTATTGTTCCCGGTCGAACGGCCGGGAGGCTTGGCGTTCCCGGGAGAGTCGCTCAGCCGGATCAGTTGCGACTTCGGCACGGGCGGGGCGGGCATCGCGCTGGTCATGCACCGTTATCGCAACCGATGCGGCGCATCTTTCATGTTGGACGATCTCATTCCAGAATGGCCCCGGGCCGATCAACCTCTCGGGTGACACAATGCCATTGCCATCGCGACGGTGCGTTCGGGCGCGGCGAAAGCCGTTGAACCCTCGGCGGATGGAGTCGCGAGCTTGACCGCGTCCCTCGAAAAACTCGAGCGGCGCAGACAATTGCGCAGGATCGCGGGCATCGTGCGCCCCTATCTGCCGCGCATCTTTCTGTGCCTGCTGATCATTCTCGCGGCCACGTTGATTCAGTTGCTGCTGCCTTTGGGTATTCAGCGAATTTTCGATCAGATGATCGGAAGCGGCGATGCGCACACGATCCACCTCATCACCGCCGCATTGCTCGGGATATTCGTTTTGCGCTCGGTGCTGAGTTTTTTCGGGCAGTTCATGGTTCAGGTGGTGAGCGACAGGATCATCGTCGATCTTCGCAATCAATTATTCCGGCATCTTCACGCGCTGGAAATGCGTTATCACCATCACCAGCGCGTCGGCGATCTTCTATCAAGACTGAGCAACGATGTCGGCGCCATCCGCAGCGTCGTCGCGAATCTCGCGATCTCGCTCATCATCAACCTATTCCAGTTGATCGGCGCCTCGGCCGTCATGCTGTGGATGAACTGGAAGCTGGGGCTGATCGTTCTCGCCGTCGGCCCGCTGACCAGCATCATCACGCGCCTATTCACGAATGCGTTCAAACGGCTGTCCGCCGAGATTCAGGACCAACTCGCCAAATCCACGATCATCGCCCAGGAATCCCTCTCGGGCGTCGAATTGATCAAGAGCTTCGCGCGAGGCGAATACGAAGCGAACCGCTACCGAGAAGGCATGGTCGAATTCATGGGCGTCGCGATTCGCGCCAGAAGGGTCGACGCGTTCTTCAACGCGATCATCGCATTCGTCACCTCGGCTTCGACCATCGCGATCTTTTGGTTCGGCGGGCTGCAGGTGATCTCCGGCGCTCTGACCGCAGGCACGCTGGTCGCGTTTCTTCTCTATTCGCAAAACATCACCAGCAGTATCGGCTCGATCGCCCAGCAGTATTCTTCGTTCACCCAAGCGATGGGCGCTTCCCGACGCGTTTTCGAGATACTGGACACCGCGCCGGGGATCGCGGATCGCCCGGATGCGGTCGCACTCGAGGCCAAAAACGCCACCCTCGATTTCGACAAAGTCGCGTTTTCGTACCGAGAGGGCTTGCCGGTGCTGCACGGCATCAGTTTTCGCGTGCTTCCCGGCGAGACGGTCGCGTTGGTCGGGCCGAGCGGCTCCGGCAAATCGACGCTTCTGAAGCTGGTCTCGCGGCTTTACGATCCCGACAGCGGCACGATTTCGATCAATGGTCGCGATTTGCGCGACTACAAGCAGGATTCGCTGCGAGAAGCGGTGGCGGTGGTATCGCAAGATGTTTTTCTGTTCGGTTCGAGCGTGCGCGACAACATCCGCTACGGTCGGCTCGACGCCGCCGATGCGGAGGTCGAAGCGGCCGCGCGCGCCGCGAACGCGCACGAATTCGTGGCTCTTCTCCCGGAGGGCTACGATACGCTCGTCGGCGAGCGCGGCGTGCAATTGAGCGGTGGGCAGCGGCAACGTATCGCGATCGCACGCGCGCTTTTGAAGGATGCGCCGATATTGCTGCTGGACGAAGCCACATCGTCGGTCGATGCGGCCGCCGAAGCGTCGATTCAGGAGGCGATCGAGCGACTCAAAGCGAATCGTACGACGTTGGTCATCGCGCATCGTCTCGCCACCGTCCGCAACGCCGATCACATTCTGGTCGTCGCAGGCGGAAGAGTCGCGGCTCGGCCGACGTACGAAGCGCTGATCGCGGACGATGGCCAATATGCCGAATGGCTGCGCAAGGCCGTGGACGATGCGGCCGAGGCGGGTCCGTCGGCGGGCGCGCCGGGACCCGCGCGCCTGTCAATTTCTGTTGAGGGCGGTTAGACTCGACGCGAGGCCACCGCACGATAGTTCAGGCCAGGAATGGGTTCCCTCAGATGGATGTTCGGAAGCCAAAACGCCGAGCGACATGGTTCGATCGCAGGACGCTCTCGATCGCCTTGGTCGCGCTCGCCATCGGCATCGGTGTGTTCATGCTGGTTGGATTGCGGGATGCCAGACCGCACGTGGCGCGCACGGATCTGTGGATCGATGAAGTCCGGCGCGGCGAAATGCTGAACGAGATTCGCGCCAGCGGCAGTTTGATTCCCAAGCATGTGCGTTGGATCGCCGCCGAGACCGACGGTACCGTGCAGGAGGTTCTCGTCCTGCCGGGCGCGCGAGTTGCGGCCGACACGGTGATCGTTCGCATGTCGAACCCGGTGGTGCTATCCAAGTACGAACTCGAACGCGCCGCCCATGCCGGCGCCGAAGCGGATGTCGCCGTAAAGACCGCCGACTTGCAACTGCGTTTAGCCGAACAGAACGCAGCGCTCGCGAAAGCCGAGTCCGCGTACGAACTCAGCACCGCGCGCGCTCAAGCGCAGCAACGCGCGGAGGCCGCAGGCGCGGTGTCCAAGATGGAGCTTCGACAGAGCGAGATCGCCCGCAAACAGGATATGAATGCGGTGCGGGTCGAGCGCGAACGCACTGCCGCGCTCAAGCGCAGCTACGAAGCGCAGATGCAGGCGATCCGTGCCGACGCCGCTCAGGCGACGAGCGCGCTGGCGCTCGCGCGCCGTCAAGTCGAGGCGTTGGATGTGCGCGCCGGGATCGACGGGATTCTCCAACAAATGGATACCGAACCCGGGCGTCAGGTCGTGGCCGGCGCGAGCCTCGCTCGAGTGGCGCGGCAAGATGTGCTGATCGCCAGACTGCTCGTTCCCGAGTTGCAGGCGAAGGATCTGCAACTCGGTCTATCGGTGCAGGTGGATCTGCGCAGCGCGGTGGTGCGGGGCAATATCGAACGCATCGATCCGGCGGTGAAAGACGGCAGAGTGGCGGTCGACGTGTCCTTCGATCAACCGTTACCCAAAGGCGCGCGACCGGACCTCAGCGTGGAGGGACGAATCGTCGTCGCTAAACTCCCCGACACCTTGCATGTCGGCCGCCCTGCGCAAGCGAATCCCAATAGCATCGGCCGTTTGCTGGTGGTTCGCGACGACGATGTCGCAGAGCAAGTCGACGTCGAATTCGGCGCAGCATCGAGCGAGCGCATACAGATCAAACGCGGCTTGCGCGCCGGCGATCGCGTGGTGCTATCCGATGCGAGCCGCTGGTCTAAATACGATTCGATCCAAATCGATTGAAGAAGAAGGATTTTCCGATGGTTTCTCCCAACGCGTCCCCTGCCGCAATTGAGAGTTCCGCCCTGATCCGCCTTTCCGGCCTTTGCAAGATTTTCGATGCCGGCGAGGTGGAGACCCATGCGCTGTCGAAAGTCGATCTGGATATCCATCGCGGCGATTTCGTCGCGATCACAGGACCGTCCGGTTGCGGCAAGTCGACGATGCTGTCGATCCTCGGATTGCTGGATACGCCCAGCAGCGGCGAGTATTGGTTGAACGGCCGCGACATGGCCGATTTGGGCCGCAAGCAACATGCCGAAATCCGCAATCGCGAGATCGGTTTCATTTTTCAGTCGTTCAATTTGATCGCCGACCTGAGCGTCGAAGAGAACGTCGAGTTGCCGCTGACTTACCGCAGCGGTCTCGATAAAGCCGAGCGCCGTGCGCGCGTGCGCGATGCGCTCGAACAAGTCGGTATGAGCCACCGCACACGGCATTACCCGGGGCAACTTTCCGGCGGTCAACAGCAACGCGTCGCGGTCGCGCGTGCGCTGGTCGGACGGCCGGCGATCCTGCTCGCGGACGAACCCACCGGCAACCTCGATAGTCAGAACGGCGAATCGGTGATGCGTTTGTTGGAGGATTTGCATCGCGCCGGAACGACCTTGTGCATGGTCAGCCACGATTCTGCTTTCGCGAACAGAGCGCAGCGTGTCGTCTACATGCGGGACGGCTGTATCGTCGACGCCGCCGCGGTCTGAGAGGCGCTGAGATGGATATCGGAATTCTAGTCGCCGAAATCGCGCGTAGTTGGCGTGGCCTCTTGCGCCGCCCTCGCTATCTGCTGCTCGCCTCGTTCACGCTCGCGCTCGGCATTGCTGCGGCGTCCGCAGCGTTTTCGCTGATCGATCAGATTCTGCTGCGGCCGTTGCCGTTTCCCGCCGCGGATCGATTGCTCTCCGTGGGACTCGTGCCGGAGGGCGGAGCCGATCCGATCGGGGCGCCAGCGATCTACCGACGTTTGGAAGGCACCCCGGGCGTACGTTCGATGGGTATCGCCAACGCGTATTTGCGTGACGTCAATGTGGTGAGCGGCGATGTGCCCGTGGTGGGTTCGGTGCTGGTGGTCGATCGGAATTTTCTGCGAACCCTGGGCGTGAAGCCGCTCGCCGGCCGCAATTTCAGCCCCGAGGAGGACCAACAGGGCGGCGAGCGCGTGACCTTGCTGAGCGCGGAGTTCTGGCGGACGCATTTCGGTGGCGACCGCAGCGTGATCGGACGCAGTGTCACGGTGGAAGGCGGGCCGATGACCGTCATCGGCGTATTGCCCGAGGATTTCGTCTGGCCCGAGCCGTTCGACATGCTGACGCCCATGCGCCTGGCGCCCGACAGCCAGGACATGGATACCAACCAGTTCCTGATCGCGCGCATGGCGCCGGATGCGAACATGGAGGGTGTGCGCGGCGAAGCGGACCGTCGTTGGCGCGCGCTGTTGGCCGAGTTCGCGCCGGCGATGGGGCAGGAAGCGCACGATTTCTTCAAGCGTGTGCCGTTCGCGGCGGTGCCCTTGCAGGACATGTACGCCGGTCGCGCTCGCGGCGCGCTCTGGCTTTTCTTCGCGGCCGCCGTCTGTGTCCTGGCGATCGCGGCGATCAATTTGGCCAATTTGGTGATGTTGCGCGGCATCGTGCAAAGCCACGACAACGCTGTGCGCAATGCCCTCGGCGGTTCCGGATTCCGCCTCGTTCTTCCCGCGCTCGGCGAAGCGCTTTTGATCGGTCTGTCGGGCGGGTTTTCGGGCGCCGTTTTGGCTTGGGCGGGATTGAGGGTTCTGGCCGCATTCGCACCGCCTGAATGGCTGGGCGGCGCGACTCTGAGTTTCGACGCCGTCGCGCTGTCCTTCGCACTGTGCTTCGGCTTGTTGGCGGCGTTACTGGCCGCCGTATTCGGTCTGTGGCGCAGTAGGCGCCGCGATTTGTTGGCCGAACTGGTCGGCGGCGGTCGTTCGGGCCTGAGCCGCGGTGCCGGCGCCCTCGCCAAAGCCATGGTGGTCGCGCAGATGGCGATCGCGGTCGTATTGCTCACCGCTGCCGGTCTGTTCATGCACAGCCTCTACAGGATGGTGTCGGTGCCGCTGGGTTTCGATGCCGATGGCATCGTGACCTTCGCGCTGGCTCCGGTGCGTCGAACCTATCCCGACATCGCGTCGGTCGATCGCCAGACCCAGGACATTCTCGAGCGTTTGCGTCGCGAACCGGGCATCGAACAGGTCGCCGTGTCGAGCAATTTGCCGACAGGTTCGCAGTTGAATTTCCCTGCGACGCTGGGCGATGGCAGAACGTTGCAGCCGCAGTTCCGTCCGGTCAACCCGGAGTTTTTCGCGACGTTCGGTATCCCGGTGTTGGCGGGTCGGGGGTTCGAGCGGAATGACGGCCCTGGCGCGGAGCCGGTCTGTATCGTCAGTCGTACCCTGGCCGATCAGTACTTCGGCGGCGATGCGATCGGCAAGACGCTGGCCATGGGCCGCGCGGACAGCCCCGGATCGCCCCCGATGCGCGTGATCGGCGTGGTCGGCGACGTTCGCCACGAAGGGCCCGCCGAGGAAGCCGCGCCCATGCTGTACGTTCCGATTCGGCAGTTGTCCGATGGCGTTTGGTCTGCGCTACGGGAGTTTTCGCCGCTGCACTACGCGGTGCGCGTGAAAGGCGCATCGGCCGAGTATGAGCCGCGCTTGCGTCGCGCCGTCGCCGACGTGTCGCCGGATCAGGCGATCGACGATGTGCGCAGTATGCGCAGCGTCGTCGACGGCACGATGCGCGATAGCCGTATGCAACTGCTGTTGGTCGGCATTTTCGCGGCCCTGGCGCTGTTGCTGGCGGGGGTGGGGTTGTACGCGATCCTCGCGGTTGCGGTCGCCTCGCGGAAGCACGAATACGGGGTCAGGATCGCGCTAGGCGCCAAACCGTCGGCTCTGGTCGCACTCGTGCTGAAAGAAACCGCTGTGCAGATCGGCATCGGATTGGCGATCGGCCTCGCCGTTGCGCTGGCGCTTTCCAAGACGATCCAGAGTTTTCTGTTCGGCATTCAACCGGCCGATCCGGTCACGATCGCGGGCGTGATTCTGGTCCTCGCGATTGCGGGTTTCGCCGCGAGTCTCGTCCCGATCAGACGCGTGGCCAGGACCGACCCGATGCTGGCCTTACGCGCCGAATAAGACCCCTTCGTCCGTCGATTCCGGTCCCCGCACTCCTGAAGTGCGGGGTCTTGCGGTGATTGCTCCATGCGTTTAAACGCGGATCCGCGCACACGCTAGGCAACGCCTGAATCACGCCATCCTCGGAGCGCGGAGCCTCTGAAGTGTTGAGAGGTTCCCTCGCGAGGCGACGGTATGTACGGCGAGGTCGGCGTCGGTGCGCCGGCCGATTCCCGCAGTCGGGGAGGTTGTGTCCCTACCTCGTTCGGATCGATGCCGGCATCGGCAAGTCGTTGTTTTTCTGTGAAAATTCCGACTTTCGCCTGGGGTTTGAAGCCCCGTTCATGCTATCATTCGGGCTTCGCGCTAGAGGCCTCCATAGGCCTTGCCGAAGCATGTCGAATCGAGGGATCGTCGCAGGCCCGTACCTGCTCGGTATCATCGCGCGAACTCGCTACAGCGATGCGTATTCCCGCGATGGCTTCGCGTCGCGGCCGTCCTCCCTGCAAAAGAAGTCGTAATGACAGAACTCGCGAAGGAAATCATCCCCGTCAATCTCGAAGACGAGATGCGCCGCAGCTATCTCGATTACGCCATGAGCGTGATCGTGGGCCGCGCGCTCCCCGACGCGAGGGACGGCCTGAAGCCGGTGCATCGCCGCGTGTTGTTCGCGATGAACGAACTCGGCGCGCACAGCAACAAGCCTTACTACAAATCGGCGCGTATCGTCGGCGACGTGATCGGTAAGTACCACCCGCACGGCGACCAGTCGGTGTACGACACGCTGGTGCGCATGGCGCAACCATTTTCGCTGCGCTATCTGCTGGTGGACGGGCAGGGCAACTTCGGTTCGGTCGACGGCGACAATGCCGCGGCGATGCGTTACACCGAAGCGCGGATGTCCAAGCTCACGCACGAGCTGATGGCCGACATCGACAAAGACACCGTCGATTTCCAGCCGAACTACGACGAGAAAGAACAAGAACCGACGGTGATGCCGTCGCGTTTCCCGAACCTGTTGGTGAACGGCTCCGCCGGCATCGCGGTCGGTATGGCGACGAATATCCCGCCGCATAATCTGTCGGAAGTGATCGACGCCACCGTTGCGCTCATCGACGACCCCGAGATCGAAATCGACGGCTTGATGCAGCACATCCCCGGCCCGGATTTCCCCACTGCGGGCATCATCAACGGCGTCGGCGGCATCCATTTGGCGTACCGCACGGGTCGCGGTCGCGTGCGGATGCGTTCGCGCGCCGAGATCGAAGTGGCCGACAACGGCCGCGAGGCGATCGTCGTCACCGAGATCCCGTATCAAGTCAACAAAGCGCGGTTGATCGAGAAGATCGCCGAGTTGGTGAAGGAAAAGAAGCTCGAAGGCATCAGCGAATTGCGCGACGAGTCCGACAAGGACGGCATGCGCATCTACATCGAGGTCAAGCGCGGCGAATCGGCCGAGGTGGTGCTCAACAACCTCTACGCGCAAACGCCGATGGAATCGGTGTTCGGCATCAACATGGTGGCACTGGTCGATGGCCGCCCGCAGTTGCTGAATCTCAAGCAGATTCTGGAATGCTTCGTGCGCCATCGCCGCGAAGTGGTGACCCGCCGCACGATCTTCGAATTGCGTAAGGCCCGTGCGCGTGCGCACATTTTGGAAGGCTTGACCGTTGCGCTCGCCAACATCGACGAGATGATCGAGCTGATCAAGACCTCGGCGAACCCCAACGAAGCGCGCGAGCGGATGCTTGCCAAAACCTGGGACGCCGGGCTCGTGGCCAGCCTGCTCGCGGCCGCCGGCAGCGATGCCTCGCGGCCGGAAGATTTGCCGGCGGGCGTCGGTTTGCTCGCGGACGGTTATCAACTGACCGAAACCCAGGCCAAAGAAATCCTGGAAATGCGCCTGCATCGCCTCACAGGCTTGGAGCAGGACAAACTCACCGACGAGTACAAGGAATTGCTCGAAGCGATCCGCGGCTTGATCGAAATTCTCGAGAACCCGGACCGTCTGCGCGAAGTTATCCGCGACGAATTGCTCGAAGTGAAGCAAGAATACGGCGACGCGCGTCGCAGCGAGATTCGCGCCAGCGAAGAAGACCTCGATATTCTCGATCTGATCGCGCCGGAAGACGTGGTGGTGACGCTCTCGCATGCCGGTTACGCGAAACGTCAGCCGGTCACGGCGTATCGCGCGCAGAAGCGCGGCGGTCGGGGCCGCAATGCGGCGGCGACGAAGGACGAGGATTTCATCGATCAACTCTGGTTGGTCAATACGCATGACACCTTGCTGACCTTCACCAGTAGCGGCCGCGTGTTCTGGCTGCCGGTGCATCAATTGCCCGACGCCGGCCCGAACGCGCGCGGCCGGCCGATCGTCAATTGGCTGGCGCTGGAAGAAGGCGAGAAAGTGCAGGCCGTGGTGCCGGTGCATGCCTACGACGAACACCATTTCGTGTTCTTCGCGACCCGCGACGGCACGGTCAAGAAAACGCCGCTCACCGAATTCGCGTATCGATTAGCGCGCGGCAAGATCGCGATCAATCTCGATGAGGGGGATGCCTTGATCGGCGCCGCGCTCACCGACGGCGAGCGCGACATTTTGTTGTTCGCCTCGAACGGCCGCGTGGCGCGCTTCGCCGAAGCGCATGTCCGACCGATGGGCCGCACCGCCACCGGCGTCCGCGGCATGCGTCTGGCCAAGGGCGAAACCGTGGTGAGTTTGATCGTCGCCGACGCCGCGAGCGATGCGCTGGACGACGAGAACGCCGCGGATGTCGCCGAGCATGCCACGGACGCCACCGTCGCGGACATCGCCGCGGATGAGCACGGCGAGCTGGCGGAGGTCGAAGCGATCGATGCGGGCCACGACGACGGCACCACGCTGTACATCCTCACCGCGACCGAGAACGGCTACGGCAAGCGCACGCCGCTGACGGATCATCCGCGCAAGGGCCGCGGCACCCAGGGTGTGATCGGCATCCAGACCACCGCGCGCAACGGCAAGCTCGTCGGCGCAGTGCTGCTGCGCAGCGGCGACGAAGTGCTGCTGATTTCCGACGGCGGCACGCTGGTCCGCACCCGCGCGGCGGAGATTTCGCGCGTCAGCCGCAATACCCAAGGCGTGACCTTGATGCGCATGACCGAAGGCGAACGCCTGCAAGCCCTGGAGCGCCTGGATGGGTCGCTCGACGAGGAGAGCGGTGGGTCGATGGAAGAAGCGCCCGCCGCTGTCCGCGACTACGAGACCACGCTACCGATGCCGCCGGACCCGCCGGTCGAATCGATGTGAGCCCCAAGCGGCGCGCATCGTCGAAGTGCCATGCACGCAACGAAACAGCCGCCTTTCGGGCGGCTGTTTCGTATGGGGCGTTCCCTTGCGCTGTTAGCAAGGACTACCTGTCCCTTCTCCCCGCCCAGCGGGGGTGAAGAGGCGCGCTTGCGAGGCATGCCTCGCAAGCCGATGAACGCCCGAGCGCTAAGCGCGAGGGCAGGACGAAGCTGGCGCGCAGCGCCGGATGAGGGGCAGGCGGCTGCGATCAGACTGCTGCGATCGGTCACAAACAGCGCCCCTCACCTGGCCTGCGGCCATCCTCTCCCCGTGCGAGGCACGGGGAGAGGCGAGCACTGCAGGTTCCGTCTCCCCGCGCAGCGGGGGTGAAGAGGCGCGCTTGCGAGGCATGCCTCGCGTGCCGATGAACGCCCGAGCGCTAAGCGCGAGGGCAGGACGAAGCTGGCGCGCAGCGCCGGATGAGGGGCAGGCGGCTGCGATCAGACTGCTGCGATCGGTCACAAACAGCGCCCCTCACCTGGCCTGCGGCCATCCTCTCCCCGTGCGAGGCACGGGGAGAGGCCAGCACAGCAGGCTAACAAGCAGGCCCCTTGCGATGCCGAGGATCGCGATTCGATGTCGTTCGGCGCTCTGTCGGGCCGCCCGAACGTCGGGCACAAGAGTCCATCACGTAGAATCCAGCGATGCTCGGACAAACGCCCCAGCAATTCAGTGTTATAAAAAATGAGTTAAATAAAAGTAAAAAAAACGTTCAAGAGGGTGATGCTTTTCGCAAAACCTTCTCTATACTCGCCGCAACATCCAGGAGGCCATATGTGTCGCTCGTCGCGGGTTGGGGTGGTGGGTCGGGGTCGTGGTTCGATGCGGGCGTGGGGAATGGGAGGGATGGTGTGGGGTGCGTTATTGCTGGCCCTCGCTGTGCTTCCCGGTTGCGGCAATAAAGAAACCGGGCAGTTGCCCGAAGTGAGCGGCGAGGCCATCAAGGCGCCTCGCGACGAGAACAAGGCCTTCGGCGTCGCCCGAGCCTATCCAGACCAAGACGGCGAAACGCTGTCGATCGCCCTGGAATTCACCCGGCCCCTGGTCGGCACCCAGGATTTCGACAAGTTGGTGGTTTTCGCCACCCAACCGGCTCAGAAGAGCGGCTGGAAGCTGGACGAAGGCGGCAAAATCCTGCGCTACCCGTTCGTCGCGGCGAATACCGAATACAACCTCAAGATTTCCGGCGACCTCACCGCCAGCGACGGCAGTCTGCTCGGGCGCGAAGTCGAGCAGAAGGTCTACACCGGCGCCTTGGACCCGGCCGTCGGTTTCGCCTCGCAGGGCAGCGTGCTGCCGGCGCGCGAAAGCCGCGGCTTGCCGATCGTCTCGATCAACGTGCCCGAAGTGGACGTGGAATTCCTGCGTGTCCGCGAGAAATCGCTGCCGCAGTTCTTCCGCGAATACCAGCGCGCGGGCCGCCGCAGCGGTTGGGAGTTGGATAACGAATACGGCGAGAACACGCCGATCTCCAAACTCGCCGAACCGGTGTTCACCAACCGCTTCGTGATCGACGGCAAACCGAACGAACGCGTCGTCACTTATTTGCCGATTCAGGACATCGAAGAACTGCAGGAACCGGGTCTGTATTTCGCGGTGATGAAACGCACCGGCTTGTTCCGCGATCAATTCGAGACCACGTTCTTCACGGTCAGCGACATCGGCCTGCATATTCGCGCCTACAAAGAAAAACTCTTCGTGCATACGGCGTCGCTGCAGGACGGCGCCGGCATCAGCGGCGTGGAGCTGCGCATCCTCGACGCGAAAGGCGAGGACACGCTGAAAGGCCAAACCGACCGCAACGGCAACGCGATGCTGCCGTACACGCTCGACGCTCAGAACGTGTTGATCGCGCGTCGCGGCAGCGATGTGTCGATCCTGCCGTTCAACCAACCGGCGCTGGATTTGTCCGAATTCGCCGTCGCTGGCCGCGAACCGGCGTGGTTCGATGTATTCGCGTGGTCCGGTCGCGATTTGTATCGTCCGGGCGAAACCGTGCGCATTTCGGCCCTGTTGCGCGACAACGACGGCAAACCGGTGCCCGCGAAAGGCAAGAAATCGCAGCCGTTGTTCGTACGCCTGAAGCAACCGGACGGCAAACCGTTCGTGGAAAGTCGCGTCGAAGCCGGTGCGCAGGGCTACTACAGCTTCGAGAAACTCATTCCCGTCGAAGCGCCGACCGGCCGGTGGCAGGTGGAATTCCGCACCGACCCGGCCAGCAGCGAAGCGGTGCAAGGCCTGGCGCTGCGGATCGAAGAATTCTTGCCCGAGCGCATGAAGCTCGATCTCGCCGTCGCCGACCCCGTCGCCAAACTCGGTCAGCCGCTCAAATTGCAAGCGACGGGCGCGTATCTTTACGGCGCACCCGCCGCGGGCAATCGCTTCACCGCGAAACTGGCGGTGTCGATCGAACAGCATCCGATCGAAGCGTTGCCGGGCTATTTCTTCGGCGACCCGACGATCGAATTACCGAAAGAAGCGCGCGATGTGGTCGATACCACGCTCGACGAACAAGGCAAGCTCGCGCAGGACATCGCACTCCCCGACGAAGCCAAGCCGGTCGCGCCGATCGCCGCGATCGTCTCCGGCAGTCTGTTCGAAACCGGCGGCCGCAGCGTCAATCGTTCGCTCAAGCAAGTGCTGTGGCCGGCGGATGCCTTGGTCGGCGTGCGCCCGATGTTCGACGACAAAGACGGCGCCGATAGCGACAGCAATGCGCGCTTCGAATTGCTGCGCGTGGGCGCGGACGGCAAGCCGCGTCCGGCGAAAGGCCTGAAGCTGTCGCTGATCCGCGAGCATCGCGATTACCACTGGAATTACGACGCCGACGAAGGTTGGGATTACGACTTCACGTCGCGTTTCGAAACCGTCGAGACCCGCACGATCGATGCCGGCGCCACCGCGACGCGTTTCGATTTCCCGGTCGAGTGGGGCGAATATCGCGTCGATGTGACCGACCCGGCCACGGGTTTGACGATGCGCTATCCGTTCAAGGCAGGTTGGAGCTGGGACGACGAGAACCGTGGCCTGGACGCGCGCCCCGACAAAGTCAAACTCGCGCTCGATAAGACCGGCTACAAGACCGGCGACACGATGAAGGTGACGATCACGCCGCCGCATCCGGGCAAAGGTCTGTTGATGGTCGAAGGCGATCGCATGCTGTACGTGCAAGAGATCGACGCTAAAGCCGGCAGCACGTTCGAGATTCCGGTCACCAAGGACTGGGAACGCCACGATCTGTACGTCACCGCCTTGGTGTTCCGCGGCGGCAGCGCCGGCAGCAAGATCACCCCGGCGCGCGCCGTGGGCGTGGCGCATGTGCCGATCGATCGCGTCTCGCGTCGCGTCGATGTCGGTTTGTCGTTGCCCAAACAAATGCGCCCGGAACAGGTGATGCAAGCCACCGTCGCCGCGCCGCAGTTGGCGGGACAGGAAGCGTTCGTTACGGTCTCCGCGGTGGATGTGGGCATTCTCAACATCACCCGTTTCCCGGTGCCGGATGCGAACAAGCATTTCTTCGCGCAGCGTCGCTTGGGCGTGGACGCCTACGACGTGTACGGCCGCGTGATCGAAAGCTTCGACGGCGATATGGCGCGTATCCGCTTCGGCGGCGATATGGCGCTGCAACCGCTCGCGCAAGCGCGTCGTCCGACCTCGAAAGTGCAGACGGTCGATCTGTTCTCCGGTCCGGTGAAATTGGACGCGAAAGGCAATGCTCGCATCTCGCTGAAAGTGCCTGATTTCAACGGCACCTTGCGCGTCTCGGCGTTGGCCTATTCGGCCGAGCGCTACGGCAACAACGATGCGGAAGTGGTGGTGCGCGCGCCGATCGTGGCCGAAGCCAGCTACCCGCGCGTCCTCGCGCCGGGCGACCGCAGCGTGGTGACGCTCGATCTGACGAACTTCACCGGCAAACCCGGCGACTTCGACATCAAACTCGACGGCATCGGTCCGCTATCGATCGGCGACGGCGGGCGCAAGCTCAAGCTCGGCGTCGGCGGTAAATCGACGTTGACGTTCCCGCTGGTCGCGAACGAAGGCTACACCACGGCGCAGGTGCGCGTGCGCGTGGACGGCAACGGCTTCAAGGTGGATCGCAAGTTCGACGTGCCGGTGCGCCCGGCATGGCCGAGCGTGGTGCGCGTGAAGACGCAGGTGCTGAACGACGCGACGCCGATTTCGCTCGATGCCGCGTTCGCCGACGGTTTGATGCCGGGCTCGGTAACGGCGCAGATGACGGTCAGCGCTTTGCCGCCGATTCCGTTCGCCGCCGCCGTGCAGGGCATGCTCGATTACCCCTACGGCTGCGCCGAGCAAACCACGAGCAAAGGCTACGCTGCGTTGGTGATGGATGCCGAAACCGCGAAGATGCTCGACGCTAAAGGCCTCGATGCGGCGACGCGACGCGCGCGCATGGACGGCGCGTTCGGTCGCTTGGCGTCGATGCAAACGTCCAACGGTCATTTCGCGATGTGGGGCGACGACGGTTACGTCAACCCGGGCTTGACGCCGTACATCGTGGAATTTCTGCTCGACGCGCGCGAGGGCGGCTTCCAAGTGCCCGATGCGATGCTCCAGAAAGCGTTGCAGCGTTTGAGCGAGGATCTGCTGGCCGGCGGCAACGAGTTCTACGGCTACGATCATCGCGATCACCTGAAATTCGCGTATCAGGCGCATGCCGGCTATGCGTTGGCGCGAGTCAACCGCGCGCCGCTCGGCACATTGCGCGGTCTGTACGACAACGAGCGCAAGAAAGCCTTGACCGGGTTGCCGCTGGTGCATCTGGGTTTGGCGCTGTCGCTGCAGGGCGATAAATCGCGCGGCGCGAAGTCGATCGCCGCCGGGTTCGCGTTCAAGAACAGCAATCACGGCTATCTCGGCGATTACAGCAGCCCGCTGCGCGATCGCGCGTTGATGATCGTGTTGACCCACGAACGCGGCCTCGCCAAGTCCGACTACGACGCCAGCGTGATCGCGTTGAGCAAGGAACTGGAAGTGCGTCGTGGCGCGCCGTGGTTCTGGCTAAGCACGCAGGAGCAAGTCGCATTGGCGCGCTTGGGCAAAGCTTTGCTCGCCGATCAGAAGAAGACGCTCGCCGGCACTTGGCGTTTGGGCGATACCTCGCTGGCGGTCGAAGAGCGGCGGATGCACGGCAAACGTGCGGATTACGCCACGCTGTCGAAGGGTTTCCGCTTCGAGCCGCAAGGCCAGCCGCCGCTGTACGCCAGCTTGGAAATCGCCGGCGTACCGCGTAAAGCGCCTGCGCCGGACAAGAGCAACATCGGCATCGAACGCACGTGGTACACCACCGACGGCAAAGCGTGGACGCCCAAGCCCATTCCGGAAGGCGAAGCGCTGATCGTCGGCGTGAAGATCACCGCGAACGAGAATATGCCCGACGCGATGCTGGTCGATCTGTTGCCCGCCGGTTTGGAGATCGAGAACTTCAACCTCAGCGACGCCAAGCAATGGGCGGACGTGGTGGTGGACGGCATCGACATCAACGACCGCAGCAGTGCTGCCGACGTGGTGCACGAGGAATATCGCGACGACCGTTTCGTCGCCGCGGTGAAACTGCGGGCGGGTCAAACGGCGCGCGTGTTCTACCTCGTGCGCGCGGTCACGCCCGGCACGTACACGGTGCCGCCGTCGTTGGTCGAAGACATGTATCGCCCGCAATTGCGCGGCGTCGGTAAATCTTCGCCGGCCACGATCACGGTGGTGCAGCCGAAGTAGTCGCGGCGCCTCTCGTCGATGCAAGGCGCTCCCGCACAATTTTTTTCGGCGGGAGCGCCGGCAGCGAAACGCCGTCGCTGTCGTGTCGATAGTTTCGACGAACAGTCTTTCCGAATAGCACATTCTTCCGGACACGATGTCATGAGAATCATCATCGCAGTCGCGCTGTGCCTGTCGCTCGGCGGTTGCGCCACGACCTATCGCATTTCGGTGTGGCCCGAGAAAGGCGTGCCGGCCGACGACGCGACCCAAGCGCAAATCGAAGCGGCGGGTTTGGTCGAACATCCCTGCGGATGGGTTAGGGAAGTCGAAGTGTCGAAGCTGCCGCCGCCGGGACGCTCAGGTCATGTGCGCGGAAGCGAAACGGTGGCCGAGTTCGACGCGGCCGGCAGGATTCTGCAGCGCTGGTCGCTGCCGGTGGATATGTGGCCGCAGGCGATCGAGGGCGCGATGCTCGTCGTCGCCGATAACGAACGCGCGCTGACCATCGATGGCGTCGGCCGCTTGAGCGCATCCGCCGGTCGTCAGAGCGAGACGGACGCGATCGACTGCCCGAGCGGCATCGTCGAGGAATACCGCGATTCCGAATTCCTGATCTGTGTGCGGATGAAAGAGTTGACGACGGGCGCGGAGCGATCGATCGCGTATGAAGCGAACTGCAGCTAAGGCGCGCATCGTCCGCGCGTTGCGCGTGCGGAGCCGCCGCGATGCCCGCTGAGCCCTCGCCTTCGGAAAAACCCGCCGACGCAGTGCGGCGTCCGCGCTGGCGTGATGCATGGCGACGCGTTTCGCCTTGGTTGCGCTGGGGCACCGTCGCACTGTTGTCCTCGCTGCTGCTGCTCGATCGACTGTTTCCGCCGCCGTTGCCGAAACAACGCGATACCAGCGCCTTGGTCGTCGCGCGCGACGGCACGCCGCTGCGCGCGTTCGCCGATGAAGAGGGCGTCTGGCGTTATCCGGCCACGCCGGAAACGGTGTCGCCGCTGTATCTGCAGGCGCTGCTGAATTACGAAGATCGTTGGTTTTGGCGGCATCCGGGCATCAACCCGATCGCGTTGGTTCGCGCGGGCGGGCAGATGGTGGCGAACCGTCGCGTGGTGTCCGGCGGTTCGACGCTGACCATGCAAGTCGCGCGCATTCTCGACGCGCGCAATGGACGCAGTACGCGCAATGCGTTCGGCAAGCTGCGGCAGATGCTGCGCGCGCTGCAGCTCGAAGCGCATCTGTCGAAGCGCGAGATTCTGATTCTGTACCTGGAACGCGCGCCGTTCGGCGGCACCATCGAAGGCGTGGAAGCGGCGAGCTGGGCGTATTTGGGCAAGTCGTCGACGCGTTTGTCGCAGGCGGAAGCGGCCTTGCTCGCGGTGTTGCCGCAGTCGCCGAGCAGGCTGCGGCCGGATCGCCATCCCGAAGCCGCGCGCGTCGCGCGCGACAAAGTGCTCGATCGCATGACGACGCTCGGGGTGTGGAGCGCTGCGGATGTCGCCGATGCGCGCATCGAACCCGTGGTGTCGCGGCAATTGCAGCCGCCGTTGTCGGCGGCGTTGTTGGCGCAGCGCTTGCATTCGGCGCAACCCAAAGCCGCGCGCATCGTCAGTACGATCGACGCGAACTTGCAGCGAAGCCTCGAAGAGCGCGTCGCGACGTATTTCTCGAATCTGCCCGAGCGCACGTCGGCGGCGCTGCTGGTCGTGGACAACGAAACGATGGAAGCGCGGGCCTACGTCGGTTCGCAAACCTTCGCCGACAAGGAGCGCTTGGGGCACGTCGATATGGTGCGCGCTTGGCGATCGCCAGGCTCCACGCTCAAGCCGTTTCTGTACGGTATCGCCATCGACGACGGTGTGATCCATTCCGAAAGCTTGCTGATCGATGCCCCGCAGAATTTCGGCGACTACCGGCCGGGCAATTTCGGCGAATCCTTCAATGGCCCGATCGGTGCGGCGCAAGCCTTGCGTTTATCGCTCAACGTGCCGGCGGTGGATTTGCTCGATCGCGTCGGCGCCGAGCGTTTCGCCGCGCGGATCGATCACGCCGGCATCGCCTTGAAGTTCCCCGCGGGCGGCAAACCGAATCTCGCTTTGATTCTCGGCGGTACCGGCGCGCGGCTGGAGGATTTGGTCGGCGCGCATGCGGCGTTCAATCGCAACGGTATCGCCGGTCGCGTGCGCTACACGCTGCAAGACCCGCGCGTCGATCGCCGTGTGTTGTCGCCCGGTGCGGCGTGGATCGTGCGCGAAATTCTCGAATCGAACCCACGTCCCGGCGAGATCGAACAATACGATCTCGGCAATCGTCCGCGCGTGGCGTGGAAAACCGGTACGAGTTACGGGTTTCGCGATGCATGGGCGCTCGGCGGCACGCGGCGTTACACCGTCGGCGTGTGGGTCGGGCGCCCGGACGGCACGCCGTTGCCGGGCCAATACGGCGCGATCACCGCGTTGCCGTTGCTGTTCGAAGTGGTCGATACCTTGCCCAGCGCGCGACGCGATGCGCTGCCGTTGCCGCCGCCGAAAAATGTCGTCGAAACCGACGTCTGTTGGCCGCTCGGTATCGCCGCCGACGCGCAGCCGCCCGCGTTGTGCCAACGGCGCATGAAAGCGTGGATTCTCGATGGCGCCGTGCCGCCGACGTTCGCGCAGCGCGGCGTGCGCTTGTGGCAAGCGGGACGCGAACGTTTCGAGCAAGACATCGATAGCGGCGAGCGCGTGTCCGCGACGTGTTCGCGGCCGCATCGCACGCGAGAGGCCGAGATCGCGCGTTGGCCGGCGCTGGCGTCTCCTTGGTTGCCGGCGCAGACGCGCCGCGCGTCGCGCTTACCGCCGCTGGCCGAGGACTGCATGCCCGACGGTCGCGATGCCGTCGAGGATTTGCGGATCGAAGGCCTGAACGACGGCGCAGTGTTGGCGCGCGCGCCGGGCAGCGAACATGCGGTGCGGCTTTCGCTCACGGCGCTCGGCACCGATCATCGCGTGCAGTGGTTGGTGGATGGCCGTTGGGTCGGCGAAACCGAGGGCAGGGCGCCGCTGATTCGCGATTTCGGCGAGCCCGGCGCGCATACGCTCACGGCGATCGCCGACAGCGGCGCTTGGACGAGTCTCGCGTTTCGCGTGATGGAGTGACGCGTTCGCGCCGAATGCAATGAAGAATCGTCATCGCATTCGACAGCGAAGCGAAGCGCGGCGACAGGCGCCGCCGCGCACGTCGAGCGGGGGCGAATCAGCCCAACTGCGACAACACGTGTTCGGCCGACGAGACTTTGAACTCGCCCGGCGCTTCGACGAACAATTGTTTGACGACGCCGTCTTCGGCATACAGCGCGAAGCGTTTGCTGCGCATGCCCATGCCGTAGGCGCTGGCGTCCATTTCCAAGCCGAGCGCGCGCGCGAAGTCCGCATTGCCGTCGGCGATGATTTCCAAGGCTTCGGGCACGTTCTGATCGGCCGCCCAGGCTTTCATCACGAACGGGTCGTTCACCGACATGCAGGCGACGCTGACGCCCTTCTCAGTGAACGCGTCGAAATGCTGCACGAAGCCGGGCAAATGTTTTTCGGAACACGTGGGCGTGAACGCGCCGGGGACCGAGAACAACACTAATTTTCTGCCTTCGAACAACGCTGGCGTGGTGACGCTTTCGAAGCTTTCGCGAATGCGTTTGACGGTCACTTCCGGGATGCGGTCGCCGATCTGGATGCTCATGGGGTTCTCCTTGTGGGAGCCGAAGTTTAGCAGGCGCCGATGACGCGAGCGCGCGCACGCAGATCGCGATAGCGGCCCTTCGCGTAACCTTTCGCCGATCCGAAGAAGCTGAACGGAAAGCCGACGAGCGGCATGGCCGCAGGCGCGAAAGCCTCTTGAAACACGGCGCGCCGCGCCTATCTCTTCGCCACGGCGGCGCTGCGCCGCTCCCCAAGGAGATACCGACATGACGCTTATCCGTTATCCGCAAGCCTGGCCCGCGCAAGCGCGTTTGCATGACGATCTGAAACAGATGTTCGACCGCCTGCTGCAAACGGGCAGCGATTCCCCGGACGAATCGGCCGTCGTCACCAGCCAATGGGTGCCGCGCGTGGACATCAAAGAAGAAGCCGACCGTTTCGTGATTTACGCCGATCTGCCGGGCGTCGATCCGCAAGATGTCGAAGTGTTGATGGACAAAGGTCTGCTCACGATCAAAGGCGAGCGCAAGAGCGAAACCGAAGACAAAGCAGAGCGCTTTTCGCGCATCGAACGACGCTACGGCAGTTTCTATCGCCGTTTCGCGTTGCCCGATACTGCGGATGCCGATGGCATCACCGCGCGCGGTCGTCACGGCGTGTTGGAAATCGCGATTCCGAAAAAGCCGGAATCGACGCCGCGTCGCATTCAAGTCGGCGCCAACGACGCAGGCATGACCCAGTAACGCTGGTCATACACGCGGCATCGCGAGGCTTCCGGCGAATGCGCCGGAAGTCGCCGCCACGCACGACCGCAGCTTCGTCTGCGGTCGTTGCGTCTCCGAGCATGCGATGTCGCAACATCATCTGCTGATCCGAGCAATACCGATGAGAGATCGCGCGCGGCCGACGCGTGCGCTGTACGATAGTCCGAACGACAACACCGACTTTCGAGCGATCGACCGATGCGATTCAAGGACTACTATCAAATCCTGGGCGTCGAACCCGGCGCCGGTGAGGCGGAAATCAAGACCGCGTATCGTCGGCTCGCGCGCAAATACCATCCGGACGTTAGCAAAGAGCCGGGTGCGGAAGAGACGTTCAAATCCGTCAACGAAGCCTACGAAGCGCTGCGCGATCCCGAGAAGCGCAAGGCCTACGATCAACTGCGCGCGCGCGGTTATCGTCCCGGCGACGAAGTGCAGCCGCCGCCAGGCGGATTCGGCGGACAGGGCGGCGTCGATTTTGAGGAAATTTTCGCCGGCGGCAACGGCGGCTTCAGCGATTTCTTCCAGGAACTGTTCGGTCGTCGTCGCGGCGCGGGCGGCCCTGGGCCGCAGGGGCGCCCGCGGGGCGATGGCCCGACGCGCGCGAAGGTCGCGGTGCCGCTCGAAGCCGTCTACAGCGGCGATCCGGTGCGGGTCTCGGTTGCAGGCAAATCACTGGACGTACGCATTCCGAAGGGCATCCGTCCCGGACAGGCGATCCGTCTCGGCGGCCAAGCGCCCGGCGGCGGCGATTTGTTGCTGGAAATCGAATACGCCGCGCACCCGCGCTTCGAAGTGGACGAGCGCAATATCATTCATGCGTTGGCGGTGGCGCCATGGGAAGCGGCGCTCGGCGCGACCTTGAGCGTGCCGACGCTTGGCGGCCCGGTGGAGTTGAAGATCCCGGCGGATTCGGAAGCGGGCCGCAAACTGCGCCTACGCGGACGTGGGTTGCCGGGCGCGGGCGGTGCGCCGGCCGGCGATCAGATCGTCGAGTTGGAAATTTTGGCGCCCAAAGCGCATACCGAAGACGAACGCGAGGCGTATCGGCGATTGCGCGATGCGTTCGGCGACGATTGGCGTCGCATTTGAATCTGTGCGTGCATGCCGCGCCTCAGCGCGGCGTTTCTAGGGCCCGTCGCGATGACGGTTAAGAAGGCTTTCAGCCTTCGCCCATCACGTATTTATTGATGGTGTTCGACAGTTCGGTTTCGCTGAAGGGTTTGGTCAGATACGCGCGTGCGCCCTGACGCATGCCCCAGACGCGATCGGTGTCTTGATCTTTGGTCGTCACCAGCACGATCGGGATGTGCTTGGTGGTGGGCTCGCGCGAAATGGTGCGCGTGGCTTGGAAGCCGTTGAGATTCGGCATCACCACGTCCATCAGAATCAAATCCGGGATTTCGCGTTTCGCCACTTCGACGCCGGCGGCGCCGTCTTCGGCCACGAGGGCTTCGTGCCCGAGTTTTTCGACGATGCGGCGGATACCCATCAATTGGGACGGGGAGTCGTCGACGATCAGGATGCGTGCCATGCGGAGACCCGTGGAGGAATGCGTCCAGTGTAGTGGGCCGGATCGCCGCCCGAAAGCGGGCCGGAATCCGGTTGTGACTCGTCTCACATTACGGCGAACCGGGCGCGGACGCCAGAGGCGGTTCGAGGGCGGCTCAGCCCTCGCTTCCGACCCGCACCAAGGTGCGCCCCAGCGAACCTCCGGCCAGCATGCCAGCGAACACCTCGGGCAATTCGGCCAAACCGACTTCGCGGGTGCAGATGGTGTCCAGATGCGCGGGCTTCCAGTCGCCCGAAAGGCGCCGCCAGACCTCCTCGCGGATGTCGCGCGCGGTGCCGGCCGAGGCCACGCCCAGCAGCGAGACGCCGCGAATGATGAAAGGCATGACGCTGGTCGGTAGATCGGCGGTAGCCGCCAGCCCTGCGGACGCGACGTTGCCGTAGGGCTTCGTCTGCGCGAGCAGGCTGGCGAGCATCGCTCCGCCGACGTTGTCCAAGCCGCCGCCGAAGCGCGCGGCTTCCAGCGGCCGGCTCGTCGCCAGCGCGTCGCGCCCCAATACCTCGGCGGCGCCGAGACGCTTGAGATAGTCGGCGTGCGCGGGTTTGCCGCTGACCGCATGCACCTCATAGCCGGCACGGGCGAAGATATCGACCGCTAGCGAACCGACGCCGCCGGTCGCGCCCGTGACGGCCAAAGGCCCGAGCGCGGGCGCCTGCCGGTTTTCCTGCATGCGCAACAGCGCGAGACCGGCGGTGAAGCCGGCGGTGCCGAGAATCATGCTTTCGCGCAGGCTCAAACCCGAGGGCAGAGGAATCGCCCAACGCGCTTCGACCCGCGCGTATTCGCTGTAGCCGCCGTCGCGGGTTTCGCTGAGCCCGCAGCCGGTGACCAGCACCGCATCGCCTTCCTTGAAGGCTAGGTCGCTGGACGCCACGACGCGGCCGGCGACATCGATCCCGCCGACCAGCGGAAAACTGCGCAGAATTTTGCCCTCGCCGGTGCCGGCGAGCGCGTCCTTGTAGTTGACCGAGGAATAGGCGGTCTGGATCACGATCTCGCCGGGCGACAGGTCGTCGATCGAGACGTCTTCGATACCGCTGCGGTAACCGGCGGCGTCGTTGCGGATGCGGAAGGCGTTGAAGCGGGCGGGGATGGTCACGGGGCGAATATCCTGATGCGGTTCGATGGTTGCGGTTCAAAACACGCGCGACAGTGCGGCTGCGAATTCGATCGTTCGTCGTAGGCTCATCGATGTCATCGCGTAACGAATGCCGGAACGTGTTGAAGACGCCGCGCCGTGCGTTCGCTCACTCCGGGCACCCGCCGAAATTCGGAATCGGAATCACGCGTTCGACGATCTCGAAGCCCTCGATCGGGCGGGTTTCTTCGACGCAGTGATACATGTCCATCGTGACTTGTTGGACCGGACCGTTCTCGCAGTGCAGGCTGTAGAGATCGACCATTTTGCCGTAAGGGCCGAGGCCTATCGAGGCGTCGCGTTCGAACTGCGGCGCGCGGCCGTTGGAGCAGCGTAGACGAGCGAGATAGTCGCGTTGCCCTTGCGGGCCTTTGGCGCGGATCGGATTGCTTTCGCTGCCCAGCGGCCCGCTGAGTTTCGCGTCGGGGACGGTGCGATGCGCGGCCATCATCGCGGCGAGATCGAATGTCTCGTCCGGCGCGGCGCGGGGCGTTTTCGGCGCGGTGGCGCAGCCGACCGACAGCGCGGCGATCGCGAAAAGGACGGCCGCGCGCGAGGCGGTGCGGGTCGTGCGACGAGGCCAGGACTGGGGCATGACGCGGCTCCTCATGGGTTCGGCGGACTATACCGCGCGTGCGGTGGCTTTGCGTCCGCCGGCTGCGCTCACGGCGGCGCGGACAGTCGCAGGAAGATCACAAGCCGGCTCGAACGACGTTGTAAGACAGGACGACGCGCGCGATGCGTCGCCCTTCCCGAGTTCAGGAGCGAACCGATGCAGCCCTACGACACGCAACGCCTGCCCGACGATCTGAAGAATTGGATCAACGCACGCCTATTGAAACCGCTGCTGTATTTCGAAGGCGGCTGGGAGAAATGGTGGCAGTCCGATTTCCCCGCTTGGTTGGATACCGTCAACGACACGCAATTCGATTTCCGCCGCGAAGTGCGCGATGGCGGAATCATCATCGATTGGGTGGTCAACGGCAATTCCGATTCGCCGACCAATGCGATCGAGTTGAAAGCGCAGACCCATAAGACCACGAAGTCCAGCTTCGCCAACCAGGTCGGTAAAGATTTGGATGCGCTTCGCGAATTATCGCCGTTCGACTATCCGGTACGGATGTCGCTGATCGCGGTGATCGATCAGACCACGTTCGACGCGATGGTGGAACGGAATTTCGTGCCGCTGACCAAAACGAGCCAAGTGGCGTTTCTGTCGAAAACGCTCTGAATCTCGAGCCGGCGCAGGCTCGACGCGGACGCGAAACGTTCAGCGCAATTCGCGCCGACGTTTCTCGTCCAGCCATTTGTCGGCCTGCGCCGGGACATAGCCGTGCATCCAGGCGAATAAAGCGTCGAGATCTTCGCCGTGCCACAGGTCGCGGCGTTGATCCGCGTGCAGGAAGCGTTGATCGACCATGCGATCGAGCATGGTCATCAGCGGCGCGTAGAAACCGTCGATGTCGAGAAACGCGCAGGGTTTATCGCCGAGACCGAGCTGACGCCAGGTCAACATCTCGAACATTTCGTCGAGCGTGCCGAAGCCGCCGGGCAGGGCGACGAAACCGTCGGCGAGATCGAACATGCGGGCTTTGCGTTCGTGCATATTGCCGACCACTTCCAGCCGGGTCACGCCTTTGTGCGCGACTTCCCATTGCACGAGCTGTTCGGGAATCACGCCGACCACTTCGCCGCCGTTCTCGAGCACGGCGTCCGCGACTTTGCCCATCAATCCGACGTTGCCGCCGCCGTAGACCAGTTGCAGATTCTCGCGCGCCAGACGCGCACCGAGTTCGCGCGCGCGCTCGGCGTAGACAGGTTTGCCGCCGGAGTTGGAACCGCAGTACACACAGATCGATTTCATACGTAAGTCGTCGGTGGAATGTTCGTCAGTGCTCGCTGCGCAGCAGCATCATGCCCGAGGCGCGCGCGATCGCTTCGCGCTTCGCGGCGGGGGCGATCGCCATCAGCATTCGCAAGAACCAGGTGTGCGGCATCGTGCGCTTCAGACGCAGCGCTTCGTGCCAATGCGAGCGGAATTCGAGTTCGCGCCAGCCGAACGGCGCGAAGAACGCCGTGCTTTCGCGCGGCCCGAACACGAACGGCGCGTTGCCGTCGCGCAGCATCGGCGCCCAGGTTTTCTCCATGCGCTTGAGCAGTAGCGGCGACGCCAGTTCGCCCAGCCACCAGCGCGCGCGGGCGAATTGATTCAAATCGCGCGCCAGCGCGGCGACGTCTTCGGCGTGCAGGTAGATCAGTAAACCTTCGGTGATCGCCAGTACCGGCCCTTCGGTCGACGCATCGGCCAGCACTTTGCGGCGCAGTTCGGCGTCGCGCAGATCCGCGGACACGAATTCCAAACGGCAGCGCGGCGTTTCGCCCGCCATTCCCTCGCGGAAATAATCGACCATGTCCGGCATATCGACGTGAACCCAGCGCAGATCCGCCGGCAAATCCATGCGATACGGGCGAGTGTCGAGGCCAGCGGCCAGATTGATCACGGTGCGAGCGCCTTCGCGGATGCAGCGCATCACGATCTCGTCCATCACCGCGGTGCGCACCACCACCGCCCAGGCCGTCGCCTCGCCGTCCGGCAGTTTGCGCACGATGGCTTCCCCGCGCTCGCCGCCGAGCCGACGCGCGTAGGGGTCGCTGAACATCGCGTCCGCGCGTTCGCTTTCCATCGCGCGGTAGATCGCGACCCAAAGCGCCGTGTCGGAGACGTTGCGGATGGGGTTGGGTTCGCTCATGGGTGTTCCTTCGCCGGAAATGCAGAACGGCGCACCGAAGTGCGCCGTTCCGCGTGATCGCGCATCAATTGGGTTTATGGATCGCGCGCTTATGCACGGCCATCGCGGCATCGTGTACCGCTTCCGAGAGCGACGGGTGCGCATGACAGATGCGGGCGAGGTCGTCGGCGGAGCCGCTGAATTCCATCGTCAGCACGCCTTCGTGGACCAGTTCGGACACGTTCGCGCCGACCAAGTGCATGCCGAGCACGCGGTCGGTCTCCGCGTGCGCAAGCACCTTCACGAAGCCCGCCGGTTCGGCCATCGCCACCGCGCGACCCACGGCCGCGAACGGGAAGCTGCCGGCTTTGTACGGGATGCCTTCGGCTTTCAGTTGTTCTTCGGTTTTGCCGACCCAGGCGATTTCCGGCTCGGTGTAGATCACCCACGGAATCGTGTCGAAATTGACGTGGCCCGGCAGGCCGGCGATGAGTTCGGCCACCGCGATGCCTTCCTCGAAGCCCTTGTGCGCCAGCATCGGGCCGCGCACGCAGTCGCCGACCGCCCACACGCCGTCCACGCCGGTATGGCAGTGCTCATCGACCTCGATGCGGCCGCGCTCGTCGAGGCGCACGCCGGTGCCGTCGGCCAGCAGGCCTTTGCTCGCGGCTTTGCGGCCCACGGCGACTAGGAGTTTGTCGAATACGACGTTTTGCTCGCCGGACGCGTCAGCGTAGGTGACATGGACTTCGGTCGACTTGCCTTTCTTCTTTACCTCGGCCTTCGAGACCTTAGCGCCGAGTTTGATGTCGAGCCCTTGTTTCTTGAATTCGCGCGCAGCGACTTTCGCCGCTTCGCCGTCGGCGGCGGCGAGGAAGTCCGGCATCGCTTCGAGAATGGTCACTTCGGCGCCGAGACGGTTCCACACGCTGCCGAGTTCCAGACCGATGACGCCGGCACCGATCACGCCGAGGCGCTTGGGCACGGCTTCGAAATCCAGCGCGCCGACGTTATCGACGATGGCGTCGCCGTCGAATTTGGCGAACGGCAGTTCGATCGAATCCGAACCCGCGGCCAGAATCACGTTCGTGCCCTTGAGTTCGATTTCGCTGCCGTCGTGTTGCTTCACCTTCACCACGTTGCCGGCGTGCAGCGTGCCGAAGCCGTAGAACGCAGTGATTTTGTTGGCCTTGAACAATTGCGCGATGCCGCCGGTGAACTGCTTCACGATCTTGTCTTTGCGACCGATCATCGCCGGGACATCCATCTTCGCGTCTTTGAAGCTGATGCCGTGCTCGCCGAAGATGTGGCCCATATTCCAGAACTGGCGCGAAGAATCGAGCAACGCCTTCGACGGTATGCAGCCCACGCGCAAGCAGGTGCCGCCGAGCGCGGGCTTGCCGTCTTTGCCCAGCGCGGCGTCGATGCATGCGGTTTTCATGCCGAGCTGCGCGGCGCGGATCGCGGCGTGATAACCGGCCGGGCCGGCGCCGATGACGATGACGTCGAAGTGTTCTGACATGGTGTTTCCTTGTGCCTTTCCCTTCTCCCTTTGGGAGAAGGTGCCCGAAGGGCGGATGAGGGTAGGACGTGCGATGACGGTTCGGTGTCGAAGTTGGCCGACCCTCACCCCCGACCCCTCTCCCGGTGGGAGAGGGGAGAGAACATCACATCCCCAACAGCATGCGATGCGGGTTTTCGAGCTGGTTCTTGATATCGACCAGGAACAGCACCGCGTCTTTGCCGTCGATGATGCGGTGGTCGTAGCTGATCGCGATGTACATCATCGGCGCGATCACCACTTGGCCGTTCTCGGCGATCGGGCGTTCCTTGATGGCGTGCATGCCGAGGATCGCCGACTGCGGCGGGTTCACGATCGGCGTGGACATCAGCGAACCGAAGGTGCCGCCGTTGGTGATGGTGAACGTGCCGCCTTGCAGATCCTCCAGCTTCAAGCCGCCTTCGCGCGCGGCTTTGGCGTAGCCGGCGATCGCGTTTTCGATGTCGGCGAAGCCCATGCGCTCGACGTTGCGCAGCACCGGCGTCACCAAGCCTTTTTCGGTGGAGACGGCGATGCTGATGTCGGCGTAGCCGTGATAGATGATGTCGTTGCCGTCGACCGAGGCGTTGACGATCGGATGGCGCTGCAGCGCGTTCGCGGCGGCTTTGGCGAAGAAGCTCATGAAGCCGAGCTTGATGCCGTTGGCTTTCTCGAACGACTCGCCCAATTCCTTGCGCATCGCCATGACTTTGCCGAGGTTCACTTCGTTGAACGAGGTGAGCATCGCGATGGAGTTCTTCGATTGCATCAAGCGTTCGGCGATGCGGGTGCGCATGCGGGTCATGGGCACGCGCTCTTCCGGGCGCGCGCCGCCGCCGACGCCTGCGGTTTTGCCGCTGGCGTAGTTGACGATGTCTTCCTTCGTGACCGCGCCGCGGCGGCCGGTGCCTTGCACCTCGGCGGGATTCACGCCGCTGGTGACGGCGGCGAAACGCGCGCCGGGCGGCAGCGCGTCGGATGCGGGGCTGGCGACGGGCGCGGGGGTGGTGCTGGACGGCGCGGCGGCTGCGGCTTTGGTCGCTTCGGCCTTCGGCGGCACCGTTTCCGCGCCTGCGGCGGGCGTCGTCGGCGCGGGGGCCACGGCGCCTTCTTCGATGATCGCGATCACCTGCTGGCTGGTGACGGTCGCGCCTTCTGCGAACTTCAGTTCTTTGATCGTGCCGTCCACCGTCGAAGGGACTTCCAGGACGACCTTGTCGGTCTCGAGATCGACGATGTTCTCGTCGCGTTTGACCGCATCGCCCACTTTCTTATGCCAGGTGGCGATAACGGCATCGGAGACGGATTCGGGAAGAACGGGAACCTTGATTTCGGTGGCCATGAGCGGCGTCCTGACAGCGGTGTTGAAAAGGTGAACCGGCGCCCTGAGGCGCCGGTGGGAAGCATCGTCACTCGGCGACGGGATCGCCGTTGAGCGGGTTGACCAGCGCGTCGGCGATCAACGCTTGCTGCTCGGCGACGTGGTCGTTGAAGTGACCGACGGCCGGCGAGGGCGAGCGCGTGCGACCGGCGTAGTGCAAGCTTTGTTTGCCCTGCAGACAGGTGCGCAGGTGGTGCTGGATTTGATACCACGCGCCCTGATTCATCGGTTCTTCTTGACACCAGACGACTTGATGCGCGTTCGGGTAGCGCGCCAACTCCGCGGCGAGCTGCGTGCGCGGGAACGGGTACAGTTGCTCGACGCGGATGATCGCGACGTTCTTGAGTTCCCGCTTCTGCGCGTCTTCGAGCAGGTCGTAGTAGACCTTGCCGCCGCAAACGACGACCCGATCGACGCTGCTCGCATCGGCGGTGGCATCGGGGATGAGATGCTGGAACTCGCCGTTGGCGATCTCGTCCAGGCTGGACGTCGCCAAGCGGTGACGCAACAGCGATTTCGGCGTCATCACCACCAGCGGCTTGCGCGTGTTCATGCGCATTTGCCGGCGGATCATGTGGAAGGCCTGCGCCGGCGTGGTGGGCGTGCAGACGATCATGTTCTCCAGCGCGCACAACTGCAGGAAGCGCTCCAAACGCGCCGAACTATGCTCCGGGCCTTGGCCTTCGTAGCCGTGCGGCAGGAACAGCGCCAAGCCGCAGAGACGGCCCCACTTGGCTTCGCCCGACGACAGGAACTGATCGATCACCACCTGCGCGCCGTTGGCGAAATCGCCGAATTGCGCTTCCCAGACATCGAGCGTGTAGGGATCGGCGGTGGAATAGCCGTATTCGAACGCCATCACCGCTTCTTCGCTGAGCAGCGAGTCGATGATCGTCGCGTCTTCCGGGTTCTTGACCAAACGATGCAGCGGAATATGGTCCACATCGGTTTTCTGGTCGTGCAGCACCGCATGGCGATGGAAGAACGTGCCGCGACCGCAGTCTTGGCCGACCAAACGCAGGCGGAAGCCTTCGTCGAGCAGCGTGGCGTAGGCGAGGTTCTCGGCGAAGCCCCAGTCGCCCGGCAATTCGCCTGCGCGCATCTTGTTGCGGTCTTCGTAAATCTTGGCGACGCGCGGATGCAGGCTGGCGCCTTCGGGAATCTCGTTGATGATCTTCGCCAGCGCGTCGAGTTTCTCGCGCGACACCGCGGTGGACACGGCGTCGCTCAGTTTGCCGGCCAGCAGCGGACGCCAATCGATCGCGAATTCGTCCGGTTCCACCTTCGCCAGTTCGGTGGTCACTTCGCCGGCATCGAGCGTGTCGCGGAGACGGTCGACGATGGCTTGCGCGTCTTCGGCTTTCAGCGTGCCGGCCGCGGCCAATGCCTCGGCATACAGCTCGCGCGTGGTTTTGCGCTTGCGGATGATTTGGTACATCAGCGGCTGGGTCGCCGCCGGTTCGTCGGCTTCGTTATGGCCGTGGCGGCGGTAGCACACCAGATCGATCACCACGTCCTTGCCGAAACGCTGGCGGAAATCGAAGGCCAGTTCGGCGCAGAACGCCACCGCTTCCGGGTCGTCGCCGTTCACGTGCAGCACAGGCGCGCCGACCATCTTCGCCACGTCGGTGCAGTACAGCGTGGAGCGCGCGTCGTCGCGTTCGCTGGTGGTGAAACCGACTTGATTGTTGATGACGATATGCACCGTGCCGCCGACGCGGAAACCGCGCGCCTGCGACATCTGGAACAGTTCCATCACCACGCCCTGGCCGGCGAACGCGGCGTCGCCGTGCATCAGGATCGGCAGCACCTTGCGGCGTTCGGTATCGCCGCGACGCAATTGCCGCGAGCGCACGCTGCCGGCGACCACCGGATCGACGATTTCCAGGTGAGAGGGATTGAACGCGAGCGCCAAATGCACCGGGCCGCCGGGCGTGGCGATGTCGGCGCTGAAACCCATGTGGTATTTCACGTCGCCGGCATGCGCGTGTTCGTCGTGCTCGAACTTGCCTTCGAATTCGTCGAAGAGTTTGCGCGGCGATTTGCCGAGCGTGTTGACCAGCACGTTGAGGCGGCCGCGGTGGGCCATGCCGACGACCACGTCCTTCACGCCGTCGCTGCCGGCGCGGCGGATCATCACGTCCAGCATCGGGATCAGCGAATCGCCGCCTTCCAGCGAGAAGCGCTTCTGGCCGACGTATTTCGTGTGCAGGTAGCGTTCCAGGCCCTCGGCGGCGGTCAAGCGCTCGAGAATGCGGCGTTTGTCGTCGTCGCTGCGGCCGTAGCGGCCACCGGCCGTTTCCAGGCGCTCGTACATCCAGCGGCGCTGGTCGGCGTCGGTGATGTGCATGAACTCGGCGCCGATCGTGCCGGTGTAGGTCGCTTTGAGCAGCGCGAGCAGGTCGCGCAGTTTCATGCGCGCCTGGCCGGCGACGCCGCCGGTACTGAATTCGTCGTTGAGGTCGGCCTCGGTGAGGCGATGGAAATCGAGCCCCAGATCCGGCGCGCCGGGTTTTTCCAGCATGCCCAGCGGATCGAGATCCGCGCCGAGGTGGCCGCGGGCGCGATAGGCGGTGATCAGGCGACCGACCGAGCGTTCGCGCTCGTCGCCGGCGCCCGGCGCGGCGAGCGCGCCGCGAGCGGCCAACTTGCCGGCTTCGGCGATCGAGGCCATCACCGCAGAGTGCGGCACGTCGTCCGCCCCTTCCTTGCCCTTCACGCCGTCGAAATACGCCTTCCATTTCGGACCGACGCTCTCGGGCGCGACGAGATACTGTTCGTAGAGATCTTCGATATACGCGGCGTTGGCGCCGAGTTGCGAAGACTGGGCGAATTGCTTCAGGAGACTGTCCACTCGGGTGTCGCACTCGAAGGTCGTGATGTGCTCGGCCAAAAGCACAGGATTGAGGGCTAAGCGCTTGATCCGCCGAGAGTTCCGAACGAGTAGCGACGGACGGGCGAAAGGACGGGAATTATAGCCGCAGGCGTCGTCGCAACGCACCATCGCAGGTCGAGCTCGGACGCTGTCGCCGGTTCGACATTGGTCGTACGGCGGTTTTTCGGTTCGGGGTGGCGTGGGGCTGCGCCCGAGGTCGCATCGTGCGATACCTGCGACATCCGCGCCGCTGTGGCGCCGCCGCAGCGGCGTTTCGTTGCTATCGTCCCGCATCGGCAAGGGGGAACGATGCGAAGCATGCGCAGAGCGATGACGACGGCCATGGCGACAGTCCTGGTCGCCGGGTTGATGGGGTGCGACGGCGGCGTCGATCGCGCCGGCAAAGCGACCCTCGCGGTCGATGCCTACGGTTGCCCGGATGTGAGCGGAACCTTCTTGGTGTCGATGACGCCCGAACGCGTCGGTTCGGATGCCGGCGCGATGGAGGAAGAGTTCGCGAAACCCGACGGCAACCGCGTGCCGCTGGCGCAGATCCAGGCGGTCGCGATTCGACGGACGCAGCCGGGCGTCTTCGAATTCCGCTGGCTGATCGACGAAGCCCGCGTCATGCAGCATCTGGAAGTGATTCGGGAATTCGAGAAGCCGCGTTACGGGCGCTGGTACCGGTTGTTGTCCGATCCCGCGCGCGCTCAGCATATCGAGACCTACGGGCAGGCCGACTACGACGCCGAGATCGCGAAGCTCGGTCCCGATACCGAATTCGTTCGCGAAATGCGCTCGGGAACGAGCATGCAGTGCGAAGACGGCTGGTTGTCGCTGCCGCGCGGCGAACTGCGCCCGCTGCGTCTGAGCCGCGGCGAGGACGGCTCGGTCATCGGCGAGTTCAAGGGCTTGAAGACGGTCGGTATCACGGTGTGGTGCGGCGACGGCTGCCGCGATCTGCCGATCCCGATCGGCACGTTCACCGGCAAAGTGCATTGGCCGCGCGCGGATGGCCTGCGTGCATGGCGGCCGCAAGACATGACCGGGCGATTCGTGTTCCAACGGCCGATCGACGAGATCGAAGCCGAGCAGGCGCGGATCCAGGACACCCAGCGCCGCAACGACGCGCTTCGTTATTTGCCTGCGGAGGAGATTCGAGCCCGTCTCGAAGCGCTAGCGCCGGCCGGCACCGTGGTCGAGCGGGTCGAAGTCCTCGACGGCAAGGTGCATGTGCGTTACGACGCGCCGAAGGCCGACGAGGATCGTTTGCTGGACAGCGTCGAAGCCGCCGGAGGCGATACGCGCGGCCCGGAAGCGGTCGTGCATGGCGTGCGTTCCACCGATATGACGCGGCGATTCGTCCAGTTCGTGTTGACCGACTCGCCGTTGGTGTTGCGAGGCCGAACACGGCCGGCGACAACCGAGAGCGATACGACGCTGGCATCGCCGCCGCCGCCCGGGTCCGCCGCAGAGGTAACACCGGCCACGCCCGCATCGGCACCGTTGCCGACCCTTTCGGCGCTCTCCGAAGCGCCGCCGCAGGCGACGCCGGCCGGCATGGCGGGTGCGGACGACATCCGCAAGCGCGTCGGCGCCTTGCTGCCGGCGGGCTGCAACAAGATCGTCGATGTGCGCTACGGCGGTGAGCGGGTGACGATCGTCGGCCAAGCGAACGGCACGCGTTGCGTGTCGGAGGCCTTGCGTGCGCTGGAAAGCGCGGGGACACGCCCGGAATTACTGCAGATTTCCGCGGACGGTAGCGGCGGTCAGCGCTTCAGGATTTCGTTGGCCGCCTCGCCGCTGACGCGCGAGTGAGCGGCGAGGACGCTGCGTCGAGGAATCGCCACAAGACAAGATCGCCGCGTCGTGATCGACGCGGTCTCAAATGCCCAGCGCGCGGTACTCGGTGACGATCCGTCCGCGTTCCCACGGCGGCGTGAAAACGTCGATCAACTGCCGTGCGCGCGAGGCGCCGTCGGATTCGGTTTCGCCGTCGAAACGATGGCCGAGCGGGCGGAAGTAATAGCCGCCGGCATCGTTGACGACGAACGCGGACGGGTAATCGCGATCCACCGGGTCGGCGACTTCGCGGAACGCGAACACGCTCGGCAAGCGTTGCGCCAATGCGATCAAAGGCGAGCTGTTGCGCTGCGGCGCCGTGGCGTCCTGCAGCAAGATGCGGATCGCGACCCGCTGCCGGCGCGTGCCCAGTCGGCGAAACGCATCGAGCGTTTCCGGCGCGTCGAGCACGCCGGGATCGAGCGCACGGCTGTAGATCCGCACGTCCCGCCGCGCCGCGAGCAGCAGCGACGCGACGATTACCGTCGCCGCTTCGCGCGTTTCCACTGCGGTCGGCCCGCGCAATGCTCGGCGCATGCTTTGATGCTCGATCCCGGCTTCCATGAAACGGTCGCCGATCGGCACGAAACCGTGTTTGGCGTAGAAATGCATCGCCGACACCTGCGCATGCAGGCGCACTTCCGACAATCGATGCTGCGCGGCTTCGTCGAGCAAAGCCCGCAGCATCGCTTCGCCGACGCCTTTGCCGCGCCATTCGCGCAACACCGCCATTCGGCCGATTTTGCGCTCCGGGGTCAGCCGACCGGTGCCGATCGGGCGCCCGGTGCGGTCGCGCGCCAGCACATGCACGCATTGCGGGTCGAACGCGTCCCACTCCAGTTCGATCGGCACCTGCTGTTCCTGCACGAACACCGGCTCGCGCACCGCACGCAAGGCATCGACATCGCGCGCGTAGTCGGCGCGACTCACCACGAATTCCGAATCGCGTTCGCGCCCGATCACGCGTCGTCTCCATCTCCGTCGCTGAGGTCGCCCTCGTCTTGACGCAGGCCGTAATAGCCTTGCGCGATCCACTCGTGCACCAGATCCCGCGCCTGCGCCGACAGCGCGTCGTAGCCTGCGTGGTCGAGGGTCGCGGCGGCGGCCAACAGGCGCGCATCCGCCATCGGCAGGCGATGCGTTTGACCGGCGAGATACAGCGCGGCCTGCGATTTGCGATCGGTGCGTCGCCACGCGGCGCGGGTCCAGGGATGACGTTCGAGCACGGCGCCTTGCTGCAGGTCCCATTCGATTTCGATCCGCGAGCGCGGCGGGTCCGGGTCCAGCGGTACGCCGGCGCTGCGGTACAGGCTGATGAAGCGGCCGAACCAGTCGCCGAGGCGCTCGGGGTCGCGCATGCGCAATTTGTTCAACGCTTCGATCGCGCGCGTCATCGCGTCGGCGTCGATCTCGTACGCGTCCTTCGCCGGTGCGAGGTCGGGGTCGGTGTAGCGCACGGATTCGTCGGCGTCGCAGATCAGGCTATCGACGAAATCGCCCAACAATTCCGAGCTCGACGGCGCGCGCAGGCCGACCGAAATGGTGATGCAGGCATCTTCGGCCACGCCGTGATGCGGCACGCCCGGCGGCAGATACAGCATGTCGCCGGGTTTCAGCACCCAATCGTGCGTGGGCTTGAAATGCTTGAGCAGGCGCAGCGGCACATCGTCGAGGTACGTTTCGTCGGGATTCGGCGCGACATCGATCATCCAACGGCGATGCCCGATGCCTTGCAGTAGAAACACGTCGTATTGGTCGATGTGCGCGCCGACCGAACCGCCCGGCGCAGCGAACGAGATCATGATGTCGTCCATGCGCCAGCGCGGCAGGAAGTCGAAATCGTCCAGCAGCGCGCGGATGTCCGGGTCCCACTTGTCCACGTCCTGCACCAGCAACGTCCAATCCTGGTGCGGCATGCCGGGAAATTCGTCTTCGGCGAACGGGCCGCTGCGCATCGTCCACGCATCTTTCGCGCGGTCGTAGCTCGCGATGCGCGCCAATGCCTGGTCCTCGCAGGCCAGGCCGGCGAGGTCTTCGGGCGACACCGGCGAAACGAAACCCGGAAAGGCGTTGCGGATCAGTAGCGGACGCTTCTGCCAGTAATCGCGGAGGAATTGGGCGGGCGGCATGCCCAGAACGCCTTTGCCGGCGGCGTCGATTTCGTAGGGAAGCGCGGTTTCGGCCGCGCGGGACGAGCGTTTCATGGGGAACCGGGGGAGGTCGAGGATGGGGAGGATGTCGCCGTCGATGCGGGCGTCGCGACGGGCCGCAGCGCGTCGCGCGCGAGAAGTTGTTGCAGGTGCGCGATGCGATCGTCGATCAAACGGATTTTGCAGGACGAATGAATTTGGCCGCTGCCGGAAGCCGCTGCGCCGCTCAGCCCGACTTCGGCCTCGCACTGATGCTGGGCGTAGTCTTTGAAGGCTTGCGATGCGGATCGCATGTCCGCGACCGCGATGCCGTGATGGGTTTCGCCGATGTCGTTCGCGTTCAGCCGCATCTCCGCGCGAGCGAGGAACGTCTCTTCGAGCGCGAGCCGTTCGGCGTCGGCGGCGTTGGCGAGCGCCATCAGGCAATCGACCGATTCCGCGCCGGAATTTTCTGCGATGCAGGCTTTCGCTGCGGCGTCGCGAGGGCGTTCGGACGCCGCGCTCGGCAGCGAGACCGACGCGACGATCGCGAGCGCAGCGAGCATCCGAGCGATATGCCTATCCGAGCGCACGACGTTCACACCGCGCGCGCCAGCGATTCGGCAAGACCTGTGTAGGCGCCTGGCGTCATCGCCAGCAGGCGCTGTTTCGCATCGGCGGGCAGTTCGAGACTTTCGATGAAGCCGCGCATCGAGGCTTCGTCGATGCCGTGGCCGCGGGTCAGCGCTTTCAGTTGTTCGTACGGGTTCGGCAGGCCGTGGCGGCGCATCACGGTTTGTACGGCTTCGGCCAGCACTTCCCAGGCGGCGTCGAGATCGGCGGTCAAGCGCTCGGGATTGACGCTGAGTTTGTTCAAGCCGCGCAGCAGCGCGTCGTAGCCGACCAGCGTATGACCGAAGGCGGTGCCGAGCGCGCGCAGCACGGTGGAGTCGGTGAGATCCCGTTGCCAACGGCTGATCGGCAGCTTGGCCGCGAAATGCTCGAACAGCGCGTTGGCGATGCCGAAATTGCCCTCGGCGTTCTCGAAATCGATCGGATTGACCTTGTGCGGCATCGTCGAACTGCCGACTTCGCCGGCTTTCACCGCTTGCTTGAAATAGCCGAGCGAAATGTAGCCCCACACGTCGCGGCACAGGTCGATGCAGATGGTGTCGATGCGTTTTTGCGCATCGCAGACCTCGGCGATGCCGTCGTGCGGCTCGATTTGGGTGGTGTAGGGCTGCCAATCGAGGCCCAGCGATTCGACGAAACGCTGCGAGAACACTGGCCAATCCACATCGGGGTAGGCCACGGCATGCGCGTTGTAGTTGCCGACCGCGCCGTTGATCTTGCCCGGCATCTGCGCCGCGGCCAGCAGTTCGCGCTGGCGCTGCAGGCGGGCGACGACGTTGGCGAGTTCCTTGCCGACCGTGGTGGGCGAGGCGGTCTGCCCGTGGGTGCGGGACAGCATCGGCAGGCCGGCGTGTTCGTGCGCCATCGTGCGCAGGGTTTGAATCAGTGTCTCCAAGCGCGGCAGCAGCACGGTTTGCCGCGCCTCGCTGAGCATCAACGCATAGCTCAGGTTGTTGATGTCCTCACTGGTGCAGGCGAAATGCACGAATTCCAGCGTGGGCGCCAGCTCGGCGTCGTCCTTCAGCCGCTCCTTGATCAGATATTCGACCGCTTTGACGTCGTGATTGGTGGTGCGCTCGATCTCTTTCACCCGCGCGGCGTCGGCGATGGACAGCCCCGCCGCCCAGGCGCGCATGCGGGCGATAGCGTCGTCGGAGAACGGCGGCAACTCGACGATGCCGGGCTCGGCGGCCAGCGCCAGCAGCCATTCCACTTCCACCTTCACTCGCGCCTTGATCAGGCCGTACTCGGAGAAGATCGGACGCAGCGCGTCCGCTTTGCCGGCGTAGCGGCCGTCGAGCGGGGAGAGAGCGAGCAAGGCGGAGTCGGACATGGCGGTCTGCGGCACGGGCGTTGGCGGTAATTCTAAACGTCGCGGCGTATCCTCGGGTCCTCTACGAGTGTCCGAGGACCGATCATGGCCAAAAACACTGCGCGGTCGGCACCGTTCCGCATTGAGCACGACAGCATGGGCGAGATGCGGGTGCCCGCCGATGCGCTGTGGGGTGCGCAGACGCAGCGCGCGCTCGAGAATTTCCGCATTTCCGGCCGCGCGATGCCGCGCGGGTTCGTGCGCGCCCTGGGTTTGATCAAAGCCGCCGCCGCCGAGGTCAACGCCGAACTCGGTCATTTGCCGAAGCTCCGCGCCGCCGCGATCCGCAAGGCCGCGCTGGCGGTGGCCACCGGCGCGCACGATGCGCAGTTCCCGATCGACGTGTTCCAAACCGGCTCCGGCACGTCCAGCAATATGAACGCCAACGAGGTGATCGCGACCTTGGCGACGCGGACCGGCCGCCCGGTTCACCCGAACGACGACGTGAATCTCGGCCAAAGCTCCAACGATGTGATCCCGACCGCGATTCGCGTGAGCGCGCAGCTTGCGGCCATCGAAGACCTGCTGCCGGCGCTGCGGCATCTGCGCGCTGTGATCGATCGTCGCGCCCGCGGTTTGCGCCGCGCCGCGAAAACCGGCCGCACGCATCTGATGGACGCGATGCCGCTGACGTTCGCGCAGGAATTCGGGGCGTGGTCGTCGCAATTGCGTTCCGCGGATGAGCGCATCGGGGACAGCCTCAAGCGGCTGCGGCGTCTGCCGATCGGCGGCACCGCGATAGGCACCGGCATCAACGCCGACCCGCGTTTCGGCGCGCGCATGGCGAAGGCGTTGAGTCGCGAGACGGGCACGCCGTTCGTGGCCGCGCGCGACCGTTTCGAGGGCATCGCCGCGCAGGACGATGCGGTGGAATTCTCCGGTCAGTTGAATGCGCTGGCGGTGGCGCTGATGAAGATCGCCAACGACCTGCGTTGGATGAACTCGGGGCCGTTGGCGGGACTGGGCGAGATCGAATTACCGGCGCTGCAGCCGGGTTCGTCGATCATGCCCGGCAAGGTCAATCCGGTAATCCCGGAAGCCGTGTGCATGGTCTGCGCGCAGGTCATGGGCCATCACGTCGCGGTGTCCATCGCGGGGCAGAGCGGTAATTTCCAACTCAATACGATGTTGCCGCTGATCGCCGACAACCTGCTGGACAGCATCGGTCTGCTCGCGAACGCGATGCGCGCATTGGCCGATGCCGCCATCGACGGCTTGCGCGTGCGCGAGGACCGCGTCGCGGGCGCCTTGAGCCGCAATCCGATTCTCGCGACTGCGCTCAATCCGCTGATCGGCTACGAACGCGCCGCGGCCATCGCCAAACGCGCTTATCGCGAGAATCGACCGGTGTTCGATGTGGCGCTGGAGGACAGCGGTCTCGATGCGGAAACGCTCGAACGCCTACTCGACCCCTTGGCCTTGACCGAAGGCGGCATTCGCAGCGGTCTCTCAGGCGGCGGGTGAATGCGCCGCCGAATGCATCAATCGGCGCGCCGAGACCCGGCGATGCACCGCGATGCATCGCCGTCGAAGTCGGTGTCGATGAGTATCAGCGCTTCTCGCTCTCGGCCTTGGTCTTCGCGCCGGTTCCGGCGCCTGCGGCTTCGGCTTCCTCCGCTGCGTTCATGCCGCTGTCGGCATTGCCATCGTTCGATGGGCCATCGACGTTCACATCGATCTTGACCTTACCGTTGAACGCGCTCTCGATCGCCTTGCCGACCGCTTCGTCGCCGTTGAGTTTTTCGGTCCGGCATTCGTCGACGTCCTTTTGGGTCATCGTGGCGTAGGGTTTGAACGCCGGCAGCGCTTGCGCCAGCGCTTCTTGACTCGACAGCAGGCCGGGCAACAGAGCGCACAATTGGTCCGCGGATTTTTCGATGCCCTTGGCTTCGGCTTCGATCTTCTTTTCGACTTCATCGGTATTGCCGGAGAAAATGCTGCCGATCACGTCGCCGATGGCTTTGCCGGCCAAATCCGCGCCTTGGACGCCGATGGTCATACCGGTTTCGGCGATCGCGACGATGCGTTTGCGGTAGTCCAACAACAGCGCGCGCTGTTTCGCATCGATCGTCGTCGGTTTGCCGCCGATCAACAGATCGCCCTGCGGCGTGATTTCGCCTTTCGGCATGCTCACGCCGGTGGACAAGCCGATGTTCTCGGTGGCGAGTTCGCGACGCGCCTCGTCGGTCGCCTCATGCACGGCTTTGCCGATCATGGTTTTCGGCTCGGTGCCGGAAGCCGCGGGGGTGGACGTTCGGTCGCCGCAGGCGGTGGTCAGCGTCAGCAGGCCGAGGATCGCGACGGTGGGTATGAGGCGGGTCATGGCGTTGCTCCTGTTCGGAAAGGCGTCGTTATGCGGTGGTGAGCGGGTTTTCGACAACGACCCGCGAGACCGCCAAGATCATTGCGCGGCGGGTTTCGACTGCTCGGCGCCCGACTCGGCGTTCGCGGTCTGTTCGTTTTTGGCCGCCATGAAGCCGGCGACCATACCGCCTTTGAGCGGGTTGCCGATGGCGGTGGCGATGGTCATTCCGATCTTACCGCCGGTCTCCTGGTCGAAGACCTCGGAACCGCGGCAGGCTTCGATATCGGTCTGCTCGAAGTTCGCGTAGCGCTCGAACTGCGGAATCGCGGCGACGAGCGCTTGCTGCTCTCGAAACAAGCCGGGCAGAGCCTCGCAAACCCGTCGCGCCGCTTGCTGAATGCGTTGTTTCTCGGACGTCCGCTTCGCGTCCGTGTCTTTGGACGCTCCCGAATCGAAAAAACCGTCGATCGTGGCGTCGATCTTCTCGACCACAGCGTCCCCGAATCGCGACTCCATTTCGACGCCCGCTTGCGCCATCGAGACCAGGTACCCGCGATAGGCGACCAGATGCGCGCGCTGCTCGGCGTCGACGGTGATCGTTTCGCCGCCGATCCGCAAAGCGCCGTCCGCCGCGATCGTCGCTTTCGGCGCCTTCTTCGCGAACAGTTGGATGGGCTGCGAGGCGATCGCGTCGAATTCGCGGCGCAGCTCGGCGTCCGCTGCGGGCGCGCCGGCGTCGGCGGTCTCCGTGGCCGGTGCGCTCTTCGTCGTCGCCGGTGCTTCGGACGCGGCGGGCTTCGCGGGTCGCTCGCAGGCGGTCAATACCGATGCGGACAACAGTGCGGCGGTCAGCAGAAAGCGTGTGCGCATGGGACTTGGATCCTGATGTCTCTTCTTCGTGAATGGGAATGCGGTAGGGCGGCGTCGGATCGAGGCGATGATGGTGCGGTTGCTGGAATCCGTGGAAGTGCCGGAATTTCTTGCCGAGCCTTCGATCGTCGGCGATGCGTTTGGGGCTTCGGAACCTCCCACCAAGCCGTCCATGGGCTTGGCCTTCGAGCGAGCAGTCGGCGCCGATAGGGCGCAAACCGCGTTGGTCGGGTAACTGCAGCCATCCATGGCGATGACTCGTCGGCTCTGGGCAGCCCGGCCCAGCCATCCGTGGCCGGGCGTTCGGCAGGCCGCGCGGCAATGCCGCGCTATCTGGTCGATCGGCGTTGCCTTTATCTGCCATCCGTGGCGATGCGTTTGGGGCTTCGGAACCTCCCGCCAAGCCTTCCATGGCTTGGCCTTCGAGCGTGCGGCCGGCGCCGATAGGGCGCCGGCCTTGCGCACGCTCTCAGCCCTCGTCCCGCCAACGGCGGAGGCGGATGGCGCCGTAGATCATCGCCGCGCCGATAACGACGCCGATCCACAAGTCCGCCGTGAGCAACGCGTTCCAACTGCTGGTGAAATCGACCGCTTGCTGCAGATCCTGCGGGCCGTTGATCTCGACGTTGTGCGAATCGCTGACGCTTTCGTTGAGATACCACGTTCCCGGCACGATGCTCAGCAGGCCGCGGAAACCCAGGATGTACCAGACGATCTCGTGAGGGATCTCGACGCCGGGCAGGGTGTCCATCCAACTGATCACGCTGCCGACGAGAATCGGGAGCAGCACCGCCCAGACGAAGGGTTTGCTGCGCGCCCAGGCCGAGCAGAGCATCAACCAGCCGACGGTCGGCAGCGCCCACAGCGTGTAGATCGGCAGCGCCATCAGCACATTGCCCAGAATCCGGAACGGATGCGCCTCGGTGAAGCCGGCGCTCGCGTTCGGGATGCCGCCGATCAGCATCGTGACCGTGGCGATGATCCACATGCAGAAGCCGATCGCCAATCCGATGACCGCGCTCAATGCCGGCGCCAGGACCAGCGCCCACGCGGCTTTGGACAACACCGTTTGCGTGTCCGAGACGGGCAACGATTTCCAGAACAGCACGCTGCGATCCTTGCGCTCGTCGTACAACGAACCCAGCGCGTAGAAGAACACCACGAACACCATCACCAAGTAGGCCAGACCGATGCCGCTGACGAAATTCAAGTCGCTCATGAAGCCGACGACCTGATCGACCGCATCGGCGTTTTTAGCGCCGTCGAATTCGATGTGATCCCATGGCGAATGACCTTCGCCGATCGCTTCGCGCATCGCGATCACGCCGGTGATCGAGGCGAGCAAGCCGAAAGCGAGCGAGATCGCACCGGCGATCACGGGCGCCCAGAAAAAGCCGCCGCGGTTTTCCCAGAATTCGCGCTTCAGCAACAGACGGAACGTATGAGTGGGAGATTTTCCCGCGGTCGCGGCGGGCGTTTGTTGAGCAGGCGTTTGCGCTACGGCGTTCATGCGTAAGTCCCCTTCATGGTAGCGACGAACAAATCGGCCAGACCCGGAATCTGGGTTTCGCCCAGTTGCGCGAGCCGGTCGTGAGGCACGCCGTCGAACAGCATCACGGTCTTGCCGAACGGCAGCGCGCGCTCGTCGATCGGGCCGAGACTGCGCGCCTCTTCGATGCTATCCGTGCCGACCAGCAGCTCGATGTAGCGTTCGCTCAGGCTTTCCATCGAAGCGTCGAGCACGATCTTGCCGTCGCGGATGAACATCACGTCGGTGAGAATGTGTTCGATCTCTTCGACTTGGTGGGTGGTGATGACGATCGTTTTTTGTTCGTCGAAATAGTCTTCGAGCAGACGTTGGTAGAACTGCTTGCGGTAAAGGATGTCCAGGCCGAGGGTCGGCTCGTCCAGCACCAGCAGCTTGGCGTCGATCGCCATCACCAGCGCCAGATGGAGTTGCACGATCATGCCCTTAGACATCTCGCGCACGCGCATCGTCGGTTTGAGCTGGGTGCCGGCGATGAAGCGTTCGCATTTCGCGCGATCGAAGCGGGGATGCACGCCCGCGACGAACTCGATCGCTTCGCTGACGCGGATCCAGCGCGGCAGCACGGCCACGTCGGCGATGAAGCACACATCCTTCATCAAATCGTCGCGTTCCGTACGCGGGTCGCGGCCGAGCACTTTGAGGTCGCCCTCGAACGGGATCAAACCGAGGATCGCTTTCAACGCGGTGGTCTTGCCCGCGCCGTTGGGGCCGATCAAACCGATGATCTTGCCGGCGCCGATCTCGAAATCGGCGTCGTTCAACGCCAGCTTGTTCTTGTAACCTTTTCGCAGCCCGCGAGCGCTGACGACCGGGGGATTGGAGACGATGGCGTTCATGCGTTCTCCCTGTTGCGCGCCGGCTGCAGCAACTCCTGCATGTTCAGGCCCAATCGTTGGATGCGCTCAAGCACCAGCGGCCATTCTTCCCGTAGGAAGCGTTCGCGCTCGGTCGCCAACAGTTTCTTCGCGGCTTCTTCGGTGACGTACATGCCCAGTCCTCTACGTTTTTCGACCAGCGCCTCGTCGGCCAATTCTTGATAGGCGCGCGAGACCGTGATGGGGTTCAGTTGATACTCCGCCGCGACTTGACGGACCGAGGGCAGGGCATCGCCCGGCTTGAGCACGCCATCGAGCATCATGGCGATCACGCGGTCTTTGAGTTGGCGGTAGATGGGAGCGCCGTCGCTCCATTGGATGGCGGTCATCGGTCAGCTCCCCTTGCCGCGGCGCAGGCCGTGCGCGAACGAAAAGAAGGGGAGGGACATTTCCTCGCGCGGCAAACGTCGGCGCGGCCCATGTTTCTTCGAGGCGGGCGGTGCGACGTTCGCATCGGCGGAAGGTGCGAGCGCCGGATCGGACAAGGCCGATGCGGAATCGGCGATGTCGGCATGCGTTGCGGCGATCGGCATCGGCGTGCCGACGGCGCTGGGCAGACTGATCGTGGCGACGGTGGCGAGCACCCCGAAGGACACGACGATCGCGCGGATCGAGTGGATCAACTTGCGGGACATGGTCAACTCCTGTGTTTGTTGACTGGTGTTGTATGCAACTATAACACCAAAACACACCCGGTCAAGTGCCCATACTGCATTCCAGACCCAACTGAAGTCATACTCGACACCCCCACCGCTCGGAAGCCGCTCATGCGCCCCCAATTATCTAAATTATTGTTTTTATTCGCATTGACAGCGATCTCGTTCGCCGTAACTGCGGCGTCCGGGGGCTTGCTCGACCGCAGCTACCGGCCTTTGGCGGGAAAAACCGAGGTCAATCTGGGCAAAACCTACGGTGGGCAGGTGCTTTTGGTGGTCAACACCGCCAGCAAATGCGGTTTTACCCCGCAGTTCGAGGCGCTGGAAGGCCTGCACGCGCGCTACAAAGCCCGTGGCTTCGCGGTTTTGGGCTTTCCGTCCGGCGATTTCATGAATCAGGAATACGCGGACGAAAAGCAGATCCAAGAGTTCTGCACGCTCACGTACGGCGTGAAATTCCCGATGTTTCAGAAGGTTCGCGTCAGCGGCGACAAGGCGACGCCGTTATACCTCGATCTCGCTAAAGCCACCGGAGAGGCGCCCAAATGGAACTTCCACAAATATCTGATCGGCCGCGACGGTAAAGTGATCGCCGGTTTCGGTAGCCGGGTGAAGCCGGACGCGCCCGAAGTGGTGGCCGCGATCGAAAAAGCCCTGGCCCAGCCATTGCCCAAGCGCTGAGCGTTCCGGCGATTGCCGGGGGACGCTCGGCCCGCGACAATACCGGTCCGCAGCGCCTGCCGGGTTCGGCGGGCGCGCGGTGCGTTTACCTGTAACTTCGTTGTCTACATATCGTTCGGAGCGAGATTCTGATGAGTGTGCGTGTCCGCGGCGTCGCCGCATCGACGTGGTTGTGGCCGATGGCCTGCATGCTGTGGTTGCTGTCGGCCGTCGCCGTCGCGCAGGACAAACCGGCGGCGATGAGCGAGCGCGGCAAGGTCAGCTACATGATCGGCGCCGACGTCGGTCGTTCGATCGCCCCGGTCGGCCCGGATCTGGATCTCGTCGCATTCGAGCGCGCGATGAAGAACGCCTTCGCCGGCGGCAAACCGTTGCTCTCGGACGAGGAGTCGCAAACCGTCGGCCGCGCGTTGATGCAGCGCATCGGCGAACGCAGCGGCAAGACCTTGCCGGGCGTCGCGCCCGGCACCAAGGCGCCGTCGGTCGATAAAGGGAAAGTCGGATTCTTGGTGGGCGCGGACGTCGGTCGTTCGCTGCAGCCGATCCAAGCCGAATTGGATTTTCCGGTGTTCCTGCAGGCGGTGAAAACGTTGATCGCGGGCGGCAAGCCCGTGTTGTCCGAAACCGAAATGGATCAACTCCGCAAGAGTTTCTCCGAGCGCATGGAAGCCAAAGAAAAGGCCCGCATGGCCGATTTGCAGCGCAAGAACGCCGAGGAAGGCGCGGCGTTCTTGGCGAAGAACAAACAGACCAAGGGTGTGATCTCCACCCGCTCGGGCTTGCAGTACATGGTGCTGCGTCAGGGCGCCGGCAAACGCCCGCGCTCGACCGAACGCGTCCGCGTCAACTATCGCGGGACCTTGCTCGACGGCACCGAATTCGACAGTTCTTACACTCGCGGGCAGCCCGCCGAGTTCGCGTTGGATCAGGTCATCGCCGGTTGGACCGAAGGCCTCTCGCTGATGCCCATCGGTGCGAAATACCGTTTTTGGATTCCCAGCGCGATCGGTTACGGCGAACGCGGCAGTCCGCCGACGATCGGTCCGAACGCGACCCTGGTGTTCGATGTCGAATTGCTCGATGTGCTGGGTTCGCCATAAACAGGGCCCGCGCATTTCGCCTTACACCGCCTTACCCCGATCGTTTTCCCCCAACCCTTTCTGCCGGCGCTACGCCCGCATCCACCCAGGAGTTCCAAGTCAATGAGTTCGTCGATGAAAACCCCGCTGGCCGCCGCGCTGGTTCTGTCCCTGATGACCCTCACCGCCGCCTGCAAACCGATCGACAAAGACGCCAAGGCCGGCGAAGAGAAGAGCGGTGCGGCCGATAAGGCGTCGTCCACCAAGATCGACGGTTTGGCCACCGAAAAGCAGCAGGTCAGCTACGTGATCGGCATGGACATCGGCAAGAACATCAAGCCGATCAAGGACGAGGTCGATCTGGCCACCGTCAATAAGGCGATCGAAGACGTGTTGGCCGATCGCAAGCCGAAAATGACCGACGAGCAAGTCGGCCAAGTGATGCAGGCGTTCGCGACCAAGATGCAGGCCAAGCAGAAGGCCGAAATGGAAGCGAAATCGAAGACGAACTTGGCCGAAGCCACCAAGTTCTTCGCCGAGAACGGCAAGAAGACCGGCATCGTCACCACGGCTTCGGGCCTGCAGTACCAGGTCGTGACCATGGGTAAAGGCGCGAAGCCGAGCGATAAAGACAACGTCCGCGTGCATTACACCGGCACGCTGCTGGACGGCACCAAGTTCGATAGCTCGCACGACCGTAACGAGCCGGCGCAATTCGCCGTGAACGCGGTGGTGCCGGGCTGGACCGAAGCGCTGCAACTGATGCCGGTCGGCAGCAAGTTCAAGCTGTGGATCCCAGCCAAGCTGGGCTACGGCGAAACCGGCACCCCGGGCGGCCCGATCCCGCCGAACGCCGCGCTGGTGTTCGACGTCGAACTGCTGGAAATCGTCAAGCCCTAAGTCGAAGCGACGGCTTTCGCGCCGAGCGGTCCGCATGCGTGCGGGCGCTCGGTGCGAATCGACGTCCGACGATCTCGATCGAGAGGTCGATCGACAGGCCGACCGATAAGTCGGTCAAGAGATCGATCTCTCGTCGTTTCGTTCCGACCGTCGCGGTATCGCGCGACGGATGCGAAGTTCATGAGGTTCCTATGCGCGTCACCATTTTCGGCACCGGCTATGTGGGCCTCGTGACCGGCACCTGCCTCGCCGAAGTCGGCCATGAGGTGATCTGCGTCGATATCGACACCGCGAAGATCGACGGCCTGCGCAACGGCATCGTGCCGATTTACGAGCCGGGCCTGGAGCCGATGGTGAAGGCCAACCACGCCGAAGGGCGACTGGGCTTCACCACCGACGCCGCCAGCGCGATCTCGCACGGCGACGTGATTTTCATCGCGGTCGGCACGCCGCCGGACGAAGACGGCAGCGCCGATCTGCAATACGTGCTGGCGGTGGCGAAGACCATCGGCGAGCACCTGCAGCGCTACGCGGTGGTCGTGGACAAATCGACCGTGCCGGTCGGTACCGCGGATAAAGTGCGCGCCGCGATCGCGCAAACGATGACCGCACGCGGCACGGATGTGCCGTTCGATGTGGTCTCCAATCCCGAATTCCTGAAAGAAGGCGCGGCGGTCGAAGACTGCATGCGCCCGGATCGCATCGTCATCGGCGCAGAGAGCGCGGCGGCGGTCGAAAAGCTCAAGCGTCTGTATGCGCCGTTCAATCGCAATCACGAACGCATCGTCACCATGGACGTGCGTTCGGCCGAGCTGACCAAGTACGCCGCCAACGCGATGTTGGCGACCAAGATCAGCTTCATGAATGAGATGGCGAACATCGCCGAGCGCGTCGGTGCGGATATCGAAATGGTGCGGCATGGCATCGGCTCCGACCCGCGCATCGGTTGGCATTTCATCTACCCGGGCGCCGGTTACGGCGGTTCGTGTTTTCCGAAGGACGTGCAGGCGCTGGCGCGCACCGCGCAGCAATACGGCTATCGCGCGGAATTGCTCGATTCGGTCGAATCGGTAAATGCGCGGCAGAAAGCGCATCTGTACGAGTTGATCGTGGGGCACTACGGCAGCGTCGATGCGCTGCGCGGGCGCACGTTCGCGGTGTGGGGATTGGCGTTCAAGCCCAACACCGACGATATGCGCGAAGCGTCCAGCCGCACGCTGCTGAAATTGCTGTGGGACGCGGGCGCGAACGTGCGCGCGTTCGACCCCGAAGCCGGTCACGAAGCGCAGCGCATTTTCGGCGAGCGTCCCGATTTGATGCTGTGCGAACACGCGCCGGATGCGCTGCAGGGCGCCGACGCGCTGGTCGTGGTGACGGAATGGAAACAGTTCCGCAGCCCGGATTTCGGCAAACTCAAGTCGGCGTTGAAGGATGCGGCCGTGTTCGACGGACGCAATCTGTACGATCCGGGCGAAGTCGAAGCCGCGGGTTTGGCGTACTACGGCATCGGTCGCGGCCGATCCGTGCGTAAACCCTAAGCGCATCCGATGTCGGATCTCATCGCAACGACCGCGAATGCCGAACCTATCGACTCGGACCGAGCCGACTTGACGCAGCGCGTGGTCGAGTTGGAAACGCGTCTCGCCTTCCAAGAACACGCGCAGGCCGAATTGAGCGACGCCTTGGCCGAACTGCGCACCGAAGCCGCGCGCGTCGCGGATTCGCTGCGTCGCGTCTTGGAAGAATTGAAACTCCATCGCGGCGATTTGATGGCCGATCCGGCCGACGAACCGCCGCCGCCGCATTACTGACGCTGTTCAACCGACGCCGACATGAGCGATACGCTGCGCGACCAATTGCTGGGCCTGGGTTTCAAACCTTCGCCGAAACCCGAACGACCGAACAAACCCGGCGGTTCCGCGCCGAACGCCGAGCGTAAACCCGGAAAACCGAGCGATTCGGGGCACGCCCGCGGATCGCAGCCGCAGGAGCGTGGTAAGCGGCCGGCGACGGGCGCAGGTCGCGATGCGCGTCCTCACGATCCGCGCCATCGCGGCGCGAATGCGACGCCGAAGCCGGGTACGCAAGGCGATGCGCAACGCAGGAAGCCGCGCAGTCAAGAAGAGATCGATCTGGCCAAGGCCTACGCGATCCGCGCCCAACGCGAGAAAGAAGAGCGCATCGAAGCCGAGCGCGTGAAGCAGGAAGAGGCCCGCAAACGCCGAGAGGCCAAAGCCAAGCTCACCGAATGGGCGAAAGACAAGGCCCTGAACGACCCGAACGCCGAAATCGCGCGGCATTTCCCGTACGGCGGCAAAATCAAACGCATCTACGTCAACGAAGACCAGCTCAAACGACTCAATGCGGGCGAATTGGGCGTGATCCAGATCGACGGCCGTTATTCGCTGGTCACCGCCGAGGCGCTGGCGGAAGCCGAAGCGATTTTCGCGGCCGCGGTCGCGCTGAAAGTCGATCCGAATGCGCCGATCGAAGACGATCCTTACGCCGACCCGAAGTACAAAGTGCCGGACGATTTGGTCTGGTGAACGAAACCCTCAAGGTGCCGACTGCGGTATAGCGTTTTGGGCCCCGGTTATTTCGCTTTCGATGGCGGATAGCTTCTGTTTGTATTCCACGACCATCGGGAACCGATCGCTCAGCTCTCGGTAGATCGCAGCCGCTTCCGCAAGCGCCGTGCGATCGTTTTCCGGTAGATGGCCAACGTTGCGTAAGGCAATGGCGAGATCGCTGAGGGCCTCGGGGGTGCCGCCGAGGCGGTCGATGAGTTGTCGGCTGATCTGCAGGCTCTCGCGGTAGACCCGCTCGGCGTGCGCCCAGTCGCCTTGCGCGCGGGCGACCCGTCCGACGTTGTTGAGCGAGACGGAAAGATCGCGCAGGGCCTCGGGGGTGCCGCCGAGGCGGTCGATGAGTTGTCGGCTGATCTCCAGGCTCTCGCGGTAGACCCGCTCGGCGTGCGCCCAGTCGCCTTGCGCGCTGGCGACCCGTCCGACGTTGTTGAGCGAGACGGAAAGATCGCGCAGGGCCTCGGGGGTGCCGCCGAGGCGGTCGATGAGTTGTCGGCGGATCTCCAGGCTCTCGCGGTAGACCCGCTCGGCCTGCGCCCAGTCGCCTTGCGCGCTGGCGACCCGTCCGACGCTGTTGAGCGAGACGGAAAGATCGCGCAGGGCCTCGGGGGTGCCGCCGAGGCGGTCGATGAGTTGTCGGCTGATCTCCAGGCTCTCGCGGTAGACCCGCTCGGCCTGCCCCCAGTCGCCTTGCGCGCTGGCGACCCGTCCGACGTTGTCAAGGGAAACCGAAAGATCGCGCAGGGCCTCGGGGGTGCCGCCGAGGCGGTCGATGAGTTGTCGGCTGATCTCCAGGCTCTCGCGGTAGACCCGCTCGGCCTGCGCCCAGTCGCCTTGCGCGCGGGCGACCCGTCCGACGTTGTCAAGGGAAACCGAAAGATCGCGCAGGGCCTCGGGGGTGCCGTGGACTGCGGCTCCGGATTGCGCAATGCCGCGCGCTGCATTGGCCACTTCCATCGCATCCGCCGGTCTGCCGGCGCTCAGAAGCTCTGCGATCGCTGGTTGCGACAGCGGCAGGAACACGCGGCTGGGTTCCACCTCGACTGTGCTCTTCCGCCATTCGTCGTAAGCCGGCGTTTCCGTTACGGCTGCCGTGACCGATTCCCGCATGCGTTCCAAGGCCTCAGTCGAATCGACGGCCATAGAACGTCCGTCGGTACGCAATTGATGGCTGGCGGTGCGGATATGCCACAGATCCGGTGCCATCGCCGCCACCTCGGGACGTGCCGATACAGGCAGCACGAGGATCAGGGGACGGTCCAGATCGCGCTCCAACAGGAATCGACGCTCGTTGATGCGGGAGATGAATCGCCGACGCGCACGATTCCATTTGTCGTCGGTGGGATAGCGCTGAACGCCGAACCAAACCGCGCCGGGACTGCGGGAGAGTTCCGCCAGACGGCCGGTGAGCGCATCCACATCGCGCTCCGTATCGCTGACGAAGCTGTCGTCGACTTCGTAGCGTTGCAGGGGGTTGCCGCTCAACACGAGCCGCGCATCCAGCCATGTGGCGAGCCGCAGCGCAGGCCCCACATCGGCGAACAAGAAAATCAGCGAAAAGCCGTTCGGCTGCCACTCGAGATGGCGCAGGACGTGTTGTGCGACCTTCTCGGTCGCGGCATCAAGCGCCTGGGTTTCGTCCATGGGCATCGACGATATCTCGCAGCAACGGATGGACGTCGTACCAGTTGTCTCCGTTGCGGTAGTTCAATACCAGCCGATTGTCGAGAAAATGCGCCAGCGTGGGGAGTTCGGTATCGGACGGTAAACAGGTGTCGTGGGTCCGCGCGATCTTCTGCAACCAGTCCAGGTGATCCGCAGGAATCGGCAGCATTTCGCCGCGTACGTTGTTTTCCGCAGCGATGATGATTTTTTCGGTCAAAGGGATCTGGTCGTCGTCGCGAACAGTGGTCAGACAAAGACGGATCAGCCGGAAGAATTCTCTGAGATCGCCGCCTGAGCTGAGCGATAGCCGATCGAGCATTTCAGCCGGCAAGATTTCGGCCCAATCCGGATATCGCTTGCCGACGACCGTACGCATCATCGCCAGCCCGGCCTGGTCGGGCATGCGGCTGCGGTTATCGAAAATATGCGCGCTGACCAAGCGCCGGGTCGTCGCGCCCCCCATTAGCGTGCCGGCACCCGCCGCTAAGACCGACAGATAGGGCGGGATGGTGTAAACGATATGCAGCAGCGGAATGCGCAAGTGCTCTGCGTGCGCGAAGAACAAATTGCGGACGCTTTCGTAGACGCGCATCGCCTCGTCGCCGACGCCGCGGATCCGTTCGACCGAATCCACCAACAAGGCTACCTTGAGGTCCGCATTGTTTTCGCGCCCGCGCACGAAGCGGACCGCTTCGGCGATGAATTCATGTGCTTCGCGCACCAACTGCGCGACATGGCCGCGCATGCGTTGTTGCACTTTCTGCTTGAAGTCGGGGTCGTTCTTGAGCGACGCCTTGAGTTCGACACCGGCGATGGTGCCGCCGATTTCGTTGATTTCCACCTTGGTCTGCAGAAAGGTGGAAAGCCGGTCCCAATAGCTGCGTTGACCGGGGCTGGCGCCATAACGCTCTTCGATTTTTTCCGACAGGGCGCCGGCGACCGATATCAAGAAATCGCTGATTTCGACCTCTTTCGTGAGCAGTAAATACTCGGACAGATCGACATAGAACGCGACGACGCTCAACTGCTCAAGACGTTGTTTGAGTCGCTGCAGTTCAGTGCTCTTGCCTGTTCCTCGCTGCCCGGTGAATAAACTGACTCCGCCGCCGCTCTGCCAATCGATTTCCGTTGCGATTTCCTCGACCGCATCGTGCTGCGGGTCGCGGTTGAACGTGTCCACATAGGCGGCATCGCCCGGCTCCAGCACCCGGTCGGCGAGGACGTTGTAGAGGGTTTTGAGGTTGTCGCGGTTGGCCGGCGAGAGAGCCATGGCGGGCGGATCCGGTGGAATAGCAGGATTGTCGGCCGTAAATGGGGGCGAGACAAGCGGCCTTCAATTGGTGGTGGCATCCGGCGAGGCACAGATGGGGGTCACAAAAATTCGTCGACCGGCGTCGTCAGTAACTCCGTCGTCGCTTGCGCGAAGCGGCGCAGCCTGGAAATGCCCGGGTCGCGAATCAGCCGGTGGCTGGCGTGGGGCAGGGGCGATTCGTCGATGTCGTGCGGGGCGATGTTTTTGCATTCGACACCCGGGTGGAAATGGATGTCGGCGGCGGCGTAGCAGTGCTGCACCAGCGCCGAGCAGAACACCGCGCCGTCTTTGCCCAGCAGGTTCTTGCGGCGCCGCAAACGGCTGCTGTGCATCGCCAGCGCCGTGCCCGCGAGTTCGCTGATCGAATAATGCGATTGGCCGGCGAGCAGATCGAGCGCTGCGGCCATCGCGCGTTGGGTTTGCTCTGCATCCAAGCCGAAATCGAGCACGGCGATGTTCGGAAACGCCTCGGCATCGAAATACCGGTCGATCCGGTTTTCCTGCACGCCCAAACGGACGTGCTTGTAGCGCAGGTCGAGGTCGGATTCGATCACCCACCAATGGCCATCGACGCGACGTTCGCCGATCAGGAATGCGTGCGACCAGAGGCTGCGATGGCCGTGTTCGGTCAGCGGCGCTTGCGCTTTGCGGATCAGCTTGCTGATGCCGTCGTCGCCCGCGCACAAACCGATGCGACCGGGCGCGGCGTATTTCAGCAGAAAGGCTTCGTTGCTAGCGGGATGTTGCGGGTCTTCGTTCATTCGCGTCGTCTCATCGGGCGCGTCTCGCCGCATGGTCGGCGATGTTCGGCGTAGGCGTTTCGTTGTCGTCGGCGCCGTGGTTGGATCGATCGTGAGGATCGCGCATCGCCGCGATGGCGCTGCGGATACTTGCTGCAGTAGCGTCGGGCGCTTCCATCGGAAACAAATGCCCGCCATCGACCCAATACAAGCGTTCGCCTACCAGCGCACGGGTGGCGCTCAAACCGACGTGCCGAAGTTCGCGCGACGCGCGTCCGCCGACGAACGCGACCGGCGCGTCGAGGCGCGCGCCGACATCGGCGACGCGCGACGTCGGTAACGAGCGATAGATGCGATATTCGACGGCACGATCGAAAAACAATTCGCGTCCGCCGCGCCCGTCGGCGACCGTGCCGTACTCGGCATAGTCGCGCAGCATGCCCGGATGCCAGCGCGCGAACGCCGGTTTCGCAGCGTAATGCGCGTAGGCGGCGTCGATATCGGGCCAATGCTTGCGCCGTTGCAAGGTCTGCCGCAGCGGCATGACCCAGCGATCCAAGCCGAACGCGCGGCCCAAGCGCAGCAATGCCGCGCGCGGGCCGACGATCACCGGCGAATCCAGCATCACGATACCCGCGACGCGCGACCGCAAACGCTCGGCCGCGAGCACGCTGAGGTATCCGCCCAACGAGTGGCCGATCAACCACAGCCGCCCGTTCGGAGCGGGCAGTGCGTTGACGTACTCGACCAATTCGTCGACCAGATACGGCCAATCCGTCGTCGCCGGGCGCGAGGGATCGTGTCCGAAACGCGGGACACCGACGGCCTCGAATTCCGGTCGCAGCGCATCCAGCAACCGACGATAGACCGGCAGCGGGAAACCGTTGGCGTGGGAGAAGACGAGGGTGTCGGTCATCGCGCGGGTCGGGTTCAGAAGCGCATGGCCCAGGTCGCGCCGAGGCCGAGGTTCGTGGCATCCCGCGAATCCGCGGCGAGGCTCAAGCGCAGTGAATTGCGTTCGCCTAGGCGGCGGTCCACATCGACTGTGGCCTTCGCCCAGTTGCGGCCGACATCGTCGGCGACGAGGGCGATGCCGAGCAGGCCGCCGGTGTCGGCGCGGAGCATCGTGTCCGCTGTGTCGAGGCGGTGCGTGTATTCCAGCGTCGACGTCACCGTGGTGGCGTTCCCGGCCGCGACGGTCGCCGCCAGCCCGAGCGTGGCCTCCGATGCGTCCCAACGCATGCCATCGAAGCGTGCGGGAAAGCCGCCCAGCCTCTCGGCGAAGGGATCGAGGGTGCTGCGCGTGCGCGTCACGGCGAGGTAGGGCGTCAGTGTTGCGCGGCCAGGGCGCCAGAGGTCGCGGGCGAACGCACGCAGGCGGAGGGCGGCGTAATGGCCGGAAGGCGTGCCCAGCGAGGCGTCCTGCCCGCTGCCGTTGGCATAGCGGCGGAGTTCGCGCAGATCGAACTCGCCGTAGGTGGCCTGGGCGTCCGCTTCGATCCGTTCGCCGATGCGGGTCGCCGCTTCGATGGTCAGGTGGTTGGCGTTGGCGCGCAGGCGGCCGCCGTTCTCGAAGGCCATGCGTGCATTGCCGCCCGTCAACCCCAGCCCGAAGCGCCAGTTACCCACGTCTCGGCAAGCACCGGCCTCGAACCATTGCCGGCGACGCTGGCGGTCGTCGGTGAAGCCGATGTCGGCGCTCGCCCACGCGCAGTTTGTGCCGGGATTCTCGATCCCGCGGTCGAGTAGGGTGCGCCGGTGCGCGCCGTCCAGCGCGGTGCGCGACAGCGCCTCGGCGGTGGTCGCTACGCCAAGCCCGGCCTCGGCGAGGCCGCGGCGGTAGGCCGGGACATCGGTGATGATGCCGCTGCCGAACGTGTCGACCCGCGCGATCCACGCGATGTCGCGTTCGCCGACCGGCGACTGGGTCTCGTGACCCATGCCGGCCACCACCGAGCCATCGGCGTTCACGGCGGTGGCCGTGTGCAGGGTCAGTGTGCCCGGTACGGCGACGCCCGCGATCGTGAGCCAGGCGTGGACGCTCTGCAGGCCGGCGCTGGTTGACCAGCGGAAGGCATGCTGCTGATCGAGGCGGGGGAACAACGCAGTGCTGGAGTAACCCACGACCACGCGACCGTCGCCCGACACCGCATTCGCGACACTCTGGGTGTCGCCGGAGAGATAGCCCAGGCCCTGCATGCCGCCGGTGGCGGTCCAGCGGAAGGCCTGTTGGTGGGCGATCTCTGCGGCGCCGGGCTGCGCGGACAGCGGGTCTACGACTTGCTCCGACGTGCCGACCACCACGCTGCCGTCCGCGGATACCGCGGACGCGCGGCTGGCATAGTCGCCCGAGAGCAGCCCAAGGTTCTGCATGCCGCCGGTTGCGGTCCAGCGGAAGGCGCGGTCGCGGTAAACGTCTGCGCCGTCGTTCGGATCCTGGCCAACCCGCAAGTCGGACACGCCCACCACCACGCCGCCGTTCGACGACACGCCGTACGCCTCGCTCCTGCGACCGGTGGCCAGTGTGCTGAGGTCAAGCACCGTCGTGCCGCGCCAGACCACCGCCCGGGTGGGCGGCAGCGCGCCGGCGCCGGTTCGCGCCCAGCCGACGATCGTGCTGCCGTCGTCGCTGATGCCGGTGGCGTTGGAATCGTTGCCGCTGCCGAAGGGATTGACCAGCGCGACCATCCCGGTGCCGGTGCTCCAACGGAAGGCGCGGCTCGTGCAGAAGAACGCGCTGATGCACTGCCCGCTGCCGCCCACGACCACCGTGCCGGAGGCGTCGACGTCGTTGGCGTACGACACACCGTCGCCCGCGTTCAGCACGCCGAGGTCGGTCAGATCGCCGCTCGGGGCGGCGAGCACGGCGTGCCGGGTCAGGGTGCCCTGTCCGACGGTGATGCGACCATCGGCCGTGATCGAGGCGGGCGTGTAGAAGGGTGGATAGAGGGCCAGCTCGTCGGCGCGCGCGGTGATGGTGGTGCAGGCCAGAACGATTGCGACGGCGAGCACGCTCCGACGATGCAGAGGCGCGGGCGGTACCGGGACTCGAACCGGGAGCGGGGGCATGGCAAGGGCCTGATATTGAGACGCACCGACGCTAACCGATTGCCCTGCGAGCGGCAAACGGCGTAGGACGACCCGCGTCGGTGTGCCGCATGGATCGCCGATCACTCGGGGTCGTAATCCAAATTCGAGGCGAGCCAACGTTCGGCTTGCGCCAGCGACACGCCTTTGCGTCGGGCGTAATCCTCCACTTGCTCTTTGGAGACGCGGCCGACGACGAAATACTGGCTTTGCGGGTGGCTGAAGTAATACCCGGACACTGCCGCCGCCGGCAGCATCGCGAAACTTTCGGTCAGCGACATGCCGGTGTTCGCGGTGGCGTCTAGCAGGCGGAACAAAGTCGATTTTTCGCTGTGTTCGGGACAAGCCGGATAGCCGGGCGCGGGGCGGATGCCGCGATAGGATTCGGCGATCAACGCGTCGCCGCTCAGCGTTTCGTCGGCGGCGTAGCCCCAAAACTCGGTGCGCACGCGCTGATGCAGGCGTTCCGCGAACGCTTCGGCCAGACGATCGGCCAGGGATTTGAGCAGAATCGCGTTGTAGTCGTCGTGATCGGCCTCGAAGCGGGCGACGTGCGGCTCGATACCGAGCCCGGCGGTCACGGCGAACATGCCGATCCAGTCTTGTTTCCCCGAGGTTTTCGGCGCGACGAAATCGGCGAGACAGAAGTCCGGGCGATCGGCGGGTTTATCGACTTGTTGGCGGAGGAAGTGGAGGGTGGCCGTGCCCTCATCCGCCCTTTGGGCACCTTCTCCCGGGTGGAGAAGGGAGACGAGAACATCGTCGCCCACGCTGTTCGCTGGCCACAGCCCGAACGTGCCTTTCGCGGTCAACCATTTTTCGTCGACGATCCGCGCCAGCATCGCCTGTGCGTCGCGATACAACTCGCGCGCCTGCGCGCCGACCACCGCATCGTCGAGAATCGCCGGAAATTTGCCGGCCAATTCCCAGGTGGCGAAGAACGGCGTCCAATCGATGTACTCGATCAATTCGGCGAGCGGGTAATCCTCGAACACGGTCGTGCCCGGCGTGCGCGGTGCGGGCGGGTCGTACTCGGACCAGCCGCCGTCGAAGGCTTGCGCGCGCGCTTTATCTAGAGATACCAAGCGCTTCGCGTCGCCGCGATTGCGGTGACGCGCGCGGATCTCGGCGTAGTCGCTGTCGTTGGCGGCGACGTAAGCAGTGCGCAATTCCGGTGAAATCAGCGATTGCGCCACGCCCACAGCGCGCGACGCGTCCTTCACCCACACCGTCGGTGCGGCGTAGTGCGGATCGATTTTCAGCGCGGTGTGCGCGCGCGAGGTGGTCGCGCCGCCGATCAACAGCGGTACCTCGAACCCCTGTCGCTGCATTTCGCGGGCGACATGGGTCATTTCTTCCAGCGAGGGCGTGATCAAGCCGGAGAGACCGATGATGTCGGCTTTCTCTTCTTTCGCGCGGTCCAGAATGGTCTGCGCCGGCACCATCACGCCCAGGTCCACGACCTCGAAATTGTTGCAGGCCAATACCACCCCGACGATGTTTTTGCCGATGTCGTGAACGTCGCCTTTCACCGTCGCCAGTACGATTTTTCCGTTGTTCTTGCCGGCGTCGCCGGTGCGGGCTTTTTCGGCTTCGATGTAAGGCAGCAGATAGGCCACGGCTTTTTTCATCACCCGCGCCGATTTCACCACCTGCGGCAGGAACATCTTGCCGGCGCCGAACAAATCGCCGACCGCATTCATGCCGTCCATCAGCGGGCCTTCGATGACGTCCAGCGGGCGCGTGGAACGTGCGCGCGCTTCCTCGGTGTCGGTCTCGATGTACTGGTCGATGCCGTGGATCAGCGCATGCGACAGTCGTCCGTCCACCGGCCTTTCGCGCCAGCGCAGGTCTTCGACTTTCTTTTCGCCTTTTTTGCCTTTGAATTTGTCGGCGATCTCCAACAAGCGTTCGGTGCCGTCGGCGCGGCGATTGAGCACCACGTCCTCGACGCGCTCGCGCAGATCGGTGTCCAGATCGTCGTACAGCGGCAAGGCGCCGGCATTGACGATGCCCATGTCCATACCGGCTTTGATGGCGTGATAGAGGAACACCACATGGATCGCCTGCCGCACGGCTTCGTTGCCGCGGAAGGAGAACGACACGTTCGACACGCCGCCGGAGATATGGCTCAGCGGGAAGCGACGTTTGAGTTCGCGGGTCGCTTCGATGAAGGCGACGGCGTAGTCGTTGTGTTCTTCGATGCCGGTGGCGACCGCGAACACGTTGGGATCGAAGACGATGTCTTCCGGCGGAAAGCCCACGCGCTCGGTCAGCAGCGCGTACGCGCGCGAACAGATCTCGACTTTGCGCGCGACGGTATCGGCTTGGCCCTGTTCGTCGAAGGCCATCACCACCACGGCGGCGCCGTAGCGGCGGACCAAACGCGCTTGGCGCAGGAATTCGGCTTCGCCTTCTTTCATCGAGATCGAATTGACGATGCCTTTGCCTTGCAAGCACTTCAAACCGGCTTCGATCACGCTGAATTTCGAACTGTCCACCATCACCGGAATACGCGCGATGTCCGGCTCGGCGGCGATGAGGTTGAGGAATTCCACCATCGCTTTTTCGGAATCGAGCAGGCCCTCGTCCATGTTGACGTCGAGCACCTGCGCGCCGTTTTCCACTTGCTGGCGCGCGACGGTCACCGCTTCGTCGAAACGGCCTTCCAGAATCAATTTCTTGAACTGCGCGGACCCGGTGACGTTGGTGCGCTCGCCGACGTTGACGAAATTGGTCTCAGGTGAGATGACCAACGGTTCCAGGCCGCTGAGGCGGGTGTGGTGAGCGAGAGAGGCGTTCATCGAGGATCTCGGTGACTTGCGCCCTCTCCCACGCGCCAAGCGGGGGAGAGGGTTAGGGTGAGGGGCGCTTTGCGCGAAGCGCTTGCATGGGTGGAAAGAACAGCGAGCGTCCTGCCCCTCACCCCGACCCTCTCCCCGGCGAAGCCGGGGAGAGGGAGGGAATTCGCATTCGCATTCGAATCCGCGCTGCGCAGGCGATTGGATGTAGACGCACACGCACGACCGGTCACGCGACGGCTTCCCATTGCGGCAGCGCGCGTGGTGGCACATCCGCGACCGCGTCCGCGATCGCGCGGATGTGCTCGGGCGTGGTGCCGCAGCAGCCGCCGACCAAATTGAGCAGGCCGGCTTCGGCGAATTCGCGCAGCACAGCGGCCATGTCCTCGGGCGTTTCGTCGTAGCCGCCGAAGGCGTTGGGCAGACCGGCGTTCGGATGCGTGCTCACGAGGGCGTCGGCGACCTGCGCGAGGATATCGACATGCGCGCGCAAGTCTTTCGCGCCGAGCGCGCAATTCAAGCCGATCGACAACGGCCGCGAATGCCGCAACGAGTACCAAAACGCTTCCGCCGTTTGCCCGGATAGGGTGCGGCCGGAGGCGTCGGTGATCGTGCCCGAGATCATCGTCGGCAGACGCGCGCCGCGCGCCTCGAACACTTCCTCGATCGCGAACAGCGCGGCTTTCGCGTTCAGCGTATCGAAGATGGTTTCGACCATCAGCGCGTCGGCGCCGCCGTCGATCAAGCCTTCGGCGGCTTCGCGATAAGCCGTGCGCAGTTCGTCGAAAGAAATCGCGCGGAATCCCGGGCGATTCACGTCCGGGCTGATCGACGCCGTGCGGCTGGTCGGGCCGAGCACGCCGATCACGAAGCGCGGCTTGCTCGGGTCCGCCGCTTCGGCGGCATCGCAGGCGTCGCGCGCCAAACGCGCGCCGGCTTCGTTCAACTCGCGCGCCACATGCTCAAGCCCGTAATCGGCAAGCGAAATGGTGGTGGAGTTGAAGGTGTTGGTCTCGATCAGATCGGCGCCGGCATCGAGATAACCGCGATGGATCTCCGCGATGATGTCCGGGCGGGTCAGACTCAGTAGGTCGTTATTGCCTTTCTGGTCGCGATGTTCGTGGCCGCAGGGGCAGCCCGCAGCATGCGCGTGGTCGGTCACAGCGTTCGCATCGAAGCCTTCGGCGAAGCGCTCGCCGCGATAATCCGCCTCCTGCAGGCCGTAGCGTTGAATCATCGTGCCCATCGCGCCGTCGATGATCAGGATGCGTTGCGCCAACGCCGCTTCGAGCGCGGCGACGCGGTCCGGCCGCAGCCAGGGCAAGTCGCGTTGGTTCATGGTTTGACTCCGATCAGAGAGACGACTTCGAAATGCGGCGGTCGCTTTTCGCGCGTGACGATGTCGCTGGCGACGATCTCCAGGCCGGCTTTTTCGGCGAATTTGCGCAGGTCTTTGTCGCCGAAGCCCAAGTTCACGTGGCCGTAGGTCTCGACCACGCTGCGATGTTCATGACGGGCGAGACTGCTCAGCAGCAGCCGTCCACCGGGGCGCAAGACCCGCGCCGCTTCGGCCACCGCCTGCGCCGGTTTGGCCGCATAGGTCAATGCGTGCATCAGCACCACCAGATCGAACCGCCCGTCTTCGTAGGGCAGCGCATGCATATCGCCTTCGCGCACCTGCACGTGTTCGAAGCGGCGCAGACGCTCGCTGGCGGCGGCGACGACGCGCGCGTTGACGTCCAAACAGATGTATTCGCGGGCATGCGGGGCCAGCAGTTCGGCCAGTACGCCATCGCCCGAGGCGATGTCCAAGACCCGGCCGGGCGCGAGCAGAGGCAGCGCCGAACGCGCCAACGCTTCCCAGGTGCGGCCCGGCGAATAGTGCCGTTCCATATCGCCGGCGACGCTATCGGCCCAGTTGGCGTCGGCCGCGCGCGCGGCCAGTACCGCCGGAATGCGTTCCTCGTCCTGACGCAGCAAGGGGTCGTCGCTGCCTTCGCGCAAGGTGCGCCACAGGGCGCGCTGGGCTGGGTCCAAACCGGCTTCCTCGAAGCGGTAGTAGGCCGAGACCCCAGCGCGGCGGTCGCGGACCAGCCCGGCATCCTTAAGTCGCGCTAGATGGGTCGATACGCGTGGCTGCGCCAGCCGGGTGATCGACGACAGCTCGGCCACGGTCAGTTCCTCGCGTTCGAGCAAGGCGAGCAGCCGCACCCGGGTGGCGTCGGCCAGCACTTTCAAACGGGACGACCAACCTTCGAGGTCCATGGCTGAAATATCTTCGTATCGCGATACAGCGATAATTGTCGGCCGCCCGCGCGGTGCGGTCAAGCGCGGGCGGCCCATTCCGATGCGAGGCTAGGGCTGGAACGGCGCCGCCGTTACAATGATGTTTTCGTATTCATCGCCGAGGACATCCCCGTGGATTTTCGTTTCACCGAAGAGCAGTTGATGATTCAGGACGTGGCCCGGCGCATCGCTCAGGAGAAAATCGCTCCGAGCGCCGAGCATTTCGACAAGACCGGCGAATTCCCGCTCGAGAACATGCGCACTCTCGGCGAGAACGGGATGATGGGCATCGAAGTGCCGGCCGAGTACGGCGGCGCCGGGATGGATGCGATCAGCTATGCGCTGGCGATGATCGAAGTGGCCGCCGCCGACGCCGCGCATTCCACCATCATGTCGGTCAACAACTCGTTGTTCTGCAACGGCATTCTGAAGTTCGGCACCGAGGCGCAGAAACAGTTGTACGTGCGCGCGATCGCCGAGGGTCGCGAAATCGGCGCCTTCGCGTTGACCGAACCGCAGTCCGGTTCCGACGCCACCGCGATGCGCTGCAAGGCCGTCAAGCAGGCCGACGGCAGTTACGTCGTCAACGGTAAGAAGAGTTGGATCACCTCCGGCCCGGTGGCGAAGTACATCGTGTTGTTCGCGATGACCGACCCGGACAAAGGCGCGCGCGGCATCACCGCCTTCATGATCGACACCGCGCGCGACGGTTTCCATCGCGGCAAAACCGAACCGAAGCTCGGCATCCGCGCATCGGCGACCTGCGAAATCGAATTCGCCGATTACCGCGTGAACCCCGAGGAAGTGCTGGGTGCGGAAGGCGAAGGCTTCAAGATCGCGATGGGCGTGCTGGACGCGGGCCGCATCGGCATCGCCTCGCAGGCCATCGGCATCGCGCGTGCGGCGTACGAAGCGACCATCGCCTACGTCAAGGACCGCAAAGCCTTCGGCGCGCCGATCGGCACCTTCCAAATGACCCAAGCCAAAATCGCCGACATGAAATGCAAGCTCGATGCGGCGATGCTGCTGACGTTGCGCGCGGCGTGGCTGAAAGGCGAGGGCCAGCGTTTCACCAACGAAGCGTCGATGGCCAAATTAGTGGCGTCGGAAGCCGCGATGTGGATCGCGCATCAAGCGGTGCAAATCCACGGCGGGATGGGGTATTCGAAGGAAATGCCGTTAGAGCGCTACTTCCGCGACGCCAAGATCACCGAAATCTACGAAGGCACCAGCGAGATTCAACGGTTGGTGATCGCCCGCAACGAAACCGGCCTGCGCTGATACCTGCGCCCAACGGATCGCATCGCACATGATCAAGAAAATCGCTTCCGCACGCGCTCGCACCGCGCGCAAATCGACCCGTGGCGAGCAACGTTTGCTCGCGCCGATTCTCGATGCCGTGCGCAAGCGCGCGAAAGGATCCGCGGACGACGCGGTCGCGTTCGCCGATGCGTTCTATCAGCGCATGAGCGAAGACGAGATGCCGGCGCACAGCGCCGACGCCTGGGCTGCGCTGGCGTGCGACATGCTGGAGTTCGCGCGCAAACGTGCCCCGGGCGCGCCGAGCGTGCGCTTGTTCAATCCCAGCCTCGCCAAACACGGCTGGGACTCGCCGCACACCATGCTGCAGATCGTCAACGACGATATGCCGTTCTTGGTCGACTCGGTAACGATGGCGCTGGCCGAGCGCGGCATCGGTGTGCATGTACTGGGGCATCCGATCGTGACGGTGAAGCGCGACCGTGCCGGTAAGTTGACGGCGGTGGGCGAGGGCGCGGCCGAATCGATGATGAGTTTGGAGATCGATCGTCAATCCGCCGCCGACGCCGCTGAAGTCGAAACCGCGATCCGCGCCGTGCTGGCCGATGTGCGCGCGATCGTCGGCGATTGGCCGTCGATGCGCGACAAGATGCTGGAGATCACCGAGGATTTAGCGCATCGGCGGATGCCGATCGACGAGGCCGGACGCGCCGAAGCGAAGGAGTTCCTACGTTGGGCCGCGGCCGATCACTTCACCTTCCTCGGCTATCGCGAATACAAGGTCAAGAAACAGGGCGGCGACGAAGTGCTGGCGGCGATCGACGGCAGCGGTCTGGGCTTGTTGCGCGCCAAAGCCGCGGCGAAACCGCGCAAATTGACGACGCTCGCTGCGCACTACATGCCGCAGTCCGGCGCGGTGGATGCGTTGATTTTGACCAAGACCAACGCGCGTTCCAGCGTGCATCGTCCCGGTTACATGGATTACATCGGCGTGCTGAGTTTCGATGCCGACGGCCGCGCGGTGGGCGAGCAGCGCTTCATCGGCCTCTACACGTCCGGCGCCTACACCCGCCGCCCGTGGGAGATTCCGCTGGTGCGCGAGCGCCACGACCGCGTGATGACCGGTTCGGGTTTCGCCGCTAACAGTCACAGCGGCAAAGCGCTGCGGCATATCCTCGAAAAATTGCCGCGCGACGAATTGTTTCAATCGTCCGAGAGCGAATTGCTCGATCTCGCGAAGGGCGTGCTCGGCCTGCAAGAACGCGTGCGCAGCCGTTTGTTCCTGCGCCACGATCGTTACGGCCGCTTCTATTCCGTGCTCGCCTACGTGCCGCGCGAACGCTACAACACCGAAATGCGTCTGCGCATCGAGGCGATGCTTAAAGACGCGCTGCATGCCGATCGCATCGATTCCACCGTGCAGATGGGCGATTCGCCGCTGGCGCAGGTCCACATGCTGGCGCGCCCGCGCAAAGGCGAAACGGTAGATGCCGACGCGAATGAGCTCAATGCTCGCTTGGCTGCGATCGTGCGTAATTGGCAGGACGATCTGCGCGAACAGCTCGTCGCGCGCCGCGGCGAAGAACAGGGGCTCGCGCTCGCTTCGGGCATCGGCCGCGCATTGCCGGCGGGTTATATCGAAAAAGTCTCGGCTGCGGTCGCCGCCAGCGACGTGGAGCGCTTGGCTGGATTGACGCCGGAACAGGATTTGCGTTTGCGCCTGTATCGCGGCCAAGACGGCGGCTTGCGCTTCAAGTTCTACCGGCTCCACGACGACATTCCCTTGTCCGATGCGATGCCGATGATGGAAAACATGGGGCTGCGCGTGATTTCCGAGCACCCGTATCGGATCGAATTCGACGGCCGCGCGGCGTATATCCAAGATTTCGAGGTCGAAGTCGCGCGCGGCGATCTCGATGTCGGCGATCTGGACGAGACCTTCGAGGAAGCCTTCGGCCGCATTTGGCGCGGACATGCCGAAAACGACGGTTTCAATCGTCTCATTCTCACCGCTAACCTGTCCTGGAAACAGGTGTCGATGCTGCGCGCCTACTGTAAATATCTGCTGCAGCTGGGCGTGCCGTTCTCGCAGGCGTACGTCGAAGGTACGTTCGCGCGGTATCCGATCCTCGCGCGCCTGATGACCGAATTGTTCGAGGCGCGTTTCGACCCGGCGACCGGCAGCGAGAGCAAGGCCGACATCAAGATCGGCATGGAACATTTCCGCCACCAGCTCACGAGTTTGGCGGGGGACGACGCTGCCGTGTTGGCGGCGGTGGAGCCGGTGATCGCGGCGCGCAGCGGCAAGCGCGATGCGCAGTTGGCGGCGACGCGACAGGCCATCACCGCCTTGCTCGATCGTGTGTCCAGTCTCGACGAAGATCGCATCTTGCGCAGCTTCGTCGCCGCGATCGAAGCGACGCTGCGCACCAATTACTACATTCGCTACGACCGCGGCCGTTACAAAGACGGTCTGCGCGCCGACGGCGGCCCGGCCGACTATCTCAGCTTCAAATTCGATTCGTCGAAAGTGCCGGATCTGCCGAAACCGCGCCCGTATCGCGAGATTTTCGTGTGCGGCCCGCGCGTCGAAGGCGTGCATCTGCGCTTCGGTCCGGTGGCGCGCGGCGGCTTGCGCTGGTCGGATCGTCGCGAAGACTTCCGCACCGAAGTCTTGGGTCTTGTGAAGGCGCAGATGGTGAAAAACACCGTCATCGTGCCGGTAGGCTCGAAAGGCGGCTTCTTCTGCAAACAATTGCCCGATCCGGCGGTCGATCGCGACGCCTGGTTCAACGAAGGCGTCGCTTGCTACAAACGTTTCATCAACGGTTTGCTCGATATCACCGACAACATCGCCAGCGACGGCCGCATCGTGCCGCCCGACGATGTGGTGCGTCACGACGGCGACGATCCGTATCTCGTCGTCGCCGCCGACAAAGGCACCGCGACGTTCTCCGATATCGCCAACGGCATCGCCCGCGCGCACGGCTTCTGGCTTGACGATGCGTTCGCATCCGGCGGTTCGGTCGGTTACGACCACAAGGGTATGGGCATCACCGCGCGCGGCGCGTGGGAATCGGTGAAACGCCATTTCCGCGCGATGGGTCGCGATTGCCAGAACGAGGATTTCACCTGTGTCGGTATCGGCGATATGTCGGGCGACGTATTCGGCAACGGCATGCTGCTGTCGAAGCATATTCGTTTGTTGGCCGCGTTCGATCACCGCCACATCTTCCTCGATCCGAATCCGAACGTCGCCGCGTCCTTCAAGGAGCGCGATCGCATGTTCAAGCTGCCGCGTTCGAGCTGGGACGATTACGACAAATCGCTGATCTCCAAGGGAGGCGGCGTGTATCCGCGTTCGGCGAAAGCGATTGCGTTGTCGCCGGAAATCAAAGTCGCGCTCGGTATCGAGAGCGAAGCCGCGTCCATGAGCCCGATGGAGTTGATGAACGCGATTCTGAAAGCGCCGGTCGATTTGCTGTGGAACGGCGGCATCGGCACTTACGTCAAAGCCGCGAACGAAACCCATGCCGATGTCGGCGACCGCGCCAATAACGGCCTGCGCGTGAACGGCGGCGAATTGCGTTGCAAGCTGGTCGGCGAAGGCGGCAATTTGGGCATGACCCAACTCGGGCGCATCGAAGCGGCGTTGTCGGCGGGCGTGTTGCTCAACACCGACTTCATCGACAACTCGGCCGGCGTGGACACCTCCGACCACGAGGTGAACATCAAGATTCTGCTCAACGGCGAAGTGCAGAAGAAAAAATTGACGATGCCCGATCGCAACACGCTGCTCGCGGAGATGACGGACGAAGTCGGGCAGTTGGTGCTGAACGACAACTATCGTCAGAACCAGGCGATCAGTCTGATGCAGCGCATGAGTCTTTCGCGTTTGGGTTCGAAGCAGCATTTCATCCGCACGCTCGAATCGCAGGGTTTGCTCGACCGCCAAATCGAGTTCCTGCCCAGCGATAGCGAGATCGCGGACCGCAAGACGCGTCGGATCGGTTTGACGCGGCCGGAATTGTCGGTGCTGCTGTCGTATTCGAAGATCGTGCTGTTCCAGCAGTTGCTCGACACCGACGTGCCGGAAGACCCGTATCTGTCGAAAGAATTGGTGCGTTACTTCCCGCAGCCGCTGCAGAAGAAATACGCCAAGGCGATGGAACAGCATCGTCTGAAGCGCGAAATCATCGCCACTGCGGTGACCAACTCGATGGTCAACCGCATGGGCGCGACGTTCAATTTGCGCATGACCGAAGACACCGGGCGTACGCCGGGCGAAGTCGCGAAAGCGTTCACCATCACCCGCGAAACGCTCGACGCCCGCGATATGTGGGCGCAGATCGACGCGCTGGACGGGAAGGTGCCGGAGTCGGTGCAGGTCGATGCGCTGCAGACCATTTGGTCGCTGCAGCGTTCGATGACGCGCTGGTTGCTGTCGCGTCCGGGAGCGATCCCGGGCATCACCGCAGCGGTCGATCGTTACCACGACGGTTTCCGCGAAGTGCGCGCGGGTTCGGGCATCCTGCCCGATTCGATGCGACCGGCGTTCGACGCGAGTTTCGCCGATTGGAAAGCCAAGGGTTTGCCCGAAGCGATGGCGAAGCAATTGGCGGCGCTGCCCTATCTGGAATGGTGCTGCGACATCATCGAAGTGGCGTTGGCGCGCAAGATCAAGCCGGTGGATGTGGCCAAGGTGCATTTCCGCCTCGGTGAAGCGCTCAAGCTGCCGTGGCTGTACCAGCAGATCGACGCGCTGGCGGTGGACGGCCGTTGGCATGCGGTGGCGCGCGGCTCCTTGCGCGACGAATTGGCCGCGCAGCAGCGGCAATTGACGTCGCAGGCGCTGGATGCGCCGGGCGCGAGCGCCGACGCGAAAGTACAGCATTGGATCGGTCGCGACGACGCCTCGCTGCGCTTCACGCTGAACATGCTGGCGGAAGTGGCGGCGCAGAAATCGTTGGATTACCCGACGGCCTCGGTGGCGGTGCGCCGATTGTCGATGTTGTCGGCGCAAGGCGACTGAGTGGCGCTCGCATGCGCGGTGCGATGCGGCTAGTGAGCTGCTTCACGCTGTTCGAGCCATGAGCGTCAGATCTGTCCGCGATTTGCATCGCACCAGATCGATGCGATTTCGTTGGGGAAACAGGGCATCAAGCCCTTCCGTCACGCCAGCGTCGGCGGCTTGCCCCTCATCCGGCCTTCGGCCACCTTCTCCCCGCGATGCGGGGAGAAGGGAGAAGCACTCCGCGTTTGAGCGCACGGTTCGGAACGCGCGGTATTGATTCAGGCTTCCTTCTCCCGCGATGCGGGGAGAAGGGAGAAGCACTCCGCGTTGGAGCGTACGGTTCGGAACGCGCGGTATTGATTCAGGCTTCCTTCTCCCCGCATCGCGGGGAGAAGGTGGCGCGTAGCGCCGGATGAGGGGCCGATGCAGCTGCGTAGCGTCCTCAAGATATTGCCGCGAATGCGGGCCATTCTCTCTGAAGCACTCCACGAGGCGCTCGTCGATCACGCGCTCGTCATCCGCGCGCGATCGCGACGAGCTGCGTGTATGCGCCGTTGAAGAGGTTCTGGTCGCCCGGGAAAATGCCCGAATCGGCGTACTGCCAGAACGTGTAATACCGCCATGCGTACGGCAATGTGCCGACGGTGCTGGCGTCACGTGCGATCCACAACGGGCTGGTCGCGCTGAAATTGCCGGACTTGCCGACGCACTGCGTCCACCAGCCGGTGCTGGCGTAGATCACCGGATAACGGCCGCTAAGCTCGTAATATTTGTTCGAGAACGAGGATATCCACGCGGCCATGTCGGCCTGGCTCAACCCGTAGCATGCGTCGCTGCCATACGGGTCGTATTCCAGATCGAGCGCGCCCGGGAGTGTCTTGCCGTCGGCCGACCAAGCGCCGCCGTTTTTGAAGAAATATTGGGCCTGCGCCTGCGCCGTGCCGGTCGTGGAATCGGGATGAGCGAAATGATAGGCGCCGCGGATCATGCCGGCTTGATAAGAACCGTCGTATTGCTGCGCGAAATACGGGTTGATGTAGTCGATGCCTTCGGTCGCTTTGACGTACGCGAAACGCGCGCCGTTCGCGTGGGCGGCTGACCAATCGACGTTGCCTTGATAGCCGCTGACGTCCATGCCCGCGACAGAACCGACGGCGGCGGTGAAATCGCGCGTCGAGAACGACGGTAAACCGTTGCCTTCATGCAGACGAATCTGCGAACCCATCGGGTGATCGTTGGCGACGATGTGCGCGGCGAGCGGCGTGGGGACCGACGGATCCATTTTCTGCAGCGACTGCGGCTCCGAGCCGGGGGCAGGTGAGTCGGCCGCTTGCGCGGCGGCGATGGCGAGAACGGACGCGACAGCAAGGGTCGCGATGCAGAACGTGCGGTGAGACGACATGACTCCTCCTTGAAGAATGGCCGACGCGCGGGGCGCGTCATGACCGGGGTGACTCGCGCGCGCTTTCGCATGGGCGATGGCGGTGCGCGATGCGAGACAGGGCTCGATTCCCGACTTTCTGCGACGACGGCGTTGCCACGCGCGCCGGGAACGCAGAAGATAGGCGCAACGTCGGTTTTTGGTGCGTGATCGCAATCACGGCTCCGGCGCTCGCGACAAGGACCCTATGCCGATGTTTTCGAAGATCGCCTTTCTCGCCAGCCCGACCGAAGATGCGCAAATCGCGCTGAAAGCGATGACCGCGCGCCATGGACACTGCCGGCCCGACGAGGCCGACGTGATCTGCGCGCTCGGCGGCGACGGTTTCATGCTGCAGACCTTGCATCGCCACGGCGCGTTGGGCCGCCCGGTGTACGGGATGAAGCTCGGTACCGTCGGTTTTTTGATGAACCAATACGACGATGGCGACCTGCTCGATCGTCTTGCGGCCGCAGAGCCGGCGAAATTGCGCCCGCTGGAGATGCAGGCCGTCACCGAATCCGGCGCCAGCGTCGCTTCGTTGGCGTACAACGAAGTGTCGTTGTTGCGGCAAACGCGACAGGCCGCGCACATCGCGATCGAACTCAGCGGCCAGACGCGACTCGACGAATTGATCTGCGACGGCGTGATGGTCGCCACGCCCGCGGGCAGCACCGCTTACAACTATTCCGCTGGCGGCCCCATCTTGCCGCTCGGCAGCGGTGTGGTGGCGCTGACGCCGATCGCGCCGTTCCGCCCGCGCCGTTGGCGCGGCGCTTTGCTGAAAGCCGATACCGAAGCGCGCTTCCGCGTGCTCGACCCCTACAAACGCCCGGTCAGCGCCACCGCCGATTCGCACGAAGTCCGCGATGTCGTCGAAGTGGCGATTCGCGAATCCCGCGACCGCACCGTCACGTTGTTGTTCGATCCCGAGCACAACCTCGAAGAGCGGATTCTCAGCGAGCAGTTCGTGGCGTGATAGACCGAAACCGGCGACCGACTGCCGACCAATCGCCGCTCATGACCGATCCCCGATGACCGACATCCTGCTCTCCACGCTCAACGCGCGCTATTCGCATGCCTCCCTCGGGTTGCGCTATCTGCGCGCGAACCTGGGCGAGTTTCGCGATCGTTCGGAGATCCTCGAATTCGTGATCGGCCAGAAAACCGAGGAAATCGTCGAGAAGATACTCGCGCGCCGCCCACGTATTCTCGGGCTGGGCGTTTATATTTGGAATGTCGAAGAAACCACGCGCATCGTGGCGCAACTGAAGACGGTCGCGCCCGACATCACGATCGTGCTCGGTGGGCCGGAGGTGAGCTACGAGGCGACGGAGCAGCGTATCTGCGCGCTCGCCGACTATGTCGTCACGGGGTGGGGCGATGTGACCTTCGCCTGGCTGGTCGAACGGTTGCTGCGCGGCGAGACGTCGCAGGCGCGGATCATTCCCGGCGTGCAGGCCGAGCTGAAAGACCTCGCGCTTCCTTATTCGGAATACACCGACGAGGACGTGCGTCAGCGGCATATCTATATCGAAGCGTCGCGCGGCTGCCCGTTCAAATGCGAATTCTGCCTGTCCTCGCTGGACAAAACCGCATGGCCTTTCGAGCTTGGTCGGTTCCTCGGCGAGCTGGAAACGTTGTACGCCCGCGGCGTGCGTCGGTTCAAGTTCGTCGACCGCACGTTCAATCTGAAGGTCGACGCATCGCTCGCCATTCTCGATTTCTTCCTGGCCAAGATCGCCGCCGCGCCGGACGACCTGCCTTTCGCGCATTTCGAACTGATACCGGATCATCTGCCGGACCGCCTCAAGAACGCGATCGCGCGGTTTCCGCAAGGCACGCTGCAGTTCGAAATCGGCATTCAGACGTTCAATCCTGACGTGCAAACCCGTATCTCGCGCCGCCAAAACGACGACAAGGCGGTCGCGAATTTGCGTTGGCTGCGCGAGCATTCGAAGGCGCATCTGCATGTGGACTTGATCGCCGGTTTGCCCGGCGAAAGCGTGGAGAGCTTCGCGCGAGGCTTCGATCGCTTGGTGGCGCTGGCGCCGCATGAGATCCAGTTCGGAATTCTCAAGCGCTTGCGCGGCGCACCGATCGCTCGGCATACGCAGGCGCACGATCTGCGTTTCAATCCCGACCCGCCCTACAACATTCTCAGCACCGATGCCGTCGATTTCGCAGAGATGCAGCGGTTATCGCGCTTCGCGCGGTACTGGGACATCGTCGCCAATTCCGGGCGCTTACCGCGGACGTTGCCGCTGCTGCTCGGCGACAGCCCCTTTCGGCGGTTTTTGGCGTTCGGCGATTGGCTGTACGCGCGCACCGGGCAAACGCATGCGATCGCGCACGAGCGACTGATCCATGCGCTGCAGGCGTATCTGGTCGCCGACGGCGGCGTTGACGCCGAGGTCGCGAACCGAGCGCTCATCGCCGATTATCGCGGCCATGGCGGTCGCTCGCGGCTGGCGTTCGAAGATGCGGAAGCGCCGCGCCCCGTGCCGCTCGCGGGCAAGAAAAGCGCCGCGCCGCCGCGCCAAGCTCGCCATTTGGCGGGTTGAGCGAAGCGGTCGGCGGCGTTCGGAACGCCCCTACAAATGCCCCCAGTCAGCTCCACCGGCGACTCGCACCAAGTACGCGATGCGGTCGACGTGGCGATCCGCGAGTCTCGCGGCCGCAGCGTCAAGTTGTTGTTCGAGCCCGAGCGCAATCTGGGCGAGCGGACGTTGAGCGCCGGTTCGTGGCGCAAACAGTGGCTTCAATTGCTCGGAGCGTCGTAGCGCATCGACAGGCGGCTCACGTCTTGAGTGAGTTCGAACGACATCACCGCGCGTCGGCCGGAAGCGTTGCGGAACAAGGCGATGTTGTTCGCCGGAATGCGCGCATCGAAACGCTTGCCCGGGGCGACCGTCGCGATCGAACGTTCTTTGCCATCGACCGACAACAAGAATTCGACGGGGACATTGCCGGCATTACGGCCGCGCACTTCGAGTTCGGCGGTTTGTTCGCCGCCGAGCATGAACGTCTTGCCGGCATCGATATACGTGCTGTTGCCGGCCTGGGTCGGATCGGCGGCGAAGAAGAGCGCCGTCGCGAGCAGGGATGCCCCGGCAGCGGATAGGAACGGCAGTGAGGCTTTCATGGCGATCTCCTGAAGTCGAAGGGACGAAGTGCCGTTCGTCGAAGCGTGCGGCTCGAAGCGGTGAGGCTCGAAGCGGTGAGGCTCGAAGCGATGCGGCTACACGATGGACGACGCACTCAGCTACGAGGCGGGAGAGACGGGCGGATGCACCCCTGCCATCGGTCATGCTCAAAGCCGATACCGAAGCGCGCTTTCGCGTTTTCGACCACCAGAAAGGCCCGGTCAGCGCCAGCGCCGACTCGCACGAAGTCCGCGATCCCGCCGGCAGGGCGACTGCGATGAAGCGCTTAACGGGAGACGGCGTCGTCGCCCGGCTGGGGCGTCTGCCGAGGCCACATCAGCATGTCGCCGCAGTACACCAGCACCGGCCAATCGATATCGCTGAGAAAGACCGCTTGCGCCTCGTAGGTGCCCGGTTCGGGCGATGGTTGCCCGGGTGCGGTTGCGAGTACGAGTCGCCAACGGCGCGAGCTGCGCGTCATCGCTAAGTTTCCGAGACAGATCGCGTCGCTGTCTTCGTCCTTACGCAGCGTGAGGGTGGCGGGTTCGCGTCGGCCGCGTCGCGTGCCGGCGGCGGCATTGCGCAGATGCCCTGCCGATGTCCAGGCCGCGACGAGTGCGATGGCCGAACATGCGGCGAGGAATAAGCAAAGCGTCCGCAGGTTCTGGCTGTCGATCGACCAGAACGCCGCCATCGCCGCCACTGTGACCGCAGCGGACCCAGGCACGAGCCCGTTGAATCCGCGCGATTCCGCGATTTTTCGGAGTTGGTCTTCCTGTTCGCGGAGGTGTCGGTATTGTCGGTGCATCGGCAGGTTCGGTGGTGCGGGGGCGTGCCCGGACGGTCTGCGCCTGTCGCGTGCGCTGCGACAGGCATCGTGCAGGATAATGCGCCTATGGCTACCCCCGAAACCCCTCTGTTCCTGACCATCGCCATTTCTTCCCGCGCTTTGTTCGATCTGGAGGAGAGCCATGCCCTGTTCGAGCGCGAGGGCGTCGTCGCCTTCGCCGACTACCAACGCTCGCATGAAGACGATGTGCTCGCCCCCGGAATCGCATTTCCCTTGGTCCGCAAGTTGTTGGCGTTGAACGAGGATGCACCGAAGCATGCGCCTCGGGTGGAAGTGATTCTGCTGTCGCGCAATTCCTCCGATACCGGTTTGCGCGTGTTCAATTCGATCCAGCATCACGGCCTGGACATCCGCCGCGCGACGTTCACCTCGGGTGCGCCGACGTGGCCGTACATCAAGCCCTTCGGCGCGCATCTGTTTTTGTCGGCGAATGCCGATTCGGTGCGCAGTGCGTTACAGAATGGCGTCGCCGCTGCGCATTTGTTGCCGTCGGCGGCGGCCGTGGGCGCTGCGAACGTGCGCAGCGATAGCGAATTCGCCGAATCGACGACCCGCAAAGCCGCAATGAGGCAGATCCGCATTGCTTTCGATGGCGATGCGGTGCTGTTCGACGACGAAGGCGAGCGCGTCACCCGCGAGGGCGGTCTGGAAGCCTTCGCGCGTCACGAACGCGAACGCGCGCACGAGCCGCTTTCTGGCGGGCCGTTTCGAGGGTTTCTGGACGCATTGCATCGCTTGCAGGCGGCTTATCCCGCGGACGGCTCCGGGCCGATTCGCACCGCGTTGGTGACCGCGCGTTCGGCGCCCGCGCACGAGCGGGTGATTCGCACGCTGCGCGAGTGGGGCATTCGCCTCGACGAAGCCTTGTTTCTCGGCGGTCGGCCGAAAGGCCCGTTCTTGGAGGCCTTCGGCGCCGATATTTTCTTCGACGACTCGATGCACAATATCGATTCCGCGCGCGAGCACGTCGCCGCCGGGCATGTGCCGCATGGCGTGGCGAATCTCCGCGCTAGCGCGGAATAACCGACGCTTCCGCAATCGTTTTCGCTATCGCGCTATCGCGCCGACCTCAGACCGTTCGCACTCGAGGAAGCACGAAGCTTATCCGTGTCCCTTCGCCGACGCGGCTGGCGGCGCGGATCGCGCTGCCGTGCAGGTCGAGAATCCGATTCGCGATCAACAGCCCCAATCCGCCGCCGCGCCGCGCCGCCATGCGCCGGATCGTCGAGCCGCGTTCGAGGAGCCCGGGCATCTGTTCTTCTGGAATGCCATGCCCCGTGTCGGCGATCATGATTTCCACCTCGCCCGCGTGCGAGCGGGCTTCCAGCCGCACCTCGCCGTGCTCGGGCGTGTGCCGTATCGCGTTCTCGATCAGATTCGTCACCACTCGTTCGATCATGCCGATATCGCCTTCGACGAACAGCGCTTCGTTCTCCACTCGGGTATCGAGCCGAATGCGCTTCTCCGATGCGGAGAGCGCGAATTTCTGCGCGATATCTTGCACCAGCTCGGAGATGGAGAAACGCTCGGTTTGAGGCAGGGTTTCTTCGCATTCCAGTTTCGCGAGTTCGAACAATTGCTGCGCCAGACGAGAGACCTTGACGCTCTGCCGCACCGCGACTTCGAGATAGCGCCTGCGTTCGTCGCGATCGAAGGCATCTTCCATCCGCAACAGTGCTTCGAGATAGCCTTGCATCGACGTCAGCGGCGTGCGCAGATCGTGGGAGATGTTGGCGACCAGTTCGCGCCGCAATTCGTCTTGTCGAGTGAGCTCGCGCATTTGCGCATCCAGACGCCAGCGCATCGCGGCGAAGGCGTGCGTCAAGCGCTCGATTTCGTCGCTGCCGCCGTCATGCGGATCGAAAACGGCGGGGTTGTCGTTGGCGTAAGCATCGACCTCGCGCGTCGCGCCGCGCAAACGGCGAGTGATGCAGAAATACGCGAACGCCCCTGCGATCAGGGCCACCGACAAGGTCAAGCCGCACAACCACGCGCCGCTGCGCAGCAGATAATCGCGCCACGCATCGGTCACCATGCCGCGGTACATCGCGTTGAGCAAGACGATGTAGACGTAGCCGCGATCGCCGTCGGGGCCCGAGATCGCCGCGACGCTGAAGATTTCGCTTTGCCCTGCATGGCGCGGGTTGTCGCCGAGGATCGGCGCGCTATCGCCGGCGAGCAGGCGTCGAATAGGCGTCAAGGAAACACGATCCTGCGCCAGCGGCGCGCCGCCCTCGCTGAATTGCACGATGCGACCGCCGTCATCGAGCAGATAGACCTCGATGTTGGGATTGACCGCCATCAAATGCGCGAACAGCAGCGGATCGGCGGCTAGGGTGTCGTCGCGGATCATGTCCGACTGCTTGGCGATGTGGGCGGCCAGGCCGAGGCTGACCTCTTGCAGGATGCGGTGTTGGTGCCGTTTCGCCTCGCGATATCCTGTCCATCCGAGCACTGCGCCCAAAGCCAGCACGCAAGCTGCGGACATCAAAGCGATTCGAATATAGAACGAGCGCGGCATCATGCGAGGCTCCCGGAAGCGTCTTGGGCCGAAGGCGAGAATCGATAACCCACGCCCCAGACGGTGAGAATGTAGTGCGGATTCGCCGGATCGCGTTCGATCTTGGCGCGCAGGCGATTGATATGCGTGTTGACGGTATGTTCGTAGCCGTCGTGGGTGTGGCCCCAGATTTCATCGAGCAATTCGCTGCGTCGGAATACACGGCCCGTGTGCCGAGCGAACAGCGCAAGCAGATCGAACTCCTTGGATGTCAGCGCGATCTCGCGATCGCGCATGCGGACTTCGCGAGCGATCGGATCGATATGCAGATCGCCATGCCGGATCGCACCGGCACGCTGGTCCGCCAGTTGCGCGGCAGCGGCCATCCTGCGCAGCACGGCATGGATGCGCGCGATCAGTTCGTTCATCGAGAACGGTTTTGTGAGGTAATCGTCCGCGCCCAATTCCAAGCCGACCACGCGCTGCGTTTCGCTGGATTTCGCGCTGAGGATGATGATCGGCAGATAATCGCCGCTCTCGCGAACCTTTCGGCACACGTGAAGACCGTCGATGCCCGGCAACATCAGGTCCAGCACCAACAGATCGGGGCGCTCGCGCCGTAGGTGCTCCAAACCGGCTTCGCCGCTGCTTTCGACTGCGATCTCGAAGCCTTCGGCGCGAAGATGCAAGGTCAACATGCCTGCGATATCGGGGTCGTCTTCGATGACCAGCACGCGCGATTGGGCCTTTTTCGGTGCGTGCGAGAGGGTGGCGGCGGCGATAGTCATGGCGGCTCGATGTTTCGGGCGTCGGTTCAAGAGGTCGGAACTGCGGCATTCGGTGCGTCCGATCTGCGCAAAGTGCGGGCAACGCGCCCTATTCAGTCAAGTCACGTTTTCGTGATGATTCGCGGATGAATTCGTGAGCATGAGAAGCGCAAGGTGCGACGCCCGCCAACGATGGCGGCGGCCCCCCCGATCCCCCGATCCCTCTGAGGAGAAATTCCCATGCGCCAATCCCTTCGTAACGATGCGTTGCCGTCCCGCTACGCCCGTCGTGCCCGTCCTCTGCGTACGCTGCTGTTCGGCGCGCTCGCCGCCGCATCCATCGCCGCGCCGATGTTCGTCAACGCCAATAGCGGTTGGAACGATGGTGCGGTCTACGCGCTCACCAACGCCACCGGCGGCAACGACGTCGTGGTCTTCAACCGAGGCAACGACGGCCGCCTCAACGGTCGTCGCAGTTTCGCCACCGGAGGCAACGGCAGCGGCGGCGGCTTGGGCAATCAGGGCGCGCTCGCGTTCAGCGATTCCGGTCAGTGGCTGCTCGCGGTGAACCCCGGCAGCGATAGCGTCAGCGTGTTCTACAGCGTCGGCAACTATCTGTTCCGCACCGATATCGAGTCTTCGGGCGGTGTTCGGCCGGTTAGCGTAACGATCGAAGACGATCTCGTTTACGTGCTCAATGCCGGCAGCGATGATGTGCAGGGCTTCCGTCTCGGTATCTACGGGCGTCTCACGCCGATCGCGGGTTCTCGTCGCGCGCTCAGCGGCGCCGGCACCGCGCCGGCGCAAGTCGAATTCAATCGCGACGGCGATTTGCTGGCCGTGACCGAGAAGGCGACCAACAAAATTCTGACCTTCGCCGTGGATGGCGATGGCACGCTTGGCCCGGCCACGATCACGGATTCTCCGTCGCCGACGCCCTTCGGTTTCGCCTTTGGCCGCCGCGATACCTTGCTGGTGTCCGAAGCGGCGGGCGGCGCGGCCGGCGCCAGCACGCTGTCGTCGTATCGATTGAACGGCAACGCAGGCGTGGTGCCCGTTAGCGCTGCGGTTCCCAGCGGCCAGAGCGCCGCATGCTGGGTGACGACCACGCGCGACGGTCGTTTCGCTTATGTCAGCAACACAGCAAGCGGTAATTTGTCGCGTTATCGCATCTCATCGGGCGGCGCAGCGACGCTCGGCGCCGCCATCGCAGCGGTCACCGGCGCCGGCAGCGGCCCGACCGACATGGCCTTGGATCGCAACAGTCGATTCCTGTATTCGCTCAATCCCGGCAATAGCACCATCAGCGCCTTTCGCGTACAGAACGATGGCGCGTTGCAATGGATCGAACACGAGCCCTCGGGCTTGGCGACATTCGCCACCGGCTTGGTCGTGCGCTGAAATCGTCGTTAGAAGGGCTTGCGGCGCGATTCGGTCGAAATGCCGGAACACCCGAAGTCTACGAGCGCAGAAGGGGCCTTGCGGCCCCTTCTGTTTTTTGCGCACGGACGGCGACGGGTTTGGACGTGCCGCCGATTCGGCGTGCGGCTCGCGTCGCCCCCATGACGAACACCATCAAGCGGCGAGCGCGAAAGCCTGCGCTTACCGCACGCGGCCGGAACTTTCGCGCGATTCCAACGGCGCCATGCGCGATTGGTCATGCAATTCCAATTGACGCACTTCGTACGGCGCGCCGTAACCGGCGGGCACGTGCGAGCGGTCGAACTGCAGCACCAACATGCCGCCGCCGCGCTTGAACCAATTGGCCGAATGCGCCTGCGACACCGGGCGCATGCTGCCGTCCGGTGCTTTGGCGAACAGCGTCCCACGGGCTTCGTAACGACCCGAAGAGCCGGTCTGGATCGGCAGGGCCATGCGCATGGTCTTGGCGTTGAACGCGAAGTTGCCGTTGAAGCGCGCGGTCGGCGCCGAGACCGCGAAAGCGGTGCGGGCATCGCGCTGCACGCCGTCGGCTTCGGCGAAGACCTGCAATTCCCACAGTCCCGGCGTGGTGCCTACCTCGTTGGGCAGCTTGACGTCCGCAACCATACCCTTGCCGCCACTGCGTAACGCCACCGGCCAACTGCGGCCGTCCGGCGCGACCAACAACGCTTCGCCTTGCGCCTTCGCGCTACGGCCTGCGTTGTCGTATTCGACGTTCAGACGCACGGCGTCGCCGGCCAGCGCGCGGCTGCGATCCACTGCGGCGCGCAGGACGCGATCGCTGGCGGGTTCGTAGACATGGACGAGGTATTGGCCGCTGGCTTTCGCCGCGCGCAGCGTGTAGTCGCCTGCGCCGGAGGTATCGGCCATTTTCGCGACCAGGCTGCCTTCGTTGACGTCCATGCCGGCGGCTTTGAGTTGCGCGGCATCGGCGATGCTCTTCAGAGCGACGGCGCGACCGTCGCCGCTTCGAACGTCGAGTTGTTCGCTGCGCAAGGCTTTGGCGCCGTTCGTCGGGCTGATGCGGATCAAGCTGCCCGGGGCGGAGAGTTTCAACGCCACGCCGTTGTTCAGCGCGGCGCCATCGACGGTTTCCCAGTATTCGCGGCTTTCGGCGACGAAGGTTTTAGCGGCGACGACATCGGCGTTCGGATCGAGCTTCCACGCGAACGACACCGGTGCGCGTTCGATCGCGGCGGCGGGAGCCGGGAGAACGGCCAAACGCTTCGGCGCTTGATCTTGGCGTGCGGGCGATTTCAGCGGCTGCGCGGCGCCGACGGAGAACGACGCCAATGCGACGGCGATCGACAAAGAAAGAGTTAAACGCATGACGGTGCCCTCACTGGCTCATATCGGTGCGGAGGATGGTGTTCAGGCCGAAGCAGGCCCGACGGCTCTGGTTGTGCGAGAGCGGTTCGCCGCCGGCCATCCGGGCCGTGTCGTAGAACCACACCGATCCCGCGGCGTTCTGACTGCTGCAGTTGAGGAAGCCGTCGGAACAACTGGCGAGCCAGTTCTGCGTCACTTCCAAACCGACATTTTGGCTGTAGCCGCCGCAGTAGCTATCGCCGTCGAACGGCGAGGAATCCACGTCGGTGCCGACTACGCTGCGGAAGGTTTTCGGCAGGGCCGGGCGGCCGCTCGTGCCGTACAGATAGTTGGCGTTGTAGAACGACATCCAGCTCTGCTGCTGCTGGCGGACGCCGTCGTTCTGATAGCCCAGCAGCCAGCCGACGGCGGCTTCGAACACGGTGCCGTTCATCACCGCGTCGGCCAGCGGCGTACCGGTGGACGACGGCGCCAGCGCATTGACGCGGACGGTCTTGCTGATGATGTTCGGATAACGGCTGTCGTAGGTCGGGTTGGACATGATCCAACGCATGACGTTGCCGCCGTTGGAATGGGTGATCACGATCAGTCGGGTGATGCCTTTGCTATTGATGAACGTGGTCAACTGGCCGGCCAAACAACCGGCGGCGCGGCTGTCCCACCAGTACTGTCCGAAATCGCAGTTGATGACGACGTAATTCGCCGGGTTCGGCAGACCGCCGCGTACGGAGTCGACCATGGCCGGTTGCCAATAGTCGTTGTAGGCGTTGGTTTGAGCGCCGGTGCCGTGGACGAAAGCCACGCCGGTGTTGGCGAACGCGCAGGGCGCGCTCGCAGCGAGCAGTAAGCCGCAAAGCAATTTGCGCACGATGAGTTCCTCTTTTTCGATGGATCCTGGTTTCGATGACGCGCCGTGTCGCGAGGCGCGGGTCCGTGGGAGATGCCCCGGCTATCGCGATCGCTCGCCGCGAACGCGATGCGTCAACAGCGACTATGCGGCAGAGGGGCGATGCGCGGGCGGGCTCCCCAAGAGCCCCCGGCATCGGCGGCCAGCATACGTGGCCGTATCGCGGATTGTCACGCCGCGGTGCGAGGATCGCGACGGACGGCGTCGCGATTGTGCGATCAGAACTCCAAGTCCAACGCCGCGCAGAGATAATCGACGAACGGCCCCAAACGGCGCAGATCGTCGCCCACCGTGGCGAGCAAACGCGGGCCGGTCATGGTCGCGTCGTCGAGGCTGCGGATCGCGACGAAGTTCTTGCGGCGCAGGTCGTCGATGTGGATGAAGTCGGCCGGATAGCCGCGCGGCACGCGGACCAGCATTTCCGAGTCGTCCAAGTCGTAGCGTTTGCGGAAGGTGGCGGCATGCGCGGCGGTCGCCCAGCTACCGGGGTTGTCGACGATGAATTGGCGCACGCGACGCAGCGTCTCCGGCTCCGGGTGCCACAGACCCGCAGCGATGAAGCAGTGACCGGGCTGCAGATGCAGGTAGAACGAAGGCGCTTCGAGTTCGCGGCTGCGTGCGTGAAAGAAGCGCGCGCCTTGCCACAGTTTGTACGGCGACTTATCGCCGGAAAACCGCGTATCGCGATGGATGCGGAACAGCGAGCCACCGACGGTTTTCGGGTCGGCGCGGTAATGTTCGCTGACAGTACGCAGCGCCGGTTGAAGATCGGCGATCAAGGCCAGAAACGGACCGCGAACGTGTTCGTCGTACTGGTGTTTATGCGCATGGAACCATTCGCGTTCGTTGTGGCGGGCGAGACCGCGCAAGAACTTGAAACTGGCGTCGGAAAAATAGCGGCTCATGGCGAGGCGTGCTCCAGGTGCGTACGCGTGTCCGGCCCTAAATCGGTCTTCAACTGATTCGCCCAGGCATCGAGCGAATCGAGCAGGCGCTGCGCGCGGCCATCATCGGCATGCGCGACGCGCAGCGCGTCGATCTCGGTCCGATAACGCTCGAAGGTGTATTCGGATAGGCCGCGGTCTTCGTATAAGCGCTGCCGCCGATACGCGCGCCAATGTTCCGCTTCGCTCGCGTCGAGGCTCTCGGGCCAATTGCGCGCACGGTAGCGAAACAACAGTTCGCGCAACCGCGGGTCGTGCAGACCGAAATCGCCGGCTTCGCGCAGCACCTGCGGCGAAGCGCTGCGAATGTCGGGAAAGCGCTTGCGGTCGGCATCGGGCAAGAACCCGTCGTAGAGTGCGCCGTCGGCATCGATCGCCGCTTGCGGCGGCCGTCCCGCGTAGACGCGGCGGATCTTTTCGGCGAGCGCTGGCCCTGCGGCGCGAAGGCGTTCGGCGTGGGCGTGGACGCGCTCGGGATCGATCCGCAAACGTTCGAGTTCTTCGCCGCGCACATGCGCCCACTCGACCAGAATCGGCGAACGGTTGAGATGCACTTCCTTCAACGGAATACGCGCGACGCCCGGGGGCAGATCGGCGGCCGGTGTGTACAAACGGTCGAGAATCTCGTCCGGCTCCAGCGCCAACAACGCGTCCGGCGGTTCGTCCAGATCGTAAACAACGACGCGATTGTCGATGGTCGGATGCCGCGTCAGTGGCGCCACCGCCGCCGCGCAGAACCGGCTGGCTGGAAAGCGCTGCGAAATATGCAGCACCGGTGTCATCGCGACGGTGTCGAGCAAGCGCGCGGCGTAGCGTTTGTCGCGTAGGCGCAGCGCGTATTCCCACAGTTTCGGCTGCGATCGTTTCAGTTTTCGCGCCAAACCGATCAAGGCGCGTACGTCCGACAGCGCCTCATGCGCATCGCCGATGCGCACATCGTTCGCGTCCGCCAGATGTTCGAGCTTGAACGAAGGCGAGCCGTTCTCGCGCAGCGGCCAATGCAAGCCCTCTGGACGCAGCGCGCAGGCCATGCGCATCACATCGAGCAGATCCCAGCGCGAATTGCCGCCGCGCCATTCGCGCTCGTAGGGGTCGTAGAAATGGCGATATAAACCGAAGCGCACGAATTCGTCGTCGAAGCGCAGCGAGTTGTAGCCGAGCGCGCAGGTCTCCGGTACCGACATCGCCTCGAAGATGCGCGCGAACGCCTCGGCTTCGATCACGCCGTCGCGCAGCGCGCGCTGCGGTTCGATGCCTGTGATGAGCGTCGCGATCGGCGAGGGCAGCAGATCGTCGGCGGGGCGCACGAGAATATCGTACGGTTCTTCGATCGGATTCAAATCGATATCGGTGCGAATCGCCGCGAACTGCGCGATTCGGCTGCGTCGCGGGTCGGCGCCGAAGGTTTCCAGGTCGTAGAAGAGGAACGACGCGGGCATCAGTCTTCCGCCGGCAGCGGCGAGAGTCGGGCATGAACTTCCGGATCCAACCACGCCCAATCGATACCGTCGAGATCGCGTCGCCCGGCGGTCGCTTCCACCAACAACGCGCGTTGCGCGAGCCCGCGCTCGAAGGCGACCGCATACGGCATGCGGCGGAACGTCACCATCGCGTAGCGCGGGACAAAACGATCGGGATGCCGATGCGCCAACTCGCGTTCCAGCTCGCGCTGCAGCAGAAAATCCTCGTCGTCCACGCGGTCGCTCATCTCGCGATAATTTTCGAGCGCCATTTGCTGGATCGCGGCGGCATTCGGCCGACGCTCCGCTTCGAACGCGGCGAATGCGGTGTCGGTATCCGGGTCGCGGTCGAGATGATCGGCCAAGGCCACGCAATCCTCGAACGCGCAGTTCATGCCCTGGCCGTGAAACGGCACCATCGCGTGCGCAGCGTCGCCGAGCAGCACGGCGCGCCCATCCAAATGCCAGCGGTCCAGATATAGCGTGGCTAGCATCCCGGTCGGATTGCGCTCGAAATCGCGCTGAAGATCGGGAATCAGCGGCAAGGCATCGGCGAACGCGCGTTCGTACAGCGTCTGCGCGGCCGCGCCGTCGCGCACGTGGGAGAAGCTCGGCGTCGAGCCGTCGTCCGGGCCTTCGTTCGGCAGGAACAAGGTGACGGTGAACGTGCGTTCGTCGTTGGGTAAGGCGATGCACATGTAGTCGCCGCGCGGCCAGATGTGCAAGGCATTGGGTTCGATCCGGAAATCGCCGTGCTCGTTCGGCGGAATTTCCAGTTCTTTGTAGCTGTGCGGCATGACTTCGAGCCGCTCGCCGAGATCGCGCGCCGCGTTCATCGCCGCACGCAAACGGGAACCCGCGCCATCGCAGCCGATCAAGGCGTGGAAGCGATGCGCGATATCTTCGTGTTCGCCGACGAAATGCGCGATGCGGGCGTCGAAGTCCACGCGCTCCAAACGCCGGTCGAAATGCAGAACGGCACCGGCGGCTTCGGCCGCGTTCAAAAGTACGATATTCAGGTCGCCGCGACTGATCGACCAAATCACTTCGCTATCGTCTTTGCCGTAGCGCTGCAGTTGTTGACGACCGTCGGCGAAATGCACCATGCGCCCGCGCATCATCACCGCTTGCTCCAGCACATCGCGATCCACGCCGGCCGATCGCAACGCGTTCAAACCGCGTTCGGCCAAGGCGAGGTTGATCGAGCGTCCGCCCGCGTAGCCGTGAACGCGCGGGTCGCCGCGACGCTCGAACAATTCGACGCGCCAACCGCGTTGCGCGAGCAAGGCCGCCAACAGCGGGCCGGCGAGCCCCGCGCCGACGAGGGTGAGCGAGGGTTTCGATGGGGATGCGTCGGTCGTGATCATGCGCGCCAGGCCTCGACGCCGCGCACGAAGCGCAACACGTCGGCGTAAGTGTTGTACAGCGGAGCGGGGGAGATGCGAATGATGTCGGGTTCGCGCCAATCGCCGAGCACACCTTGCGCAGCGAGGTACTCGAACAGCGAGCGGCCGGCGTCGCGACCCTGCAGGCCACGGCCTTGCAACACGCGCAGCGATAACTGACAGCCGCGCTGAGTGGGGTCGTGGGGCGTGACGATGCGCAGCGTGTCGGCGAGACGTTCGCGAATCAGCGTTTCGAGCGCGCCGGTGAGCCGTTCGGATTTCTCGCGCAACGCGTGCATGCCCGCTCGCGCGAAGACATCCAACGACGCGCGCAACGGCGCGAGGCCGAGAATCGGCGGATTGCTCAATTGCCAACCTTCCGCGCCGGGCGTGGGCACGAAGTCCGGCCCCATCTTGAAACGCGAGGCTTGATCGTGCCCCCACCAACCGGCGAAACGCGGGCGATCACTACGCGCATGACGTTCGTGGACGAAACAACCGGCCACCGCGCCCGGCCCGGAATTCATGTATTTGTAGTGGCACCAGACCGCGAAATCGGCACCGCTATCGTGCAATCGCAACGGAAGATTGCCGACCGCATGCGCCAAATCGAAACCGACGATCGCCCCGGCGGCACGACCGAGCCGCGCGATTTCGCTCAGATCGAACGCTTGACCGGTGCGGTACTGCACGCCGGGCCACAGAATCAGTGCGAGTCGATGCCCATGTTCGGCGATAGCGCGTTCGATCGCAGCCATCGAAAACGTGCCGTCGTCGCGGTCGGGCTCGAGTTCGATCAAGCAGCGCTCCGGCGACAGCCCGTGGAATTCGAGCTGCGACGTCATCGCATGCCGATCCGACGGAAACGCGCCGGCCTCCATCAGAATCGCGTTGCGCTGCGCATCCGGGCGGAAAAAACTCACCATCATCAGATGCAAATTGGCGGTAAGCGAATTCATCGCCACCACTTCCGTCGGTTGCGCGCCGACGACTTCGGCCAGGCCGTCGCGCACTAAAGCGTGATACGGCATCCATGGCGCGGGTTCGAGGAAATGGCCCTCGACCGCATCGCGCGCCCATTTGTCCATCACTTCATCGACGTAGGCGCGCGCGCCCTTCGGCTGCAAGCCGAGCGAATTGCCGCAGAAATACGCCATGTCCCGGCCATTGTGGCGCGGGATGTGGAATTGGGCGCGGAAGTCGCGCAACGGATCGTCTGCATCAAGCTCGGCGGCAGAAGCATCGTCGATCTGTGCGCTGTTGATGGATTCATCGTTCGGCGCAACGTTCATGTGCATCTCTCATTGGGTGCGCCTGCGGCGCACCGTTTCGATCGTAGCGCTACCCGACACGGTGCGCCGCAGGCGCACCCTATGGTGTTCTCGATCGGCGCATCGTATTCGCACGCAATGACCACCATTTCGTTTCGCGTCATGCGAACCTCGCAGCGGGCAATCCCAGCCATTCGAGCGCTGTGCCGTGATACAGCCGCGCGCGCTCCGTTTCGGTCAATTCGAGCGCCGCGATACCCGCGCCCGGCTCTTGTTCGCCGAGCGGGAACGGATAATCGGTGCCGAGCATGATGCGTTCCGTGCCGCAGGTGTCGATCAAATAGCGCAAGGCGCGCGGATCGGCCACCCAGGAATCGAAATACAACCGCGACAGATATTCGCGCGGGTTGCGGAAATTGTCGGTCGCGACCAAATCGGGCCGCATATTGAACCCGTGTTCGATCCGACCGATGGTGTAGGGAAAACTGCCGCCGCCGTGGGCGAGACAGATTTTCAGATTCGGCAAACGCTCCAGCACGCCGCCGAAGATCAAACAGCACGCGGCACGCGCCTGTTCGGCCGGCATACCGACCAACCAAGGCAGCCAGTATTTCGGCATCGACTCGCTGCCCATCATGTCCCACGGATGCACCAGGATCGCCGCGTCCAATTCGCTGGCGGCGCGGAAGAAATCGAATAATTCCGGCGCGTCCAGATTCCATTCCCCGACATGCGAGCCGATCTGCACGCCCTGCAGACCGAGTTGATCCATGCAGCGTTCGAGTTCTTGAATCGCCAAGCGCGGCGATTGCAGCGGCACGGTGCCGATGCCCGCGTAGTGGCGCGGGTAATCGCGCACGGCCTCGGCCATGTGGTCGTTCAAGGCTTGATGCAAATCGTGCGCATGCTGCGCCTTTGCCCAGTACGCGAACATGACCGGCACGGTGCTGATGACTTGCACCTGCACCCCGAACCCGGCGTATTCGTCGATGCGAATTTTCGGATCCCAAGTCTTGGGCCAAATCTCGCGAAAGAATTTGCCGTCCTTGTAAATACGCGAACGCCCGTCGTCGCCGTGATGGATCACCGGGAAACGGATATCGCCGTACTTCGCCGCCAGATCGGGCCAATCGCGCGGCAGGTAATGGGCGTGGGTGTCGATTTTCAGCATCGGCGATTACTCGGGCGAAACGGTGGTGCGTGGGGGCGTATATGTCGATGGCGATGCGAATTTCAGGGTGCCGATTCTAGTGCGTTTTCAGCGTGATGCCGTCTAACCATAGGTGCGACGGAATGAGCGCGCCTGAGAGCATACGAGCCGTCGTCAGGTTTGCGGGTCGTATTTCGCCGGCGCCGGATTCGCATGCCCGCAGGCCGTGCAGGTGCGGTGGTCGATCGAACGATAGAACCGGTCGAAGACGGCGGGGAAGTCGTTTTCGATATCCACCAGCGGGAAGAACTCTTCGTAAAGTTTGGTGTTGCAGGCTTCGCAGAACCACAGCAGGCCGTCGAGTTCGTGCGGCAGGCGTCTGCGTTCGATCACGATGCCGACGCCGCCGGCCATGCGTTGCGGCGAATGCGGGACGCGCGGCGGCAGATAGAACATTTCGCCGGCTTTGATCGGAATATCGCGCGGCGCGCCGTTTTCTTGGATGCGCAGCACCATTTCGCCTTCCACTTGGTAGAACCACTCCGGGCCTTCGTCCCAGTGGTAGTCGGTGCGCTGATTCGGGCCGCCGACCACCATGACGATGAAATCGGCATCGACGATGCATTTGTTGCCGACCGGCGGTTTGAGCAGATGGCGGTGTTCGTCGATCCAAGCATGCAGGTTGATCGGGTTCGGCAACATGGGCGTCTCCTGCGGGCTGTTAAGCGGCCAGTCGTTGCGCCAGCGCGGCGTACAACGGGATGCCGATGGCGAGATTGAAGGGGAAGGTGATGCCGAGCGCCGCGGTGATGCAGCGGCCGACATCGGCCTCGGGCAGGCCGGCGCGCACAGCGGCGGGTGCGGCGATGTAGGACGCGCTGGACAGCATCGCGCCGAACACCGCGGCGCCCGAAGGCGACAGCCCGCAGGCTTGCGCGAGCGCCACGCCGACCAAGCCGTGCGCGAGCGGTAACGCGGTGGCGAAGACGGCGAGCTTCCACCATCCCCGTCGCAGTTCGGCCAAGCGCGAGGCCGCGGTCATGCCCATGTCGAGCATGAACAGCATCAGGACGCCTTTGAATAAGTCGAAATACATCGCATCGACGGCTTTGATGCCGTCGGGGCCGGCGATCGCGCCGATGGCGAGACCGCCGAGCAAGAGGATCGCGGTTTTGCCGGTGAACACTTCGCGCAGCGTGTGATGGCTGCTGGCGTCCGCTTGCGCGCCGCGCCCCAGCGCGAGACCGATCAACAGCGCGGGCACTTCCAGCGCCACGAGCAACGCCACCAACACGCCTTCCGCGGGTGCGCCGCTGCGTTCGGCGAATTGATTCGCGGCGATGAAGGTCACCGCGGACACCGAGCCGTAATGCGCGGCCAACGCCGCGGCTTCGCGTTGCGCGTCGCCCAGCCACCATTTCGCCGCGAAAAATGCGGTGAATGCCGTGACTGCGCCTGCCGTCAACGTCATCGCCAGCAATAGCGCGAGCGAGGCGGGTTCTTGCCCCCGCAACGCGACGCCGCCCTTCAAACCGATCGCCAGCAGCAGGAAGATCGAGAGGTAGGTTTGGATTTGATCGGGGATCGACAAGTCGCTGCGGACCGCGCGCGCGAATAGGCCCAATGCGAACGCCAACACGACCGGCGACGCCACATTGGATAACAACAAGTCCATGTCAGCCGCCGTCGTTCTTCGGCGCGACCGCGACGCATTTCAGCTCGATCGCTATCGGCGTCGGCAGCGCATCGATGCCGAGCGTGGTGCGGCAGGGCGCCGATGCCGGATCGGGAAAATACTCGGCCCAGATCGCGTTGTAGGCCTTGAAATCGCGTGCCATATCGGTGAGATAGACGGTGACGTCGACCAAATCTTCCCAGCGAGCGCCGCTGGCTTCGAGCACCGCACGCACGTTCGCGAACACCGCGCGGGTTTGCGCGGCGATATCGTATGCGAGCAGCACGCCCTCGTCGCTGTGGACGTTGCCCGGAATCGCATCGGTTGCGGGATCGCGCGGGCCGATGCCCGAGAGAAACAGTAGGTCGCCGACCCGGCGCGCATGCGGATACTTGCCGACGGCTTTGGGCGCGGCGGCGGCGTGGATGCTGCCGTTCATTTGCAGACCATCGCTTCGTCATCCGCCGGGCGTGTCGCGTCGGCCACCAGCAGAACGAACACGGGGTAGGGCCACATTTCGAACGTGTGGCCGCCGCCTTCCGCCAGCGGGCAACTGCTGGTCGATTCGGGCGCGTCGTCGCCGTCGATGCGCACTAAGCCCATCCGCAATTTCAGCGCAGGCCCGGTATTGGTGCCGACGCTCGCCATCATGCCCTCGCTCTTGTCGTTCTGTTCGAGGGAAATCGTGAGGATCTGCGTGTCCGCGGGCTCGTCGGCTTTCGGCGTTCGCCAGCCGGCGAATTCGCCGTTTTCGAACTGCGGCACCGCGCGCACGGTTTCGCCCGGATGGACCGACAGCATGCCGGGCTGCACGGCGGGCGGCAGCAGCGCGAACGTCTCGTCGTAGGCCTCGCCCTCCTTGCGGCGCAGGACGATGCGCAAATTCTTGCGGCAGGGCTCGACCGAGGTTTCGCAGTACGTCTCGAGGTTTTCTTCGTCCGCATTCTTTTCGTTTGCGCTCGCCGTGGACGGTATCGCCACGGCGGCGAGGAGAATACCCATCAGCGCGTTGCGGGTTGCGTTCATGCGTGCGTCCTTCGGCGATTCAAGGCCTCGATCGCGGCGGGGTACTGCGTCGCCAACTCGTCGTTCGAGCCCGTAGCGAGACCGAGCCTGCGCACCATGCCGTCATGCAGGCCGTAGATCCAGCCATGCACCGCCAGCGACTGTCCGCGTCCCCAGGCATCCTGCACGACCGTGGTCTGGCACACGTTGAGCACTTGTTCGATGACGTTCAATTCGCACAAGCGCGCATGGCGCAGGCTCTCGGTGTCTTCCTGTTGAATCAGCGCCGCGTGTTTCTGATGGACATCGGCGACATGGCGCAGCCAGTTGTCGGCCAAACCGACGCGCGCACCGGTCAAGCTGGCGTGGACGCCGCTGCAGCCGTAGTGGCCGACCACGAGAATATGTTCGACTTTCAGCAGATCGACCGCGAACTGAATCGTACTCAGACAATTCAGGTCGGTATGCACCACCAAATTCGCGACGTTGCGATGGACGAAGACCTCGCCGGGATCCAAACCCAGAATCTGGTTCGCCGGCACCCGAGAGTCGGAGCAGCCGATCCATAAATATTTCGGCGCTTGCTGCTGCGACAAACGTTTGAAGAAGTCGGGATCCTCGCGACGGACGCGTTCGGCCCAGTCGGCGTTGTTGCGCAGCAATTCCAGTAACGCGTCGCTCACAGCGCGATTCCTATGTTTTTGGCGTCGGTGAAAAAGCGCATGGCCTCGTGGCCGCCTTCGCGGCCGAGCCCCGATTGGCCGACGCCGCCGAACGGCGTGCGCAGGTCGCGCATGAGCCAGGTGTTGATCCACACCATGCCGACATTCAAACCCGCGGCGATACGATGCGCGCGATCCAGACGCGTGGTCCAGACCGAGGCGGCGAGGCCGTAGTCCGAGGCGTTCGCCAACGCCAACGCCTGCGCGTCGTCGTCGAACGCTTGCAGCGTCGCCACCGGCCCGAAAATTTCCTCGCGATTGGTCGCGCAGTCGGGGCCGAGCCCTTCGATCACCGTCGGCGCGACGAACCAACCGGGGCGCTGCAAGGCGTGTCCGCCGCACAGCACATGCGCGCCTTCGTCGCGCGCGCGCGCCAGCGCCGCGACCACTTTGTCGAAATGCGCCTGCGACACCAGCGGCCCCATCTGCGCGTCGGAGTCCATCGGATCGCCCACGCGCAGCGCCAGCGCGCGCTGGACGAAGGCATCGCGGAATTCGGGATAGATCGTGCGTTCGATCAGCAGGCGCGAGCCGCAGAGACAAATCTGGCCGCTGTTCTGAAACGCCGAACGCACGATCACATCCAGATGCGTGCGCCAATCGCTATCGGCGAAGACCAGCGTCGGATTTTTGCCGCCGAGTTCCAGCGAGACTTTCTTCAAGCGCGGCGCCATCCGCGCGGCGATGCGCTTCCCTACTGCGGTACTGCCGGTGAACGACACCGCTTGGATGCCCGGGTGATCGATCAACGCCTCGCCGGCGTCGTGCCCCAAGCCATGCACGATATTGAGCGTGCCGGGCGGGAAACCGATCTCCGCCGCCAGTTCGCCCAGCATGCTCGCCGTGGCGGGCGTGACCTCGGACGGCTTGGCGACCACGGTATTGCCGGCGGCCAGCGCGGGCGCGATCTTCCAAGTGAACAGGTACAGCGGCAAATTCCACGGCGAGATCGTCGCGACCACGCCGAGCGGCGCGCGCAGGGTGTAATTCAAGCCCGCTTGGCCGTGGTGCGATTCGCTCGCGAACTGGGTGGCGGCGTGCGCGAAGAACCGCAGATTGGCGATCGCGCGCGGGATTTCGATCTCGCGCGCCAACCGAAAGGGTTTGCCGCCGTCGCGAGATTCGGCGTGCGCGAAATCGTCGAGTCGCGCTTCGAGCGCGTCGGCCAGTCGCTCCAGCCATCGCGCACGTTCGGTCGCAGGCAGGCCCGACCAGTGCGGGAAAGCGGCGGTCGCCGCGGCCACCGCATCGTCGATGTCGGCGGCGTCGCCCGCGGCGACTTCGGCATAGGGTTTCGCGATGGCGGGATCGAAGACCTCGAGCCAGCGTTCGCTGCGCGCGGGTCGTGGCGTCCCGCCGATGACATGGAGATAACGTCGCATCCGACAAGCTTAACGAGATCGGCGGCGGCTTGCCCGCGCGGACGGCCTGCGCGCCGCCTCAGAGCCGGTTCAAAATCTCGGACGAGGCATGCACCGAGCGTATATGCCGAGCAGATCGGCGGCCCTTCATCCAGGCCGCCCTTCGCCGGTCACGACATCCCTCTCCCCGCATCGCGGGGAGAGGATGCCCGCAGGGCAGGTGAGGGGCCGCTTTTCGCGTGATGTTCCATTGCGGTCGAATGCGCCGCCGGCCGATGCCCCTCATCCGGCGCTGCGCGCCACCTTCTCCCCGCTTGCGGGGAGAAGGGAAAAACATCCCTGTTGGAAGATTTTGAACAGGCTCTCAGGCTTGGCAGCACGGGCAGAGGTACAGTCGCCGCGCGCCGACTTCGCGCCGCACGATCGCGGTCTTGCAGGCAGGGCAGGGCTGATCTTCGCGATCGAAGACCGCGAATCGGAAGCTGTGCGGCGTGTCGGTGAGATAGTCGGGGCGCATGCCGTCCGCCGGTTCGATGCCCGGACTGGCGTAACTGCGGCGCGGGACATCGAGCAGCGCTTCGGCGAGCGCTTGGATGTGCTGCGACGACAAGTCTCCGGGCCGGCGGTCCGGCGAAAGACGAGCCAGAAACAAGACTTCGCTGCGCAAATAATTGCCCATGCCCGCAAGAAAGGCCTGATCCAGCAGCAAGGCGCCGAGCAAGCGGCCGCGGAATTGCGGATCGCAAAGTCGCTTAGCCACGGCCTCGGCGCCGAGTGCGGGGTCGAGCACGTCCGGTCCTAATTTCGAGAGGAACGGGTGCCGGTCCAGTTCGTCGGTCCGCCACATCGCCACATCCGACGCGGAGTACAACAGGATCGCGTTCTGCGCGGTTTCCAAGGCCACACGCAGCGAGCGGCCGGTCTCGGCGGGTTCTCCGGGACGCTCGACGATCGTCCACACTCCGTACAACTGGTTATGGCTATAGAGCGTCCAGCCGTTGTCGAATCGCGTCAGCAGCGCTTTGCCGTGCGGGACGATGGCCTCGATGCGCCGCCCTTTCAGGCCGCGTTCGTGGCGTTTGAGCGCGGGAAACGCGAACCATGCGCGCGTCAGCGGTGTACCGACCACAGCGGCGGCGAGCCGGTCGGCGGCGCGGCGGATTTCGGGGCCTTCGGGCATAGCGAGCGATCCGGGTGGGAGCGGCGACGTTCGCGCGGGTAGCGCGAGCGTGACCGGCGTCAGGGCAAGGAGGGCGGGATCGTCTGCGTCTCGTGGTACTCGAAGCCGAGATGGCGCTCGCCGATGCGCGCGATACGCGCGGACACCGCGACCGCTTGACCAGTGGTCTCGAAGAACAGCAGACGCGCGACATTGCCCTCGCGCAACACGCAGCCTTTTGGGCGAAACACGCCGCAGCCGCCTTCGGACAAATCCAATACATCGGCGACCCAGGCCAGATCGCCGCACAGAATCATCACCTGCATCGCGTACGGAACGCGGATGTTGGAACGTCGCTCGCTGGCTCCGTCGTCTTCCATGGACCGATACCGCCCCTGTCAGATCTAAGAGGGTGAAGTATGCCAGCGGCGCGCGCGATTCGCGTGGGCGGGCCGCGCGAAGAAGGCGCGGACGGTCGTCGATCGCCGCCGGACGGACGATCGTTGTGGGAAGCGGAGATCGGTGCCTTGAAACCGATTGCGTCAGGCCGATGCCATCAGGCCGGCAGCGGCTGCGGTTCGAGGTACTCGAAGCCGACGAAGCGTTCGCTGATCCATGCGACCCGCGCCGGGGCGCTGAAAACGTGACGCAGATCGATCAGCAGATACAAGCGCACAGGGTCGTCGATGTTGAGCGACCAATCTTCCGGGCGACTGGTGCAGCAACCGACGGCGGACACGTTTTCCATGTGCGCCACGAACCCGTCGGTGCCGTGCGCGATCATGACCACGCATTCGAATTCTACGCGCGGGGCGCGGCGGCGCTCGTCATCTTTAAGCGAAACGGGCATCGAAGCGACCGTGGGCGTGCAAGAGCCTTAGCTTACAGCGAATTCATCCGCCCGCCATCGACCGCGAGACTCGCGCCATTCACGTAACCCGCGGCAGGACTGCATAGGAACGCGACGACCGCCGCCACTTCGGCGGCCTCGGCGAAGCGGGCGGCGGGAACCGTTTGACGCATGGCTTGCATCACGGCGTCTTCGCTTTGGCCGCTGGAACGGGCGCGGTAGCTCACGATTTGGCGCAGACGCGCGGTTTCGGTGTAGCCGGGCAGCACGTTGTTGACGGTGATGCCGTCGGCGGCGAGTTCGCGCGACAGCGTTTTGGCCCAACTGGCCACCGCGCCGCGGACGGTGTTGGACACGCCGAGATTGGGGATCGGCTCGCGTACCGAGGTCGAGATCACGTTCACGACGCGACCCCAGCGCGCCGCGCGCATACCGGGCAGAACGGCTTGAACAAGCGCATGGTTGGCGAGCAGGTGTTGGGTAAACGCCGCCTCGAACGCGGACGCATCCGCCGTATGGGCCGGACCGCCGGGCGGGCCGCCGGTGTTGTTGATCAGGATGTGGATCGGCGCGCTCGCCGCGAGCGCATCGACCTGCGCGCGCAGCGCGGCGGTGTCGCGCATATCCGCGGCCAGCCAACCGTGCCGCTGGCCTTCCGCGTTCGGCAGCGCATCGACGGCTGCGCGCAGCGCGGCCTCGCGTCGCGCTAAGACAGTGACCGTCGCGCCCAACAGCGCCAATTCCCGTGCCGTCGCCGCGCCGATGCCTTCGGAGCCGCCGCAGACCAAGGCGTGTTTGCCGACGAGATTCAAATCCATGCAAGGTGCCCTATCGCGAGACGGTGAAGAGAGAGGAGGTGACCGCTACGTCGGCCGAGACCGTTGCGGAACTCATGCGGTGCCGAGTTCCGTCGTCCGCTGGATGACCCAGATCGCGGCCAGATGCAAAGGATAATAAGCGTAGAACGCGAAGCGCAGGCGCGGCAGCCGCAGATCGATGCGCGGCGCCAACAACAGCAACGGCAGCGCCAGCAGCGACCAATACACGTTGTCCATCAGGTTCAGCGCAGCGCACAACAAGACCGCGAAGATCGCCGCGGTCCACGAAGGCCGTTTGCTGTAGAACCACACCGCGATGCCGAAGCCGACGCCGAACCAAAGATAGTCGGCGAGCGCGCCCGAAATCGCGAAGACGACGACCATCGCGTTTTGCGCCCAGGTCGCGCCGATGTCGATCAGCCAGACGCAACCCACGATCCCCGCGAACAGGAACATGATGTTCAGCGGCCAACCGCTGCGGTCGATGCTGCCGCCGATCGCGATATAGACCGGCGACGCGATCGCGCCGACCAACAGCAGACGGACGAGCGTGCGCTTGTAGAGGCCGCGCTCGCGCGCGCCCGGCCGGGCGAGGTTATAGGCCAACACCGCCGTGAAGATCGGCATCGCCAAGCGTCCGAGCCAAAACATCCAAGGATGGCTGGCCGCCAGCAGAAACTTGTTGATGTGATCGATCGTCATCAACGCCAATGCCGCCCATTTCAACAGCTCCAGCGTGCCGTCGGGCAACACCAGCGGCGGTAGCGTCGCTTTGCGGGGCGTTGCGGGGGTGCTCATGTGATCGGTGTCGGACGGCTACATAGGATGGCCAACGCTACCCCGATATCGAGTCGAAAGGTGATGGGCGAAGTGCCTAAAGCGTGATGGCAACAACAGGCGTCGCGCCGATGTCAGGCGCGTGCGCCGAGCGCCAGCACCATGCGCGTTCGCAGCGCATCGTCGTGCTCGGCATGAGGCGGCGTCACCTCGTTCAACGAAAACCCGCGTTCGAGCGCGTCCTCTCGGTCTAGGCCGTCGTAGGGGACGAATTCGGCGTCCATCAGCGCCGCGCGGGCGCTGTCTTCGCTGTCGTAGGCCAGCGTATTGCCGTCGCTGTCGAAGACTTCGGCGGTACCGGCTTCGCGCACGCGCAGGCGCGCCCAGATGATCGTGCGGCCGAGACTGGCCAGCCACCACTCGGTTCGAATTCCGTCGGCGACGCTCATGGGTAAGCCACCGCCCACAGCCAGAGGATGCCGGCCGCGAACAGGCCGATCAGGATCGTGCTCAGCGACACCCGCGCGGGCGTGGCCAAGCCGCTGAGATTCGGGTCTTTCGCTTCGCGGTAGTCGCCCTTGAGCAACCACCACAGCGCGAACGGACTGGCGAAGGCGACGCTGCCGAGACTGGCGTGCATGGCAGGGTGACGGTCGCGCAGATGCACCAACGTCAGCGGCCAGAAGATCAACAGCGCGCAGAACCCGGCGATGGCGACGGCGACGAAAACGAGGGAGAGAAAAAGGATCATGCGGACATCTGTCAATGTGTGGGAGCGGCGTGAGCCGCGACGAATACGACACCGGCGGCAACAAGTCGCGGCTCACGCCGCTCCCACAATGCTTCAAAACTCCGCCGACCCAGGCGCGCGCGGGAACGGAATCGCGTCGCGGATATTGCTCAAGCCGCAGATGTAGACCACCAGACGCTCGAAGCCAAGGCCGAAACCGGCGTGCGGCACGGTGCCGTAGCGGCGGAAGTCGCGATACCACTGGTAATGCGCCGGGTCGAGCCCGAACTTCGCGATGCGCGCATCCAACATGTCCAAGCGCTCTTCGCGCTGCGAACCGCCGATGATTTCGCCGATGCCCGGCGCCAACACGTCCATCGCGGCGACGGTCTTGCCGTCGTCGTTCAAGCGCATGTAGAACGCCTTGATGTGCTCCGGATAGTTCATCACCACCACCGGACGACCGACGTGGGTTTCGGTCAGCCAACGCTCGTGCTCGGTCTGCAGATCCAGGCCCCATTCCACCGGGAACTCGAACTTCTGCTTGCCGTTCTGCAGCAGTTTCACCGCTTCGGTGTAATCGATGCGCTCGAACGGCGCGTTCACGAACGCTTCCATCCGCGTGATCGCGTCTTTCTGCACGCGGTCGGCGATGAAGGCCATATCGTCGGCGCGCTCGGTCAGCACCGCGCGGAACAGATACTTCAGGAAATGCTCGGCCAGCGTGGCGTCGTCGTTCAGATCGGCGAAGGCGATTTCCGGCTCGATCATCCAGAACTCGGCCAGATGCCGCGTGGTGTGGCTGTTTTCGGCGCGGAAGGTCGGCCCGAAGGTGTAGACCTTGCTCAGCGCCAGGCAATAGCCCTCGACATTGAGCTGGCCGGAGACGGTCAGGAACGCTTCCTTGCCGAAGAAATCCTTGCTGTAGTCGATGCCGCCCTCGGCGTTGCGCGGTAGGTTCAGCATGTCCAGCGTGGAGATGCGGAACATCTGCCCGGCGCCTTCGGCGTCGGAGGTCGAGATGATCGGCGTGTTGACCCAGTAGAAACCTTCCTCATGGAAGAACCGGTGGATCGCCTGCGCCAAGCAGTGGCGAATGCGGGTCACGGCGCCGAACAGATTGGTCCGCGGGCGCAGATGCGCCATTTCGCGCAGGAATTCCAGCGAATGTGGTCGGGGTTGGATCGGATAGGTCATCGGATCTTCCACCCAGCCGACCACTTCGATGCCGGTCGCTTGAATTTCGTAGCTCTGGCCCTTGCCCTGCGAGGCTATCAGGGTGCCTGTGGCGATCACCGCGCAGCCCGCGGACAAGCGCTTTACCTCGGATTCGTAGTTCGGCAGGGCGTCGGTGGCGACGATCTGAATCGGCGCGAAGCACGAGCCATCGCTGACTTGGACGAAGCTCAGCGCCGTGGAATCGCGCCGGGTGCGTACCCAGCCGCGGACCGTGACTTCGCTTCCGATGGCCGCATCCCCGGCCAATGCCTGTTTGACGCTCATCGACGCCATATCTTGAATTCCTGCGTGTCGTACCGATGCTGTGGGGGCGGACGCCGCGCCGAGCCCGACGCCGCGTACCGAATCCCGAAGTTTAACCGAGTCCGTCGCGTTCCCGTTCCCGCTGCGTTCTTCGGCGGGGCATTGCCGCCGCCGCCACGAGGCCTACAATCCCCGCCATGAGCATCTCCCTCGCCCCCGCCGCCCTGCAGCGCATCCAGTCGTATTTGGCGCAGAACCCCGACGCCCTCGGGCTACGTTTCGGCGTCAAACGCACCGGCTGCTCCGGTTGGAGCTATGTCGTCGATCTGGCCCGCGACGCGCGCGAAGGCGACACGGTGAGCGAGTTCGAAGGCGTCCGCGTCTTCGTCGACGCCGATAGCCTGACGCTGGTGGACGGCACCGAGATCGACTTCCTGAAACAAGGCCTCGGCGAGCAATTCGTCTTCCGCAACCCCAACGTCAAGGCCGAATGCGGCTGCGGCGAGAGTTTCACCACCGACGCCGACCGCGCCGCTTAACGCGCTTCGCGGGGTGGCGATCGCCCCGGTAGAGCGGCCTCCAGGCCGCCGCTCACCAGAGAAGGGCTGCAGCGAAAGACCGGACTCAAGCCCTGCGACCCGGGCGCGCTAGACTCCGGGTGTCGCCCGTGCCGGAGTCGCTTCATGTTCCATCGTCCATCGTTCGCGGCCATCGCCGCGACCTGTTTCATCCTCGTCGGCGCGTTCGTGCCGGCATACGCACAAAACCATACGCAAAACCGCGCCGAGACCGCCGACGAAGGTGCGCGTCTGCGCGCGTTCTTCGACGAAGACTGGGAACGCGGGCTGCGCGAAAGCCCCGAATCGGCCTCCTTCGAAGGCGACCGCCGGTTCAACGACCGTTGGACCGATCTGAGCCTCGATGCGATCGAACGTCGCCAAGCCGCGGATCGCGACGCCCTTGCGAAGCTGCAGCGCTTCGATCGCGACAAGCTCGACGCCGCCGACCGCCTGAACTACGACACCTTCCTTTGGCTGCAGAAAAAGACCGTCGAACGGCAACGGTTCCGCGAATACCTGCAGCCGATTTCGCACCAGGGCGGCGTGCAGACCGCCGACGGCATGATCGAGGGGCTGCGCTTCCAGGAGGCGCGCGACTACCGCGATTGGCTGGCGCGCATGGCGGCGATGCCGCGTTCCATCGACCAGATCATCGCGCTGATGCGCGAAGGCGTGCGGCAGGGCAATGTGCCGTCGCGCGTGCTGATGCGGCGAGTGCCCGCGCAGATCGCGGCGCAGATCGTCGAGGACCCGACGCGCAGCCCGTTTTACCGCCCGTTCGCGACGATGCCCGAGCGCATTCCTCAGGCCGAACGCGAGGCGCTGGCCGCGGAAGCGCGCCGTGTGATCGTCGACAAGGTGGTGCCGTCGTACCGAGCCTTGCAGGCCTATTTCGAGAACGAATACCTGCCGAATTGCCGCGACAGCATCGCGGTGAGCGCTTTGCCGAACGGGCGGGCTTACTACGATTTCCTGGCGGCTGACTACACCACGACCGCGCTCGGCGCCGACGAGATCCACGCGATCGGTCTGCGCGAAGTGGCGCGGATCCGCGCCGAAATGGAGAAGATCAAAACCGAAGTCGGTTTTCAGGGCGATCTCGATGCGTTTTTCGCCCATCTGCGCACGGATCCGAAGTTCTTCCATAAAACCCCGGACGCCTTGCTGCAGGCTTATCGCGCGGTCTCTAAACGAATCGATCCAGAACTCGTAAAAGTGTTTCGCACCATCCCGCGTCAGCCCTACGGCGTGCGGCCGATTCCCGACACCATCGCCCCCGACACGACCACCGCTTACTACCAGCAGGGCGCGTCCGACGGCAGCCGCGCCGGCTTTTACTACGTCAACCTCTACAAACCCGAGACCCGACCGATCTGGGAAATGATTCCGCTCTCGCTGCACGAAGCGGTGCCCGGCCATCATTTTCAGTTCGCGCGCGGCCTGGAATTGCCCGATGCGCCGATGTTCCGCCGCACCGCGTACTTCGTCGCCTACAGCGAAGGCTGGGGGCTCTACGCCGAACGTTTGGGCTACGACATGGGCCTCTACGACGACCCGTACGACCGCATGGGGCAACTGGCCTACGACATGTGGCGCGCGGTGCGTCTGGTGGTGGACACCGGCATGCACGCGAAAGGCTGGAGCCGCGAACGCGCCATCGCTTATTTCAAAGCCAACGCGCCGAAAACCGACCAGGACATCGTCAACGAAATCGACCGCTACATCGGCACGCCGGGGCAGGCGCTGGCCTACAAGATCGGCCAGTTGAAGATTTCCGAACTGCGCGAGCGGGCGGCGACGCGCCTGGGCCCGAGCTTCGACCTGCGCGATTTCAACGACGCCGTACTGGAAACCGGCTCGGTGCCGCTGGAGACCCTGGAGCGACACATCGAGGACTGGCTGCGGACGCAGGAGGCCTCGGCCGCTGGCGCTCCGCCAAAGAGTTGATGGGTTTTGGCTAGAAAGCCAATGGATTCAAATGGATAAATCATTTTTTGGGCGATTTCTCACGCAGGCCGTCGCCCAAACGACGGCCTCGCTCGCTCCATCGATTCCCCATTCCCGATTCTCGATTCCCGGCCGTTTGCGCGTAACCCATTGAACCTGCCATACTTTCTGGCTCCCGTTTCGGCCGTGCGCTTTTGGCCCTGTGCCTGCGGGAGACCTTGCTCCACCGTTTTGGCGTCGGATGTTTCGAATGTCCGATTCGCGTTCGGGGAGCTATCGGCCCGGGCAATCCCGCCCCGCCGACATCCACAAGGACACCACCATGCGTCACTACGAAATCGTGTTCCTGGTCCATCCGGACCAGAGCGAGCAGGTGCCGGCCATGATCGAGCGTTACAAGACGCTCGTCGAAGGCGGCAACGGCAAGCTTCACCGCCTCGAAGATTGGGGCCGCCGTCAGCTCGCGTATCCGATCCAAAACCTGGTCAAAGCCCACTACGTGATGATGAACATCGAGACCGATCTCGCCGTTCTCAACGAGTTGGTCGATACCTTCCGCTTCAACGATGCGGTGCTGCGTCACCTGGTCGTCAAGCGCGACGGCCCGGAAACCGAGCAGTCCCTGATCATGAAGAACAAGGACGACAAGGATAAAGCCGAGAAGAGCGATCGCCGTCGCCGCGACGACGACGAGACCGCGATCGGCACCGCCGACGTCGACGACACCGCCGAAGCCGAAGCCTGAGGAGGCCGACCATGTCCAAATTCTTCCGCCGCCGTAAGTTCTGCAAATTCACCGCCGAAGGCGTGAAAGAGATCGATTACAAGGATCTCAACACCCTGCGCCAGAACCTCACCGAGAACGGCAAAATCGTGCCGAGCCGCATCACCGGCACCAAGTCGCGCTATCAGCGCCAGTTGGCCATCGCCGTCAAGCGCGCTCGCTTCCTTGCGTTGATCCCGTACACGGACAACCACAACGTCTGATCCGGTCATCCCGAGCCTGGGCGAAGCCCGGGCGAGGGACCTGGTTTCGAGATCGAAACTAGGTTCCGCGCATGCGCTCGGAACGACATCCACCTGTCATTCGGACAGCCACCAGTTGCGGGCTTTTCTCCACACGGGCCCGCTAACGAATACGGAGTCACCCATGGAACTGATTCTTCTGCAAAAAGTCGTCAACCTCGGCAGCCTCGGCGACAAGGTCAACGTCAAGCCCGGTTACGGTCGCAATTACCTCGTGCCGCAGGGCAAGGCCGTGCCGGCCACCGCCGCCAACGTCGCGACGTTCGAAGCCAAGCGCGCCGAGTACGAAGCCAAGGCCAAGGCCCTGAACGACGACGCCGAAAGCCGCCGCGCCGCGCTGGAAGGCGTCAGCGTGACCATCCGCGCCAACGCCTCGACCGAAGGCAAGCTGTACGGTTCGGTCGGCCCGCGCGATATCGCCGAAGCGCTGACCGCCATCGGCCACAAGGTCGGCAAGTCGGAAGTGGTGATGGGCGAAGGCCCGCTGCGCCACATCGGCGAGCACGAGATCGTCGTGCATCTGCACGCCGACGTCGAAGTGCCGGTCAAGGTCGTGATCGAGCCGGAAGCGGCCTAAGCTTTCGCTTCTCACGTTTCACGCGAACGGGCGCCGCAAGGCGCCCGTTTCGTTTTGGGCTGCCGGTTGGGCTTCCCGTTTTAGCGGCCGTCGGTCATATCGCAGCCCGTGAGACGAGCGCGCGCGAAGTTATGCACAGGTTTTCCCACGACTTGTCTGCAACGCTCGCGCCCGCGAAGGCATACGATGACGTCATCACCCGTGCAACGTCCTCAAGAGCATTCCTTTCCGATGGCTTACCGCTCCAACGCATACGGCGAACGCCGCCAAGACCCGCGCACCGATAGCCGGATCGAACAGCTCCGCGTGCCGCCGCAGTCGATCGAAGCCGAGCAGGCGGTGCTGGGCGGATTGATGCTGGCCCCCGACGCCTACGATCGCATCGCCGATCGCTTGAACGAGCAGGATTTCTACCGCCGCGACCATCTGCTGATCTTCCGCGCTATCCGCGAGTTGGCGGAAAAAAGTCGGCCGTACGATGCGGTGACCTTGGGCGAGTGGTTCGAATCCCAGGGCCTGTCCGAACACGTCGCGGGCGGGGCGTATCTGGTCGAACTGGCCAGCACCACGCCATCGGCGGCGAATATCGCCGCATACGCCGAGATCGTGCGCGACAAAGCCATCCTGCGGCAGTTGATCGACGCCGGCACCGCCATCGTCAACGACGGTTTTCAGCCGGATGGCCGCGACAGCGACGAGATTCTGGCCAAGGCCGAGCAGGAGGTCTTCGCGATCTCCGAAGCGCGCGCCGAAGGCCGCACCGATTTCGTCGCGATCAACAAAGCCATGGCCGAGGCCTTCGACGTGCTGCAGACCCGCTTCCAAAGCGGCGGCAGCATCACCGGCATGTCCACGGGCTACACCGAATTCGACGAAATGACCGCGGGCCTGCAGCCAACCGATCTGGTGATCTTGGCCGCGCGCCCGGCGATGGGCAAAACCACGTTCGCATTGAACATCGCCGAGTACGGCGCGATGAAGACCCGCAAGCCGGTGGCGGTGTTTTCGATGGAAATGTCGTCCTCGCAGTTGGCGCTGCGTTTGATTTCCTCGGTCGGTCGCATCAACGCGACGCGTCTGCGCACCGGGCAGTTGGAGGACGAGGATTGGAGCCGCGTCAGCAGCGCGATCCGCTTGCTGAAGGAAACCAAGATATTCATCGACGACACCCCGGCCTTGTCGCCCGAGGGTCTGCGCGCGAAAGCGCGTCGTCTCAAACGCGAACACGGCCTCGGACTGATCGTCATCGACTATTTGCAGTTGATGGCCGTGCCCGGCAACAGCGAAAACCGCGCGACCGAAATCTCGGAAATCTCACGCTCGCTGAAAAGCCTGGCGAAAGAACTCAACGTGCCGGTGATCGCGCTCTCGCAGCTCAACCGCTCGCTGGAAACCCGCACCGACAAACGCCCGGTCATGGCCGATCTGCGCGAATCCGGCGCTATCGAGCAGGACGCCGACATGATCGTTTTCATCTACCGCGACGATTACTACAACAAAGAAAACTCGCCCGACAAAGGCCTCGCCGAAATCATCATCGGCAAACAACGTAACGGCCCGACCGGCTCGTTCAAGCTCAAGTTCTTCGGCGAGTACACGCGTTTCGATAATTTGGCGTACGACTCGGTGGGGAGTTTTGAGTGATAGTCGAATAATTATGTATTGATTATCTAGTGATCAATTTATAGGCGGCAAGCAAAAATATCGATGAACGATTATCGAAACAATCACTATGTTCCGATTTGGTTTCAAGAGCGCTTTATCCCAAAAGGTCAAACTGAGAATAAATTCTTCTTTTGCGACTTAACCCCAGAGAAAGTTACCTCGGGAAACAAAACATACGCTAGAAACTCAGTGATGCGGTGGGGGCGACGTCCCCCGCTTTTGAGTAGCAGCGCGATCTGGAGTCCAATTCCCCAACGAGAGGAGATTGGACGTGAAGAAGCGTTTTACCGAAGAGCAGATCATCGGCTTCCTGCGTGAGGCCGACGCTGGCCTGCCGGTCAAGGACTTGTGCCGGCGGCACGGGTTCAGTGAGTCGTCTTATTTCCTGTGGCGCAGCAAGTTCGGCGGCATGACCGTCCCCGACGCCAAGCGCATGAAGGACCTCGAAGCCGAGAACGCCCGGCTGAAGAAGCTGCTGGCCGAGCAGATCTTCGAGAACGATGTCATCAGGGACGTTCTGCTAAAAAAGCCCTGACCGCATCGGCGCGACGCGAGCTTGTGCGGCAGTTGATCGATCGGGGCCTGAGCGAGCGGCGCTCGCTCAGGCTCGTGCAGATGAGCGCCAGCGCGTTCCGCTACGTGCCGCGTCCGGACAGCGACGGCGAACTGCGCGAGCGCATCCAGGCGCTCGCACAGCGCCACCAGCGTTACGGCGTCGGGATGATCCACCTCAAACTGCGACAGGCAGGGATGATCGTGAACTACAAGCGCGTGGAACGGCTGTACCAGGAAGCGAAGCTGCAGGTGCGACGACGAAAGCGCAAGAAGGTGTTGGTCGGCGAGCGGCAGCCGCTGCGACGTCCGACTGCGGCCAACCAGGTGTGGTCGATGGACTTCGTGTTCGATCGGACCGCCGACGGCCGTGTTCTCAAGTGTCTGACGATCGTCGACGACGCCACCCACGAAGCGGAGGCCATCGAGGTCGAGCGTGCCATCTCCGGTCTAATGCTCACGCGCGTGCTTGATCGCCTGGCGCTCACCCGCGGCCTGCCGAAGATCATCCGCACCGACAACGGCAAGGAGTTCTGCGGAAAGGCCATGGTGACGTGGGCCCACGAACGCGGCGTCGAGCCGCGCCTGATCGAGCCGGGTAAGCCGAATCAGAACGCCTATATCGAATCGTTCAACGGCCGCCTGCGCGACGAATGCCTCAATGAGCACTGGTTTATCGGCCTGCTGCAGGTCCGTACCATCATCGAAACCTGGCGCCGCGAGTACAACGAGGAGAGACCGAAGAAGACTCTCGGCGGGCTGACGCCCGCCGACGATGCGAGGCAACTGCAACTCAGATAACCTAACCCCGGACTCCAAACAGCCCCGCTACTGAAAGCGGGGGGACGTCGTCAGAATTACATGGATGAGGCCACTCGATAGCAAAACTTTTCTGATGACTCCTCATTGAGAAGTCACCGTCATTCAGAGTTGAGGATTTTCCCTTGAGTTACCACGAACGCTTCTGGGCGGTGCTCAAAGCGTTTCAGGAGGGGCGCGTCGAGCCAGAAACCATCACGCTCCTCCCTATCATTAACCGTACCTCCTAACGTACAGTGTCCAATAACTCCTTCACATGGAGCACAGCCTCCTCCTCTGTCGCTACGAGTCTAGGGAAGCTGAGCAGCGCACGCTTCAAACGGGTTCGTGGAAATAGCTCTGGAGCCCGGCGCTCAGATTCTGTCGCCCGAGTCCCCCTCGCTGCCAGTATTTCTGCATGGCGCTTGTAGGCCAAAGCCTCCTCAATGGCAAGTTGTTGCAGAACGGACGCGGCGTCTGCTTGCGTGTGCAACCAACTCTCAGACGTCAGCACGACTGTCTTGGGTGCATAACCTCTGTTCAGTATCTCCTCAATTTCAGAGACAGTGCCTCTGCGTTCGACCGACATAGCCTCGCGCCTGACAAAGCCGATGTCCAGATCAGCTTCCTCCCACCATGGATAAAAGGTTGCGTTTAGATCGATTACTATCACAGTTGATAGCTCCATAAGGCTGACAACTGTGTGCATCCAGCAAGAGCGTGGCGTACTCAGTACAACAAACCCGTCAGGCCTAAATCGAAATCCGGGATTCTCTAATGAGACAAAGCGAATTGATAGATGGCCGAGCTGTCTAGGGAGTTTAATTCGTGACATGGGTGAGAACCGATCTTCGTCGCCGAAAGGGCGAAGGTACAGGCCAATCGGCGCGCTGCTGCGAAGCGCGTCTATCGCCGGGATCAGTCCAAGCGAAAGGTCTCGGGAAGTTCGTACGCCGGTGAGTACTCTCAATATCTCGTAAATGTAATCAATCTTCCCAAATACAGGGCGATAACAGACCGCAGCCAATAGCACCAGAAAGATTAGGTCTGAAATCGAATGCCACTGTTCTGGAACTGCCAGTCGGAGGATTGATTGGAGAAGTGTTTGTGTCGCGGCAAAGAATGCGAGCACAAGAACTATGACAAGCCCCATCACTATCCACAGGAGAAGCCATGCCCTGATTTGCTCCATCAGTATCAATCGCGGGAATGCGCTGAGGGCATTGATCACTTCCTCTCTGGTTGGTGAACTTGATGGCTGCTGGGGTGTGCACACATGCTGTCTCATCAGTGGCTGCAAGATGGGGGCGACCTGTTGTCTTGACGCCTAACGCCTGCGTTAAGCCGCGCGGCGAAGCGGTGGCGGCTTGAATGCTGAAATTAACTCCCAGTTGCGGGAGCCCGCTTCCATGGATGCTACTACCGTCGCGATCCATCTCGCAAAAGATGCCTTTGAACTGGGGACAGGCAGACGACCAGTAGTTGTGCAGGGTCAGGCCGTCCCCCCCCGAGGCAAAGCGATGGATCGCATGTTCGCCCGCCGGGCATTCGTACTCATCTGTCGCCGGGTTGTAGATGAATTCCCGCTTGTCGAGCCGGCTCTCGGCCTTGCTGTTCGATGTGAGCGGCTTGGGCACCAGCGGGACGATGCCCGCCTGCTTGCACTCCAGGATCTCCATCGCGTTGAAGTAGCCAAGATCGGCCAGCACGGTCATGCCCGTGGTACCGAGGGCATCTTGGGCCTTCTTCGCCATGGTCGTGAGTTGGGCCCGATCATGGCCGTCATTGGTGACATCTTGGGCGACAATCTGGTGGTGTTCGGCATCCAATGCTGCCTGGACCTTGTAGTCCACCGTACCCGTTCTGCGACCGCTTTAGGTCACCGCACGCGCGTACGGGTCCGTCAGCGATTTGGTGATCTGGCGCGTCCTGAAGCTGCCGCTCACCCTAGCCGAGATTTTGCCCATGGGTTGTGATAATTTTGCCTTGTCGGTCTGCGGCCCCCTTGGTGCCATGGACCCCACCGGCGACACGCCGACGCGGTAGTTGGTCCCGAGCAAGGAGCGCGGGCAAGTCCACAGCTTGTGGCTCTCAGCAAGTGCTAATGGGGCGACTGTAGTTTCGCGCGGGACCACCTCCGCTTGCATCTCTGATCGAGGCTTCCATGCCGCCGACCGTGTTTTCCCGCCCTGTGCCCGGCGCCGCGACGCGCGCGCTGGTCATCGGCGTGGGGCACTACCCCGCCTTGCCGGGTGGAGGTGGCCCCGAGATGGCGCGCCCCGAGGGGCTACGCCAGCTGCAGTCGCCACCGGTCTCGGCACGAGCGTTCGCCAACTGGTTGATCGAACATTACCAATCGGAGTATCGACCGCTCGCCACGGTGCAGCTGCTGCTGTCCGAACCGGTGCCAGCGCCTTTCGAGTACCAGCAAGACGGCGGCACGGTTCAGGTGCAAGCGCAGTCCGCGGATCTGGCGACGGTGAAGCAAGCCATCCGCGATTGGTACGAGCTAGGGAACCGCAACGCCAATGACCTGATGTTGTTCTACTTCTGTGGCCACGGCTTGGCCGAAGGTGTGCTCAACTCCTTGCTGATGTCCGACTTTGGGACGGTGCCCTTGGCGCCGATGGAGGGTGCGCTGGATTTCCGGCGCTTCCATATGGGCATGGAGGACTGCCTCGCACGCCATCAGTGTTATTTCATCGATGCGTGCCGGTTGACGTCGAGCTTGCTTCGCCGAACCGAGTTCGCCGGCGACCCAGTGTTGCAACCCGGCGCCCAGCCCAATCCCGATGGCCGAGTGCGCTTGGGACCGAAGTTTTTCTCCACGCTCTCCGGCGAGGCGGCGCATGCGCGGCCCGGTCAACCGAGTTTGTTCACCGGCGCATTGCTCGAGGCCATGAATGGCGCGGGCGCAGGCGATGAAGATGGCGGCGACTGGATCGTCAAGACCAACCGCCTGCACGCGGCGATGGAATACCTAGTCAAGGAGATCATCGAGGAAAACGGCTGGGACGTGGGGCAGCAAACTATCACCGATGGCATGCAGGACTTGCCACTGAACACGCTGGACCGTCCGATTGTTCCGGTAAGTCTCTCGGTCGCGCCGCAACAAGCACATCTCGAAGCCACCTTGCGCTGTCAGAATGGCGACGGCGTCAATCTCGAAAGGCTCGCAAATCCCACGTCTTGGAACTTTCGTGTGCCGGTGGGCATGTACAACTTCCGCGCCGAATTCGCCTCGGCGCAGTTCGCGCCGGTGCAGATGGAGAACCAGTTGGTGCGACCGCCGTACCTTCGTCGCGTCTTGAAGGTGGTGCCATGAGCGTCCTGCGCGTGCGCGTCAACAAGCACCTCCAAACAGAGGACGGCCCTCCGCCCACCGTGTTCGCACGCATTACGAAATTGGACGATCGCGGTCGCTCGGTGCCCGCGTCCTTGCGTCACGAGCCGGTGCCCATGTCCACGCAAGGTCAAGGTAGCGCGATCACGCTCAGCGCCGGAGCGTATTTGGTGGAAGTGCGCATGCCCACAGGCGAGCTGCTGGCCGACTCGGTGCGGGTGACCGAGGGCGCCGATGCGGAACTGGTCTTGATGGCCGAGTCCTCGCCGCATGAGTGGCTGAGCTGGCAGCACCTGGCCGGCAACGTCGCTACGCGCAGCAAATCGTCCGGTCAGCGTCTTCGCCCGGCACCCGTGCCCGAGCGCCCCGACCCGTTGAAGACGCGCACGCGGGGCCTGCCAGGATCCACGCCGGACGGTGTGATTGGCCGCGCCCCGCCGTTTCCGTTGGGCGCGCTCAGCCCCGTCGAACGCGCTGCCGAGCTGATGAAGAGCATCGGACTGCACGTGGCCGATGGCGTCGTGCGCTCGGTGGATGCGACGCAGGAAATCGCCACCTGGGCACCGGACGAGCCGGCCCGCATCGACCCCAGTCGTCCCATTCACTGGCTGGGGCGCGGCACGAATCCGTATCTGGAAGATTTCCTGCGCCAACAGCCGTGGCAATCGTTGGCCGCGCTGACTGGATCGACGGAAGACATCCTTGACGGCTTGAATGCCGGGCGCAGCGATCGCGCGCTCGCGCCGACGGTGAACGACGAAGACGCGGCGGTCTTTCGCATTCCCAACGAGCGCGCACCGCAAGCCGAGACCTTCAATGCCAACACCCGGGACTATGCCGCGGTCGAGCGCCAGCTGGGCGTCGAATTGATCTGCCTGCCCACGCCGTGGGTGGAAACCTGGTCCGGACGCGATGCTGTCATCGAGGTCGGCGTGCAGCACCCGCGACTGGAGACGGAGTTCGCCAGTTCCGTGATCGTGCGCGACCAACAGTTGGCGGTGCTGCTGGGCTTCCTGTCCTCCGGCGCGTTGACGGCGGTCAAGCGCTTGGCGGAAACCGCGAACTTCATGCTGCTGGATAAGAACGAAAACCCTTTGGCCGCCGCCGCCGGTGGCTATGCGCTCGTCGGCAGTGCCGTCGACGCTTCGCGTCAGCCGTGGCACCACTGGATCGAGAACTTGATGGCACGCTTCGAGCACGTGCCCGATGGCGCGATCCAGTACGCCACCATGCGGCTGCGCTTGCGCAGCGGGCCGCAAGACCTGGTCGAGGCCACCCGCGCCTTCAAGCTCGCCTATCGGCGCGGCCTGCCGTTCTACGGCATGGGCATGCGTTGGTTGCTCGATGGCTTGGAGCGCGTGGGCGGTGAGGATGCCGAGGCCAACGAAATGGCCGCGTCCGTGCGCAAGCTGGCCTCGCGTATGCATCCGCAAAGCCCCTTCACCATCCTTCGCCTAGGGAAACGCTGACATGTTCCAGATCGAGATGCTGCCGGCCCGCGAGGGCGACTGCCTGTGGATTCGCTACGGCGACGCCGGCGCGCCGCGTCAGGTGCTCATCGACGGCGGTCGCTTGGGGACCTACCGCGACATCAAGGACCGCCTGCAGGCATTGCCGGACGACCAGCGAGAGTTTGAGTTGTTCGTCATCACCCATGTGGACCGCGACCACATCGAAGGCGCCTTGGCGCTGCTGACAGACCCCGACCTGGGGCTGACGTTCAAGGAGGTCTGGTTCAATGGCTACGACCATCTGGTGCCCAGCGATCTCGAACACTTCGGCGCGGTGCAGGGCGAAAAACTGACGACGGCGCTCCTTGTTCGCAACGAGCTCTGGAACACCTCATTCGACGGTGGCCCGGTGAAGGTCACCGACGACGGCGAGCTGCCGCAGGTGGACTTGGCGGGTGGCTTGACCTTGACCTTGCTGTCGCCCGATTCGGAAAAGCTGGCCAAGCTCAAGCCTCAGTGGCTGAAGGAGTGCGAGGAGGCCGGGCTGCAGCCGGGTATCGAGGCGCGACGCAGCGAAATCGAGGGGCTGGAAACCCTCGGCGGCATCCCGGATGTCGAGAAGCTCGCCGCAAAGCCGCTCAAGCCCGACACCACGCTACCCAACGGTAGCTCGATCGCTATCCTTGCCGAATACGACGGCATGCGCGTCCTGCTCGGCGCCGATGCGCACGTGGACCGTCTGCTTTCGTCGGTCCAGGCGTTGGTAGGCGCTGGCGAGCGCCTGCAACTGGACGCCTTCAAACTGCCTCACCATGGCAGCTCAGGCAATGTATCCAAGGAAATGTTGGAGCTGCTCGACTGCCCGCGGTATCTGATTTCCACCAATGGCTCGTACTTCAAGCATCCGACGGGCGAGGCCATTGCCCGCATCCTGAAGTTCGGCGGTGCCAGCAAGACGCTGTACTTCAACTACGCCTCTGACTACACGAGCCTCTGGGACGACGACGGGCTCAAGAATGACTACGACTACCACGTCGAGTATCCCGCCGACGGCGACGGCACCTTGCGCGTCACACTTCAGGACTGACGCCAACATGAAGCGAATCGTGTTGTGCGCCGATGGCACGTGGAACGAGAGCGAAGAGATCTCGAAGGCCACTGGCCGCCCGCAACCGACCAATGTGCTCAAGGTCGCGCGTGCGGTGAAGGCACGCTCTGACCAAGGCATCGATCAGGTCGTCTATTACCACAAGGGAGTCGGCACGCTGGGAAAGACCGACCAGCTCACCGGCGGTGCGTTCGGCGATGGGATGGAGGTCAACGTCCGCGATTTGTATCGCTTCCTGGTCTACAACTACGAGCAGGGCGACGAGATCTACCTGTTCGGCTTCAGCCGCGGCGCCTTTACGGTGCGCACCCTGGTCGGTTTCATGGCCCAGATTGGCCTGCTGCAGAAAGACGACGAGTACTACACGCGAAGGATGTACGAGCTCTATGAGTCGAGCACCCAGGTGGGCTCGGCCGAATGGAACAAGGCATTCCATCGCATCCAGGACCACCGTCCCGCGCCGCCCGTGAAGTTCATCGGCGTGTGGGACACCGTTGGCGCGCTCGGCGTGCCCGGTGCAATCGGCAACCTGCTCAATCGCAACAAGTACCAGTACCACGACATCGGGCTGCATCCGAACGTGCAGCATGCCGTCCACGCGTTGGCACTCGACGAGCGGCGTAAGCCATTTGCGCCCAGCCTGTTCACGCGACCGGCCGGCTGGATTGGCACGTTGGAGCAAGCCTGGTTCGCCGGCGTGCATTCCAACGTGGGCGGCAGCTACAGCCCGGACGGATTGGCCAACGAGGCCCTGCATTGGATCGTGGAGCACGCCGAGAGCCTGGGCTTGGAGTTCGACGCCACCTTCCTGGCCAAGTACACCCCGTGCTTCAACTCCACGCTCAACGATTCGATGTCCTGGTACTACCGCGAACAGCCACGCCAGATCACGCACGTGGCCGGTGACGGGCAGTGTCTGCACCAGTCCGCACTGGATCGCATGGCGCTGGCGGCGTTGAATTACGCCCCCAAGAACGTGACACCGGCGGTAGAAGCCTTGCCGGTGGTCAACACCCGCCGCATCGCCCGCGGCACCCCCTGTCTCGACGTGCCAACACCTAACTAGGGAGCCAGCAAATGGCCAAGAAGCCGACCAATCACGGCAAGGACTGGACCTCCGCCGAGGCCCAGAAGCTCAACGCGCTGGCGAAGCAAAACACGCCAACGCGCGTCATCGCGCTCAAGCTCGGCCGCACCGAAGGATCGGTGCGCAGCAAGGCGGGCGCCGAAAGCATCTCGCTCAAGCCTACGAACCAATCCCCCTACAACCGCCGAAAAAAATAGGACCCGACCGTGCCGATCAAAGTCTTCATCTCCCACCAGCAGACCGACAGCGCCCGCGCCACGCAGGTCGCATTGCGCCTTCGCAGCGTGCATCAAATCGACTGTTACCTCGATGTCATCGACCCGACGATAGCGCGCTCTGGCGAGGCTCTGGTCGAGTACGTGCGCACAAGACTGGGCGAGTGCACGCAGTTGCTGGCGGTAGTGTCCGCTGCGACTAAGGCTTCATGGTGGGTGCCTTGGGAGATTGGCGTGGCCACCGAGAAGGACTTTCCGTTGGCGACCTATGGCGGCGATACGTCACTGCCGGAGTACCTGCACAAGTGGCCGGTGCTCAAGAACGATGCGGATTTGGACACCTATGCCCGCGCTTCGAAGTCGGCATCGACCATGTTCGACAACAAGCGGGTGCTCGTCGAAGCCTCGGTTGCGCGACGCAGCGCGACGCAGGAGTTCTATCGCATCTTGCGCAGCCAGATTGGTTGATCGCACAAGCTCAATTGTCGGAATCGAAATCTTGGAGTGATAGAAATGGCGGAAAAGAAAGTGATTTTCGTGGCGTTTGCGATCGAGGACCAGAACATTCGAGATTTGCTCAAGGGGCAATCGTTGAACACTAAGTGCCCGATCGAGTTCGTCGACATGTCGGTCAAAGAAGCCTATGTGCAGTCCGAATGGAAGGAGAAGGTTCGCACGCGCATCAAGCGCTCCGACGGGGTGTTGGCGATCGTCAGCAAGAACTCGCTCGCATCGACCGGACAGCAGTGGGAGATCCAGTGCGCCAAGGAGGAGGGGGTCCCGGTTCGCGGCGTCTGGGGCTACAAGGCAGACAGCACCAACATCAGCGGGCTAAACACGATGGCCTGGTCCTGGGACGGCATCGCCGCGTGGATCGACTCGCTCTAGGAGGCAGCACATGCGCAGGGCTTTGATCGTAGGCGTGGACTACTATGAGGCCGGAGGGTCGCTTTTCGGTTGTGTGAACGACTCCTTCGCCGTCAAGGCGATGCTCGATGTCCACGCTGATGCTTCGTTCAATTTCCATGTAGTGCATTTGACGGGCACGGGCCCGAGCGACCCAGTGAACCGACGCGAATTGCGCGCGGCGATCGTGCAGCTGTTCGAGGGCAAGGGGGAGATTTCACTGCTCTACTTTGCCGGTCACGGCCACATCGAGCCGACTGGAGGCTATGTTTGTGCCTCCGACAGCCAAGATGGCAACGACGGCGTGCCGCTCTCGGACATTGTCACGCTTGCGAACAACAGCAAGGTCACCAACCGCGTCATCATTTTGGACAGCTGCCACAGCGGTGTCGCGGGCGGCGCCGCGCTCAAACAGTCCGTCACCGAGATTGAAGATGGCGTCACCATCCTGACCGCATCCACGGCAGAGCAGTACGCGACCGAGGAGAATGGTGCCGGTGTCTTCACCACCCTGCTGGTGGACGCCTTGGGTGGTGCGGCCTCGAATCTGGTGGGAGACATCACGCCCGGCGGCGTTTATGCGCACATAGACCAATCCATGGGCGGGTTTGGCCAGCGTCCAGTGTTCAAGACCAACGTGCAAAGCTTCGTGTCTTTGCGCAGAGTGCGGCCACCCATCGAGATTGCAGAGTTGCGGCGGATCTCCGAGTTCTTCCCAACGGCAGGATACGAATTTCAGTTGGACCCGACGTTCGAGCCGGAGCGGCCGGATACGCATCCTCTGCCTGTTCTCGACGTTCCCGGGCCGGACCCGGCCAATAACGCGATCTTCGCGATCCTCCAGAGGTACAAGGGCAACGGCTTGTTGGTACCGAACTCAGAGCCGCCGCATATGTGGCATGCCGCCATGGGCTCAAAGACCATCCGACTCACCGCTTTGGGTGAGCATTACCGACGTCTAGCTGCGAAGAAGAAGATCTGATGGCGACTAGCGCATCGGTTGCAGAGGCACTCGAATCAATTCTGGAAGAGCTCGCCACTATCGAACATGAGCGTTGGTCCACCTGGCAAGCGCATCTGCATTCGCAAGGACTGCGACAGCCCGATGGTTCCCTCGTTCTGCCCGCCGAGCTGGTGGCGCGGTGGGAGCGGCAGATTCGCACGCCCTACGACCAGCTGACGGACGCTGAAAAGGAAAGCGATCGGGACCAAGTGCGCCGGTACTTACCGACCATCGAAGAGTTATTTGAAAAGCGAAAGTGATCTCAACCTATGGCGCTACTGAAGGAACAGCACGAAACGTTCGCCCGATTCTTCGCCGAGCCCACACGCGAGGCGCTGCGCGAGCTGCTGCGGCGAAACATCGGTGAGACCGACTACCTGGATTTCAAAGCCGATTGGCCGGCGCTACCCAAGCTCGCGCGCCATATCCTGGCGTTAGCCAATTCCGGGGGCGGTGCATTGGTCGTCGGCGTGGTGCAGGGGGGCGATGGAGCCCTAGTGCCCAGTGGCATGCCCGCGATCAAGGATAAGGCTCAGCTGATCCCACCCCTAACCGCATACTTGCCCAAGGCGCTGGAGTATCAAGTGCTGGATTTTTCCTTCACTGCCGCCGAAGACCAGGCTCTCGTCGGAAAGTCTTTCCAAGTGCTGTTGGTCGAAGACGAACCCAAGCACTTGCCTTTCCTAGCCGTGAGGGATGCTGACGGCCTTCGCTGCAGCGCGGTGTATGTGCGCGCGGGCACGACGTCGACGGAAGCCGGACACATCGAGCTGCAGTCGGTCCTGAACCGCCGCATCGAATCCGGCCACTCCAGCCAGCCGTCACTGGACCTGGACAAGCATCTGGCGCAGCTGCGCTCGCTGGACGAGCACCGGGCCGACAACGACAGTTGGATCAACGAACTCATGCGGGAGCAGTCCAGCCGCTACGACGACACCGAGTCGCGGGACTACAAGGACTTCATCGAAGACGCGTACGAACTCAAGAAGCAGTTGATCCTGCGCCTGCTCGGCTTGTAACTGAGCCGCAGCGCCGCCATCTAGCGCAAAGTGGACAGTTCACGAGCGGCGGAGAGCGCGGTGGCGATCAAGGCGGTATTCGTAGGCGTCAGCAAGCACCTGGATCCGACCATCGGAGAGCTCGGGGGCGCGCGACGTGACGCCAGGGCCTTGTGGGCGCTGTTTTCGGACACGATTCCCGGTCTCGCCCCCCGGTTGCTGCTGGATCAGGACGCGACGCACGCGGAGATCACCCGCGCCGTGCTCGGCGCGCTGGACACGGCGACGCCCGACGATGTGGTGGTGGTCACCTTCGCGGGCCACGGCTCCCCGGATGGCCGGCTAGTGGCCTTCGATACTGAGCTGTCGGATTTGGCGGCTACGGGCGTGGCCATGTCGGCGCTGGCCGACGCCTTCAAAGCGACCAAGGCTCGTGCGGTGCTGTGCATCTTGGATTGCTGCTTCAGCGGGCAGGCGCCGGCACGCGTGATCGAAATCGCGGCCGTCCCGCGCAATGCCCTGTCCCTGGCCGGCATCTATGGTGAAGGCCGCATCCTGCTGTCGGCGTGCGCCGCCAACGAAGAGGCCTATGAGCAGGCCGGCAGTGGCCACGGGTTGCTGACCCATGCGGTCATCCAGGCTTGGACCAACAGCGCGGATACGTCGGTGAGTTTTCCGGAACTGGTGGGCGAGATCATTCGCCTGACTCGCGTGGAGGCGGAACGACTGAGCCTGACGCAGACGCCGAGCTTCCTCGGGAGCATCCAGGGCGGTCTGGTCTTTCCGCGCCTGGTGCGCGGCGACAATTACTCTGCTGCGTTCCCCTCGCACGCGATCCAGACGATGTCGGGGAGCTTCGCCGAACTGGCGGCACACGGTTATCCGCCAGATGTCGTCGACCAGTGGACGCAGGACTTCCCCAACGGGTTGAATGTGCTGCAGCTTCGCGCCGTTAACGAGTTCGGCGTGCTCGCAGGGCGGCCGCTGCTCGTAGTGGCGCCGACCAGCTCGGGCAAGACCTTGATCGGCGAGCTCGCCGCCATTCGCGCGGTCACGGCCGGGCAGAAGGCGGTCTTCCTGCTGCCCTACCGCGCCTTGGTCAACGAAAAGTTCGAGGAGTTCACGGCGCGCTATGGCGCGGCTGGCGTGCGCGTCGTGCGCTGCAGCGGCGATGCAACCGATGGCGTCGGCCCCGTGCTCGCCGGGCGCTATGACTTGGCCTTTTTCACCTACGAGATGTTCCTCAGCATGGCGTTGGGTTCGCCACGCCTGTTGAACCAACTGGGCGTGGTGGTCCTTGACGAAGGCCAGTTCATCACGGACCCGCACCGCGGCATTACCGTCGAGCTCATCTTCTCGCTGCTGTTGCGTGCCCGACAGCGCGGAATTGAGCCGCAGCTGTTGGTGTTGTCGGCCGTTATCGGCCAGCTCAACGGGTTCGACCAGTGGCTCGGATTGCCCTTGCTGCTTTCGCGCGAGCGCCCGGTGCCCCTGATCGAGGGCGTGCTCGATTGCCGCGGTCAGTTTCAGTTCGTCGACACCGATGGGGCGACGAAGATCGAGCAACTGCTGCCGGCCAACCGCATCGTCCAGCGCCGCGACAAGCCCAGCTCGCAAGACGTGATCGTGCCGTTGGCCCAGCAACTGGTCGGGCAGGGCGAGAAACTGCTGATCTTTCGCAACATGCGCGGCACGACCCAAGGCTGTGCCCGCTACCTGGCGGCCGCGCTGGGGCTGCCGCCTGCGCATGCGGTGTTGGCGGCCTTGCCGACCCAGGATCTGACCGGCGCTTCGCAGGATCTGCGCGAGTGTTTGCGCGGCGGTACGGCTTTCCACAACACCAACCTGCTGCGCGCCGAGCGCGAAGTTGTCGAAAAGGCGTACCGCAGCCGCGAAGGCGGCATCCACGCGCTGGCGGCGACGACGACGTTAGCCGCCGGCATCAACACGCCGGCCTCGACGGTGGTGCTGGCGGAGAACCAGTTCCTCGGCGAGGACGGACGACCGTTCACCGTGGCCGAATACAAGAACATGGCTGGTCGCGCGGGCCGTCTGGGGTTCAACGAGACCGGCAAGTCGATCATCCTGGCCGAGACGCCGATCGAACGCGCCCAGCTGTTCCAGCGCTACGTGCTCGGCCAGCCCGAGGATGTGTGCTCCTCCTTCCAGCCACGCGACTTGCCCACCTGGACCTTGCGACTCCTGAGCCAAGTGCGCGGCGTGCGCGAAGACGAAATCCCTGGGCTGCTGGTCAACACCTTCGGCGGCTACTCGGCCTCGCGCGCCAACCCGCAGTGGATCTCGGGGGTTGAGCGAGACATTGCCGCACTGGTCGTGCGGTTGCTCGGTGCCGGCCTGGCCGAGCGCGAGGGCGAGCTCATGCATCTGACGTTGTTGGGGCGCGCGTGCGGATCGTCGTCGCTGTCCCTGGAGTCCAGCCTGCGATTGGTGGAGCTCATGCGGGGCCTCGACGTCGTGGGCACGCCGCCGTTCCACCTGTTGGCCCTGGTCCAGGTTCTGGATGAGATGGACGGGGTCTACACGCCGGTCATGAAGCGCGGGCAAAGTGAGAGCAAGCGCGCGGCCGAGGCCACCCAGCGGTTTGGTCATGCGCGCGTGCGAGCGCTGCAGGCCTACTGTCGCGAGTCCACCGATTTCTGGGCGCGCTGCAAGCGCGCAGCGGTGCTGCACGACTGGATCGAGGGCGATCCGGTGGAGATGATCGAGGCGCGCTACTCGACCACGCCCTTCGCGGGCGCCATCGGCTACGGCAACATCGTAGGTATCGCCGACGCGACCCGCTACCACCTGCGTTCGGCACATCGGATCATCGCCACACTGCTTCCCGATCAACCCGACTTCTTGCTAGGCCTGGATCAGATTCTACTTCGCCTGGAGGTCGGACTGCCGACGCCACTGCTGCCCCTGATGCAAATCCCGGTGGCGCTCACGCGCGGTCAGCACCTAGCGCTCGGTGCCGCAGGTGTCCGCCACGCCGGCGATCTTGAGGAACTGGACGACGCCACGCTGGCAAGATGCATCGGCGCGTTTGCCTCGGCACGACTTCGCCCGCCAGCGGTCGAAGGCGTCCCGTAGAGCGTGGCCGGCGTTCATCTGCGACATCGTCGCCCCGGAGACAGGCATGGCCATCGAGATCCTGATCGACGTTCGCGGTGAGAGCTTCGCGAACGACGACGGCAGTTCCCACCGGGACATCATCCGGACGCTCCGTGCAGACAGCCCAATACGCTTAGTCGCCGATCGAATCAATCTGGTCGATCGCCATGCCGTCAAGGTGCTGACGCCCGAGGATTGGTAAGTTGGTTCCTTGCCGTCAGATGCACGCGGCGCCGATGCGATCCTCAAAGGCGAGCCCATTCGTGCCGTGGTGCATCGTGTGCCAAGTGGGGTGTCCTCTTAGGGGTCACGAAGGACGATCCCGATTGGGGTAGTCGCGCCACGCTGAAGAGGATCGCCGCACTGGTCGACACGCAAGCACCGGTCGTGCTTGCATTGGAATGGTCCGGCATGCCCGACGCCGTCATTGTCTAGCCTGATCTGCGCCGAGTGCGGCTAGGCCGGTGCGCTCGCGTCAGGGGGGCTCCTCAATCCTCAAAAGCCGCTCAATTGTGTGTGCCCAAGGCACCGGATCGGCGCCTGGCAGTGGCTGCGATTCCAAGCCGTGCTTCGGTGCGAGCATAAACAGTTGACCAGCACGGTCGTAGGCCGGTATGTGCAAATCGAAATGCGCACACTCCTCGCGCATGGCTTGCCACCGAGTTGGCCAATCTGCTTCGGCGGACACAAACGCACCCGAGTTGGAGGGCGGCATGATGAAGATGGTCTTGTGGAGGAAACTCTCCTCCACGAGCAGGCGCAGCTCCCTGATCGTTCCTGCGTTGCTCGCGGGCATCGCAAAGATGACCGTGGCCCCGCGAACCAAGAGAGAGACTTGGTCGAGCCAACCTTCGTCGGGAATGAATATCCGGCCCGCGCCACGGTGCTCGCCTGGGCGCCCGAAGGCGGCAAAGGGCGCGGTCGGTGAAATGGCCTTTGAGAGGACGCGTTCGATGTCATCGTAGTCGTCGCGCTCCCATATCTCAGTTGAGAACAGGTTGTGCGCTGGGTTGTCAGCCACCTTGAACGCGTTGGTGGAATCAAACGGGCGCAGGTAGAGGAAATAAGGTTTGTCCCACGAGCCCTTTGCGTCGAGGATCGCCTTCGCGATCAGGTCGGCATCGGCCTGCGCTTCCCCTGCGGCACTGTTGATCAGCAACTGGCCCACGAACAACAACGGAGCGGCGATAACGACGGAGACGAGGATGACGCCCGCAGACATGTTTCCGCGCGACCCAAAGGTCGCCATGTACACCAGATACAGAGCAATCCAGATTATTGCGTTACCGAGGAATTTCATGGCGGCTGATCACTGGACATGCAGCGAGCCTGCCAATGCCGATGCCGGCGTCAGGTCTGCTGCCAGTTGCATGTTACGAGGCGCGCACTGCATGCGCGCCATATGCGTAGCGTTTTCGGCCACGGCGTTCACGAACTCCAAGTGCCCAGATTGCGCCTGCGTCGACATGGTCACACGGATGTGCACGCCGTAGCGGTACTCGCCGTTAGCCTCTTCGCGAAAGAGCAGGGTACCCGCCTGCGTGGCATCTGGGATGGGAAGCACGGAGGCCATGTAGCTCGCTTCAAACCCGGCTTCATCACCGGCAGCATCCTGCTTGATGCCACCCGGAGTGGCGTTGTTTCGAGCGGTTAACTGGCAGATGACGTTCGCGCCCGAATTCAACAGCATGACCTGACGACCACTCCCGGTGAGCTGCCACGACGCGTCGTTCGCAAAGGTGATGGCGACTCCATTCAGATCCACCGTCTGCGTATCTGACGGATCGGGCGCCTGCGACGTGCCTGCACGTGCGGCCACGTTCTCCACGGCGACAACCGTACTGGAGGCCGCGACTGCTTGGTCCATAACCTCGCGGTCTGCGAAGCCGGCCTGTGTCGCATTCTCGACGTTCTCGAACGCGAGATTTGCCATAAATTCGGCAGCTTCGGCCGCCGGATCCATTTCGGCCGCGGAATCATCGTTTTCGCTGACCGCCAGAAGGCCGGCGAGGATGGCGAGAAGGGTGACGGCCGCGCCTGCCCACATCAATCCGCTGCCTGGGCGGGGAGGCTTGATCAACGAGATCTGCGGCTTGCTCGCGGGCTCAAGGCCACTCGGTTCGGCCATGACACTCTCCTTGCACTCCACCTAAGTCGACTGCTCAGACAGCTACGATCAGCCCTATTCTCGCATGAGCATACGCTGGTGTGCCTGTGTTGGGAAGGGCAATGTTTCAAAGTTGCATGGGGCGCCGCCCACCATTGCGGAAGCGCCTTGCGCCACGCTCAGGAAGCTGTGTAGCGGTCCCTTACACTGAATTGATTGCCCTCGATTACTTTGTCCCGGCCGAAAGCTGTTGCTTGGCAGGATGTGCTATATCAATGCATCATTCTGGGTTGCAACAGTTGCAATAATGACTAATGACAACTTGGCGTACGACTCGGTGGGGAGTTTTGAGTAGAACCTCTCTCAGAATCAGCCGAGAAAGGGATCCACTTGATATCGTCATTCCGGCGAATGCCCACTGCTGTCCGGAATAATTTTAAGCAAACAGCACTCCCTGTCGTTCAGCCAAGGCACGTATTCGTTCGCGGCTGCGTTGGTAGTGGCTTGCTTCGGTCTTCTGGCGCTGGAATAGGCTGGCGCGCAGCGTCATCAGGGCCTCCCAGAGCGAGCAGACTGCTCCGCCAGCCTGATGCGCGATGGCCATCAACAGGTAAGCGATCAAGGCGGTCAACAGTTGGGTCCGAACTGCGGTTTCGCTTTCTCCCAGAAAACCTTTGATCTTCAAATGTTGCTTAATCCATTTGAAGAACAGCTCAATCTGCCAGCGAGCCCGATAGTCCGCTGCGATCTGCTGGGGATCGCTGTGCATATCGTTGGTTGCCAACACCAGCGGCGTGGGATGGTCCGGGCGGGCGACCACGATGCGTCGCAGTCGACCGGTGTAGGGGTTGCGACGACCGCCACCCGGGTACAGGTTGCTCAACGTCACCTCGTCGTCGCTGAGGATCGTCTCGTCCCCTTGCGGGCGTCGCGTCACCGCCCGCAACTGCGCATTGCGTTTGAAGCGGGTCACGAACACGCTGCCCGCTTCGTTGATGCGCTGCCACCATGCGTAATCGCAATAGCCCTTGTCGAACACGTAGCGCTCCCCGGACGCCAGCGGCCAATCCTGCACCGCACTGATATCGTTGACGTTGGCTGCGGTGATCGCTGCGCGGATCGGCAAGGCCTCGCTCGCGATCAATTGCAGGTGCACTTTGACGCCTTGGGTATTGCGCGTCCGGGTCGGTGCCGTCCAGCCCTCGAAACCGCCACCCTTGAGCGTGATTGAGGTCGAGTCCAACACGTTCAGCACCGAGCGGACTTCTCGCCGCACCGAACGGCTTGCCGCCTGCATGAGCGTGCAGGTCAGTGCCGAGAAAACCACGGATTGGCGTTTGGCGTTAGCGTCGGCCAGTGTCGAACGACTGAGCGCACGGGTGCCCAGGTGATAGTGATGCGAGGCGTGGGCATTGAACCTAAGGTCTCCCCACTTTTTCTCGACGCTTTTGCTCAGGCCACGCTCCAACCCCGCAAGCGATCTGCACCATTTGCGGTGGCCACCATCGGCGTCGCAACCATTCCAACCCTCGGCGCTGATCGCTGTATCGATGGCGGTGGCTCTGTTGCGTC